>Ga0315912_10000031_pt1 | contig 403325 bp, 410 predicted proteins | sample VfabasoilMG_FD_204469 | JGI IMG/M metagenome (GOLD analysis project Ga0315912, IMG submission 204469) | Garden soil microbial communities collected in Santa Monica, California, United States - V. faba soil | ecosystem: Environmental > Terrestrial > Soil > Garden | place: USA: California...
CCGCGCTGTCGAAGCGCCTCGGCAACCGCCTGCTGCTCAAGCGCGAGGACCTGCAGGCGGTGTTCTCGTTCAAGCTGCGCGGCGCCTACAACAAGATGGCCAACCTGCCCGCCGCGAAGCTGGCGATGGGCGTGATCGCGGCGAGCGCCGGCAACCACGCGCAGGGCGTGGCGCTCGCGGCGCAGAAGCTCGGCTGCCGCGCGGTGATCGTGATGCCGGTGACCGCGCCGAAGATCAAGGTGGACGCGGTCGCGGCGCGCGGCGCCGAGGTCGTGCTGCACGGCGACAGCTATTCGGACGCCTATCGCCACGCGATGAAGCTCAAGCGCAGGGGCGGACTGACGTTCGTGCATCCCTACGACGATCCGGACGTGATCGCGGGGCAGGGCACCGTCGGCATGGAGATCCTGCGCCAGGCCGACCGGCCGATCCACGCCGTGTTCGTCGCGGTCGGCGGCGGCGGCCTGATCGCCGGCGTCGCTTCCTATATCAAGCGCCTGCGCCCCTCGGTGCGCGTGATCGGCGTCGAGCCCGTGGACGCCGACGCCATGACGCGCTCGCTCAAGGCGGGGCGGCGCGTGGTGCTCGATCACGTGGGTCTTTTCGCCGATGCGGTCGCGGTGAAGCAGGTCGGCAAGGAAACCTTCCGCATCGCCAGGAAACTGGTCGACGACATGGTGACGGTGGACACCGACGAGATGTGCGCCGCGATCAAGGACGTGTTCGAGGAGACGCGCGTGGTGCTCGAGCCCTCCGGCGCGCTCGCGGTCGCCGGCGCCAAGGCCTGGGTGGCGCGCCATGGGGTGCGCGGCAAGACCCTGGTCGCGGTGGCCTGCGGGGCGAACGCCAATTTCGACCGCCTGCGCTTCGTCGCGGAGCGCGCCGAGGTCGGCGAGCATCGCGAGGCGGTGCTCGCGGTGACGCTGCCGGAGAAGCGCGGCAGCTTCCGCAAATTCTGCCGCGCGCTGGGCGGCCGCAACATCACCGAATTCAACTACCGCATGTCGGACCCGCGCGAAGCGCATATCTTCGTCGGCGTCACGGTGCACGACCGCGACGAGACCGCGCGCATCGTGAAAGGCCTGCGGCGCGGCGGGTTCAGCACCCTGGACCTGTCGGACGACGAAGTCGCCAAGGGCCACATGCGGCACATGATCGGGGGGCATTTGCCCCAGAATAAAAATATGACCAGAAATAAAAACACTGAACTTCTCTATCGCTTCGAGTTCCCGGAACGCCGCGGCGCGCTGATGAAGTTCCTCTCCAGCATGAACCCGGGCTGGAACATCAGCCTGTTCAACTACCGCAACTTCGGCGCCGACTACGGCTCGATCCTCGTCGGCATGCAGGTGCCGAAGGCCGAGATGCGCGAATTCCGCCGCTTCCTCGGCGCGCTTGGCTATCCCTACGCCGACGCGACCCGCAACCCCGCGTACCGCCTGTTCCTCGGCTAGTCCTTGCTCTCGCCGAAGTAGCCGGGCGCGACCTCGTCGGCGTAGCAGACCGGGGAGGCGTACTTGCCGGGTTCGCCTGCCAGCGGCAGGCCGAGGAACACCAGCTTGTCCCCGTCACGGCGGTAAACGCCGCGTTCTGTCACGACCCAGTCCACCGGGATGTCCCAGCTCTGGGGATGGATCGTCTCGAGTCTTGCCATCTCATAGGACACACCGATGACCGTGGGTCTCCTGGAAAGATGAGCCAGAGTTCGATCAAAAAAACCACCCCCGTAGCCGAGCCGGTAGCCCGCGGCATCCCAGCCGTTCATCGGCAGCAGCACCGCGCCCGGAACCACGTCCGGCGAGCTGGCCGGGTAGGGAATGTCGAGCGGGCCGGCGGCCATTTCCACGCCGGGATGCCATGCGCGGAAAATCAGCGGCTGCTTCGGCGCCACCACGACCGGCAGCGCGGTCAACGCACCGCGTTCGCGCAGCGTTCTTGCGAGGTGGCGCGCGTCGTACTCACCCTTGATCGGCCAGCAGAACGCGAGCTTCGTCGCCGAGAGTCCGGGAAACGAGCGCGCCAGGTGGGCGTCGATTGCCTGCCGGTAGCGCTCGAGCGTCGCGTGATCGAGCGCCGTGCGCGCTGCGATCAGGCGCTGGCGCTCGCTCTTGCGCCAGGCTTTCAGTTCATCGGCTTGCATGCAGCTTCGACCCCGGAGTGCTAAGCTTAGTTCATGATTTTTAGGCGTTTCCTCACTATATCAGCCCTGCTGGTCCTGGCCGCCACGGCCTGGCCAGCTGTTGGGATTTCCGCGCCCAAGGCCGCCGCGGCCGCAAGCGCCGAGGACGAAGCGCTGCTGAAGGCCTACGACGCATTCCGCGCCGGCGACGCGTTGAAACTGCAGCGCATCGCCGGCCAGATCAGCCGGCGGCACGTGCTGGTTCCGTACCTGGAGTACTGGCGCATGAAGCTGCGCCTGGAAGAGACACCCGAGGCCGACGTGCGCGCCTTCCTCGACCAGCAGGCGGGCAGTTATCTCGCCGACCGCCTGCGCGCCGACTGGCTGAAGGAGCTCGGCAAGCGCCGCGCGTGGCCGGAACTGGAGCAGCAACTGCCGCTGCTGGTGCAGGACGACCTGGAAATCCGCTGCTATGCCTGGCTGGCGCGCCTCGCGCGCCCCGACGAGAGCGCCTACGAGGAGGCGCGCGGCATCTGGCTCGAGCCGCGCGATCTGCCCGAAGGCTGCAATGCGCTGGTCGACCGCATGCTCGAGGCGCAGCGCTTCAGCGTGGACGATGTCTGGCGGCGGGTGCGGGTGCTGTTCGAGAACAACCAGATCGGCGCGGCGCGGCGGACATTGGCTTACCTGCCGGCCGGCCACAGGCACGACGAGCGGGAGCTCAACATGGCCGCGACGGCGCCGAAAAGGTTTCTCGCGACCCTGCCCGCCAGGCTGCTGAATCAACGCGCGCCCCGCGAGATGGCGCTGTTCGCGGTCATCCGGCTCGGCCGCAGCGAGCCGGAAGCCGCGGTGGCAGTGCTGCGGGGCAAGCTGGGCGAGCGGCTGCCGGCCGAGGACGTGAAATACCTCTGGGGCCGGCTCGCCTTCGAGGGCGCGCGCCGCCTGATGCCGGAAGCGCAGCAGTGGTACCTGCAGGCCGACACCGCGGCGCTCGACGACGCGCAGCTGGCCTGGAAGGTGCGCGCCGCGCTGCGCGCGGCCGACTGGCAATCCGTGCGCGACGCGGTCGACCGGATGTCGTGGACGGCGCGCCAGGATCCAACCTGGTCTTACTGGTATGGCCGCGCGCTCGGCGCGCAGGGCCAGGCCGACGGCGCGCGCGCCTACTACCTGAGGATTGCGGGGCAACCGAATTTCTACGGCTTGCTTGCCGCGGAGGAACTCGGCGCGATGTCGGCGGTTCCGGAGCCGTTCAATGTCGCGAGCGAGGCCGAAGTCGGCGTCGCGAGGAACAATCCGGCGTTCGTGCGTGCGCTGGAACTGTACCGCCTCGACCTGCGCATGGAAGGGTTGCGCGAATGGCTGTTCGCCATCCGCGGCATGGACGATGCGCAGCTGCTGGCCGCGGCCGAGCTCGCGCGCGGCGCCGGGGTCTTCGACCGCGCGATCAACACCGCCGACCGGACCGCGCAGCAGCACAACTACAAGCTGCGCTTTCTCGCGCCTTACAAGGAAGTCTTCAGCGAGAACGCGCGCGCCTTCGGCCTCGAAGAGGCCTGGGTGCTCGGGCTGGTGCGCCAGGAAAGCCGCTTCATCGTGAAGGCGAAATCCTCCGCGGGGGCGCAGGGCCTGATGCAATTGATGCCCGCGACCGCGCGCTGGGTCGCCAGGCGCAACGGGGTGCAGGCCTACTCGCCGCGGACCGTGGCCGAAGTGCCGGTCAACATCGCCCTGGGGACCGGTTACCTGAAAATCGTGCTCGATGATCTCGGCCACCCGGTGCTCGCGTCGGCGGCCTACAACGCCGGCCCGGGCCGCGCGCGGCGCTGGCGCGACGCGCGGCCGCTGGAGGGCGCGATCTATGCCGAAACCATACCGTTCGACGAGACGCGCGATTACGTGAAGAAGGTCATGGCGAACACGATGTACTACGCGCAATTGATCGGCGGTAAGCTTGTGCCATTGAAGGCGCGGATGGGCGTGATCCCGGCCAAGTCTTCGGCCGAGCGCTTCAACGAAGATCTGCCATGAAATACGAGAACATCCTGGTGGTCGGAGGTTCCGGCTTCGTCGGCCGGCACCTGGTCGCGGCGCTTGCCGCGCGCGGCGCGCGCGTCACCGTGCCGACGCGCAGGCGCGAGCGCGCCAAGCACCTGATCCTGCTCCCCACGGTGGACGTGGTCGAGGCCGGAGAACTCGATGCGCGGACGCTGGCGAAGCTTGCCGCCGGGCGCGACGCGGTCGTGAACCTCGCGGGCATATTGCACGGCCCTGGTTTCCAGGCCGCGCATGTCGAGCTGGCGCAGGCGGTGGTCAACGCCTGTCGCTCCGCGGGCGTGAAGCGCCTGCTGCACATGAGCGCCCTGGGGGCCGATCCGGAGGGTCCTTCGGAGTACATGCGTTCCAAGGGTGCCGGCGAGCAAGTGGTGCTCGCCGCGGACGACCTCGAAGTCACGGTGTTCCGTCCCTCGGTGATCTTCGGGCCCGAGGACCGGTTCCTCAACCTGTTCGCGCGGCTGGCGGCCATCTTTCCGGTGCTAGGGCTCGGATCGCCGGACGCGCGCTTCCAGCCGGTCCATGTCGGCGACGTGGTGGGCGCGATGCTCGCCGCGCTGGAGAGCCGCGAAGCCGCGGGCAAGCGCTACGACCTGTGCGGCCCGAAGGAATACACGCTGCGCCAGCTGCTCGAGCTGGCCTGCGCGATGACGGGGCGCCGCCGGCTGGTGATCGGCCTGCCCGATTCCCTTTCCTACCTGCAGGCGTGGTTCATGGAGCTGCTTCCCGTGAAGCTGCTGACCCGCGACAACTACTATTCGATGCAGGTGCCGAGCGTGTGCGACGGCGCCTTCCCGTTCGGCATCCAGCCCGCGCCGCTGGAAGCAGTCGCGCCGACCTGGCTGGCGCCCGCCGGTCCGCGCGAGCGAATCGCAGGATCGCGCGAGCGAATCGCAGGATCGCGCGAGCGCTATGCCCAGCTGCGCTGGAAGGCGGGGCGCTAGTCAGCGCCCAAGGACTTTCTTCAGCGCATCCAGCGTTCGCCGCACCGCGTCCCCGGTCGCGTTGACGCCCATGGTGCCGATGCGCCAGATTTTTCCGTGCAGCGGCCCGAACGACGTGCCGATCTCGATGTCGTGCGCCGCGAGCAGTTCACGGCGCACCGCGTCGCCGTCCACCCCCGGCGGGATGAACACTCCCGTCACGTTCGGCATCTTGTGGTCCTGGTCGCCGAACAGCTCGAGGCCCAACGCCTGCAATCCCGCCGTGAGGGCGCGCGAGGCGGCCGCGTGTCGGGCGTAGCTGTTCGCCAGGCCTTCCTGCAGCACGACGCGCGCGCACTCGCGCGCGGCGTACAGCATGCTGGTCGCCTCGGTGTGGTGGTTGAGCGCGCTGTCGGACCAGTAGTCCATGATCATCGCGAGGTCGAAGTAGTTCGACTGGATCGCCGGGCCGGGCCCGTCCTGCTGGCCGGGGGCCTTGAGGCCCGCTTCGGTGTGCTTCCTGCGCGCGATCCTTTTTTCCGCGCGCTCGTTCAAGGTGAGCGGCGCGCTGCCGGGCGGGCCGCCGAGGCACTTCTGCAGCCCGGCGCTCACCACGTCGAGCTGCCAGGCGTCGGTCGGCAGGTCCATGCCGCCGAGCGTCGCCGTGGCGTCGACGTAGAGCAGCGCGTCGTTCTCCCGGCACAGTTTGCCCAGCGCCGCGAGCGGCTGCGCCATCGTGGTGGACGTGTCGCCGTGGCAAACCGCCACGATTTTTGGCCGGAAGGTTTTGATTTCCTTTTCGAATTGTTCTGGCTGGAAAACTGAACCCCATTCAATCTCAACCCAACGGACATCTGCACCGCAGCGGCGCGAAATTTCGGCGAGCAGGTGGCCGAAGCGGCCGAAGACCGGCACCAGCACGCGGTCGCCCGGCTCGATGAGCGAGACCAGCGCCGCCTCGATCGCGGCGCGCGCGGTGCCGTCGACGAGCAGCGTCCAGCGGTTTTCGGTCTGGAACACGCCGCGGTAGAGCGCCGAGGTCTGCTTCATGTATTCGCGGAACTTCGGGTCGAACTGGCCGAGCAGCGGGGCGCTCATCGCCTGCAGCACGCGCGGATGGGCGTTGATCGGCCCCGGCCCCATGAGCAGCCGCTGCGGCGGGTTCAGGTCTTCGAAAAGATCACTCATGCGGATGATGCTTCAGCCAGTGGCGCGCGATGTCGATGCGGCGGGCGATCCAGGCACCGGGTTTTGATTTCGCATATTTAATGAATTTTTCCAGGGCCGCAATTCTCCCTGGACGCCCCACCAGCCTGCAATGGAGTCCCACCGACATCATGCGCCCGCCCTCGGCGTAGAGAACGTCGAAGGAATCCTTCAGGTACTGGTAGAACTGCTCGCCGGCATTGAAGCCCTGCGGCGTGGCGAAGCGCATGTCGTTCGCGTCCAGCGTGTACGGCACGATCAGCTGCGGCGCGCCGTCCTTCTTCACGTAGCGGGTGTCGTACCACGGGAGATCGTCGCTGTAGTCGTCGGCGTCGTAGACGAAGCCGCCGTCCTCGACCACCAGCTTGCGGGTGTTCGGACTGGTGCGGCCCGTGTACCAGCCGAGCGGCCGTTCGCCGGTGAGCCGCTTGTGGATCTCGATCGCGCGCCGCATGTGCTCGCGCTCTTCCTCCATCGGCACGTGCTGGTAGTTGATCCAGCGCCAGCCGTGGCTCGCGATTTCGTGGCCGGCCTCGAGGAAGGCCTCGACCGCCGCCGGGTTGCGCTCCAGCGCCATGGCGACGCCATAGACCGTGAGCGGCAGGCGGTGGCGCCTGAACAGGTCGAGGATGCGCCAGACGCCGGTGCGCGCGCCGTACTCGTAGAGCGACTCCATCGACATGTGGCGCGCGCCCTCGACCGGCTGCGCGCCGACGATCTCGGAGAGGAAGGCTTCCGAGGCGGGGTCACCATGCAGCACCGAGTTCTCGCCGCCTTCCTCGTAGTTGAGGACGAACTGCAGCGCGAGGCGCGCCTTGCGCGGCCACTTCGCGTCGGGCGGGCGCCTGCCATAACCGGTGAGGTCACGCGGATACTGCATGGAAATCCTCGATGAAACGCAGGAGGACCCGGGCGGCGGTGCCGGCGTCTTCCGCCGTGATCGCCTCGACCGGGTTGTGGCTGATCCCTTTTTCGCAGCGCACGAAGAGCATGCCGATGTCGCACAGGCCGGTCAGCGCCATGCCGTCGTGGCCGGCGCCGCTCGCCAGCCGGCGCACGGCGTGGCCCTCGGCCGCGATCGCCGCGCCGATCTGCTCCATGAGCCAGGGGGCGCAGGCCGCGACGCGTTCGTCGTGCAGCTTGCTGGCGCGAAAGGCGACGCGCCGCCGCGCGCAGATGCGCTCCATGTCCGCGAGCACGTCCTTCACCGCGGCGTTGCGCTGCGCGTCCGACGGTGCGCGCAGGTCGAACGTGAAATTGACGCGTCCGGGGATCACGTTGATGGCGCCGGGCAGGGTTTCCAGCCTGCCGACCGTGCCGACGAGGTCCGCCTCGCTGCCGCAGCGCGTCTCCAGCGCCAGCACGCATTCCGCGGCCGCCGCCAGCGCGTCCTGCCGCAGGCGCATCGGCACGGTACCGGCGTGGCCGGCCAGGCCTTCGATTTCCAGCGCATAGCGCGTCGCGCCATTGATCGCGGTCACCACGCCCACCGGCAGCCCCTCGGCCTCGAGCACCGGGCCCTGCTCGATATGCAATTCCACATAGGCGAGCACGTCCCTGGATTGCCGCGCCGCTTCTGCGACGCGCACCGGATCGAGGCCGAAGCCCTTCAATGCTTCCCGCATGCTGGTTCCGGCCTTGTCGACCGCGTCCAGCGTTTCCTGGCGGAAGGTACCGGCCACCGCGCGGCTGCCGATGAGCGTGGAGCTGAAGCGCACGCCTTCCTCGTCGGCGAACCCCACGACCTCGATTGCAAACGGAAGTTTCTTTTTTCTTGAATTCAAAAAATCTACGCATTCGATCGCGGCAACCACGCCCAGCATGCCGTCGTACTTGCCTGCATCGCGCACGGTGTCGAGATGCGAGCCGAGCATGAGGCAGGGCAATCCGGGCTGCGCGCCTTCGTAGCGTCCGACCAGGTTGCCGATGGCATCGAGCCGCGCGCTCATGCCCGCCTCGCGCATCCAGCCCAGCACCAGTTCGTTTGCCGCCGCCTGTTCGCGCGACAGGTAGACGCGCGTCAGGCCGCCGGGAAGTTCGGAATGGCGGGCGAGCGCGTCGCAGCGCTCCATGATTCTGCGCGGATCGGGCATGACGCCAGAATATACTAGGCGCAGCATGGATCTGGCGCAGGTCAACGCACTTCCCTTCGAGCAATTCATGGCGCGCTTCGGCGGCGTCTTCGAGAATTCGCCCTGGATCGCGCGCGCGGCGTGGGAACAACGGCCGTTCGATTCGACGGAAGCCTTGTTCCGCAGCATGAGCAACGCAGTGCGCGATTCCAGCGAGGAGCGGCAACTGGCCCTGATCCAGGCGCATCCGGAACTCGCCGGTCGCGAGGCGGTACGCGGCGGGCTGACGCCGGATTCTTCCAGCGAGCAGGCCCGGCTCGGCTTTCTCAGCCTCGATCGCAGCCACTTCGAGCAGATGAAGGAGCTCAACCGGACCTACCGCCAGCGCTTCGGCATCCCGTGCATCGTGGCGCTCAAGCTGCACGCCAGCCGCGCGAGCGTGATGGCGGAGATGCAGCGGCGCCTCGGCAATACGAAGCAGGCCGAAACCGCGACGGCGCTGGAGCAGATCGGCCATATCGCGCGCGGCCGGCTGGATAGAATCATGGGGGAACAATAGGATGGGCAAACTCACCACCCACGTGCTCGATACGGCCAGCGGCAAGCCGGCCGCCGGCATGAAGATCGAGCTTTCGGTGCTCGAGACCGGCGGCTGGAAGAAGCTGAAGACGTTCCAGACCAATGCCGACGGCCGCACCGATGCGCCTCTGCTGGAAGGCGCGCGGCTCAAGAAAGGGCAATATCGGCTTGTGTTTCATGTTTCCGCGTATTTCAAGACAAAGACAAAGCTGCCCTTTCTCGACAGGGTTCCCGTCCGCTTCGGCATCGCAGATTCGAAAGCCAGCTACCACGTGCCGCTGCTCTGCACACCGTGGGGCTACTCGACCTACCGGGGCAGCTGAAGAGTGGCAATTCCCGTCACGGCCCTGTTTCTGGGCGTGCTGGCTTTCGCGTGCCAGGCACAACAGCCGCCATCACCGGCGGAACGGCTGTCTTACAAGGGTTTCTTCGCTGCTGCGGCAAGTGGCGATACCGCCTCGGTCCGCATCCTGATCGACAAGAAGGCGATGCTCGATCTGCGCGACGGCCGTGGGCGTACGCCGCTGCATGTCGCAGCCTACGGCAGGCACCGGGACATCATGCGGCTGCTCGTGGAAGCGGGCGCCAATCCGAACGCCCTGGAGCAGGACCGCTACGACATCGTCACCATCGCGGCAGTCGCCAACGACGTGCCGACGCTCAAGGCGGCGCTGGAGCTGGGCTGCAGCGCGAAGAACGTCACCAGCCGCTACGACGGCACCGCGCTCATCGCGGCGGCGCACCTGGGTCACGTCGAAGTCGTGCGCACCCTGATCGCGGCGGGCGCGCCGCTCGATCACGTCAATAACCTGGGCTGGACGGCGCTGATCGAATCCATCGTCCTCGGCGATGGCGGTGCGCGGCATGCTGAAACCCTGAAGGCGCTGGTGGACGCGCGCGCCAACGTCAATCTCGCCGATCGGGAAGGACGCACGCCGCTGGCGCTGGCGAAACAACGCGGGTATTCCGGGATGATCAAGTTGCTGGCGGCCGCCGGTGCGAAATAAGGGCAACTGAAACATGGAGGCTTATCTCTTCGACTGGTTGAGCCTGCTGCTGCGCTGGGCGCACATGGTGGTCGGCATCGCCTGGATCGGCGCGTCGTTCTACTTCATCTGGCTCGACAACCACCTGGAAGCATCGAGCGACCCGAAAATCGCAGGGGATCTCTGGGCGGTGCACGGCGGCGGTTTCTATCACGCCGAGAAGTTCAAGGGCGCGCCGCCGCAGATGCCGGCGCGCCTGCACTGGTTCAAGTGGGAGGCGTACTGGACCTGGATCACCGGGTTCTTCCTCCTGGTGCTGGTCTATTACGCGGGCGCCGAACTTTATCTGATCGATGCTTCCGTGATGCCGTTGTCGAAAGGCGCGGCCATCGGGATCGGCATCGGCAGCCTGGTTGCCGGCCTGGTCGTCTATGAAGGCCTGTGCCGTTCCCCCCTCGGGAAAAACGATTTCAATCTCTCCCTGCTTCTCTTCGCCCTGCTCGCCGCGGCCGCATGGGGGCTGTGCCAGGTGTTCGGCGGGCGCGGCGCGTTCATCCACTACGGCGCGATCCTCGGCACCATCATGGCCGGCAACGTCGCGCACGTCATCATCCCCGGCCAGCGGCGCATGGTGGCGGCGCTCGCCGCGGGCCGCGCGCCGGATCCGAAGGATGCGGCGGCCGGCAAGCAGCGCAGCGTGCACAACACCTATTTCACGCTGCCCGTCCTTTTCACGATGATCTCGGGCCATTACGCGTTCACTTTCGGCGGACGCTGGAACTGGCTGGTGCTGGTCGCGCTCACGCTCGCCGGCGGCCTGATCCGCGCCTGGTTCGTGATGCGCCACAAGGGCAAGGCGCCCTCCTGGCCTTTGATGACTGGGTTGATTTTGATTTTTGTTCTGGGATTGGTCATGGCGCCGGGGACGGAAAAATCTCCCCAAAGGGAAGTCAAATTCGAAACAGTCAAAGGCATCATCGATGCCCGCTGCGCCGGCTGCCACGCCGCGAAGCCGACGTTCCAGGGCATCGCGGAGGCGCCGAAAGGAATCCTGCTGGATTCGCCCGAGCGCATAGGCGCGCTCGCGGCGCAGATCCGCCAGCAGTCCGTGCTGACGCGCGCGATGCCGCCGGGGAATTTGACGCAAATGACCGACGAAGAGCGCGCGCTGCTCGGGCGCTGGGCGCGTTCCGGCGCACCGTAAAACAGGGACAGTCCACGTTTTCCGGAGCTAAGCGCGCTCGGCGCGCTCGATTAGCTGCTTGAGGATGCGCCGCATGGCGATGCCCGGCTGGTCCGACGGCATGTGGGCCTCGCTCTTCATGTCGAGCGGCACGTCGGGATCGGTGCTCTCGAGGATCCGCTTGTCCTCGAGCGTCACGGCGCGGTCGAAGGCGACGATCTTGTCGACGTCCGCGCGCCCGTCCAGATCCTCGATGAGGCAGAACTGGACCATCTGGGAGCGGTCGTCGGCCAGCGGCACCTGCACGTTCACCACCACGTGCGCCGGCCCGTCCGCATACTGGATGCCCAGCCGCACCGCGAATGGCGCGTACCAGGTGCAGTCGAGCTTGCGTTCGTTGGCGGCCTGCTGCGCGTGGTGCGCGATCGCCACCCCGAGCCGGCCGCGGTAGTGGAAGCCGCCCTCGAATTCCTCGATCGTCGCGTCTCTTGCAATCAGGTGCTCGGGCGTGCCGAAGGTGCCCAGGTGCACGAAGCTGGGATGGGCCATGTCGAGCTCGTTCTCCATCACGCGCAATGCCGCGGTGTTCCAGACCTCGTAGAACTCGTGCACCAGGCGAAATGCCGGGTCTTCGGCCTCGGGGATGCGCGGGATCTCGTAGAGCGGGTCTTCCAGCGCGACCCAGGCATAGCCGTAGCGCGCCTCGCAGCGGAAAGCCGCCACCCGCCGCTGCGGGCCCGGTTTGGCGTCGGGTTGTTGCGGCATGCGGACGCATTGGCCGCCGCGGTCGTACTGCCAGCCGTGATAGGCGCAGGCGAGGATGCCGTCGCACACCTTGCCGAGCGACAGGCGCGCGGAGCGGTGGCAGCAGCGGTCCTCGAGCGCGGCGGGCCGGCCCTCGGCGTCGAGGAACAGCGCCAGGCCCTGGCCGAGCAATTCGAAGCGCTGCGGTCCCGCCGCGAGCCTGTCCAGGGGGATGACCGGATACCAGAACCGGCGGAACACCGGATGCGCCGTGACCTTCATTGCGGGATATTCTGGCACGCATCGTGCTGTAGACTTTGCGTGCAAATCCAATCTGTCAGGGAGAACGCCATGCGTTTCGCCGTATTGCTCGTCGCCATGCTCGTTTCTGGTGCATCGCTCGCCCAGAAAACCACGCCGGTCCGCTTCGCGCTCGACTGGCGCTTCGAAGGGCCGGCGGCGCCGTACTTCGTCGCGATCGACAAGGGCTACTACAAGGCCGAGGGGCTGGACGTCACCGTCGATCCGGGCACCGGTTCGGTGGAAGGCATCAACCGGGTCGCCTCCGGGGCCTACGAGATGGGCTTCGCCGACATCAATTCGCTGGTCAAGTACCGCGACAACCCGCGCAACCTCGGGGTCAAGGCGGTGATGATGGTGTACGACACCCCGGCGTTTTCCATCGTCGCGCTGAAGAAAAGCGGCATCAAGGGCCCGAAGGACCTGGAAGGCAAGATCCTCGGCGCGCCGGCGCCCGACGGCGCCTACGCGCAGTGGCCGATCTTCGTGCAGGCGAACAAGATCGACGCCTCCAAGGTGAAGATCGAGAACGTCGGCTTCCCGGTGCGCGAGCCGATGCTCGCGCAGGGCAAGGTGGACGCCATCACCGGCTTCTGGTTCTCGTCCTACATGAACCTGCGCGCCAACAATGTCGCCGCCGACGACATCGTGGTGCTGCACATGCGCGACTACGGCGTCGACCTCTACGGCAACGTGATCATCGCCAACCCGGACTTCATGAAGTTTTCGCCGAAGGCGGTCGCGGGATTCGTCAAGGCGACCATCAAGGGGATCCAGGAAACCATCAGGAGCCCCGAGACGGCGATCGATTCGCTCATGAAGCGCAACCCGATCGCCAAGCGCGAGGTGGAGCTCGAGCGCCTCAAGCTGTCGATCTCGAAGAATTTCGTCACCCCCGACGTGCAGAAGAACGGCCTCGGCGGGATCGACGCGAAGCGCTTCGAGCGGTCCCTCGACCAGATCGGGCTCACCTTCAAGTACACCGAGAAGCCGAAGGCGGCGGAGATCTTCACCTCGCAGTACCTGCCGCCGAAGGAGCAGCGGCTGGTGAAATAGTTGCAGTCGCTGGTAAAACTCGAGCAAGTCTCGATGGCCTATGGCCGCGGCAGCGCCGCGGTCAGGGCGATCGAGGACGTGAGCCTGGACATCGCGCGCGGCGAATTCATCGCGGTGGTCGGCCCCTCGGGCTGCGGCAAGTCCTCCCTCATGAAGCTGATCTCCGGGCTGCATCCGCCGCTCGCGGGCGGCCTGACGGTGGAGGGGCGCCCGGTCAAGGGGCCGCTCAAGTCGGTCGGCATGGCGTTCCAGAATTCCAACCTGCTGCCCTGGCGGACGGCCGTGGAGAATGTGTTGTTGCCTTTGGAGATTGTTGAGCCTTTCCGGTCCGACCTGAGGAAAAGCAAAGCGCAATACATTCAAAAGGCAACTTCCCTCCTGGAGTCCGTCGGCCTGGCGGGATTCACCAGGAAATTTCCGTGGGAACTCTCGGGCGGCATGCAGCAGCGCGCCTCGATCTGCCGCGCGCTGATCCACGAGCCGGAAATCCTCATGCTCGACGAGCCCTTCGGCGCGCTCGACGCCTTCACGCGCGAGGAACTCTGGTGCACGCTGCGCGACCTGCAGGCCGAGCGGAAGATCACGGTCATGCTGGTGACGCACGACCTGCGCGAAGCGGTGTTCCTCGCCGATACGGTCTACGTGATGTCCAACCGGCCCGGCAGGATCCTGAAGCGCTGCGCGGTGGACATCGCGCGGCCGCGCGACCTGGAAGTCACGTATACGCAGCCCTTCCAGGACATCGTGCATGAATTGCGCGGCCTGATCGGCGGAAAACACTGATGGAGCGCAGCGAAGTCGCCATCAAGGTGATCGCGCCTGCCGCTTTCACCCTGGCGCTGTTCGTGATTTGGGAATTTGTTTGTTTCGCGGGAAAAGTTCCCTTGACCATTTTGCCCGCACCCTCCGACGTGTTCGCCGCGCTCTGGCAGTACCGCGCGCCGATCATCGACAATTCCTGGGTCACGCTCTGGACCACGCTCGCCGGCTTCACGATCGCCACCGTGTTCGGCCTGGGCCTGGGGATCGCGATCGGCTGGCACCGCACCATCTACGACGGCATCTACCCGGTGCTGGTCGGCTTCAACTCGATTCCGAAAGTCGCGGTGGTGCCGGTGCTGATCCTCTGGTTCGGCCTGGGCGAGATCCCGGCGATCCTCACCGCGTTCCTGATCTCGTTTTTCCCGATCGCGGTGAACGTCGCCACGGGCCTCGCCACCACCGAACCTGAACTCGAGGACGTGCTGCGCGCGCTGGGCGCCTCGAAGCTCGACATCATGCGCAAGGTCGGCATCCCGCGCTCGCTGCCGTACTTCTTCGGCTCGCTCAAGGTCGCGATCACGCTCGCCTTCGTCGGCGCGGTGGTGTCCGAGACGGTGGGCGCCAACAAGGGCCTGGGCAAGCTCATGCTCGACGCCCAGGCCTCGTTCCAGGTGCCGATCGTGTTCGCGGGCCTGCTCGTGCTGGCAGTGCTCGGGATCGTGCTCTACGCGATGACGGCGATGGTGGAGGCGCGATTCACGGGATGGGCTTTCAGAGGCGGTGCGAACAGGTAACCCGCGCGGTAAACTTCGGCATGGCAAGAATCCCGTACGAAGACGAAATAATTATTTCGTGGGTCGAGCTGCACCGCGACTCGCGCTACCTCTCGGAAATCCTGCACCAGAAGGGTCCCTGGAAAGGCATCATCGCGGTGACGCGCGGCGGCCTCGTGCCCGCGGCGCTGGTCGCGCGCGAACTCGATATCCGGCTCGTGGACACCATCTGCGTCACCAGCTATGACGCCAGCGAGGCGGGCGCGGCGGCCCAGGTGCAGGGCGACATCAAGGTCCTCAAGGGCGTGGCCGGCGACGGCGAAGGCTTCCTCCTGATCGACGACCTGGTGGATACGGGGCGCACGGCGCGCGAAGTGCGCCGGCTCCTGCCCAAGGCCTATTTCGCGACGCTCTACGCCAAGCCCGCCGGCCGGCCGATCATCGACGTCTGCATCAAGGAGTTCAAGCAGAACAAGTGGATCCATTTCCCCTGGGACATCGAGTACCGCTTCGCCACGCCCATCAAGGAGGGTGGCAGGGTCGCCCCGGGACCGTAAAGGTGGCCATCACGGCCTACGTCGTCGGCGGCGCGGTGCGCGACGAGCTGCTGGGCCTTCCCGTACACGATCGGGACTACGTCGTGGTCGGCACGACGCCGGAAGAGATGACCGCCGCCGGTTTCAAGCCGGTCGGCAAGGATTTCCCGGTGTTCCTGCATCCGAAGACCCACGAGGAATACGCGCTCGCGCGCACCGAGAGAAAGAGCGGGCGCGGCTACAAGGGCTTCACCGTCTACAGCGCGCCCGACGTCACCCTGGAGCAGGACCTCGCGCGGCGCGACCTCACCATCAACGCGATCGCGAAGCAGGCCGATGGGACGCTGATCGATCCTTTCAACGGGGAAAAAGATGTCCGTGCGGGAGTGCTGAGACATGTAAGTCCCGCTTTTTCGGAAGACCCGGTCCGCATTCTCCGCATCGCGCGCTTCGCCGCGCGCTTCGCGTTCCGCATCGCCGACGAAACCCTGGCGTTGATGACGAAAATGGTCGCCAACGGCGAAACCGACCACTTGGTGCCCGAGCGCGTCTGGCAGGAATTCGCCAAGGGCCTCTGCGAGCCGCATCCGGAACTCATGTTCGAGGCGCTCGAGCGCTGCGGTTTGCGGCCGAAGCTGCTTCCGGAGTTGAAGGTGATTCCCAGGACCCCTTCCGGTCCGCTCGCCGTCCGATTTGCGGTGCTGTGCTGGCCGCTGGCGGAAGAGGACATCAAGTCTCTCTGCGAGCGCCTGAGGGTACCCAACGACGAACGCGAGTTGGCGCTGCTTGCATGCCGCACACAGAAGCTTCTCAACGCAACACAGGCGGGCGACCTGTTGAACCTCTTCAAGCGAGCCGACGCTTTCCGCCGCGCGGAACGTTTTGGCTTGTTGCTGCAGGCCGCAAAGCTCGCGCAGGCGAGCTTCAATTCGGAGAAAATAGAAAAAGCACTCGCCGCCGCCACCGGGGTGGACGCCGGGGAAATAGCGAACCGGGCATCGACACCCGCCGAAATTCCCGCCATGCTGGACCGGGCGCGAGAGCAGGCAATCGCCGCGGCGCTCTGAAAACAGGGACAGTCCACGTTTTTCGGCTGGAAGTCGGGAAAAAACGTGGACTGTCCCTGTTTTTCGGAAATCGGGGTCTGACCCTGTTTCTTTTTTAAAGGATAGCGATGATAGATCTCTATACATGGAGTACGCCGAACGGCCGCAAGGTGTCCATCATGCTGGAGGAGTGCGGCATTCCGTACCGCGTGCACACCGTGAACATCGGCACGAACGAGCAGTTCAAGCCCGAGTTCCTGGCGATCAACCCGAACAACCGCATTCCGGCGATCGTCGATCCGAAGGGGCCGGAGGGCAAGCCGCTGCCGCTGTTCGAGTCGGGGGCGATCCTCGTTTATCTTTCGAGCAAGGCGGGCGGGCGCTTTTTGCCGGCCACCGACCGCGGCAAGTGGATCGCGCTGCAATGGCTCATGTTCCAGATGGGCGGCGTCGGCCCGATGTTCGGCCAGGCGCACCATTTCATGCGTGCGAAGAAGGATGAGATCCCCTACGGCAGCGAGCGCTACGGCACCGAGGCGAAGCGCCTTTACGGCGTGCTCAATACGCGCCTGTCCGAAGCCGCGTACCTCGCCGACGAGTACTCGATCGCCGACATCGCGACCTATCCCTGGGTCGCGCGGCACGAATGGCACCGCGTGGACCTCGCGCAGTTCCCGGCCGTGAAGCGCTGGTACGACACCATCGGCGCGCGGCCTGCCGTGGTGCGCGGAATGGCGGTACCTTCCTGACCCTGGAGGATATGACGATGGAAAAGCGCAAACTCGGATCGCTCGATGTTCCCGCCCTCGGCTTCGGCTGCATGGTGCTGCCCGGCTTCTATCTCGCCGGCAGCGAGGAGCAGGCCATCGCCACGCTGCACCGCGCCGCCGACATCGGCGTGAATTTCCTCGACAGCGCGGATGTCTACGGCGGCGGCAAGAACGAGGAACTGGTCGGGCGCGCCATCAAGGGCCGGCGCAAGGAATACCTGATCGCCACCAAGTTCGGCCAGGCGATGCCGGGCGCGGCGCGCGAAATCGACGGCCGCCCGGAATACGTGCAGGCGGCCTGCGAGGCGAGCCTGAAGCGCCTCGGCATCGAGACCATCGACCTCTACTACCAGCACCGCGTCGATCCCGAGGTGCCGATCGAGGACACGGTCGGCGCGATGGCCGCGCTGGTGAAGCAGGGCAAGGTGCGCTACCTCGGCCTGTCGGAAGCCGGGCCGGAGACCCTCCGCCGCGCGCACAAGCTGCACCCGATCACCGCGCTGCAGACCGAGTATTCGCTCTGGTCGCGCGACGCGGAAGGCGGGATCCTGGCGCTGTGCCGGGAACTGGGCATCGGCTTCGTCGCCTATTCGCCGCTCGGGCGCGGCATCTTTGGCGGCGAAATCAAAGGTGCGGAGAGCCTCGCCGAGAACGACCGGCGCAAGGCGCATCCGCGCTTCCAGGGCGAGAACCTCGCGGCCAACGTCAAGATGGCGGCGGCGGTGGATGCGATGGCGAGGACGAAGGGCTGCTCGGCGGCGCAACTCGCGCTCGCCTGGCTGCTCTCCAAGGGCAAGGACATCGTGCCGATTCCCGGCACGCGGCGCGTCGACCACCTGGAGTCGAATGCGGCGGCAACGAAAATCGCGCTATCCGCTGCCGAGATTGCCGCACTTGAAGCGGCCTGTCCCGCCGGCGCAGCGAAGGGAACGCGCTATCCCGCCGGAGCAATGACCAAGCTGAACGGCTAAACCTGGGTCCCCGTCCCCGATTAAGGCATTCGGGGATGACGTTCTTTCGCGGGGACGACGTTTTCTAGGGGTCCCGCCGGAAGCTCTCCAAGAGCAGCTCGTCGAAGATCGCGACGGCGCGAGTCCAGCCCGCGGAGGCGCCGCGGATCTTGTGCGGGAAGCAGGAGACGACGAAGCCGTCGGCGGGAATCGCCTCCAGGTTGTGCAGCTTCTCGATGTGGCAGTAGCCGATGTCGCGCCCGGCCTTGTGGCCTTCCCAGATCAGGCTCGCGTCCTTCGTCTCCTTGTACTTCTCGGCGGTATGGACGAAGGGCGCGTCCCAGCTCCACGCGTCGGTGCCGGTGAGCCGCACGCCGCGCTCGAGCAGGTACATGGTCGCCTCGTAGCCCATGCCGCAGCCGGCGCTGACGTAGTCGTCATGGCCGTAGCGCGAGCCGGCTCGGGTATTCACGACCACTATTTCAAGTGGTCTTATTTCATGATTAATTCTTTGTAATTCCTTCTGAACGTCGGAAGCAGTCACAACGTATCCATCCGGCAAATGCCGGAAGTCCAGCTTCACGCCCGGCTGGAAGCACCATTCGAGGTCCACTTCGTCGATGGCGATCGCGCGCTCGCCTTTATTCATCGTCGGGTGGAAGTGGTACGGCGCATCGAGGTGCGTGCCGTTGTGGGTGATGAGTTCGACTTTTTCCACCGCCCAGGCGGCGCCGTCGGGCAGGTCTTCCTTCCTGAGGCCCGGAAAGAACGGCGCCATCTGCGGGAACGTCGCCTGATGGTCCATGTAGGTGATCTTCGGGCCGAAGGGCGGCGGATCGGAGATCACGTCGTTCTCGAGGTAGATGGAAAGGTCGACGATCTTGCGCGGCATTGGCTGTCATCTCCTCGCGTGGCGCATCAGGAACGCGTTGATGTCTTCGATTCTGAGTTGCGGCTCCCCGGGGACCGGCTTCGAGCCGACCACCCGGTTCATCCATTCCATGTTCTTCTGCATCCGCTCGACCACCGCGGGCCACTCTTTCGCCCGGTGCATTCCCGGGTCGGGCAGCGCATGGCATTGCCCGCAGGCGAGGCGGAAGGATTCGGCACCGCGCGTGTTCACCTCCGGGACCTTATTTTCATCGATCGGCCGCATCGCGTGCTTGCGGTGGTAGGCGACGATCGCGCGTTCGTCCTCGGGCGAAGGCGCCTCCACCCCGGCCATCATTTCCGTCATCAGCTTGCCCAGGTTTCCCTTGCCTTCCATGCGCGGCACCATGCGGCCGATGACCGCGGGCCAGCGCCCCGCGTCGTGCATCGCGGGGTTGGCGAGGTTGTGGCATTGCACGCAGTAGCGCTGCGTGAGCTGCGCGCCGCGCGAGCGCGGCTCGGGCAGCATCGCCGGCTCGAAGCCGGGCGGGATGATGCGCTCGAGCATCGGCCCATGGGGACTGTCTTTCCACGGCTTTTCCGCTCTTGAGTTCATTGAAAAAAGAACCATCAGGACAAAAAGGCTAAAGCGAGTCACTTCGGTCTCCGCGGCTGAATCCCATCGACGGGGTTTCGACGCCTTTGCCCACCGCCAGCACCTTGAAGAGTTCCCCCATCTCCGCGGGCGAGAGCAGCTTCTGCGCGGCCGAAGCGGCGGGCAGGTAGCGCTTCGCGTCCGCGGGATTCTCGCCGGCGAGCAGGTCGGTGATGCCGCAATTCACGAGGAACCGGGCCTGGCTGGCGAAGCCGAGCACTTCCAGCCCCGCGTCCCGGGCCGCGCGCGCGAGGGCGCTGAAATCCACGTGCGCCGTGATGTCCTGCAGGCCCGGCAGGTAGAAGGGATCGCCGTGGACGTGGTGGCGGTAGTGGCAGGCGAGCGTGCCCATGGAGCGCTGCGGATGGAAGTACTCGTGCGCGGGGAAACCGTAGTCGATGACGAGGACCGCGCCGCGCTCGAGGAAGCGGCCGAGCGACGCCATCCACGCGCGCGCGAAGAGGGCGAGCTCGCTCTCGTAGCGGCCGGAAGGGGGAATTTCGATCTTGAGGTCCTTTGTTTTCCTGAGCAGTGATTCTTGGGCAGGTCTCTCTGACCAGGCGAGCTGGCCCTCATTGGCGCAGACGCCGCGCTCGAGCACGCCATCGCGCGTCCAGGCGAGGGCGTGCACCGGCATTGCGTCAATGACCTCATTGGCGAGCATGACACCGCGGAAATTCGTGGGAAGGCGATCAATCCATCGCACGTTGTTGCCCAACAATTGCTGCTGCCTTTGCTTCAGGTCCGGGCTCGTTTCCAAAACAAAGTAAGGAACCGACAGTTCGTCCAGAATCGATGCGGCAAGCGCTCCGGAGCCGGCGCCGAACTCGAGGATGGCGTCGCCCGGCCGCAGCAGTTGCGCCGCCTGGCGCGCGAGCGTGCGCCCGAAGAGCGGCGATAGTTCGGGCGCGGTGACGAAGTCGCCGCCCGCGCCGAGCTTGCGCGCGCCGGACGCGTAGTAGCCCAGCCCCGGCTCGTAGAGCGCGAGCTCCATGTAGCGCGCAAATGAAATCCAGTTGCCCGCGGCCGCCAGTTCGGCGCCGATGCGCTCGAGCAGCGCGCGGCTCGCGGCCAGCGCTTGCGGATCGGGCGACGGCAGTTCCGCGGGATGCATGCCACTGAATTTACCCTAGAATTCCACCCTCAAATGGACCCGCAATCCGACGCCGGCCTGGCCGGAAAAGCAGTGCTGATCACCGGCGCGGCGAGGCGCATCGGCGCGGCAATCGCGCGGCGCCTGCACGCCGCCGGCGCCAACGTGCTGCTGCACTATCGCGGCGCGGAAGCAGACGCGGCGAATCTCGAGGCGGAGCTCAACGGCGTGCGCGCAAAGAGCGCCTACAAGGTGAAGGCGGACCTGCTGGCGCCGATCGCGCCCCGGTCGCTCGTCAGCAGCGCCATGGAACGCTTCGGGCGGCTCGACCTGCTGGTCAACAACGCCTCGACCTTCTATCCCACGCAGGTGGGTTCGATCGAGGCCGGCCATTGGGAGGAGCTGATGGGATCGAACCTGCGCGCGCCGCTCTTCCTCGCGCAGGAGGCGGCGCCGGAGCTGAAGAAGAACGGCGGCGCGATCGTGAATCTCGCCGACATCCACGGCGACCGGCCGCTCAAGGGCTACCTCGTCTACAGCATCGCCAAGGCGGGGCTGGTCGCGTTGACACGGTCGCTGGCGCTAGAGCTCGCACCCGAGATCCGCGTCAACGGCGTCGCGCCGGGCGCCATCGCCTGGCCCGAGGACGGGCAGTTCGAGCCGGCCGAGCGCGAGCGCATCGTCGCCACCACGCCGCTCGCGCGCCTCGGATCGCCCGAGGAAATCGCCCGGGCGGTACACTTCCTCGCCACGGCTCCCTTCGTGACCGGCCAAATCCTGGCGGTCGATGGGGGCAGGTCCGTTTTTCTTTAAGGTTTTTTCTTTCATTCGATTTATGCCGGGAAATTCGAGAAAAAATAAATTTGAAATAGACAAGCTCGCCAAGCGGCTGCGGCGCCAGGTGGGCGAGGCCATCGCCGACTTCAACATGATCGAGGACGGCGACAAGGTAATGGTTTGTCTGTCTGGTGGGAAAGATAGTTATGGGTTGCTTGATGTGTTGCTGAAGCTAAAAGAAAAGGCGCCAGTCTCGTTCGAGCTGGTCGCCGTCAACCTCGACCAGAAGCAGCCCGGCTTCCCGGAGCGCGTGCTGCCGGAATACCTCAGCTCGCTTGGCGTGCCGTTCCGCATCGTCGAGCAGGACACCTACTCGATCGTGAAGCGGGTGATCCCCGAGGGCAAGACGATGTGCTCGCTGTGCTCGCGGCTGCGGCGCGGGGTGCTGTACCGCGTCGCGGGCGAACTGGGCGCGACCAAGATCGCGCTCGGCCACCACCGCGACGACGTGCTCGCGACCTTCTTCCTCAACCTGTTCCATGCCGGGACGCTGAAGGCGATGCCGGCCAAGCTGCTGTCGGACGACGGCAAGCACGTGGTGATCCGGCCGCTCGCCTACGTCGCCGAGGAAGACCTCGCCGCCTACGCTGAAGCCAAGGCTTTCCCGATCATTCCCTGCACGCTGTGCGGCTCGCAGGAAAACCTGCAGCGCAAGGTGGTGGGCCGCATGTTGAAGGAGTGGGAGAAGACCGAGCCGGGCCGCATCCAGTCCATCCTGCGGGCGATGACAGATGTGCGGCCGTCGCAACTGCTGGACCGGAAACTGTTTGATTTTGTCGGCCTCAAGCCCGGGCCCGGCAAGGACCGGAGAAATGTAAGCATTCTGCAATTCAGGGAACTCGGCGAGCCGTTATTTGCCGAATAGCGCATGTTCCTCCGCCTGCTGATCTTTGCCTTTATTTCCAGTTTGTTTTTTATTGCCTTAAGTAAAAGCGCAAACAGTCAGGACTGGCGCACCGCGAGCTCCGAGCCCGCGGGGCTCGCGCCCGACCCGGCTTCCACGCCCGAGGCGGTGGTGCAGGTCTACGGCGCGCGCACCTGGGGCTGGCGGGGCAATTTCGGCGTGCATACCTGGGTGGCGGTGAAGCCGGAAAAGGCCGCTGCCTACACGGTGTACGAAGTCATCGGCTGGCGGCTGCGCTATTCGGATTCGGTGCTGGTGGTGCGCGAGCGCGCGCCGGATGCGCGCTGGTTCGGCAACGTGCCGGAGCTGTACTCCGACAAGCGCGGCGCCGAAGCCGAAAAGCTGATCCCGCGCATCGAGGCGGCGGTGCGCTCGTATCCGCACGCGAAGGAATACAGCGCCTGGCCCGGCCCCAATTCCAACACCTTCGTCGCCTGGATCACGCGCGCGGTACCCGAACTCGGCGTCGACCTGCCGCCCACCGCGATCGGCAAGGACTACATCAGCAACGGCATGTTCGGCTCCGCGCCTAGCGGCACGGGCGTGCAGTTTTCGCTGGCCGGCCTTTTCGCGCTCACCGCGAGCGGCGTCGAGGGGCTGGAACTCAACCTGCTCGGGCTGACCTTCGGCATCAACCCCTTCGATCCCGCCCTCAAGCTGCCGCTGGTCGGGCGGCTGGGGCCGGCGCGATCCTTGCCTCCCGTATCGGCAGATTGACGATCGCCGCGGCCGCGGCGAGCGCCATGTCGGCGTACCACATCCAGAGGTAGGAACCCGAGCTCTCGTAGGCGAGGCCGCCCAGCCACGCGCCGAGGAAGCCGCCGACCTGGTGCGACAGCAGCGTCATGCCGAACAGCGTGGCGAGGAAGCGCACCCCGAACAGCTTGCCGACGATCGCCGCCGTCGGCGGCACCGTCGCCAGCCAGGTGGCGCCGAGGCCGGCCGCGAACAGGTAGAAGGTCAGCGCGGTCTTCGGCGCCGCAAGGTAAAGGGCGATCAGCACCGCGCGCGAGCCGTACATCCATGCGAGGATGTATTTGCTGCGGTAGCGCGCGGTCGAGAAGCCGGCGGCGAGGCTGCCGGCGATGTTGGCGAGGCCGATGATCGCGAGCGACCAGCTGGCCACCGTCGGCGGCAGCCCGCACAATTCCACTTCCTGCGGCAGGTGGGTGACGAGGAAGGCGATGTGGAAGCCGCAGGTGAAGAAGCCGAGGTTGAGCAGCACGTAGCTGTTGTCCTTGAAGGCGTCGCCGAGCGCGCGCCACGGCGATTCCTTCGCCGCCGCGGGCGCGGCCGCGGCCTTCGGCGCGACCGCGCCGATCAGCGGCAGCGCGGCGAGCGCCATCGCCGCCATCGACCAGAGCGCCGCCATCCAGCCGATGGCCTGGATCAGCGCCTGCGCGACCGGCGCGAAGACGAATTGCCCGAACGAGCCGCCCGCGTTGATCACGCCGGCCGCCTTGCCGCGCGCCTCCGCCGGCAGCCGCTGCGCCGCGGCCCCGATCAGCACCGAGAAGCTGCCCGCGCCCGAGCCGATCGAGGCGAGCAGGCCGAGCGAGACCATCAGGCCGAAGCCCGAGCCCATCAGCGGCGTGAGCGCCATGCCCGCGGCGAGCAGCACGACGCCGAACGCGAGCACCTTGCCCGGCCCGTAGCGGTCGGCCATGGCGCCCGCGATCGGCTGCGCCGCGCCCCAGGTGAACTGGCCGATCGCCAGCGCGAAGCTGATGGTCGCGATGCCCAGGCCCGTCGTGGCGTTGAGCGGCGAGATGAACAGGCCGAAGGACTGGCGCACGCCCATCGTGATCATCAGGAACGCGCCGGCGGCGAGGGCGATGGCGAGGTAGCCGCGGGCAGGCTGGGTCATGGGGCATGGTACCGGAGGTCCAGGCTTGTCAATTTCAGTTTGACATATTAGAATTCGCTCCATGAACTGCGCATCCCGCCTCGTGGAGCTGTTCGGCAGCCAGGCCGACGTGGCGCGCGCGTTCCAGCTCGACCGGGCTGTGGTGCACAACTGGGTGAAGACGGGCTACGTCCCCGCGCGTTGGGCGGGCGAGGTGGAGCGCGTCACCCAGGGCCGCATCAGCTCGGCCGAAGTCGTCAACGAAGCCAGCGCCAAGAACCCGGTGCGCGTGAAGTCGCGCCCGGACGATGCGCCTTTTGGAATGTCGGAGAGTGATCCCATGACCCAGTACGCCCCGTCGAAGCGCATCCAGTCCTTCCACCCGCCGCAGCGCACCCTGATGGGCCCGGGCCCGACGGAAATCCATCCGCGCGTGCTCACCACCATGAGCCAGCCGGCGATCGGCTACCTCGACCCGGTGTTCGTCGAGATGATGGAAGAACTCAAGTCGCTGCTGCGCTACGCCTACCAGACGAAGAACGCGCTCACCTTCCCGATCTCGGGCCCCGGCTCGGTCGGCATGGAATTCTGCTTCGTCAACATGGTCGCGCCCGGGGATAAAGTGATCGTGTGCCAGAACGGCGTGTTCGGCGGCCGCATGCTCGAGAACGTGCTCCGCTGCGGCGGCGTCCCGGTGCTGGTCGAGGACAAGTGGGGCGAGCCGGTCGATCCCCAGAAGGTCGAGGAAGCGTTCAAGAAGAACAAGGACGCGAAGATCCTCGCCTTCGTGCACGCCGAGACCTCCACCGGCGCGCAGTCGGACGCGAAGCTGCTGACGCAGATCGCGCACAAGCACGGCGCGATGGTGATCGTCGACGCCGTCACCTCGCTCGCCGGCACGCCGGTCAAGGTGGACGAGTGGGAAATCGACGCCATCTACTCCGCGAGCCAGAAATGCCTCTCCTGCACGCCGGGCCTGTCGCCCGTGTCGTTCTCCGAGCGCGTGATCGAGCACGTGAAGAAGAGGAAGGACAAGATCCACAGCTGGTTCATGGACATGAACCTGCTCTTCAACTACTGGAACGCCGGCACGCGCACCTACCACCACACCGCGCCGACGAACTCCCTCTTCGCCCTGCACGAGGCGCTGCTGCTGATCCGCGAAGAAGGGCTGGAGAACGCCTGGGCGCGCGCCACGCGCCACCACCTCGCGCTCAAGGCCGGCCTTGAAGCCATGGGAATTTCTTTTTTAGTAAAAGAAAAAGCCCAATTACCTCAGATGAACGCTGTCCTTTGTCCTCAAGGCGTGGACGAGGCGCAGGTGAGGAAGACGCTGCTCAACGAATTCAGCATCGAAATCGGCGCCGGCCTCGGGCCCCTCGCCGGCAAGATCTGGCGCATCGGCCTGATGGGCTACAGCTGCCGGCCGGACAACGTCATGCTCTGCCTCTCGGCGCTCGGCTCCGTCCTCTCCGACATGGGCCTGCCGATCCACGTCGGCGACGCCGAAGCCGCCGCGCACGGCGCCTACGCCCAGATGCACGTCAAGGACGCGCAGAGGAAAAAGAAGGCCGCCTGAGAAATCAGGGTCAGACCACGATTTCCTCTAAAAATCGGGGACAGTCCACGTTTTCCGAGAAAATCAGGGACAGTCCACGATTTCCGAAATAACGGCAGCGAAATCGTGGACTGTCCCCGATTTTCTGGTCCCTGATTTTTCATGACCCCGATTTCCATTGCCATCGTTGGTGCGGGCCTGGGCGGGCTGGCCGCGGCGGCGACGCTGCGCGCCATCGGCGCCGAGGTCCGGGTCTACGAGCAGGCGAGCCGGTTCGCGCGCATCGGGGCGGGCATCCAGATGCTGCCCAATTCGATGAAGGTGCTGCGCGGCATCGGCATCGAGGACAAATTGCGCGGCTTTGCGTTCGCGCCGCGCTCGCACCTCAACCGCGAGTGGGACAGCGGCGCGATCTGCGCCGAGCTGCCGATGCCCGAGGACCTCTACGGCGCGCCGTACCTGTGCATGCACCGCGGCGACCTGCACGAGGCGCTCGCCTCGCTGGTGCCGGAGGGCATCGTGCACCTGGGCAAGAAGCTGAATGGCTTGAATCCGATCAAGAATGAAATCGAGCTTTCCTTCGCGGACGGCACCCGCGCGCGGGCAGATGCCGTGATCGGCGCCGACGGCGTGCACTCGATCGTGCGCGAGCTCCTCTTCGGTCCGGAAAAGCCGGTGAACCGCGGCCGCGTCGCCTACCGCGCGGTCTATCCCGCGGCGCGCCTCGGCGGCCTCGACCTCGGCCCCTCGCGCACCAAGTGGTGGGGCGAGGACCGCCACATCGTCATCTACTACACGACCAGGCGCCGCGACGAAGTCTATTTCGTCACCAGCCAGCCCGAGCCGATCGAGTGGATGACGCGCGAATCCTGGTCGGCGCGCGGCGACGTGAAGGAACTGTGCGCGGCCTTCGACGGATTCCACGCCGACGTGCGCGCGGTGCTCGAAGCCTGCCCCGATTGCCACAAGTGGGCGATCCTCGAGCGCGATCCGATGCCGGCCTGGAGCGCGGGCCGGGTCACGCTGCTCGGCGACGCCTGCCACCCGATGACGCCCTACATGGCGCAGGGCGCCGCGACGTCGATCGAGGATGCCGCCATCCTGTCCCGCTGCGTGCAAGGCTCCGAAAACGACATCGAAGCGGCATTCAAGCGCTACGAAGCGGCCCGCAAGGATCGCACCGCGCGCATCCAGGCCATCTCCAGCGCCAACACCTGGATGCGCACCAAGGAAGCCGACACGAGCTGGCTCTACGGCTACGATGCCTGGCATGTGCCGCTCCCTTGACGTCGTCCCCGCTACCTTTTACGTCGTCCCCGCGAAAGCGGGGACCCAGGTTTTGCATTTGGAACCTGGGCCCCCGATGAAGACATTCGGGGGCGACGGCTAGAAATGGACACGCTCACCCACGCGCTCTCCGGAGCCCTGCTGGCAAGGGCTACCGCAGGCAAGGCGGAGCCACGGACCATTCCCAGGCGCATCGCCGCCGGCTTCTTCGCCTGCGCCGCGCCCGACCTGGATTTCGTCGTCTCCGCCTTCGGGCCGGTCGCCTACCTGGAGCTGCACCGCGGCCCGACGCACTCGCTGCTGCTGCTGCCGCTCTGGGCCTGGGTGTTCTCGTGGGTGCTGGCGAAGATCCTGCGCGAGCAGCGCGGCTGGCGCGCGCTCTACGGCGTCACGGCGATGGGCATCGCGCTGCACATCGCCGGCGACCTGATCACCAGCTACGGCACGATGATCCTCTGGCCGATCTCGGACATGCGGCCGGGCCTGGGCACCACCTTCATCATCGACCTGTGGTTCAGCGGCATCATCGCCGTGGGGCTCCTGTTTTCGATTTTGTTCCGCAAGACCCGGATTCCTTCGATCGCCGCGAGCCTCGCGCTCGTGGGTTATGTCTGCTTTCAAGCTTTTCAGAAAGAAAAAGCGCTGGATTTCGGCCGCGAATACGCCCGCAGCCGCAACATCGCCGGCGCCACGGTCGCCGCGCATCCTCGCGCGGTGTCGCCGTACAACTGGACCGTGTTCGTGAGCAACGAGCGCGAGCACCAGTTCGCGCACGTCAACCTGGAGCGCGACACGGTGCGCTCCTTCGTGCCGGGCGACGGCTTCATCGCCCGGCTGGACGGCGCCTTCCGGCCGCTGGCGCAGGCGCAATGGCAGGTGCGCAGCCGCTACGGCAGTTGGGAGGGTGCAACTGCGCCCGCGGCAAAGGAAGCCTGGGATTCGCCGGCGCTCGGCTTCATGCGCTGGTTCGCCGCGCAGCCGGCCTTTGACGGCAAGTCCGCCAGCCCGGAGTGCTACTGGTTCCTCGACCTGCGCTTCGCCAATCCCGGGCGCGACTGGATTCCGTTCCAGTTCGGTGCATGTCGTGACGCAGCTGGCTCCGCCTGGCGCGCGGTCGAGCGCAACCCGCAGGGCGGCGTGGGACCGGTGAACCGTTAGCCGCTTCCGTCGTTGGGAGCGCTAGCGACCCGGGGCATCGCCGCCAGCTTCTCGGAAAGCTCGCCGAGTTCTTCCATCGCCAGCAACCGTTCGCGCACCGACAGCGCCAATGTAACGCGAAGCTGGGCGCGGCGGTTGCCTTCCCAGGTGGCGTTCGACCAGTCGGCTTGCGGGGCGTCGCTCATTGCTTGCGCTGTTCTTCCAGGATCATGCGGAGGTGCTCGATATCATCCCGGTCGCGCGCGCGGTTGGCAAGCTCCTTCATCGCGATCAGGGTCGGGATCGAAACGAAGCGCACGACCATCCCGGGAGAAAGCTCCGCCTGCAGCGCGCGGGAGTACTCGGCGTCGAAATCGAACGGATCGCTGACGAAAACGTCCACGGTCGCGGTCGGGTGCCGGCCGCTATGGAAGTTCAGCACCGTCATGCCCTTGTCCCGGATCCACGCGGCGCGCTGCGCGGGATCCGCGAACTGCGCCGCCGTCACGGGAACGAGGGGCCGATAGCCCAGGCCGGCGAGGGCGGTGAATGCGGGGAGGATGTTCCCCGGGTCGAGCTGCACGACGAGATCGACATCGTGCGTGAGGCGCACGTAGCCATGCGCGTTTACTGCCAGCCCGCCCGCGACGAGATAGCGCACGCCCTCCCGGTTCAGGGCGGCCGCGATGGCTTCGAACGAGGACACTTTCATCGACGCAGCATAGCGAAAAACAGGGACAGTCCACGTTTTCGGAGCCCGGGGAATGAAATCGTGGACTGTCCCCGATTTCCCGGCAGGCACGCGAGCAGGCCTAGCTCTTCTTCGCCGCGGACGGCAGCACTTCCGCCAGGGCGTGCAGCAGGTCAATGCTCGCGTCGATCTCGTCCCGGTTGATCGACACGCTCTCGACGTTGATGCCGAGCGGGATTTCCCGCGCGTAGGGGTGGTCCAGGATCCGCCGCAGGTTGTCGCGGCAGATCTCGATTGATTTGTCCAAGGGTTTTGCACTTTCCAGAATGGCCTTTTTCAAATCTGGAGGAACGCGAACCCCCAGCCATTCCAGGAACGCCATGGTCTTCTCGCGCCCGACCGGCGAGAAGGTGAGCACGATGCGCCTGGGCGCGACGCCCGCGCCGCGGCAATCGCGCAGGTAATCGGCGAGCAGCCGCTCGGTCGCCTCCGGGTGGTACACGGTCTGGGAAATGAAATAGCCGCAGCCCTCGATGCCCTTGGCGAGCAGCCGCGCCGACTCGCTGCGCTCGGCCGTATGCCGCTCGGTGATCACCACGCCGCCCACGGTGCAATGCTCGGAAGCGATGCGGATCGCGCGCGAGAGCGGCAGCGCGTGCTTCACGCCCGAGGTCGGGCGCCCGACGACGGAAACGAGCGGATGCTTCGGCCCGGTTTCGGCCAGCCACTTGCGCCACGCCGGCTCGTCCATGCTGCCGAGCGCCTTGTAGACGATCGTCGGCCGGCCGAGCATCGAGGCGTAGCTGCGCGGATCCACCGTGCCGGTGAAGGCGAAGGGGCGCGGCGCGTCGGTGCGGCCCGTCTCGTCCTGGATGTCGTACACCACGACGCCGTCCACCGGCAGCTGCGCGAGGCGCGCGGCCAGCTTTTGCGCGGCCTGGCGCACCCCGTCCTCCGGGGTTCCGGCGCGCGGCGGCGTGGTGCCGTAGAGCAGCACCGGGCCTGCCGGATCGAGCAGCTTGTCTTTCAACACAGTGGGAGAGCTTACTTCCTGCCGGGAAGCAGCAGCGCCGACAGCACCCAGGAGACGATGCTGTAGGCGATCGCGCCGAAGACGCCCGGCCAGAAGCCGGCGACCACGAAGCCCTGGATGAACGAGCCCACGAACCAGAACAGCAGCCCGTTGATGATGAAGATGAACAGGCCGAGCGTGAGCAGCGTCGCCGGCAGGGTGAGCAGGACCAGGATCGGGAAGATCACGGCGTTCACCAGCCCCAGCACCAGCGCCGCGACCAGCGCGACGATGAAACTGGACACCTCGATGCCCGGCAGCAGGTACGCCACCGCCATCAGCGCCACCGCATTGATCAACCAGACGACGAGTAGTCTCATTGTTTTGCCTTTAGGGTCTGACCATGATTTCCCCGTCTTTTGGGGAAATCGTGGTCTGACCCTGCTTTTGCCTTTGCTTTAGTAACGATAGTGGTCTGCTTTATAGGGTCCAGACTTCGGCACCCCGATGTACTTCGCCTGCTCATCCGACAGCTCGGTCAGCACCGCATTCAGCTTCTGCAACTGCAGCCGCGCCACTTTCTCGTCCAGATGTTTAGGCAGGGTGTAAACCCCAATTGGGTATTTCGCCGTATTGGTGAACAGCTCGATCTGCGCGATGGTCTGGTTGGCGAAGGACGAGCTCATGACGTAGCTCGGATGCCCCGTGCCGCAACCCAGGTTCACGAGGCGCCCCTTGGCGAGCAGGATGATGCGCTTGCCGTCCGGGAAGATGATGTGGTCGACCTGCGGCTTGATCTCCTCCCACTTGTACTGGGAGAGCGAGGCGACCTCGATCTCGTTGTCGAAGTGGCCGATGTTGCAGACGATGGCCTGGTCCTTCATCTTCTTCATGTGATCGTGCGTGATGACCTGGTAGTTGCCGGTCGCCGTGACGAAGATGTCGGCCTTGTCCGCCGCCCAGTCCATCGTCACCACGCGGTAGCCTTCCATCGCCGCCTGCAGCGCGCAGATCGGGTCGACTTCCGTCACCCACACCTGCGCCGACAGCGCGCGCAGCGCCTGCGCCGAGCCCTTGCCCACGTCGCCGTAGCCGCACACCAGCGCCACCTTGCCCGCCACCATCACGTCGGTGGCGCGCTTGATGCCGTCCACCAGCGACTCGCGGCAGCCGTAGAGGTTGTCGAACTTCGACTTCGTCACCGAGTCGTTGACGTTGATGGCCGGGAACAGCAGCTCCTTCTTCTTCGCCATCTCGTACAGGCGGTGCACGCCGGTGGTGGTCTCTTCCGTCACCCCCTTGATGTCCTTCGCCATGCGCGAATACCAGGTCGGATCCTTGGCGAGCTGCGCCTTGATCGCCTTGAAGAGGCTCGTCTCCTCCTCCGAGCCCGGCTTGGAGATGAGGGATGCGTCCTTCTCCGCGCGCTTGCCCAGGTGCATCAGCAGCGTCGCATCGCCGCCGTCGTCGAGGATCATGTTCGGCCCTTGCTTGCCGAATTCAAAGATCCGGTGGGTGTACTCCCAGTAGTCGTCCAGCGTCTCGCCCTTGACGGCGAACACCGGCGTGCCGCCCGCGGCGATCGCGGCCGCGGCGTGGTCCTGCGTCGAGAAGATGTTGCACGACGCCCAGCGCACGTCCGCCCCGAGCGCCTTCAGCGTCTCGATGAGAACGGCGGTCTGGATGGTCATGTGCAGCGAGCCGGTCACCCGCGCGCCCTTGAGGGGCTGGGCCTTGGCGTATTCCTGCCGGATCATCATCAGCGCCGGCATCTCGGACTCGGCGATGGCGATTTCCCTGCGTCCCCAGTCGGCCAGGGCGAGGTCGGCGACCTTGTAGTCGGTAAAGCCTGCTTTTGGTGCGTTCATGCTGGAGCTCTCCTGTAGTTGGCGGGGCCCCAAAAACGAAGCGCCCGCATCGTTTCCAATGCGAGCGCCGTTGTTTTTGCTGAGCCTGATCCACCCCTTCGTGGTTTGCAGCGCTCCTCAGCAGGGGCGGATTATACCTGAGGTCCAAGACCTCATCGCAACCCAGAATTCCGCAGCGCAGTCGTTCTACTTATCTGAACTCACTACCGATAAGTTCTCGTATCTTGAGTAGTGCCTCTTTTGAGAATCGAATTGATTGACTTTTCTTGCCTAGCATTCGGCGGCTCTTTGACCCGTACGTGTCGACTTGCAAGAATTTCTCTCCACTTTTGTCGCGGACAATCGAAAACGTCCCTTCGACCTCAGTGTGGTTCGATTCGCCATCTAGCCGCAAAGCTCGCAATTTACGCACGATCGCCAAATTGTTCTCCTCGGTCAATAAAAATTAGAGCCAGGCCCCTGATTTCGACAACCCGCTAACTCTCGGATCTCGTTAAGACCCCCGCAGTTCAAGTATCCCTCATTGAGCGTACTCTCGGAGTGGCAACCAATTCAGTCAACTTGGAGGAAAAATGACGCGAAAGTCCGCTGGCCAGGTTCGGATCAAGCCAAATCTGAGGTGTCTCAAGGTGTATCCAACTACAGAAACAAGTAAATCAGTGGCTGACCTCAAGACCGTGGGGATCAAGTTGAGCCGAGTGCAAGCCATTGAAATGGCGCGGGTTCTGTTAGCAGTATCGCAGGATTGGAACGAGATCGATGTGACCGCATATCGACAAAATTCGAGAAGATCTGATGGAACTTTTCAGATCACTATTACAAGCTTCCAAGAATGACTTGCAATTTATCAGTACATATATAAAATGTACGATCCATAATTTATTAAAATAATTTCCAAATAATGACCAAGAAAACAGATAGAGAAAAATTTGTTGTTTTGGCTGAGAAGAGAATGACAAGGGCGTTACGGTGCCTTCGCCTAATCGGAAACCTGTCGAACAGGAGCAACTACTCGTATACGGACGAGGACGTGAAGAAGATATCGCGAGCACTCCAAGCTGGCGTTGACGAGGTGCGGGCTCGATTTGCGAGGCGGGGCAGCGACAAGGGAGAAGTATTCAAGCTCTAAAAAGTGGAATGGGCAGGCCTGGGGGAGGGGCATATGGCAAGTGACGTTAGGTTCGATCTGCAATCGGAAATTCCGATTGATATTTCTCACACGCTTGATCAGCTGACTGCCAAATTTCAGTCTAGCAAGGACGGTATTCCGGAGCTGATAAAGAATGCCAAAGACCACTACTCTAGATTGAATGTTCGAGAGGGGTCTGAACGACAGATAGTGGTTGTCGCTGACTCTAAGCGACACCGCCTAGCAGTATTGGATTTCGCTGGTGCGAGATCAGAGGACTTCGAAGGATGGACGACTTGGTCAAGCCGGACGGCGAGCCGATCAGAGCAGTCCGATGAGATTGAAGGCGGGCACGGTAACGGCGGAAAGGCGTTTATGGTTCGCGGCTCGCACACATATTCCTATATGGATTCATGCGCAAAGAATCGCAGGACCCGCATGGGTTTTCAGAATGATGATCGAAATGGTAGGTACAAGCCCGGTTACGGAATGGATGACGACAGCCCGCTGAACAACGTAGTCGAGAAGAATCCGAAGGAAATCCTCGTAAGTGAGTTGAAGCGATTGGGATTCTCGTTCAAGAGGCTTCCTCCTGAAGCGCAGGACGCGTTCGAGAAGAGAAACGCCTTTACGATCGTCGTGATTGACGGAGTTAGGGACTGGGAGGCGAAGCGAGAAAGCACCATTCGCCGCCTCGCATTAGATCTGCCGGGTCTCATAAGCGAACACGGACAGACGGCGATGTCTGTCGAATCCTGCTCTGTGTGGGTAGCGGTCGACGGTGAACTCGTAACCGAGGAGCCCGTCCGGCCAACGACTCTGACACCATATCCAGGATTTGAAGATCTAAAAGCCGTTCCAGTGCCGGATCAGCTTCCTGATCCCGATACGGGTGAGGACGTCGACACTGGTCCGGGGGGCGCAAAGAAAAAATTCTTGCAGTTGGCTACATCCGACAAGAATTTGAAATTGTCAGAAGACCTTAAGACACGCAACGTTATTCGGATTTGGAACGAACGAAACAACGTTGCGACCTGGAGTGTTCCGTCCTTGGGGGTACCCACAGCCTCAGTTGCATTCATATACGGTCGACTGCGCGTACCTGCGCTTATTGGCGATCATCTTGCTGACGCGCACCGATCGTCACTCGCAGATACGCCGTTGACACGGGCGCTAGAGAAATGGACTTCTGATCAGGTAGCGGCGCTCGCGGAGAAGATTGCTCGCGCCGAGATGCAAAAGACGAAACCCCAAGACCGAGAACGCGCGTCGAAAGCATTGCAAGGGTTACGTGAGCTGATGCGAAAATACCTTCGCCCAGACGACTTTGCGGGACCGGATGCAGCGGGCAATCCAGGAGGAGGCACGGGACAGGACGGTCGGAAAAAAAAGAGAACGGGTACCGTGTACGGCGAACGGGTTGACGAGATTGTTTTAGAACCCATGCGTAGAAGCATAGCTCTTGCAGTTGGCACGAGAATTCCCTTGCTTTATTCGTGCTACGAATTGATTGAAGGTGAGGGACGCAGGCCCGTACGAGACATTGAACTCGAATTGTTCTGCGATGGCCTCGATGGTCTCGAATTTGACTCTGACGGTATGCTTTACTCGAGTGAACCCGGAGAGGGGAAGATTTGGCTCGAAACCCAGGACGGTAAGGTCAAGTCCAATTCGATAAAAATCGAAGCCTTGAATAGCACAGATGTTGATATGGCAGTGCCCGAAGAAGTCCTTCTCCAAGGTCAGCGTTTGCGTGTCCCAACCGTTTTTCGTACGACTAATGGCTCTAGGGACGATCTGCTGCTTGATGCGTCGGTCGACGAACTTGCCATGGCGAAAATCGGCCGCGGTGGCCATATGACCACGGGACTTCATGAGGGCACGGCGACGGTTCGTGTTCGGTTTGGTGCAGCGCGGTCTCAACAGAAGGCCTTTGTTTTTCGCATCGGATCGGAACGTGCGCCAATAAAGGCGCAGGGCGGTGGTGGAAACATTCCAGAAATTCTTCTATGCGGGGACGATGCCCCCGGAATGGAAAGCTATACCAAAGAACAGCGGACGCACATGGGTGGGGAGCACTTCCCCACGATCATCGAAGAGCCCCAGTTCGCAAATGTGGTCTGGATCAACCCAACAAGTAAGGAAGCCAGCAGAGTCCGTGCAAGTAGAGGTGGACCAAGCGGAAGCGCTGGCATCGGAACTAAGACATTCGTGCAGTTTGTGGCACTGAAATGCTTTGATATTCTGAAGCGACTAAAGGTCCGGCAAGATATTGGAGATCAAGTAATTAATGAAACGCAATTCACGCAAATGATCGCGCAGGCAGAAATGGATTGCGCAACATTTATTGATGCGGCATACGAAGTCAGTGAAGAGCTTCTTGCGGGGGAGGGTGGCTAGGTGTCCAGGGGCTCAAGTGAGTTAACTGCTGCACAGGAAATCCTACTCGGAGCCGCAAAACTCGCCGCTGAAGGCGGCGCTGACTTCAGTGAATGGGACTTGACAGTAAGTACGTGGGAAAGAAACAAAAATAGATTCGGCTGTCGTGGATATGAAGATAAGTATCCAGACCACAAGCGAGTGATGATGGAAATCATGGGGCAGACAAAGAAGGACAATCCAATACGTCGAGGTTGGTTTGAAAAGGCAAGGCCAAATTTCTATCGTCTAACCCCACAGGGTCAAGCTGAGGCTGATCGTCTACTAGAAAGAAAGGGTGAGCTGCGGACATCAACTAGGTCTGCGCAACCGATCTATGACGCAATACACCCGTACGCTGAGCACCGGGCATTTCGAGACCACTCCAGAGACGCCGAGGAACCAAGAATGTGGTTGGGTGCGGCATCATTTCTTGGGCTAACTCGTAATGAAAAAGTGCATCTCGAAGATCGATTGAAGCGTCTCAACCTTGCGATTGATTCTGCTCTGTCTTGGATGAACGAAAACGGACAAGACCAATTGCGCCGAGGCGTGACCGGGGGAGGTACGGCAATCTACAAAGAAGATGTTCTAAAGCTTCGTGAGTTTGCCGCGCTACTTCTTCGCAGGTTCAAGGTTCAACTGGATGCGATTCGCGGATCTGCGAAGCCTGCCGGGTAATATTATCTTCAAGTAGTTTTCCAAAGCGTGCACGCGACCCGAATACGTAGCCAGTATCCGCTTCGATTGCCAGCCATTTGCGCTTGAGTACTTCCGCCGCATATCCGGTCGTATTGCTCCCACCGAAGGGATCTAAGACAAGATCACCTGGGTCAGTCAGCATTTCGATGAAGAAATCGGCCAATCGATGCGGCATTCGAGCCGGATGTGGTCTTATTCCAACTTTTCGACAAAATTCCTGGTAGGCATCGAAAGATCCCGTATTGGCGACCGACAAGAGGTCGATCGGTCCAAGGATGCTCAGCATTTGCTTTGCAATAGATGCAGCATTCGGGACAAGTACGTTGGGTGGAATTGCGCCGCCGTTGTCGGTAAAGAACGACTCTGCGCCAATATTGTGCTCCGACGGCCGCGTCCCAGAATTGTATGTGCCGCGTCGGAAGAGGCTGCGCATACTGTCGCTGTATTGAACAAGTACGCGGCGATTGTCGGCCTTGGGTCTTATTGAGGGAGAAAGCCACCAAATTCGCGTAAAAGAATCCTTAACTCGGCAGCGCTCGACATTCACCCATTGAGCCGGGCTCGGCAGTCTCGCCGGGTTGAAGCAGATGAATTCTTGGCAAAGATGGAACTTGCCGCGCTTCTTAAATGCAAGAAGCGCCTCCATGGCCAAGGTCGACATAGTTGGTTGCCCTGGCTCCCAAGCGTTCCCGAGCTCGACCACAATCGACCCATTTGGGGATACGTACTCCTTAAGCAGATCCGCGAGACTCGCTATCCACTTTACATATGCTTCGCCTTCTAGATTTCCGTACTTCTTTTTTCGATTGAGTACAAAGGGCGGCGACGTAAAGACTAGTTGAACTTTCCCTTTATGCTTTGCGATCGTCTTATCGCAAAGAATTTTTTCGCATTCCCCGGCGTACATGGCTCCTAGCTCGGTCCGGTAAGCAGCTTTACTTGTCGCGCGCGCTGTCATTCCGCGAGGAACTACTTTCGCCGCGATTTTCTTGCGCCTCAATTTCGATCGTTTCAAAGAAAATCTCCACAATAGATTGCGCATTCTTGCACGTACTATATACGGTAGCAAGCGATTCAGACCTGACTATATATAGTGTCTTTAGGGCTAGTGAGCACTAGCATGGCAGCATCGTTTTTCGATGCCTACTCGTAGCGCAAAATCTACCTGCCTCCCCGCGAGAGTTCCCACCGTTCCTCGCGGAGATCCATGATGCGCTTGGGGCCGGGGCCCCCCCGCCTCACCCCCGGGCACGCTAGTTTGCGAGCTCGGAAGCTCCTTCCTGGATGGATATACATATCAAAGGTATAGTCCATCCTCGAGGAAAGTGCTGAAACATTGGGATGAAGAAAACACTAAGCGCCAACATGATCGGCGCAGCGATGGCTTCGAATGCCGATACCGAATCCTGTACGTATTTTCCACATCACAGCTATCGCGAACCTGCAAGCGATTTGCCAAGCGGGCGCATTGCTTTCGAAGAACATGGGCGCCGCGGCAGGCGTTGCTTATCAAAATATCGCATACCAAGGAGCGCAAGGTGCTCGCGCATTGCGAGCGGTGCCGAACCCGCCGGGAGGGATGGTGCATGACTACGTGCCCTTCTACTTTGCCCCGAGGTCGCCGATGCTGTACACGATCAACAGAGGAAATGTTCCGGGTTGTCCATGGAGGCAGGCTGACATTGTCCACTTTGAAACTACAGCGAACATGGCTATTGCTGGTGGCAGACCGTTTGTTTTCTACGATCGAAATGCAACGCTTGCAATCTCCAATCCCTATACCAATCTTGGGCAACTAAATATGGTCGCGTGGAATCTGATTACCGAGAGCCCCACGTTGGATGGATATTGCATGTATTGGCAGAATCGAATGGATCAGCCTCGCTACGCAGACCGAATGGAAAAGCGCCAGGCGGAGTTCCTCGTCCGCGAACGGGTCCCATTGAGCCAATTTATGCGGCTCGGTGTGATCGACAACCAACGAAGAACGCAAGTGCAGAATATTCTTGGCGCGGCTGGTGTCAATCTAGCGGTCGATGCAAAGCCCGAATGGTATTTCTAAGAGGTCGTGCGATGACCACAAGAATCGTTTCCGGAGATCTCTTGAAGCAAGACGACGTCGACGCAATTGTCAATACGGTCAATTGCGTGGGCGTGATGGGGAAAGGGATTGCGCTCCAATTCAAGAGCAAGTGGCCGGATAACTTTCGGGCATACGAAATAGCTTGTAAGGCGGGCGAAGTTAGGCCTGGAAAGATGTTTGTTTTCGATTCGGGCGGACTGGTAAAACCCAATTTCATCATCAACTTTCCTACGAAGCGAGACTGGCGCGGCAAATCGAAAATCGCGGATATCGAATCCGGCTTGAAGGATTTAGTTGCTCAAATTCGAAAACTTCGAATTCGGTCAATTGCGGTTCCACCGCTTGGTTGCGGAAATGGTGGGTTGAACTGGGTCGACGTTAGACCACTTCTCGAACGTGCCTTCGAGGCATTGCCAGATGTAGACGTGAGACTTTTCGAGCCGATGGGAGGACCTGAAGCCAAATCCATGGAGGTGCGGACAGATCGTCCCGCCATGACGCGGGGACGCGCGGCTATGCTTCTGGTGCTCGAGACGTACAAGGAATTGAACTATGGTTTGTCGAAAATCGAAGTTCAAAAACTTGCGTACTTTTTGCAGGAAGCTGGAGAGGTCCTCAAACTAAGATTCGCCAAGCATGAATATGGTCCTTACTCTGACTCCCTCAGGCATGTACTCCATCGGATGAACGGACACTTCATCCATGGGGTTGGCGACGGCGTTGTTGATGCAGAAATAGAACCGGATTCGACTGCGCTGCACGAGGCGCGTGCTTTTGTGAGAAGAGAGGGCGCGAAAGATCTTCACGACCGCATTGAGCGTGTGGCAAAGCTCATCGAAGGTTTTCAAAGTCCTTACGGTATGGAATTGCTGGCAACTGTTCATTGGGTGTTTCATCATCAAGACGCCCAATCTTTGACCGATGTGACCAGTACGATTGCAAAATGGAGTGAGCGTAAGCGCGAGCTTATGCAACCCGGTCATATCTCAGCTGCTTGGAATAGATTGAAAAGCGAGTCTTGGCTCTGACTTTCGCTGGCTGGATGGGATAATCGCGTTTTCGCTGCGATTTCCACGTGCTTCTATCTGTCGTCATCCCCGTCCGCAACGAAGCGGAGAACATCCTGCCGCTCCTCGCGGAAATCCATTCTGCGCTGGAAGGCCGGGGTGAGTACGAGATCGTCTATGTAGACGACGGCAGTACCGACGCGACGCCGAAGGTCCTGGCCGAGGCGCAGGCGCGGTATCCGCGGCTGCGGGTGCTGGCGCACGCGGAGAGCTGCGGGCAGAGCGCGGCGCTGGTAACGGGGTTCCGGGCGGCGCGGGGGGATTGGATCGCGACGCTGGACGGGGACGGGCAGAACGATCCGGCGGACATTCCGAAGCTGCTGGCGGTGCGGGACAGGGAGAGGCACCTGGCCAACCTGCAGCTCGTCGCCGGGTACCGGAAGAAGCGCCAGGACACGTGGCTGAAGCGCTTTTCGTCGCGCGTGGCCAACGGCGTGCGCTCGGGCCTGCTGGGCGACGCGACGCCGGACACGGGCTGCGGCCTGAAGCTGATCCTGCGCTCGGCAGTCTTGGAACTTCCGACGTTCGACCACATGCACCGCTTCCTGCCGGCGCTGATCCAGCGCAACGGCGGCGCGACGCTGTCGGTGGAGGTGAACCACCGCCCGCGCACGCGCGGCACGTCGAACTACGGCATGTTCGACCGGCTGTGGGTGGGGATCGTGGATCTCTTCGGCGTGATGTGGCTGCAGCGCCGCCTGCGGCGGCCCAAGGTGAGCGAGCGGGCGCGGACTTGAAGGTCCGCGGCCGCCAGAGTTGAATATTCGCGATTCGCGAATAGCGAAGGCTGCCCGCCCGGCGGGCTTGCTTTTCGTATATACGTATATACAATAATTGTGTGGACAAGGATCCCGGGAAGGAGAGCCGCAATATTGCGGAACGCAATCTTTCCCTGGACCTTGCAGAGCAGCTCGATTGGGCCACGGCCCTGATCTGGGAAGACAAGCGGAAAGACTATGGCGAACGGCGCTACTGCGTGCTTGGCTTCATCAAAAATCGGCTGCATAGCGTGGTTTTCACGCCGCGCGGCGGTAAGCCACGGATCATCAGTCTGCGAAAGGCCAACAAGCGCGAGGTGAAGCGATATGAAAAAGCAACCTAAACCCAGGAAGGCCGGCCGTACGAATCCGGAATGGACCTCGGCCATGATTGCAAAGGCACGCCCGGCGCGGGAAGTCCTGCCGAAAATCTTTGGTCCGCGTACCGCAGCCGCCATGCTCAAGCCGCGTGGCCGCCCCAAGTCTCCGGAATCGAGAGTTGCGATCAGCCTGAGATTGCCTCCTGACACGCTTGCACGCTGGAAGGCCACTGGGCCGGGTTGGCAGACGCGCATGGCTGACGTGCTGCGCGAGTCGGTATAGCGTAAAAAAACTGAACCTGGGTCCCCGCGTTCGCGGGGACGACGATGGTGGCGAGCCGGAATGGGATAATCGCGTTTTCCCGAGCGAGTTTCCCTCCTGAAAGTCCGCACCTACCTGCCGGGCCTGGTGTTCCTCGCGACGCTGATCGCGGTGGGCTACGTGGTGGAGAGCGGCATGCTCACGGGCCTCCTGTCGGAGGACTGGATCGACCGCGAGGTGCGCGGCAAGGGGATGCCCGGCGAATTGCTGTTCGTCGCGACGGGCGGGATGCTGATGGCGGTGGCGGTGCCGCGCCACATCGTCAGCTTCCTCGGCGGCTACGCCTTCGGCGCGGGCCTGGGAACGGTACTCGCGCTGGCCGCAACCGAGATCGGCTGCGTGATCGTGTTCTTCTACGGCCGCTACGTCGGCCGCCCGCTGGTGAGCGAGAAAATCCGCGCGCGCGTGCGCCGCATCGAGGATTTCCTCGCCTCGAACCCGTTCTCGATGACGCTGCTGATCCGGCTCCTGCCGGTGGGCAACAATTTCGCCACCTGCCTCGCGGCCGGGGTGTCGCGCGTGCCGGCGCGGCCGTTCCTGCTCGGCTCGCTCCTGGGCTACCTGCCGCAGACCTTCGTCTTCGCGCTGGCGGGCAGCGGCCTCGAGATGGGGGCGCGCCTGCGCCTGGTGGTCGCGGTGGTGTTCTTCGTCGTCTCGGGCGCGATCGGCATCTGGCTCTACCGGCGCTACCGGCACGAGAAGTCGCTGGGCGAGGAAGTGGAGAAGGCAATCTGATGCAGGACCGCGCTCGTGCGGTAGACGACCGCTCCCTCTGGGTGCTGCTCGCGGGCTGGGTGCTGTTCGCGCTGGCCTCGATCTGGCTGCGGCCGCTGTGGCCGGTGGACGAGACGCGTTACGCGAGCGTCGCCTGGGAGATGTGGCTGCGCGGCGATTTCCTCGTGCCCTACATCAACGGCGAGCCCTACAGCCACAAGCCGCCGCTGCTCTTCTGGCTGATCCACATCGGCTGGGCGGTGTTCGGCGTCAACGAGTGGTGGCCGCGGCTGGTGGCGCCGCTGTGCGCGCTGGGGGCAATTCCTTTACTTCTTCATTTTCAAAGGATTCTCTGGAAAGAAGAGCAAGAGCAAAGCCAGAGCAACTATTCGGTCTGGGTACTGTTCGGCACGCTGCTGTTCGCCTCATTCACCACATTGCTGATGTTCGACCTGCTGCTGATGGATTGCGCGCTGGCAGGGATGATCGGCGTTCTTTATTTGAAGGAAGGAAAAAGAGCGAAAGGATTGCTCTGGCTCGGCGCCGGGATCGGCCTCGGCGTGCTCGCCAAGGGGCCGGTGATCCTGCTGCACGTGCTGCCGGCGGCGGTGGTGGCGCCCTGGTGGGCGCCGGAGGTGAAGGGCAGGCTGGGGCGCTGGTATCTCGACCTGTTCCTCGGCGTGCTCATCGGCGCGGCGATCGCGCTCGCCTGGGCGCTGCCCGCGGCGTATGTCGGCGGCGAGCAGTACCGCAACGCGATCTTCTGGGGCCAGACCGCGGGGCGCGTGTCCGAGTCCTTCGCGCACCGCTCGCCGTGGTGGTACTACCTGCCGCTGCTGCCCCTGATCCTTTTTCCGTGGTTTGTTTTTCCGCGGTTCTGGATGGGATTAAAGGCAGTCAAAAGTGAAAAACCAACCCGTTTTCTCGCCGCCTGGCTCGTGCTCACGGTCGTCGGTTTCTCGCTGGTGAGCGGCAAGCAGGGCAAGTACCTGGTGCCGATGCTGCCGGCGTTCGCGCTGCTCGTCGGCCGTGCGCTGGAGAAGGCGCCAACCGCGAGCCGGTGGTGGAGCATGCTGCTGCCGGCCGCGGGGTTTCTCGTCGCGCCGGCCTTCCTCGCCCATGTGCGCACCAACCCTGAGTCGATGCGGCTGCCGGAATGGGCGGGGGAGATTCCGCTCTGGCCCCTTGTGGTCCTGGCCCTCGTCACGCCGCTGCTTCTGTGCTTTTCACGAGGCAATACGAAAACACAGGCGCGCGCTCTCGCGTTTGCCATGCTCGCGGCGTTCGCCGTGGCCCTTGCCGGGATCATTCCCGCGTTCGTTCCGTACAGCGATCCCGGGCCGGCGGCGCGCCACCTGGCGGGGCTGCAGGAGGCGAAAGTGCCGCTCGCGCACCTCGGCAAATACCACGCGACCTACAACTTCGCCGGGCGCCTGCGCGCGCCGATCGAGATCCTCGGCCACGACGAGCTCGCCGCCTGGGTGCGCAAGACGCCCCAGGGGCAGGTGCTGACGGTGGAGCGCGCGCGGGCTCCGGAAGGGGGGCCGGACGGGCGTCCCGAGATTCAGTGGGCGTACCGCGGTGCCTGGCTCCAGCTCTGGCGCGGCGAGGCGCTGCTCGCCGTGCAGCCCCCACCGCGCTAGTGCGGTCAACACCCGTGCGCTAGACTCGCTGTACAGGCTTAACAGGGAAGAGCGGGCACACCATGAACGTCTGGCTGCAGGGCTTGCTGATCGGCGCCGGGATATCGGCGGTCATCATCTTTTTCGAGTTCACGGCGATCCAGCGCGAGATCGCGGAACGCGAGAAGCGTCTGGCGAAGAAAGTCGACTGGGACTCGAACCAGGTCAGCCGCATGCGCGGCGTGATCACCTTCGGCCTGGTCCTGCCGTTCGGTTGCTCGGTCGGCGCCTGGCTGGTTTCGAAGATGTAGGAAAAATCGGGGACAGTCCATGATTTCCGGTGTTGGAAATCGTGGACTGTCCCTGATTTTTCCCGACTGCCAAATCAGGGTCAGACCACGATTTCCCAAAGGCGGGAAATCATGGTCAGACCCTAAGAACCAGGCGGCCTGCGCCCTTACCGCGGGCTTCTACGCGGCCTGCTTTAATACCAGCGCCTTGTCGGTCGCTTCCCAGGTGAATTCGGGTTCGTCGCGGCCGAAGTGGCCGTAGGCGGCGGTCTTCTCGTAGATCGGGCGCAGCAGGTCGAGCATCTGGATGATGCCCTTGGGCCGCAGGTCGAAATGCTGGCGCACGAGTTGCGCGAGCTTGTCGTCCGAGAGCTTGCCCGTGCCTTCCGTCGTCACCATGACGCTGGTCGGCTGCGCCACGCCGATGGCGTAGGACACCTGCACCAGGCACTTGGAAGCGAGCCCGGCGGCGACGATGTTCTTCGCCACGTAGCGCGCCGCGTAGGCGGCTGAACGGTCGACCTTCGACGGGTCCTTGCCGGAAAACGCGCCGCCGCCGTGCGGCGCGGAGCCGCCGTAGGTGTCGACGATGATCTTGCGGCCGGTGAGGCCGCAGTCGCCCTTCGGGCCGCCGATCTCGAATTCGCCGGTGGGGTTGACGAGGTACTTCACCTTGCCCTTGACCAGGTTCTTCGGCAGCACCGGCTTGATGATCTGCTCGATGATGGCTTCCTCGAGCTGCTGGTGCTTGCCCGTCATCTCGGGTTTGTGCTGCGTGGAGAGGACCACGGTCTCGACGGCGTCGGGCTTGCCGTTGACGTACTTGATGGTGACCTGCGACTTCGCATCCGGGCGCAGCCAGGGCAGGCGGCCGTCGCGGCGCAGCTCGGACTGGCGCTCCACCAGCCGGTGCGAGAGGTAGATCGCAAGCGGCATCAGGCCCGGCGTCTCGTCGCAGGCGTAGCCGAACATGAGGCCCTGGTCGCCGGCGCCCTGCTCGAGGTCGAGGCCCTTGCCCTCGTCCACGCCCTGCGCGATGTTCGGCGACTGCTGGCCGTAGGCGAGCTGCACCGTGCAGCCCTTGTCGTCGAAGCCCATCGCCGGGTCGTTGTAGCCGATGCGCCGGATTGTTTGTCTTGCAACCTGATCAAAATCAACTTTGGCGCGGGTGGTGATTTCGCCGGCGAGCACCACCAGGTTGTCCTTGACCAGCGTCTCGGCGGCGACGCGGGAGGTCTTGTCCTGCTTTAGAATCGCATCGAGCACCGCGTCCGAGATCTGGTCCGCGACCTTGTCGGGATGGCCTTCGGAAACAGACTCGGAAGTGAAGAGAAATTCGCTCATGTGTTTACTCGCAATCTGCCAAATGCGGCGCCTGAAAAAACGGGGCAGCAAGGATACCAGATGTCGCGCTTCCTGATGGGCCTCGCAGCGCGGATTCCGCTCTCGATCCTGCACGCGTTGGGCGCGATCCTCGGGTGGGCGATGTATGGGCTGTCGCCCACCTACCGGCGCCACCTGCGCGAAAATCTCGCGGCCGCCGGTTACGGGGAAGATGCGGCGACCCGCCGCGCGGCGATCTCCGGCGCGGGCCGCATGGTCGCCGAGCTGCCCGCGGTGTGGCTGCGGCCGCGCGCCGAGATCACCGCCCTGCTGCGGCGGATCGACGGCAGGGAACTGGTGGACGAAGCGCGCGCGGCCGGCAAGGGCATCGTGTTCCTCACGCCGCACCTGGGCTGCTTCGAGATCGCCGCCAAGATCGCCGCCGACGAATTCCCGATCACGGTGCTCTACCGCGCGCCCAAGTACGCCTGGCTGCAGCCGATGATCGAGAAGGGCCGCGGCCAGGACAACGTGCGCCTCGCGAGCGCCGACATGTCGGGGGTGCGCGAACTGCTCGCCGCGCTGCTGCGCAAGGAAGCCGTGGGCATCCTTCCCGACCAGGTGCCGGGCGAAGGCGAGGGCGAGTGGGTGGAGTACTTCGGCAGGCCCGCGTACACGATGACGCTGGCGCCCAGGCTGTCGGCGCGTCCCGGGAGCGTGTGCCTGCTTGCCTACGGCGAGCGCCTGCCCGGCGGCCGCGGCTACGACCTGCATATCCGGCCGCTGCCCGCGCCCGAGCCCGGCGAGAGCGCGCCGCGCCGCATGAACCGCGCGCTGGAAGCCCTGATCCGCGAATGTCCGGGGCAATACCTGTGGGGCTACAACCGGTACAAGCGGCCCCGTGGCGCGCCCGCGCCCGGCGCGACCAGCGCGTGAGCCGGATTATTTTTGCGCTGATGTGGATCGCGCATTTCCTGCCCAACCGGGCGCTGGCGGTGATCGGCGATACCCTGGGGACGCTCCTGTTCTGGCTGGTCCCGGAGCGCCGCCACGTCACCCGGGTCAATCTTGAAAAGTGCTTCCCGTCCATGCCCGGCGAGCAGCGCGAAGCCCTGGCGCGAGCGCATTTCCGCGCCTTCGGCCGCAGCTTCATCGACCGCGCGCTGCTCTGGTGGGCGCCGCGCGAGCGCATCGAGGGCCTGGTGCGCATCGAGGGGCTCGAGCACCTGCACGCGCTCGGCGGCGCGCCGGCGATCCTGCTCGCGCCGCACTTCGTCGGGCTGGACGCGGGCGGCACGCGCGTGACCACCGTGGCGAACATCGTTTCGATGTTCGCCAACCAGAAGGACGCGAAGTTCAATGAACTGCTGCTGCGGGGCCGCAGCCGCTTCGGCGACCAGCGGATGCTGTCGCGCCAGGAGGGGATCCGCGCCACGCTCTCGGCGATGCGCGCGGGCCGGCCGTTCTACTACCTGCCCGACCAGGACTACGGGCCGCGCGAGACGATCTTCGTGCCGTTCTTCGGCGTGGCGGCGGCGACCACGCCCGGCCTGTCGCGCATCGCGGAGATCGCGCGCGCGCGCGTGCTGCCTTGCGTGACGCAGCTGCTCCCCGGCGGCGCCGGCTACCTGCTGCGCATCGAGCCGGCATGGGACAATTTCCCCACCGGGGACCTGCCCGCCGATACGCGCCGCATGAACGAATACATCGAGCGCCGCGTGCTGGAGATGCCCGAGCAGTACAACTGGATGCACAAGCGCTTCAAGACGCGGCCCCCTGGCGAAGAGCGGTTTTACTGAATGAAAAGACTTCGTACGGCCGTCATCGGCGCCGGCTACATGGGCAGGTTCCACGCCGACAAATTCGCTGCGATCGATTCCGCCGAGCTTGTCGCTGTGGTCGATTCCGACGCCTCCCGCGCGACGGAGACTGACTACAAGCCCTGGCTCGGGAAAATCGATGCCGCGTGCGTGGCAGTGCCGACGAAATTCCATTTCCAGGTCGTCAAGGACTGCCTGGAGGCCGGCGTCCACGTGCTCGTGGAAAAGCCGATGGCGACCACGCTCGCCGAAGCCGACGCGTTGCTCGCGCTGGCGCGCGCCAGGGGCCTGGTCCTCCAGGTGGGGCACCTGCAGCGCTTCAATCCGGCGTTCCAGGCGCTCGCCGCGCAGGAAGGCAAGCCGCTGTTCATCGACATCGAGCGGCTGGCGCCGTTCAAGGCGCGCGGTACCGACGTCGACGTGGTGCTCGACCTCATGATCCACGACCTGGACCTGGTGCTGGCGCTGGCCAGGGCGCCCGTCGAGCAGGTCAGCGCGAGCGGCTTTCGCGTGCTGACGGATGCGATCGACATCGCCAACGCGCGCATCGAGTTCGCCGACGGGTGCATCGCGAGCGTTTCCGCGAGCCGCGTCAGCCAGGTGCCGGTGCGCAAGCTGCGCGTGTTCCGGCACGACGCGTACGTCTCCGCGAACCTGCAGGAGCAGCGGCTGCGGCATGTGCGCAAGGGCGGCGATGGCATCGTTGAGTCCGAGCAGGCATTCGAGCGCGCCGACGAACTGCGCGCGCAGGCGGAGGCGTTCCTGCAGGCGGTACGCGGCCGCGCCGCGCCGCTCGTCACCGGCGAACAGGGGCGGGACGCGCTCGCGCTGGCGCTGCAGGTGGGCCGGCTGGTCGAGGAAAGGCTGGCGCGCCATGAAGCTTGAGTTCACGAAGATGGAAGGCGCCGGGAATGATTTTGTTGTTTTCGATTTCACGCTTGAGAATTTCAATCTGACAAAAAAGCAAATTCAGGATATTTCCAACCGCCATTTCGGCGTGGGCGCCGACCAGGTCCTCGTCGTCGAGAAGGCGACGAAGCCTGGTCTCGATTTTCGCTACCGCATCTTCAATTGCGACGGCGGCGAGGTCGAGCAGTGCGGCAACGGCGCGCGCTGCTTCGTCAGGTTCGTGCACGCACGGGGACTCACCTCGAAGCGCGAGATCCGCGTCGAAACCCTGGGCGGCGTCATCGTGCCGCGGCTGGAAGACGACGGCGAGGTGAGCGTAGACATGGGACCACCGGCTGTTGAACTGCCTTTGCTTCACGATATCGAATTAAATTCCGGGAAGGTAAAAGCAACTCTCCTTTCCATGGGAAACCCGCACGCAGTCCAGGTCGTCGCGGATGTCGAAAAGGCTCCCGTCACTACCCAGGGCCCGCTGCTGGAGCGCCACTCCCGCTTCCCGAACCGGGTCAATGCCGGCTACATGCAGGTGCTCGATCGGCATCGCATCGCGCTGCGCGTCTGGGAACGGGGCGCGGGCGAGACGCTGGCCTGCGGCACCGGCGCCTGCGCCGCTGTCGTGGCAGGCATCCTGCGCGGCCTGCTCGATTCGCCCGTGGCCGTCGAAACGCGCGGCGGCGCATTGACCATCTCTTGGGCGGGCGGCGACAATGCGGTCTGGATGAAGGGCCCTGCTAGAAGCGTGTTTGAAGGCACGATAAAAATCTAAGAGGCCACATGGACGCAAAAGACGTCGCGCAGTTCCTCAAGTCGAATCCCCAGTTCTTCGACCAGAATCCGCAGCTGCTCGAGACGATCTACGTGCCGCATCCGCACGGCGGGCGGGCGATCCCGCTCACCGAGCGCCAGATCCTGTCGCTGCGCGAGAAGCTGAAGCTGCTCGAGGGCAAGCTCGGCGAGTTCGTCCGCTTCGGCGAGGACAACGACGCCATCGGCGAGAAGGTGCACCGGCTCTCGCTCGCGCTGGTCGGCGCGAAGGACGCGCCGGCCGTGACGCAGGCGCTGCACTTTCACCTGCGCGAGGACTTCTCCGTGCCGCACGTGGCGCTCAAGCTGTGGGCCGGCGACGATGTCCCGGCGGATCTGCGCGACAAGGCCGAGAACATGGGGGCGCCGCAATGCGGCCCGGCGGCCGACAGTCCCTTCCTGCCCTGGTTCCAGGAGGCGCAGGAACACATCCGTTCGATCGCGCTCGTGCCCCTCGGACAGACGCGCAGCATCGGCCTGCTGGCGCTCGGCAGCGAGGACCCGCAGCGCTTCTTCGCCGAGATGGGCACGCTCTACCTGCGGCGCATCGGCGAACTCGCCGCGGGTGCCCTCGCCGCGCGCAGTTGATCCGTTGAACGATTCCGGCCTGGGCAAGGCCTGGCTGGAGACGCTCCAGCACCAGCGCCGGCTGTCGCCGCACACGCTCGCGAATTACTCCCGGGCAATCGATGTCTTGTTGAAATTGAAGGAGAAAATGGAGCTGCGCGAGCTCGACGCGCAGGCGATCCGGCGCTTCGTCGCGCGGCTGCACGCCGCCGGCCTCTCCGGCCGGACGCTCGCGCTGACGCTGTCGGCGTGGCGCGGTTTCTACCGCTGGCTGTCGCGCCATCGGGACTTCCCCGCCAATCCGGTGCAGGGCGTGCGCGCGCCGAAATCGCCGCGCCACCTCCCGAAGGCGCTGTCGGTCGAGCAGGCGCAGCAGTTGCTGGAGGGTCCGGCGGCGGACACGCCCGAAGCGCTGCGCGACAGGGCGATGTTTGAACTGCTGTATTCCTCCGGCTTGCGCCTCTCGGAACTCGTATCCTTGGATGTGGCGGATGGAAGGATGGATCTCAAGCAGGGCGAAGTGACTGTGACAGGCAAAGGAAGCAAAACCCGCACGGTGCCGGTCGGCGGGCGGGCGCGCGACGCGCTGCGCGACTGGCTCAAGGCGCGCGCGCTGCTCGCGGCGCCGCAGGAACGCGCGCTCTTTGTCGGCGCGCGCGGCCGGCGCATCGCGCCCGGGACCGTCCAGTCGCGGCTGCGCGCCCTGGCGAAACGCCAGGGACTCGGCGCTTCCGTGCATCCCCACATGCTGCGCCACTCCTTCGCGAGCCACGTGCTGCAGTCCTCGCAGGACCTGCGCGCGGTGCAGGAGATGCTCGGGCACGCGAGCATTTCGACCACGCAGGTCTACACCCACCTCGATTTCCAGGCCCTGGCCAAGGTCTACGACGCGGCGCATCCCCGGGCGAGAAAGAAATGAAATCGCTGCATCTCAAGGCCGGGCGCGACAAGTCGGTCAGGCGCCGGCACCCGTGGATCTTCAGCGGCGCGGTGGAGCGCGTCGACGGCTCGCCCGGGACCGGCGAGACGGTGCTGGTGAAGGCGAAGGGCCAGCCGGTGGCGCTGGCCGCGTGGAGCCCCAAGTCGCAGATCTGCGCCCGGGTCTGGAGTTTCAATACTTCGGACTCGATTGATAAAAGCTTCATCAGCGGGAAGGTCAACCAAGCGGTCTCGTTCCGCGCGTCCCTCCAGATCGCGGGGCACAGCAACGCCCTGCGGCTCGTGCACGGCGAGTCGGACGGCCTGCCGGGACTGATCGTGGACCGCTACGGCGACGTGCTGGTCGCGCAATTCCTTGCCGCGGGCGCCGAGCACTGGCGCGAGGTCATCCTGGATGCGCTCGCCGCCGCGACCGGCTGCGAGGCGATCTACGAGCGCTCGGACGCCGAGGTGCGCGCGCTGGAAGGATTGCAGCCGCGTACCGGCTGGGCGAGGACCGCAGGCGCCGAGTCGCCTGCGGTGCGTGGCGACCGGGACGCCGGCCGCTGCGCGATCGTGGAATACGGGCTGCACTTCCGCGTCGACGTCGCGGGCGGGCAGAAGACCGGGTTCTTCCTCGACCAGCGCGACAACCGGCAGCGCATCCGGGCGCTGGCGCAGGGCCGCGAGGTGCTCGATGCGTTCTGCTACACGGGAGGATTTTCGGTCGCCGCGCTGGCCGGCGGGGCGCGGCACGTGACCGCGGTGGACAGCTCGGCGCCCGCCCTGGAGGTCGCCAGGGAAAACGTGGGCGCGAACGCGTTCGATCCCTCGAGAATTTCATTCCAACAAGCCGACGTATTCGCCTACCAGCGCCAGTTGCGCGATAACGGCAGCCGCTTCGGCCTGGTGGTCCTCGATCCGCCGAAGTTCGCGCCCACCGCGGCGCAGGTGAAGAACGCGGCGCGCGCCTACAAGGACATCAACCTGATGGCGCTGAAGCTGCTCGCGCCGGGCGGGCTGCTGGCGACCTTTTCCTGCTCGGGCGGCGTCAGCGCGGAGCTCTTCCAGTCCATCGTCGCCGGCGCCGCCGCCGATGCCGGCGCGGATGCGAAAATCATCGAACGCTACGGCGCGGCGGCGGACCACCCGGTCGCCCTGGGCTTTCCGGAAGGCGACTACCTCAAAGGCTTACTATTGGTGCGCACATGATCCGTCTACTTGCCCTGCTGCTGTCGCTGCAATTCCCATCCGCCGCGCTCGCCTATGCCTTCCTGACCGGCTACGACGAGGCGCCGAACCTCGCCGCGGCGCTCGAGCGCGTCAAGGCGCAGCCCGGCAAGCACGTCCTCATCTACTTCGGCGCCTCGGAATTCAGCGCGGCCTGCAAGGAAGCGCGCGCCATCCTCAATAGCGAGCTGGTGCGCGAGAAGTGGCGGCCCAACTACGTCGTCGTCAACATCGACCTGTTCGCGCCGACCAAGGAAGAGCGGGAGATCATCGAGCAGGTGCGGGTGTCCTGGGCGCCGGTGCTGGTGTTCCTCGACGGCAACGGCAAGCGCGTCGCCTACTCGAGGCAATTGCCGAGCGAAAAGGAGGCGCTGCTGCTGAACGAGTTCGTGTCGCAGCGCAAGTACGCCGCATCCGCGACCGGCAAGTACGCGGGGCAGGATTTCGACTCGCGCCGCCTCGCGCGCATCGCCGCCGAGGCCAGCGCGACGCCGGGCACCGGGCGCATCGACGACCGGCCGCGGCTGCGCGACGTGCTCTCGCAGAAGCACGAACGCCTGTCGGGCGATGCATTGAAGAAGCTGCTGCCGGGCAAGCGCATGCACAAGGAGAACCAGGACTGGTACCTGACGCTCGACCTGAGGGAGAAAAACCTCATGGAGGTCGCCGCCCGGCGCAAGGACGGCAGGGGCGAGATGAAAGGGGTGGGCAAGTGGTACGTGACGAGGAAGGGCAAGTTCTGCGTGGAACTGCTGGCACGCGACGTGGACGAGAACTGGTGCCGGCACGTGTTCCGCGCCAACGAGGGCTACTACGTGGTGAAGGACCTGCGCCCCGAGCGCCTCGCCTACCGCTTCATCCTGCAGTAGGACCGAAATCAGGGACAGTCCACCATTTCCGGTCAACGGCCCGATACTGGGGCTCGTTGACTGGAGGTGTCCAGACGCGCGCGCCTCGTCGTTCCCGGTATCCCTCTCCACGCCGTGCAGCGGGGGAACAACCGTGCAGCCTGCTTCGCGGACGATGAGGACCGCGAGTTCTTTCTCCATCACCTCGGGAGACTCGCCAGGCAGGAAGAATGCGACATCCATGCCTACTGCCTGATGACAAACCATGTGCACCTGCTGCTGACGCCTTCCCGGGAGGAAGGCTGTTCGAAACTGCTGCAAAGGCTGGGTTTGCTCCACACGCAATTCTCGAATCGAAAGTACAAGCGCTCCGGATCGCTCTGGGAAGGACGATTCCGGTCCTGCCTCGTGGAATCGGACTCCTACCTGCTCTCCTGCTATCGCTACATCGAACTCAATCCGGTGCGCGCAGGGATGGTGGCAGATCCAGGCGAATTCCGATGGTCAAGTCATCGGGCAAACGCCTGGGGTGCTTCCGATGGCGTGATTACGGCTCATCCTGAATATCTTCGCCTCGGCTGCGATCAGTACCGGGTTCTGTTCGGCGGCCATCTCGACCCCGCGCTGCTGCGCGACATCCGTGCGACCACGAACGGCGGCTACGCGCTGGGTGGCGAAGCTTTTGTCCGCCGCATGGCAACGTTGCTCGGCCGTAGGGTCGCGAAGGGAACCGCGGGCAGGCCGCCACGCGCCGAGTCCGCAAAGCCAATGACGCCGGAGTTGTTTTAGCTGCCGGAGGAAATGGTGGACTGTCCCTGATTTTCGGGCTTGGGGGGTAGAATGCCGCCCTTCGCAAGGAGTTCGGCAATGGAAGAAGGCAAGATGGTGCCGGTCACGATCCTCACGGGATTTCTCGGCGCCGGCAAGACCACGCTGCTCAACCGGATACTCAGGGAAGACCACGGCAGGAAGATCGCCGTGATCGAGAACGAGTTCGGCGAAGTCGGCGTCGACAGCGAGATCATCGAGAAGACGGACGAAAGTATCATCGAGATGAACAACGGCTGCATCTGCTGCACCGTGCGCGGCGACCTGATCAAGATCCTCGGCAGCCTCAAAGAGCGGCGCGCCGCAGGTTCCCTCACATTCGACCGCGTCATCATCGAGACCACGGGCATGGCCGACCCGGGGCCGGTGGCGCAGACCTTCTTCACCGACGAGGACATCGGCGCCTACTACCTGCTCGATTCCATCGTCACCGTGGTGGATGCCAAGCACGCGACGGCGCAGCTCGACGAGTTCACCGAGGCGCAGCAGCAGGTCGGCTTCGCGGACCGGATCCTGATGTCGAAGACGGACCTGGTCGCCGAGGAGGAGACGAAGAAGCTGATCGAGCGGCTCAGGCGCATGAACCCGCGCGCGCCGGTGAAGAAGGTGCACTTCGGCGAGATGCCGATCGAGGAGGTCCTCGACATCCGCGGCTTCAACCTGAACGCGATCCTGGAGCTCGACCCCGAATTCCTCGCCGACACCCACCACGACCACCACGACGAGGTCGAGTCCTTCGTGTTCCGTTCCGACAAGCCCTTCAACGGCGACAAGCTGGAGCAGTTCCTCTCCGGCATGATCCAGGTCTACGGGCCGGACCTGCTGCGCTACAAGGGCGTGCTGTGGATGAAGGGCAAGTCGAACCGCGTCGTCTTCCAGGGCGTGCACATGATGATGGGCGGCGACATGGGCAAGCCCTGGGGCAAAGACAAGAAGCAGTCCATCATGGTGTTCATCGGCAAGAAGCTGCCGAAGGACCTGTTCCTCGCCGGCCTGGAAGAATGCCTGGCGTGACCCGGTGAGCTGATGCTCCGGCTCGCGGGCGTCCGGAAAAGCTACGGCGCGAAGCAGGTCCTCGCGCTGGAGCGTTTCGAGGCGGCGCAGGGCGAGCACTGGCTGGTGCTCGGCGCCTCGGGCAGCGGCAAGACCACGTTCCTGAATCTCGTCGCCGGACTGCTCGCGCCCAGCGAAGGCGAAATCGAGGTCGGCGGCAGGGCCCTCGCAAGTCTCAAGGGTTCCGAACTTGACCGATGGCGCGGGCGCAACGTCGGCATCGTGCCGCAGAAGCTGCACCTGATCCAGAGCCTTACTGTTCTGGATAATTTATTTCTGGCGCCCTTCCTGGCGGGAATCTCCTCCGACTCGAGGCGCGCGATGGATTTGCTCGAATCGCTTTCCCTCCAGGAAAAGGCGAAAGTCAAACCCCACCAGTTGTCCCACGGCCAGGCGCAGCGCGTGGCGATCGCGCGCGCGGTGATGAACCGGCCGAAGCTGCTGCTCGCCGACGAGCCGACGTCGAACCTGGACGATGAGAATTGTTCTGTTTCCCTGGAGCTCTTGAAAAATCAATCCCGTGAGTGCGGCGCCACGTTGATCGTCGCGACGCATGACCAGCGCGCGAAGCAGCGCTTCGACAGGCGCCTGGAGCTGTGAACCTCGCCGGCATCAGCATTTCCTATCTGCGCGCGCGGCCGCTCGCCACCGCGCTCAACCTGCTGCTGCTGGCGCTCGGCGTCGCCACGATCACGGTGCTGCTGCTTGCCACCGCGCAATTCGAGGAGCGCATGGGGCGCGACGCGCGCGGCATCGACCTGGTGGCGGGCGCGAAGGGCAGCCCGATGCAGCTGGTGCTTGCCGCCGTCTTCCACATCGACGCGCCGGCCGGCAACATCCCGCTCGCCGATGCGCAGGCGCTCGGCCGCAGTCCGGCGGTGAAGAAGTCGATCCCGCTCGCCCTTGGCGACAGCTATCGCGGTTACCGCATCGTCGGCACCAACCACGATTACCCGGCGCATTACGGCGCGAGACTTGCCGCAGGCAGCCTCTGGAAGGAACCGATGGAAGTGGTGCTGGGCGCCGAGGTCGCCGCGACGGCGAAGCTTTCGGTCGGCTCGACCTTCGTCGGCGCGCACGGGCTCGACGGCGGCGATGCCCACGCGGAGGAACCGTTCAAGGTGACGGGCATACTCGCCGCCACCGGCACGGTGCTGGACCGGCTCGTGCTGACGAGCGTCGAGTCGGTGTGGGAGATCCATGAACATGCGGGAAAACCCGGGGGCCAGCCCGTGGGCGGCAGGGAGATCACGGCGCTGTTGATCCAGTATTCGACGCCGCTTGCGGCGGCGATGCTGCCGCGGCAGGTGAATTCGACCGCCACGCTGCAGGCCGCGTCGCCCGCCTACGAGAGCGCGCGCCTGTTCCGCATGATCGGCGTGGGCGTGGAAGTGCTGCGCGCTTTCGGGCTGGTGCTGGTGCTCGCCGCCGGGCTGTCGGTGTTCATCGCGTTGCTCAACGCGCTCGAAGACCGGCGCTACGACCTCGCCGTGATGCGCATGCTGGGCGCCGGCCGCGGCCGGCTGATGAGCCTCATGCTGCTCGAAGGAGCCGTGCTGGCGCTCGCGGGCGGCGTTGCCGGCATCGCGCTGGGCCACCTGCTCACCGAGCTGCTCGGCCGCGCGCTCGGACAGGCGAAGCAGGCCGCGGTCACGGGCTGGATCTGGCTGCCCGCGGAGTTCTGGCTGCTTGGCCTGGCGCTCGCGGTCGGCCTTGCTGCGGCGCTGCTGCCCGCCTGGCGCGCCTATCGCAGCGACGTTGCGCCCGTTCTGGCGGAGGGGTGATAATGATGCAGATCATGAGTCGGACGCTCTTTTCGATCGCTTTACTGGCGGCAGTTTCGGTCGCGGCACAGACCCTGCCGGACCGCAAGGACGTCGTGTCCTGGAAGCTGCTGGCGCAAGTCGAACTGGTAAAGGTGAAGGACCGCTACCAGCCGCAGTTCGCCGCCGGCGTGGCCGCGCTCGATGCGAAGGAAGTCAAGGTCCAGGGCTTCATGATGCCGCTCGAAATGGGCGACAAGCAGTCGCACTTCATCCTCTCGTCGACGCCGCAGTCCTGCGCCTTCTGCATGCCCGGCGGCCCCGAGAGCCTGGTGGAAGTGAAGACGAAGAAGCCGATGGCCTACGGCATGGAGCCGGTGGTGCTGACCGGCAAGCTCGCGGTGCTGAGGGACGATCCGGCCGGCGTCTTCTACCGCCTGACCGACGCCGCTCCGGCGAAGTAGTTTTTCCTAGGCGTTCCGGCGCGAGCCCAGCTCCGCCTCCAGGCAGGCGCGGCACAGGCAGCCTCGGCCCGGCACCGGCTCGAGCGGCGGCAGATCCGTGCACCAGCACGTTTCCTCCCCGGCCCGCATGCCGCAGGTGAACGGGACGTCGCAGCCAGCGCAGCGCGATTCAGGCGGTTTTTTCTTCGTCTGCATCGCGGGAAAGTTGCTTCACGGCGAGGCGCAGGAACCTGAACTGCGCGTCCGCGTTGCGGCAGCCGTTGCAGATCGCCAGGTGGACGCGCAAGGCGATCCGCTCGCCGAAGGCGAGGTCGCGGTCCAGGCCCTGGGAGAGCAGCCGCGCGGACTCTTTGCAGGAAAGCATCATTTCTTGAACCAGTTCAATTCCAGGCACAGGCGCAGCGCCATGCGCGCCCGGTGCAGCATGACCCAGCAATGCGTCGCGCTGACCCCCAATTCCTTACAGATTTCTGACGTCTCCAGGCCGAGGTGCTCGCGCATCATGAAGACTTGGGCGGTGCGCGCGGGCAGGTCGCGCAGGCAGGCTTCCAGGGCGGCGAGGAACTGCTTCTGCTGCAGCGATCCTTCCGGCTGCTGCCAGGCATCGGGCGCTTCCTCCCAGTGGCCGCGCTTGTCGAACAGCGCGTCGAACTCCGCCTCGTCGCCGCCAGTCTCAAGGTCCGGGGCCGGGCGATCGCGGCTCTGGCGCCGGATGGTGTCGACGATCTTGTGCTTGAGGATGCCGGTGAGCCAGGTACGCAGGTTGGAACGCCCGGCAAAACTGGTTTCGGCGGCGAGTGCCGCCAGCAGGGCGTCCTGGACCGCGTCCTCGGCGGCCGCGGCATCGCGCAGCTGCAGCGAGGCGTAGCGCAGCAGGTAGGGGCGCAGGCCTTCGACCTGGGCGCGGAAGTCGGTGGGGGGTGGCAGGGGGGCTTGAAACCGGGACCGGGAACCCCATTTTAGTCGTACCGACTTTGATAGGAGGCTCTATGGCAAACGTTTCGAGGTTTGATCCGCGGGTCGACGTATTCGGTGACATGGTGGACGACCTGTTCAAGGGTTTCTTCGTGCGGCCGGTGTCCTACGACGCGAGGAGCGCGCCGGAGGCGCCCCGGCTGAAGCTGGACGTGACCGAGAAGAACGGCGCCTACCTGGTGACCGCCGACCTGCCCGGGGTGAAGAAGGAAGACATCCAGGTGGCGATCGACGGCGCGCAGGTGACGCTGTCGGCGGAAGTGAAGCGGGCAAAGGAAGTCGCCGAGGACGAGCGCGCGCTGCACGTCGAGCGCAGCTACGGCAAGGTCTCGCGCAGCTTCGCGCTGCCGCAGGAACTGGACGAGGCGAAGGCCGAGGCGAAGTTCCGCGACGGCGTGCTCGAACTGACGCTGCCGAAGAAGGCCGCGGCGGCGCGCAAGGCGATCACCATCCAGTAGTTTTTACGCAGTAACCGGGGGGCGTCACGGACGCTCCCCGACCTTGTAATATCGGGGGGCGCCATGAACGCCCCCCACACAGCCGTCGCCGCCGACAAGGCCCGCATCCTCGCCGAGGCGCTGCCCTACATCCAGCGCTTCCACGGCAAGACCATCGTCGTGAAGTTCGGCGGCAACGCCATGACCGACGAGGTGCTGAAGGCGGACTTCGCGCGCGATGTCGTGCTGCTCAAGCTGGTCGGCATGAACCCGGTGGTGGTGCACGGCGGCGGGCCGCAGATCGAAACCGCGCTCGCGCGCCTGGGCATGAAGGGCGAGTTCGTGCAGGGCATGCGCGTCACCGACTCGGCGACCATGGACGTGGTCGAGATGGTGCTCGGCGGCCAGGTCAACAAGGAAGTCGTCGAACTGATCAACCAGGCGGGCGGCAAGGCCGTGGGCCTCACCGGCCAGGACGGCGGCCTGATCCGCGCCAAGAAGATGATGCTCGACTCCGACAAGGACAAGAGCAAGATCGACATCGGGCAGGTCGGCGAGATCGACGCCATCGACCCGATGGTGATCTCCTCCCTGGAGCTGTCCGGCTTCATCCCGGTGGTGGCGCCGATCGCCACGGGCGCCGACGGCACCACCTACAACATCAACGCGGACCTCGTCGCCGGCAAGCTGGCCGAGATCCTGCGCGCCGAAAAGCTCATCGTGCTCACCAACACGCCCGGCGTGCTCGACAAGTCCGGCAAGCTGCTGACGGGCCTCACGCCGCGCAAGATCGACGACCTGGTCGCCAAGGGCGTGGTTTCCGGCGGCATGCTGCCGAAGATCGGCTCGGTGCTCGATGCCGCGCGCGCCGGCGTCAGGTCCTGCCACATCATCGACGGCCGCGTGCCGCACGCGCTGCTGCTGGAAGTGCTCACCGACGAAGGCGTCGGAACGGTCATCAGAAGTAAATAGTGAAAATCCTGAAAGTCCCGCCGTCGAGGCGGGTGTGGATCTTCGACCTCGACAATACGCTGCACGACGCGCGGCCGGAAATCTTCCCGTCGATGCACGCGCAGATGAACGCCTGGCTGCGGCGGCGCTTCGAAATCGACGAGGAGGGCGCGAACAGCATGCGGCGCTTTTTCTGGGAGCGCTATGGCACGACCATGCGCGGCCTGGTGCGGCACTACGGCGAGGACCCGAAGAAATTCATCCGCGAAACGCACCAGTTTCCCGAGCTGGGCGCGATGGTGGTCGGCGACAACGCGCTGGGGCACGCGCTGGCGCGCCTCGCGGGCAAGCGGCTCGTGTTTTCCAACGCGCCGCGCCACTATGTCGAGGAAGTGCTGCGCGCGCTGGGCGTGGCGCGCTGGTTCGACGCGGTCTACACCATCGAGAGCACGCGCTACAAGCCCAAGCCGGCGTTCCAGGGATTCCGCGTGCTGCTGCGGGCGCACAACCTCGACCCGCACCGCTGCGCGCTGGTGGACGACATGCCGGAGAACCTGCGGGCGGCGAAAAGGCTCGGCATGTCAACTGTCTGGGTGAGCAATGCAGCGCGCCGTGCGCCGTTTGCGGATCTTCGTGTCAATTCGGTCACGGAGTTGCCCAGACTTGTGTTCCGGCATTCTCACTAAGGCCCGCCAGTGTGTCCGGCGGGTGAGATGCAGCGTAGAATTTCCCCATGCCGCGAGTCAAGGGAGAGCGGCGGCTCGAGATCCTGAAGGCGCTGGCCCAGATGCTCGAGCAGCCGAAGTGGGGGAAGATCACGACCGCAGCGCTTGCCGAGAAGCTCGACGTCTCGGAGGCGGCGCTGTATCGCCATTTCGCCTCCAAGGCGCAGATGTACGAGGGCCTCATCGAGTTCATCGAGAGCTCGGTCTTCAGCGTCGCCAACAAGATCGCGCAGGACGAAAGCGACGGCCGCAGGCAGGCGGCCAAGCTGGTCGAGATGCTGCTCGCCTTCGCCGAGAAGAATCCAGGCATGGTGCGCGTCATGACGGGCGACGCGCTGGTCGGCGAGCACGAGCGCCTGCAGGCGCGCATGAACCAGTTCTACGACCGCTTCGAAGCCACCCTCAAGCAGGCGCTACGCGCACCCGGCGACGGCGGGCAAAAATCCTCGGATGCCGACGTCGCCGCGCACGCCGCCTTCCTCACGCGCTACATGATCGGCTGCCTGCACCAGTACGCGAAATCGGGCTTCGCGAAGAAGCCCACCGAGAGCTATGCCGCGCAGCGGCGCTACCTTGCGGCCTAGCCGGTTCCTGGTTCCTGCCGCGTGCGCGGCAGCCGCTCTCCTGCCCGCATTTCTGGCGGCATGCGCGCCCCAATATCTCACCACCAGAGAGGGAAACTACCTGACCTTCGAGTATCCCTTCACGGACGCAGCCGCGGAGGATGCTCGCAGGAAAGCGGTGGAGCTGTGCGGCGCTCGCAAGCTCGTGGCGGTCCGGTCGGAGAACGTCTGCTCGCTCACCAAGTGCACCACGTCCTACCAGTGCATCGACAAGAGCGACGCGACCATCCCCCGCTAGTGGCGGTCTAGCGCGCCGCGCAGGCGGCGCAGGCCGGGTCGCGCTTCACGCGCACGCTGCGCCATTCAGACAGCTTCGCATCCAGCAGCAGCAGCCTGCCGTTGAGCGTTTCGCCGGCGCCGACGAGAAGCTTCACGGCTTCCGCCGCCTGCAGCGCGCCGACCACGCCGGTGAGCGGCGCGAACACGCCCATGGTGGAACACTGCACCTCCTCGACCTTGCCGTCCTCGGGGAACACGCAGGCGTAGCAGGGCGCATCCGGTTTCCGCAGATCGAAAACCGCAACCTGCGCGTCGAAGCGGATCGCGGCGCCGGAGACGAGCGGCTTGCCGAATTTCACGCAGGCGCGGTTCAGCGCATGCCGCGTGGCGAAGTTGTCCGAGCAGTCGAGGACGACGTCGACGTCGGCGAGCAGTGTCTGCAGATCTTTTTCTTCAATTCTTTTTTGCAGTGGAATAATCCTTACGTCGGGATTCAATGCGGAGAGAGTATTGCTGGCCGCTTCCACTTTCGGCGAGCCGACCGAATCGGTGCGGTAGAGGACCTGGCGCTGCAGGTTGGTGAGGTCGACCTTGTCCGGGTCGGCCAGCGTCAGCCGGCCGATGCCGCTCGCGGCGAGATAGAGCGCCGCCGGGCATCCGAGTCCGCCGGCGCCGACGATCAATGCATGCGCATTGCGCAGCCGCTCCTGCCCCTCGATCCCGATTTCATCGAGCAGGATGTGGCGGCTGTAGCGGAGGAGCTGCTGGTCGTTCAGTTCGACTTCGGCGACGCGGCCGGCTTGGTCTGCGCGACCGCGGGCGCCTGGCTCTTGAGCGGTTCGCCCTTGAGGAACGAGATCGACTGCGCGAGCTGGAAATCGTCCTTCGAGCCCAGTTCGATCGGCTTGGGCGGCTCGGATGTCGCTGCGGGCGTCCCGGGTGCGGCGGGCGCGGCCGACTGCGGCGCCGGCCTGGCCTGCGGCGCGGCTTTCGCGTCCTTGTTGTTCTCGAGGTGGCGCTGCAGGTCCGCTTCGCGCACGCGCGCGGCGAGCGTCGCGCCGGGTTCCTCGACGATCACGTCGGGCGTGATGCCCTTCGCCTGGATCGAGCGGCCGCTGGGCGTGTAGTAGCGCGCGGTGGTGAGCTTGATGGCGGTGTTGTTGCCGAGCGGCATGATGGTCTGCACCGAGCCCTTGCCGAAGGTCTGCGTGCCGACCACGGTGGCGCGCTTGTGGTCCTGCAGCGCGCCGGCGACGATCTCGGAGGCCGACGCCGACCCGCCGTTCACCAGCACCACCATCGGCACGGTCTTCACCGCGGCGGGGAGGTTCTTCATCATGTCGTCCTTGCTGCCGCGCAGGTAGTCGTCGCTGGTGGCGTAGAACTTCTTGCGCGCATCTTCCGTGCGGCCGTCGGTGGAGACCACGAGCAGCTTGGGTTGCAGGAAGGCCGCGGAAATCGACACCGCGCCGTAGAGCAGCCCGCCGGGATCGTTCCTCAGGTCGAGCACCAGTCCCTTGAGCGGACCCTGCTTGAACAGGCCTTCGAGGTGGCGCGCCAGGCTCTCCGGCGTCGCTTCCTGGAACTGCGACACGCGCACCCAGCCGTAGCCCGGCTCGATGATCCTGGACTTGACGCTCTGTACGCGGATCACCGCGCGCGTGAGGACGACGACGATCGGCTGCGGCTCGCCCTTGCGCGCGATCGTCAGCGTGATCTGGGTGTTGGGCTTGCCGCGCATCTTCTTCACCGCGTCGTTCAGCGACATGCCCTTGACCTGCACGTCGTCCAGCTTGACGATCAGGTCGCCCGGCTTGACCCCGGCGCGAAACGCCGGCGTGTCCTCGATCGGCGAGATCACCTTCACGAGGCCGTCTTCCATGCCGACCTCGATGCCGAGGCCGCCGAACTGGCCCTGCGTGCCGACCTGCAGCTCCTTGAACGCTTCCGAGTCGAGGTAGGCCGAATGCGGGTCGAGGCCCGCGAGCATGCCGTTGATGGCTTCGGTGATCAGCTTCTTGTCTTCGACCGGCTCGACGTAGTTCTGCTTGATCGCGCCGAACACTTCGGTGAAGGAGCGCAGCTCTTCGATCGGCAGCGGCCCGCGCGTGGCGAGTTGGCCGATCGCCTGGAAATTCAGGCTCACCAGGATGCCCGCCACCACGCCCAGCGTGATCAGCCCGAAGCTCTTGAATTTGCCGTTCATTTAAGTTTCACCCACCGTAGGGGATCAAAGGGTCTGCCAAGATGCCGCAATTCAAAGTATAGACCTGTTTCCTCGTTTCCCCCGCTGTGCCCGACCGTCGCGAGGGGCTCGCCCAGCGTAACCGTATCGCCGGTCTGTTTCAGCAAGGATTCGTTATTGCCGTAGATCGACATGAACGCCTCGCCATGGTCCACGATCAGCAGGTTGCCGAACCCCCGCATCCAGTCGGAATACACCACCCGGCCGGCGCCGACCGCGCGCACCTGCTCGCCTTCCGGGGCGCGGATGAAGACGCCTTTGGTGGAGACGCTCCCTTCCGAACTTGGAGTGCCGAAGCGCCCGGCAAGTTCCCCGCGCACGGGCAGCCGCAGGCTGCCTTTGAGCCTGGAAAACTGACTGCCGGCGCCGGCCGCGCCCGCCTCCGGCACGGCGCTGACCCGGGCATAGCCCGCGCCGGGGCGCGCCGTGAGCAGCCTGCCGATTTCCTGCACCAGGCGCGCGAGGCGCGCTTCGTCGGCCACCAGGACCCGGATCTGCTTTTTCGCGCCGCGGATCTCGCCCGAGATGCGCTCCAGCTGCCGGCGGTTCTCGCGGCGCTCCTTGAGCAATAGTTCACGCTCGCCGCGGCCTCGCGCCTCGAGCACCGCCAGTTCGCGGACCTTGTCCTCGGATTGGGCCCTCAGGCGCGCAGCCTCGGCGAGGCCGCCGCGGTGCGCGTCGATCATCTGCGCCGCGGCCCGGGACAGGTAGGCCAGGTAATGAAGCTTGCGCGCGGCGTCGGCCAGGTCTTCTCCCGAGAGCGCGATGCGCACGAAGTCAGGAGCGCCACCCGGGATGCCGGCGACCGCGCGCGCGGCGAGCAGCCGCCCCAGGGCGGCTTCGCCGGTTTCCAGCGCCCGTTTCTGCTCCGCGCTGCGCGCGCCGATTTCCGCGATGGCCGCGCGCGCCGCGCGCGCCTCCGCTTCCACCGCCTGCAACGCGCGGCTGGCGTTGGAGATTGCGACTTCGGAGGCGCGCAGCGCGTCGCGCGCCTCGCGCCGGTCGGATTCCCGCCCCTCGACTTCGGATTGCAGCGCCGCGATCCTTGAGCGCAGCGCGGCGAGGTCTTCTTCTCGCGTGGCAGCTTGGACATTGACTGCCGCGAAAAGCAACCCGGCGAGCAGGATTTTGTTCAGGCTTTGGCTTTTCCCTGGGCGGAAACGGCCGCGACCCGCTTTTCGACCTCGGCCGCGTCGCCGAGGTAATGACTCTTCAGCGGGCGAAGCGCCGCGTCCAGTTCGTAGACCAGCGGCACGCCGGTCGGCACGTTCAGGCCGACGATGTCGGCATCCGACACGCCAGCCAGGTGCTTGATCAGCGCGCGCAGCGAATTGCCGTGCGCCGCGACGAGAATCCGGCGGCCGCTGCGCACCGCCGGCGCGATCACGGTTTCCCAGTACGGGATCACCCGCGCCACCGTATCCTTGAGGCATTCGGTCAGCGGCACCGCGACGCCCGCATAGCGCGGGTCGCGCGCCTCGTGGCGCGGGTCGCCCGGCTCGAGCGCGGGCGGCGGCGTGTCGTAGCTGCGGCGCCAGACCAGCACCTGCGCTTCGCCGAACCTGGCGGCGGTCTCGGCCTTGTTCAGGCCCTGCAGCGCGCCGTAGTGGCGCTCGTTCAGCCGCCAGTCCTTGGCGACCGGGAGCCAGAGCTGGTCGAGTTCCTCGAGCGCGAGGTTGAGGGTGCGGATCGCGCGCTTGAGCACCGAGGTGTGGGCGGCATCGAAGGCATAGCCCGCCGCCTTCAGGAGCCGGCCCGCGCTGCGCGCCTCCTCGACGCCTTGCGCCGAGAGATCGACGTCGGTCCAGCCGGTAAAGCGGTTCTCGCGGTTCCAGCCCGACTCGCCGTGCCGCAAAAGCACGAGCTTGTGCATGCGCTGAATTATAATGCGCGGCTCCTCATGGAATTCATCACCAAGAACATCTTCCTCATCGCGATCGCCCTGGTTTCGGGCGGCATGCTGGTCTGGCCGCTCCTGCGCCGCGGCGCGGGCGGTCCGTGGCTCAGCACGCTCGAGGCGACGCAGCTCATCAACCGCAGCGACGCGCTGGTGGTCGACCTGCGCAGCGCCGAGGACTACGCCAAGGGGCATATCCTCGGCGCGAAGAGCATCCCGCTCGCCGAGCTCGAGCGGCGCGCCGCGGAGCTCGACAAGCACAAGGCCAAGCCCCTGATCCTGCATTGCGGCGACGGCAACCGCGCCGGCGGCGGGGTGGCGACGCTGCGCGGCAAGGGCTTCGGCAGCGTGCACAACCTCGCCGGCGGCTACGCCGCCTGGCTGCAGGCCGGGCTGCCGGTGGAGAAGTAACGCGAAGCATGAACGAGAAACCCGACCGATGGCGCGCGTCCTGATCTATTCCACCGCTTCCTGTCCCTATTGCCAGGCGGCTGACCGGCTTCTCGCGCGCAAGGGCGTCGCCGACATCGAGCGCGTGCGCGTCGACCTGGAACCCGCGCGGCGCGCCGAAATGCAGCAAAAGAGCGGCCGCCGCACGGTGCCGCAGATCTGGATCGACGGCCGGCACGTCGGCGGCAGCGACGAGCTGCACGATCTGGACGCATCCGGACAACTCGACAAACTACTGGCGAAGGCCCCATGAACGAACAATCGCGCGACCCGAACCAACCCGCAGGCGCCGATCCGTTCCAGGCATTCGCGCCGCCGCAGCAACCCTCGTTCCAGATCGAAAAGCTGTACGTCAAGGATCTGTCGCTCGAGGTGCCGAACGCACCGCAGGTTTTCATGCAGGCGGAAAATCCGCAGCTTGAGATCCAGGTGCGCAACGAGGGGTCGCAGTTCGCCGAGGCGATGTTCGAGGTCACGGTGACGGTGACCGTGACGGCGCGCTCGGGCGAGAAAACCGTGTTTCTCGCCGAGGTGGCGCAGGCCGGGATCTTCTCGGCGCGCGGCGTGCCGGCGGAAGACCTCGATCCGCTGCTCGGCATCGCCTGCCCGACGATCCTCTACCCCTACGCGCGCGAAGCGATTTCCGACCTGGTGATGCGCGCCGGATTTCCCTCGGTGGTGCTCGCGCCGGTTTCGTTCGAGCAGATCTACATGGAGCGCCGGCGGCAGGCGGAGGCCGCGCCGGGCATCCCGCTCGCGAACTGAGCATGAAGCCGATCTTCTTTTTTTTCGCCCTCCTTCTTGCCTTCAGCGCCAACGCGGCGGATTTCCGCTCGGTGCAGGAAGGCGCCGCGGTGCTCTACGACGCGCCCTCGCGCCAGGCGACGCCGCTGTTCGTGGTATCGCGCAGCTACCCGCTCGAGGTGATCGTCAACCTGGAAGCCTGGGTCAAGGTGCGCGACCACGCCGGATCGCTGACCTGGATCGAACGCAAGGCGCTCGCCGAAAAGCGCACGGTGCTGGTGACGGCGCCCTCGGCGGAGGCGCGCCAGCGGCCCGAAGACGCGGCCCCCGCGGTGTTCAGCGCCGCGCAGAACGTCGTACTGGAGCTGCTCGAGGTGGCGCCCAACGGCTGGTTGCGCGTGCGCCACGGCGACGGCGCGACCGGATTCATGCGCGCCGCTTCGGTCTGGGGCGACTGAGCAGCGCGGCATGACTGCGCTCGCGGTGCTCGGTGCGGGCGCGTGGGGTACGGCGCTTGCAGTTGCGCTGTCGGGCCGTCACGCAGTTGCGTTGTGGGCGCGTGATCCCGGACAGGCGAAGGCGATCGCCGTCGCGCGCCGCAATCAGCGCTACCTTCCTGAAATAGAGCTGCCCGCTTCGCTCCAGGTCGTCTCCGACCTTGAAAAAGCGATCGCAAAAGCCGAACTGCTGGTCGCCGCGACGCCGGTGGCGGGCTTGCGCGAGCTGCTCGGCAGGTTGAAGGGCGGGACGCTGCCGCTGGTCTGGTTGTGCAAGGGGTTCGAGCAGGACAGCGCCGCCTTGCCGCACGAAATCGTCGCCGCCGCCGGATTGCGGGCGCCGAGCGGCGCGCTGTCCGGGCCGTCGTTCGCGCTGGAAGTGGCGAAGGGCCTGCCTTGCGCCCTGACGCTCGCCTCGGCCGACGCCGCGTTCGCGGCGCGCGCCGCGGCGCAATTGCACGGCGGCCGGCTGCGCGTCTACCACTCGGACGACCTGGCCGGCGTCGAGATCGGCGGCGCGGTGAAGAACGTGCTCGCGATCGCGGTCGGCATCTGCGACGGGCTGGGCCTGGGCCAGAACGCGCGCGCCGCGCTCATCACGCGCGGCCTCGCCGAACTCGCGCGCCTGGGCGCCGCGCTCGGCGGGCGCGCCGAAACGGTGATGGGCCTCACCGGGGCGGGCGACCTGATCCTGACCGCGACCGGAGACCTGTCGCGCAACCGGCGCGTCGGGCTGGAACTCGCGCGCGGCCGGCCGCTCGAGGAGATTGTTTCCGGCCTCGGCCACGTCGCCGAGGGCGTGCGCTCGGCGCGCGCCACGCTCGCCCGCGCCGGGGCCTGCGGCGTCGACATGCCGATCACCACGGCGGTGAACGCCGTGCTCGAGGCAAGACTTTCGCCCCAGCAGGCGGTCGAAGCACTGCTGGCGCGCGACCCGCGCGGCGAATAGCCGGTGGCAAGCCGCATCGCGGGGGAGGCTCGAACGTGAACGAACTGGCGTGGTTCCTGCCCAGTTGGCCCCCGGTATTCGGCAACCTCCTGATGTTCGGCGCCTTGCTGATCGCCGGCCTGCTGGGCGGCGAGCTCGTGCACCGGGTCGCCGCCCTGCCGCGGGTCACGGGCTATGTCCTGGTGGGCGTCGCGGCCGGCCCGCACGCGCTCGGCATCGCGTCCTCGCCGCTGCTCGCGGAGACGCGCGTGTTCGTCGACCTGGCGCTCGGCCTGATCGTGTTCGAACTGGGCCACCGCTTCGACCTGGAGTGGCTGGCGCGCAACCGCTGGCTGGCGGTGGCCGCGCTGGGCGAAAGCGTCGGCGCCTTTCTCGCGATCTACGCGGTGCTCGCCTGGTTCGACTATTCGCCGCTGCTCGCGGCCTGCGCCGCGGCCGTCGGCACCGCGACGTCCCCGGCCGTGGTGATGGTCGTGAGCCAGGAGCTGCGCGCCTCGGGCCAGATCACCGAGCGCCTGATGCTGTTCACGGCGGTCAATTGCGCATTCGCGTATGTCGCGCTGATGCTGTTCATGCCCATGGTCCATCTGGACCACGCGGCCGGCTGGCGCTCGGCGATCCTGCAGCCGATGTACCTGCTCGCGGGCGCCGCACTGCTCGGCTTCGCCGGCAGCCAGGCGCTGCTCTGGCTCGCCAGGTGGCTGGGCAAGCGCGAGGATCACCAGTTCATCCTGCTGGTGGCGCTCGTGGTGCTGGTGGTCGGGCTCGCGAGGGCGCTCAACCTGCCGGTGGTCGCGGCCCTGCTGGTGCTGGGTGTGCTTGCGCGCAACCTCGACGACGACCACGCGCTGCTGCCGCTGCGCTTCGGGCATGCCGCGCAGCTGCTGTTCGTCGTCCTGTTCGTGCTCACCGGCGCGAGCCTGGACTTCAGCGGCCTGCGGGCGGCGGGCGCGGTGGCCGCCGCGTTCGTGGTGATGCGCTTTCTCGGCAAGGCGTTCGTGATCCTCGTGCTCGGACGGCTGTCGGGCCTGCGCGCCGGGGGCGCCGGATTGCTGTCGCTCGCGCTGCTGCCGATGTCGGGGCTCGCCGTGGTGATGGTCTACGACACGACGGCGATCTACCCGCGCTTCGGCGCGGAGCTCGCCGCCGTGGTGTTGTCCGCGGTGGCGGTGCTCGAAATCGCCGGCCCGCTCGCCACGCAGTTCGCGCTGCGGCGCGCCGGCGAGACGCACCCGGAGGCCTGAGATGGAATTCGCCGCCTCGCAGCCGCTGTCCCTCGGCATCGAGCTGGAACTTCAACTTGTTCGCGCGCACGATCGCGATCTGGCGCACGAGGCGGGCGACCTGATCGAGCGCCTCGCGAAGAAAAAAGTCCCCGGCGAGGTCAAGCCGGAAGTCACCCTCAGCATGATCGAGCTGAACAGCTCGGTCCAGGCCGGCTTCACCGGTGCGCTCGCCGAACTGGAGGCGCAGCGCGCGGTCGTCTGCGAGGCGGCAGGCATGCTCAATCTGGGAATCTGCGGCGGCGGCGCGCATCCGTTCCACGACTGGTCGGAGCGGCGCGTGTACCCGGCCGAGCGCTTCAAGGTCGTGACGCAGCGCTACGGCTACCTCGCCAAGCAGTTCACCGTGTTCGGCCAGCACATCCACCTCGGCTGCGGCAGCGGCGACGAGGCGGTATATCTCGTCCACATGCTGACGCGCTACATGCCGCATTTCATCGCGCTGTCGGCGGCTTCGCCGTTCTACCAGGGCGAGGACACGTCGTTCCAGTCCTCGCGCCTCACCGCGGTGAGCGCTTTCCCGCTTTCCGGGCACATGCCGTTCGTGCCGGACTGGGCGGCGTTTCTCGAGTATTTCGAAACCATGCGCGGCTACGGCATCGTCGAAGGCATGAAGGACTTCTACTGGGATATCCGTCCCAAGCCCGAATACGGCACGATCGAGATCCGCGTCAGCGACACGCCGCTCACCGTGCGCCGGGCCGCGCTGCTCGCCGGCTACGCCCAGGCGCTCGCCGCGTGGCTGCTCGAGGAGCGCAGCCGCGCGCCCTCAGGCGCGGTGTACCAGGTGAACGCGTTCAACCGCTTCGAGGCCTGCCGCTTCGGCTACCAGGGCCGGCTCGTCGATCCGTACACGCGCGACAAGCGCTCGATCGGGGAGGACATCCTCGATACCGCTGCGGCCGTGATGCCGCAGGCGGCGCGCCTGGGCTGTGTCGATGCGGTGCGGGAACTCGCCGAAGGCGTCCGGAAAGGCTACTCGGATGCGGGCTGGCTGCGCGCCCAGCTGGCCTCGTCCGGATCCCTGCCGGACGTGGTGCGCCGGGCCTGCGATCTCTGGGCGGGGCGCGCGACGGCTCACTGAAAACCGAGCTGGCGCCAGGCTTCGAACACCGTCACCGCGACCGCGTTCGACAGGTTCAGGCTCCGGTTGCCGGGCCGCATCGGCAGCCGCAGGCGCTGCCCCGCCTTGAAGGTTTCGAGAATTTCCCCGGGCAGTCCCGCCGTCTCGCAACCGAATACGAAGACGTCTTCCGCCATGAATTTTTCTTCATAGACCGAACGAGTTGCGCGCGTTGTGAGGGCAAAAAGACGTCTGCCTGAAAAACCCTTCACGCAGGCACTCCAGTCCCGATGCACCTGGACCTTTGCATGCTCGTGGTAGTCGAGCCCGGCGCGCTTGAGCTGCCGGTCGTCCATGGAAAAGCCGAGCGGCTCCACGAGGTGCAGGCGCGCGCCGGTGTTGGCGGCCAGCCGGATCACGTTGCCCGCATTCGGCGGAATTTCCGGGTGGACGAGGACGATGTCGAACATGTGCAGGTTGAAATTCAGCCGGCCGGCGTCGGCGGAAAGGTTCTTGCGATGACCCAGTTCTCCACGCGCGCGGCGCCGGCGCGCTTGAGCGTGCCCGCGATTTCGTCGAGCGTCGCGCCGGTGGTCATGACGTCATCGAGCACGGCGACCTCCGCGCCCGCGACCAGCCGCGGGCAACGGAAGGCGCCGCGCACGTTCTTCGCGCGTTCGGCGAGCGGCAGGTCCATCTGCGCCGGCGTGTCGCGTGCGCGCTCGCACAGCTCGGGCGCAAGCCGGATGCCGGCGGCGCCGCCGATCCCGCGGGCGATTTCAAGCGCCTGGTTGTAGCCGCGCGCGCGCAGCCGCGCGGCGGACAGCGGCACGGGGATGATGCAGTCCACCTTCCTGCCTGAAATGCAACTTGCCAGGAGATCCCCAAGAAAGGGCGCGAGCGCCAGTTCGCCCCGGAACTTGAGCGCCTGCACCAGGACGTCGGCGGGAAATTCGTAGCCGAGCGCGGCGACGGTGGCGTCGTACTGCGGCGGCTGCGTCAGGCAGCGTCCGCACACGGCGCCGCCGGGCGAGGCGAGCGCGCAGCGCGGGCAGAGCGCGGCGCGCAGGCGGGGCAGGTCCGCATCGCATTCGGCGCACAGGATGCCTGCCGCCTTGCCGCGGCAGAGAAAACAGCTGCCGCTGAATAGCAGCCTGCCGATGCGCCTTCCGAGGTCCGCCAGCATGCGGAATATTGTGCGCCAACGGCGCGATGAGGGCGCGCCGTTCCAGATAAACTGGTCGCATGTGGACTGTCGAGGCGTTGTCGGCCGACCTCGCTGCGGGCCGGACTACGAGCCGCGCTCTCGTGGAAACCGCGCTCGCGCGGATCGCCGAGCCTGCGGGCGAGGGCGCGCGCGCCTTCGTCAAGCTCTACGCGGACGCGGCGCGCGCCGATGCCGACCAGGCCGACCGGTTGCGCAAGGCCGGGATCGTGCGCTCGCCGGTGGACGGACTGCCGGTCTCGGTGAAGGACCTGTTCGATGTCGGCGGCGACGTGACCCGCGCGGGATCGAAATTGCTTGCCGGCGGGGCACCTGCGAAGGCGGATGCGCCCGCCGTGGCGCAGCTGCGCGCCGCGGGCGCGGTGATCGTCGGGCGAACCAACATGGTGGAATTCGCCTTTGGCGCGGTGGGGACCAACCCCCACTACGGGACACCGAGAAATCCGTGGGACCGGAAAACTGGACGCGTGCCGGGCGGATCCTCGTCCGGCGCGGCGGTGTCGGTGGCCGACGGCATGTGCGTGATGGGCCTGGGCTCGGACACGCGCGGCTCGATCCGGCAGCCGGCGGCGCTGTGCGGCATCGCCGGCTTCAAGCCGACGGCGCGGCGCGTCTCGCGGCAAGGCGCGTTTCCGCTTTCCTATACCCTCGATTCCATCGGCCCGCTCGCCAACACGGTGGCGTGCTGCGCCGCCTATGACGCGGTGCTTGCGGGTGAAGCCGATCCGCTGGGCGACCTGCCGGCACGCGGCCTGCGCCTGCTGCTGCCGAGCTCGAGCGCACTCGAGGACCTCGACCCCGCGGTGGCGAAGGCTTTCGAAGCCTCCCTGGCCGCGCTGTCGCGCGCCGGCGCCGTGATCGAGGAGCGCAAGCTGCCGGCGTTCGACCGCCAGGGGGAATATTTCCGCAACGGCGGCTTCGCGGCCGCCGAGGCCTACGCGATCCACAGGCGCTGGGCGGCGCGCCTCGACGAATACGATCCGCGGGTCGCCAGGCGCGTCGCCCTCGGCAAGGACATCGCGGCCTGGGAGCATGTCGAACTCGCCCTGCTGCGCGAGTCCTACATGCGGGAAATCGGCGCTCTGATGGCGCCGTTCGACGCATTCCTGATGCCGACCACGCCCTGTGTCGCGCCGACGATCGCCGAAGCGGGCGCGAGCGACGAAGCCTACTTCCACTGGAATTCCCGCATCCTGCGCAACACGGGCATCGTCAACTTTCTCGACGGCTGCGCCGCGACGCTGCCCTGCCATGCGCGTGGCGAAGCGCCGGTGGGGCTGATGGTCTGCGGCGTGGCGATGGCCGACCGGCACGTGCTGGCCGCGGCGCGCGCAGTGGAAGGCGTGCTTGCCGGAAGGCGTTGAGCGGCCTCCCGGATTCGCCATAGACGCGCGCATCGCGCGGCGCCGCTTCGATCGCGCGGCGAACAGCTACGCGCAGGCGTCCAGGCTGGAAGCCGAAATCGGCAGGCGCATGCTCGAGCGCCTCGACTACGTCAGGCTCGCGCCGCGGCGCGTGCTCGACGCGGGCAGCGGTCCGGGGCGCGACGCGCGCGCGCTGGCGAAGCGCTACCGGAAGGCCGACGTGCTGGCGCTCGATTTCTCACAGCCGATGCTGCATGCGGGACGGCCGCGCCTGCGCTTCTTCGAACGGCGGCCTGCGCGGCGGGTTTGCGCCGACCTGATGCGCGTGCCGGTTGCAAGCACCACGGTCGGGCTGCTGTGGTCGAACATGGCGCTGCATTGGGCGGCGGATCCGCTCGCGGCCCTGCGCGAGTTCCATCGCGTGCTCGCGCACGAGGGCCTGCTGATGTTCAGCACCCTGGGACCCGATACCTTGAGCGGGCTGCGCGCGGCGGCGGGCGGGGCGCGCGTGCATTCATTCGCCGACATGCACGACCTGGGCGACATGCTGGTCGCGGCGGGCTTCGCGGAGCCGGTGATGGACACGGAACGCATCACCGTGGTGTACGCGGATGGCGAGGCGCTGCTCGCCGACCTGCGCGCGAGCGGCCAGACCTGCGCGCTCATCGGCCGGGAGGGTGAAAGGCAGCGCGGCCTCGCGGGGCGCGATTTTCTCGCCGGCCTCAGGGAAAAGCTCGCGGCCCAGCGCGTCGAGGGCAAGCTGCATGTCGGCTACGAAGTGGTGTATGGCCACGCGTGGAAAGCCGCGCCGCGGCACGCGGCCGATGGCCGCGCCATCGTGAAATTCGAACGGCTTCGCTGAAAAGCGGCGAAACCCGAGGAATTCGCTCGTGTTTTTGCTTGAGCCGGGGGGTGGCCGTATGGTATTGTTGCGCGGCATTTTTCAGGGGACAGAACGATGAAGTCAAGCACGTCCGCACGCCGCGTCGCACACCGCGCGATCGCGATCCTCGCCGCCTTGTACGGCGCGGCCTTTTCGGCCCAGGCGCTGGCGATCGAGTGGAATCTGCGGCCGGCGGGCAGCAAGCTCGCCAGCGACATCCACGGCCTGCACGAATACGTGATGATCCTGTGCACCGTGATCTTCATCGGCGTGTTCGCCTTCATGTTCTGGTCGGTGTACGCGCACCGCAAGTCGAAGGGCCACAAGGCGGCGCAATTCCACGAGAACACGACCGTCGAGATCCTGTGGACCGTGATCCCGGCGATCATCCTGGTGATCATCGCGCTGCCCGCCACGCGCACGCTGGTGGAGCAGAAGGACACCTCCAACCCCGACCTCACCATCAAGGTCACCGGCTACCAGTGGAAATGGGGCTACGACTACGTCAAGGGCGAAGGCGAGGGCATCAGCTTCATCTCCACGCTCGCCACGCCGCGGGAGCAGATCGAGAACCAGGCGCCCAAGGGCGAGAACTACCTGCTCGAAGTGGACAACGAACTGGTCGTGCCGGTCGGCAAGAAGGTGCGCATGCTCACCACCGCCGCCGACGTGATCCACTCCTGGTGGGTGCCCGCTTTCGGCGCCAAGCAGGACGCCGTGCCGGGCTTCATCCGCGACCTGTGGTTCCGGCCGGAGATCACCGGCACGTTCCGCAGCCAGTGCGTCGAGTTGTGCGGCAAGGAGCACGGCTTCATGCCGATCGTGGTCAAGGTGGTGAGCCAGGAGGAATACACGAAGTGGTCGGGCGAGAAGCTGAAGCTGCTCGCCGCAGCCGCGGACGATCCGGCCAAGACCTGGACGATGGAGGACCTCAAGAAGCGCGGCGAGCAGGTCTACGCGAAGAACTGCGTCGCCTGCCATCAGGCGAACGGCAAGGGCACGCCGCCCGCGTTCCCGCCGCTGGACGGCTCCAAGGTCGTGCAGGGGCCCAAGGCGGGACAGATCGACGTCGTGTTCCATGGCCGCCCGAAGACCGCCATGGCGGCGTTCGGCCCGCAGCTCAGCGACACCGAGATCGCAGCGGTGATCACGTTCACGCGCAACAACTGGGGCAACAAGACCGGCGAGGCGATCCAGCCCGCCGAGGTCAAGGCCCTCAGGAAGTAAGGAGAAGCAGATGAGCGCAGTCGTCGAACCCCACGGCCACGGCCACGATCATGCCCACGACGGGCACGACCACCACGGCGGCGGCTACAGCGGCCTGATGCGCTGGGTCACCACCACCAACCACAAGGACATCGGCACGCTCTACCTGTGGTTCAGCTTCCTCATGTTCATGGTGGGCGGCACCATGGCGATGGCGATCCGCCTGGAACTGTTCCAGCCCGGCATCCAGTTCTTCAACCCGGATCTCTTCAACCAGTTCACCACCATGCACGGCCTGATCATGGTGTTCGGCGCGATCATGCCTGCATTCGTGGGTTTTGCTAATTGGCAGATCCCGATGATGATCGGCGCGCCGGACATGGCGTTCGCGCGCCTCAACAACTGGTCGTTCTGGCTGCTGCCGTTCGCGGCGTCGCTGCTGATCATCTCCTTCTTCACGCCGGGCGGGGCGCCGGGCGTGGGCTGGACGCTGTACGCGCCGCTCACGGTGCAGATGGGCGTCGGCATGGACCTGACGATCTTCGCCGTGCACCTGCTCGGCATGAGCTCGATCCTCGGCTCGATCAACATCATCACGACCATCCTCAACATGCGCGCGCCGGGCATGACGATGATGCGCCTGCCCCTGTTCGTCTGGACCTGGCTGATCACCGCGTACCTGCTGGTGGCGGCGATGCCGGTGCTCGCGGGCGCGGTGACCATGTCGCTCACCGACCGGCACTTCGGCACCTCGTTCTTCAACGCCGCGGGCGGCGGCGACCCGGTGCTCTACCAGCACATCTTCTGGTTCTTCGGCCACCCCGAGGTGTACATCATCGCGCTGCCCGCCTTCGGCGTGGTGTCGCAGGTGATCCCCGCGTTCTCGAGGAAGCCGCTGTTCGGCTACGCGTCGATGGTCTACGCCACCTCGGCGATCGCGATCCTGTCGTTCATCGTCTGGGCGCACCACATGTACACGGTGGGCATGCCGGTGCAGGGACAGCTCTTTTTCATGTACGCGACCACGCTGATCGCGATCCCGACCGGGGTCAAGGTGTTCAACTGGGTGGCGACGATGTGGAAGGGCTCGCTGACATTCGAAACCCCGATGCTGTTCGCCATGGGGTTCCTGTTCCTGTTCACGCTGGGCGGATTCACGGGCCTCGTGCTGTCGCTCGTGCCGATCGACATCCAGCTGCACGACACCTACTACGTCGTGGCGCACTTCCACTACGTGATGGTGGCGGGGGCGCTGTTCGCGGCCTTCGCCGGGGTGTATTTCTGGCTGCCGAAGTGGACCGGCCGCATGTACGACGAGAAGCTCGGCCAGGTCCATTTCTGGCTGACGATGATCTTCTTCAACATCACCTTTTTCGTGCAGCACTTCGCCGGGCTCGCGGGAATGCCGCGGCGCATCCCCGACTATCCGCTGATGTTCGAGACCTGGAACAAGATCAGCTCGATCGGCGCCTTCGGCTTCGGCCTCGCGCAGCTGCTGTTCCTCTACATCGTCCTGAAGGCGATCAGGAGCGGCGAGAAGGCCCCGGAGCACCCCTGGGAGGGCGCCGATTCGCTGGAGTGGACGCACCTGCCGACGCCGGCGCCGTACCACAGCTTCGAAACGCCGCCGGTGTTGAAGTAGAGGCCCGGGTAAGGACGCTGGTGAGCCGCAACCTCAAAACCGCGCTGCTGCTCGGCTTCGTCTCGCTCACGACCTTCTTCGGCATCATCGCGAAGTACTGGTTCCTGAATGGCAAGTGATCTCGCAGCCGGGACTCGCGAGAGCGACAACCGGCGCACGTTCACGCGGCTGTCGATCGTCGCGGTGGCGATGTTCGGCTTCGGCTACGCGCTGGTGCCGTTCTACGACCAGATCTGCCGCGCGCTCGGCATCGATTCGCTGGTGGAACGCAGCGAGCCGGCCGCGAACACCCGGGTGGACAGCACGCGCACGGTCACCATCGAGTTCGACGCCAACGCGCACAACATGCCGTGGCGCTTCCAGCCGGTGGTCAGGCACATGGCGGTGCATCCGGGCGAGCTGGTCCACGTCGAGTACGAGGTCGCCAACGTGCGCAGCGCGCCGGTCACCGGGCAGGCCGTGGTGAGCTACGGCCCGAAGCTCGCCGGCCGGTACGTGCGCAAGCTCGAGTGCTTCTGCTTCACGCAGCAGACGCTCGCCGCGGGCGAGACGCGCCGCATGCCGGTGACCTTCGTCCTCGATGCTTCCCTGCCCGCGGAGATCAACACCGTCACCCTTTCGTACACATTCTTCGAGCGCACCGGGACGGACGTAAGAGCGCAGGGCAGGAGCTGATGGAAAGTGCCGCGCACAAGGCTTCGTTTCTCGACACGGTGAAAACCGTGCTGGCCGGCGCTGTCGGCATTCGCCGCAAAGCCGACCACGAGCGCGCACCGGTCAACCCGGTTCATCTCGCCATCGCGGGGGTGATTTTCGCGGTGCTGTTCATATTCACGTTGCTCACGATCGTGAAGATCGTGCTGAGCTAGGCCCAGGGAGAGAGAAATGGCACACGGATCCACCACGTCCCCCACCGCGCGGCAGGGGCACTACTACGTTCCGCAACCGATGCCCTGGCCGATCATGGGCTCCCTTGCGCTGTTCTGCATGGTGCTCGGCGGCGTGTTCGTGATGAACGGCACGAGCGCCGGCTGGGTCGGGCTCGCGCTGGGCGTCATGATCCTGCTCTACATGATGTTCCGCTGGTTCGGCGACGTGATCCGCGAATCCGAAGGCGGCAAGTACGGCGCCTGGGAGGACCTGTCGTTCCGCTGGGGCATGAGCTGGTTCATCTTTTCCGAGGTGATGTTCTTCGCCGGTTTCTTCGGCGCGCTGTTCTGGGCGCGCGTGATGTCGGTGCCCGACCTCGCCAGCCTGGACCACAACAGCTACCTGTGGCCGGGCTTCACCAGCCACTGGCCCTCGGCCGGCCCGGGCTTCGAGGAGAAATTCACGCCGATGGGCGCCTGGGGCATTCCGGCGCTCAACACGGCGCTGCTGCTGTCCTCCGGCGTGACGATCACGATCGCCCACTGGGCGCTGAAGGAAGGCAAGCGCGCGATCCTCAACTGGTTCATGTTCTTCACCATCCTGCTCGGCGCGATCTTCCTCGGCTTCCAGGCCTACGAGTACTCGCACGCGTACGCCGAGCTGAACCTGAAGCTCAGCACCGGCGCCTACGGCTCCACCTTCTTCATGCTGACCGGCTTCCACGGCTTCCACGTCACCTGCGGCGCGATCATGCTGACGGTGATCTGGTTCCGCTGCCTGTCGGGGCACTTCAAGCCGGAACACCACTTCGGCTTCGAAGGCGTGGCCTGGTACTGGCACTTCGTCGACGTGGTGTGGCTCGGCCTGTTTATCTTCGTCTACTGGCTGTAGGTGCTGGTTGGCACGACTCTAGAGTCGTCCTGGAAACAGGCCAAAGTAGTAGCCGCCCATCAGGAATAGGAACAAGGCGACGGAAAGCCCCACGCGGATCGCAAGCGCCTTCACCATGCGGCTCGAACCGCTGCGGTCGCGGATCATGAAGAATGCCGCCGAGCCGAGGCTGGCCACGATCGCGAACAGTATCCCGATTACCACGTAGCGCATCACGGCGGGCAGTGTAGCGCGACCGCATGAAAGCCGGCAGCTTCGGATTCCGTCCGCCCTGGTGGGCCGTCGCGCTCGCGCTGGCCGGCTGCGCCGCCGGCATCGCGCTCGGCAACTGGCAGTCGGGCCGCGCCGACGAAAAGCGCGCCGCCGCCGCCGCGGCGCCGGTGCAGGCGCGCGGCGAGCTGCTCGCGCAGCACACCTTCTTCCTGCAGGACCGCTTCCATCACGGCAAGCCGGGGTACTACGTGGTGCAGCCGCTGCGCGGCCGCGATGGCCGCAGCGTGCTGGTGCTGCGCGGCTGGAGCGCGGTGGCCGCGGTGCCGCGCGCGCCCGCCGGCGAGGTGATCCTCGAAGGCGTCCGCCGCGAGCGGCTGCCGCGCGCGCTGGCGGCGGGAACGGCGGGCGGCGGGCGGGAAGGCGGCAACGTCCGGCAGAACATCACCGTCGGCGAATTCGCTTCCTGGTCGGGCCTCGCGCTCGAGCCCTATGTCATCGAGCAGAGCTCCGCGCTCGTGGTGACGCAGCCGCCGGCGCCGCCCGACGGCCTGGCGCGCGACTGGCCACGCCCCGATGCCGGCGCCGAGAGGAACGAAGCGTATGCGCTTCAGTGGTACGGCCTGGCGGCGCTTTCGCTCGTCCTTTTCATTTTCCTGAACCTGAAAATTGGAAAATCCGAATCCTGAAAAGCGCAGGCGTGGGCGGCTCAAGCTTGTCCTGCTTGCGCTGTTTTTCCTGCTGCCGGCCGGCGCGAGCTGGTTCGTCTGGTACTTCGACCTGGCGCCGGGCACCGCCGCCAACTACGGCGAGCTGCTGCCGCCGCGCCCGGTGCTCGCGGCGCCGGTGGCCGGGCTCAAGGGCAAATGGATACTGGTGCAATTCGACGGCGGCGCCTGCAATGCCTGGTGCGAGCGCAAGCTGTACATCATGCGCCAGATCCGCCGCGCGCAGGGCAGGGAGATGCAGCGCGTCGAGCGTCTCTGGCTGCTCACCGATGCGGTCCGGCCGCGCGCCGAACTGCTCGCCGCGATCGAGGGGACGGCAATCGCGCCCGCGCCGGCGAATTTCGCCGCCGAGGGGAGCGTGACCGACTACATCTACCTCGTGGATCCCCTGGGAAACCTGATGATGCGCTTCCCGCGCGACCCGGATCCGGCGCGCATGATCAAGGATCTGCAGCGCCTGCTGAAGGTTTCCGGCTTCGGCTGACATGCTAAAATTTTCTGCAGTGACTTCCGATTCCCTCGCCGGGTCCGCGTCCCGCATATCCGCTTTCGTCGCACTCACCAAGCCGCGCGTGGTGTCGCTGATCGTCTTCACCGCGGTGATCGGCATGCTGCTTGCCACGCCCGGCATGGTGCCGCTGCAGATTCTGCTCGCTGCCACGGCCGGCATCGGGCTGGTGGCGGGCTCCGCGGCCGCGGTGAATTGCCTGGTCGAGCAGAAGATCGACGCCCGCATGCAGCGCACCAGCTGGCGGCCGCTGCCGCAGGGCGAGCTGACGCCGCTGCAGACCGTGGTTTTCGCCGGCGCGGTCGGCGGCTTCGGCCTCTGGATTCTGCTGCACTTCGTCAACGCGCTGACGATGTGGCTGACGCTCGCCACCTTCGTCGGCTACGCGGTCGTCTACACGGTGATCCTGAAGCCGCTCACGCCGCAGAACATCGTCATCGGCGGCGCTTCCGGGGCGATGCCGCCGGTGCTGGGCTGGGCCGCGGTCACCGGCGAAGTGACCACCGACGCGATGCTGCTTTTCCTGATCATCTTTGCCTGGACGCCGCCGCACTTCTGGTCGCTTGCGCTCTACCGCACCGAGGACTATGCCAAGGCCGGCGTGCCGATGCTGCCGGTGACGCACGGCAAGGAGTACACGCGCCTGCAGGTCCTGCTCTACACGCTGATCCTGTTCGGCGTCTCGCTGCTGCCGTTCGCGACCGGCAAGCACGGCCTGCTCTACCTCGCGGCGGCCGTGGTGCTTGGCGCGGTCTATCTCGGCTTCGCCATCCGCATTTACGTCGCCTACAGCGACGCGCTGGCGCGCCGCTGCTTCCGCTACTCGATCGTGTATCTCGCCGCGCTGTTCGCGGCGCTGCTCGTTGACCACTACCTGGCGCGCTAGACGGGGCAAGCGCCCTGCCTTTGCTCTGCTTGCCTTCCTGTTTGCGCTCGGCGTGGCCGCGTGCAGCCCGCAGGCGCCGAAGTTCCGCAGCACGGACATCACCGGTTCCGACTTCGGCCGCGAGCTCGCGCTGACCGGCCACGACGGCAAGCCGCGCAGGCTCGCGGATTTCCGCGGCAAGGCGGTCGTGCTGTTTTTCGGCTTTACGCATTGCCCCGACATCTGCCCTACCACGCTCGTGGACATGGCCGGCGTCATGAAGCAGCTCGGCAGCGACGCGGCGCGGGTGCAGGTGCTGTTCGTCACGGTGGATCCGGAGCGCGACACACCGGAAGTGCTGGCGAAGTACGTCCCCGCGTTCGATCCCGGCTTTCTCGGGCTGAGCGGGGACGCGGCCGCCACGCAGCGCGCGGCGAAGGAGTTCAAGATCTTCTACGAAAAGCGGCCGGGTTCCACGCCGTCCTCGTACACCGTGGACCATAGCGGGCAGAGCTACGTCATCGACCCGCAGGGCCGGTTGCGCCTCTTCGTGCGCCACGACCGGATCGCGCAGGACCTCGCCGAGGACCTGCGCGCGATATTGCGGGAATAAACCCAGTCGCGGAGAAGCCTAGGCGGCGGAAGCCTGCGCTGCCGCCGGGGCCGGCAGGCTGCGCTCCGCGCCCTGCGACTGGAGGACTTTCTTCATCTTCTCCATCGCCTTCGCTTCAAGCTGGCGGATGCGTTCGGCCGAAACCTTGAACTCGGCCGCCAGGTCGTGCAGGGTCGCGCCGTCGTTTTCCTTCAGCCAGCGCGCCTCGACGATGCGCCGGCTGCGCGGATCGAGCGCGGCAAGCGCGGTCTGCAGCCCCGCCGAGTCGACCTTGCCGTCTTCTTCGGCTTCCAGCATGCGGGACGGTTCCGCGTCCGGGTCGGCGGCGAGATAGTGCACCGGCGCGTAGGCCGCCTCGTCGTCGTTGTCGTCGGCTTCGAAGGCGATGTCGCGCCCGGCGAGACGCATTTCCATCTCGGTGACCTCCTCCGGCTTGACCTTCAGGGTCGTGGCGACATGCCCGATTTCCTCGGCCGTGAGCGGGGTGAGGCCCTGCTTCATCGAACGCAGGTTGAAAAATAGCTTGCGCTGCGCCTTGGTGGTGGCGACCTTCACCAGCCGCCAGTTGCGCAGGATGTGCTCGTGGATCTCGGCCTTGATCCAGTGGATCGCGAACGAGACCAGGCGCACGCCGCGCGCCGGGTCGAAGCGCTTCACCGCCTTCATCAGGCCGATATTGCCTTCCTGGATCAGGTCGGCGTGCGGCAGGCCGTAGCCCAGGTAGCCGCGCGCGATGGACACCACGAGGCGCAGGTGCGACAGCACCAGCTGGCCCGCCGCCTCGAGGTCGTTTTTCTCGCGCAGCCGCGTCGCAAGCGCGCGCTCGTCTTCCGGCGTGAGCAACGGAATCCGGTTAACGGCCTGTATATAGGCATCGATGCTGCCGGCCGATACCGGGGTCGGTAGCGCCATTGGCAAAGACATTGCCGTCTGCATATGACTTGCCTCCTTGGTTAAGACGATCTTAGCACTCCCGGTATTAGAGTGCTAACGGTCGGCTTGGTTCCAGCTTTGGAAGCTGGGCTATAGCGCCTATTTCGGCTCTATTTCGAGTAAGTATTTGCTCACTGATAGGAATGCGCCAAGCCATCCCAGGGCAGCCGTGAACAGCACCACGGCAGCGGCGTCCCCAAGCCCCAGGAAGCCGAGCCGGAAGGCCGATCCGTAGCTCGCCGCGAGATCCGATACGCCGACATTCAGGGCGGCGAGGCCGGCGCGCACGATGACCAGCGCCACGAGCCCTCCGGCGAAGCCCTGCAGGGCGCCGAGGTAGAAGAAGGGCCGGCGGATGAAGGCATCGGTGGCGCCGATGAGCTTGGAGATCTCGATCTCGGCGCGCTGTGTCAGGATCTGCAGCCGGATGGTGTTGAAAGTGATGGCCACGAGGCCGAAGGCGAGCAAGGTGGCCAGCAGTGCAATCGCCAGCCGCGCGGTGCCCGCGAGCGCACCCAGGCGCCGCGCCCATGCGGAATCCACCTGTACGTGCGCCACGCCCGACGCCGCGCGCAGTTCCTGCGCGAGGGCGTCCAGTTGCACGGCTGCCGCCCCGTCCGTGCTTTTCGGCCGCACCACGAATGCATCGGGCAGCGGATTGCGGCCGAGCGCGGCCGCCACTTCGGCGAGGCCCTCGGTTGCCTGCAGTTCCTTCAGGGCCTGTTCGCGCGATACGAAGCGCACGTCGCCAAGGCGCGCATCGCCCTTCAAGCGCGCGCCCAGGGCATCGGCCGCCGGACGCGGCGCGTCCGCGCGCATGAACACCGACAACTGCGGCTCGAGCGCCGCGCCCAGCGTGACGTCGCGCAGGCTCGCAAGCAGCGCGTAGCCGCCGGCCGGCAGGGAGAGCGCGATGCCGATCACCAGCGCATTGAGCATCGCAGCCGACTTCTGCGCGGCGAACTTGCGCAAGGCAGCCGCGATCGCCTGCCGGTGCTGCCGCAACCAGGTTTTCATTCGCGAATTCTCATTCGACGATGCGGCCCTGGGCGAGCCGCAGCACGCGGCGCGCAAAGCGCCCGATGAGCGCTTCGTCGTGCGTGGCGACCAGCACGGTGACGCCGACCTGGTTGAACGCGGCGAAGATCTCGAGTATCGCCGCGGCCGATGCCGCGTCCAGGTTCGCGGTGGGCTCGTCGGCGATCAGCACCGAGGGCCGGTTCACGACCGCCCGCGCGATCGCCAGCCGCTGCTGCTCGCCGCCCGAGAGCTGGATCGGGTTGGCCTTTTCGCGCGCCAGCAGGCCCACCTTTTCGAGCGCGGCGCGCGCGCGGCGCGCCGCCTCGCGCCCGTCCAGTTCGCTGAAGGCGAGGGGCAGCATCACGTTGTCGTAGACGTTGCGGTCGTAGAGCAGTTTCTGGTCCTGGAACACGAGCCCGAGGTTGCGCCGCAGAAAGGGCAGGGCGGCGCGCTTGAGGGTGCCGACGTTCTGGCCGTTCACCAGGATCGCGCCGCTGCTCGGACGCTCGATGGCGGGAATCAGCTTGAGCAGGGTCGATTTTCCGGCGCCGGAATGGCCGGCGACGAACGCGAATTCGCCGGCGGCGATCGTGAAGGAGACGCCCTTGAGCCCCTCCTGGCCGCCGGGGTAGCGTTTGACCACGCTCGAGAAGCTAATCAACCAGCGCCTCCACGAAGTCGCCCGCGACGAAGGGCCGCAGGTCGTCGATGCCTTCGCCGACGCCGATGAACAGCAGCGGTATCGGCCTTGATTTCTGTATTCCAAGGACCACGCCGCCCTTGGCCGAGCCGTCCAGCTTGGTCAGGATCAGGCCGGTAAGACCGAGCGCTTCGTCGAAAGCCTTCACCTGGGCGATGGCGTTCTGTCCGGTGCCCCCGTCCAGCACCAGCAGCGTCTCGTGCGGCGCGCCGGGCATCGCCTTCGCGATCACCCGCTTTACCTTCCGGATTTCCTCCATCAGGTGCAGCTGGGTCGGCAGGCGGCCCGCCGTATCGGCGATCAGCACATCCGCTCCGCGCGCCGTCGCGGCGCCGATGGCATCGAATATCACTGCGCCCGGGTCGCCGCCCTGCTGCCCGATCACCGTCACGCCGTTGCGCTCGCCCCAGGCGGCGAGCTGCTCCCGCGCCGCGGCGCGGAACGTGTCCCCGGCGGCGAGCATCACCTTCAGGCCGCGCCCCTGCAGCCATTTCGCGAGCTTGCCGATGGAGGTGGTCTTGCCGGAGCCGTTGACGCCCGCGACGACGATGACGCAGGGCTTGTGCGCGCGGGTATCCAGCGCGCGCTCGAGGGGCGCCAGGCGATCGAGCAGTACTGCCTTGAGGGCGGCCTTGAGCGCGGCGCCGTCCACTATCTTCCGTGTTTTCACCATGTCGCGCAGGTCGCGCATCAACGCGCGCGTCGCATCGACGCCGCAATCGGCGGACAGCAGCGCGGTTTCCAGGTCGTCGAGAAGTTCCTCGTCGATCTTCCGGCCGCCGAACAGGTCGCCGACGTCGGTTCCGAGTACTTCGCGCGTGCGCGCCAGCCCTGCCTTGAGGCGTGCCGCCCAGGAGGTCGCTGCTAACATGGATGCATGAATTCTAGCAAAGGCATCCGGCGCAACTCTGCGGGCGCCACTGCCGGCACTTTGCGCGTGATCGGCGGCAAGTACCGCAGCCGCCAGCTGCGCGTGCCGGCGCGTCCCGGCCTGCGGCCGACGCCCGACCGGGTGAGGGAGACGCTGTTCAACTGGCTCGGCCAGGACCTGGACGGGCTCGCCTGCCTGGACCTCTATGCCGGCAGCGGCGCGCTTGGCTTCGAGGCCGCATCGCGCGGCGCGGCGCGAGTGGTGCTCGTGGAGAAGGATCGCGCCGCAGTGGCGGAACTCGAGCGCAGCCGCGCATCTCTGGGCGCGGATCAGGTGACCATCGTCTCCGGCGACGCCGTGGCGTGGCTTGAACGGGACCACGAGCGCCACGGCGCCCGTCCTCTGGTGCGATTCGACGTGGTTTTCCTCGATCCACCGTTCAGGCAAAATGCCCTGCCCGAGGTTCTGAGCAGGCTTCCGTCGCGACTGGAACCCGGTGCGCGCGTCTATGTCGAGTCTGAAGCGCCGGTCGAGGTGGCCGCGCCGTGGGCCGAGCTCAAGCGCGCGAGGGCGGGACAGGTGAGCTACCAATTGCTGCAGTGGAATGCCAATGAGGGACAGCCATGATCAAAGCGGTTTATCCAGGGACGTTTGATCCGCTCACGCGCGGGCACGAGGATCTGGTGCGGCGCGCGAGCCGGCTGTTCGACCACCTCACCCTCGGCATTGCCGACAGCCGCGCCAAGCAGACGTTTTTCACCTTGCAGGAGCGCATCGAAATGGCGAAGGACGTGCTGCGCGACGTGAAAAACCTCAGCGTGGTCGGCTTCACCGGCCTGCTGACCGATTTCGTGCGCAAGCAGGACGCGCGCGTCGTGCTGCGCGGCCTGCGCGCGGTTTCCGATTTCGAATACGAGTTCCAGCTCGCGGGCATGAACCGCGCATTGAACCCGGAATTCGAAACCGTATTCCTTACCCCGGGCGAGCAGCACATGTTCATTTCGGCGACGCTGGTGCGCGAAATCGCGACCCTGGGCGGCGACGTGTCGAAATTCGTCGACCCGGTCGTGCGTGCGAAGCTGACGGCGAAAGTGAAATCCCTCGGCGGTTAGCTCTTCATTTCTGACACCCGGGACAAAAGTAGGTTGCGCGTTGCCCCTGCACGATGCGGCGGATCCGCGCGCCGCAACGCCTGCATTCCTGTCCTTCCCGGCCGTAGACCCACGCGCGGCGCTGGAAGCTGCCGTAGACCCCATCGCTGCCGACGAAGTCCCGCAGCGAGGATCCGCCGGCGCGGATGGCCGCGCGCAGCGTGTCCTTGACGGCGCGCGCCAGTCGCTTGCTGCGCGGCGCCGAAAGCCGGCTGGTGCGCGTGCGCGGATGGATCGCGGCAAGGAACAGGCTCTCGGAGGCGTAGATGTTGCCCACGCCGACGATGCGCCGCCCGTCCATGAGGAATTGCTTGATCGCGGTGCGGTGCCCGCGCGTGAGCGCGTGCAGGCGCCGCCCGTCCAGGTCGCGCGAGAGCGGCTCGATGCCCAGGTGGCGCAGCAATGGATGGTCCCCGGGCGGCTGCACCGTCCATAGCACCGCGCCGAAGCGGCGCGGATCGCGCAGCCGCAGCAATTTTCCGTCGAATCCCAGGTCGAAATGGTCGTGTTTGCCGGGAGGCGTTCCGGGAGCGACCAGTTGCAGGCTGCCCGACATGCCGAGGTGCAGGATGAGATGGCCATCGCCGCAATCGAGCAACAGGTACTTGCCGCGGCGGGTGACCGCGCGCACCGCGCGCCCGGCCAGCGAGCGCACCGCGTCGGGAATCGGCCAGCGCAGGCGGGCGTCACGCACCGTGACCGCGGCGATCGTGCGGCCGACGAGATGGGGCGCGATGCCCCGGCAGGTGACTTCAACTTCGGGGAGTTCCGGCATCGTGCTTGCCCGCGGGTCGTCTTGTGCGTGGCACCAAATATACCTACACTGACCGAGTCATGTTCGCACTCCTACGCCGGCTGGCCGCGTTCGCCGCGACGCTGCTTGCCACCGCCTTTCTGCTCGGCGGCGTTCAGGCCCAGCAGCAGTCCGGCGAAGCCGACGACGATGACGATGACGCGCCGCCCGCGTTGCCGGCGGCGCCCGCGTCCGCCGGGCCGCAGAAATTGCCGCTGCAGGACCTTACGGGCCAGACGCTGTATGACTTCCTGCTCGGTGAAATCGCCCTGCAGCGCGGCAATCCGGGGCTGGCGGCGCAGACTTACCTGGATCTCGCGAAGCGCACCCGGGACCCGCGCATCGCGCGGCGTGCCGCCGAGGTGGCGAACACCGCGCGCCTGCCTGCCGTCGCGCTCGAGTCCGCGCGCATCTGGCACGAGACCGATCCTGCGTCGGCCCAGGCGCTGCAGGCCGTCGCCGTCCTGCTGGTCGGCGCCAGGCGCGTGGATGAAGCCGAGCCCTACCTCGCAAAATTGCTCGCGCTGGACGCGAACGCGGCGGCCAACAGCTTCATGCAGGTCGGGCGCCTGCTCGCGGGCAATCCCGATCCGGCGGCGAACCTGCGCGTGGTGCGCAAGCTGGCGGAGCGCTATCCGAATCTTGCGCAGGCGCACCTGGCGGTATCGCAGTCCGCGGCCGCCGCCGGCGACGAAGCGCTCGCGCTGGCCGCAGCGCGCCGCGCCCTCGCGCTGCGCCTCGACTGGGAAATCGCCGCGCTCTTCGAGGCGCAGTTGCTGCAGCGTAGTTCGCCGGCCGAGGCGGCAAAGCGCCTCGCCGCGTTCCTCGGGAAATACCCGGATTCGCGCGACGTGCGCCTGGGCTACGCGCGCATGCTCGTCCTGGACAAGCGCTATCCGGAAGCCCGGGCGGAGTTCGAGTCGATCCTCACCCGGTTTCCGAAGGACATCGACGCCATCTACGCCGTGGGCCTGCTGGCCTATCAGGTCAAGGAGTACGCGGTCGCGGAAGCCAATCTGAAGCGGCTCCTTGACCTCGGCTACCGCGATCCGAATTCGGTGCGCTTCACGCTGGGCCAGATTGCCGAGGAGCAGAAGGACTGGCCGCGCGCCATAGGGTGGTACTCGGGGATCCAGCGCGGTGACCAGATGCTGCCGGCGCGCATGCGCATCGCCAATGCGATCGCCAAGCAGGGCAAGCTCGCCGAGGCGCGCGCCTACCTGCAAGGCGTCAGCGTGCAGGCCGAACCGCAGCGCGTCCAGCTGCTGGTGGCCGAATCGCAGCTGCTGCGCGAGGCGAACCTCAACAAGGAAGCCTTCGATCTGCTCGGCGAAGCGCTGCAGAAGAGCCCGGACCAGCCCGATCTGCTCTACGACCATGCGCTCACCGCGGAGAAGCTCGATCGTTTCGACATCCTGGAATCCAGCCTGAAGCGGCTGATCCAGCTCAAGCCGGATCATGCGCACGCCTACAACGCGCTCGGCTATTCGTTCGCGGATCGCAACCTGCGCCTGCCCGAGGCCAAGCAGCTGATCGAGAAGGCGCTCGAAATCGCGCCCACGGATTACTTCATCATCGACTCGCTGGGCTGGGTGTTGTACCGCATGGGCGACCTGCAGGGCGCGGCGCGCGAGCTGCGGCGCGCCTGGGAAGGCCGGCCCGACGGCGAAATCGGCGCGCACCTGGGGGAAGTGCTGTGGCAGCTCGGCAACCGCGACGAGGCACGGCGCATCTGGCAGGAATCCCTCAAGACCAGCCCCGAGAGCGAAACGCTGCAAAAGACGTTGAAGCGCTTCGCGCCCTAGGGTTCCGGGCGCGCGCGTGCGGCGACAGGATATGCGGCGATCCCGTGCGTAGTCTCTGCGTCGTCATGGTTGCGTTGCTGCTGGCGGCTTGCGCCACGCCCCTATTCACCCTGCCGGAGCAGGGAGCCGAGTTCGAACTTGCGGGCCGCATCGCGGTGAACTACCGCGACGACGCGGGCACCGGCAACATCGCCTGGCGCCATGGGGCGGCGAGCGATGAATTGCTGCTGACCACCCCGTTTGGCCAGGGCATCGCGCGCATCGCGCGCGCCGGCAGCGAGATCACGCTGACGACCCAGGACGGGCGCGAGTTCCGGGCGACGGACGCCGAGGCGCTCACCGAGCAGGTGCTCGGCTTCCGCGTGCCGCTGCTGGGCCTCGCCGACTGGGTGCGCGGGCGCGCGGCCGCCAGGCCGGCGCCCGAGCCGACCCGGGAGCGCAGGGATGAGCGCGGCCGCCTCGCCGAACTCGAACAGGCCGGCTGGCGAATCCGCTATCTCGACTACACCGACGCGCTGCCGTCGCGGCTTGCGCTCAGCTTCCCCGGCCTGGAGTTGCGGCTCGCGATCTCGGAATGGAAATAAGCCCGGCCCTGCAATGGCTCCCCGCCCCGGGGAAACTGAACCTTCTTCTGCACGTCCTGGGACGCCGTGCCGACGGCAAGCACGAGCTGCAGACGGTTTTCCGGCTCATCGACCGCTGCGACCGGGTCGGCATCCGGGTGCGCGACGACGCGCAGATCCGTTTCAGCGGGCCGTTCGGAGAGGACAACCTTTGCGTGCGTGCCGCGCGCCTGCTGCAGCAGGTCTCCGGGAGCAGGCAGGGGGCCGATATCGAACTGCAAAAGGAGCTGCCGGCCGGCGGGGGCCTGGGGGGAGGCTCGTCGGATGCGGCGACGGTCCTGCTGTTCCTGAACCGGTCCTGGAAGCTCGATTTTGGCAGGCAGGCGCTCATGGATCTGGGGGCCCGGTTGGGCGCCGACGTGCCGTTCTTTCTTTACGGCCGCAATGCGCTGGGCGAGGGTGCCGGAGAGCGCCTCCGGGAGCTCGATTTGCCCCCTGCCTGGTACCTGGTTTTGACGCCCCAAGTCCCGGTTTCGACAAAAGAAATCTTCTCGGATGCTTCGTTGACACGGGATACGAAACCGCTCAAAATGTCGCCCTTTTTATCGGGGCAGGGCCGCAACGATCTTGAAGCGGTCGCGGTGCGCCGATATCCGGAAATCGCGGAGCATCTCGACTGGCTGAGGAAAAAAAGCCCGCGAGGATCGTTCCCTCCGCGCATGACGGGTTCCGGGGCCTGCGTGTTTGCCGAATTTCCACGGGAAGAAGATGCCGTCTTGCTGCACAGCGAATTGCCGGCGGCGCTACGGGGCTTTGTCGCCCGGGGGCTCGAACGCCACCCCCTCTACGAATGGGCTGAAGACAAGTAGCACAACTGGGGCGTCGCCAAGCTGGTCTAAGGCACCGGATTTTGATTCCGGCATTCCTAGGTTCGAATCCTAGCGCCCCAGCCATTCCACGAAAATGAATCCTCTCACTCCCCACGCCGCGATGGACCGCCTGATGATTTTCGCAGGCAACGCGAACCCGCTCCTGGCGCAGGACGTGGTGAAGAAGCTCAACATTTCGCTCGGCCGCGCCGTGGTCGACAAGTTCTCCGACGGCGAAGTCATGGTCGAGATCATGGAGAACGTGCGCGGCAAGGACGTGTTCGTGCTGCAGTCGACCTGCCAGCCGACCAACGACAACCTGATGGAGCTGATGGTGATGGTGGACGCGCTCAAGCGCTCGTCCGCCGCGCGCGTCTCGGCCGCAATGCCCTACTTCGGCTACGCGCGCCAGGACCGGCGGCCGCGCTCGGCGCGCGTCGGCATCAGCGCGAAGGTGGTCGCCAACATGCTCACCTCCGTGGGCGTGTCGCGCCTGCTGACGATGGACCTGCATGCCGACCAGATCCAGGGCTTCTTCGACGTGCCGGTGGACAACATCTACGCCGCCCCGGTGCTGCTGGGCGACGTCTGGAAGCAGCGCTATGAGAACCTGATCGTGGTGTCGCCCGACGTCGGCGGCGTGGTGCGCGCCCGCGCGCTCGCCAAGCGCCTGGAGTCGGACCTCGCGATCATCGACAAGCGGCGCCCCAAGGCCAACGTTTCCGAAGTCATGAACGTGATCGGCGAGGTGAAGGGCCGCACCTGCGTGATCATGGACGACATGGTGGACACGGCGGGCACGCTGTGCAAGGCGGCCGAAGTGCTCAAGGCCGAGGGCGCCGTCAAGGTCGTGGCCTATTGCACGCACGCGGTGCTCTCGGGCGAGGCGATCAAGCGCATCGCCGCTTCCGACATGGATGAGCTGGTGGTGACCGACACCATCCCGCTGCGCGAAGACGCGCGCGCCTGCAAGAAAATCCGCAGCCTGTCGGTCGCCGGCCTGCTCGCGGAAACCATATTGAGGATCTACACCGAGGACTCGGTGAGTTCGCTGTTTATCGAATAGTTTGGAGATTTTCCAACCCTGCTTTTAAACCCTGCCTGTGTCTGGTCGCGGACCTGGCGGACAACTGAAGGAGTCTTGCGATGAAAATCGAAATCAATGCGCGCAAGCGCGAGGCGCAAGGGACGGGTGCGAGCCGCCGTCTCCGCCGCTCGGGCAGCGTCCCGGGCATCGTCTATGGCGGCACGGGCGAGGCGGTGACGATCGAGCTCAACCACAAGGAGCTCTACCAGCACCTCACCAACGAGAGGTTCCACGCGTCGATCCTGTCGCTCAAGCTCGACGGCAAGGCCGAGGACGTGCTGCTGCGCGCGTTCAACATGCATCCCTACAAGGGGCACGTGCAGCACATCGACTTCCAGCGCGTGTCGAAAGACAAGAAGATCCACATGAAGGTGCCGCTGCACTTCATCAACGCCGAGGTTTCGCCGGGCGTCAAGGAGCAGGGCGGCATCCCGAACCACGTGCTGAACGAACTCGACGTGACCTGCTTGCCGGACGACCTGCCGACGTTCATCGAGGTCGACATGGGCCAGCTCACCATCGGCCACTCCGTGCACGTCAAGGAGCTGAAGCTCCCCAAGGGCGTCGAGCCCGTGCTGCACAAGGGCGAGAACCCGGTGGTGGCGACCATCATCCAGCCGGTGCTGATCACCGAGGAGGAAACGGCGACCGAGGCGGTTGCCGCGGCCGACGTGCCGACCACCGAGCAGGCGGCGCCCGACAAGGACGCGGCCGGCGGCGACAAGGCCGGTGCCAAGCCCGGCGACAAGGCTGCCGCCGACAAGGGCGGCAAGCCTGGCGAAAAAGCGCCCGAGAAGAAAGAGAAGAAGTAAGCCTTGCCCGAAGCCACAACTCCCAGGTCGATCCGGCTCATTGTCGGCCTGGGAAATCCGGGCAAGGACTACGAACGCACTCGCCACAACGCCGGCTTCTGGCTCGTGGAGCGTTTTGCCGTGCAATCGGGCGTGGCGCTGCGCAAGGACGGCAAATACCAGGCGCTGGTCGGCCGCTTGGGCTCAAACGGCGCCTGGCTGGTGCTGCCGCAGAGCTTCATGAACGCGAGCGGCCGCGCGGTGCAGATGCTGGCCGGCTTCTTCAAGATCCAGCCGGCGGAAATCCTCGTGGTGCACGACGAGCTCGATTTCGAGCCCGGCACGGCGAAGATGAAGCAGGGCGGCGGCATCGCCGGCCACAACGGGCTGAAGGACATCTCGCAGCGCATCGGCTCGCACGACTACTGGCGCCTGCGCCTGGGTATCGGCCACCCGGGCGACAGGAACGCGGTCGCCGATTACGTGCTGAACAAGCCTTCGGCGGAAGATCGAGCGGAAATCGACGAGGCGATCGGACGCAGCATCGAGGTTCTGCCGCTCTGCATTGCGGGCGATCTGCAGGGGGCGATGCAGAAGCTGCACAGCGTGGAAAAGCCGAAGAAAGCGAAGCCGGTCGAGAAGAAGCCCGAGCCCAAGGTGGAAGCGAAACCGGAACCCAAGGTTGAGCCGAAACCCGAACCTCAGCCTGAAAAGCCCAAGGGCTTGTTCGGATCTCTTTTCGGCAAGAAGAAGTAGGTAAGAACCCGCCATGAGCCTTCGATGCGGGATCGTCGGGCTGCCGAACGTCGGCAAGTCGACACTGTTCAATGCGCTGACCAAATCCGGCATCGCGGCGGAGAACTATCCGTTCTGCACCATCGAGCCGAACGTGGGCATCGTCGAAGTACCGGACAGCCGTCTCGCGGGCCTGACCTCGATCGAGAAGCCGCAGAAGGTCATCCCGGCCGCGGTCGAGTTCGTCGACATCGCGGGCCTGGTCGCCGGCGCGTCCAAGGGCGAAGGGCTCGGCAACCAGTTTCTCGCCAACATCCGCGAAACCGACGCCATCGTCCACGTCGTGCGCTGCTTCGAAGACCCGAACGTGATCCACGTCGCGAACAAGGTCGATCCGATTTCGGACATCGACGTGATCAACACCGAGCTTGCGCTTGCGGACCTCGCGGCGGTGGGCAAGCACCTGTCCAAGAATGCCAAAGTGGCGAAGACTGGCGGCGACAAGGACGCGCAGCGCCTGGTCGCCGTGCTGGAAAAGGCGGAAGCCGCGCTCGACCAGGGCAAGCCCGCGCGCTCGGTCGCATGGTCGAAGGAAGAGCTGTTCGTCCTCAAGCCGCTCTTTCTCCTCACCATGAAGCCGGCGATGTACGTGGCCAATGTCGCCGAGAACGGCTTCAAGGACAATCCGCTGCTCGCCGCGGTCGAAGCGCGCGCGAAGGCCGAAAACGCCCCGGTGGTCGCGATCTGCGCCGCGCTCGAATCGCAGATCGCCGACATGGAAGAAGACGACAAGAAGATGTTCCTTGCCGACATGGGCATGACCGAGCCCGGCCTCGCGCGCGTGATCCGGGCCGGCTACGCGCTGCTGGGGTTGCAGACCTACTTCACCGCGGGGCCGAAAGAGGTGCGCGCCTGGACGGTGCCGGTCGGGGCCACCGCGCCGCAGGCCGCGGGCGTGATCCACACCGATTTCGAGCGCGGCTTCATCCGCGCCGAGGTCACGACTTACGACGATTACATCGCCTGCAAGGGCGAAGTGGGCGCGAAGGAAGCGGGCAAGCTGCGCGTCGAAGGCAAGGACTACGTCGTGCACGACGGCGACGTCATGCACTTCCGCTTCAACGTCTAGCTAGAACGACCAGACCTGCATCTTGCGGTGCAAGGCGATCATTTTCTGCGTCTGACCCAGGGCAGGGACGTCCGCTTCGGGAATGCCGGCCTTGGCAGTGAGTTCGAGCACCACGCCGTTCATCGCCGCAAGGCGGCGCGCAAGTACCTCGGCGATCGCGGCAACGATCTTGTGCGCGGCGACCGAATCGGCTGCCAGCAGGGCGCGGAACCTGGCGGCCGGCACGTGCAGCACGCGCGAAGCGACGAGCGCGCGCCCGGTCGCGGAGCGGGCATCGGCCGTTACCAGCGACATCTCGCCCAGTACGCCGCCGGGCCCCAGCCGCGCGAGTTGATGCTCGCCGCCGGGGGTACGTTTGGTGACGCTGATTTCACCCGCCATGACGAGAAACAGGCCATCGCCGGGATCGCCCTCGCGGAACAGATCCGTGCCTGCGGCAACGTCTCGCAGCTCGACGATCTCGGCGAATGTGTCGAATTCCGCACCCGACAGCGTGCGGCACAGCTCCATTGCTTTCAGCGCGGCAACTTGCTCGTTGGCCATCCGAGAAGTCTACTCCAAGCCCCTGTCGAAATTCGCGTCTGGCAACGCTCGCGGGTATCATGACCCCGACTTCGGGACGGGCTCAAGGGAGAAGTGCACATGGCGATCGAACTGAACAATCGAACCAAGATCCTGGCGGGCGTGGTGGTGCTGGCCGCCGCCGGCGCGGCCGCGTGGTTTTTCTTCCTGGAAGATTTCCTCGCCGAGCCTCCGCCGAAGCCCGCCGCTGCCAAGGCCGCGCCTGCCGACGCGCCGAAGCAGGCGGCCGCGGATGCACCGAAGCAGGCAGATGCGGGCAAGCCGGCTGCCGGTGCGCCAAAGCAGGCGGATGCGGCCAAGCCCGCGGCCGCGCCAGCCAACCCCGGCGCGAAGCCGATCCCGACCAACCCGGACAGGCTGATCGCGGAGGTGATCGAAACTTCCGGCATGGTTCCCTACCTGCAGACGCTCGCCCGTGAGGCCATGCTCAGCGCCGGCGCCGGTAATTCCGCGCAAAAGCAGGGTGCGGACCCAGCGGAGTTCGCGCGCGCGGTCGAAGTGGTCAACCGGGTGTTCGAGCCGGCGGCGCTGACCGCGGAGATCGCCGCGAACCTGAAGACCGCGAATTACGACGTGGAGCGCATGGAGCGCTTTCTCGAACTGCTGCGCCAGCCGATCAATGCCAAGATGGCCGCGCCCGAGATGCGCAGCGTCACGCCGGAGGCGACCAGGGAGCACGTCGAGGGCCAGCGCAAGAACCCGTTGCCGGCCGCGCGCGTCAAGCTGATCCAGACGCTGGATGACGTGACGCAAACCTCCGAGATCGGCGCCGACATGGGCGGGACGCTGGCCCGGGAAATGCTCGACGCGATGGTCGATTCGATGAAGAAGAAGGCGGGCAAGAACGCGCCCGCGGAGTCGCAGCAGACCGTCGGCGCGCGGCTGAACGCGATGCGCAACCAGTCGCGCGCGCAGATCCGGTCCACGATGTACGTGATGTACCGCAAGGCGAGCGACGAAGAACTGTCGGAGTACGTCAAGCTGCTCGATACCGACACCGGCAGGTGGGGATCGGAACTGCTTGCGAGTGCGATCCGCCCGCTGGTCACGGTCCGCGGCACCGCGCTCGGCCGCGAGGCGGCGCAGCTTGCGGCTGCCCGGCCGGCGGCAGGCAAGGAGGCCGCGGCGCCCCAGGCCGCGGCGGCGAAGGAAGAGCCCGCACCGGCGGCGGCCCAGGCCCCCGCCAAGGCACCGGAGGCGCCGAGTTACCGGCGGCCCGAGAATATCCGCGAGGCCTACTCGCGCTATAACGACCTGATCACCGCCACCGTGATGCGCGACGGCGCGGCCGTGAAGGAGCTGCTGGACAGCGGCAAGAATCCGAACGCGCGCCAGAGTGACGGCCTCACGCCACTGATGGTCGCGGCTTCCAACAGCGATGCCGAAATTGCCGCGATGCTGCTTGCCAAAGGCGCGGATCCGAACCTGCGCGCCGGCAGCAGGAGCGCGCTGTCGATCGCGAAATCGCGCGGCAGTGCCGGCGCGGCGACGGTGCAGCTGCTGGAGCGCAGCGGCGCCAAGTAGCGGGCGAGCGGCCGGCCATGCGCTGCCTGATCGCGATTTTCGGAATCTGCCTCGGCGGTTTCGCCGCCGCGGCTGATTTGCCGATTTTCGACGCGCACCTGCACTACAGCCACGATGCATGGGACACGGTGCCGCCGAAGGAAGCGATCGCGATCCTGCGCAAGGCCGGACTGAAGCGCGCCCTGATTTCAAGCTCGGGCGACGGCGGCCAGCAGCGTCTCGCCGCACTGGCCCCCGACCTGGTCATACCGGAATTGCGGCCCTATCGGTCGCGCGGCGACACCGGCACCTGGTTCCGCGACCAGAGCGTGATCCCCTACCTCGAGGAGCGACTCGGGAAATACCGCTATGCGGGCATTGGCGAGTTCCATCTGTACGGCGCCGACGCTGACCTGCCGGTGCCGCGCCGCATGGTGCAGCTCGCGCGGCAGCACAGGCTGTTCCTGCACGCGCATTCCGACGTGGATGCGGTCGAGCGGATCCTCAAGCAGTGGCCGGAGGCGAAAATCCTGTGGGCGCATTCCGGCTTCGAGCGTCCCGAGAAAGTGCGCGAGATGCTGCGCAAGCACAAGAACCTGTGGTGCGACCTCGCGTTCCGCACCGACCAGGCGCGCGGCGGCAAGGTCGACCCGGACTGGCGCGCCGCGTTCCTCGAGTTCCCCGACCGCTTCATGGTCGGCACCGATTCCTTCACCCCCGAGCGCTGGCATTACATCACCGAGCACGCGAGCTGGTCGCGGCAGTGGCTCGGCGATCTGCCGAAGGACGTGGCGGAACGCATCGCGTGGAAAAACGGCGAAGCCCTGTTCGGCGGCTTGCTGGCGCAATAACTGCGCTGGCATGCTTTTCCACGGCGGCCTGCGAGCTGCCGCCGGGCGTGCGCCTGGAGTCCGAACGGCTTTCGATCACATTCCGGACGATCCCGGCGAAGATCGCCGTCGGCCAGGCGTTCGTGCTGGAGCTCGCGGCATGCGCGAAATCGGGCGCGCCGGTTTCGGAGAGCGTGAAGCTGGACGCGTACATGCCTGAGCACCGCCACGGCATGAATTACCGTACCAGGGTCGTCGCGAAGGGCGCGGGGCGCTTCCATTCGGAGGGCTGGCTTTTCCACATGCCGGGGCGCTGGGATTTCCTGTTCGACATCGGCCCGGAGCGCCTGACCCACAGCGTACGAATCGAGTGAGGCGGATTGTTTTCGGCGCCCTGCTCCTCGCGCTTGCTGCCGGGGCAGCCGCGCAGCCGGTGGATTTCACCGATTCGGAGCGGCGCGCGATCCTGCGCCACGGCCCCTGGCCCGCGCCCTGGTCGTCCGATCCCACCAACCGCGCGTCGGGGAACCCCGAAGCGATCGCGCTGGGCGAGCGGCTGTTTTTCGAGCCGCGCCTCTCGCCCTCGGGCAAGGTGCTGTGCGCCACCTGCCACGCGCCATTTCGCGGCTGGCAGGACGGCAGGGCGCTCGCTTTCGGGCTTGCGGACGCGGATCGCAATACCCAGAGCCTGTTCGACGTGCGCTACAACCGCTGGTTCGGCTGGGACGGCGCCGGCGATTCGCTGTGGGCGCAGAGCATCCGCCCGGTGCTCGACGCACGCGAGATGGGCGGCAGCCAGGCGCAGGCCGCGGCCCTGGTGCGCGGCGACGCCGAACTCTCCTGCCGCTTCGGGAAAATCTTCGGCGCACCGCCGCCCGCCGCTGACGAAGCGGTGCTGGCGGGCATCGGCAAGGCGCTCGCCGCGTTCCAGGAAACCATCGTCAGCGGCCGTTCGCCGTTCGACGACTTCCGGGATGCACTGGCCAGGAACGATCTTTCTTCGATGAAAAAATACCCCGAAGCCGCGCAGCGGGGACTGCGGATCTTCGTCGGACGCGGCAATTGCAGCGCCTGCCACTTCGGGCCCGCGTTCACGAACGGCGAATTCCACGACGCGGGGGTACCTTTCTTCATCAAGGGCGGCGTCGATCCGGGCCGCCACGGCGGCATCAGGAAACTCGAGGCGAACCCCTTGAACCTCCTCGGCGAATACAACGATGAACCCAGGCGCGACGGCCGGCCCGGCGCGAGCGCGGTAAAGACGCGCCAGGTCGCCCTGGAGCACCGCAATTTCGGCGAGTTCAAGGTGCCTACGCTCAGGAACGTGGCGCAGACCGCGCCCTACATGCATAACGGCAGCCTCGCCACGCTTGGCGACGTGGTGCGGCACTATTCCGAGGTCAGTCCCGACCGGCTGCATTCGGACGGCGAGGCCCTGATCAGGCCGCTGCGCCTGTCGGCCGGCGAGTCGGCCGACCTGGTCGCGTTCCTTGAGTCGCTGACCGAAACCGCGAGCGCGCTGCCGCCTAGGCGGCCGAGCGCGCCCTGTCGCTGAAGATCTTGCCGAGAGTCACGCCGAAGGACACCGCTTCCGCTCCCGCCAGCAAGCCACGGCTCGCCAGCTCGCGATGCAGCTCGGGCAGGTTGTACTGCGGCACGGAAGCGTAAAGATGATGCTCGATGTGAAAGTTGACGTGGTGCGGAAATATCAGCCAGCCCAGCCAGGCCGGGACCAGGTTGGTGCGCGCGGCCGTCAGCGGCGAGGAAAAATCGGTGGTCGCGCCATGCTCGGCGATGGCGCGCAGCCGCAGGATCGCCTGCACCACGCTCACCAGGGGCAGGATCCATAGCACGAGGTACTCGAGCAGGTAACCGCTCCATGCGAAGAAGATCAACGCGGCGGCATGGAAGACGATCACGGTATTGCGGTCGGTGCGGGCTTCTTCGCGCAGCTTTGCCGACGTATCGTCCAGCGGGCGGATCGCCACATTGGTTTGCGTGTTGAGCGCCGGTGCGCCACCGAGGAAATAGGCGTAGGTCTTCCAGGCAGTGAAGCCCGACAGGTCCTTGAGCAGTTTCCTGAAGAGATAGGCCTTGCCTCGCGGGTACCCGCCATGCAGCGCGGTGTCCGGATCGAGTTCCGTATAGAGGTTGTTGTGGTGCAGGCGATGGATGACGCGGTAGGTACGCATGGACAGGCCCTGCAGCGTGGCGCACAGGCGGCCGGCGAAATCGTTCAGCCAGCGCTGCTCGAACAGGCGGTAGTGCGCCGACTCGTGCGCCAGGACGAACAGCGCATGCTGGCGCGTGCCGATCAGGAGCACGCAGGGAATAACCATCCACCAGTCCCACCAGTGCAGCGCGGCGGCGATCAGTGCGCCCAGCACGAGGAATTCCTGCAGTACCGACCATGCCGAGCGCCAGACCGACACCTGCGACAGGCGCTGCACGATCTCCCTTGGCAGGGCGCTGCGCACATCGTCCTTGAACTCTTCACCGCGCACGGACATGGCGCCATTTTACTCCCGCCGGAATTCCGCTAAGTCCTTGATGCCGTTGGGACCAAGCCGGTGTCATGGAGCCGTAACACTAGCTTCATAAACTTCCCCGCGATCACTTAACAAGGGGCGAGTCATGAATCATCTGAAACACGCATTCCGGGCGCTGGCAGTCGCCGGCGCCTTGTTCTCCACAGCCGTCCAGGCCGACATCACCGGCGCTGGCGCGACCTTTCCCTACCCGATCTATGCCAAATGGGCCGACGCGTACAAGAAGGCCACAGGCGTGGGGCTGAACTACCAATCGATCGGCTCGGGCGGCGGCATCAAGCAGATCACCGCCAAGACCGTGGATTTCGGCGCCTCCGATGCGCCGATGAAGGGCGAGGACCTGGAGAAGAACGGCCTGGTGCAGTTCCCCGCGATCATGGGGGGCGTGGTTCCGGTCTACAACCTGAAGGGCGTCAAGTCGGGCGACGTCAAGCTCACCGGGGCGCTGATCGCCGACATTTACCTCGGCAAGGTGAAGATGTGGAACGACCCGGCCATCACCAGGCTGAACCCGGGCGTTCCGTTGCCGAGCCAGGCGATCTCTGCCGTGAACCGTTCCGACGGCTCGGGGACCACCTTCCTGTTCACGAACTATCTGTCGAAGGTCAGTCCCGAGTGGAAATCGACCATCGGCGAGGGCACGGCGGTGAAATGGCCGACCGGCGTGGGCGGCAAAGGCAATGAAGGCGTCGCGAACTACGTCGCCCGCATCGACGGTTCGATCGGTTACGTCGAATACGCCTATGCCAAGCAGAACAAGCTGTCCTACGCGCAGATGATGAACAAGGACGGGCAGGTGATCGCGCCCAGCGACGACAGCTTCAAGGCGGCCGCCGCCGGCGCGGACTGGAACAGCGTCCCGGGAATGGGCGTCGTTCTCACCGACCAGCCGGGCAAGGCGAGCTGGCCGATGACTGGCGCCTCGTTCATCCTGATCCACAAGCTGCAGGAAAAGCCCGAGAACGGCAAGGAAGTGCTCAAGTTCTTCGACTGGGCGTTCAAGAACGGCGCCAGGATGGCCGACGATCTTGACTACGTGCCGATGCCGGATCCGGTCGTCAAGCTCATCCAGTCGGTGTGGAAATCGCAGATCAAGGACGCCTCCGGAAAAGTCGTCTATTGAGCGCGCTGCAACAATTGGGTGATCCGCACAGGGGCGGCGTCGGCCGCCTCTTTTTGATACCGCCGGCAAGCGCCTCCCTTACAATCCACCCGGTTCGAATCGCCGATGTCCGCCACACTGAACCCTACTGACGCAGACAACGTTGTATCCGCGACGAGCGACTCCCGGAGTCCGCGCCGGCTGCGCTCCGCGCCATGGGCGGACAAGGCCTTCGAGTGGGTGACCCGGGGATTCGCGTTCCTGGTTTTCAGCATCCTGGCAGCGATCCTGGTATCGCTCGTGATCGGCAGCCAGATGACCCTCGAGAAGTACGGGTTCTCTTTCATCTGGTCTTCCGACTGGGACCCGGTGCAGGAAAAGTTCGGCGCCCTGGTGCCGATCTACGGCACGGTCGTCACCTCGCTGGTCGCGATGCTGATCGGCGTGCCGGTCAGCTTCGGCATCGCGATTTTCCTGACCGAGCTTTCCCCGGCCTGGTTGAAGCGGCCGCTCGGGACCGCGATCGAACTGCTGGCGGCGATTCCGTCGATCATCTACGGCATGTGGGGCCTGTTCGTCTTCGTGCCGCTGTTCCAGGCCCACCTGCAGCCGCTGCTCATCAATTCCCTGGGCAACGTGCCGTTTTTCGGCGCCCTGTTCGCCGGCCCGCCGATCGGCATCGGCATGATCACCGCGGGCCTGATCCTGTCGATCATGGTGATCCCGTTCATCACCGCGGTGATGCGCGACGTGTTCGAGATCGTGCCGCCGATGCTCAAGGAGTCCGCCTACGGCCTCGGCGCGACCACCTGGGAAGTCGTCTGGCGCGTGGTCCTGCCCTACACCAAGGTCGGCGTCATCGGCGGCATCATGCTGGGCCTGGGACGCGCCCTGGGCGAGACCATGGCGGTGACCTTCGTCATCGGCAACGCGCACCGGCTGGCGATTTCCTTGAACGCGCCCGGCAACAGCATCGCCTCAGCGCTCGCCAATGAGTTCACCGAGGCGGTGGGCGACCTGTACTACTCCGCGCTGATCGAGCTCGGCTTGATCCTCTTCCTCATCACCACGGTGGTGCTGGCGATCTCGAAGTTCATGCTGCTGCGGCTATCGCGCCACGAGGGGGCGCAGACATGAGCGCAGTTGCTCCCGGCGCCTCGGCGGTCAATCCGGGGAATTCGTTGTATCGGGCGCGCAAGCGCTTCAACGTGATGGTGATCGTGGTCGCGAGCGCAGCGCTGGCCTTCGGCCTGTTCTGGCTGGTGTGGATCCTCGGTACGCTCCTGTACGAAGGCGGCACGGCGCTCGCCCGCGCCACCCTGTATTACCAGATGACGCCTCCGCCCGGCGCCGACGGCGGCCTCGCCAACGCGATCTGGGGAAGCCTGATCATGGTGACGGCGGGTACCCTGTTCGGAACGCCGATCGGGATTCTGGCGGGCACGTACCTCGCCGAATACGGGCGGCGCGGCTGGCTCGCCAGCGCGACGCGCTTCCTCAACGACGTGCTGCTTTCAGCGCCCTCGATTGTCATCGGCCTGTTCGTGTATTCCGTCTATGTGGCCCAGGTCAAGCACTTCTCGGGCTGGGCGGGCGCCATCGCGCTCGGGCTGCTGGTGGTCCCGGTCGTGGTCAGAACGACCGACGACATGCTCAAGCTGGTGCCGAACACCCTGCGCGAGGCGACCATGGCCCTCGGCTGCCCGGGCTGGAAGATGGTGACTTCCGTGACGTATCGCGCCGCGCGCACGGGTATCCTCACCGGCATCCTGCTTGCGATCGCGCGCATCAGCGGCGAAACCGCGCCGCTGCTCTTTACCGCGCTCAACAACCAGTTCTGGTCCGACAACATGAACGCGCCGATGGCGAACCTGCCGGTGGTCATTTTCCAGTTCGCGATGAGCCCGTACGAGAACTGGCACCGGCTCGCCTGGGGCGGCGCCGCGCTGATCACGCTGGCGGTGCTGGTGCTCAATATCCTCGCCCGCGCGCTGTTCCGGAAAACCGACTGAATACCAGGATGCAATCCATGGAAACGAGCACTGCCAAAGTAGCCGCCCGGCCGACCATCCACACCGCGATGCGCGGCGAGCGCCCCAGCGGGGTCGTGGCGCCCTCGGAACTCAAGCCCAAGCTCAAGATCAGCGGGCTGAATTTCTACTACGGCGGCTTCCATGCGATCAAGAACGTCACCATGGATATCCCGGAACGCAAGGTGACCGCATTCATCGGCCCCTCGGGCTGCGGCAAGTCCACGCTGCTGCGCACGTTCAACCGCATGTATTCGCTCTACCCGGACCAGCGCGCCGAGGGCGAGATCCTGATGGACGGCGAGAATCTGATCACGACCAAGCAGGACGTATCCCTGATTCGCGCCAAGATCGGCATGGTGTTCCAGAAGCCGACGCCGTTTCCGATGTCGATCTACGACAACATCGCGTTCGGCGTGCGCCTGTTCGAGGATCTCAGCAAGCGCGACATGGACGAGCGCGTCGAATGGGCGCTCGGCCGCGCGGCGATCTGGAGCGAGGTCAAGGACAAGCTCAACCAGAGCGGCCAGAGCCTCTCGGGCGGCCAGCAGCAGAGGCTGTGCATTGCGCGGGGAATCGCGATAAAGCCGGAGGTATTGCTGCTCGACGAACCCTGCTCGGCGCTCGATCCCATCTCGACCGCGAAGGTCGAGGAGCTGATCCACGAGCTCAAGACCGACTACACGGTGATCATCGTGACCCACAACATGCAGCAGGCGGCGCGCGTTTCCGACTACACCGCCTACATGTACCTCGGCGAGCTGATCGAGTACGACATCACCGACACGATCTTCATCAAGCCGAAAAAGGCCGCGACCGAGGATTACATCACCGGCAGGTTCGGTTAAAGGAATCCGATCATGGGTGTCACCGAGCACATTTCAAAACAGTTCGAAGCCGACCTCGATACCACGCGCACCAGGGTACTGCAGATGGGCGGGCTGGTGGAGGCCCAGATCCTGGCGGCGATCCAGGCGTTCGCGACGGGCGACCCCGCCCTCGTCACGCAGGTGATAGAGAACGACGCCCGCGTCAACGGCTACGAGGTCGCGATCGACGGCGCCTGCAACCACATCGTGGTCAAGCGCCAGCCCGCGGCGGGCGACCTGCGGCTGATCATGGCGATCAGCAAGATCGTCACGGACCTGGAGCGCATCGGCGACGAGGCCGAGAAGATCGCGCGCATGTCCAAGCGCATCCATGAATCGAGCAGCCACCATGCGCAGCGGTTCCCCGCGGTGCGGCACGCAGCGCAGATCGCGGTGAAGATGCTGCGCCAGGCGCTCGACTCGTTCGCGCGCCTCGACGTGGCGAGCGCCACCGAGGTGCTCAAGGAGGACACGGCTATCGACGACGAATTCCGCTCCGTGCTGCGCCAGCTGATCACCTACATGATGGAAGATCCGCGTACCATTTCGGCATCGCTGGAGACGGTCTGGGTCGCGAAGGCGGTGGAGCGCATCGGCGACCATGCCAAGAACATCGCGGAGCAGGTGATCTACATCGTCAGGGGCACCGACGTGCGCCACACCTCGTTCGCCGACATCGAGCGCGAATTGTCGAAGGAATGACGGGACAGGGAACGCATACCGCATGCCTGCCACAGTCCTCATCGTAGAAGACGAGCCCGCGATCCTGGAACTGATCGCGGTCAACCTCGAGCACGCCGGCTTCGAGACGCTGCGCGCGAAGAGCGGCGAAGAGGCGAGCCGCCTGCTCGGCGACATCCTGCCCGACCTGGTGCTGCTCGACTGGATGCTGCCCGGCCAATCCGGGCTGGCGCTGTCGCGCCGGCTGCGCGGCGATGCGCGCACGCGCGACCTGCCGCTCATATTCCTCACGGCACGGGCCGACGAGCCGGACAAGATCGCCGGCCTGGAAGCGGGCGCCGACGACTACATCACCAAGCCGTTTTCCACCAAGGAACTGGTGGCGCGCATCCGTTCGGTGCTCAGGCGCAGGAAGCCGCAGCATGGCGACGCGCCGGTCGAGATCGCGGGCCTGCGGCTCGACCCCGCGGCGCACCGCGTCACCGGCAACGGCCAGGCACTGGCCTTCGGACCGACCGAGTTCCGCCTGCTGCACTACCTGATGACACACCCGAACCGCGTCTACTCCCGCACCCAGTTGCTCGACGAAGTCTGGGGCGACCACGTATTCATCGAAGAGCGGACCGTGGACGTGCATATCCGCAGGCTGCGCCAGGGGCTCACCCCCAGCGGCCATGACGCGCTGATCGAAACCGTGCGCGGCAGCGGCTATGCGCTGCGCGCCGAAACCGCGGCGATGAGCCGCGCCTGACGGCGGCGCAGCCGGAGGCGGCATGAGCTGGCTCGAGATCGGCCTCGCGGTGCTCGCAGCGGGGCTGGCGGTCGCGCTCTACCGCCAGTTTCACGAGCTGGGCAAGCTCAAGCGCTGGGCGTCGCAGTCCCGCCTCGACGATCCGCCCGAAGCCACGGGCAACTGGGGCGAGGTATTCAACCTGCTGCACCGCCACCGGCGCGCCATGCTGAAGCGCCGGCGCGAACTCGCGCAGCTCATGGTGCGCTCGCGCCGCGGCGCGCAGGCGCTGCCCTACGGGGTCGCGGTACTGGATGCGGACTACCGCCTGGACTGGTGCAACGACGCCGCGCGGGAGCATCTCGGCCTGGATCCGGAGCGCGACCGCAAGCAGGCGATCGTCAACATGGTGCGCGCGCCCGAGTTCGTGGAATACCTGCGCGCGGCCGACTTTTCGGAGCCGGTGCGTCTCGGGGCCCCGGGAAGCCGGCGCACCCTGTCGCTGCAGGTCGTTTCCTTCGGCGTCGAAGAGCACCTGCTGCTGTCGCAGGACGTCACCGGCGCGGCCCGGGTCGAGGCGATGCGGCGCGACTTCGTTGCCAACGTCTCGCATGAACTGCGCACGCCGCTGACGGTTCTGGCGGGCTTCCTCGAGACCATCCAGGACCTGAAGCTGGATGCCTCGCGCGTGCGCGACTACGTCGGCCTGATGGCGCCGCAGGCCGAGCGCATGAAGCATCTCATCGACGATCTGCTCACGCTTTCCTCCCTGGAACACGCGCCGCCGCCGCCGGACGCGGAGCGCGTCGCGCTGCGGCCGCTGTTCCAGCGGGTGCGCACCGAGGCGGAGGGCCTGTCCGGGGGCAAGCACCGGATCTCGCTGGAAACCGCAGGCAAATACGACCTGCTCGGCGCCGAGAGCGAGATCACGAGCGCCTTCGTGAACCTGGTGTCCAACGCGGTGCGCTACACGCCCGCCGGCGGCGAGATCCGCCTGCGCTGGCGTTCGACCGATGCGGGCGCCGAGTTCTCGGTCGAGGACACGGGCATCGGCATCGATCCGGAGCACCTGCCTCGCCTGACGGAGCGCTTCTACCGCGTGGACCGCGGCCGCTCGCGCGAGACCGGCGGCACCGGTCTCGGCCTGTCGATCGTCAAGCACGCGCTTGCGCGCCACCAGGCGACGCTGGAAGTCGAGAGTTTCCCGGGCAAGGGCAGTTGCTTCACTGCACGCTTTCCGGCGGCACGCCTGACGCCGGCCGGGCAGACCGTGAAAGGTTAGATGGAACTGATTCTCTGGAGGCACGCAGACGCGCAGGAGGGCGAGCGCGACCTGGAGCGCAAGCTCACCGGCAAGGGCCGCAAGCAGGCCGCGCACGTGGCGCAGTGGCTGCAGCACCGGCTGCCGTCGAAGTTCGTGATGATTTCCAGTCCGGCGCGGCGCGCGCGCGAGACCGCGGACGCGCTCGATGCGCGCTACAAGATTTCGGACCGGCTCGCGCCAGGCGCGCAGGTGGGCGACCTTGTCGAGGCTGCCGGCTGGCCCAAGCGCAAGGGCGTGGTGATCCTGGTCGGGCACCAGCCGGAATTCGGGCGGACCGCGGCGGCGCTGGTGTCGGGCAGACCGTCCGACTGGAGCGTCAAGAAAGGCGGGCTATGGTGGCTGGACAACCGCGTGCGCGACGGCGACGCGCGGGTGGTGGTGCGCGCGGTGATCGCGCCCGACCTGATCTAGGAACAGGGGAACCAAATTCCCCCGTAACCCCCTCCGCTAGCTGCGCAGCTGCGCGACCTTCTTCTCCGACAGGCCGTTGACCGAGAATTTCATGCCGACGGCTTTCCAGTGCTCGGTTTCTGTTTCCAGCGCGGCGGCGGCCAGCGGATTCTCGTCCAGCCAGGCCTGCGGCAGCTCGAGCAGGTAGCCCGCGTCGTCGCCCGCCATGCGCAGCAGCGGAAAGCGCGCATCCGTGCGGTTGCGCAGCACCAGCGCCGCGACCCGCAGCGCGAACACAAGCGCCCAGTCCCCGTCCTCCAGGCCTGCGTCGTGCATCTTGCCCAGCTTGCCGCGATGCGCGAGCACGATGCGCGCGAGGCGTTGCTGTTCCATGCGCGAAAAGCCCGGCATGTCCGCGTTGGACAGGATGTACGCCGAATGCTTGTGGTACTGAGCGTGCGCCACCGACAGGCCTATTTCCGTCAGGCGCGCCGCCCAATCAAGCAGCAGGCGTTCCGCATCCAGTTCCTTTTCCTCCGGGGAAATCGAATCAAATATCCTGAGGGCCAGGGAGCGTACCCGTTCGGCCTGCGCCGCATCCGCGTGGTAGCGGCGCATGAACTGGGCGACGGTGGCCTCGCGCATGTCGCGATGCTGCACGCGCCCGAGCAGGTCATAGAGAACGCCGTGCCGCAGGGCGCCATCGGAGACGGCCATGCGTTCCATGCCGAGTTCGGCGAAGGCCGCGAGCATGATCGCCAGGCCGCCGGGGATCACGGCCGCCCGGTCCTTGCGCAGCCCCGCAATCCGGTCCGGGTCGGCGCGCTCGTGCTTGAGCAGCAGTCCCTTCAAGTCCTCCAGCCCGTCGAGCGTGATGCCTTCGTCGGTGAACCCGTTCTCGCGCAGGATCGACTCCAGCGCGCGCGCCGTGCCCGACGAGCCGACGGCTTCCTGCCAGCCGGCGCTGCGGTATGCGCCCGCCATGCCGGCGAGTTCCTGGCGCGCCGCGAGTTCGGCCTTCTTGAAGCGCGATTTCTCGATGCGCCCCTCGGGAAAATAGGCGAGGCTGTAGCTGACGCAGCCCATGTAGAGACTTTCGGTCAACAGCGGGTCGAGACCCTTGCCGATGATGAATTCCGTCGAGCCGCCGCCGATGTCCACCACCAGCCGGTTGTGCGTGGCCGGAGGCATTGCGTGCGCGACGCCGAGATAAATGAGGCGTGCTTCCTCCCGCCCCGCGATTACCTCGATCGGGAAGCCGAGCGCGGCGCGCGCCTCGCGCAGGAATTGCGGCGCGTTTTTGGCTACGCGGAGAGTGTTGGTCCCCACCGCGCGCACGGCGCCGCGCGGCAGGCCTCGCAGGCGTTCCCCGATGCGCGCCAGGGCTTCCAGCGCGCGCGCCTGCGTGGCGCGGTCGATGCGCTTGTCGGCGGTCAGCCCGGCGCCCAGTCGCACCACCTCGCGCAGCGAATCGAGCGGATAAATCTGCCGGTCGACGACGCGCCCCACCTGGAGGTGGAAGCTGTTGGAGCCCAGGTCGATCGCGGCAAGGACTTCGGGGCGGGCGTCAGCGCGGGGCATGGCTGGAAAAGCTTACACCCTGTGGAAAACCCGGCAAATCAGGGGGTTTTGGCTCGTTCACATTCCTGCAACATTTGTCCTGTAAGCTGGTCTCACCAAGAGGTCGCAGACCCTCCGCCGTTCCCCCGCAGCTCAAAGACCATGGTCAAGAAGAATCTCCAGCCGTCGCATTTCCTGAACCGGGAGCTGGGCCTGCTCGAGTTCAACCGGCGGGTTCTCGCGCAGGCGGCGGACGACTCGGTGCCACTGCTCGAGCGGCTGCGCTTCCTCACGATCGTGTCGTCCAACCTGGACGAGTTCTTCGAAATCCGGGTCGCGGGGCTGAAGGAGCAGATCAAGATCGGCATCAAGGGCACCGGGCCGGACGGCCGCAGCCCCGCCGAGGTCTACGAGCTGGTCTCCGCGCAGGCGCATGCGCTCGTGAGCGAGCAATACCGGCTGCTCAACAGCGTGCTGCTGCCGGCTTTGGCGAAGCAGGGCATCGTGTTTCCGCGCCGCGAGGACTGGACCGATCCGCAGCGGGCCTGGATTCGCGACTACTTCATGCGGGAACTGCTGCCGGTATTGACGCCCATCGGGCTCGACCCGGCGCATCCCTTCCCGCGCGTGCTCAACAAATCCCTCAACCTTGCCATCGAGCTGGAGGGGCGCGATTCCTTCGGCCGCAAGTCGCGCGCCGCGATCGTGCAGGCGCCGCGCGCCCTGCCGCGCGTCATCCGCCTGCCGGCCGACGTGGCCGGCGCCGAATATGCGTTCGTGTTCCTGTCCTCCATCCTGCACGCGCACGTCGATGAGCTTTTCTCCGGCATGCAAGTGAAGGGTTGCCACCAGTTCCGCGTGACGCGCAATTCGAACCTCTTCGTGGACGAGGAAGAAATAAAGAACATGCGCATCGCCATCCAGAGCGAACTGCTGCAGCGGCACTTCGGCGACGCGGTCCGTGTGGAGGTCGCCGACAATTGTTCGCAGCAGACTGCGGAGTTCCTGCAGCAGCAGTTCGGCCTCTCCGAATCCGACCTTTACCGCGTCGATGGCCCCGTGAACCTCTACCGCTTGCGCGAAGTGCCCGATCGCGTCGAGCGGCCCGACCTCAAATACCCGGTATTCCAGCCGGCGCCGTCCGCCGTGTTCCTGGGCCAGCCGGACATCTATGCCGTCCTGAAGAAACAGGATGTGCTGTTGCACCATCCGTACGAATCGTTCACGCCGGTGATCGATTTCATCCGGACCTCGGTCACCGACCCGCTCGTGATCGCGATCAAGCAGACGGTGTACCGCACCGGCACCGACTCGGAACTCATGGAGATCCTCATCGAGGCGGCCAGGCGCGGCAAGGAAGTCACGGTGGTGGTGGAGCTGATGGCGCGCTTCGACGAGGAAGCGAACATCACCTGGGCGTCGCGCCTCGAAGAGGTGGGCGCGCACGTGGTCTACGGCGTGGTCGGGCACAAGACACACGCCAAGATGGCGCTGGTGGTGCGGCGCGAGGACGGGCCGCAGGGCAGCGTATTGCGGCGCTATGCGCACCTCGCGACCGGCAACTACCATCCCCGCACCGCGCGCCAGTACACCGATTTCGGGCTGCTTACCTCGCACGAGGCAATCTGCGCCGAGGTCAACGACGTCTTCAAGCAGCTCACCGGCCTGGGCAAGTCGAGCCGCATGAAGCTGCTCTGGCTGTCGCCCTTCACGCTGCACAAGCACGTCGTGGCGGCGGTGCGAAACGAGGTGCGCCTCGCGAAGGAGGGCAAGGCGGCGCGCATCATCGCGAAGATGAACGCGCTGCTCGAACCCGACCTGATCGAGGAACTCTACGCCGCTTCGCAGGCGGGGGTGCAGATCGACCTCATCGTGCGCGGCGTCTGCGCGCTGCGTCCCGGGGTCGCGGGGCTCTCGGAAAATATCCGGGTCCGGTCCGTCGTCGGCAGGTTCCTCGAGCACACCCGCATCTGCTATTTCCTGAACGATGGCGCGGAGGACGTGTTCCTGTCGAGCGCCGACTGGATGGACCGCAATTTCTTCCGCCGCATCGAACTCGGCTTTCCGGTCCTCGATCCGGCGCTCAAGGCGCGCGTCATCAATGAAGGGCTGAAAGCGTACCTCGACGACGCGAACCAGGCCTGGACCATGACTTCCGACGGCGCCTACGATCCGCCCGCGCCGCGCCGCGGCAAGTCGCGCGTCGTGCAGGAAGAACTGCTGCGCACGCTGGTGCCGGCCGCCTGACGAATCTGCACCCAGGCGCGCGCATGCTACATTGCGCGCCGCATGGAAAGTCCTTACAAGGGGAAGACCGGGCTGCGGCGGTTGATCAATGCCGCCGGCTATTCGTTTTCCGGACTGGCCGCGGCGGCCCGGCACGAGGACGCCTTCCGCCAGGAATTGATTCTGGCCGCGATCCTCGTGCCGCTCGGGCTGTGGCTGGGCGCAGGCGGCGTAGAGCGGGCCCTGCTGGTGGGCAGCGTGCTGCTGGTCCTGATCGTCGAGCTGCTCAACTCGGCGATCGAGGCGACCGTGGACCGGGTGTCGCTGGACGACCATAGCCTCGCCAAGCGCGCCAAGGACATCGGCAGCGCCGCGGTGATGGTGGCGCTCGTCAATGTGGTCGTGGTCTGGCTGCTGATCCTCGTTTAACCAGGTCTTAACAATTCTGTCATCGGCGTTTCATGGGCGGGGCGCACTGTCCCCGCCGCATGGACAAACGCTTCGCTCAGTCTCGCTCAGGTGATTCGTCCGCAGCGGCGCGGCGCTCCAGCGCCGGCGCATGGACGAGCGCGATGCTGAGCCAGACCGCCACGCTGAAATAGAGCGACATCCAGGCGACTTCGTGCTGCCAGTCCTGCCAGCGATGGGATACGACCCAGCGCCCCGAGACGTCCAGCAAGCCCTGCGTGACGCTCAAATACTGGCGCCCGCTCGCTTCGTCGGCCAGCCAGCGCCCCCAGTACATCGGCACGTCCACGAGGAACATGAACGCGACATAGGCGATTCCCGCGGCGCACCACGCGGCAAGCAGCGGGCGCCACACTGAACTGCAGCGGGGCCAGATCCATATCAGGCTGGTGACCAGCAGCCCGGCGCTCACTGCCCAGATGGATTCCTCGAGCACGTGGCCGATATTCGAGGTCGTCAGCACCGAGTACCAGGAACAGAGTTCGGCAACCGCAATGAGCGGAACCATCACCTTCGCGGTGACTCTGCCGACGCCGCTGCCGGTGGCGCGGGAAATCTCCAGCAGCATCAACGCCCACTGCGCGGCAAAGCACAGTTCCGCGAATGTCGCCACCGAGCGCCCGACGATGACGCTGGAGAGCCAGGTATCGAACAGCACTACGCGCGGCACGTCGAAGACGGGCAGCGCGGAGCGGTACGCGCAGCCCAGGACATAGCCCGCGGACAGGAGCAGTTGCACCCGGCGGGCGTAGTAGTCATCCGGGGAGAGCGTCGCCTGGCGCCGCTCAAGCGCGGCGGCCGACAGCATCCACGCGAGGATGTTGAATCCGGCGACGCAGCAAAGGAAGAACCACCACCAGAAAATTTCGGCTGACATGCGCCTGCAATGTTCCCATGCTAGAGGCGCGCCGACTGTTACAGTTTTTTAACGGTTAGGGCAGCCGCATCAGCGGCTCTCCCATGCGCAGCACCGTTCCTTCCGTCACATTTCCGCAAAGTTCGAGGCCGCGCGGTGCGAACACGAGAATGGTCGAGCCGTGCTGGAACCAGCCCATTTCCTCGCCTTTGGCGTAGCGTGCATCGCAGGCGATCACGTTCGGTCCGCGGTAGCGCAGGTGCAGCAGCACGTCGAGGCAATGCAGGCGGATGCTGGCGACCAGCACCGCGGCGACCGGCACGAGCAACACCTCCTGGCCTCCCCGATCCAGCTTGGTGCGCAGCAACGCACGCTCGTTCTTGCAGAACAGCTTCTCGACGCGCCTGAGCGCGATCGGATTCACGTTCCAGGTGTCGCCCGAGAAATACGTCACCTGCGTGACGCGGCAATCGTGCGGCGCATGGAAGCGGTGGTACATGCTCGAAGTGATGCGCAGCGTCACGTAGCTTGCATCGCGAAACTCGCGCTCCAGCGCCGCGTCGCCGAGCAGGTCGCGCAGCGTGTAGGGAAAGCCCTTTGCCTGGATGAGTTGCCCGGCTTCGACCTTCCCGTGAGCCCCGACGATCGCATCGCAGGGGCTGACGAGCACGTCCGGGTCGGGGTGTACCGGTCGGGCGCCTTCCTTCAGTTCCCTGACGAAGCAGTCGTGCAGGCTCCGGAAGCGGGACTGCCTGGCCTCTTCCAGGCGCAGGTTCGCGAACCTGCGCCAGATCCCGATCGAAATATCGCGCACCAGCGGCTGCTCGATGCCGCTGAACCAGCCCATGAAAAGGGTGAATGCATGCCGCGGAATACGATTGGTAAGGAGGAAATTTAAGTCCTCGCGAATCGTCATGCTGCTGTCATTCTTTCGGCGTAAACCCGCAGCCATGAACGACACCTACCTGCTGTACGGTCTCGGCGCCGCCGCCGCGGCGATGACGCTGCCGGCGCTCAGGACGCGGCTGGAACTGTCCAAGGCGAAGCATCCGTCCCTTACCGGGCATTCCCGCATGGCGCGCCGGGTGGCAGGACTGATCCCCTATTACGCCTATGACGGGATGCGGTTCTTCCGCGCCGATGGCGCGCCCGACGAGATCGCGGCTCGCCGCCGGGCGGGATTCGCCCGGCTGTCGGATCTTTACCGCAGGCGGTATGCGCGCACCGCCGCGCTGACGGCGCAAGCGCGCGGCGGATTGTCCGACCTGCAGTTCACCAGCGCCTACCGCGTGCCGTTCCAGTTCAGCCGCTATGCGCGGGATCACCTGGGCATGGGCGCCTTCCTGCAGTCTTCGGACGGCGTCCAGGTGACCGATCTCGACGGCAACCGCTTCTACGACCTCACGGGGTCCTACGGCGTCAACGTATTCGGCTACGAGTTCTACAAGGAATGCATGGCCGAAGGCGGGGCGCGCGCCGCGGCATTGGGACCCGTGCTCGGCGCCTATCACCCCGCGGTCGCCTACAACGTGCAACGGCTGCGCGAGATCTCCGGGCTGGACGAGGTGTCGTTCCACATGTCCGGCACGGAGGCCGTGATGCAGGCCGTGCGCCTCGCGCGCTACCACACGCGTCGCTCGCACCTGGTTCGCTTCTGCGGGGCCTACCACGGCTGGTGGGAAGACGTGCAGCCCGGCATCGGCAATCCGGTGGCGCCGAGCCACACCTATACGCTCAAGGACATGGACGAGGACTCGCTGCGCGTGCTGCGCAAGCGCCGCGACATCGCCTGCGTGCTGGTCAATCCGCTGCAATCCCTGCACCCGAACATGAGCGCGCCGGGCGACGGCTCGCTGGTGGACAGCACTCGCCGCGCGCATTTCGACCGCGAAGCGTACGTGGCCTGGCTCGAGCGCCTGCGCGAGGTCTGTACCGAGCGCGGCATCGTGCTGATCTTCGATGAAGTGTTCGTCGGCTTTCGCATCGCGCCCGGCGGCGCGCAGGAGTACTTCGGCGTGCGCGCCGACCTCGTGACCTACGGCAAGACGCTCGGCGGCGGATTTCCGGTGGGCGCAGTCTGCGGCCGCGCCGACCTCATGAAGCGCTTCCGTGAGGACCGGCCGGCAGACATCTGCTTCGCGCGGGGCACCTTCAATTCGCACCCCTACGTGATGGGAGCGATGCAGGTGTTTCTCGAACGCCTCCAGAGCCCCGCCATCCGCGGCCTGTACCTTGGCCTGGACGAGCGCTGGAACGCGCGCGCGGAGCGATTGAACCAGCGGTTGCGGGAGGTCGCGTTGCCGGTGCAGGTCGCCAACCTGTCGTCGATCTGGACGGTCAGCTATACGCAGCCTTCGCGCTACAACTGGATGCTGCAGTTCTACCTGCGCGCCCACGGTCTGGCCCTTAGCTGGGTCGGGACCGGGCGGCTGATCTTCAGCCTCGACTACACGGACGGCGACTTCGAGGCGGTGTGCGAGAGATTCGTCGCCGCCGCCGCGGCCATGCAGCACGATGGCTGGTGGTGGTCCGATCCGGCGCTGACCGACAAGGCGATCAGGCGCGGGATCCTGAAAGAGATGCTCGCGCAACGCTTCTGAGTCAGCCGCGCTGCCGGTGCAGCATCGGGTCGATGAGCTCGCCGCGCAGGAGGTACAGCGGCGCCTTGTGGTAGAGCTTGAGGTCGTGGAACGGGTCGGTCAGGATCTTGATCATCCACACGAGCCCGGTCCGCACGTCCCGTATGAAAAACAGGTGCACGGTGCGGACCAGCAGCCCGCCGACGCCCAGCGCGAGCCAGATCATCGCCACGTGGTGCACATAGTCGTAGGCCGTGACCGGCGGCTCGAAGAAGCCGGACAGCGTCGGATCGACAAGCAGGGGCAGCGGGGCCAGCGCCCAGGCCACGTACAGCAGTATCTTGCGGCGCAGGTTGTAGCCGACCTTGATTTCCTCCTTGTGCTCGTGCGTCGCCTGGTTGACGTGGTCGTAGCCCTTCGGCTCGAAGAAGAAATGCCCCGACTGGCGCGCGGTCATGGCGATCAGCCAGCCGACGAGGGTGGCCGCGACCGGGTAGACGAACAGCATCGCGTAGGCGCACAGAAAGCTGGCCGCGCTGACGAAATGCAGGGACTGGTTGATGCGGCTGTGGTGGTAGTAACGATGGTCGTCCCAGCGCTGGGTCTCGAGCGCGCGCAGCAGTTCTTTCATTCCTGTTCTCCTCGGCGGTTAAGACGCGGCCGAGCATACGGAGCAATTGCGACAATCCCGCAAAGAATCCGTGACAATCTCGAGACAGGGGCGTCGCAAATCGTTCATCCCGCCGTCATCGGGGCGTCTCGGCGAGGCGGCAGACTCGCCGCATGATCGATGAGACTGCGGTGATCGAATACGAGGAGTTGCGCGGCGCCCGCCGCTCGATTCGCGCCGCCGTCGTGACCGAGACCTGGCCGCCGGAAGTGAACGGCGTGGCCTTGACCATCGCGCGCTTCGTCGAGGGCCTGCGCCAGCGCGGCCATGACATTCAGCTCGTGCGGCCGCGGCAAGATGGCGCCGACCGCGCCACGGCCGCAGCGGGATACCAGGAGGTGCTGACGCGCGGCATGTCGATTCCGCGCTATCCGAGCCTGAAGCTTGGCCTGCCCGCGAAACGAGCGCTGGAGCGGCTCTGGACCTTCCGCCGTCCCGACGTCGTGCATATCGTTACCGAAGGTCCGCTTGGCTGGTCTGCCCTGCGCGCGGCGGACAAGCTCCGCATTCCGGCGGTGTCGGACTTCCGCACCAACTTCCACGCCTACAGCCGGCACTACGGCATCGGCTGGCTCGGCAAGCCGATACTCGCCTACCTGCGCAAGTTCCATAACCGGACGCTTTGCACGATGGTGCCGACCGAGACGCTGCGCGGGGAGCTCGCCGGACTCGGCTTCCGCGGCCTGCGCGTGGTGTCGCGCGGCGTGGATACCGCACTATTCAACCCGTCGCGCCGCAGCCAGTCGCTGCGCGCGCACTGGGGCGCGGCGCCGTCGGATCCCGTACTGATGCACGTGGGGCGCATCGCGCCGGAGAAGAACCTGGACGGCCTCATCGCTGCGTACGAGGTCGCGCGCAGCCGCGAGCCGCGCACCCGGCTGGTGCTGGTCGGTGACGGTCCGGCGCGCCGCGAACTGCGGGCGCGCTGCCCGGAGGCGGTTCTCGCCGGCGTGCAGCGCGGCGAGTATCTTGCCGCGCACTACGCCTCGGGTGACGTATTCCTCTTTCCAAGCCTGACCGAGACCTACGGCAATGTCACCGCCGAAGCCATGGCGAGCGGGCTCGCGGTCGTCGCCTATGACTACGCCGCCGCCGCGGCTCTGATTCGGCATGGCCATAGCGGGCTGCTTCCAAAATTCGACGACACCGAGGCTTTTGCCGCGTACACCGCCAGACTGGTCGCCGATCCGACTGCAATCGCCGCCTTGGGCGCGCAAGCGCGGCAAACAGCCGTGGGGCACGACTGGTCGCGCGTGGTGCTGGAGCTGGAATCCGTCCTCGAGAAGGCGGCGGGCGCTTCGCTCGGACGCGTCTATGGCAGGTCGGGCGAACGCCGCACGCGCGTGCCGATGCCCCAGAGAACATAGCCCGACACCGCGTACGCTAGACACAGCAGGAACAACACCACCGGCGGGCGCAACGAGACCACGGCAATGCCGGCCACAAGGGCCAGCATGACCCAGAACGGCACCGCCTTCCTTGGATCGAACTCCTTGAAGCTGTAGAAGGGCAGGTTGGTCACCATGGTGATCCCCGCGTAGAGGGTGAAGACGCAGGCGATCAGGCTGAGCCAGAGCTCGCGGTCGATGCCGAAATCGTCGAACACCCAGACCAGACCCGCGAGCAGGGCCGCCGCCGCCGGGCTCGGGATGCCCTGGAAGTAGCGCCTGTCGACCACCTCGAGATTCACGTTGAAGCGCGCCAGGCGCAAAGCGGCGCCGGCGCAGTAGACGAAGGCGGCGGTCCAGCCGAGCTTGCCGAGGTCCTTGAGCGCCCACTCGTACATGACCAGCGCCGGCGCGACACCGAAGGACACCATGTCGGACAGGCTGTCGTACTGGGCGCCGAATTCGCTCTGCGTATGCGTCATGCGGGCGACGCGGCCGTCCAGCCCGTCGAGCACCATGGCGACGAAGATGCCGATCGCCGCGAGCTCGAAGCGCCCGTTCATCGCCTGGACGACGGCGTAGAAACCGGAGAACAGCGCCGCCGTGGTGAACAGGTTCGGCAGCAGGTAGATCCCACGACGGCGCAAGGCGCCGAGGCCGCGGCCGCTTGCATCGACAGTCTCCGCCTGCAGTTCCTCCATCGCGATTTCCTGTTGCGTGAGGACGACGGGCGTGACGCTACAGGTAAAGATGCGACGGTTTGATGACAGGAGCCCGGAAAGTAACGAGCGCGTCATATGCGCCGACTAACCTCATGGCCTAGGCACTTACAGGGAAAACCTGAGGTAGAACCGGAGATGAAGCGCGTCCGCTCGATCTTCCTGTCCGACATCCACCTCGGTACGCCCGCCTGCCAGGCCGACGCTCTGCTCGAGTTCCTCAAGGCGTACGAATCGGAATACCTGTTCCTGGTCGGCGACATCATCGATTTCTGGGCGATCCACCGCCGCGGCGTGTACTGGTCCACCGACCAGAACACCGTGGTGCAGAAAATCCTCAAGCGCGCGCGGCACGAAGTCAAAGTGATCTTCGTGCCCGGCAACCACGACGAAGCGCTGCGCGAGCACGTCGGCATCTCGTTCGGCAACATCCGCGTCGAGCGCGACTACGTCCACACGGCGGCTGACGGCAGGCGCTACCTGCTGATCCACGGCGACGAGTTCGACCAGGTCACCAAGTACCACCGGTGGCTGGCGGTCCTGGGCGACCAGGCCTACGACATGCTCGTGCGCCTGAACCGCTGGCTCTCCTGGGCGCGGCGCACGCTGAAGGTGCCGGGCTACTGGTCGCTTTCGGGCTACGCGAAGCTCAAGGTCAAGAAGGCGGTCAGCTTCATTTTCGATTTCGAGGACTCGGTACTGCGCCACGCGAGGGAGCGCGGCGTGGACGGCGTGATCTGCGGCCACATCCATTCCGCCGTGATCCGCGACCAGGGCGGCATCACCTACCTCAATTGCGGCGACTGGGTGGACAGCTGCACCGCGATCGTCGAACATGAAAACGGGTCGATGGAGCTCGTGCGCTGGGGAGGGGAAGGTGAAAATGTCCTGCCGTTCCCGACAGCGACAGCGGGCGCCGTACATTCCGCAATCAACGTCCGGGTGAGTTCATGGTGACGCTCGATTTGTTCCGTAACGCCGAAGGCGCAAGGCCCTACAGCGCAGGCGAGGCGATATTCCGGGCCGGCGACCCGGGCGACAACATGTACGTGGTGGTGGAGGGCGAAGTAAAGATCTCCTCCAACGGCAGGCAGCTGGAACTTCTCGGGGCGGGGGGCGTGTTTGGCGAGATGGCGCTGATCGACAGCATGCCGCGCTCTGCGGACGCGGTCGCGGCCACGGATTGCCGCGTGGTGCCGGTCGACGAGAAACGGTTCAAGTTCCTGGTGCAGCAAACACCGTTTTTCTCGCTCCAGATCCTGCGCGTGATGGCCGACCGGCTGCGGCGCACCACGGCCGCCTAGCTGCAGCGCTGCACGATCCCCATCAGCTTGTAGGTCAGCATCGCGGCGGCGAAATCGAAGGCGTGGAAGCCCGGGATCGGCGCGAACTCCATGACGTCGAAGCCGATGATGCGGCGCTGGCGCGCCACTGATTCGAACAGGCCGAGCGTCTGGTACCAGCCCAGCCCGCCAGGTACCGGCGTGCCGGTGGCAGGCAGCACTGAGGGGTCGATGCCGTCCACGTCCACCGTGAAAAAAACTTTCGGGGGGAATTTCTTTGGAAGTTTTATGGAATTCTTCCCCTTGGGGACCAATTCCAAAGCGTCGTGAGCAATCACCCCGTGCTTCTTCCTCGCCCCACGCTCCTCCTCGCAGTACGCGCGATTGCCGAGCTGCACCAGCGGCACGCCTGCCTCCACCACGCGCCGCATGACGCTCGCGTGGCTGTACTTGTCGCCTTCGTAGGCGTCGCGCAGGTCGGCATGCGCGTCGATCTGCACGACGCCGAAATCCTTCTCGCCGGCGTCGAGGCAGCCCTTGATGACGCCCCAGGTCACCGTGTGCTCGCCGCCGAGAACGACGGGAATCTTCTTCATCTTCAGGATGGTTTCTACATTCCCGGAAATCAAGTCGATTACTTTTTCCGGCTTGCCCGAGCAATCCACCGCAGGCCAGGTATAGATGCCTTCGGCGCCCGGATCGCTCGTGCCGTCGAAGCGCTCGAGCTGGCTCGAGGCTTCGATGATCGCGCGCGGGCCCTTCGCGGTGCCGTTGCCGTAGGAGACGGTCTTCTCGTACGGCACGGGAACGACGTGAAAGCGCGCGCGCTCCGGCGCCATCTCCGGTATTTCAGATTCAAAAAACCTCAAGACAGCCTTCCCTTGAAATCCTCGTAGCCGAACTCGCGCACCACGCGCAGCGCGCCGCTGGCGGAGTTCCAGATCGCGATCGAGGGCAGCCGCACGCCGTTGAAGGTGGTGGTCTTGACCATCGAATAGTAGGCCATGTCCTCGAACACCAGCCGCTGGCCGATGCGCAGGGGCCTGGCGAAGGAATAGTCGCCGATCACGTCTCCCGCGAGGCAGGATTGGCCGCCCAGCCGGTAGGTGTGCGCGAGGGCGCCGGGCTCGGCCGCCTCCCGGATCCCCGGCCGGTAGGGCATTTCGAGCACGTCCGGCATGTGGCAGGTGGCGGAGGTATCCAGGATCGCGATCGGCATGCCGTTGTGCACGATGTCGAGGACTTCCGCGACCAGAACGCCGGCGTGATAGGCGATCGCCTCGCCCGGCTCGAGATAGACCTGGACGCGATGGCGCTCGGCGAAGCTGCGCAGCACGCGCGCCAGTTCGTCCGCATCGTAGCCCGGCCGCGTCACGTGGTGGCCGCCGCCGAAATTCACCCATTGCACTGCCTTGAGCAGGTCGCCGAATTTTTCCTCGAAGGCCGCGATGGTGCGCACCAGCGGCGGCAGGTCCTGCTCGCACAGGGTGTGGAAATGCAGCCCGGTGAGGCCCTCGAGGTCGGCGGCGGAAATCGTGGCGCGCGGCGCGCCCAGGCGCGACCCGGGGGCGCAGGGGTCGTACAGCGGGACCGTTCCCTCCGAATGCTCCGGGTTTACCCGCAGGCCGAACCGGAGATTCTTCCTCTCCTTCGCCACGGACTCGCAAAGGCCGCGGAAGCGCTTCCACTGGCGCGGCGAATTGAACACCACGTGGTCGGAAATATCCAGGACCTCCCGCAGGTCGCTTTCGGTGAAGGCGGCCGAATAGGCGTGCACTTCGCCGCCGAACTCCTCGCGCCCGAGCCGCGCCTCGTGCACGCCGCTGGCGCAGGTGCCGGCAAGGTAGCGCGCGACCAGCGGCGCCATGCTCCACATCGAAAAAGCCTTCAGCGCGAGCAGGATCTTCGCGCCGCTGACCTGCTGCACCTGCAGCAGCAGGCGCAGGTTCTCCTCGATCGCCACCTCGTCGACGACAAAACAGGGCGAGGGCAGGCGGCCGAGATCAAGCGAGCCGAAGCGATCGAGACGCCAGCTGGCCACGGCCCGCGGGCCGCTGCCGCTACTCCATTGGTGCATCGAGCGTCTTCAGGGTCCAGGGCAGGCCGCGGGGGCCGATTGCCATCATGAAGGGATCCGGATCGAGCTGTTCCATGTTGAACACGCCCTTGCCGCGCCAGGCGCCGGTGAGCATCATTTCGGCGCCGACCGCGGCCGGCACGCCGGTGGTGTAGGAAATGGCCTGCGACTTGACCTCGCGGTAGCAGGCCTCGTGGTCGCAGATGTTGTAGATGAAAGCGGTCTTCTTCTTGCCGGCCTTGGTGCCGGTGGCAACGACGCCAATGCAGGTGCGGCCCTTGGTGAGCGGTCCCAGGCTCGCCGGGTCGGGCAGCAGCGCCTTGAGAAACTGGATCGGCACGATGTCCTGCCCCTGGAAGCGCACCGGGTCGATGCGCGTCATGCCGACGTTGCCCAGGATGCGCAGGTGGTCGAGGTAGTTCTGCGAGAAGGTCATCCAGAAGCGCGCGCGCCTGAGCTTCGGGAAATGCTTGACGATGGATTCCAGTTCCTCGTGGTAGAGGAGGTAGATCTCCATCGGCCCGATGCCTTCGGGGAAATCGAACTTGCGGTGCACCGACAGCGGATCGGTTTCTGCCCAGACTTTCTTCTCGCCGTCCCAGAACCTGCCGCGTTGCGTGATTTCCCGGATGTTGATTTCGGGATTGAAGTTCGTCGCGAACGGCTGGCCGTGGTTGCCCGCGTTCGCGTCGACGATATCGATCGTCTCGATCTCGTCGAACTCGTGCTTGTGCAGCCACGCGGTGTAGACGTTGGTGACGCCCGGGTCGAAGCCCGAGCCCAGCAGCGCCATGAGGCCCGCCTTCTTGAAGCGGCCCTGGTAGGCCCACTGCCACTTGTACTCGAACTTCGCCTTGTCGAGCGGCTCGTAGTTGGCGGTGTCGAGGTAATCGACGCCCGTCTTCAGGCAGGCGTCCATGATGTGCAGGTCCTGGTAGGGCAGCGCGACATTGATGACGATCTCCGGCTTGAGGCGCTTGATCAGCGCCACCATCTGCGGGACCTTGTCCGCGTCGACCTGCGCGGTGCGGATCTTGCGCTTGATCTGCGCGGCGATCTTCCTGCATTTGGACTCGGTGCGGCTCGCGAGCGTGATGTCGGAGAACACCTCCGGCAGCTGCGCGCACTTGTGCGCCACCACCTGCCCGACGCCGCCCGCGCCGATGATGAGTACTTTCGACATGCTTATCGAGCCTCCGGAAAATCAGTCTTCGTAGTAAGTGTAGCCGCGCAGGCTGGCGCTGAAGGACTCCAGCAGCGCCTGGCGTTGCGCCAGCGTGATGCGCTCGTCGCGCACCGCCTGCTCCGCGGTGCGGCGCAGCCGCTCCAGCAGCTGCTGCGGCTGGTACTCGACGTAGCTGAGCACGTCGGAGATGCTGTCGCCGTTCATCTCCCGCGCGAATTCGAAGCCGCCGTCGTCGCGGATGCGCACGCTGGCGACATTGGTGTCGCCCATCAGGTTGTGCAGGTCGCCGAGGGTCTCCTGGTACGCCCCCACCAGGAAGACGCCGAAGTAATACGGCTGGCCTTCGACGAACGGGTGCACCGGCAGGGTGCGGCGCAGTCCGCCCGATTCGATGAAGCGGTCGATCTTGCCGTCGGAGTCGCAGGTGATGTCGGCCAGGATGGCCCGGCGCGTGGGCTGCTCGGTGTGCCGGTGCACCGGAATGATCGGGAAGACCTGCTCGATCGCCCAGACGTCGGGCAGCGACTGGAACACCGAGAAATTGCCGTAGTAGATGTCGGCAAGCGACTCTTCGAGGTCGTCGAACCCGGCCGGCACGCGCTTGGCCTTCTGCAACACGCCGAGGATGCCCCAGACGATGTGCAGGAAGATGTTCTCCGCCAGCGACAGCGAGCGCAGCCGGATCTGGCCGCGGCGAAAGAGGTCGCGGATTTCCTGGCGGTAGAACATGGCGTCGTTGTAGGCCTCCTTGGCGGTCTTGACGCTCACGCCGCCCAGCACTTCGTGCAGGTTCTTCACCAGTTCGTGCTCGTCGTCGGGCACCACCGGTGCGGCATCCCCGGGCTCGTAGCTGGTGACGTCGAGGATGTTGAACAGCAGGATCGAGGAATAGGCCACCGTCGCCCGGCCGGACTCGGTGATCAGGACGGGGTGCGCGACACCGGTTCCCGCAAGCGCGGTCATGATGGTCTCGACGACGTCCGAGCAGTACTCGTCCAGCGAGTAGTTCTTGCTGTAGTTGGAGTTGGTCTGCGAGCCGTCGTAGTCCACGCCCAGGCCCCCGCCCAGGTCGAGGAAGCCCATCGCCGCCCCCTCCTGCTTGAGCGACACGTAGTAGCGGCAGGCCTCCAGCACCCCGCCGCGGATGTCGCGGATGTTCGGGATCTGCGAACCGAGGTGGTAGTGCAGCAGCTGCAGGCAATCCAGCAGTTCGTGCTCGCGCAGGTCGTCGATCAGCTCGACGATCTGCGCCGTGGTCAGGCCGAAGATGCTGCGATCCCCGGATGATTCGTTCCAGTGCCCTTCGACCTTGGCGGCGAGCTTGACGCGGATGCCCAGCATCGGCCGCACGCCCAGGCGCTTGCTTGCCTCGAGGATGATCGGCAGCTCGGTCGGGGTCTCGATCACGAAGAAGCACTTGTACCCCAGGCGCAGCGACTGCAGCGCCAGGTCGATGAATTCCTCGTCCTTGTAGCCGTTGCAGATGATGTAGCCCTTGAGGGGGTCGAGATAGGCGAGCGCGATCAGCAGCTCGGCCTTGCTGCCGCACTCCAGGCCATGGCCGTAGCGCGCCCCGACGCGCGCGATCTCCTCGATCACCGCGCACTGCTGGTTGACCTTGATCGGGAATACCCCGTGGTATTCGGCCGCGTAGCCCAGGGCCTGGATCGCCCTGTTGAAGGTATCGTTGAGCAGCGCGATCTGCGCCTCGAGCAGGTTGTCGAGCCGCAGCAGCGCCGGCATCTGCAGCCCGCGCTGCTGCATGCCGGCGATCAGGTCCATCATGCTCACCGCCACCCGCGCGCCGTTGGCCGGCACGCTCACCGTGACGTTGCCGCGTTCGTCGATGTCGAAATAGCCGGCGCCCCAGTTGCGAATGCCGTAGATCTCGGCCGACTCGGCCGGTGTCCATTCCACGGGGTTGACCACCGCCCGCGGCTTTCTTGCGACTTTTTGCATCGGTTCTGCCAGTTAGTTGGACGACCCGGAGTGTCTCGCGTTGCTGGCATGTAGAGCAAGCACCAATCGCGCCTCGGCGCGACGAATTCGCCTATGGCGGGATATTGCTCCCGGCGACGAAAGCGGCCAGGCGCGCGCCCGCGACCTCCACCGGTCCGTCGTTGGCGAGTACCAGCGCGGCGGAGCGCACGGCATCGGCAAGGGCGGCATTGCGCGCCAGCCTGTGGGCGGCTTCCTGCGCCGGCTCGCGCCCGCGCCGGATGAGGCGTGAGCGCAGCACCTCCGGGGATGCGACGACGTGCACGGCCTCGAGCTGCGGAAACTTCGCCCTCGCCACGCTCAGGTGTTCTCGTGAGCCGTTCATGACCACCGTCTGTCCGGCGGCCAGCCATTGCTCGATATCCCGCCCGATCCCGTAGCGGTGTCCGTTGGCGCGCCAGTGCAGCGCGAACTCGCCGCGGGCCAGCGCGGCGTCGAACTGCGCGTCAGTTGCGGCAACATGGTCCTCGCCGCCCGCACTGGCGGGCCGGGTGATGGTCCGCCTCGCAAGCCGTACGCCTGAATCCCCGGCCAGCCGCTTGCGCATCCACTCCAGCAGGCTGTCCTTGCCGGCGCCGGAAGGGCCCACGACGTAGACGAGCCGCCCCCGATGACCGAAGCGGGCGCGGTGCACGACCCGGAAATCAGCACCTGGGGCCGGTTCCTCGAAAATGCAGATCGAGTCGAGGGCCACCGGCTCGCCGGCGATCGCCGCTACCGCGGCCGTCGCGCTTTCGCGCAACGCGGCCGCCGCATCGGCCGGGACCTCATGCAAGTTCCCGCTGAGGGAAAAATGGAAGCGGAACCGGTCCATCACGTAGGGATAGCCCCAGCGCCGCAGCAGGCTGTCCTCGCGCGCCGACAATCTGGCCTCGCGGCGCCGCTCGAGCTCGGCTGCGGTCGGCGGTGCGCGGAAGCGGTCCAGGCCGCTCAGGCACGACGCCGCCAGCGCCTCGACGCGAGGATCCTTGACCTGGGGAAGCAGCGCGAGACAGCCATCGAGTTCCGATACTGCGAGGGGCGGGAGGCGAATTGCCACCTGTCGCGCGCAAAAGCGCTCGAGCGCCCGCACCAGCTCCGCGAGATGCGCTCCGCGCGCGAGCCGGAAGGGCGGCTTGAGCGTCGCGTGAAACCCATAACGCCGGGGAGCGGCCGTGAGGGACGCGATCGACGCCGATTCGTTTTCCGCAATCGCCGGTCCGGGCGCCTCGCCTGCGCTTTCGGCGCAGCGGCCCAGCCATCGGCTGCCGAAACGCCACAAGGCGCTGCCCGGATCGGGCGCGTAGTAGAGCGCGTAGCGCGCGGTCATAAAAGTTTCATGCTGGGCCTCTAGCATCGCCGGATCATGTTTCAGGCAAGTGACGGCACGGCAATAGAACGGCGCGGCTGGATGGAACTGCTCGCGCGCGCGCCGCTCGCGATGCTCGAGAACTGGATGCGCGGCGCAGGCGAAGGCGGCGCGCTGCCGGGGCGGATCTGGCTGCGCAAACCGGAAACGGGACTGGCGATGCTGCGCGCCCGGGCGGGCGGCGCCGGCGAGCGCTTCAACCTGGGCGAGGTGACGCTGACCCGCTGCACGCTGCGCATCGAGACCGGCGAGGTCGGCGTCGCCTACGTCAGGGGGCGCTCGCCGCGCAAGGCGGAGCTTGCCGCTCTTGCCGATGCGTTCCTGCAGGCGCCGGCATGGCGCGACGCAGTGCGGCGCCGGCTGATCGAGCCGCTGCGCGCCCACCTGGATGCCGAGGCTGCGCGCGACCGCCGCAAGGCGCAGGCGACGCGCGTTGAATTTCTCACGATGGCAAGGGAGGCTGGTGAATGAAAGCATGCACATGAGCGCACTCGACCTGGTCAGTGTCGCGCCCGGTTTTGCCGATCCGGTCTTCGAGAGCCAGGCGGCCTTCCGGAGTTGCCTTGCCGCGCTGGCGACGCCAGGCGCCGTGGTCAGCCTGGGCGCGGGGCTGGAAGCCGTGCCGGGGCTCGATGCGGCCGCGAGCGCGCTGCTGCTTTCGCTGCTCGATCAGGACACCCGCCTGTGGCTGTCACCAGGCGCCGCGGATTCCCGGATCGCAACCAGCCTGAAGTTCCACACCGGTTGTGCGCTCGCGGCGTCACCGGAGGAAGCGGATTTCGCGCTGATAGCGGGCGCTTCCGAGCTTCCGCCGCTCGACGTTTTCAGCGCCGGGTCGCAGGAGTACCCGGAGCGCTCGGCGACCGTCGTGGTGCAGGTGCCGGCGATTCTCGATGCAGGCCGGCTGAACGGCGCAGCCGGTTGGCGCCTCAGCGGCCCGGGCATACGCCGCGAGGCGCGCCTGTCGGTCCCGTCGCTGGGCGCGGACTTCCTGAGCCAGTGGGAGGCCAACGGCGCGAAATTTCCGCGCGGTGTCGATCTCTACCTCTCCTGCGGCGCGCGCCTGTGCGGGTTGCCTCGCACCACGCGCTTGGAAATCTGAGCAAGAGCCCGGCGGAGTCTGAATCATGTACGTGGCGGTAAAGGGCGGTGAACGCGCGATCCTGAATTCCTACCGGTTGCTCGACGAGCGTCGCCGCGGCGATCCCGCGGTGCCCGAGTTGAGCGTCGAGCAGGTCCGCGAGCAGCTCGGACTGGCGGTCGACCGGGTGATGACCGAGGGATCGGTCTACGACCCGGAACTGGCGGCGCTCGCGATCAAGCAGGCGCGCGGCGACACGGTCGAAGCCATCTTCCTCCTGCGCGCCTTCCGCGCCACGCTGCCGCGCTTCGGCTATGCCGAGGCGCTGGATACCTCGCGCATGCGAATCGCGCGGCGCATTTCGGCGACGTTCAAGGACCTGCCGGGCGGCCAGGTGCTCGGGCCCACTTTCGACTACACCCAGCGCCTGCTCGATTTCGCGCTCGCGGAGGAAGGGGCGGCGCCGGAGCCGGCGGCGCAGGCGCCCGGCGGGCAGGAGCAGGTCCCGGGCGTCGTGGATCACCTGAATGCGGAGGGCCTGATCGAAGCGCATGACCTTCGCGCCGGCGATCCCGAACCGCCCGACCTGACGCGCACGCCACTTGAGTTTCCTGCTTCGCGAGCTGCGCGGCTGCAGAACCTGGCGCGCGGCGACGAAGGGTTCCTGCTGGCGATGGGATATTCGACGCAACGCGGCTACTCGCACAGCCATCCGTTCGCCGGCGAAATCCGCCATGGCTCGGTCCGGGTGGAACTGGTGCCCGAGGAACTGGGGTTCCCGGTGTGCATCGGCGAGGTCGAGGTGACCGAGTGCCAGATGATCAACCAGTTCGCAGGCTCGAAGACCGAGGCGCCGAAGTTCACCCGCGGCTACGGCCTCGCCTTCGGCCATAGCGAGCGCAAAGCCATGGCCATGGCCCTGGTGGACCGCGCGCTGCGCGCCGAGGAACTGGGCGAAGACGCCACGTCGCCGGCGCAGATGCAGGAATTCGTCCTGTCGCATTCGGACTGCCTGGAGGCCTCCGGTTTCGTGCAGCACCTGAAGCTGCCGCACTACGTGGATTTCCAGGCGGAACTGGAACTGGTGCGCCGCATGCGCGCCGAGCGCGCGGCATGAACGCCACCGTAGCGCTTGCCGCCGAAGCGCGCGCGGCAACGCGCGGTAGTCAATACAATTTTGCGTACCTGGACGAGCGCACCAAGCGCATGATCCGGCGCGCGATCCTCAAGGCCGTCGCGATTCCCGGCTACCAGGTTCCTTTCGGCTCGCGCGAAATGCCCCTGCCCTACGGCTGGGGCACGGGCGGCATCCAGGTCACCGCATCGATCATCGGGCCGCGCGATGTGCTCAAGGTGATCGACCAGGGCGCGGACGACACGGTCAACGCGGTCAACATCCGCCGCTTCTTCCAGCGTACGACTGGCGTCGCCATCACGGAGCGCACGGCGCAAGCCACGCTCATCCAGACGCGGCATCGCATTCCGGAGACGCCGCTCTCGGCGGGGCAGATCATGGTCTACCAGGTGCCGGTCCCGGAGCCGCTGCAGCGGCTCGAGCCGCGCGAAGCCGAGTCGCGCCGCATGCACGCGCTGGGCGAATACGGGCTCATGCACGTCAAGCTCTACGAGGACATCGCCCGCTACGGCAGGATCGCGACCGCCTACGACTACCCGGTGATGGTGAACGGGCGCTACATGATGTCGCCGTCGCCGATTCCGAAGTTCGACAACCCGAAGATGCACATGAGTCCCGCGCTGCAGCTCTTCGGCGCCGGGCGCGAAAAGCGGATCTATGCGGTGCCGCCCTGGACCCGGGTCGAGAGCCTGGCGTTCGAGGACCATCCTTTCGAAGCCCAGAAATGGTCGAGCCGCTGCGCGCTCTGCGGATCGGGCGACAGCTTCCTCGACGAGGTGATCACCGACGACCGTGGCGGCCGCATGTTCCTGTGCTCCGACACGGACTATTGCGGCCAGCGGCGCGCGGGCGCGCCGCCAACACCATGAACGGCGACATGGACCCCCTGCTGATTGCGACTGGCCTCAGCAAGCGCTATGGCGGGCGCCCCGCGGTGGATGAGGTGTCGCTGGAACTCTGGCCCGGGGAGGTGCTCGCCGTAGTCGGCGAGTCGGGCTCGGGCAAGACGACGTTGCTCGATTGCCTCGCCGGGCGCATGCGCCCGGATGCCGGCAAGGTGGCATACCGGACGCGCCACGAGGGGATGAAGGACATCCACGCGATGGCGGAAGCCGAGCGTAGATTACTCGCGCGCACCGATTGGGGCTATGTGCACCAGAGCCCGGACCAGGGGCTGCGCATGGGCGTGTCGGCCGGCGCGAACGTCGGCGAGCGCCTGATGGCGCTGGGTGCGCGCCACTACGGGAAGATTCGCGGCGAAGCCACCGACTGGCTGGCCCGCGTCGAGATGGACCCGGGCCGGGTCGACGAATCGCCGCGCAGCTTCTCGGGCGGCATGCGCCAGCGGCTGCAGATAGCCCGCAACCTGGTGACGCGGCCGCAGCTCGTGTTCATGGACGAGCCGACCTCCGGCCTAGACGTTTCCGTGCAGGCAAAGCTGCTCGACCTGTTGCGCTCCCTGACGCGCAGCCTGCCGCTGGCGGCGATCGTCGTCACCCACGACCTGGCGGTGGCGCGGTTGCTGGCGCACCGCATGGTGGTGATGAAGGACGGCCGTGCCGTAGAAACCGGATTGACGGACCAGGTCCTGGACGACCCCCGGCACCCCTACACGCAGCTTCTCGTTTCGTCGGTGCTGCAGCCGTGATCGAGGTCCGCGATCTCGCGAAATCGTTCAGGTTGCACAACCAGGGCGGCGCGGAGTTGTGCGTCCTCGAGAAAATATCCTTCGACGTCCAGCCCGGCGAGTGCGTCGCGCTGCAGGGGCGCTCGGGCAGCGGCAAGAGCACGCTGCTCAAGTGCCTGTACGCCAACTATCGCGCGAGCGCGGGCTCGATCCGCATTGCCGGCACGGATGTCACAGCGGCGTCGCCGCGCGAGTTGTTGCGGCTGAGGCGCGAGGCGGTGGGCTACGTAAGCCAGTTCCTGCGTGTCATACCGCGCGTGCCGGCGCTGGCGGTGGTCGCCGAATCGCTGCTTGAGGACGGACCTTACGACGAAGCCGTCGCGGAGCGGGCACGGCAGGAGGCGGAGCAGCTGCTGCTGCGTCTGCGCATTCCCTTGCGGCTATGGAGCGTCGCGCCGGCCACCTTCTCGGGCGGTGAGCAGCAGCGCGTCAATATCGCGCGCGGCCTGATCCGCAAGCGGCCGGTGCTGCTGCTGGATGAGCCGACCGCATCGCTCGACGCGGAAAACCGCTCCACGGTGGTGAGCATGATCAACGAGGCGCGCGCCGGTGGCGCGGCAATCGTCGGCATCTTCCACGACCGCGAAGTGCGCGACGCGGTGGCGACGCGCGTACTCGACTTGGAATCCGGCGCATGAACGGCGAACTGGTCCTGCGCAACGCGCAAGTCGTGGCTGGCGGCGAAGTGCAGCGCGGCGCGGTGTGCGTGCGCGAAGGGCGCATCGCGTCCGTGGACTCGCCGCACGGCGAATGCGGCACGGGCGTCGACCTGGAAGGCGACTACCTGATTCCCGGACTGGTCGAGCTGCACACCGACAATTTCGAGCGCCACATGATGCCGCGCCCGAAGGTGCGCTGGCCGGAGCTGCCCGCGCTTTGCGGCCACGACGCCGAGATCGCGGCGGCCGGCATCACCACCGTCTACGACGCGCTCGGCGTCGGCGACGCCGACCCGGAGGCGATGCGCGCCCAGGACATGGCCCCGGTGCTCGCGGCCATCGACCACGCCGCGTCGCGGGGCCTGCTGCGCGCCGAGCATCGGCTCCATATCCGGCTCGAGCTGCCGGCGCCGAATACGCGCGAACTGTTCGAGCCCTTCGCCAACCATCCGCGGGTGGGGCTGATCTCGCTGATGGACCATACGCCGGGTCAGAGGCAGTGGGAAAACATCGAGCAGGCGCGCGTCTATTACTGCGGCAAGAAGGGCTGGTCGGACGAGAAATTCGACCGCACGGTTTCGGAATCGAAGGACCTGCAGGAACGCAACGCGGAACCCAACCGGCGCTACTTTGTCGACTACTCGCGCGAACGGCGCATACCGCTCGCCAGTCACGACGACACCAATGCCGGGCACGTCGAACAGGCGAGGGGCGAAGGCATCGAGATCTCCGAATTCCCGACGCAGGTCGAGGCCGCGAAGGCGGCAAGAGCCGCGGGCATGGCCATCGTCATGGGCGCGCCCAACGTGGTGCGCGGAGGCTCTCATTCCGGCAACGTCGCGGCGGTCGATCTCGCGCGCCTCGGCCTGCTTGACGCCCTGTCCTCCGACTACGTGCCGGCGAGCCTGCTGATGGCCGCGTTCCGGCTGGTTTCGGATGCCGGCTTCAGCGTGGCGCAGGCTGTCGCGACGGTGAGCCTGAATCCGGCGCGTGCGGCGGGACTCGACGATCGCGGCGAGATCGCGCCTGGCCTGCGCGCCGACCTCGTCCAGGTGCGCCTGGTGGGCGACCAGCCGATCGTGCGAGCAGTGTGGCGCGAAGGCCGCCGGGTTGTATAGGAAAGGTCCGATCCATGGCGTCCCGGCCGCTGAACGTTCTGTTCCTTTGCTCCGGCAACACCGCGCGCAGCATCATGGCGGAGTCGATTCTGAACGCCATCGGCGCCGGGCGGTTCCGGGCCTACAGCGCCGGCAGCCAGCCCACCGGCGTCGTGAGCAGGTTTGCGCGCGAATTGCTGCAGGAGAACCGGCTGCCGGCGGAAGGGCTGCGCAGCAAGAGCTGGGAGGAATTCGCCGCCCCGACGGCGCCGCAGCTCGATTTCGTGATCACCGTCTGCGACCAGACGGCCCGCGAGGCCTGTCCGGTCTGGCCCGGCCGGCCGATGACGGCGCATTGGGGCATCAAGGATCCCGCCGCCGCGCAGGGAGACATCGAAATGAAGCAGCGGGCTTTCTTCCGCGCTTTCACCGAGCTGCAGCACCGGCTGCGGATTTTCGTGAGTATCCCGATCGGGAAGCTGGACGACGGTGCTCTGCAGAGGAGCCTCGACGACATCGGCAGCGCCGTTCAGCCCCAGGATGCCCTCGCTTGATCTGTCACAAACGTGTCAACAGGCTGTCACCTGCGCTCTCTAGACTGCGCCGTCGCCTTCGAAGAAAACCATGCAACCCGCCATCCGCGTCACCACTTTGACCAAGACCTTCGGGCAGCGCCGCGCGCTGGACTGCGTGAACCTGGAAGTCCTGCCCGGCGAGATGGTGGCGCTGATCGGCGCGTCCGGATCGGGAAAATCCACATTGCTGCGCCACATATCCGGACTGGTCTGCGGCGATGCCGGCGACGTCGAGGTCCACGGCAGCGTGGTGCAGGGCGGCGGCCGGCTCTCGGCCGACGTGCGGCGGGTGCGCGCGGGGATCGGATTCGTATTCCAGCAGTTCAACCTGGTCGGACGGCTGCCGCTGATTGTCAACGTACTGACCGGCTTGCTGCACCGGCTGCCGGTGTGGCGCAGCCTGTCGCGGCGCTTTTCCCGCGACGAACTCAGGCAGGGCATGGACGCGCTCGCGCGCGTCGGCATCGCAGAGCAGGCCGCGCAGCGCGCTTCGACCCTGTCGGGGGGGCAGCAGCAACGCGGCGCGATCGCCCGCACGCTGGTACAAGGCGCGCGTGTCGTGCTGGCGGACGAACCCATCGCTTCGCTCGACCCGGAATCGTCCCGCCGCGTGATGGAAATCCTGGCGTCGATCAACCGCGAGGACCGCTGCACCGTGGTGGTATCGCTGCACCAGGTGAACGTCGCGCTCAAGTACTGCCCCCGCACCGTCGCGTTGCGCCAGGGGCGGGTGGTCTACGACGGGCCCTCGAGCGAGCTCAACCCGGCGCTGCTGCGCGAACTCTACGGCGCCGAAGCCGACGAGATCCTGTCGACCGCGGACCACATCTCCGCGCTTGGCCCGCGCCGTCTGGAAACTGCGTTGGCGGCGCGAGCCGCCTGAAATTCAACCTCAAGGAGCATCTCCATGTTCAGGAAAATCATTGCAGCGCTGGTGGCATCAGTTGCGTTCGCGGCACCCGCCGTGGCGCAAAAACCGGCCGAACTCAACTTCGGCATCATTTCCACGGAGTCCTCGCAGAACCTCAAGCAGGATTGGGGCGTGCTGCTGGAGGACATGCAGAAGCGGATCGGCGTCAAGGTGAACGCCTTCTTCGCCCCCGACTACGCCGGCGTCATCGAGGCGATGCGCTTCAACAAGGTGCACGCGGCCTGGTTCGGCAACAAGTCCGGCATGGAAGCCGTCGACCGCGCCGGCGGCGAGGTCATCGCCCAGCAGATTGCCGAAGACGGTTCGCCCGGCTACTGGTCATACCTGATCGTGCACAGGGACAGCCCGATCAACTCCCTCGAAGACGTGAAGAAGCATGCGAAGGAGCTGTCGCTCGGCTTCGGCGATTCGAACTCGACCTCGGGCTTCCTCGTGCCGGGCTACTACGCGATGGCGCTCAACAACCTGGACCCAAAGACGTCGTTCCGGGTGATGCGCCAGGCGAACCATGAAACCAACCTGATGGCGGTGGCCAGCAAGCAGGTCGACGTCGCGACCAACAACAACGAGAACTTCGAGAAGTTCGAGCGCCGCAACCCGGAAAAGGCAAAGGAGATCAAGGTGATCTGGAAATCGCCGCTGATCCCCTCCGACCCGATGCTGGTGCGCAAGGACCTCGACCCGCAGCTCAAAGCCGCGATACGCGATTTCCTCGTCGGTTATGGCAAGGACGCGCGCGAGAAGCAGGCGCTCACGAAGATCGGTATCGGCGGTTTCCAGGTGTCCGACAACAACCAGCTCCTGCCAATCCGCCAGCTGGAGCTGTTCAAGCTGAAGGTCGCGATCGAGAAGGACGAAAAGATGACGGAGGCGGAGCGGCAGCCGAAGCTGGCCGACATCAACCGCAAGCTCGCCGAGCTCAATACACAGATGGCAGCTCTGAAGAAGTAGGCCGGGTCGCCGCATGAGCCTGGCCGCAGCAACCGCGTCGACGCCGGCGCCCGATCCGCTCGCCGCGCTGCCGCGGCGCTCGCTCGCTTCGCTCTTCGCCTGGGGGGCGCTGCTGGCATTGCTGGCGGCGTCGTGGAAGGGCGCCGATATGCGCCCGATGGACCTGTTCCGCGACTCGGCAAACATGGCGGAGTACGCGGCGGGATTCTTTCCGCCGAATTTCGGCGAGTGGCGCCTCTACGCGAAGGAGATGCTGGTGACGCTGCAGATCGCGGTCTGGGGCACCGTGCTCGCGGTGCTATGCGCGATTCCGTTCGGGCTCCTGTCGGCGGCTAACGTCGCGCCGGCTTGGGTGTACCAGCCGGTGCGCCGCCTGATGGACGCCGCGCGCGCGATCAACGAAATGGTGTTTGCAATGTTGTTCGTGGTTGCGGTCGGGCTCGGACCCTTCGCCGGCGTGCTCGCCTTGTGGGTGCATACGACCGGCATCCTGGCGAAGCTGTTCTCGGAGGCTGTGGAGGCGATTGATCCGCAGCCGGTCGAGGGTATCCGCGCGACCGGCGCGCGCAAGCTCGAAGAAATAACGTTTGGCGTGATCCCGCAGGTGATGCCGCTGTGGATTTCCTATTCGCTGTACCGTTTCGAGTCCAATGTGCGGGCGGCGGCCGTGGTCGGAATGGTCGGAGCCGGGGGAATCGGGGTCGTGCTGTGGGAAATCATCCGTGGCTTCTACTACGCCGAAACCTGCGCGGTGCTGATCATCGTTGTAATTACCTGCAGCCTTATCGATCTGCTCTCCGCGCGGATCCGCAAGCAGTTCATCTAGGAGACACCATGCCCTTGAGCGTGGACGAGATTCTCGAGCTCTACGAAAGGCGCGGCGCCCGCAGCTACGGCTCCGAGGCGGTCAGCCAGACCGGGCATGCGCTGCAATGCGCGATGCTCGCCGCCGAGGGTGGCGCGTCCGCGGAACTGATCGCGGCATCGTTCCTGCACGATATCGGCCACCTGCTCGCCGAGCTGCCGCACGCGCTCGAGCGCGAGGCCGACGACGTGCACCAGTACCTGCCGATCCCGTTCCTGCGCGGGACCTTTGCCGACGCGGTGCTGGAACCGATCCGGCTGCATGTGGACGCAAAGCGCTACCTGTGCAGAGTCGACAGCGGCTACTGGGAAAGCCTGTCGCCGGCGTCGAAGCACAGCCTCGAACTGCAGGGCGGCAGCTACGACGCCATCTCGGCCGACCGGTTTCTCGTTCGCAGGTTCGCCTGGGACGCCATCCGCCTGCGGCGCTGGGACGATCTGGCGAAGCAGGCCGGACGCGTGGTGCCCAGGCCGAGGGATTTCGAACCTCTCCTGCGCAGCGTTGCGTGCCGGAAGATTGAACATAGTCTTCTCCTCACGCATTGAGGGGCAGGACCGCTGATGCAATAACGGAACGCAGGGCGCCGATTCGTGGCGCACAATGCGGGCTTTCGCAGGACAGGAAGGAGGCTCCGCATGGCCCAGAAGGAGGCGTTCCACCAGGCTTCGCCCACCGAGGCATTCCTCATGGACTGCTGGTACGTCGCGGCCTGGGACCACGAATTGATCGACGGCCGGCTGCTCGCGCGCAAGATCCTCGACAAGCCGGTCGTGCTCTACAAGGGCGACAGCGGCAAGGCGGTGGCGCTGGATGACCGCTGCTGCCATCGCGGCGCGAAGCTCTCGATGGGGCGGCGCGAGGGCGATTGCCTGCGCTGCATGTACCACGGCCTCAAGTTCGACGCCTCGGGCAAGTGCGTGCAGGTCCCGGGCCAGGACAACATTCCGCCCAAGCTGGGTGTACGCAGCTATCCGGTCGTGGAGCGCGACCACCTGGTCTGGATCTGGATGGGGGACCCGGCAAAGGCGGATCCGGCGAAGATCCTCGATTTTCCCTACATGCGCGATCCGGGCTGGCGCGGGCACCCCGGCTACCTGCACTACGACGCGAACTACCTGCTGATCGTGGACAACCTGTCGGATTTTGCCCACCTCGCCTTCGTGCACGCGAAGACGCTGGGCGGCTCGGAGGAATACGCCTTCAAGTCGAAACCGACGGCGATCGAGCGGCTCGACGACGGCTTCCACGTCGAGCGCTGGCACATGAACGCGCCGCCGCCGCCGTTCCACAAGAAAGTGGTGCGCGACGCCGGCCCCGTGGATCGCCGCAACATCGCGCGGATGCACGTGCCCGGCATCTTCTTCATGGAAACCCTGTTCTCGCCGGCGGGCTCCGGCGAGAGAATTCAAAATGACCCAGGCAATCTCTCGGGCGCGAAGCAGTACCGCAACTGCCAGTTCTTCACGCCCGAGACCGGGCGCAGCACGCATTTCTTCTGGGACTACCTGCACGACTACGAGCTGCAGGATCCGAACATCGCGCTGTCGCTCTACCGCAGCATGGTGGACGGCTTCATGGAGGACAAGGCGATCATCGAGAGCCAGCAGAAGACGCTGGAAGCGGATCCGTCCTTCACGATGAACGCGATCGTGTCGGACGCGCCGCTGGTGCACTTCCGCCGCACGCTCGCCCGCATGATCGCGGAAGAGCGCGAGGGGCTGAAGGCGGTCGCCGCCTAGGGGCGGAGATAAGCATATCCTTCGCGCTGCTGCAGGCGCGCGATCTCGGCGACGCCCGAGGGCACGTAGACGACTTCCTCGATGAACTGGTCCCTGGTCAGCTTGCGGTTGCGCAGCGTGATCTCGCAGACATCGAATTTGACGCCCTGGCCCTTCAGGTCCTGGACGATGGTCTCGTAGGGATTGCCGTTGGCGTCCTTCCTGCCCTTCATGAGGTAGTCGACGCCCAGCGCGTGCGCCACGACGACGATCTGCGCCTTGGGATTCACCTCGAGGTGGTTGCGGATGTTGCGCAGGCCATTGGTGGCCTGCGGCAGGCCCTCGTTCAGGTGATAGACCACCTTGTCGGGGCCGATGGGGCTGGTCTGGGAGCCTCCGGTGCCGGCGCAGCCCGCGATCGCGAGTGCCGCCAGTACTGCCATGAGCCTGTTCATTTGTCGCCTCCTTGCATGCGGATGTAGGTGTTGTACGCGTTGCGGCGGTTTGCCGCCTCGAAGGCCGGCAGCCCCGCGAAGCGCGACCAGTCGGTATTGGCATAGGCTACCTCGAAATCCTCGAGTTCCGCCGCCGCGGCGCCCATCTTTTCCCGGAGATAGGCAAGGTAGTCGCGCGTCATGCGCAGGTCCGATGCGGCGTCGCGCGATGCATCGCCATGGCCGCCGATCAGGACTTTCGGCCGCAACTGGACAATCCGGTCGATAGCGGCGATCCAGGCCCTGCTGTCGGCGTCGCCGACGAACGGAATGCGGCCGGCGAACATCAGATCGCCGACGAACAGCACGTTCTCCTCCTCTACCGCCATCGCGAGGTCCTCCGGCGTATGCGCCGGGCCGAGCGGAAAGACGCGGAAGCCCAGGCCGCCGAGCCTGAACGATTCCTCGCCCTCCAACCAGCGATCGGCGGGAACCAGGCGCATGTCGGCGCCGATCCAGGGCGCGAGCGTTTCGCGCCGCTCGGCGAGGCGCAGGCGCGGCGCTTCCGACGCGAGATAGCCGCGCGCCGCACGGTGCGCCCAGATCTCGGCGCCCAGGTCCTTGAACGGCGGCAGGCCGTAGTAGTGATCGGCGTGATAGTGGCTCAGGATGACGCGGCGGATGGGCAGCGGCGTGATCCGGCGGATGGCGTCGATGAGCTCCCTGCCCAGCGCCGGGGTGCCGAGCGCGTCGAACACGACGACGCCTTCGCGGGTAACGACGAACCCCGCGTTCGACGTATGGCCGCGGTTCGCGGCCGAGGGCAAGCCCGTCTCGCCGCGGATGAAGTAGACGCTGTCCGAGACGCGTATCGGATCCAGTGCCCGGGCGGGAAGCGCGAGGCAAAGAATCGCCGATAGCAGGAGCCTCATGCACGGAATCTCATGTGAGCCCCTGGTTGCGCTCCATGCCGATCAGCCGGGGCACATTGGGGGCGCGTGGCGCAATGGTCTTCCGGTCCTTCAGGTAGCGCTCGACTACGTCCCACACCGGCTCTCCGGACGCTCCCTCGGCCACCGGCGCCCAACCCGCCACCTTGTAGCGCTTGCCGGCGTCGATTGGCCGGCCGTTCAAGCTCAAATCGGAAATCCTGGCGCCCATTCGCGCCTTGGGATCGCAGGCGTAGGTCATCCCGCCCACGCGCACCATGTCGCCGCCCTGCTGCAGGTAGGGGTCCGGATTGAACAGGTTGTCGCAGATATCCTCCAGGATCGCCTTGATCTCGACGCCCGTGAGTTCGTTCAGCGTGCTGTAGGGATAGGTAATGGCGGTCTGGTCCATCAGGTGCTCCCGCAGGATCGGCTCGCCGGGCAGCAGGCTCGTGCCCCAGCGGAAGCCGGGCGAAAAACCGATCTCCGCGCCGCGCTCCGCCATGATCGCGTCGAGGATCAGCTGGTCCCAGCTGCCGTTGAAATTTCCGCGGCGGAAAAGCAGGCCTTCGGTGGTGGCAAGGGGTTCCTGCAATCTTGCTTCGAAAGGTTTTCTCGTTCTGGAGATCAGGGCGCTCATTTCCGCATCGGGCGCCAGGAGATTCGAAAACACCGGCAGCAGGCGGTAGCGGTAGTCCGCGACCCCCGCGGCCGTGACCTGGAGATCCAGCACGGAGAGGAACTTGCCGTTGCAGCCGGAGTTCGCGACGATGGTCTTGCCGCCCGCGTTGGCGACGAGGAGCGGCACCGGCACGCCGTCGTGCGTGTGGCCGCCGAGGATCGCGTCGATGCCGCGCACCCGCCCGGCGAGCTTCACGTCGACGTCCATGCCGTTGTGCGACAGCAGCACCACGGCGCGCGCGCCCCGGGCGCGGACTTCCTCGACGACTTTCTGCAAGGCGCTTTCCTGGATGCCGAAGGTCCACCCGGCGACGAAATAGCGCGGGTGGGCAATCGGCGTGTACGGGAAGGCCTGGCCGATCACGGCGACCGGCACGCCGTTCATCTCCCGTATCACGTAGGGTTTGAACACCGGGTCTTCGAAATCGACGGTCTTCACGTTCTGCGCCAGGAACTCGATCGGCGCGAGGTCCTTCAGCGCCTCCCGCAGGCGCAGGTCGCCGTAGGTGAACTCCCAATGCGCGGTCATGATGTCCACGCCGAGCTGCTTCTGCGCCTCGATCATGTCCTGGCCGCGCGTCCAGAGCGCCGTCGCTGAACCCTGCCAGGCGTCGCCGCCGTCCAGCAGCAGCGCTCCGGGACGCGCGGCGCGGATCCGCCTGACGAGCGTCGCGAGGTGCGCGAAACCGCCCAGCTTGCCGTAGCGGCGCGCCGCGGCCTCGAAATCCAGGCTGGTCAGGGCGTGGGCTTCGGGGCTTCCCGCCGGGATGCCTGCCTGCCGGAGCAGGTTGTCCCCGACCAGATGCGGCGGACGGCCCGCCGCGTCGCCGACCCCGATGTTGGCGCTCGGTTCGCGGAAGTAAGTCGGCAGCAACTGCGCGTGGCAATCGGTGTAGTGCAGGAAACTCACGTTGCCGAAGCGTGGCAGGTCATATAGCGCACGCTCCGCCTGGGAACGCGCCGCATCCAGCGGCGCCCCGCACGCGGCTGCGGCCGCCAGCGCCTGGAGGAATTCGCGCCGCCTCATTTGCCGAAAATGCCTCTAGAAAGTTCCTGGAAAGGCACCGCCGTCCATCAACAGATTCTGGCCGGTGATGAAGCCGGCGTGCGTGCTGCAAAGGAACGCACACGCGGCGCCGAATTCCTCGATGGTGCCGAAGCGCTTCGCCGGATTGCCCTCGGCGCGCACTTTGGCAAGCTCCTCGACCGTCTTGCCCAGCTTTTTCGCGTTGAAGATGAAGTTGCCGCGCAGGCGGTCGGTGTCGAACGGTCCGGGCAGCAGGCCATTGATGGTGACGTTGTGCGCCACCGTCTGCCGCGCGATGCCGGCGACGAAGCCGGTCAGGCCGGTGCGCGCGCCGTTCGACAGGCCGAGCTCCGGGATCGGCATCTTCACGGCGCCCGAAGTGATGTTGACAATGCGTCCGAACTTGCGCTCGATCATGCCGTCCACGGTCGCCTTGATGAGTTCGATCGGCGCGAGCATGTTGGCATCCAGGGCCTTGATCCAGTCCTCGCGCGACCAGCTGCGGAAATCGCCGGGCGGCGGGCCGCCGGCGTTGTTGACGAGGATGTCGGGGCCGGGGCAGGCGGCGAGCGCCGCGGCGCGGCCCTCTGCGGTGGTGATATCACCGGCGACGGCCGTCACGTTCACGTTGTACTTCCTGCGGATTTCCTCCGCCGTTGCCTCAAGCGCCTCCTTGCCGCGCGCCGTGATGACGAGATTGACCCCTTCGCCCGCGAGCGACATCGCGCAGCCCTTGCCCAGGCCCTTCGATGCCGCGCAGACCAGCGCGTTCCTGCCCTTGATGCCCATGTCCATGGTCAGTTCCTTTTCAGAGAGACAAGCAGTACGCCCGAAATGACGAGCGCGCCGCCGAGAACCTGCGCGACGCTCAACGCGCCTTCGAGCAGCGCGAAATCGGCGAGCACGGTGGTCACCGGGCCGAGCGCGCCGATGAACGCGAAATGGTTTGCGCCGATGCGCTTCAGGGCTTCGGCGACGAGAAGTACCGGCATCACGGTGCACAGGGTGGCGAGCGCGATGCCGATCCACCACAGCTGCGCCGGCAGTTGCAGGGCACTCGGCGGCTCCAGGAGCGCGAACTGGATCATGGCCGGCACGGTGGAGACGATCATGGTGTAGGCGGTGAAGCGCACGCTGCCGACGCGCTTCACCAGCTGGCTGCCGGTGACGAGGTACACGGCGTAGCACATCGCCGAGGAGAAGATCAGCAGCGCGCCGAACGCGAACGCGCGGCTCTCCGGCGCCGCGGATATCTGGCTCGACAGCACCAGCGCGATGCCCGAGTAGGTAATCGCGAGCGCCGCCAGCTCGCGCGCCGCCGGATTCTTCTTCAGGAAGACCGCGCTCAGGATCACCACCAGGGTCGGGTAGAGGAACATGATCAGCCGCCCCACGCCCGCCGATACGTATTGCAGCCCGAGGAAATCGAGCAGGCTCGCGAAGTAGTAGCCCAGGAAGCCCAGGCCGGTGATGCCGAGCCAGTCGCGCCGCGCGATCGGCGCGCCTGCACGCATCCACCAGGCCATGGCGAGGAAGAACGGCAGCGACAGCGTCATGCGCAGGAACAGCAGCGTCGTCGCGCTGACAGGATGCGAGGCGTAGCCCAGCTTGATGAGGATCGGCCGGAACGCAAATGAAATCGTGCCGGCGAGCGCGAACATCACGCCCCAGAACCGGTAGCTCGCGCTCAACGCCGCTTGCCGAGAATCGAGCCGAGCAGGCCACGCACTATTTCGCGCCCGACTTGCGATCCGGCGGTCCGCGCTACGCTCTTCGCCATGGTCTCGAGCAGGCCCTGCGACTGCTTGCCGCCGCGCGGGCCGGTCCTGCCGAACAGAACGTCGTTCAGCACGCTTGAATCCGGTTTTGTTTTTGCGCTTTCTTCCTGTTTTACTTCAGTACGGCCCTTTAGTTTCTCGTAGGCCGATTCGCGGTCCACGGTCTTCTCGTAGTGGCCGTAGAGCGCGGAGGATTCGATGCACTTGCGCCGTTCATCGGCCGAGACTGGTCCGAGGAAGCTGCCGGGAGGGACGACGAAGGCCCGCTCGACGATGTTCGGCCGGCCCTTGTCGTCGAGGAGCGATACCAGCGCCTCGCCCACGGCGAGTTCGGTGATCACCTGCTCGACCTTGAGCTTCGGATTCGGCCGCATGGTCTCGGCCGCGGATTTCACCGCCTTCTGGTCGCGCGGCGTGAAGGCGCGCAGGGCATGCTGCACGCGGTTGCCGAGCTGTCCCAGCACCGTGTCCGGAATATCGAGCGGGTTCTGCGTCACGAAATAGATTCCCACGCCCTTGGAGCGGATCAACCGCACTACCTGCTCGATCTTGTCCAGCAGCGCCTTCGGCGCCTCGTTGAAGAGCAGGTGCGCCTCATCGAAGAAGAACACGAGCCTGGGCTTGTCCACGTCGCCGACCTCGGGCAGGTGCTCGAAGAGCTCCGACAGCATCCACAGCAGGAAGCTGCCGTAGAGCCTGGGCGAATTCATCAGCTGGTCGGCGGCGAGGATGTTTACGACCCCCTTGCCCCCGGCGGTCTGCATCAGGTCGGCGATGTTCAGCATCGGTTCGCCGAAGAATTGCGCCGCGCCCTGGTTTTCGAGCGCGAGGAGCCCGCGCTGGATCGCCCCGATCGACGCGGCCGAGACATTGCCGTACTCGGTGGTGAATTGAGCCGCGTTCTCGCCGACGTGCTGCAGCATCGCGCGCAGGTCCTTCGAATCGAGCAGCAGCAGCCCGTGATCGTCCGCGATCCTGAACACGAGGTTGAGCACGCCCTCCTGGGTGTCGTTCAGGTCGAGCATCCGGGACAGCAGCAGCGGACCCATGTCCGACACCGTCGCGCGCACCGGATGGCCGTTCTTGCCGGATACGTCCCAGAACACCACGGGGCAGGCCGCGTAGGCGAGTTCGATCTTGAGGCTTTTTGCGCGCTCGGCAATCTTGGGATTGCCGCCGCCAGCCTTGGCGAGTCCGGCGAGGTCGCCCTTCACGTCCGCCATGAAGACGGGCACGCCGATCGAGGAGAAACCCTGCGCCAGCGTCTGCAGCGTCACGGTCTTTCCCGTGCCGGTCGCACCCGCGATGAGGCCGTGGCGGTTGGCGAGTGAGGGCAGGAGGAAGAGTTCGGTCTTGCCGGTTTTCGCTATCAGCAGGGGGGGAACTGCGGGCGCGGCCATGACGCTAAAATTATCGCATGGCCGGACACAGCAAATGGGCGAACATCAAGCACCGCAAGGCGGCGGCGGATGCCAAGAAGGGCAAGGTGTTCACGCGCCTGATCAAGGAAATCACCGTCGCCGCGAGGATGGGCGGCGGCGACCCTGATTCCAATCCGCGCCTGCGCATGATGCTCGACAAGGCGCGCGACGCGAACATGACGAAGGACAGCGTGACGCGCGCGATCCAGCGCGGCACGGGTGAGCTCGAGGGCGTGAACTACGAGGAGATCCGCTACGAGGGCTACGGCGCCGGCGGCGCGGCGGTGATGGTCGAATGCCTGACCGACAACCGCACGCGCACGGTCGCGGAGGTGCGCCACGCCTTCGTCAAATACGGCGGCAACATGGGCGCCGACGGCTCGGTGGCGTTCCAGTTCAAGCACTGCGGCCAGTTCATCTTCGCGCCCGGCGCGAGCGAGGACAAGGTCATGGAAGCGGCGCTCGACGCGGGCGCCGAGGACGTGCTCAGCAACGCCGACGGCTCGATCGAGGTGATCTGCGCGCCGCTCGATTTCGACAGGGTCAAGGCCGGCCTGGAGAAGGCGGGACTCAAGCCCGACGCCGCGGAAGTGACCATGAAGGCGCTGAACGAGGTCGTCCCCGCCGGCGCGGACGCGCAGAAGATGCGCGACCTGCTGGAGGCGATGGACGAGCTGGACGACGTGCAGAACGTCTACACGACGGCGACGCTGGACGATTGAGCGAGTGAGAATCCTGGGCATCGATCCGGGCCTGCGCGTCACCGGTTTCGGCGTCATCGAGCAGGCCGGCAGCAAACTGCGCTACATCACCAGCGGCTGCGTGCGCTCGGGCGAGGGCGAGCTCGCGGTCAGGCTGAAGGTGATCCTCGATGGCCTGGCCGAAGTGATCGGAGCGAACCGGCCCCAGGAAATTGCGATCGAGAAGGTCTTCGTCAACGTCAACCCGCAATCCACGCTGCTGCTCGGCCAGGCGCGCGGCACCGCGATCTGCGCCGCGGTGATCGCGGGCCTGCCGGTCGCGGAGTACACTGCCCTGCAGGTGAAGCAGGCCGTGGTCGGCAAGGGCCACGCAAAAAAAGAACAGGTGCAGCACATGGTCCGAAGGCTGCTCGCGCTGCCCGGTGATCCCAGTCCGGACGCTGCGGATGCGCTTGCCTGCGCCATTTGCCACGCCCATGGGGGGCGACTGGGTAAGGTTTTGACGAAAAATCTCAGAATGAAAAGAGGAAGACTGGTTTGATCGGCCGCATTGAAACGGAGCGCCGCCCTTGATCGGTCGGCTTAGCGGCAAGCTCGTCGCCAAGAATCCTCCCCAGGTGCTGCTCGACGTGGGCGGGGTCGGCTACGAAATCGACGTTCCGATGAGCACGTTCTACAACCTGCCGGCGACCGGCGACCCGGTGACGCTGCACACGCACCTCCTCGTGCGCGAGGACGCGCACGTGCTCTACGGTTTCGCGACGCTCGAAGAGCGTTCGGTGTTCCGCAAGCTGATCCGCATTTCTGGCGTCGGCGCGCGTACCGCGCTGTCGGTGCTTTCCGGGCTCTCGGTGGCCGAACTCGCGCAGGCGGTGACGCTGCAGGACACCGCGCGCCTTACCAAGGTCCCCGGCATCGGCAAGAAGACCGCCGAGCGCCTGCTGCTCGAATTGAAGGGCAAGCTTGCCGACACGCTGCCGGCGGAGGCGAAAACCGGCACCGGCAACGACGTGCTCAATGCGCTGCTCGGCCTGGGCTACAGCGAGAAGGAGGCGCAGAACGCAGTCAAGGGACTGCCCGCCGGCCTCGCTGTGACCGAGGGGATCCGGGCCGCGCTCAAGGCTCTGGCGAAGAGCTGATTCGGATTCGTCGTCCCCGCGAAAGCGGGGACCCAGGTTTAACGCCGTTTGCGTTTTCTCCCATCCGCTTCTTCATACCGTGTGCCGGCGCCCTTTGCCGGCTCGTCCAGGATGGCGAGCAGGTCCCGCGCCACATAGACGCGGCCCCGCTTGGCGTCGTCCTGCGGCGTGATGATGCGGTGCCGGACCAGCGCGTCGATCCGCCGCTGGGCGGTCGTAAAGGCGATCTTCAGGTCCTTCGCCGCTCCGCCTACCGTGATGAACGGGTTGGCGGTGAGACGGTCGACCAGGGCCATGATGGTCTTCGTCTGGCGGCTGGCCAGTCTTTGCCGCCATTTTTCGCGCAAGGTCTCGATCTTCTCGACGCGGCCGAGCGCATCCATCGACTGCTCGGTCACGCCGTTGAGGAAGTACCGGATCCAGTCGCTCCAACCGTCCTTTTCCGTGACGCCGGTGAGCAGGTCGTAGTAGTCTGCCCTCGACGCTTCGAAGAACGCCGAGAGGTAGAGCAGGGGCGAAGGCAGCACCCCGCGCTCCATCAGGAAGAGCACGATCATCAGCCGGCCGACGCGGCCATTGCCGTCGATGAACGGATGGATCGCCTCAAACTGGTAATGCAGCAGCGCTGCCTGCAGCAGGGGAGGGAGGTCGCGTTCGTGCATGTACCTCTCCCACGCGGCGAGGCAGCCGGGAACCTCGTTCGGGGGTGGCGGCACGAAGCGGGCGGTCGCCAGCGTGGCGCCGCGAGGACCGATCCAGTTCTGGATGCGCCGGAACTCCCCCGGCGTGGCGCTGTCACCCCGCACGCCCTTCATGAGCACTCGGTGCAGCTCGCGCACTAGCCGCAGCGACAGCGGCAGTTCCTTCAGGAGCGAGGCGCCTTTCTCCATGGCTAGGACGTAGTTGCGCACCTCCTTCAGGTCGTCGGGCGCGCGCTCCACCTCGATCCCGGCCTCGTCGGCCAGCAACTCGCCCAAGGTTGCCTGGGTGCCCTCGATGCGGCTGGACAGAACCGCCTCGCGGCGCATGAACGGACGCAGCAGCAGGTGCGGATTCCGGATCCGGGCGCCCAGGCCCGCGAGCCGCCCCAGCACCAGGTTCGCCTCCGACGCCGCGTGCAGCAGGTCCGGAGTCCACTCGAGCTTCGGCGGCAGCGGCGCCGGCACGAATGCCCGCCCGCCCCCCGATACCGCCATATACGGTCCCGGCGGCTGCCTGAGCTCCTTTGCCCTCGCCACTTGACCTCCTCGGCTTGGCGGAACCTGGAATAAGCCCGCTTCTTATTTTCGATTTTGCCACAAAACGAAAATAAGGACTAAGCTTTATTATCGTTTTCGGCCAAAAACGAAAATAAGGGCATTCCTTATTATCGTTCGCGAAAATAAGAAACTGGCTTATTTTCGAAATCGACCAAAACGCTAATAAGGGGTCGGGCTTTGAAAGGTAAGATGCGGGGAATGGCCGTAGAAACCGACCGTCTCATCTCCGCCAAGCCCTCCTCGGTGCAGGAGGAGCAGATCGAGCGCAGCTTGCGCCCCGCAACGCTCGCCGAATACGTCGGCCAGGAAAAGATCCGCGAACAACTCGGCATCTACATCCAGGCGGCACGCGGCCGCGCCGAGGCGCTGGATCACGTGCTGCTGTTCGGGCCGCCGGGCCTGGGCAAGACCACGCTCGCGCACATCCTCGCCAGGGAAATGGGCGTGAACCTGCGCTCGACTTCGGGACCGGTGCTCGAGCGCCCGGGCGACCTTGCCGCAATCCTCACCAACCTCGAGCCGAAGGACGTGCTTTTCATCGACGAGATCCACCGCCTGTCGCCGATCGTCGAAGAGATCCTCTACCCGGCGCTGGAGGACTACCAGATCGACATCATGATCGGCGAGGGCCCCGCGGCGCGCTCGATCAAGCTCGACCTGCCGCCGTTCACGCTGGTGGGCGCCACCACGCGCGCCGGCATGCTGACGAACCCCCTGCGCGACCGTTTCGGCATCGTGGCGCGCCTCGAGTTCTACGGCCAGGATGACTTGACGACGATCGTGCGCCGTTCCTCCCAGCTCCTGAACATCGAAAGCGAGAACCAGGGGGCGAGCGAGATCGCCTGCCGCTCGCGCGGCACGCCGCGCATCGCGAACCGCCTATTGCGGCGCGTGCGCGACTACGCGCAGGTCAAGGCCGACGGCAGGATTACCAAGCCGGTGGCCGATGCCGCGCTGAAGATGCTCGATGTGGACTCGCTCGGTCTGGACGCGATGGACCGCAAGCTGCTGCTGGCGGTGATCGAGAAATTCTCCGGCGGGCCGGTGGGCCTGGAAAACCTCGCGCACGTGGTCGGCGAGGAAGTCGACACCATCGAAGACGTGCTGGAACCCTACCTCATCCAGTGCGGCTACCTGCAGCGCACCCCGCGCGGCAGGATGGCGACGCTCACCGCGTACCGCCACTTCGGGATCGTCGCCCCCGGGGCGGCGCAGGATCTGCTCGACGGCAAGGGCCAGCCCTAGCCCGTCCTCCAGTGGTCGAACAGCGGGCCCTTCGGCCCGTGCACGGGGTCGCAAGCGGGCAGCGGCACGGCAGCGACTGTCCGCACGCTGTTCCTGTAGCGGGCAAGCGGCGGCACGCAGGTCGCCGGGTGGCAGCCGTCGGGATAGGCGCCAACCACGCCCAGGTCGCCGCGCGAGGAAAGCTTCTTGTGGCCCGTGCCCGCCGGCAGCACGATCACGTCGCCCGGCTTCGCCGTGACCGTGACGCCGGCGTCGCCGCCGAACTGCACGCTGACTTCGCCGCTGTAGATGCCCAGGGCCTCGTGGCCGTCGCTGTGATAGTGGTGGAAGGGGAACACGCCATTGCGCCACGCCGCCGGCCAGCGGTTGCGCGCGAAAAGCGCCTCGAAGATCGCCGCCGGGTCCGCGCCGGAAAGTCGCACCGCGGCCGGGTAGATGAGCAGCGGCCAGCGCGGGTGATTCGGTATCGCGCCGTCCGCGGCCAGCAGGTGCGCCACGACGCTTGCGCCCGCCAATTTCATGCTCGCCATTTTGACCCTTTTCGCCGCTTCCGGCGTTCAAAGTACAATGAACCGGTGCACAGAGAGCGAGTCCCGGGCCAGGCCTTCTCCTGGCAGGTGCGCGTCTACTACGAGGACGTGGATATCGGCGGCGTCGTCTACTACGCCAACTACCTGCGCTACTTCGAGCGCGCGCGCAGTGAATGGTTGCGCAGCCTGGGCGTGAACCAGGAGCGCCTCGCCGTTGTCGAAGGGGTCGGCTTCGTGGTGGCGCGCGCCGAGATCGATTTCAAGGCGGGCGCCAGGCTTGACGACCTGCTTGACGTGACGGTCCGGCCCTTGGAAAAAAAGAAAACCTATTTCTGGCTCGAGCAGGAAGCGCGGTTCGCGGACGGCACGCATCCGGGTCGCCTGTGCGCCGCGGCGCGCATCCAGGCGGCCTGCGTCCGGCACAAGGACATGCGGCCGCAGCCGCTCCCCGAATCCCTCAGCGAAAGGATCATGGCATGACGGTGACGCAGGACATGGAGCTCTGGTCGCTCATCGCCAATGCCTCCTTCGTGGTGAAGGCGGTGATGCTGCTGCTGCTCGCGGTGTCGTTCATGTCGTGGATGTTCATCTTCCGCAAGTGGATGACGATCCGCAGCGCGCGCGCGCAGACCGAGCAGTTCGAGCGCGAGTTCTGGAGCGGCAACGACATCAATTCGCTCTACCAGGGCTCGCTCAACAACCGCCACTCGATCGGCAGCCTGGAACGCATCTTCGAGGCGGGCTACCGGGAGTTCACCAAGCTGCGCGCGCAGCGGGGGACCGACGCCTCGACCATGGTGGACGGCGCGCGCCGCGCCATGCGCGCGACCTACCAGCGCGAAATGGACCACCTCGAAAGCCATCTGTCGTTCCTCGCCTCGACCGGGTCGGTGAGTCCCTACGTCGGCCTGTTCGGCACGGTGTGGGGCATCATGCATTCGTTCCGCAGCCTGGCGAACGTGCAGCAGGCAACGCTGGCGCAGGTCGCGCCCGGCATCGCCGAGGCGCTGATCGCCACGGCCATCGGCCTGTTCGCGGCGATTCCCGCGGTGGTCGCCTACAACCGCTATTCGCACGACATCGACCGGCTGGCGATCCGCTTCGAGAGTTTCATGGAGGAATTCTCCAACGTGCTGCAGCGGCAGGCGACCGTGAGGACGTAATGGCGCGGCTGCACTCCAAGCGCGGCGCCATGTCCGAGATCAACGTCGTGCCCTACGTCGACGTGATGCTGGTGCTGCTCGTGATCTTCATGGTCACGGCGCCGCTGGTCACGCCCGGCGTGATCGACCTGCCATCGGTCGGCAAGGCCGGCCAGCCCAAGCTCGTGCCGCTGGAAGTGATCATCAGGGAAGACCGCAGCTTGTCGGTGCGCGAACGCGATGCGGCGGGCCGGATCGTAAGCGACCGGCCGGTGGAACGCAGCGAATTCCAGAAGATCTTCAAGGACCCGAAGGTCCCGGTGCTCGTGGCGGGCGACAAGAACGTGCGCTACGAAGCGGTGCTGCAGGTGATGGACGACCTGCGCGCCCAGGGCGTGGAGAGGGTCGGGCTGCAGGTCAAGCCACGGCAATGAACGCTGCGGTAGGCGCATCCGGGATGTTCGACGAGCGCATCGACCCGGGCAGGCTTGCGTCGATCGTGCTCGCCGCGGCGGTGCACCTGCTGCTGTTTGCGATCCTGGTATTCGGCGTGAGCTGGCAGAACCGCCCGCCGGAGTCGATCGCGGTGGAACTCTGGGAGCCGCCGCCGCCCGCGCCGGCGGTGGAGGCGCCCAAGCCGCTGCCGCAGGTCGAACCCCCGCCGCCCGTCGCCGTCAAACCGGAGCCGCGGGTCGAACCGCCCAAGCCCGAACCGGTGGTGCCCAAACCCGAAATCGTGGAAAAAAAGGCGCCGCCACCCAAACCCAAGCCGGTGCCGAAGGTGGAACCCAAACCCGTTCCCAAGGCCGAGCCGTTAAAACCCAGGGTGAACGACACGCAAAAACGCATGCGCGAAGAACTGGCGCGCGAACAGACCTCGCTTGCCATCGCCCGGGAAAGCCAGCAGTTCAAGGATCAGCTGGCGCGCGAGGCGACATCCGCGCAGAAGCGCGACTACGAGGCCTATGCCGGGCGGATCAAGGCGAAGATCCGGGGCAACATCCTGCTGCCTACGGACATCAAGGGGAACCCGGAGGCGATCTTTGATGTCGTACAGTTGCCGACCGGCGAAGTGCTCACGGTCAAGTTGCGCAAGTCGAGCGGCCACGCGCGATACGATGAAGCCGTCGAGCGCGCGGTGCTCAAGTCTTCTCCGTTACCCAGGCCCGACAGGCCGGAATTGTTCCAACGTGCGCTAGAGCTCAAATTCCGGCCGCTCGATTGAATATAATCTGACGATGCTCAGGCCTTTCGCCCGATTCCTCGCCGCGATAGCGCTTCCCGTAGCGTTGCTCCTCGCTGGTACCGCCGCCCAGGCGCAACTCTCGATCGAGATCACCGGCGCCGGCGCGCAGCGCATTCCGATCGCGATCGCGCCCTTCGCGGGCGAAAGTGCGATGGGACAGGGGATATCTTCCATCGTCCGCTCCGACCTGGAGCGCAGCGGCCTGTTCCGCACGCTGGAAGTGCCGTCGCTCAATCCGCCGCTCACCGAAGCTTCGCCGGTCAACCACGCGGAGTGGAGATCGCGCCTCGCCGATGCGCTGGTCCTCGGTTCGGTCGCGGCGCGGCCCGACGGGCGCTTCGAGGTGCGCTTCAAGCTGTTCGATACCGTGAAAGGGCAGGACCTGTCGGGTGTCGCCTATACGCTGTCGCGCGAGCAGCTGCGCACCACGGCGCACCGGATCGCGGACTTCGTCTACGAGAAACTGACCGGGGAAAAGGGCGTGTTTTCGACCCGCATCGCCTACGTGGTGAAGCGCGGCCCCCGGTTCGAGCTGCAGATCGCGGATGCCGACGGCGCCGGCGAGGAAACGGCGCTGGCTTCCTTCGAGCCCATCCTGTCGCCCTCGTGGTCGCCGGACGGGCGGCGCATCGCCTACGTCTCTCTCGAGGCGAAGAAGCCGGTGGTCTACGTGCATTCGTTGCAGGACGGCAAGCGCCATGTGGCGGCGAATTTCAAGGGCTCGAACTCGGCGCCGGCCTGGGCCCCGGACGGCTCGCGGCTCGCGGTTTCCCTGTCGCGCGACGGCGGCTCGCAGATCTACCTCGTGAATCCGGACGGCAGCAACGTGCGCCGCATCTCGCAGTCGGCAGGCATCGACACGGAACCCGTGTTCTCGCCCGATGGCCGAAGCCTGTATTTCACTTCGGACCGCGGCGGCAGCCCGCAGATCTACCGGATGCCGTCCGGCGGCGGCGAGGCGCAACGCGTGACCTTCGAGGGGACCTACAATGTCTCCCCGCGCATCAGCCCGGATGGACGGGTTCTCGCCTACATTTCGCGCAACGGCGGGAAATTCCAGGTCGCGACCCTGGACCTGGCGACGCGCCAGACCCAGATCCTGACCGACAGCGACAAGGATGAATCGCCGAGCTTCGCGCCCAACGGGCGCATGATCCTGCTGGCCACCGTCAACGCCGGCCGCAGCGTGCTTTCCGCGGTTTCGGCCGATGGCCGTATCAAGCAGCGCCTGACGATTTCGTCGGGCGATGTGAGGGAACCCGCATGGGGGCCTTACGTTCGATGAACTGGAGAAATAACATGCGCAAATTCCGGCTTGCCTGTCTCGGCATCCTCTTCGGCGCTTTGCTGGCGGCCTGCTCGGGCAGTCCCGTCGATGAACAGGCCCCCGCCGGGGTCGAGGACCGCACCGCCGCGCCCGTCCAGCCGCCGTCGGGACCGTCGACCGGGCAGGTCGCCAAGGTGGACGTCACCAGCAGGAACCTCACGGGCCTGGACCCGGCCGTGAAGACCGGCGTGCTCGCGCAGCGCTCGATTTTCTACGACCTCGACAGCTTCGAGGTCAAGGACGAGTACAAGGGCCTGGTGGACGCGCATGCCAGGTACCTGCGCGACAATCCGGGCCGCAAGATCCTCATCCAGGGCAATACCGATGAGCGCGGCGGCCGGGAATACAACATCGCGCTCGGGCAACGCCGCTCGGACGGCGTGAAACGCCTGATGCAGCTGCTGGGCGCCAGGGAAGACCAGATCGAGTCGGTGAGCCTGGGCGAGGAAAAGCCCAGGGACGAAGGCCATGACGAGCAGGCCTGGGCGAAGAACCGGCGCAGCGACATCCTCCACCAGGGCGAGTACTGATGCGCCGGGCGGCCTGCGCCGCGCTGCTCGCGGCGTCCTTCACGCTGCAGGCGCAAGCGCAAGGCCTGTTCGACGACAACGTCGCGCGCACGCGCATCGAGGATCTGCGCAGGCAGGTGGAGGCCGCCTCGAAGCTCTTCGAGGACCGGCTGTCGAAGGTCGAGGACCGCCGCGCGCTCATCGATCTCGCCTCGCAGATCGAGGCGCTGCGGGGGGAGATCGCGCGCATGCGCGGCCAACTCGAGCTGATCCAGAACCAGGTCGAGACGGCGGACAAGCGCGGCAAGGACCTCTATGTCGACATCGACACGCGGCTGCGCAAGCTGGAACAGCCGAAGGAAGCTGCGGTCGCCGAGAAACCTGCCGTGGACACCGCGTCCCCCCCGCCGGCTGAAGTGAAGGCCTACGAGGCCGCGCTCAACCTGTTCAAGGCGGGGAACTATCCGCTGGCGGTCTCGGCATTCCAGCTTTTCCTCTACAGCTATCCGTCCAGCAAGCTCGCCCCGAACGCGCAATACTGGATGGGCAATACCCAGGCTGCCCAGGGCCAGCACAAGCTTGCCATCGCCACGCAGCAAAAGCTCCTTGCCACCTGGCCCGAGGATCCGAAGGCGCCCGATGCCATGGCGGGAATCGCCAACGCCCAGGAGGCGCTCGGCGACCGGCGCAGTTCGCAGAAGACACTCGAAGCCCTGCTGGTGAAATATCCGCAAAGCCCGGCGGCGGCGAGCGCCAAGCAGCGCCTGCAGCAAGCAACCAAAAAGTAACGGCGGGCACGCGCTACACTCGCTCCTGATGGAGCAAACCCCGGCCCAGCTCGCCCCTTACGTGACCTGGAGCGCGTTCGCGCTCGCGTTCGTGTTCGGCGCGGTCGGCAACAGGACCAACTTCTGCACCATGGGCGCGGTCTCCGACTGGGTGAACATGGGGAGCCTCAACCGCATGCGCATGTGGCTGCTGGCGATCGGCGTCGCCATCCTCGGCGCCAACGGACTGCAGCTGGCAGGGGTGATCGACCTGTCGAAGTCGATCTATCCCGGACCGAATTTCACCTGGCTGTCCTATATCGTCGGCGGATTCCTGTTCGGCGTCGGCATGACCCTGGGTTCGGGCTGCGGTTCCAAGACGCTGATCCGCATCGGCGCCGGCAACCTCAAATCCCTGGTGGTGTTCATCGTCGCCGGCATCGTGGCCTACATGACATTGCGCGGGATCCTGGGCGCATTCCGCGCCGGCGTGCTCGAGAAGGCCGTGATCGAGTTATCCACAGGCCAGGACCTGCCGTCTCTGTTTTCCTCCGCTTCGGGCGTTTCCAAAAACGCCATGATCCTCATCCTTTCTCTTGCCGGCGGCGGCGGACTGATTGCCTACGCCTACTCTTCGAGGGAATTCCGGGGCAATTTCGACTACACGCTGGGTGGCGTGGTCACAGGCCTGGTGGTGGTGGGCGGCTGGTACGTGAGCGGCAGCATCGGCTACGTCGCCGAGGATCCGAACACGCTGCAGGAGGCTTTCGTCGCCACTAACACCGGGCGCATGGAAGCGTTCTCCTTCGTCGCGCCGCTCGCCTGGTCGCTCGAATACCTGATGTTCTGGACCGACAAATCGAGGATCGTGACCTATGGAATCGCCTCGACCGCGGGGGTGATCGCCGGATCGGCGGTCTATGCGCTGGCTTCGAAGAGCTTCCGCTGGGAGGGGTTCCGTGACGCCGAGGACACTGGCATGCACATGATCGGCGGCCTGCTGATGGGATTTGGCGGCATCACGGCGCTGGGCTGCACCATCGGGCAGGGGATATCCGGCTTTTCCACCCTGGCACTGGGCTCCATCATCACCTTCGTGGCGATCGTCGCGGGCGCCGCCGCGACCATGAAGTGGCAATACTGGCGAATGACCCGCGAGGGCTGATAAAATTCGCCCCCTTTCCAGCGTTTTCCCCATGGGTCGTTAGCTCAGCTGGTAGAGCAGCGGACTTTTAATCCGTTGGTCGCCGGTTCGAATCCGGCACGGCCTACCAAGCCCTGCAAAGGGGTTGGAATGCATCACGGGGGACGTAGCTCAGTTGGTAGAGCAGCTGACTCTTAATCAGTAGGTCCCCGGTTCGAGCCCGGGCGTCCCCACCACCCGCCGTCCATGCACGTTAGTCGCTGCGCTCTCCGCCGCGCGCAAGCATGCGATCCATTAGATCAATCAGCCTTTCGCGATCGGCCACTTCCCATTGCGAGAAGTGGTTCTCCGTCCAAAGACGACGCACCCTATCAATCTTTGCCATCATCTTTTGGCCTTCCTTGCTCAAGGTCAGATGCCGAGATCGTTGGTCCTTGGGGTCGCTGGCTCGGTCGAGCAATCCCAGTCTTTCCAGCTTCACAATCTGCCGACTGACAGTGGAATGGTCGCGCCCGACAAGATTCGCCAGCTCGGCGACGTTCATGTCCTTGTTCATCGCGACACGCGACAGCAATGGGAAAAGCGCCCGATCAAGGCTGACGCCTGTCGATGCGAGTAGGCGCACGTCGACATCGAGCCTATTCACAACGTCGGAGATGGCGATCAGGTCGCGGTGGAGGCGGTCGGTCCAGTGCATATAGATGTATTTTGCACACATTCAGGGAGAATGTGTTACAGTAAATATATGCAAAATACACATATATAGAGATCTGATGACCCAAGTCCTTATCGTAGGTGCAGGCGCCACCGGATTAACTCTCGCAATCGAACTGCTTCGGCGCAACGTCAACATCCGCATCGTTGATGTGGCGAATGAGTATTTCGGGGGTTCGCGCGGGAAGGGAATCCAGCCGAGATCTCTCGAATTGCTCGACATGATCGGCCTGGCTGATGAGGTGATGGCGAGCGGCACTCTGTACCCATATATCAAGCTTCATTTCGGGCCCTTCGGTATCAAGGCCTGGTCACTAGGTACACGCCACGCTGCGACCGAGGATCGACCATTTCCCAACCTGATGATGTTGGCGCAATGGCGTACCGAGGAGATCCTACGGGCCAAGGTTGTCTCGTTGGGTGGCAAAGTCGAGCTGAGCGCAGGCATCAAGACACTTGATCAGAATTGCAATAGCGTGACAGCTATGCTCACCAACGGGGAGACCGTGATTGCGGATTACGTCGCCGCGTGCGATGGCGGACGCAGCACAACACGCGGTCTGCTTGGCCTGAAGCTGATTGGCGCCTCGGTGGACGAAGGGGCCAGCGTCGTAGCAGATGTTGAAGTGCCTGACCTCGATCGGGAGTTTTGGCATGCGTATCCGATGCGCCGCGGTGGAATGCATTCGCTGGCACCGCTGCCCGGCGGGGAACTCTTTCAGTTGCAGGCGCCCGCGTCGATTGCCACGGATGGCTTGGAGCGGGGAATAGAGCGGTTAACAGGGAAAGCGGTCGGACGAGTCCTTTGGCAGTCGAACTATCGTCATCAGACACGCATGGTCGATCGGTATCGTGTCGGCCGGGTGCTGCTTGCCGGGGATGCGGCCCATCTACACCCGCCATCAGGGGCGCAGGGTCTCAATACGGGACTGCAGGACGCTTGGAATCTGGGATGGAAGTTGGTTTCCGCGATCAGAACCGGTGATTCTTCGATTCTTGATAGCTATGAAGCAGAACGACTGCCTGTTGCAGCAGCCGTCCTAGACATTACGAAAACGCTGCATACCAGCGTGTCGAAATCCAGGGGCGACCGCACCAACCAGTTAGGACTCAGCTACAACGGCAGCCCGTTGGCAACAGGCATGAGTGTAGGTGATCTCAAACCAGGAGACCGCGCTCCCGATCGACGGCTGACAGATGGCTCTCGCTTGTTCGAGGCCATGCGACATGGCGGGGCTGTGCAGCTTATGCGCCCTGATCGCAACCATGTCCTCATACGCCCTGACGGGTATGTTGCCGAATTTACGAAGGAAGTCGTTCGCAGCTACTACGGGCACAATGTTGTCCAGGTTGAGGCTGCCCGAAGATAAAGGTAGGTCCCCGGTTCGAGCCCGGGCGTCCCCACCAATTTCCGCGGCCGGCCTCACTCCGGCTGGATGCCCGCTTCCTTGACGATGCGGCCCCACTTGTCGATCTCGTTCTTGATGACATTGCCGAAATGCTCCGGCGTGCCGCCCTGGATTTCGATGCCGGCGCCGGTGAGGCGCGCACGCACGTCATCCATCTTGAGAGCGGCATTGATCGAGACATTGAGCTTCGCGACAGCGTCTTTTGGCGTGCCGGCGGGCGCGAGAATTCCACCCCAAGTACTGGCATCGTAGCCGGCGAAGCCCGCGGTCTCGGCAATCGTGGGTAGCTCGGGTACCGCGCTCGAGCGGGCGAGTGTCGTCACGGCAATGCCGCGCACCGCGCCCGAGCGCACGTGCGGCCGGATCGCGGTGACGGTGTCGAAGATCATTGCGGTGCGGCCCGAGATCAGGTCGGGATGCGCGGCGGAACTGCCCTTGTAGGGGATGTGCTGCATTTTCGTCTTGCTCATGCTCATGAACAGTTCCGCCGCCATGTGCAGCGAGCTGCCGGGCCCGCTGGATGCGTAGTTCGCCTTTTCCGGATTCGCCTTGATCCAGGCGACCAGTTCCGGCACGTTCTTCGCGCCGACCGACGGGTGCACCGCCAGCAGCAGGGGCACCACGTGCGTGTAGGTCACCGGCTCGAAATCCTTCACCGGGTCGTAGGGCAGGGTCTTGAACAGGTGTTTGTTCGTCGCATGGCTGGAGGCGACGATCACCAGCGTGTAGCCGTCAGGCGGACTCTTGGCGACGAAATCGGTGCCGAGATTGTTTGAAGCGCCCGGTTTGTTCTCCACCACCACCGGCTGCCCCAGCGAGCCGGTCATTTTCTCCGCCAGGGAGCGCGCAATGAGGTCGATGGCGCCGCCGGTAGTCGCCGGCACCACGATCTTCACCGTGCGCGACGGATACGCCTGTGCCGCCGCATCGAGGGGGCCGAGCGAGACAGCCATTGCCACTGTTGCGAATTGCAGCCAATTGCGGATTGCCATTGCGTCTTCCTCCTGGTTTATTCGCGCGCGTTATTCACGTGCACGCGCGAGCTTTTCGACTTCCGGCAGGCGCCGCAGCGCACGCATGACGCGCGCGAGGTGCTGCCGGTTGGCGACTTCGAGTATGAACAGCATGGTGGTGAAGACCGCGCGGTCCTCCTCCATGCTGATGGCGTCGATGTTCGAGCCCGCGTCCGCGATTTCGGATGCGACCTTGGCGAGCACGCCGCGCTGGTTCGTCACCATCACCCGCACCGCGGTCTGGAACAGGCGGCTCGGCTCGCGGTCCCACTCCACGTCTATCCACTGGTCGGGTTCGTTCCGGCGCGACCGTTTGGCCTGCCTGCAGTCGGCGGCGTGCACCACCAATCCCTGGCCCTTCTTCATCGAGCCGACGATCGCGTCGCCGGGTATCGGCCGGCAGCAGCTCGCCAGCTGCACCGCCATGCCTTCGGTGCCGCGGATGACGACGCTCGCGCCGCCTGTCCTGGCATTGCCACTCTTCGCTTCCTCGCGCTCGGTCTTGCGCAGCAGGCGCCGTGCGATGACCGCCGGCAGCCGCCGGCCGAGGCCGATGTCGGCGAGAACTTCCTGCCGCGAATGCGCGCCCGCGTCGCGCACCGTGCGCGCCCAGCTTTCCGCGTCGATTTCGGAGGCGGCGTGGCCGGCGGCCTTGAGCGCCTGCTCGAGCAGGCGTTCGCCGAGGGCCGTGGATTCGTCGTACTGCATGGTTTTCAGGAAATGCCGGATGTTGGAGCGTGCCTTGGCGGTGCGCACGTACTGCAGCCAGGCCGGATTCGGTTTGGCGTAGCCGGTGGTGATGATTTCGATGCGGTCGCCGTTGCGCAATTCGGTGCGCAGGGCGACGAGTTCGCCGTTCACCCGGGCCGCGACGCATTTGTTGCCGATGTCGGTGTGCACGGCGTACGCGAAATCGACCGCCGTGGCGCCGCGCGGCAGGGGCATGATCCGGCCCTTCGGCGTGAAGACGTACACCTCGTCGGGAAACAGGTCGACCTTGACGTGCTCGAGGAATTCCTGCGAGTCGCCCGACTGGCTCTGGATCTCGAGCAGCGACTGCAGCCACTGGTGCGTCTTCTTCTGCAGCTCCGAGAGCGAATCCACGTCGCTCTTGTACATCCAGTGCGAGGCGACGCCGGCTTCGGCGAGGCGGTGCATCTCCTCGGTGCGCAGCTGGATCTCCACCGGCACGCCGTACGGCCCGATGAGCGCCGTGTGCAGCGACTGGTAGCCGTTGGCCTTCGGGATCGCGATATAGTCCTTGAACTTGCCCGGCACCGGCTTGTACAGGCCGTGCAGCACGCCGAGCGCGAGGTAGCAGGTGGGCGCATCCTTCACCACCACGCGGAAGCCGTAGATGTCGTGGACTTCCGAGAACGACAGGTGCTTCTCGATCATCTTGCGGTAGATCGAGTAGATGTGCTTCTCCCTGCCGCTGATCGAAGCCGCGACGCCCGCGTCGGCGAGCCTCGCCTTGATCGACGTCTCGATCTTGCCGACCACTTCCCGCCGGTTGCCGCGCGCCGCGCGCGTGGCTTTCGAGAGCACCCGGTAACGCAGCGGATGGGTGTGCGAGAAGGCGAGTTCCTGCAACTCGTGAAACAGCTCGTTCAGGCCGAGCCGGTTGGCAATCGGCGCGTAGATCTCCATCGTCTCGCGCGCGACCCGGCGGCGCTTGGCCGGCGCGACCGCCTCCAGCGTGCGCATGTTGTGCAGCCGGTCGGCGAGCTTGATCAGGATGACGCGCACGTCGCGCGCCATCGCGAGCAGCATCTTGCGGAAGTTCTCCGCCTGCGCGTCCTCGGCGGACTGGAACTCGATCTTGTCCAGCTTGGAGACGCCGTCGACCAGGTCCGCGACCGGCTTGCCGAACGTATCCGAGATCTCGGCCTTGGTGACCGAGGTGTCCTCCATCACGTCGTGCAGCAGCGCGGCGACGAGCGCCTGGCCGTCGAGGCGCCAGCCCGCGAGGATTTCGGCGACCGCGAGCGGGTGCGAGACGTAGGGCTCGCCCGACTGGCGCTTCTGCCCCGCATGCGCCGCGCCGGAGAAGCGATAGGCCTCGGTGAGGCGCGCGACATCGACCGGCTTCAGGTAACCGAAGCGGGACTCATCGAGCGCGGGAACTGCGGACATGGGGGGAGATTAGCTCACTTCCCCCCGGACAACGCCATCCCCGCGAATTGCGCGAGGACGGAGGCAGAACTAGAGCGCGGGTGTCTCCGGCGCCGCCGGCGCGACCACCGCGGGGGCGGGTGCCACTGCCGGGGGAATCTGGTTGCGCCGCAGGACTTCGACGCCGACCTTGCCAACGGAAATTTCGCGAAGCGCGATCACGGTGAACTTGTCGCGGTTCGGCTCGACCAGGGGCGCCGCCCCGGAGCTGAGCTGGCGCGCGCGGTAGGTCGCCGTCAGGGTGAGCTGGAAACGGTTCGGGATGCGCTTGAGGCAATCGTCGACGGTGATGCGGGCCATAGGTTGCTTTCGGGATTGTTTCAACAAAGATTCAATTTCTGGGTTTCAGGCGCTCGACGCGGATGATGGCTTGGATATCGCGCTTGGCCTCGTCGAAGTCTTTGTTAATTATAGCGTAGTTGAACTCCGGGGCGTGCGAGATTTCTTCCTCGGCGCTCGACATGCGGCGCCGGATTACCTCGTCGCTATCCTGGCCGCGCGCGCGCATGCGCCGCTCGAGCTCCGCCACCGATGGCGGCAGGATGAATATGCCGATGCAGGGCAGCAGCTTGCGTACCTGCTGCGCCCCCTGCCAGTCGATCTCGAGCACCAGGTCCTGGCCGCGCGCCAGCGCCTCGCGGATCACCGCCTGCGAGGTGCCGTAGCGATTGCCGTGCACTTCGGCGCTCTCCAGGAACTCGCTGCGCTCGAGCATCGCGAGAAAGGTCTGCTCGTCGACGAAATGGTATTCGCGGCCGTTCACCTCGCCGGGCCGCGGCGCGCGCGTCGTGTAGGACACCGAGAGCCGCAGGTGCGGGTCGTCCTTGAGCAGCGCGTCGATCAGCGAACTCTTGCCCGCTCCGGAAGGGGCGGTGATGACAAAGAGAAGGCCGCTCATTCGATGTTCTGGACTTGTTCCCGGATTTGTTCGATCAGCAACTTCAGCTCCAGTGCGCAATCCGCTATTTTCAGGCCGGCGGCCTTGGAGGCGATCGTATTCGCCTCCCGGTTGAGTTCCTGGGCGAGGAAATCCAGGCGCTTGCCAACAGGACCGCCTGCGGCGGTGGGCGCCTCCCCTTCCGCGAGTACCCGCTCGACTTCGTCAAGATGGGTGGCGAGGCGCGTCAGTTCCTCGTCGACATCGCTCTTGGCTGCAAACAGCGCGACTTCGACTCGCGCGCGTTCGTCATCGGCGCCGCCGATCGCCTCGCGCAGGCGCTCGGCGAGCTTCGCGCGGTAGGCCGCCACCGCTTCGGGGATGAGCGGCGCGACTTCCGCCAGCCGCTTGCGCATCTCGCCGACGCGGGCAAGCAGCGCCGCCGCCAGCTTGGCGCCTTCGCGGCCGCGCGCCGCGCAAAGCTCGTCCAGCGCGCTGCGGCAGAGGCGATCCAGCGCGGCGCGCGTGCGCGCCTCGTCGGCGACGGGCTCGGCGAGCACGCCAGGCCAGCGCAGTACGTCCGCGGTGCGCAGCGGTTCCATGCCGGGGAAGGCCTTGGCGGCCTCCGCCGCGAGGCCGCGCAGTTCCTGGATTGCCTGCAAATTGAGCTGCGCGTGCGCAAGGGGGGCGGCATTGCCCTGGGAAAGTCGGCAGTCCACCTTGCCCCGCGCGATCCGGCCCGCGATCAACTCGCGCAGCATCGGTTCGGCCGCGCGCAGTTCCTCGGCGACGCGAAACTGGAGGTCGAGGAAGCGCGAATTGACCGAGCGCAATTCGAGCGTCATCGCGCCGCGCGGCGAATCGGCACTCGCGACGGCGTAGCCGGTCATGCTATGGATCATGGGGATGCAGGTATCATAGGGTAGATGTCCTCCCAAGCCAACCAGCCGTTACCGGAAGGCTTCAAGCTCGAAAATTACCGGATTCTCCGCCTGCTCGCTTCGGGGGGATTCTCATTCGTCTACCTCGCGCACGACGAGAACGAGACGCCGGTCGCGATCAAGGAGTACCTGCCCGCGACGCTCGCGTTGCGCACGAGCGACAAGCCCGCGCCCGCGGTGCCGGAGGAAAACCTCCAGGCGTTCCGCTACGGCCTGAAGTGCTTTTTCGAGGAAGGCCGGGCGCTGGCGACGCTGTCGCACCCGAACGTGGTGCGCGTCATCAACTTCTTCCGCGCCAACGAGACGGTGTACCTGGTGATGCGCTACGAGCGCGGCCGCACGCTGCAGGAGCACATCGCCAAGAAGAGCGGCGCGATCAAGGAAGACTGGCTTTGCAATACCTTCGTGCAGCTGCTGAACGGCCTGCGTGAGGTTCATTCGAACAAGTTGCTGCACCTGGACATAAAGCCGGGCAACATCTACGTGCGCAACGACGGCAATCCGGTCCTGATCGACTTCGGCGCCGCGCGCCAGACGCTCGCCGCCGACGGGCTCAAGCTGCCGCCGATGTATACGCCGGGCTTCGCGTCGCCGGAGCACCACCGGCAGCGCGACAAGCTCGGCCCCTGGAGCGACATCTACTCCATCGGGGCTTCCATGTATGCCTGCCTCGCCGGCGCCGGACCGCCCGTCGCGACGCAGCGCGTGGAGAAGGACAGGATGACCAGCGCCCGCAAGGGCTGGGCCGGCAAGTATTCCGTAGACCTGTTGGACACCATAGACTGGTGCCTGCGCCCGGATCACATGGAGCGGCCCCAGAGCGTGTTTGCGTTGCAGAAGGCGCTGCTGGGAGAGAAGGAGCCCGGGTTCCGCGGCGAGGCTCCGATGCTCGACCAGTGGAAGGACGCGATCCTGCGCAAGATCAAGGGCTGACCAGTGAAATTCACGCTTTTCCAGGACACGCGCATCGGCAAGCGGCCTTACCAGCAGGATCGCATCGCGCACTGGAGGACCAGCGATGCGTTGTTCCTGGTGGTGGCCGACGGCATGGGCGGGCACGCGCACGGCGATGTCGCGGCGCAGATCGCGGTGGATTGCCTGGGCAGTGCGTTCCAGCACGAGGCGAAGCCGGCGGTCGCCGATCCGGACAATTTTCTCTTCCGCAGCATCGGGCGCGCCCACGCCATGATCCTGCACCAGACGCAGAAGCTGGGACTCGCGCAGGACCCGATGAATTCGCCGCGCACCACCATCGTGGCCTGCCTGGTGCAGGCGGGCTACGCGTTCTGGTCGTTCGTCGGCGACTCGCGTCTCTATGTCATCCGCGACGGCCGGATCGTGACGCGCACCCGCGACCATACGCCGGTGCAGATGCTGATCGATGCGGGCAGGATCCGCGAGGAAGCGGCGGCGACGCACCCCGACCGCAACAAGCTCCTGCAATGCCTGGGCGGGCCGCGCCCGCCCAGGGTGGAGCCGACGGCACATGCAAGGCTTGCCGAGCGCGACATCGTGCTGCTGTGTTCGGACGGGTTCTGGGGTCCGCTGACGCAGCGCCAGCTGATTGGCGGGCTGCTCGGCAAGGATCTGACGAAATCGTTTGCGGAACTGATCGATCTCGCCGAGACGAAAGCCGGCCCGCGCTGCGACAATGTCTCGGTGCTCGCCATCGAATGGCACGACAAGGCGGTGCCGGCGCCCGCGGAACCGCTCACGGTGCCGATGGAAGACTCGCGGGTCGACAGCACCGATTTCGACACCACCCAGCCTTACCACTATCGCATGAGCGACACCGAAGTCGAACGCCAGATCGCCGAGATCAAGAAGGCGTTGACGAAGAAGGAACCCGGGAAAAAATGAGGCCCAGCGGCAGGAAGGCGGACGAACTGAGGCCGGTGCGCATGACGCGCGGCTACACGCGGCACGCGGAAGGCTCCGTGCTGGTGGAATTCGGCGACACGAAGGTGCTGTGCACCGCCAGCGTCGAGGCGAAGGTGCCGGGCTTTCTGCGCGGCGCCGGCCGCGGCTGGGTGACCGCCGAATACGGCATGCTGCCGCGCGCGACGCACACCCGCGGCGACCGCGAGGCGGCGCGCGGCAAGCAATCGGGCCGCACCCAGGAAATCCAGCGACTGGTCGGGCGCGCTCTCAGGGCGGTGATCGACCTTCCGGCGCTCGGCGAGCACACCATCCACGTCGACTGCGACGTGCTGCAGGCCGACGGCGGCACGCGCACCGCCGCCATTACCGGTTCCTTCGTCGCGGTGCACGACGCGTTGTCCTGGATGCGCGGCAAGGGGATGATCGCGACGCTGCCGGTGAAGGAATTCGTCGCCGCCGTATCCGTGGGCGTCTTCCAGGGCGAGCCGGTGCTGGACCTCGACTACCCGGAGGACTCGGCCTGCCAGACCGACATGAACGTGGTGATGACCGGTGGCGGCCGCTTCGTCGAAGTACAGGGCACCGCCGAGGGCGAACCCTTCGCCCGCGGGGAACTCGACGCGTTGCTCGGCATTGCTGCGCGCGGCATCGCGGAACTCGTGGCGCACCAGCGGCGCGTGCTGGGGATCTAAAAATCAGGATTGTGAAAAGCATTGTCCTTGCTTCCGGCAATCCGGGAAAGAAAGCCGAGATAGAGCAGCTTCTCGCGCCATTCGGCACGCGCGTGATCACGCAGGTCGAACTCGGGATCACGGAGGCCGAGGAGCCCTACGACAGTTTCCTGGAGAACGCGCTCGCCAAGGCGCGCCATGTCGCATTCGCGACGCGCCTGCCCGCGCTCGCCGACGATTCCGGACTGTGCGTGGACGCGCTTGGCGGGGCGCCGGGCGTGCACTCGGCCTACTACGCCGGCCGCGACGGCGACCGCGCGGCGCGCGATGCGCGCAATAACGAAAAGCTTCTTTTCGAATTGAAGGACAAAGGCAATCGCTCGGCGCATTACGTTTGCGTGCTGGTCATGATGCGCGGGCCCGGCGACACGCAGCCGCTGGTTGCCGAGGCCGAGTGGCACGGCGAGGTCGCACGCGCGTCGCGCGGGGCCGGCGGCTTCGGTTACGACCCGTACTTCTGGCTGCCTGCGCTGGGCAAGACCGCCGGCGAGCTGGCGCCGGCGGAAAAGAACCGCCTCAGCCACCGCGGCCAGGCGCTGGCGAAGATGCTCGAACTGATGAAGAACCAGTGAACGCGGTGCTGCGCGACCTGAGGCAGGTGCGCTTCGCGGCGCTGCCGCCGCTGTCTCTCTACGTGCACCTGCCATGGTGCGTGAAGAAATGCCCGTATTGCGATTTCAATTCGCATGAACGGGCGGGCGAGCTGCCTTTCCAGGAATACGTGGCGGCGCTGCTGCGCGACCTCGAAGCAATGCTGCCCTCGGTCTGGGGCCGGCGAATCCATACGATCTTCATCGGCGGCGGCACGCCCAGCCTGTTCCCGGCGGCACAGATAGATGCGCTGCTCGCCGCGGTCCGGGCGCGACTGCCCCTCGAGCCCGATGCCGAGGTCACCATGGAGGCAAACCCCGGCACCGCCGAAGCCGGACGCTTCCGGGGCTACCGCGACGCCGGCGTCAACCGCCTGTCGCTCGGCGTGCAGAGCTTCGACGACGCGATGCTGAAAAAGCTCGGCCGCATCCACTCCGCGGATGAAGCGCGGCGCGCTATCGGAATGGCGATGGAAATCTTCGGCAACGTGAACATCGATCTCATGTATGGCCTGCCGGCGCAGACGCTGCAAATGGCGCGCGCCGATATCGAGGAGGCGGCGGGATTCGGCACGCCGCACCTGTCGGCATACCAGCTGACCATCGAGCCGAATACCGTGTTCTTCGCGCACCCGCCTGCGCTGCCGGAACACGACGCCAGCGCCGACATGCAGGTCATGGTTGAAGAGACGCTGCGCACGGCCGGCTACGGGCACTACGAAATATCCGCTTTCGCGCGTTCCGGTCGCCGTTGCCGGCACAACATCAACTACTGGGAATTCGGCGACTATCTCGGCATCGGCGCGGGCGCGCACGGCAAGCTGAGTTTCGCCGACCGCGTGACCCGGCACGAGAGGATGAAGCAGCCGCGGGAATACCTTGCGTCCCCGGGCGATGTTGCGCAGCGCCCGATCGAGGCCGCGGAGTTGCCGTTCGAATTCATGCTGAATGCGCTGCGCCTGGTCGAGGGCTTTGCTGCGGACCTGTTCGCCGCGCGCTGCGGACTGCCGCTGTCGCTGATCGAATCGCGGCTCGCGGCCGCGGAGCGAGAAGGCCTGATCGAACGCAGCCTGCAGCGCATCCGCCCGACCGGGCGCGGGCGCGGCTTCCTGAACGACCTGGTCGGGCTATTCCTGCCGGCGAAGGAATAGCAGGTCGCGCACCGGGTGCCCCAGCCCGATGCCGCGGCGTTCGAATTTCGTGGTCGGTCGCTTCTTGATCTCTTGAAGTTCTTTCCTGAAAAGAGGGCTGGAAGACAAAACCTCGTCTATCTGCTCCGCATATTCCGGCCAATCGGTCGCGGCATGGAAGTAGCCGCCGGGCGCGAGCTTGCGGGCGGCGAGCGCGGCGAAGGGCGGCTGCACCAGGCGGCGCTTGTGATGGCGCTTTTTCGGCCAGGGGTCGGGAAAGAAAAGATGCAGGCCGGCAAGGCTGCCGTCGCCGATCATCTTTTCGAGCACTTCGACCGCGTCATGCCGGATGACGCGCAGGTTTTTCAGGGAGAGCTCGTCGATTTTCTTGAGCAGGCCGCCGACGCCGGGGCCATGCACCTCGACCGCGATGAAATCGAGCGCCGGGTTCTGTTGCGCGATCTGGGCGGTGGTTTCGCCCATGCCGGAGCCGATTTCGAGCACCAACGGCGCGGACCTGCCGAATAACTCTTTTGCGTTCAGGATGGAATCCGAGAACGGAATTCCGAATCGAGGAAAAAATTCGTCCAGCGCGCGCTGCTGCGAGGGCGTGGTTCTCCCCTGGCGCAGGACGTAGCTCTTGATCTCTCTCATGCAGGATCGCCGCGCACTGGCGCGGCGATTTACGCCGCCTTCGTTTGCGCCGGCGTGATGGTGCCTTCGGTGGGCGACGAGGGCGCTGCGCTGTAGAGCTTCTTCGGCATGCGCCCGGCGAGAAACGCTTCGCGGCCGGCCTCGACGCCCTTTTTCATCGCCTGCGCCATCAGCACCGGATCCTTCGCCGCGGCGATCGCGGTGTTCATCAGCACGCCGTCGCAACCGAGTTCCATGGCGATGGCGGCGTCCGACGCCGTACCGACCCCCGCGTCAACCAGCACCGGTACGCCGACGCGTTCGATCACCAGCTGGAGGTTCCACGGATTCAGGATGCCCATGCCCGAGCCGATGAGGGAGGCAAGCGGCATCACCGCGACGCAGCCAGCCTCTTCGAGCATCTTCGCCTGGATCGGATCATCGGAGCAATACACCATGACCTTGAAGCCTTCGGCGACGAGCGTCTTCGCCGCGGCCAGCGTCTCGGGCATATTGGGGTAGAGCGACTGCGGGTCGCCCAGTACTTCCAGCTTGACGAGATCATGGCCGTCGAGCAGTTCGCGCGCGAGCCGCAGCGTGCGCACCGCCTCTGCGGCGCTGTAGCAGCCGGCCGTGTTCGGCAGGTAGGTGAATTTCGAGGGCGGCAGGTGATCCAGCAGCGAAGGCTCGCCCTTGGTCTGGCCGATGTTGGTGCGGCGGATCGCCACCGTGACGATCTGCGCGCCCGAAGCGTCGATGGCGGCGCGCGTCTGCGCGAAATCCCTGTACTTGCCGGTGCCCACCAGGAGCCGGGACGAGAACGTCCGGCCGGCGATTTCAAGCGAATCCGTCTGCTTCAGATTCTTCACGTCAGCCTCCGCCCACGGCGGCAACGATTTCCAGCCGGTCGCCGTCGGCAAGCAGCGTAACGCCATGCGCGCTGCGGGGCACGATTTCGCCATTGCGCTCGACCGCGATTTTCCGGCCCGTCAGGGCCAGCGATCGGAGCAGGTCCGAGAGCGGCAAGGGCCGTGCATGGCGCTGCGTGTCACCGTTCACGGTAATTTCGATCATCTACCGAATAATACAATCATACCAATGAGTTGTGGTGTTTGCTGCAATGCAATATATACCTCAAGTAATACATCAAGAACGGAACTACTTCCTGTGAGATTCGGACAAAGAGAGTAGATTGGATGCCGTAGCACATTGTAGGAGAAGAAAAATGACGGCAAGAGCATGGATTATCGCAGCGTGCCTCACCCTCGGCGGGTGCAGCACCATGAGCGATTTCGGCACCAGCCTGCGCAAGGAAAGCCTGCGCAACGATCAGGGCCACGTCATCGGCTACAAGAACATGCTGCGCAACGAGCAGACCGGCGAAGTGCTCGCCCGGGTCCAGCTCTATACGCCGATGCGCAGCGAGAGCGGCGAAATCTACGGCTACGAGGAACAGGCGCGGGACGGCAGCATCATCCGCGACCTGGAAGGCCGCAGCATCGGCGGCCGATTCTCGGACCTGCGCAGCCGCGGCACCAATGCGAAGAGCAGGGGCCTCACCATCGTGTTCCGCCCGGCAGACACACCGCAGGTGGCGGCCGCGCAGCCGAAAATCTGGGAGCTCATGGCTTCCCTGCTGGGCTCGGACCTGCGCCGGATCCAGTAAGCGCTTCTGCTTTTCCCGTATTTCCTGAAAGCCGCGGCCTGCCGCGGCTTTTGTTTTCCGCCTTGCGCTGGCATCATTGCCGGCTAAGCGGCCTTCGTATAATGGCAATACCCTAGCTTCCCAAGCTAGAGCCGCGGGTTCGATTCCCGCAGGCCGCTCCACTGCTCCCGAAAATCCTCCCCTGCGAAATGCATTTACGCGTCAGGAGGTCGAACGCGAGAGCAACCAATAGGTCTGCATTGGCCCGTGACCCTTTAGTTCAACGACATCATGTTTTCGAATATTGAATTTGCTCTGCACTCGTTTGAACGTTGATTCCGAAATCAGTATGCGACCGGATCCAGCATGTCCCTGAATACGGCTGGCCGTATTTACGGTTTCACCAAAAATCTTGTAGTGAAAGCGGCTTTCTCCGACGACGCCCGCGAAGACGGGGCCGGTGTGGATACCCACGCGGATCTGAACATGCTCCGTTTCCGAAACGGGCACCTCGCTGGCCGCGCCAACGATTGCCAACGCAAATTCCGCGACCGCCTCGGGATGATTGTCGAGAGGACGGGGCGCGCCACCTACCGCAAGGTAGCCGTCACCGGTCGTTTCAATCTTTTCCACACCAAGCCGGCTGGCCGCAAGATCGAACCTGCCAAAAAGATCGTTCAGCAACAAAACCATGCGCTTGGGGCCTAGCCGCTCGGAAAGCGGCGTGAACCCGATGATGTCCGCGAAAACCACTGTGACATCCGCAAATTGATCGGCAATCGGGCTCTCGCCAGCTTGCAACCGTGGGATCACTGCCTCCGGAAGCACTCTTAGAAGCAACTCGGACTTGTGGCGGCTCGCGATCTCCATCGCCTGCGCTTTCGCTTTTTCAAGCCTCGCCTCGCGCCTCATGAAATTGATGCGGTCCGCGAGCGCAAACGAAAGCAAGAGCAAATCGGTCGCAATTCCCACATGAATGCTGTGTAGAGTGTAGAAGGTGTATGGCAGGACACCGAAGGTGCGTAGCGAACTTATGACGAAGCCGGCGAGAAGAAACACCCATGCGAGCAGCAAGAAGCGGGCGACACGATACCCGCCAAGCATCGCGCGAATGCCGATGAAAGCGACCAGCGCGGGGGTGAACAACATGATCATCGTCATCGACGTGGTGACGTATCGGTAGGAAAGCAGCCAACCTGTTGCTCCGCAGAAGGCCAGGAAGCCTGAGATTCCCACGACCACCTGTAGCACGCGGTCTGAGTACGGCGCACTCGCCGCAGTACCGAGAAAGGCGCGAACGAACTGCATGGCGAACAACGCCGCCAACGACGAGAACGTTGCGAAGCCATTGTTCGGCCACCATTGTCCGTCGGGGCCGAAATATTCGAAGCCGAAGCCGTCGAAACAGACCAGGCCTATGGCGAACGCTACGGCATAGAGCACGTAATAGAGGTAAGCGATGTCGCGAAGACTGATGAACAGCATCAAGTTGTAGAGAATCAGAGCGAGCAGCAGGCCATAAAACATGCCGAAACCGATCTGCGAGGTTCTGCTGTACGACGCGAACACGTCGGACCGCCAGAGATAGGCCGGCACGGTGATCGTTCCATCGGTGGTCACGCGAAGGTAGAAGCTTTCCTCGCCCGGCGTTGCGGATGGCAATAGCCGAAAGACGAAATTTCGATCCTTAACCTCGCGTACGTGCCAAGGCAAGGTGTCTCCGACCACCAATTGCCGGTATCGCAGGCCTTCCCGATCTCCTGGCTGCGGAACATAGAATTCGATGTGGTCCAGTAGCGGCCAGCGAATTTCAAGTAGAAGCCCCTCTGCAGGAAGTTGCTCGCGTGGCAACCGGAAACGCAGCCAGAGGGCCGACGATGTGTAGCCTAGATTCAGCACCTCCCCCGTGTGCCGCTGGAATTCGGCGTCCCAACGACTTGAGCGCACTTCCTCGAAACTGAGTTTGGCGTCGCGATCAATCAGCACCTCAAAATAAGGCCCGAGTGACAAGGGTCCGCTGAGACCAGGCAGCGGCGGCGGCGGTGGGGAAGCCAAGGCAGTTCCGCCGAATAAAACGAGGCTGGCGACTAGGAGGCGCAGCATGGAGGCGAGAGGATATTACCTTGCGTCTTCATGTAACCTTTAAAATCTACGGAGTTAGCGGACGAGGGTTCGATTCCCTTCACCCGCTCCAACGCCGCCGGAGGACCATGCCGTATTCGGTCGAGGGCAAGCTGGTCGTCGCGATCTCTTCCCGCGCGCTGTTCGATTTCGAGGAAGAGAACCGGGTGTTCGACGCCCGGGGCGAGCGCGCCTATATCGACCTGCAGTACTCGCGCATGAACGTGCCCGCGAAGGAGGGCGTGGCCTTCCGCCTGGTGAAAAAGCTGCTGGCGTTCAATTCGGGCGACGCGCAGCTGGTCGAGGTGGTGATCCTGTCGAAGAACGACCCGGTGTCGGGACTGCGCATTTTCCGTTCGGCCGAGCGCGCCGGATTGAAGCTCGAACGGGGCGTGTTCACGCGCGGGCGCAGTCCCTACCGGTATCTCGATGCGCTGAAAGCGAACCTTTTCCTCTCCGCCAACGAGAAGGACGTGATGGGCGCGCTCGACGCGCGCTTTCCGGCAGCCCGCGTGCTGCCGGAATCGGCGCAGGCGGGCGGCCGCCATGCCGAGGAAGTGCGCATCGCATTTGACGGCGACGCGGTGCTGTTCTCCGACGAGGCCGAGCGCGTGTTCCAGCGCGATGGCCTGGACGCGTTCACGCGCCACGAAACGGCTCACGCGCTGAAGCCCCTGCCGCCGGGGCCGTTCAAACCCCTGCTCGAGGCCTTGCACCGTCTGCAGGCTGCATCCGGCACGGAAGCACCGATGCGCGTGCGGACCGCGCTTGTCACCGCGCGCAGCGCTCCGGCGCATGAGCGTGCGGTACGCACCCTCATGGACTGGAACATCGCGGTCGACGAAGCGCTGTTTCTCGGCGGCCTGGACAAGGGCGAATTCCTGAAGGCATTCCAGCCGGATTTCTACTTCGACGACCAGCGTGGACATGTTGCGTCCGCCAGCCAGCACGTCGCCACCGGGCATGTTCCCTTTGGCATCGCCAACAAGGAAAAGGTGACTCCATGAAAGCGCTCAGGGCACTGTTCTACGGCGTGGCGGGGCTCGCCGCATTGGCGATCGTGGCGCTGGGTGCGGCTTTTCTGATCGTCGACGGCAAGTTCGTCAAGGCGCGTCTGGAAAGCGCCATGAAGGAGAAGAACCGCAGGCTGTCTATCGAGGGCGAGCCGAAGCTGAAGCTGTTTCCCGTGGCCGGCCTCGCGCTCGGCAAGACGTCGCTGAGCGAGCCGGGCAGCGACAGGCTGTTCCTGTCGCTCGATTCGGCCGAGGTCGCGGTGCGCGCCATGCCGCTGCTGTCCGGCGAGGTCGCGATCGAGACGCTCAAGCTCTCCGGACTCAAGGCGAGCGTCGTGCGGCGCAAGGACGGCACGATGAATTTCTCCGATCTCGCCGGACCCAAGGACAAGGACCGGAAGCCCGAGGAACCGCCCAACCTGCGCATAGCCGAAGTGCTCGTGGAGAAAGTGCAGCTTGCCTACCGGGACGAGGCGACCGGGCAGGAACTCAACATCTCGGATGCGACTCTCAAGACCGGCCGGCTCGACGGGCAGACGCCCGGCGATCTGTCGCTGTCGGCGAGAATCACGGGAAAGAAGCCCGACGCGGACCTCAGGGCGCAGGCTGCGGGCGCATTGCGGTTCAATCTCGGCAAGGAGGAGTTCGCCTTCGACAAGTTCAGCGCGCAGCTCAAGGGACGCTACGACCAGGATGCGGTCGCGGTGGAATTCTCCGCGCCGAAAGTCGAAGTGACGCCGGCCCGGGCCTCGGGCTCGGAGGTCAGGGGCTCGGTGCAGATCAAGGGTCCGCAGCAGAATCTCGACGCGAAGCTCCTGATCGCGGCCGTCGAAGGCTCGGCCAGCGCGCTGTCGATTCCGAAGATCTCCCTTGACCTGACCGCGACCGCGGCGGGAATTCCATTCAAGGCGAGGTTCGACGCTGCCATCAGGGCGAATCTCGCGAAGCAGGACCTGCAGGCGGAGGTGTCCGGCAAGCTGGACGATTCCACGCTCAAGGCGAAAGCAGGCTTGACGAATTTCGCGCCGCTGAACGCGAGCTTCGACGTCGGCATGGACCGCCTGAACGTCGACCGCTACCTGCCGCCGGAGCGCAGGGACGCGAACCCCAACCGGCCGATCGATCTTGCGGGACTGAGGGGCAAGACCGTCAACGGCAAACTCGCCATCGGCGCCGTCACCTACCGCGGCGCGAAAATGGAAAACCTGAAGGCTGAAATGAAGCTCGCCGGCGGCAAGCTCGAGGTTTCGCCGTTTGCGGCCAACCTGTACGGCGGGACGCTGTCGGGTGCGATCAGCGCCGACGCGGACGGCAACAGGCTGCAGGTCAAGGAAACGGCGCAGAACGTGGCCGTGGGAACGCTGCTGCGCGACGTGACGCAGAAGGACGTGCTCGAGGGCCGTGGCGCCGTCACCGCCGACCTGCAGACGGCCGGGCCGACGGTGGCCGTGATGAAGAAGGCGCTTGCCGGCAGTGCGCGCGTCGAAATGAAGGACGGGGCGATCAAGGGCGTCAACCTGGCCGACAGTGCCCGCAACATCAAATCCGCGCTGGGCGCGAAGCAGTCGAAGCCGGACCCTTCGCAGAAGACCGATTTTTCGGAGCTGAGCGCGAGCTTCAAGATCAAGGGCGGTGTCGCGCACAACGATGACCTGAAGGCGGCGTCCCCGTTCCTGCGGCTCGGCGGCGCCGGCGACCTGGATATCGGCAACAACACGATCGACTACCTGGCCAAGGCGACGCTCGCCGCAACCACCAAGGGGCAGGGCGGGCGCGACGCGAGCAAGGTCACCGGATTGACCATTCCGGTGAAGCTGAGCGGGCCGCTCGACAATCCGGCCTGGAACGTGGATTACTCGGCGCTCGTCGGCGGTGCGGCGACGGGCGGGGTAGGTGGGGTGGCTGAAACGGTGAAGAAGGGCGCGAGCGGCGTCGGCGACGCGGTGCGCGGGTTGTTCAAACGCTAAATTCTCTTCTCCTCGACGGCATGGCAGGCGCTCGCGGTGTCCCCGTGCCAGAGCAGTTTCGGCCTTTCGGATTTGCACCTTTCATTGGCATGCGGACAGCGCGGGTGGAACGCGCAACCCGTGGGCGGCGATAGCGGATTCGGCACTTCACCAGCCACGGGAGTGCGCTGGCGGCCGCTCATCTCAAGGTCCGGAACGGCATCGAGCAGCATGCGCGTGTAGGGGTGCTTCGGCCGCGCGAACAGTTCTTCGGCATCCGCGATTTCGACCAGGCGTCCCAGATACATGACGCCGATGCGGTCCGCGACATGGGAGACCACCGCCAGGTTGTGCGAGATGAAAAGGTAGGTGAGGCCGAGCCGGGCCTGCAGCTCGGTCATGAGGTTCAGGATCTGCGCCTGCACCGAAACGTCGAGCGCCGATGTCGGTTCGTCGCAGACCAGGAATTCCGGACGGCCGGAGAGGGCGCGCGCGATCGAGATGCGCTGGCGCTGCCCGCCGGAAAATTCGTGCGGGTATTTCTCCCCGTCCTCGGCGGCCAGGCCGACCTGTCTCAGCAGTTCCGCGACGCGTTCGTGAATTTGATTCCTGTTTTCCAGGAGATTCAAAACCAGTATCGGCTCCGCGATGATGTCGCGCACGCGCCAGCGCGGGTTGAGGCTCGCAAAAGGATCCTGAAAAATCATCTGCATGCGCCGGCGGATGCCGGCGGTCGCGGCGCTGGCCGACGGCGACGAGATTTCGACGCCATCGAAATTGATCCGTCCCCGCGACGGCGTGTACAACCCGACGATCAGGCGCGCGATGGTGGATTTACCGCAGCCCGATTCTCCGACCAGGGCGAGCGTTTCGCCTTTGCGCACCGCAAACGACACGCCGTCGACGGCCTGCAGCAACTGGCGCGGCGTGCCCTCGATGACGCGGTTGAGCCACGGACGCGAGACATCGAAGTCGCGGCCCACGTCCTCCAGATGGAGAAGCACCGCGCTAGTCATAGAGCCAGCAGGCGGTAAGGTTGGCGCCCGCCGGGCGCGGCTCGGGGCGCTCGGACTTGCAGCGCTCCAGGCTCCTGCCGCAGCGCGGATGGAAGGCGCAACCCGCGGGAATCGCGTTCAGCCGCGGCATCGCGCCATCGATCTGGACCAGCGGAGCGTGCATGCGGTTGCTGGCGACGCGGATCTTGGGTATCGACCCCATCAGGCCGGCGGTATAGGGATGGCGCGCGGCGCGTATCACTTCGCGCACCGGGCCGATCTCCGCGATCCGCCCGGCATACATCACGGCGACGCGGTCGGCGGTCTCGGCGATCACGCCCATGTCGTGCGTGATCAGCATCACGGCGGTGCCGTGGTCGCGCGCGAGGCGCTTGAGCAGCTGGATGATCTGCGCCTGGATCGACACGTCCAGCGCGGTGGTGGGTTCGTCCGCGATGATGAGGCGGGGTTCGGCGCACAGCGCCAGGGCGATGACGACGCGCTGGCGCATGCCGCCGGAGAACTGATGCGGATACTGGTTGATGCGTGCCTCGGGCGCCGGGATGCCGACTTCGCGCAACAATCCCAGCGCCCGCTCGCGCGCCTCGCCGGCGTCCATGTCGAGGTGCGTGCGGATTGTTTCCACCAGCTGCTCGCCGACCGTGAACAGCGGATTCAGGGAGGTGAGCGGATCCTGGAATATGGCGCCGATGCGCCTGCCACGGATGCGGCGCATGGCCTCGTAGGGCAGGTTGTCGATGCGCTCGCCTTCGAGCCGGATTTCACCCGCGGCTATGTGGCCGGGGGGTTCGAGCAGTCCGATGATGGCCGTGCCGGTGATCGACTTGCCGGCCCCCGACTCGCCCACTACGCCGAGTACTTCGCCGGGCGCGATTGAAAATGAGGCGCCGTCCACCGCAACCAGGGTGCCGCGGCGCGTCCGGAACTCGATTCTCAGGTCCTTTACTTCGAGGATCGAAGGGGAGGGGATCGCGCTCATCGCAGCTTCGGATTCAGGGCGTCGCGCAGCCAGTCGCCCAGCAGGTTCACCGACAGCACCAGGGTCACCAGCGCGATGCCCGGGAATACCGTGATCCACCATTCACCCGACAGCAGGAATTCGTTGCCGATGCGGATCAGGGTGCCCAGAGACGGCCGGGTGGGAGGCACGCCGACGCCGAGGAATGAAAGCGTGGCCTCGGTAATGATTGCGGTGGCGATGTGGATGGTTGCGATCACCAGCACCGGACCCATCACGTTCGGCAGCACGTGGCGCAGCATGATCGCGAGGGGCGGCCGCCCGATGACCCGTGCCGCTTGCACGTATTCCTTGTTCTTCTCGACCAGGGTCGAACCGCGCACCGTGCGCGCGTACTGCACCCAGCCCGAGATCCCGATCGCGAGGACCAGGACGGGGATCGCGATCTCGTCGTGCGACTCGGCGGGCATCGCGACGCGCGCCACCCCGTCGACCAGCAGTGCGATCAGGATCGCCGGAAAGGATAGCTGGACATCCGCGATCCGCATGATGAAGGCATCGAGCCGGCCGCCGAGATATCCCGACAGGAGCCCGAGCGTGACGCCGAGCACGAGCGCGAACAGCACCGCCGCCGTCCCGACGCCGAGCGAAATGCGCGCCCCATACATGATGGTCGAGAGGACGTCGCGACCCTGGTCGTCGGTGCCCAGCGGATTGCCGGGCGCGCCCTGCGCGGCCCAGGATGGCGGCGCGAAGGCATTGTTCAGGTCGAGCGACGCGGAATCAAACGGATTATGCGGCGCGAGCCAGGGCGCCAGCAGCGCCCCGCCCACGCAGATCACGGTCAGTATCGCGGCAGCGACCGCGACCGGCGACCTGCGGAAACTGTACGCAAGGTCGGTCTTCCAGAGTTTCCGGAAACTCACCGAATTGAAGCGGCAGACCCTGCCGTTATTTCGACAGCGGGAGCGACTCCTCCACCAGCGCGGCGAGGAAGCCGGCGCCGAGCGGAATCACCTCGTCGTTGAAGTCGTATCCGGGATTGTGCAGGTAGCAGTTGTTCGGTCCGCCGCCCTGGCCGAGAAAGACATAGGCACCCGGGCGCGCCAGCAGCATGTAGGAGAAATCCTCGCCGCCCATGGTCGGCTCGGCATCGGTGAATACGTTGCCCTTGCCGAACACGCGTTCCCCGACCGTGGCCGCGAACATCGCCTCGCGCTCGGTGTTGATCGTCGAGGGATAGCCGCGCTTGTATTCGGTCTCCGCGGTGCAGCCCATTGCCCTGGAGATGCCGTCGACGATTTCCTTTACACGGACCTCCGCCAGGTCGCGTGTTTCCGGCCGGAAGCTGCGTACGGTGCCGATCAACTTGACGAAGTCGGGGATCACGTTGAAGACGTTGGTCTGGCTGGTCTCCATGGAGCAGACGGACACCACGATCGCGTCCAGCGGGCTGGCGTTGCGGCTGGCAATGGTCTGCAGCGCGGCAATGACCTGTGCCGTCGCCACCACCGGATCCACCGTCAGGTGCGGCATCGCGGCGTGCCCGCCCTTGCCCCGGATCGTGAGCACGATTTCGTCGGTGGCAGCCATCACCGGTCCCGGCCTGACCGCCATCTGTCCCGGCGGCAGCCCCGGCCAGTTGTGCACCGCGTAGACCTCATTGGCCGGAAAGCGGTCGAACAGCCCCTCCTCGACCATGACCTTGCCGCCGCCACCGCCTTCCTCCGCCGGTTGAAAGATGAGATAGGCCGTGCCGTCGAAATTCCTGGTTTCCGCCAGGTAACGCGCGGTGCCCAGCAGCATGGTGGTGTGGCCATCGTGCCCGCAGGCGTGCATGCGCCCGGCGTGCGTCGACTTGTGCGGGATGTTGCTGGTCTCGTGCATCGGCAGGCAGTCCATGTCGGCACGCAGGCCGACGGCGCGGCCGCTGGCGGACTTCTTTCCTTTCACCACGCCCACCACGCCGGTCTTCGCCAGCCCGCGATGCACCTCGATGCCCCAGGCCGCAAGCTGATCGGCGACCAGCTGGGAGGTGCGGTTTTCCTCGAAGGCGAGCTCGGGGTGGGCATGGATGTCGCGCCGGATGGCGCGCAGCTCGGCATGGTAGGAACGGATCTTTTCGACGGGAGAATCAAGTTTTTCGGCGGGTGCGTTCATGTTTTTCCTCTTGCGCCGGTACGGCGGCGGATTTCAGCCTGTGGCGACGGCCCTGTCTATGCGCAGGCGCGGGTCAACCGCATAGTAGAGCAAGTCGACCGCCAGGTTGATGATGACGAAGAAAAGCGCGATCAGGCACAGGTAGGCCGCCATCACCGGCACGTCCGCGAAACTGACCGCCTGGATGAACAGCAGGCCCATGCCCGGCCACTGGAACACGGTTTCGGTGATGATGGCGAAGGCGATGATTGCGCCCAGCTGCAGCCCCGTGATGGTGATCACCGGCACCAGGGTGTTCTTCAGGGCGTGGCCAAAATGCACGGCGCGGTCGGTAAGCCCGCGCGCGCGGGCGAACTTGATGTAGTCGGTACGCAGCACTTCGAGCATCTCCGCGCGCACCAGCCGCTGGATCAGCGTCATCTGGAACAGGCCGAGCGTGATCGCGGGCAGGATCAGCGATTTCAGGCCGGATGCGGTCAGAAGCCCGGTGCTCCACCAGCCAAGCAGCACGGTGTCGCCGCGCCCGAACGAAGGCAGCCAGCCGAGCTGCACCGCAAAGACGAGGATCAGCAGGATTCCGATCAGGAACGTGGGCAGCGACACGCCCACGAGCGACACCGCGAGCATGAGCTGCGACAGCCACGAATTTCGCCGCAGCGCGGTGTACACGCCCATCGAAACACCGCCGACGAGCGCAAAGAGGGCCGCGACCAAGGACAGCTCGAGCGTCGCCGGCAGGCGCTCGGCGATCAGTCTCGACACCGGCTGTGCCTGGCGCAGGCTGAGCCCGAATTCGCCCTGCACGGCGCGCCCCACGAATTTCGCGTACTGCTCGTAAAACGGCCGGTCGAGGCCGAGCATCTGGGTGATGCGCGCCCGGTCGTCGACCGTCGCATCCTGGCCCAGCATGAACAGCACCGGATCGCCCACGAAGCGGAACAGCGAAAACGCGATCAGGCCGACCGCAAGCATGACGAGGACCGCCTGTGCGAGGCGGCGAAGGATGAAGGCGAGCATGCGTATGCGCAGGGGGTACGGTCGCTACCTTGCCATAGAATCGGCGCGTGCCGGACTTTTCGCAAAAACTCGTGCAGTGGCAGCGTCGCCATGGACGGCACGGGCTGCCCTGGCAGGGGACGCGCGACCCTTATCGCATCTGGCTGTCGGAGATCATGCTGCAGCAGACCCAGGTCGCGGCGGTGATCCCGTACTACGAACGCTTCCTTGCCCGGTTCCCCGACATTGCTGCGCTGGCCGAAGCCTCGGAGGACGAAGTCCTGCGGCTCTGGAGCGGGCTCGGCTACTACGCGCGCGGCCGCAATTTGCGCAAGGCTGCGCAGCATGTCGTCGAGCGTGGCGGATTTCCCGACACGCCCGAGGGCCTGGCCGAGCTGCCTGGCATCGGTCCGTCCACGGCCGCGGCCATCGCGGCCTTCTGCTTCGGGCGTTCCGCCGCGATCCTCGACGGCAACGTGAAGCGGGTGCTGGCGCGCTGCTTCGGCGTGGAAGGCGAGAAGGCGCAATGGCAGCTCGCCAACGAGCTGCTGCCGCGGAAGAACGTCGAGACATATACGCAGGCCCTCATGGACCTGGGCGCGACGGTCTGCACGCGCGGCAAGCCGCGCTGCGGCGACTGCCCCGTGGCGAAGGACTGCGTCGCGCTGCGCGAGGGCCGGGTCGCCGAGCTGCCGGCGCCGCGCAAGCGCAAGCCGCTGCCTGAGCGCCGTGCGAACTGGCTCGTGCTGCTGCACCAGGGCGCCGTGCTGCTCGAGCGCCGCCCGAGCCCCGGTTTGTGGGGCGGCCTCTGGACGTTTCCGGAAGGCCCCGGGAAGGACGTGCGCGGCCACTGCGCGCGCGCTTTTTCCTGCGAGGTCGCGCAGCCGCAGCGGCTAGATGAAGTGGAGCACGGCTTCACGCATTTCAGGCTGGTCGCGCGGCCGCTGCGCTGCGAAGTGCGCAGGCTTGCGCGCGGCGCGCAGTCGCCCGGGATGATGTGGCTGGATCTCGCCGATGCGGCGCAGGCCGCCGTGCCGGCGCCGGTGCGCGCGCTGCTGAAATCGCTGTAGGGAAGAATGCCTAGCCGGCGGCCGTGCCGCCGCGCGACACGAGCTTTTGCAGGATATCGAGGCGCTGCGCGCCGTCGCCGATCTCCAGCAGCTTCTGCTTCGTCTCCGCGGGCAGCGGCAGCACTTCCGCGAGGCGCGCGCTCACCCAGGCGCTGGATTCGAAGTTCCAGGGCTGGGCGAACAGCTTTTCGCCGTGCTCGGAGGCGATGCGCTGCAGCAGCCTGCGGCACAGGCTGCCCTCGGGCACGGGCGCATCGCTGTCTTCCGGGAGGAGCTCCACGGACGCGGTGACGAGGCCATCCGCCTGCATGCCGCGCGAAAGTATGCGGAAGCGCCGGCCTCCCTGCGCCACGATCTGCAGCAGGCCCAGCTGCTCCATGTCCCAGTGCACGATGCGCGCGAGGCAGCCCACGTCTTCCGGCACCGCGGGCGCACCCACCTCCGTGCCCTCGCGGATCAGGCAGACGCCGAAAGGCGCGCCGTCGCGCAGGCATCCCTTGGCCATTTCCAGGTAGCGCTGCTCGAAGATCCGCAGCGGCAGCAGGCCGCCCGGGAACAGCACCGTGTTGAGCGGGAAGAGGGGAGCGTCCTTGAGGCTGTCCGTCATTCGCCGGCGGCCGCGTCCGCCGCGGCGAGGCCGCGATGGCGCACCAGGACGCGCGCTTCGGCGCCGAAGGCGCGCGCCAGCCGCTCGGCGATGTACACCGAGCGGTGTCGGCCGCCGGTGCAGCCGATTGCGACCGTGAGGTAATTGCGGTTGTCGCGTCGCACGTCGGGCAGCCAGCGCGCGAGAAAAGCGCGCACGTCCTCGAGGAACGCGCCGACTTTCTCCTGCCGCTCCAGGTATTCGACAACCGGCGCGTCGCGCCCCGTGAGTTCGCGCAAGCCCGGCTCGTAGTGCGGATTGGGAAGCATGCGCACGTCGAGCACCCAGTCCGCGTCCAGCGGTATGCCGTCGCGAAAGGCGAAGGATTCGAACAGCAGCGTCAATGAGCCTTCGCCCAGCCCCAGCAGGCCCTTGATCCAGTTGCGCAGCGTCTTGGGCTGCAGTCCGCTGGTGTCGATGTGGTGTCCGAGTTCGGCCACGCCCGCAAGCAGTGCGCGCTCCCGCTCGATCGCCTCGCCGAGCGTAAGGCCGGAGCCGACCAGCGGATGGCTGCGCCTCGTCTCGGAGAAGCGGCGCAACAGTGTCGGGCCGTTCGCCTCGAGGAACAGCAAGGTCGCTTCCGCGCCGCGCGACTTGAGCGCCGCAAGGTGTTCCGGAAGAGACGAATGCGCGACGCTGCGCGCGTCGACGCTGATGGCGGCGCGGTCGTGCCCTGCCTCGCCGAGGAATTTCACGACATCGAGCAGCAGTGCAGCGGGCAGATTGTCGACGCAGTAATAGCCGCTGTCTTCCAGGACGTCGAGCGCGATGCTCTTGCCCGAGCCCGACAAACCGCTGACCAGGACGAGCTGCACTGCCTAGGAACGGGGGGACCGAGGTTCTTCCCGCAGTTCCCCTGTGTTCCCCTCCTGGCCGTCGCTCTCCATCGCGAGTTTCTGGCGCGCCAGGAACTCGGCCGCCGAGTCCTTGCCGCGCAGCTGCAATATGTAGTTGCGGACCGCCGCCTCCAGAAGAACGGCGAGGTTGCGGCCGGCGGCAACCGGAATCACCACCTTGCGAACCGTCACGCCGAGAATCTCCTCGGACAGCTCCGACAGCGGCAGGCGCTCGGTGGTGTCGCGTGCACCGCTCTTGGCGGGTTTTTCGAGATGCGCGACGAGCTTGAGCTTCATCTTCGGCCGCACCGCGGTTTCGCCGTAGATGGCGCGGATGTTGATGAGTCCGAGGCCGCGCACCTCGAGGAAATCCTTGAGCAGCGGCGGGCAGCGGCCCTCGAGCGTGGTCGCGGCGATGCGCGAGATTTCGACGATGTCGTCGGCCACCAGTCCCTGGCCCCGGCTGATGAGTTCAAGCGCGAGTTCGCTTTTGCCGACGCCGGAGTCGCCGGTAATCAGCACGCCCACGCCGAGAACGTCCATCAGCACGCCGTGGCGTTCCGTCGTGTCGGCGAGCCGCTTGGCGAGGTAGTTCGCCAGTTTCTCGATGACGCGCGCCGCGGGAAGCGGGGAGGTGAAGAGCGGCGTCTGCGTGCGCTCGGCGCCCTCCAGCAACGCTGCCGGCGGCGTGACGCCATCGGCGAAGATCAGCGCCGCGGGCGCGGGCCCGAACAGCCGGTCGGCGAGCCCGGCTATGGTGCCGGCCTCGTAGGCGCCGATCACCTGCACGCTGTTCGGGTGGGTGAGGTTGAGATGGCCGATCAGCGCCGCGGCCGCGGCCGATTCGCGCCGCACCGCGGTGCGCCCTTCGCGCCCGGCTGCCCAGGCAAGCGAAAGCGCCTCGCGGTTGTCGTCATGCAGCTGCGCGACGTTGACCTGAAGCATCGGGCTGCCACGTGGAGATGATCTGGTGCAATTCGGCGGCATCCCGCGCGCGCATCATTGCTTCGCGCAGCGGGCGATCGCCGAACATCTGCGCCAGTTCGGAAAGAATTTCGAGGTGCTTTTCCGTGGCGTGCTCCGGAACGATCAGCGCGAACACCAGGTGCACCGGTTTGCCGTCGGGCGCATCGAAGGCCACCGGTTGCGCGAGACGGACAAATGCGCCGACGGCGTCTTTCAGCCCCTTGATGCGTCCGTGCGGGATCGCGACGCCTTCCCCGAGGCCGGTCGAGCCCAGGCGCTCGCGCGCGAACAGGCTTTCGAAAACCACGCCCCTGGCGACGCCGTGTCCGTTCTCGAACAGCATCCCGACCTGCTCGAACAGCCGCTTCTTGCTGGAAGCGGCGAGGTCGGGCAGGACGTTGGCCGGCGGGAGCAGCTTTGCGACGAGGCTCATTGAAGGGCGCGGAGTATATACCCGGGAGCCGGAACCTGCGCCAGCTAGACCGGATCGTGTTTCGAGGCGCCGCCGTGCGGCCTGCCGGAATGCAGGTCCTTGTATTTGAGAACCTGCCGGTCGAGTTTGTCCACCAGCAGGTCGATCGCCGCGTACAGGTCCGCCTGTTCGCAAGCGCAGTGGATTTCCTTGCCGGGGACGTGCAGCGTTGCTTCGGCCTTCTGGCCGAGCTTCGACACCGAAAGGGTCACGTGCAGGTCCAGCACATGGTCGAAATGGCGCTTGATCCGCTCGAGCTTGCCGCTGACATGGCCGCGGATCGCCGGCGTTACTTCGAGGTGGTGTCCGACGATGTTCAGGTTCATTAGAGACTCTTCCTCTGGTTGACAGGCGGAATCTGCAGGGATTCCCGGTATTTCGCAATCGTGCGCCGCGCCACCACAATACCCTGCTCTCCCAGGATTTGCGCGATGCGCGAGTCCGACAGCGGCGCGCCGGCATCTTCGGCGGCCACCAGTTGCTTGATCAGCGCGCGGATCGCGGTGGAGGAGGCGGCGCCGCCGGTGTCGGTGGCGACGTGGCTGCCGAAGAAGTACTTGAGCTCGTAGGTGCCGCGCGGCGTCGCCATGTACTTCTGCGTGGTGACGCGCGAGACGGTGCTCTCGTGCACCCCGAGCACGTCGGCGATCTCGCGCAGTACCATCGGGCGCATCGCGACCTCGCCGTGCTCGAGGAAATTCCGCTGCCGGTCGACGATCGCCTGGGAAACGCGCAGGATCGTGTCGAAGCGCTGCAGCACGTTCTTGATCAGCCAGCGCGCCTCCTGCAATTGCGTCGCGAGCGCGTTGCCGCCGCTGCTGCGCGGCCTCGCCGCGAGTTCCGCATAGAGGCGGTTGACGCGCAGCCGGGGCATCGCCTCCTGGTTGAGGCTGGCCCGCCACACGCCCTTCGTCTTGCGCACCACCACGTCCGGTATCACATAGCGCGCTTCCACCTTGGCGAACGCGGCGCCCGGGCGGGGATTCAGCCCGCGGATCAGCGTCTGGGCCGCGCGCAATGCCTCGTCGCCGGCGCCAGTGAGGTTCCTCAGCCGCACGTAGTCGCGGCTGGCGAGGAGATCGAGATGCTGCTCGCAGACCGTCAGTGCCAGCGAGGCGATGGCGTCCGGCCCGCGTTCTTCGTTCTCCATCGCGCGGATTTGCAGCGCGAGGCATTCGCCGGGCGAGCGCGCCCCCACGCCGCCCGGCTCGAAGTTCTGCAGGTGCCGGAGCGCGATCGCGAGTTCCTCGACGCTGACATTCGCCTCCGCGGACATGAGCGCCGCGATATCCTCCAGCGACTGCGTCAGGTAGCCATCCTCGTCGAGCGCGTCGATGAGCAGCCCGACGAGCGCGCGGTCGCGCTCGCCGAGGTTGGTCAGGGCAAGCTCGCCGTTCAAGTGGTCGCGCAGCGTCGGCAGGTCCGGCGGCGCGTGATTGCGGTCGCCGTCGTCGTCCGCGGCGCTGTCCTCGGTGCCGCGCCAGGGCGCGGCGAAATCGGCGGGCAGTTCCTCGTTGCGCTCGGTATTGTTGGGCTGGGCTTCGTCGGCCGAGGTTCCCGAGGGCGCCTCGCGTTCCGCTCCGGCCGGCCCGGCCGCCGCCGCGTCGGTTTCGCCGTCCTCTCGCTCGAGGATCGGGTTCTCGATCAGCAGCCGCTCGATTTCCTGGTTCAGTTCGACAGTGGAGAGTTGCAGCAGGCGGATTGATTGCTGGAGCTGCGGCGTCAGCGTCAGGTGCTGCGAAAGGCGGAACTGCAGGGTAGGTTTCATGTCGGCAAGCCGCGGGTCTACATGCGGAAGTGCTCGCCGAGGTAGACGCGGCGGACATTGTCGTTGCCCACGATCTCTTCCGGCCTGCCGTTGGCGAGTACCGAGCCTTCGTTGATGATGTACGCGCGGTCGCAGATACCGAGCGTTTCGCGCACGTTGTGGTCGGTGATCAGCACGCCGATGCCGCGCTCCTTCAGGTACCCGATGATGCGCTGGATATCGAGCACGGCAATCGGGTCGACCCCGGCGAAGGGCTCGTCGAGCAGTATGAAGGCGGGTTTGTTGCCCAGCGCGCGGGCGATTTCAAGGCGCCGGCGCTCGCCTCCCGACAGCGAGAGCGCCGTGTGCTTGCGCAGGTGCGATATGTTCAGCTCGCCCAGCAGCTCGGCGAGGCGAGACTGAATTTCATGCGCCGGCAGGCCCTGCAGCTCGAGCACTGCCTGCACGTTTTCCTCGACGGTAAGCTTGCGGAATACGGAGTTCTCCTGCGGCAGGTAGGAAATTCCGAGTCGCGCCCGGCGATGAATCGGCAGCTGCGTGAGCTCGCGCTCGTCCAGGTGGATGCGTCCGGCGTCCGCGGGGACCAGCCCCACGATCATGTAGAAGCAGGTGGTCTTGCCCGCGCCGTTGGGGCCGAGCAGCCCCACGACCTCGCCGCTCGCCACATCCAGCGAAACTCCCTCGACCACCGTGCGCGATTTGAAGCGTTTGCGCAGATTCGCCGCGCGAAGAACGCTCATTTCGCGTCTGGCTTCGACTTCGGCTGGATCACCGCTTTGACGCGGCCCGCGGGGGCGGCCGGGGCGGAGCCTTTCGCCGCGCTCACGGAAAAGTACTCGGTGCGCTGGTCGAGGAAGATGTATTCGCCGTTCACGACATCCTGGTCGCGCTGCACGCGCGCCCGCTCGAACAGCTCGATGCGCTCGTTGCGGTCGTCGATTTCGATGCGCAGCGCCTCGCCTTCCGTCCAGCTGCCCTCCTTGCTGTCCTTGGGGTCGCCCTTCTGGCGGAATCGGACCGGCTTGCCGTACGCGGTGGTGAGCTGGAACCCATCGGCATCCTGGTGCACCACGATCCGGTCGGCGCGCACGACCACGGTTCCCTTGGTAAGCACGACGCTGCCCTCGAAAATGGTCATGCGCTTCGCGTCGTCCGAACTCATCCTGTTCGCCTCGATGTTCGTCGGCTTGTCCTTGTCGGCCTTCTCGGCGAGGGCCGGCAGGGCCGAGAGCACGAAGAGCGCCGTCGCGAGGGCGGTGGCAGCGTTATTCGTTCGCATCGGTGTTCAGGCTGGCCTTTTTCCCGGGTGCGAACCGGCCGCGTACCCGTTCGCGCAAGAACAGCTCTTTCGTATCGTTGTGGTACTCCATGCCGCGACCCGACAGTACGCGGTCGCCCTCCGTAATCACGACATCGCGGTCGGTGCGTATCACGGAATGCGAATTGACTATGTGCATGAAGGTGGTGCGCATGCGCGTTTCGTAGTGGCCGGGCCCGGCGTCGCGCACCACCAGCACGTTGTCGTAGAGGAAAACCTCCTCGCCGTCCTGCGACACCGTGCCGCGGTCCGCAGTCACCGTCACGCGCGGTTCGTTCGGCCTGGTGCGCACCACGCGCGGCGCCACCAGGTCGGTCGAATCGTCGTCCGGGTAATGTATCATTTTCGCCGCCACGAGCGTGGAATCGACAAGGCCCTGCACGTTGAATCTCGTATGCGTGAGGTTGTCCACCACGTAGTCGGGGTCGTGGCGGCGCAGCGAAGGGTGTATGCCTTCTTCCTCCCGTACCGTCCGCTCCAGCCAGAACGTGAGCCCGGCCAGCGACAGCACCAGCAGGAGAGGGAACATCCGCGTGGTGGACAGTCTCATGCGGACAGCTTCATATGGTGAGACTCACGCGAGGTACCGCGCCATCGCGGCATCCAGGGTGCCCTGCGCGCGCATCAGGAGGTCGCAGATTTCACGCACGGCGCCGCCGCCGGCTGGCGCGCGCGCGACGTACTGGACATGGCTGCGCACCAGTTCATGCGCCTCGCGCGGCGCACAGGCGAAGCCGCAGCGCCGCAGGACCGGCAGGTCGATGAGGTCATCGCCCATGAATCCGGCATCGCCCGCGGCAATGCCGAGCCTGGCACAGAGCGGCTCGAACGCGCCCAGCTTGTCATCGGCCCCCTGCAGCACGTGCAGGACCCCCAGTTCCGCGGCACGCAACGCCACTGCCGGGGAAGTACGGCCGCTGAGCAAGGCGACCGCAACGCCTGATTGCATCAGCAGCTTGATGCCGTGCCCGTCGATCGCGCAAAAGGCCTTGAGCGCTTCGCCCGAAGGGCCATACCAGAGCTTGCCGTCCGTGAGCACGCCATCGACGTCGAACAGCATCAAACGCACTCGCTTGGCGCGGACCAATGTGTCGCGCATGGCGCCATCCGGCGCGTTGCTGGCCTCGTTACCCACGCTAGATGACTTTGGCCCGGAAGAGGTCGTGCATGTTGAGCGCGCCGACCAGCTTGCCGCCCGCATCCACCACGAGCAGCTGGTTGACCTTGTGGCTCTCCATTATTTCAACCGCCTCGACAGCCAGCGCCTCGGGCCGGATGGTGCGCGGGCCGGCCGACATGACCTCGGCGATGCGCGTCGCGCCATGATCCGTGATTTTCTCGAGGGTGCGCCGCAGGTCGCCGTCGGTGAATATGCCGCGCACGCGCCCGGCGGAATCGAGCACCGCCGTCATGCCGATCTGGCCGCGCGTCATCTCGCGGATCGCTTCCTTGAGGGTCGCGCTGTCGGACACTCGGGGCACTCTGGCATCTGCGCGCATCACGTCGGTAACGTGCAGCAAGGCCTGGCTGGCAAGCGCCTGGCGCGGCAGCTGGCCGCGCGGATGGTGCAGGGCGAAGTCGGTGGCCGAGAAACCGCGCGCATCGAGCAGGGTGACGGCCAGTGCATCCCCGAGAGCGAGCGCGGCAGTGGTGCTCGCGGTCGGCGCCAGATTGTGCGGGCACGCTTCTTCCTTTACCGCCGCGTCCAGGTTGACATTCGATTCCCTGGCAAGCGTCGAATCGGATTTTCCGGTGATCGCGATCAGCTTGGCGCCGAGGCGCTTCACCACGGGAAGGATCTCCACCAGTTCCGCGCTTTCGCCCGAGTTCGATATCGCAATGAAGACGTCGTCGCGCTTCACCATGCCGAGGTCGCCGTGGCTCGCTTCGGCCGGATGCACAAAATACGCCGGCGTGCCCGTGCTGGAGAGCGTCGAAGCGATCTTGCGCGCGATGTGTCCGGATTTGCCGATGCCGCTGACAATGACGCGGCCCTTGCAGTCGAGGATGAGCGATACCGCGGCGAGAAAGCGCTCGTCGACCCGCCCGATGAGGGCGCGCACCGCGTCGGCTTCGATCGCCAGCACGCGCCGCGCGAGTTCCAGCGCTGAGGCGGTGGCGTCCTTCGGTATCATGCGGGAAAGTATAGCCCAACCCCTTCATTTTTCTGGCCGATGGACATCGCGCGCGCATCGCTGCAGCAGGCCCTCGGCTTACGCTTCAAAGGGCTGTCGCCCCCCGCATACGCGGCGCTTGCGTTGTCGTTCGCGGCGCTCTGGCTGCTCGGTCGGCGCTATGCCGGCATCGCGCACGATGCGAGCATTTATGTCGTGCAGGGCCTGCGCAGGCTGGATCCCGCGTCGTTCGACAAGGACCTGTTCTTCGCGCACGGCGCGCAGGATGCGTACACGGTATTTCCGCAGCTTTATGCGCCGCTGATCGATGCGCTTGGCGCTGGCGGCGCGGCCCTGGCAGTCACCCTGGCAGGGCAGGCTGCGTTCCTCGGCGCTGCTGCAGTACTCGTATGTCGAATCGCCGCCGGCCAGGCCCGCTGGTGGTCGCTGGCGTTGCTCGCCGTGATATCCGGCTACTACGGCGGGGTCGGTGTATTCCGCGTGGCGGAGCCATTTGCTACCGCGCGAACCCTTGCCGAGCCCTTGGTGCTCGCGGCGCTAGCCTGCACGCTCGCGTCACGACACTACGCGGCTGCCGTTACACTGGCCGCCGCCGCTGCTCTGCATCCGCTGGTGGCGCCACCCGGCATCGCTGCCGTGTATCTCTGGCATGCGGTTGCGCGGCCGCGCCTGCTCTGGTCGATACCGGTTTTCGCCGCATTGATGCTCGCGCTCGCCTTTGCACGGCCCGGAATCGCGCTGCCATTGGACCCTCCATGGCTGGCTGCGGTACAGGAGCGCTCTCCGCACCTGTTCATGTCGCTGTGGGAGTTGCCCGACTGGTCACGCCTCCTTTGGGGTCTATGCGTGTCGTATGCCGCACTTCGCTTCGTCGACGCGCCGGTGCGCCGGCTCGTGCTTGTGGTCGCTGCTGCCGGCCTGGCCGGACTGGCGGCGAGCTGGATTGCGGTGGATCTGCTCGACAATGCGTTTGCAGCCGGCCTGCAGCTGTGGCGCGCGCACTGGCTCCTGCATTTCCTCGCGATCGTGCTTGTGCCGGTGACGGTCGCCGGATTGTGGGGACTCGGCAACAATGCAGCGCGCGCCGCAGCCGCGTGCGTAGCAGCGAGTTGCAGCTTTGGACGCGACGAACTGCCTGCGGCGGCTTTGCTGGTCTTGGTCGCGCTCGTTCTGGACGCATCGCAGCGGCGCCGGCCGGATTGGATGAGTGCGGCAGTATTCCGGGGGCTGCTGCTGGCGGTTGTCTGCACCGCGTCTGTCGGATTGATGTTCGAGGTGCAATTTCGTATGCCATCCGTGTACGGTGCGATGCAAGTGCCTGTCTGGAGCGACTACGTCGCCGCCGCGGCAACCGTGGGTGGAATGCTGCCGATCGCGATTCTGCTATGGCTGATCGCCTGCTCGCGCTTTGTGCTGGTCGCGGCGGGCCTCGCAGCGGCGACATTCGCTTTGAGTATTGCCGCCTGGGACGCGCGCAAGCCGTGGCCCCGGTTCATTGACGCTGCGAGTGCCACCCCGAATCCATTCCGCAGCGCCTTGCCGCCAGGCGCGCAGGTGTTCTGGCCGGGTTCCTACGGCAGGACCTGGCTGGTTCTTGGCAAGCCGACCTGGTTCGCCGATGACCAGGGGGCGGGCATCGTGTTCCACCGCGACACGGCGATCCAGTACGCCAGCCGCAAGCGCGCCGTGCATGATCTGCAGTCAGCAATGGAGAATTGCGCCATGGCCGCGCAACCTGACTGCCGCATCGACGCGCGCCCCGCGCGAGAGCTCTGTGCGCGGCAGGATGGGCCCGACTATCTGGTGCTGAATGCCCGCATCGATGGCTACGACGCGGTGGAATGGACCTTGCCGCCGGAATCCGGGCTGGGCAGCAAGTCGCTGCTCCTATATGCCTGCCGCGCATTCGCCACAAAAGAAAAGGGCCGGCACTAGGCCGGCCCTTCGATCCTGCGACGCGCCGCGCTTAGAGCGCGCGGCAGAGCGTATAGACGTTGGTTCCCGATTCCTGGTACGCCGCGGTGGCGGTTGCAATCGTTGGGTTGGGCGCAGTCTGAAGTTGTCCACGCACGGTGCCGGCACCGGGCTGACCGTCATCCATTTGCGTATCCACCGCAATGGCGATCTTGTCGGGTAGGCCCGCCGAGCAGATGATCAGGCCGCTGAATCCCCCGAGCACCGCCCCCCCGGAACTGTTGCCGGTTTGCACCCCGAGTTGGCCCGTGACGGCATTGAACGGTTGAAGCACTCCGCTACCGGCAACGAAGCCGGCCCGCCGCAGGTGATCCCACCAGCTGCACGATTCGACCCCAACGACGCACGCCACGCCACCATTGTTGTAGGTTCCCCCAACAACGCCATTGCCATCACCAGATGTTGCGGCGGTAGGGGTGGTCCAGCGCGCTGCCGCACCGCTGTCATCGCCCGGAATCGCGCGGTAGCGGTCCTGGTAGCCGTAGTAGGCCGCCGAGATCCCGGAGAAGTCGGCGACCACGTTCTTGATCTTCGCCTGCGTGATCATTTCCTGACCCTTCAGGATGCCGCCCAGCAGCAGCCCGATGATCACCAGAACGATCGCGATTTCGACCAGCGTGAAGCCCGTTTGTGTACGTTTCATAACCCCGCTCCTTCCTTGGAGATTCCAAGTGAGGGGTAATACGCAATCGGCATGCCAAGGGAAAAGCGCTGAAAACCATCGATTTAGGTCAGAATTCGTCAAAAAAACGTCAACAACTCGACGTTAGTGACGAAATTTCAACGCCTCCGAGGTTTCGGGCTCTCCTTGAGGCGACGCTCGAGTTCCTCCAGGCGGCCCTGGAGAAAGCGCTGCTCCTCCGGGTTGCGTATCTGGCCGGACGCGAGCAGCCCGCCGAGCATCACTTTGGCGGATTCAATTTCGTTCATGTCCTCGAGGATGAAGATCTCCATCTGCTTCGCCCACAGAGGGACCGACTCGTCCGTGGCATGGCGCTGGATCGCGGCGGCGTAGCGGCGCGCCAATGGCAGGTCCTGCAGGCGGTGCTTCGCCAGCAGCGCGGCATGCGCGAGAGTTGGCCAGCGGCGGTTCGGGTCGGCGGCGAACTCGTCGAAGATGAAATCGAGAATTCGCCGCATCTTCGCGGGATCCGGGTTCTCGGCGTAGATGCGCGCCGCCGCGAACAACGGGTAGCCGCTGCGCGGATCGGTGGCAAGAATTGCGCGCAGCCAGCCGACCAGCCGCGAATAGTCCAGGTTTTGATAGGAAATCGCGTTGCTGCCGTGAAAATCGAAGGCCTGCAGCCATACCATCGCCAGCCGCGCAAGCGCGGCGGGTTCGCCCACGCTGGCCAGGCGCAGTGCCCGGACCGAAGGCGGAGGCGGCAGGTCCTTGGCGGAGGGCGCGGTCGCAGCCCGAGACAATTGCCATGCGAGTTGCGCAGACAGCGCGACCGCGAGAAATGCCAGGATCCCGCCCGATACCGCCGACAACGGCCGCTCAGTGCTGCGCCGGAAGCGCGTCAGGTCCATCCTACAGATTGCGCCTGCTGAAATCGAACAAGCCCGCCGCGGCAAGGAGCAGGAAGTAGAGCGCCAGCCCGGCGATGGCCTGCGCGAATTCTCCCGCCTGCGGCACGCCGTACAGGAGCCAGTCGCTGCGCGTCGCCAGGTCCAGCCGCGGTAGCAGCAGCGCGATCGCATCGACGAACCAGCGCGCTGCGATGGCGGGCAGCGAGTCATCGGCCTGCGGGGTGCCGGCGATCGCCTGGATCGCCGACATCGAGCGCCCGAGCACGTACAGACCGGCGACCGCGGCGAGCGCGGCCAGGGTTTGCGCCATCGCCGACGCAAAAAACAGCGCCGCTGCGGCGACCAGCGCGGTTTCCGCGGCCAGCGACAGCCACCAGGCCGCCAGATCCGCAGGCTGCGCCCAGATCAGCAGCGGCAGCGCAAATATGGTGGCGAGAATCGCGCCGGCACAGCCGAAGCCCGACAGCTTGCCGATGTAGTAGGCGGAGCGCGAGACCGGCAACGCAAGCGCGAGTTCCAATCCCTTGTCATTCGCTTCCCGCGAGACGCTCGCGACGACATGGGCTGCGATCAGGAACACGGCGCAAGCACGCAGCAGCGCGCCAGCCGCGGACGCCTGCAGTGCCGCCGCTTCGGTGATTGCGACGCGCGAGAGGAACCCCGAAAGCCCGAGCACGCCCAGCAGAATGGCCGCCGCCAGCCAGGGCAGGCCGCTGCGCAGCGCCTCGACCACCGTATAGCGGGCGACTGTGACGGAAGGGATGCGGCGGCAGCGTTTCATCCGGGCGGGCAGCGTGGCGGGTACGCTAGACTAGTCACCACTCATTCCACATGCAAGCACCGAGCCCGGCAATTCCTGTTGCAGTTTCCGTCAACGCGCGCCTAGCGAGCGCCGCCTGGAGCATCAGCCAGCGGCACTGGCGTTTCGTCGTCGTCGCGATGCTTGCCCTGCTGCACGTCGCTGTCGTGCGCGGCACCGCGGACGACTGGGCGCGCGCGTTGCTGCTCGCGCACCTCGGACTGCTGCTGCTGTGGCAACCGTTCCTGCGCGGCGAGCATCAGGTCAGCATCACCCAGGGCATATTCATCGGCCTGGTCGCGATCGCGGTGATGCTCTGGATCGGCTGGTGGCTGCTCGCGTTCTGGGTGGTGGTGCTCGCCGGGCTCGTGGGCGGCAAGGTCTTCCTGCACCACGCGCGCTGGCAGCGCCGCTGCTATCTCGTGGTTCTGGTCTACCTGCTCGCGCTGCTGGCGATCGTCATCCTCCCCGAGATCGCGCCCAGGGGCGGCGTGACCGCGGAAATCCGCAGTGGCGCGGAGTATGGACTGCCCTTGCTCCTGCTCGCGGTGGCGCTGATGCCGGCGGAGGCGGAATCGACGGAAGCGGCCCAGGTCATCGATTTCTTCTACAGCATCTTCCTGATGCTGGTCCTCGGCGTGATCATTCTGGGCAGTTTTACTTTCATGACCCTGGGCAGGATTCCGTACCTCGAGGCGCTCACCAAGACGGTATTCCTGATCGCGGGTACGATTCTCGTCCTCGGCCTCGCCTGGAGCCCGCGAACCGGCACCGGGTTGAACATGTTCTTCTCGCGGTATCTGTTCTCGATCGGCCTGCCGGTGGAGAAATGGCTCTATTTTCTGGCAGAGCTTTCGCGCATGGAGACCAAGCCGGAGCGCTTCCTCGCCGAAGGCGTCGCGGGGCTGGCGCGCCTGCCCTGGATCGCGGGGGCCGCGTGGCGGGCGGAAGCGCAGCGTGGCGAAGTCGGAACGCGAAGCGAGTACTCGGTCGTGCATTCCGGCGAGGGCCTGGAACTGACCATTTTCTCGCGCTATCGCACCAGCCCTGCGTTGCAATGGCACATGAACCTGCTGGGCCAGTTGCTGGCCGAGTTCTATGCCGCAAAGTTGCGCGAGCAGATGCTGCGCGAATCGAGCTATCTGCAGGCGGTCCACGAAACCGGCGCGCGCCTGACGCACGATGTGAAGAACCTGCTGCAATCGCTCAATGTGCTTTGTTCGGTTGCCGGCCAGGACGATTCGCCGGAGTCCCAGGCGCTCATCCGGCGCCAGCTGCCCGCGATCGCGCAGCGGCTGACGGCGACGCTCGACAAGCTGCAGAGCCCTGGCGGCGAGGAGTCGCAACGCATCGCGCTGGGCGACTGGTGGAGCGCGCTGACGCGCCAGTATCAGGGGCAGAAAATCGAATTTGCGGCGAGTGGCCTGGAGAACGGGACCCTGGTGCCGAAGGCGCTTTTTGAAGGGGTTGCCGACAATCTGCTGCAGAACGCGATCGCCAAGCGCGCCGGCGGCGCCCCGGTCCGCATCCAGGTCACGATCAAGGGCGGTGCGGCGCCCGAGCTGCGTGTCTGCGACAGCGGCGCGGCGGTGGCGCCCGAAGTGGCGAACTCGCTATTCCGCGCCCCGGTGCGCTCCAGCGCGGGCCTGGGTATCGGCTTGTACCAATCCGCCCGCCACGCCGAGGCGAGCGGCTATGCGCTGGCGCTGGCGGACAATCGTGACGGCGGGGTGTGCTTCGCGCTGGCCTGGGCGGCCGGCGGCACTGCCAGCTAAGGCAATACGCCGGCCGCGATGAGCTTGCCGTAGAGCTCGCCGACCGTTATCCAGGTGAACTGATCGTCGAATTCGCCGTTGGCGAATGTATTCGGAGTCGGCGCATGGGACACGAACGTTGCGTAGCCCGCGCGGTTCGCAAGTTCGTCGGAGCATGTGGTGCAGGGCGTTTGCGCGCCATTTTTGCCGGCCGAGAATATGATCGCCACAATCAGACTCGTCGTCACGACTTGATTGGCGGTGCCGCCACAGTTGCTCGAGGTGATGCCGGTTGCCGATTTGCACACGAGAAGGTCATTTGGCTGGCAGTCGATGCCGTTGGCTTTCAGGTTGTCCTTGTGCGTGAAATGCGGCGTGACCGGGGGCGTCGTCGCGCTGACCGGCCGGCAAATCTGCGGCGCCTGCGAGTTGAAGGGTGTGGCGATCGAAACTGCATAGCGAATGCGGTGGCCCCATGCATCGATCGCGTAACCGTCCGTGTCGGTCTGCTGATAGCCGATGCTGCGCGCGGGCAGCCAGCCAGCGTAGCCGGTCGTACAGGTGCCGCCGCCAGCGGGCGATTCGTTGCCCGTGCTCGTCGCGGTGGCGGGACACGGCAGCCTGCCGTTGACGATGGCGAACCCGAGGATCAACTCTCGCGCCTGTTCTAGGCGCCGGCGGGTGTCCTCGAAATTGCGCTGTTCCACCTGCGACGATAGCGTATACATCATGCCGCTCATCAGCAGCGCGGCGATCGCCATCACCACCGCCAGTTCGGTGAGTGTGAAGCCGCGGTCCGGCGCCGCATTGGGCGAGGCGTTCAATTTGAATCGAGCACGATGACACGGTCGTTGAAGGGCTTCTTCGCGGCCGCGTTGGCTCCCCTGCTGACCGGCTGCTTCTCGAACACGGTGTCGAGGTTCGCGTTGTCGAATTCGAGAAAATCCGCCAGCGTTCCGTTCGGCCGCGCCGCGTCGGTGTTGCTGCGGCCCGCCAGTATCAGCAGCGCTCGCTTGTTGTTCGACGGTGTCAGGTTGGCGACCGCCAGGCAGTCCATGCCGGTGGTGCACGAGGGCGTGGCCTGCGCCGCCGTGTGGGTCGCGGCGGTCGCGTAGTAGAGCAGCCGGTACCACTCATTGCGCCAGAACCAGGCCGTGGTGGAAGCGGTGGTATCCAGTATCGAGTGATCGCCTATGACGGTACGGTCGACGCTGATCATGTAGTTTGCGAACGATCCCCAACCCATGGCATCAATGACGGGCAAGTCGCCGGTGGTGACGGTGATGAGCAAAGATCCGTCGGTTTGCATTGCCGCGGATGAAGTGCACGCAACGCTTTGCATCGGACTGCCACTGCCGACATCATTCACCGCGCTGCAGGTCACCTTTGTCAGATCGAGCGTGCGCAGCCCCATGGCGACGCTGCTGATGCTTAGCGAGAACCTGAGAGCGATCGAGGGTTCGTAGTATTCGCCCGTGCATGCGTAGACGGTGGATTGCCAGCCGCAAGTCGACTGGGTCTTGATCGAGCCGCTGCCCGAGAGCCTGACGTCGTTTCCCGACTTCGAAAATACGTTGAACGCGGTATTGCATCGCGGGTCGGCTGCGTCGACGGTGCAGTCGACGGTCTGATTGAAGGGAAACAGTCCCTGATAGGTTCCGGCGACACCCTGGTAGTCCGAGCTTGGGGCCGCCTCGGTGCCGGGGCCCGGCCCATACGTCGATGTCGACCATGGGGCCGCGAACGGAAACATCGGGTGGGTCGTGCTGATGCCCGAGCCCCACATGGTGCTGGTGTAGACGGTCTTCAACGCGGGAACGATGTCGCGCTCGATGCGCCGGGCGATCGCCGCCTCGATCCCCGGCATGATGTCGGCCACCGTCACGCGCACCACCTGGTCGTTGAAGGAGGCGCCGGGACCGCTGGTAACGAACGTCGCGTCTGGCGTCGGGTAGGTGGCGTTTTCGCACTCCAAATAGTTCCGCCAGTCTGGGTTGCCGTCTGCAGGGCGCGTCTGGCTGACGGCTGCGCAACCCGTGGACGCCGCCACATTGAACGCCGGCCCCGGAGCGATAATGAGCGCCACAGCGGCATTCGCCACGCCGTCGACGGTAAGCTGGCCGAGCGAATTGGAATTGATTTTGGTGTTCCCGCTCGTGTACGCCCAGCCGGGCGAGACGACATACCAGAGCGGTTCGCCCGAACTGTCGACCAGTTTTTCAGTTCCGATCGTGCGCCATGGGAAGCGACCGACTTTGGGCAAGGTGCACGAGGGAGCGGTTTGCCCATCCCGACCCGAGTTGTCGAAGTACCCCGGGGCCTCCGGACAGGGCAGCGCACCGGGATTGTCCTCTTCGGATTTGGCGGCCTGCGCAGCGACATACCCGATCAATGCCTGCTTGGCCCTGTTCAGGACCTGCGCATTGCGCGCCTTGTTGACGGCCGCAACCATGGCGCTTTCGGCGTGCAACCGGGTGACCAGCCCCCACGATGTGGCGAGCACGACGACCGCAAGCATCGCGAGGAGTGCCGCTCCGCGCTGCTGGTTCTTCGCTTGTCGCGTCAGAATTGCGGACATCGCTCACCCGCACGTTCGGATTGCCGTTACTTCCGCAACGGAATCGTACTAGGCTGTCGCAGGCCGGGCTTATCCCGCCGTCCCGATGCCTATTCCCTCTGTCCTGACTATCGTGCTTGCGCGCGGGAGGACGCTGGCCCCCGGGGGACAATTGCCGCTAGGGCAGTACGCCGGCCGCGATCAGCTTGGCGTAGAGTTCGCCGATCGTTATCCACGCGAACTGATCGTCGAACTCGCCGCCGGCGGCGCCGGAAGGCGAGGGCGTGTGATACACGAACACCGGATCGGCCCCGTTGTTCGCCAATTCGTCCGTGCAGGTTGCGCAGGCCACGGAGCCGTTCTTGCCGGTGGAAAAAATAATCGCGACCAATACGTTCGGGTTGGTGACGACCGATGCCGCCGCGCATGCCGTGCTTGTCGCTCCGGTCGCCGTAGAACAGACTACCAAGTCACCCGGGACGTTGGTCAATGCCCAAGCGGCGGCCGCGTCCGACGAGACGTGCTGCTTCGTGAAGCGCGCCGCTGATCCGGTTCCCCACGCCGTATTCGAAACGACGTAGCGGATGCGATTGCCCCAGGTATCCACCGCGTAGCCACCGGAATCGACCTGCTGGTAGCCGATGGCGCGCGCCGGCAGGTAGCCGGCGTAGTAGGTCGTGCAGGCTGTTCCCGCGCCGGCAGTCAATGATTCATCGCCCGAGCTGGCTGAGGTGGCGGGGCAGGGAAGGCGACCGTTGACGATCGCAAACGCCAGCAACAGATCGCGCGCCTGCTCCAGGCGACGGCGCGTGTCCTCGAAATTGCGCTGTTCGACCTGCGCCGACAGCGTGTACATCAGGCTGCCCAGCAGGAAAGCGACAATGGCCATCACAACCGCCAGTTCGACCAGCGAAAAGCCGCGTACTGCCATGCGCAGGCGATTGCAATGGGTGCGCATCAGTTGCTGGCGATGGCGGCGATGCGGTCGTTAAAGGGGCGCTTTGAAAGCAGGAACCTGCTGCCGTCCCAGGTCACCTGCACCACGGCGTTGGCCTGAATCGTTGCTGCGGTAAGGCTGCTGCCATCGGCATTCACCAGGCCCCTGGCGCTGAAGGCGGTCGTGGTTAGGGTCGACGGACCGGTGTTTGCGTTTGCTGCCCTGAATTGAAAGACCGAACCTGTCGCAAGCGAGGCAACGGGAACGAAATACGTGTTCGCCGAGCCGGTGTCGACGTACATTACCGCTAGCGGCGGAGTCACGGTCTGGCGCTCAAACGTCGGCGTTGGTTTTGCATTTCCGAATTCAAAGTAGTCGGCGCGCGTCGCGCTCGGTCGCGCGCGGCCGTTGAGACTGCGTCCCGCAAGAATAAGCACGGCGCTCTTGCTCTCCGATCCGGAGCTGGATGTCACCGTCAGGCAATCGCCTACCCCATAGGGATATGTTGGAAGCGAGTAAGGGTTGCAGGATCTCTCGGTCGACAGATTGGAGATGAGGGAGGTTCGCCGCGTGGCATTGCTTTTTGCCACGGCGTAATAAGTCAGCCGATACCATTCATTGCGTGCGAACCAGCCCGTCGTGCCGTCGGTGGTGCTCAACAGGTCGTGGTCCCCGATGAACCCTCGGTCGAAGCTGATGGTGTAGGACGCCCACGTCCCCCATCCGGCGCCGGCAACGTCAGGCAACGCGGTGCCGGCAATATTGATCGTCGCCGAACCGTCGGCGTTCAGGGTCACGCTTGCGGTGTACGGGATCGACGTCGTTCCCGTGCACGGCGAGCACGCGACGTCGTTCGCGGCAGTAAATGTCAATTTCGACAGGTCGATCTTGCGCAGTCCCATCGCGACATTCGTCACGGCGACGGTGAGGTTCAAGGTAACGGTGGGAAGGTTGTATGCGCCGACGCAGGAATAGACATCGGTCGATTTCCAGGAGCAGGTGTTCGGGAAACCCGATTCCCCGGAACGGAGAGAGCCTCCGCCACTCACCTGAACCGGACCGCTGGACGACCACGACAAAAAGGACTTGGTGCAGCGCGGGTCCGCAGCTGATTCGGTGCATCCCTGGGTCTGGTTGAACGGCAACAGGCCCTCATAGGTATCCAGGATGCCTCTATAGTCAGACGTCCCCGCTCCCGTCCCGGGGTTGCCGAAAGTTGCGGCGTACGGCATCACCGGATTGCTGCCGGTGACGCCCCACGTTGCCGGCGTGTACACGCTCTTGAGCGCCGGCACGATTTCCCGCTCTATGCGGTTGGCGATCGCCCCCTCGATCGCGGGCATGATATCGCCCACCGTAATGCGCACCACCTGGTCGTTATAGACGTACCTAGGGGGACTGGAACCGTCTTTCCCGTCCGGCGTAACGGCGGCTGTGGTGACGAACTGCAGTGTGGCGGAATTGAAGCATTCGATGTAATCGGCGTAATTGATGGAGGACGAAGGCGCGGAACGCGTCTGATTTCGCGCCGTGCAACCGGTCGCCGCCTGAGCGTTAATCGCTGGTCCCGGAGCAATGATCAGCGCTACCACTTGCTCGCCATCCACCGTGACGTCACCAGCGGTGTTCGAGTTGATCACAAGCGTAGTCGTTTCGGTGGCCAGTCTCCACGCCGGTCCAACGACGTACCACAGCGGTTCGCCAGAAGCGTCAACCAGCTTTTCCAGTCCCAGCGTGCGCCAGGGCAGCCGGCCAATCGATGTGCAGGTGAATGTGGCGGGAGTGGGAAGGGAAGGCGGGATTCCGGTGGAAGGCGCGATTCCTTCGGAGGTGGTGCCGACATAACCCGCAAGCTCCGGGCAGGGAAGCCGGCCAGGATTGTTTTCTCCGGCCGCTGCAGCCTGAATTGCCACGTAGGCGATCAGCGCCTGCTTCGCCCGATTGAGGACCGCGGCGTTGTGCGCCCGATTTACCGCCGTCATGCCGCCGGTTTCGGCCCTGAGCTTGCTGACGAGGAACCAGGAGGCACCGAGCATAAGCACCGCCAGCAATGCGAGAAGGGCAGCGCCTCCTTCGCGCCTGACGCGGGCGGGCTTCATTTGCCCGGCGCGGCGCGGCGCGGATTGACCTTGATCTCGCCCTCGCCGAGGACGTCGCGCACTTCGCCGCTGCTGCGATCGAGCGATTCGCCCACGCGCAGGTCGTAGCGCTGCGGGCCCTCGCCGGCCGGAATCGAGACCCGGCCGGCCTGCGCGCCGCGCGGCGCCACGCGCGCGCCACCGGCCTGCTGGTCTTCAGGGATCATCTCGCCATTGACCCAAACCGTCGATTTTCCGCCGCCGCGCTGCACCGCCCCGTTGACGCGCGTGATCGGCGTTTCGGTGACCGGGGCGGCAGCCGGCTTGTCCGGCACCCGCGCCTTGCGTCTCGCATCCAGGGCTGCGCGCTGCTCAGGCGTGAAGAACAGGCGCCCCAGCTCCTGCGCCTGAGTGTTCCCCGCGCCTGCGACGGCAATGCCCGCCGCCAACAGCGCCGACCTGCACATCGCCATGGCGCCCGGCCTCACGTCTTGGCCGCCCGATCGATGATGGTGATCAGGTCGATGTCGCATTCGGCGCGCAGGCGCGGCACGATCGAAGTGCCGGTCGGCGCCGTCCCCGTGCGCGAGATCGCGCAGCGCCTGACCGCGTAGTACGCATTGCCCGATTCGCGCAGCTCGCTCAGGAAGGTGAGCAGGTCCCCCTCGTGCAGCAGGGCGATTTCCACCTTCATGGTGCTCGCGAAGAAGTCGACGCCCGCAGGCTTGCCCGGCAGCGAGTTCAGCACGCGCTGACGCTCGACCGTATATCGCACGTCGAGGAGTTCGCGCGTGGTCCGGATGCGGGTCATCGCATCGGCCCATTCGAGGCGCTGTTCCTCGCCCAGGATATGCAGGCTCTTCAGCCTGCGGTAGACCGCGAGCTTGTCGTTGACTTCCTTTTCTTCCTCGGCAATGCGCGTCAGGCGTTCGCGCGCCTGGTTGCGCTCGGCGCGCGTCGCTTCGAGCTGGCCGGCCGCGATCTTCTGTTCGGCTTGCGTCCAGAGGATCAGGCCGGCGCCGGCGCCAAGCATCACCACCAGCAGCAGCAGCGGTAGCGCGAATTTCCTTAGTTCCTGGGCGGTGAAGTTCATTTCAACTGGCGGCCCACGGTAACGGAAAAGCGCGGCGCTTCGCTGGTTTCACCCGTGCCGATATCGCCTGAAAGCGTGCCCTCGGAGGTGACATCGAACGGCAATTGCGTGCGCACGATGCGCCACGCCGGATCCGTGCGCAGCGCTTCGGCGAACTGCTGCACCTGGCCCGTGATCGCCCGGTAGTCGGAGCGCCGCGTGGCGTTCACGCGGCCGTTCACTTCGAGCAATTGCAGCAACTCGGCCGCCGGCGGCGCTGCGGCGGGCGCGCCAGCCGCTTTTGCCACGGGCAATTCCGCGCCGGGCTTGCCGACGCGCCACGCCACGGATTCGATTTCCATCTGCGGGTACTTCTCGATCACCTGCGACAGGTACACGAGCGCAGGCTCGGGGGACGCGGACTGCGTCGCGATCCTGGTGAACTCGACCACGGTCGCTTTCAGGTTGTCGGTGGTGGTCTGCGTCACGGGGAACGATGCCGTGATGCGCTGGTACTGTTCCGTCGCGGCGCGCGCCTCGCGCTGCTGGATCGACACCTGCTCCCTGACGCCGAAGAGCTGGTACCACTGCACGGCGGCGAACAGCAGGCAGGCAAGCAGGCCTGCGGCGCCCGCGCCGACGACTGCGCGCTGCAATTGCCACAGGACATAGCTGCGTCGATCTTCGACGCGGGCAAACTGATCCTTGGGCGGATTCCTGACCGCGAGTTGCAGGAACAACTGCTCGCCGGCCGGGTCGGCGAGCGGCCGCTTGATGCCGATCTTGCGCGCGGCCTCGTCCACGACGATGGTCCGGAACGTAAGCCGCGTGTCGGATACCAGTACCTGCTCAAGCGCGGAGCGTTGCGCGGCGGGCGCGACCACCAGGACCTGGATCGGCGGGCCGTCCCGCGACAACGCCCTGAGGGTCGACAGGTATTGCACCAGCCGCAGCGTTTCCGCGCTGACGAACGCGGCCCGGGCATCCGGCGCCATGTCCGCCATGCGCTCAAGCCGCGCGAAGCGCAGCCGCCCGTCTTCCACGTAACACTGCCGCAGGCCGGCGCTGTTCGAGGTCACGATCAGGCAGCGACCGCTGCCCGCGCCCAGCCGGGCCGCGAACGCGGGTGCAAGCAGGGGCACCGAGTAGACGCCGGCGAGCCGCGCGCCGGAGGCGACGAGCGCGTCGATCCAGACGGTGAACTGCTCCGTGTTGGTGAAGGATGCGAGCAGCAGCCGTTCCGTGCGCCGCTCGCCGGTCATGTAGCCCAGCGATATCGCCGCGGCCAGCCGCGTGTCGCGGTAGCGCTGCGCGAGGCGTCGCTGGACCACCGCCTGCCTGTCGTTGCCGCGCAGGTAGGGGATCTGATCCTCGTGGAAGTCCTCCCCGGCGAGGTCGGCGACGACGTAGACCAGCGCGCCCTTGCGGCCCTGCAGCTTTTCGCGAAACGCCTGCAGGCCGTCCGCGTCGGCGGAGAACGTCGATTCCACTTCGAGCGCGCCGCCCGCGTAACGGTAGAGCGTGTGCTCGGTGGCGCAGAAGTAGAGAACGAGTTTGGCTGACATCGTCGCGTTGACGGCGCTAGAACTTCATCTTCGAGATCGTGTCGTAGACCGGACCGAGCACGGCGAGCATGACCCAGCCGAGGATCGCGCCGAGCACGATGGTCATTGCGGGCTCGATCAGCGCCTGCACCTTGTCGATGCTTTCCTTCACCTCGCGATTGTAGAAGTAAGCGACATTGAGCAGCGCCCTGTCGAGTGCCCCGGTATTTTCCCCGATTTTCAGCATCCGGATCACCAGCGCGGGGAACAGGCCGACGTCGGTGAAGGCCGCAGTCAGCCCCTTGCCCTCCGCGATCTGCTGTCCGGCGGTGCGCAATGCGTTTTCAAGCGGGCGGTTGCCGACGATCTCCTCCGACGACCGGATCGCGTCCAGCACCGTGATGCCCGAGCTGTACATCATCGCGAAGCTCGAGGCGAAGCGCGACAGGATGATCTTGCGCAGGATCGGCCCGACGAGCGGCACGCGCAGCTTCCAGTCGTCGATCGCGTAGGCCACCGCCGGATTGGACTTGGCCGCGGCCTTGAGGCCGAACCAGACGGCGAACGGCGCCAGGATGACCGCCCACCAGTAGCCCACGAAGAAGTTCGAAACGTGGATCAGGATCCGGGTCTGCAGCGGTATCTCCTGGCCCATGTTGCGGATGAAGCCGACCATCTGCGGCACCAGGTAGATCATCAGGAAGAACGTGACCAGCAGCACGGTGCCGCCGACGAACGCCGGGTACATCATCAGCTTCTTGGTCTGCGCCGCGAGTTCGTCCTCCCACTTCAGCGTCTCGGCGAGGCTCTTCAGCACCTCGGAGAGTTTTCCGGTCTGCTCGCCCGAGCGGATCAGGCTCACCATCACCTTGCTGAACACTTCCGGGTAGTCGGCGAGCGCCTGCGACAGGCTCTTGCCGCCCTCGATGGTCTCGACCAGGCCGCCGACCACTTCCTTGAAGCGCAGGTTCTCGACGCTCTCTCGCAGGTCGATCAGCCCTTCGACGATCGGCACGCCGGCGCTGGCCAGTTGCTCCAGGTGGAAGCAGAAATTGATCAGGTCCTGGCGCTTGACGCCGCTGCTGCCGATGAGCCTGTTTTTCTGCGTCGTCGGCGCGCCGCTGACGAGATCCAGCCCCATCCGCGAGAGGCGCTGCTCGAGGTCGAAGACATTGCCCGCGTCGGCGCGGCCGATGACCGCCTTGCCCTCCGCGTCGATCGCCTTGTAGGTATACAGAGGCATGGCGCTAGCTGGTTATCGGAGGCACTGGGGGGCACGGGGGGAATTCATCCCCCTGTACCTTACGCCATGCGGTCGGTGAGGTCGGCGACGCGCATGAGTTCGTCGACGCTGGTCACGCCGCTGCGCACCAGCCGGATCCCGTCCTCGGCCAGCGGCTTGAAACCCTTGGCGCGCGCCGCGGTGAGTATCTCGCGCGTCGTGGCGCGGCGCGCAATCAGTTCGTCGATCGAGGAATCCATCTTCAGGATTTCCATGATGCCGACGCGGCCTCGATAGCCCTGGTAATCGCATTGCTCGCAGCCGACCGAGCGGAACAGCGCGATCGATTCGGTCGGCGACAGCCCCAGCAGGCGCCTTTCCTTTACCTCGGGGTCATACGACTGGCGGCAGGTACGGCACAGCTTGCGCACCAGGCGCTGCGCGATGATGCCGATGATATTGCCGGCCATGATGTCGGGCACGATGCCGATGTCCAGCAGGCGGGGGATCGCCCCGACGGCGGAATTGGTGTGCAGCGTCGTATACACCTGGTGGCCGGTCATGGCGGCGCGGAACGCCATTTCCGCGGTTTCCTCGTCGCGCACCTCGCCGACGAGAATCGCGTCCGGGTCCTGGCGCATCAGCGCGCGGATGCCGTTCGCGAAATCGAGTTTTGCCGCCTCCGCCACGGAGGTCTGGCGGATCAGCGTCATCGGGTACTCGACCGGATCCTCCAGCGTCATGATGTTGATGCCGTCGGAATTGATGTGATTCAGGATCGAGTAGAGCGTGGTCGTCTTGCCGCTGCCGGTCGGGCCGGTGACCATGATGATGCCCTCCGGGCGGGCGATCATGCGCTTCAGGAGCTCGAGCTGCGATTCCTCCATGTTGAGGCGGTCGAGCGGCACGATGCCTTTCTGCCGGTCGAGGATCCGCAGCACCACGTTCTCGCCGTGCGTCGTGGGCAGGCTCGCGACACGGAAGTCGACGATGCGGCCGGCCATCGTCGCCGAGATGCGCCCGTCCTGCGGCGCGCGCGTTTCGGCGATGTTCATTTTCGCCATGACCTTCAGCCGCACCGCCATCGCCGGCCAGTAGGTCTTGTGCAGGCTGCGGATCTGGCGCAGCACGCCGTCGATGCGGTACCGGATACGCAGGAAGTTCTGCTCCGGTTCGAAGTGGATGTCCGAGGCGCTGCGCTCCACCGCATCGGCAAGCAGCGCCGAAATGAGGCGCACCACCGGCTGGCTGTACTCGTCGCCCTCGGAAATCGAGGTGTAGTCGACCTCGCCGGTCTCGATCTCGCGCAGGATGCCGTCGATCGAGAATTCGTGCCCGTAGTAGTGCTCGATCGCGCGCTCGATTTCGGAGTCGCCCGCGAGGCGCAGCTCGATTTCGAGGTCGCCCTTGAGATGCGCGCGCAACTGGTCGACGGCGACGATGTTGTTGGTATCGGCCAGCGCGACGATGAATTTCTTCGCCTGGCGATCGAGCGCCACCGGGAACATGCGGTAGCGGCGCGCCAGTTCCCGCGGCAGCATTTTCAGGGCCGCGGGGTCGACGATGATGTGCGTCAGGTCGACCGACTGCAGGCCGAGCTTCTCGGAAAGCGCGTCGCGCAGCGTCGCTTCGGACACGAAGCCGAGCTGCACCAGCAGCCGCCCGACCGGCAGGTGCGACTTCATCTGCTCGAGCAGCGCGATGCGCAGCTGGTCCTCGGTGAGGATCCCCTGATCGATCAGGATCTGTCCGATGTGCCGCTTGGCCTGGGGATTCGTGGGCGAATTCATCCAGCCTCCATGATACCCGGCGCGCCGACGAGCAGGCTCGCTCCACTCGGTGCCGCACTGCAAAAAAGTGTCAGCGGGAGAGCTGCTGGACGCGCGTTCGCGCGGTTTCCAGGGCGAAACTGGCGCTGCGCTTTTCGGCCAGCGCGAGCGCGCGCCGGTAGTACTCAAGCGCGAGCTTCGGCTGGCGCAGCTGGTCCAGGCTCACCGCGAGGTTGAAGGCGTAATCCGCGTTGTCCGGGTTGTTGGCGAACGCCTTGAAGTAGGCCTGCTGCGCCTCGGCCCAGCGGCCTTGCTGCGCGTACTGGTTGCCGAGCGTGAAATAAAGCACGTTCGCTTCGCGATCGGCGGCCAGCAGGGACTTGACGCGGCTCTCGACGAGCACCGGGTCGAGTTGCTCGCTGCGCAGCGCGAGCAGGCCCGCTTGCGCATACGGGTCGCGCGGATCCGCCTGCAGGATGCGCTGGTAATAGCCGTTCGCCAGGTCGTAGCGCTGCGAGCGCATCTCCACCGCGGCCAGACCGAGCATGGCGTCGCGGTTGGTCGGCTCCTCGCGCAGCACTTGCTGGTATTCAGTGCGTGCCTTCGCAATGTCTCCCGCCTGATACGCGGCATATCCCGCGGCTACCTGCGGATGGATCTGCGGCGCGCTGCGCGTGACCGTCAACGCGCCTTCCTCGTCCTTGGGCGCTGCGGTCCTGCTGCGCGCCGCCGCCGCGGGTTTCGCCTGCGCAGGCGCTATCGTGCCTGCAGGTGCTGCAGCGGTAGCGGGTGCGGCGGCAGCAGCCGGCGCCACGGCAGGCGTTGCCGCAGGGGCTGCAGGCGCCGCCGCCGCCGGGGATGGGGTCGATGCGCCGGGCAGTCCGGGAATTGCGGCGGGCCCCGCGCCTGCGGGCGCCGCCGGATTGGCGGCACGGTTGTCCGTGTTCGGCTCCGACGGTTTCTCGTTTGCGGAACGAACCGGGTTGGTGTTGACCAGCGAGGGCGCGGGCCGCAGCTGGATCCAGAAATAGATCCCGGTCCCTACCGCGAATATGCCAAGGAAAGCCATCGTGATGTAGAACGGCAGGCGCGGGTTGGGCTCCCTGAATTTGGCCTCGAAGACCTTTTGCGCGGCCGCCCGCTCGGAGCCGGCCGCGTCGGCAGCCTTCGTGCCGGTTACGGCGCGTTGCGCTGCCCGCCGCGGTGCCGCGCTGGGCTCGGGAGCCGGCGGCGGCGGGGGTTCGTCGGCGAGCCTGAGTTCCAATGGGGGCGAGGACTTGGCTGGCGTCGCGGGTCGCAGGTCGTCGCTCACGATCTCCAGCGGCGCGGAGATGTCGGGCAGCTCGTCCCGCCGCATGACGTGCCGGCCTTCGACCGCCACTGTCGCCTCCGCGTCGAACGCCGACGGGGCGGGTTCGCTCCCGGCATTGACCTCCCGGGCGCGTCGCTGCGCATCTTCCTTGGCCTTCTCCGCCTTCTTCAATGCCTCCAGCAACAAGCTCATGTCACTGCGAGGCCGGTTCCCGGGCCGGATTGGGCTTCAGGAAGAAATCGCTTCCCGGCAGCAGATCGCGCAGGCGCGAGAAATCCCCATCCACGCTCGAGTCGCGGATCACCACCGCGCGCAGGAAGATCACCATCTCGGTCTTCTGGTTCAGGTCCTTGCGCTGCGCCAGCAGCTGGCCGACGCCGGGAACATGCCGTACGCCCGGAATGTTGTCCTCGGTATTGCTGGCCGAGTCCTGGATCAGTCCGCCGAGCACCGCGGTCTGGCCGCTTTGCAGCCGCATGACCGATTCCATCTCGCGCGTCTGGATGACCGGGATCAGGTTGCTGACGGCGGGGAGATTGCAGCCGCCGATCGGCACCGGCGTGCCGCAGGGATTGGCCAGCGCCGGATTCGGGTCGACCGCGTCGGAAAGCTTGCGGGAGATGGTGGGGCGGATATTCAGCAGCACCGAGTCATTCTCGCTGATCTGCGGCACCACGCTCATGTTGAAGCCGACCGGCACCGAGTTGACCGTGGTCGTATACGTGACTATCGGCGCCGACAGCCCGGTGCCGGGCGTGATGCTGGACGTGATGATGAAGTACACCAGGTTGTCCACCACCTTGAGCACCGCGGTCTGGTTGTTGAGCACGCTGATCTTCGGGCTGGAGAGCACGCGCACGTCGCCGAAAGACTCGAGCAACTTCAGCGTTCCGGTGATTCCCAGGGCCGGGCCGGTGGAGAAGCTGATCGTGAATGCGTTGGTGCTGACTCCCGCCGGCGTGCCGCCGGAGACTTGCGCAAAGCCGAAGCCGGCGGCGTTGCGCAGGCGCTGCCAGTCGATGCCGCGCTGGTACTGGTTGTTGAGCTGAACCTCGGCGATCGTCGCCTCGATCAGCACCTGCCGCTTGGCGCTGCTCAAGACCTGGTCGAGAAATTCCTGCACTTTCTCGTGCTGCCGCGCGGTCGCCCGGATGCTGAGCACGCCCGACTCCGGATTCGAGATCACCGAGGCCGCCTCGCGGAACTCGGTGGTCGGTTGCGCCACGGGCGCGGGCGGCGGGGCGCCGGCCGCCGCCGGCGCAGGACTCGCTGCGGGCGCATTCAGAGGCACGATCTTGTCGGTTTCGCGCAGCAGGTCCCTCACGTTTGCGACCAGCGTCTCCCAGAACTTGTTGATCGAGGTCGTCTTGATGACGGAGCTCGTATTGTTCTGGCCGCCGCCGGCGCCGCCGCTCGTCCCGGCCACCGAGCTCGTCACCTGGGTGGAAAGGTTCGCCGTGCTCTGCGAATCTCGCGCGAGGTTCACGTAATCGACACGGTAGACGCGCAGGTAGGGCGAATCGCGCATCACGGACAGCGTCTGGCCGTCCATTTCATAGCGCATGTCCACCTGCTTCGAGATCCTGCTGAGCAGCTGCGGCAGGGTCTGGTCGATCGCGTTCAACGTGACCGAACCGGCGACGCCCGGATGGATATCGACGTTGATTTTCGCGTCGCGCGCCAGGGCGAACAGCAGGTCCTGGACGCGGACGTTGTTGACCACGACGCTGTAGGTCTCGGGCCGCGGTGCGGCCGATGGCGCCGGCAGCGCCGGGGCGACCTGCACCGGCGCCGGAATCGTGCCTTCCGGCCGGGCTTCCTCCGCGCGCACATGGGTGGCGGAGGGCTTGGGGGGCGTCAGGCCGCAGCCCGCGAGCGCCAGCAGCCAAGCGACCGCGACAACCCGATTCGCTAGGCTACCCGCGCGCGACCAATCTCCCATGGGGCAAGCATAGCACGTTATGTCGAAGAAAGCCTTCTAACCATTTGTTGCCATGACGTTTTCTTACGTCCGCACAAGCTTGCGGCGGGGATTCAGAGCGCGGCGCGAAGTTCGGCGACGCTACGCAATTCGAAGCGGAATGCGTTCTGGTACTTGGGCGGCAGGCGCTTGGCCGCCGCCGCCGCCTCCTCCTTGTCCGGATAAATGCCATACGCGACCCGCAGGTAGTAGCTCGAGCCCGTCGCCACCGGAATCACGTAGAGCTCCGCGAGCGGCACCAGGTCGCGCGCGCGCAGGAGAAAGCGCTCGGTGCGCCCGGCGTCGCTGTTCTCGGCAATGAAAAGCTCGATGCTGTAGGCCGTATCCGGTTCGCCCGCCAGTTTTTCTCGCGTGGCTGCGATCCGCTCCCGCAGGAGGGGATTGCTGCCGGTTGCGTAGCCGTCGAATCGGCGCAGCTGCTCGGGGGTGACCAATGGGGCCGGCGGCTTTTCGGGAGGCGCGGCAACCGGCTCCGGGTCCGGCGCCTTGACCGGTGCCACGGCCGCGGCAGCGGGCGCGGGTGCGGCGGGGACAGTTGCTGCCGGGACGTCCTTGCCCTGGCTGAGCCAGTAGAAGGCGCCCGCGCCCGCGACCGCACCCGCGGCGAGCAAGGCCGCTGCAGCGAAGGCGCGCGACGATGGAAGCGCGGAGCCCGCCAGGGGGGCGAAGTCCGAGTCGGCGATCGCCGCGCGCACTTCGCGCGGGGTTATCGCATGCGTGTTGGCGGCGAAAGCGGCCAGCAGGGACTTGTCGCACAGCACGTTGATGCGGCGCGTGAGTCCGCTGGACGCACGCGCGATCAGGGCGACGGCCGCCCCGGAGCAGACGTCCGGCCCCTTGTAGCCGGCGGCGCGCATGCGGAACGAAACGTATTTCGCGACTTCGTCGGACGCGAGTGGCCGGGTGCGGAAACTGTGCGTGATCCGGTCCTTGAGCTGGCGCATCGACGGCTTGTTGAGCGCCTCGTCGAGTTCCGGCTGGCCGAACAGCACGATCTGCAGCAGCTTGTGGCGGCTGGATTCGAGGTTCGACAGCAGGCGCACCTGTTCCAGCGTGTCTTCGGGCATCGCGTGGGCTTCATCGATCATGAGCACCACGCGCCGGCCGCCGGCATAGAGCTCGATCAGCTTGGTCTGAAGTTCGCGCACCGCCGATGCCGCCGGATCACGCGCGGCGGGGAGGCCCAGTTCCTCGGCGATCGCGTGCAGGATCTCGGTGCGCGAATAGGAGGGGTTGGCGAGGAACACCGTTTCGACCTCCTGCGGCAGCCGTTCCATCAGCACGCGGCACAGCGTCGTCTTGCCGCTGCCGATTTCGCCGCTGACCTTGACGATGCCTTCGTCGTGCAGGATGGCGTACAGCAGTCCTTCGAGCGTGGCGCCGCGATCGGCGCCGTCGAAGAAGAAATCCGGGTGCGGCGTGATGCGGAAGGGCGGCTCGTCCAGGCCGAAGTGTTCAAGGTACAGGGCCACCGGCTATTTTTCCTTTTCCTCCGGATGGTTCATCCGGCTGTAAAGCGTGGTGCGGTTGACGCCGAGCAGCTTGGCCGCCTGGCTGACGTTGCCGCGCGTGAGCTTGAGAGCGGCTTCAATGTAGCCGCGCTCGAGCGACTGGAGCATTTCGTCGAGGCGCACGCCGCGGCTGCGTTCGAGATGGCGCAGGGCTTTTTCGAGGACATCGCCGTCGCCGGGCGGCGATTCCCGCGGCGCGTCCGAGGCGAGGTCGAATTCGGGCTCGAGTTCGGCCGCCGGCAGCCGGCGGCCGGCGTGCTTGGTGGTGAGCCGGATCACGATATTGCGCAGCTCGCGCACGTTGCCGGGAAAGGGGTAGGCCAGCCAGCGCCGCTCCGCGCCCTCGTCGAGCGAAAACGGCTGCACCGCGGAGCGCTCGGCGTAGAAGCGCCGGAAATGCTCGAGCAGCAGCAGCTTGTCGCCTTCCATGTCGCGCAGCGGAGGTACGCCAAGCGTGAACACCGAAAGGCGGTGGTAGAGGTCGGGACGGAAGGCGCCGTTGCGCACTTCCTGGCGCAGATCGCGGTTGCTGGCGGCGATCACGCGGGCAAGCGAGACGCGGCTCGAGGTCTCGCCGACGCGCTGGTATTCACCATTCTCGAGCACGCGCAGCAGCTTCGCCTGCAGCTCGAGCGGCAGCTCGCCGATTTCATCGAGAAACAGCGTGCCGTCGCGCGCATCCTCGAAGTAGCCCGACTTGCCGGCGAGCGCGCCGGTGAAGGCGCCCTTGGCATGGCCGAAAAGGGTCGGCTCGACCAGGGTCGGCGCGATTGCGGCGCAGTTGAGCGCGAAGTAGGGCTTGTCGGCGCGCGCCGATTGCCGGTGCAGGCTGCGCGCGACCAGTTCCTTGCCGCTGCCCGATTCCCCTTCGATCAGCACCGGGAACGGCGAGTCGGCGAACTGCGCGAGCTGGCTTTTCAGTTTCATCAGCACCGGGCTCTGGCCGATCAGCTCCTCCGCGCCGCGGGTGTAGCTCAACTCGGCGTCGCGCACCGCGAGCGCGCGCGCAAGGATCTTCTTCAGCGCCGCCGGATCGCAGGGCTTGGCAATGAATTCAGCGGCGCCCAGCGCGCGCGCGTGCCGCGCGTGGGCGGCGTCGTTCTGCCCGGAAAGCACGAAAATGCGCATCTTCGGCGAGTGCGCGAGCAGGTCGGTGATCAGTTGAAAACCCTCGTCAGGGGCGTGCGGCGTGGGCGGCAGCCCCAGGTCCACCAGCGCCAGCTGCGGCGGCTCCGGCAGCTGGCGCAGCAGATCGACGGCGTGCAGGCGCGATTCGCAGGAGAGCACCTCGAACTCGGCGCCGAGGGCGAACGACAGCGTGTCGGCGATCAATGCGTCGTCGTCGACGACGAGCAGCCGGGGGCGGCCTTCAGGCGCTGACTGCAGCGGCATCGGTCCGGATGCATCTGAGAAAGGCGCGTTCGAGGCTTTCCTCGCCGAAACTGCGGCACAGCTCCGACGGCGTGCCGCGGAAGCGCACCGTCCCGCGGTCGAGGACGGTGATCGACGAGCACAGTTCTTCGACGTCGGCGAGGACGTGCGAAGTGAAGAGCAGCGCGCTGCCATCGCGATTGAGCCGCGCCAGCACGGATTTCACCGCCACCCGGCCGGCCGGGTCCAGCCCGCTCATGGGTTCGTCGAGCACATACAGGTCCTTCCGGAGCAGAAAGCAGGCTGCCAGGCCGAGTTTCTGCGTCATGCCCTTGGAGAGCTGCCGTACCGGGCGCTCCAGCGCCTGGGGGTCGAGTTCGAGTTCCTCGGCGAGCGCTTCGGCGCGGTCGCGATGGTACGCCGCGCCCGCGAGTTCGAGCGTCATGGCGAGGAATTCGCGGCCGAGCAGGTAATAGGGCGGCACGAAACGTTCGGGCAGGTAGGCGAGCCGGGCGCGCGCAGCGGCCTGCCGGCCGTCGACGCCGAAAATTTCGACCCGGCCGGCGTCGGCGGCGCTCAGGTCGAGCGCGCACTTGATGAACGTGGTCTTGCCCGCGCCATTGGCGCCGGCCAGCCCCATCGCTGCGCCGGGCGCGACCTCCATGCCGATCCCGTTGAGAACCCGGCGCGCGCCGAAGCGCTTGACGAGCCCTTCGGCGCGAAGTGCGGCGGCGGTCGCGGGGGCACCCATGCGGGCAATACTATAATGCTCCCCTTCCGTTGCGCATCCTTTCTGCCGTGGCCAGAGCACCCATCGTCGAGATTGACAAGGTTTCGTTCGGCTACGATGCCGCGCGCCCGGTGTTGCATGGCGTGAGCCTGCGCATCGAGCCGGGCAGCGTCATTGGAATCATGGGGCAGTCCGGATGCGGCAAGACGACCTTGCTGAGGATCATCGCGGGCTGGCTCAAGGCCAGCGCCGGCACCACGCGCGTGCTCGGCCAGGCGGTACAGGAGCTCGACGGCGGCGGCATTTTCGCCCTGCGCCGCAAGATGGGCATGCTGTTCCAGTTCGGCGCCTTGTTTACCGACATGACGGTGTTTGACAACGTCGCTTTCCAGATGCGCGAACATACCGACTTGTCTCCGGACATGGTGAACGACCTGGTGCTGATGAAGCTGGAAGCGGTCGGGCTTCGCGGCGCGGCGCAGCAGATGCCATCCGAACTTTCAGGCGGCATGGCGCGTCGCGTCGCGCTGGCCCGCGCCATTGCCCTGGACCCGCGCCTGATGCTTTACGACGAGCCGCTCACCGGCCTCGATCCGATTTCACTGGGCGTGATCGCGCGCCTGATCCGCACGCTGAACGATTCGCTGGGGCAGACGTCGATCCTGGTCAGCCACGATGTCGAGGAGTGCTTCGCCATCGTTGACTACGTGTACGTCATGTCGGCGGGCCGGATCGTCGCCGAGGGCAAGCCCGACGAATTGCGGCGCTCCGGCGAGGCATTCGTGCGCCAGTTCGTGCGCGGCGAACACGATGGGCCTATCCCGTTCCACTATCCGGCGCCGGACTATGCGGCGGACCTGGTTGCGGAGGCTTCCCGTGGCTGAGCGCACCATCCTCGCGGGGCTCCTGGAGGGCCTCGAACGACTCGGCCGCGGGGCAAGCGCGAAAATCTGGCGGCTCGGGTTCGCTGCGCGCTTCTTCGTCTACATGCTGTGGCACTCGGGCACCGCGCTGCGACGCTTCGGGCTGACGGTCCGCGAAATCTATTTCGCCGGCGTGCAGTCGATGGTCATCATCCTGGTGTCGGGCCTGTTCGTCGGCATGGTGCTTGCGCTGCAGGGTTACGACACGCTGCAAAGATATGGTTCCTCCGAGGCCCTCGGCATTCTCGTCGCCTTGTCGCTGGTGCGCGAGCTCGGGCCCGTGATTGCCGGCCTGCTGTTCGCCAGCCGGGCGGGATCCGCCATCACGGCCGAAATCGGCCTGATGAAGGCGACCGAGCAGATTGCCGCCATGGAGATGATGGCGGTGGACCCGATCGCCCGCGTGGTGGCGCCGCGCTTCTGGGCCGGAGTGATCTCGATGCCGCTGCTGGCGGTGATGTTTTCGGCCATGGGAATCTTCGGCGGCTATCTGGTCGGGGTGCAGTTGATCGGGGTGGACGAGGGTTCGTTCTGGTCCCAGATGCAGGCCTCGGTGGACGTGCGCGAAGACATCCTGAACGGAGTCATAAAAAGCGTGGTTTTTGGCATCGCGGTGACCTGGATCGCGGTGTTCGAAGGCTATGATGCACCCCCCACCGCGGAAGGTGTTTCGGGGGCGACGACCCGGACCGTGGTGACTTCGTCGCTCGCCATCCTGGCCCTTGATTTCGTGCTCACGGCGCTGATGTTTACCGGAGGAAATGGGAAATGAAACGCTCGACTATCGACATCTGGGTGGGCGCCTTCGTGGCCGCCGGCTTCGCCGGGTTGTTGTTTCTTGCGATGAAGGTGGGCAACCTGGCCTCGTTTTCGACCGCCGAGACATATCAGGTACAGGCCAAGTTTGCTAACATTGGCGGGTTGAAGGTGCGGGCGCCGATAAAGAGCGCCGGGGTGGTCGTGGGGCGGGTGTCGAACGTGAGTTTCGACAACGAGAGCTACGAGGCAATCGTCACTTTCAACGTGGATGCGCACTACCGGTTTCCGCGGGACACGTCAGCGAAAATCCTGACTTCGGGCCTGCTTGGCGAGCAGTACGTCGGGCTGGAGGCGGGGGGGGATGGCGTGATGTTGAAGCAGGGGGATCGGTTGCGGCTGACGCAATCGGCGGTGGTGCTGGAAAACCTGATCAGCCAGTTCTTGTTCAACAAGGCGGCTGAGGGCAAGGATGGCAAGGACGCAAAGTGACGATGACGCGCTTGTTTCGAAGCCTGCTGCTTGCGCTGCTCCTGACCGGGGCGGCGGGCTGCGCGACGACTGGCGCCGACAGCCGCGACCCGTTCGAGGGCTTCAACCGCTCGATGTATTCCTTCAACGATACCTTCGACCATGTTCTCGCCAAGCCATTGGCGACCGTCTATCACGACGCGCTGCCCAGTCCGATCCGCACGGGCGTGCGCAACTTTTTCGCCAATATCGCGGACCTGTGGATCGGCGCGAACAGTCTGTTCCAGGGCAAGCCGGCAGACGCGATCACGGACTGGGCGCGGTTCGCGTTCAACTCGTCTTTCGGAATCCTCGGCCTGATCGACATCGCGAGCGATATCGGCATGGAAAAGCACGACGAGGACTTCGGCCAGACCCTGGGCCGCTGGGGCCTGTCGGACGGTCCTTACCTCGTCTGGCCGGTCATTGGCTCAAGCACGTTACGCGACACTTTTGGGCTGATTCCCGACTACGCCGTCGATCCGGTGTGGAACATCGATCCCCATGGCGCGCGATATTGGGCGGCCACCATACGCTTCACCGGCAGGCGTGCCGACCTGCTGGATGCCAGCCGGATCCTCGAGGAGGCGGCGCTCGACAAATACGTTTTCCAGCGCGACGCCCACTTGCAGCGCCGCCGCAGCCTCGTGTACGACGGCAATCCGCCGCGCGCCGCACGCGAATTGCCGCGGGCGGACGCCCCGGAGCCCGAGCCCGCGGCGCTACCGGTGTCCGGGCCGCAAGCGTCGCCGCTGCCGGTTGCCGAGGCGCCGGTCGTGCCGCCGCCTGCCGCCAGCCCCGAGGTCGTCAGGCCCGGCGCGGTTGGAACGGCGGCGATGGAGGCGGCGGCGCGGTTGCTCGAACTGCCGGCCACGGCCGCAGCCACGAGCGGAGGCTAGGATGGTCACCCTGTTTGTGCGGCTTGCGGCAGCGGTCGCGACGGCGACTTTCGTAGCGGCCGGCGGTGCGTCGGCGCAGAGCGAGGTCACTGCGCCGGATGCGCTCGTCAAGACCGTGACGCTCGAGGTCGTGGACATCATCCAGAAGGACAAGGACATCCAGAAGGGCGATCGCAAGAAGGTGGTTGCGCTCATCGAGGCCAAGGTGCTGCCGCATTTCAATTTCCAGGCGATGACGGCGAGCGCCGTCGGCCGCAACTGGGAAAAGGCGAGCGCCGAGCAGAAGGCGCGCCTGATTGAAGAGTTCAAGACGCTGCTGGTGCGAACCTACTCCAGCGCGCTTGCTTCCTACAGCAGCCAGAAATTCGACTTCCGCCCGTTGCGCGCCAAGCCGACCGATACCGACGTCACCGTCAACGTGCGGATCCTGCAATCCGGCAGCGAGCCGGTGACGATCGACTACGACATGGAAAAGCGCCCCGCGGGCTGGAAGGTCTGGGACGTGCGCGTCGGCGGCATCAGCCTGGTTTCCAATTACCGCACCGAGTTCGACAACCAGATCCGCGAGGGCGGCGTCGAAGGATTGATCAAGACATTGTCCGCGAAGAATCTCTCGCAGGCTCAGTTCCAGTCGCCGGTCGCGGGGACGCAAAAGAAATGATCCGGCGCGATGGCGAGCGCATGGTCGTGAGCGGCCCCTTGACGCTGGCGAGCGTCGCGGCGGTGCTGCGCGAGGGCAGTGCCGCCATCGGGCAGGGTGTGCGCACCGTCGACCTGGGCGAGGTCGGCGAACTGGATTCGTCCGCGCTGGCGCTGCTCCTTTCCTGGCGGCGGCAGGCAAGGCAGCAGAATGGCGACCTGTCGTTCGCGAACCTGCCGCAGGGCCTGACCATCATCGCCCGTCTGTACGGCGTGGCCGAACTGCTGCCCGCCGCCCCGGCGTCCGCCCACCACTGAGCTGAAAGTCCGCGCGAGCGTGCCCTGCACGTGGTCGCGGGCACGCCCGCCATGACCTTTGCTATTGAAGCTCTGAAGGTGGAAAAGCGCTACGGCGCGCTGCACGCGCTCGCCGGGGTCAGCCTAGAGGTCGCCGAGGGCGAATTTTTCGGCCTGCTCGGACCCAACGGCGCCGGCAAGACCACCCTGATCAGCATCATCGCGGGTCTCGTGCGCGCGAGCGCGGGCGAGGTGCGCGTGATGGGCGCCGACGTGGTCACGGACTACCGGCGGGCACGGAGCATGCTCGGCATGGTGCCGCAGGAACTGGTGTTCGACCCCTTCTTCACGGTGCGGGAGACGTTGCGCATCCAGTCGGGATACTTCGGCCTGCGCGACAACGACAAGTGGATCGACGAGATCATCCATCATCTCGACCTGGGCGCAAAAGTGGACGCCAACATGCGAACCTTGTCCGGCGGCATGAAGCGCCGCGTGCTGGTGGCGCAGGCGCTGGTGCACCGTCCGCCGGTGATCGTGCTGGACGAGCCGACCGCCGGCGTCGACGTCGGCCTGCGGCAAGGCCTGTGGCAATTCATCCGGCGGCTGAACCGCGACGGCCACACCATCGTCCTGACCACGCACTATCTGGAAGAGGCCGAGGAACTCTGCGACCGCATCGCCATGCTGAAGGCGGGCCGCATCGTGGCGCTCGATTCGACGCGCAACCTTCTCGAGACGTTCTCCGGCCTGGTGCTCAAGATCCGCATCGACAGGGAAGCGCTTCCCGACGGGCTGGAAGCGAGCCTGCTCGGCGCAGATGCCGGGCGTTTCACGCTGCGCCTGCGCGACTACAACGCGCTGGAGCAGGTGCTGCACCGCGTGCGCGAAACGGGCGCCGCGATCAGGGAACTGGAGCTCGAACCGCCCGATCTCGAGGACGTCTTCCTCCGTGTGATGGAGAAGCACTGATGGGAGGTTTTCCGACCCTGCTGTACAAGGAACTGCTGCGATTCTGGAAAGTGAGCTTCCAGACCGTCGCCGCGCCGGTGCTGACCGCGCTCCTGTACCTCGTCGTGTTCGCCTATGCGCTTGGCGACCGGGTGCGAGTGTTCGAGCAGATGAGCTATGCCCAGTTCCTGGTGCCGGGCCTGGTGATGATGAGCGTGCTGCAGAACGCGTTCGCCAACAGTTCCTCCAGCCTGATCCAGTCGAAGATCAGCGGCAACCTTGTGTTCATGATGCTGCCGCCGATTTCGTACCTGGAATTCTTCGGCGCCTACGTGCTCGCCTCGATGGTTCGCGGCCTCGTGGTCGGCAGCGGCGTGCTGCTGGTGACGATCTGGTTCGTCGACCTGCACCTGGCGGCGCCGCTCTGGGTACTGGCGTTCGCGCTGCTGTGCTCCGCGATTCTGGGCGCGCTCGGCCTGATCGCCGGCATCTGGGCCGACAAATTCGACCAGATAGCCGCCTTCCAGAATTTCGTGATCCTGCCGCTGACCTTCCTTTCGGGCGTGTTCTACTCGATCCGCTCGTTGCCGCCGTTGTGGCAGGCGGCATCGCACCTCAACCCTTTCTTCTACATGATCGACGGATTCCGCTACGGTTTCTTCGGCGTCTCCGATTTTCCGCCGCTCGCGAGCCTGGCTGTGGTCGCGGTAAGCTTTGCGCTGCTCTCCGCGGCGTGTCTGCTGCTGCTCCGGTCGGGCTACAAACTGAGGCAATAGGGTCCGGGAGACGCGTCTCCCGGTCTACTTCAAGGAAGGAAATCCGCATGGTCACTCCCGAAAGCATCAAGAGCGGCATCGAAGCCGGCCTCGCCTGCGACCGCGTGGAGGTGGTCGGCGACGGGCAGCATTTCCAGGCGGTGATCGTTTCGCCCGCTTTCGAGGGCAAGAGCCGCGTGCAGCGGCACCAGCTGGTCTACAGGGCGCTCGGCGACCGCATGCGCGAGGAGATTCACGCGCTGTCGATGCAGACGATGACACCGGGAGAAGCGGCCCTCGGAGCAAAGCGCGATGGATAAGCTGCTGATCACCGGCGGCCGGCCGCTGCACGGGACCGTGCGCATTTCCGGCGCCAAGAACGCGGCGCTGCCCGTCATGGCCGCGACGCTGCTCGCGCCCGGCTTGCACCGCCTGCGCAACGTGCCGCGGCTGCGCGATACGCGCACCTTCGCCAGGGTGCTGGAGTTGCTTGGCGCGAAGGTCGTCTTTGACGGCAACCTGTGCTCCATCGACTCCACGGGCGTCAACTCGGTCGAGGCGCCCTACGAGCTGGTCAAGACGATGCGCGCGAGCATTTACGTGCTGGCGCCGCTGCTGGCGCGCTTCGGCGCGGCAAGGGTGTCGCTGCCGGGCGGCTGCGCATGGGGGCCGCGGCCGGTGAACCTGCATCTGACGGGATTGCAGGCGATGGGCGCTGCGCTCGACATCGAGCACGGCTACATCGTCGGCCGCGACGTAAGGCTGAAGGGAGCGAGGTTCGGGTTCGACGTGGTCTCGGTCGGCGCCACCGCGCAGCTCATGATGGCAGCGGTGCTCGCGGAAGGTACGACGGTGCTCGAGAATGCCGCCGTCGAGCCGGATGTCACCGTGCTCGGCGACGTGCTCGCGGCTTGCGGCGCGCGCATCGAGGGTCTGGGCACGCGCCAGCTCACGATCCGGGGCGTAACCACGCTGCGGCCGATCGACACGACGATCATCCCGGACCGCATCGAAGCGGCGACGTTTGCGGCCGCCGCGGCGATGACCGGCGGTTGCCTCAGGCTCGAACAGGTCGTGCCGGCTCACTTCGAGGCTGCGTTGCGCAAGCTGGAGGAGGCCGGCAGCACGATCGAGCGGGGTGCCGGCTGCGTAACCGTCACCGGTGCGGCGCGGCCCAAGGCGGTAAATGTCGTGACGCAGCCGTTTCCGGGCTTTCCGACCGACATGCAGGCGCAAATGATCGCGGTATCCGCGATCGCGAGCGGCACCAGCGTGATCGAGGACACCGTTTACCTCGATCGCTTCACCCATGTCCCCGAACTGGCACGGATGGGCGCGAGCATCGAGTTGAGGGGCAACGTCGCGGTGGTGAAGGGTGTCGAACGACTATCCGGAGCGCAGGTGATGGCGACGGATCTGCGCGCTTCGGCGAGCCTCGTGCTCGCGGGCCTGGCGGCGCAGGGCGAGACTCTGGTCGATCGGATCTATCACCTCGACCGCGGCTACGAGGCGCTGGAAACGAAGCTTGGCGCCGTCGGCGCGCGCATTCAGCGCGTCAACTGATGCGGGTAAACTGGATTTCATGGCCATGATCAGCATAGCGATTTCCAAGGGGCGGATCCTCGATGAAACCGCGCCGCTGCTCGCGCGCGTCGCGGTCCGGCCGAAGGAAGATCCGGAGAGTTCGCGCAAGCTGATCATCGGCACGGAACGGCGCGGTGTGCGCCTGATCGTGGTGCGCGCCTCGGACGTGCCCACCTATGTGGGGCAGGGCGCCGCGGAGCTCGGCATTGCCGGCGGCGACGTGCTCGCCGAGCATGGCGGCGCGGGCCTGTACCAGCCGGTGGACCTGGGCATCGCCCGCTGCCGCATGATGGTCGCTACGCGCCGCGGCTTTGATTACGCCGACGCCGTGCGTCAGGGGGCGCGTCTGCGGATCGCGACCAAGTACGTGCAGCTGACACGCGAGCACTTCGAGGCCAAGGGAGTGCACGTCGACCTGATCAAGCTCTATGGATCGATGGAGCTGGCGCCGTTGACCGGCCTTGCCGATGCGATCGTGGACCTGGTCTCCAGCGGCAAGACGCTGCGCGCCAACGACCTTGTCGCGGTCGAGGAGCTGATGCCCGTGTCGGCGCGGCTGATCGTCAACCAGGCGGCGCTGAAGACGCGCCGCGCGGAGCTGCAGCCCCTGATCGATGCGTTCTCGAAAGCGGCCCGAAAATGAAAATGCGCCGCCTTTCGACGCGCCAACCCGGATTCGGCGGGAAGCTGGCGGCGCTGACCCGCCACGAGGAATCCGGGAACGCCGCCGTGGAGCGCGTGGTGCGCGCGATCATCGCGGATGTGCGCAGGCGCGGCGATGCCGCGGTGCTCTCGTATGCGCGCCGTTTCGATCGCGTCAAGGCGGGCTCGGTGGGCAAGCTGGAGGTTCCGCGCGCGAAACTGCGATCGGCGCTGAAGACTCTCCCGGAAAAGGATGCCGCGTCCCTGCGCATGGCGGCGGCGCGCATCCGGCGCTTCCATGAGCGCCAGCATTCCCGGTCGTGGAAATATACGGAAGCCGACGGCACATTGCTCGGCCAGATCGTCACGCCGCTGGACCGGGTCGGCCTCTACGTCCCGGGGGGCAAGGCAGCCTACCCGTCCTCGGTGCTGATGAACGCGATTCCCGCGAAGGTGGCCGGGGTGCGCGAGGTGGTGATGGTCAGCCCGAATCCGGATCCGATGGTGCTCGCGGCGGCGGCAATTGCGGGCGTGGACCGCGTCATCGTGATCGGCGGCGCGCAGGCGATTGCGGCGCTTGCCTACGGCACGCGCACGGTGCCGCGGGTCGACAAGATCGTCGGACCCGGCAATGCCTACGTCGCCGAGGCCAAGCGCCAGGTGTTCGGCCAGGTCGGCATCGACATGATCGCCGGGCCCTCCGAAATCCTGGTCATCGGCGACGGCACGACGCCCGCCGACTGGGTGGCGATGGACCTGTTTTCGCAGGCCGAGCACGACGAGCTGGCGCAGGCAATCCTGTTGTCGCCGAATGGGGCATTCCTGGATCGCGTCGAGATCGAGATCGGAAAACTGCTTGCCGGAATGCCGAGGCGAAAAATCATTGCCGCCTCGCTGGGATCGCGCGGCGCGCTGATCCGGACGCGGAGCCTCGCTGAAGCCTGCGAGCTCTCGAACCGCATCGCGCCCGAGCACCTGGAGCTCTCGGTGGCGAAGCCGCGCGCGCTGCTGCCGAAACTGCGCCATGCGGGCGCGATCTTCCTCGGCCGCTGGAGTTCGGAAGCGATCGGCGACTACTGCGCCGGCCCGAACCACGTGCTGCCGACCTCCGGGACGGCGCGCTTTTCGTCGCCGCTCGGGGTCTACGATTTCCAGAAGCGCTCCAGCCTGATCGGCGTCTCGCGCGCGGGTGCCCGCACGCTCGGGCGCCTGGCGGCAACTTTGGCGCGCGGCGAAGGGCTGGACGCGCATGCCCGGTCGGCCGACATGAGGACGGAGAGGCGGCGATGAGCAGCGCCTCGAAAGTGATCCGTCCGGAAATCCAGGCGATGCACGCATATGCAGTGTCGGACGCCACCGGGCTGGTGAAGCTGGACGTCATGGAAAGTCCGTACCGGCTGCCGGATGCGCTCGCCGCCGAGATCGGGCAAGTGGTGGCGAAGGTCGCGATGAACCGCTATCCGGTCCCGACCGCAACCGAACTGCGCGCGCTGCTCCGCGAGGTCATGCAGGTGCCGGCCGGCTGCGATGTGCTCCTCGGCAACGGTTCCGACGAGTGCATCCAGTACATCACGGCGGCCGTGGCGCGCGAAGGCGCGGTGGTGATGGCGCCCGCGCCTTCGTTCGCGATGTTCGCGATGCACGCGCTGTTCTTCAGGCTGCGCTTTGTCGGCATGCCGCTGCGCGAGGATTTTTCCCTCGACGCCGAAGCCTTCCTGGCGGCCGTGGCAAAGGAGAAACCTGCGTTGGTGTGGCTCGCGTATCCGAACAATCCGACCGGCAACGCGTTTCCGGTGGCCGACATCGAGCGCATCGTGCAGGCCGCGCCGGGGCTGGTCGTCATCGACGAGGCCTACCAGCCGTTCGCCGGGACGACCTTCATGCCGCGGCTGGCCGAGTTCGAAAACGTGGTGGTGATGCGCACGGTTTCCAAGATCGGCATGGCCGGCCTGCGGCTGGGTTATGTCTGCGGCCGCCCGGAGTGGATCGAGGCGTTCAACAAGACGCGCTCGCCGTTCAACATCAACGTGCTGACCGAGGCGGTAGCCATCAAGCTGCTGCAGAACAAGAAGGTGCTCGACGCACAGGCGGCCAAGGTGCTGGAGGAGCGGGAACGCCTGCGGCCGGAACTGGAGCGCGTGCCCGGATTGAAGGTCTATCCGTCGGCGGCGAATTTCCTGCTGGTGCGGGTGGCGGGCGGCAAGGGCGCCGGCACGCGCGCGTTCGAGCGCGTGAAGGCGCAAGGGGTGCTCGTGAAGGATTTCTCGGGCGGCCATCCGCTGATGGAGAACTGCCTGCGGCTGACCGTCGGCACGCCCGAGGAAAACCGTATACTGCTTGCTGCATTGCGAGAGGCGTTGAAATGAGAACGGCGGAAGTACAGCGCAATACCAAGGAAACGCAGATTCGAGTGCGGCTGAACCTGGACGGCAAGGGCGTCGCGAAGCTTGCCACCGGCATCCCGTTTCTCGAGCACATGCTCGACCAGGTGGCGCGCCACGGCATGGTGGACCTCGATATCGAGGCCAAGGGCGACCTGCACATCGACGCGCACCACACCGTCGAGGACATCGGCATCACGCTCGGCCAGGCATTTGCCAAGGCGATCGGCGACAAGTCCGGCATCTGCCGCTACGGCCACGCCTACGTGCCGCTCGACGAAGCGTTGTCGCGCGTGGTGATCGATTTCTCGGGACGTCCGGGGCTCAGCTATAACGTCAGGTTCACGCGCGCGCTCATCGGCGAGTTCGACGCCGACCTCGTGCACGAGTTTTTCCAGGGTTTCGTCAATCACGCCCAGGTGACGCTGCACATCGACAACCTGAGCGGCGACAACGCGCACCACCAGTGCGAGACGATGTTCAAGGCCTTCGCGCGCGCGCTGCGCATGGCCGCGGAGCCTGATCCGCGCGCGCAGGGTTCGGTGCCTTCAACCAAGGGTTCGCTCTAGTTGAACATTGCGGTCGTTGACTACGGGATGGGCAACATTCGCTCCGTGTCGAAGGCGCTCGAGCACGTCGCGCCGCGCGATATGGTGCGGGTCACGGCCGATCCGAAGGCGATCCGCGCGGCGGACCGCGTGGTCGTGCCCGGCCAGGGCGCGATGCCCGACTGCATGCGGCAACTCGCGGCCAGCGGCGCGCGCGAAGCGGTGATCGAGGCGGCGGGCGGCAAGCCTTTCTTGGGCATCTGCATCGGCCTGCAGATGCTGTTCGAGCGCGGCGAGGAAGGCGATACCGAGGGGCTCGGACTGCTCCGGGGCCGCGTGCCGCGCTTCAAGGCCACGGGACTGAAAATCCCGCACATGGGCTGGAACGAGGTGACGCAGGAGCGCCCCCATGCCCTGTGGAACGGCATCGCGGACCGCAGCCGCTTCTATTTCGTGCACAGCTACTACCCCGAGCCGGCCGACCGTTCGATGTCCACCGGCACCTGCGACTACGGCATCAGCTTTACCTGCGCGGTGGCGCGGGATAACATCTTTGCCGTGCAGTTCCATCCGGAGAAAAGCCAGAACAACGGCCTGCAATTGCTGTCCAACTTCGTCCAATGGCGACCATAGGCCGCTGACTCCGGTTCGCAGCACCCCGTGCTGATCATTCCCGCAATCGACCTCAAGGACGGCCACTGCGTGCGGTTGCAGCAGGGCCGCATGGACTCCGCGACCGTGTTTTCCGAGGATCCGGTGGCGATGGCGAAGCACTGGTCCGACCAGGGCGCCCGGCGCCTGCACATCGTGGACCTGAACGGCGCGGTCGCCGGCCGGCCGAAAAACGAAAAGGTGATCCGCGAAATGATCAAGGTGGTCGGCGAGAAGACCCCGATCCAGCTTGGCGGCGGCATCCGCGACCTGGACACCATCGAGGGCTATATCGACGCGGGCGTCTCGTACATCATCATCGGCACCGCGGCGGTGAAGAATCCCGGCTTTCTTTCCGATGCCTGCTATGCGTTCCCCGGGCACATCATCGTCGGCCTGGACGCGAAGGACGGCAAAGTCGCCGTCGAAGGCTGGTCCAAGATGACAGGCCACGACGTCGTCGACCTGGCGAAGAAATTCGAGGAATACGGCCCCGAGGCGCTGATCTACACCGACATCGGGCGCGACGGCATGATGACCGGCGTGAACATCGAGGCCACCTTCAAGCTCGCGCAGGCGATCAAGACGCCGATCATTGCCAGCGGCGGCCTGAACAACCTCAAGGACGTGCAGGCGATCTGCGCGAAACTCGCTCCGGAGGGCGTCGTTGGCGCCATCACCGGCCGGGCCCTGTACGAAGGCGCGCTCGATTTCAAGAAGGCGCAGACCGCCGCCGACAAGGCGACGGAGAAAACCCCGGTCCCGCCGGCCGCCAAGGGCTGACGATGGGTCTGGCCAAGCGCGTGATCCCGTGCCTGGACGTCACCGCGGGCAGGGTCGTCAAGGGCGTGAATTTCGTCAAGCTGCGCGACGCCGGCGATCCGGTCGAGGTCGCGGCGCGCTATGACGCCGAGGGCGCTGACGAGCTGACCTTCCTCGACATCACCGCGAGTTCGGACCAGCGCGACATCATCCTCGAGGTCATCGAGCGGGTGGCGGCGAAGGTATTCATTCCGCTGACCGTGGGCGGCGGCGTGCGCAAGGTCGAGGACGTGCGGCGGCTGCTGAACGCGGGCGCGGACAAGGTTTCGATCAACACCGCGGCGGTGCAGAATCCGGCGCTGGTGCGCGAGGCATCCGCCATCGTCGGCAACCAGTGCATCGTAGTGGCCATTGATGCGAAGAAAAAGGGCGACGGCTGGGAGGTTTTTACCCACGGCGGCCGCAACGCCACGGGCCTTGACGTGGTCGATTGGGCGCGGCGCATGACCGAGGCGGGCGCCGGCGAAATCCTGCTCACCAGCATGGACCGCGACGGGACGCGCGACGGCTTCGACCTCGCACTGACGCGCGCGGTGTCGGATGCGGTGGGCGTGCCCGTGATCGCCTCGGGTGGCGTCGGCACGCGCGAACACCTCGCCGAGGGCGTGCTGGAAGGGCATGCCGCCGCCGTGCTCGCGGCCAGCGTGTTCCATTTCGGCGATTTCACGGTCCGCGAATCGAAGCAGTACATGCAGTCGATGGGAATCGAGGTGCGCTTGTGAGTGAATGGCTGAATGAAGTGCCGTGGGACAAGGATGGCCTGGTCCCGGTGATCGCGCAGGACTTTTCGACCGGACGCGTGCTGACACTCGCATGGATGAACCGGGATGCGTTGACGCTGACCGCAGAGAAGGGCGAGGCGGTCTACTGGTCGCGCTCGCGCAGGAAACTGTGGCGCAAGGGCGAAGAGTCGGGCCACACGCAGAAGGTGCGCGAGCTGCGCCTGGACTGCGATTCCGACGCGATCCTGCTGCGGGTGGACCAGGCCGGCGGCATCGCCTGCCATACCGGCCGCGAGAGTTGTTTTTTCCGCAAACTCGAAAACGGGAGATGGGTGGCGACGGACCCGGTACTCAAGGATCCGGCGGTCATCTACAAAAAATGAGCGACATCCTGGAACGGCTGGCCCGGACCATCGAGGAACGCAAAGGCACCGACCCGGAGAAGTCCTATGTCGCGCGCCTGCTCGCGGCGGATGAAGACGCGGTGCTGAAGAAAATAGGCGAGGAAGCGACTGAAACGGTGCTTGCCGCGAAAGGCGGCGACCGGCTGCATCTGGTGCGCGAGACCGCCGACCTTTGGTTCCACTGCATGATCCTGCTCGCGCGGCACGGCCTCAAGCCCGCCGATGTGCTGGCCGAACTGCAGCGGCGCGAAGGCATCTCGGGGGTGGACGAAAAAGCCGCGAGGAAGAAATGACGAGCGATCCGAACTGCCTTTTCTGCAAGATCGTGCGTGGCGAGATTCCGTCGAAGAACGTGCACGAGGACGAGGACGTGCTCGCCTTCCACGATGTCCGGCCTCAGGCGCCGGTGCATTTCCTGATCATTCCGAAGGAGCATGTGGCGACCCTGTATGACGCGGGCATGAACCAGCACCGGGCGCTGGGCAAGATGCTCGCGCTGGCGGGCGAACTGGCCCGCAAGGAAGGGGCGGCAGACGGCTTTCGGACCATCGTCAACACCGGGCGGGTGGGACATCAGGAGGTGTATCATGTCCACATGCATGTGATCGGGGGTCCGGAACCTTTGGGCCCCATGATTTCAAAGAGGAAATAGGAGACAAATTATGGGCTCGCTCAGCATCTGGCATTGGCTGATCGTTCTGGTGATCGTGATGCTGGTGTTCGGCACCAAGAAGCTGCGCAATATCGGCGCGGACCTGGGCGGCGCCGTGCGCGGTTTCAAGGACGGCATACGTGAAGGCGGGGAAAAGGCGGCGGACGCCGGCGCCGCGCCGCAGGTGACCGGCAAGACGGTCGACGGCGAGGTCAAGAGCAAGACCGAATCCAAGGCCTGACCCTTTCCCGTTCCAATTCGTGCGCGGGCGCCCATGGGCGCCCGTTTGGTTTTAGTACCCGTACATCTTAGGACTCCATGTTCGACATCGGCTTTTCCGAAATGGTGGTCATCGGGCTGGTCGCGTTGATCGTGATCGGACCCGAACGCCTGCCGCGCGTCGCGCGCACTCTGGGACACCTTGCGGGTCGTCTGCAGCGCTACGTTGCCGACGTGAAGGCCGACATCAATCGCGAGGTCGAACTCGATGAACTGCGCAAGATGAAGGATTCCGTGCAGCAGGCAGCCTCCAGCATCGAGAATTCGGTGCAAGCCGAACTAGGCAAGACCGAAGAAGCGCTGAATGCGGTTGCCGACCCGCTGTCCGCGATGACCAGGAAGGCGGAGGAGGCCGCGGAGGAGGCCGCGGAGGAGGCCGCCGACGAAGCCGCCGAAGCCGCGTCCGCGGCCGCGGACCCGGCCGCGGAGACGCCCAAGATTCCAGAGAAATCCGGCTAGCCGTGCAGCAGGACACGTTCATCTCGCACCTGGTTGAATTGCGCACGCGGCTGATGCACGCGCTCGGGGCGGTTCTGGCGGTCTTCGTCGCCCTGTTCCTGTACCCGGGGTCCGGCGCGATCTACGATTTCCTCGCTGCGCCGCTGATGCATGCGTTGCCCGAGGGCACCAAGATGATCGCCACCGGCGTGATCACGCCGTTCATGGTGCCGATGAAGGTCACGGCGATGGTGGCGTTTTTCGCTGCCCTGCCCTACGTCCTCTACCAGGCCTGGGCATTCGTCGCCCCGGGCCTCTACGACCACGAAAAGAAGTTCGCGGTGCCGCTGATTTTCGCCAGCACCCTGCTGTTCCTGCTCGGGGTCGCGTTCTGCTACTACTTCGTGTTCGGCACGGTGTTCAAGTTCATCAATGATTTTGCGCCCAAGTCGATCACGCCGGCGCCGGACATCGAGGCCTATTTTTCATTCGTCATCACCATGTTCATGGCCTTCGGCGTGACCTTCGAGATCCCGGTTGCGGTCATCATCCTGGTGCGCTCAGGCGTGGTCAGCGTCGAAAAGCTGGTGGAGGTCCGCCCCTACGTGATTGTCGGCGCGTTCGTTGTCGCGGCAGTGGTGACGCCGCCGGATGTGCTGTCCCAGTTCATGCTGGCGGTGCCGATGTGCCTGCTCTACGAGGCGGGCCTATTCGTGGCCCGTTTTGTCGGCGTACGGGAAAAGGAAGCGACTCCCGAAAACCAAGGCCAATCCACGGTCCCTTGACCCGGGGCCCCGGTTTTCCCTCTGCTCAGGTAGAATCGCGCCCCTTACCCATAGCTCAGACCGGGAAGTACCCATGAAACGCAAATACGGCGCTGCAAAGAAAAACGAGTCCATCGCGGAACAGCGCATGCGCGAACGGGCCAAAGAGGCCGGCGACAACAGCTTCAATTTCGGCTCACAGCTGCGCAAGGGCGCGATCGGCCGCGGCAAGCATCGCGGCCGCGCCGACGTCGCCGCGCACAACAAGAAGTAGTCCGCCCCGCGCGGTTTTCCTTCCCGCGCCAGCCGGCGCGGTCCGGGTTTCTATTCGGCCTTCGCCGGCGGCTTGGGCCGGCGCCCGACGGTGACCGTGAGTTCCAGGTCCTGGCCCTTGCGCTTGAACTTCATCTTCGCGGCGCTGCCCGGCGCGATACCGGTCACGGAAGTAAGCACGCCGTGCGCGTCCGCGACGGGCTTGCCGTCGATCGCCACCAGAACGTCACCGGGCTTGACGCCCGCCTTGTCGGCAGGGCCGCCGTCCAGCACGCCGCCGATGATGGCGCCTTCCTGCGTGCCGAGCTTGAACGATTCGGCGATGGCGGGGGTCACGGGCTGCAGTTCGACGCCGATCCAGCCGCGTGTCACGGCGCCCGTCTTGATGATCTGCTCCATGACCGCCTTGGCCATCGAGCCGGGGATCGCGAGGCCGATGCCGATCGATCCCCCGGTCTGGGAGAGGATCGCGGAATTGATGCCGACCAGGTTGCCGCGCGCGTCGACCAGCGCGCCGCCCGAATTGCCCTGGTTGATGGCGGCGTCGGTCTGGATGAAATTCTCGAACGTGTTGATGCCGAGGCCTGTCCGGTCGAGCGCGGATACGATCCCGGAAGTGACGGTCTGGCCGATGCCGAGCGGGTTGCCGATCGCCAGCACGACGTCGCCGACGCGCAGATTTTCGGATGAGCCGAAAGTGATCGCGGGCAGGTTCTGGGCCTCGACGCGCAGCACCGCGATGTCCGTATCGGGGTCGCTGCCGACCACCTTGGCGAGCAGCTTCTTGCCGTCCGGGGTCGCCACCTCGATCTCGTCGGCGGCATTCACGACGTGATGGTTGGTGAGGATGTAGCCGGCCGGGCTGACGATCACTCCCGACCCCAGGCTTGAGGCGCGCTGTGTTTCGTCGCCAAGCTGGCCGCCGAAAAACCGCCGCAGTACCGGATCGTTCAGCAGGGGATTGCGCGGCACCTTCACTTCCTTGGAGGTGAAGATGTTCACCACCGAGGGCGCCGCCTTGCGCACCGCATCGTTGTACGAGTCCGGCCGCGTTCCGCCGGCCGCGGCGCCCGCCGTCGCACCCGTATGCACCTCCTGCTGCACCAACGCGATCCGCATCGATTCGGGCACCAGCCCCGCGCGGGAGGGCAGCCATTCCGGCTTCAGTGTGGCGATCACGAATAACACCGCCAGGCAGATCGTGGCGGTCTGCGAAAAGATGATCCAGAGGCGGCGCATGGCGGACAGTCAATCTATCATGTTTTGTCTTTTGTTTTAACCACTTAGACGCGAAATCGTGGACATTTTGGCGATCAAACGCTAAAATCGCGCTTGCCCCGTTTCCGACACTGCCCCTCACTTCCTCCCCAGACCACGCCATGAGCGAAAAAAAGATTGATAACACGCGGCGCAACCTGATTGTCGCTACCGCCGCACTCAGCGGCGCGGCCGGCGCGGCCATCGCCGTGCCGTTTGCCTGGAGCTGGTGGCCCTCGGAGCGTGCCAAGGCCGCCGGCGCGCCGGTCGAGGCGGATATCTCCGGCATCGCGCCCGGCGAACTGAAGGTATTCGAATGGCGCGGCAAGCCGGTGTGGATCATGCGCCGCACGAAGGAGCAACTCGCGGCGGTGAAGAAGGCCGACGACAAGGTCAGCGACCCCAGGTCCGAGGTGCCGCTGCAGCCGGAGTACGCGAAGAACGAGTACCGCTCGATCAAGCCCGATGTCATGGTGCTGGTGGGCATCTGCTCCCACCTCGGCTGCTCCCCGCAATCGAAGGGCGCCGACGCGACAGCCGAGATGGGTGCCGACTGGGCGGGCGGGTTCCTTTGCCCCTGCCACGGCTCCAAGTTCGACCTCGCCGGGCGCGTCTACAAGGGAGCGCCGGCGCCGGTGAACCTCGATGTGCCGCCGCACATGTACCTGTCGGACGGCACCATCCTCATCGGCGAAGACAAGAAGGGGGCGTAGACATGGCCAGCCGTCTGATGGCGCTGTGGGACTGGTTCGATGCGAGGATGCCCTCGGTCGCGGAGGAGTGGCGCAAGCACGCAGCCGAGTACTACGCGCCCAAGAATTTCAATTTCTGGTATTTCTTCGGCGCGCTGTCGCTGCTGGTGCTCGTCATCCAGATCGTCTCGGGCATCTTCCTCACGATGAATTACAAGCCCGACGCGAACCTCGCCTTCGGCTCGGTCGAGTACATCATGCGCGACGTGCCGGGCGGCTGGTTGATCCGCTACATACACTCGACCGGCGCCTCGGCGTTCTTCATCGTCGTCTACCTGCACATGTTCCGCGGACTGCTCTACGGTTCCTACAAGCAGCCGCGCGAGCTGGTGTGGATCTTCGGCGTGCTGATCTATCTCACGCTGATGGCAGAGGCTTTTTTCGGCTATCTCCTGCCCTGGGGCCAGATGTCCTACTGGGGCGCGCAGGTGATCGTGAACCTGTTCGGCACCGTGCCCTTCATCGGGCCTGATCTGTCGCTGTGGATCCGTGGTGACTACGTCGTGGGCGACGCGACGCTGAACCGCTTCTTCGCGCTGCACGTGATCGCGATCCCGCTGGTGCTGCTCGGCCTGGTCTCGGCGCACATCCTGGCGCTGCACGACGTCGGCTCCAACAACCCGGATGGCATCGAGATCAAGAAGAAGAAGGGCCCCGACGGACACCCGCTCGACGGCATCCCGTTCCACCCGTACTACACGGTCAAGGACCTGGCCGGCGCGGTCGTTTTCATGATGGCGTTCTGCGCAATCATGTTCTTCGTGCCCGAGGTCGGCGGGTACTTCCTCGAGTACAACAACTTCGTCCCTGCCGATCCGCTCAAGACCCCTGCGCACATCGCGCCGGTCTGGTATTTCACGCCGTACTACTCGATTTTGCGCGCCGTGCCGCCCCTGTTCAATTCGCAGTTCCCGGGCGTGATGGCGATGGGGATCGCGACCCTGATCCTGTTCTTCCTGCCCTGGCTCGACCGCAGCCCGGTGAAGTCGATCCGCTACCGCGGCGTTCTCTACAAGAGCGCGCTGGCGATTTTCGTGGTCACCTTCCTCGTGCTGGGCTACCTCGGCACCGAGCCGGTGACGGTGTGGGGCCAGTTCGGCTCCTGGATGGGCGGCGCCGACGTCGCCACGGTGGTCGCGCGTATCTTCACTGTCGTCTATTTCGCGTTCTTCTTCCTCATGCCCTGGTATACCGCGATCGACAAATGCCAGCCCGAACCGGACCGGGTGACGATGTGAGGCGCGCCATGAAAAGATTCCTTGCCGCGCTGCTGCTCACCCCGGCGCTGGCCGTTTTTTTCGCCGCATCCTCGTCGCATGCTTCCGAGGGCGGCTATCGGCTCGACCGCGCGCCGATCGATTCGAAGGACCTGCTCAGCCTGCAGGCGGGCGCGCGCACCTTCGTCAACTATTGCCTCAACTGCCATGGCGCGCAGTACATGCGCTACAACCGGCTCGCCGACCTTGGCCTGTCCGAGGCCCAGATCCGCGACAACCTGATTTTCACCGGCGCCAAGGTCGGCGAAACGATGAAGGTCGCGCTCACGGCGAGCGACGGCAAGGCGATGTTCGGCGCCGCGCCGCCGGACCTCACGGTTATCGGCCGCTCGCGCAGCGCCGACTGGCTGTACACCTACCTGCGTACTTTCTACCGCGATCCCAAGTCGCCTACCGGCTGGAACAACGCCGTGTTCCCGCAGGTGGCGATGCCGCACGCGCTCTGGACGATGCAGGGCGAGCGCTCCCTGGAAGTGGTGCCCGGCAAGGACCACGGGCCCGCCGAGTACAAATGGAGCCAGTTGTCGCCCGGCACCCTGAGCACGGTGCAGTACGACACCGCCGTGAGAGACCTCGTGAATTTCCTCGATTACATGGCCGAACCCGCCGCCAGTACCCGCAAGCGGATCGGGATAGTGGCGCTGTTCTTCCTCGGCATCCTCTTCATCTTTGCCTATGCGCTGAAGAAGGAATTCTGGAAAGCAGTGAAGTAACCACCCTCTACACGCAGCAACAGCCGGGCGCCGCCCGGCCTTTTTTTCTCCGCCTGGAAAGTCCGCACCATGATGCAACTGTACTCCGGCACTACCTGCCCTTTCAGCCACCGCTGCCGCTTCGTGCTCTACGAGAAGGGCATGGACTTCCAGGTCATCGACGTGGACATGTACAACAAGCCCGAGGACATCGCGGTGATGAACCCGTACAACCGCCTGCCGGTGCTGGTCGAGCGTGACCTCGTGCTCTACGAGTCGAACATCATCAACGAGTACATCGACGAGCGGTTCCCGCACCCGCAGCTGATGCCGGCCGACCCGGTGATGCGCGCGCGGGCGCGCCTCATGCTGTTCAACATGGAAGTCGAGCTCTTCTCGCAGATCGAGGCGCTGGAGTCCGGCAAGGAGAAGCAGGTCGAAAAAGCCAAGGCGCAGGTGCACGATCACCTGGTCCAGCTCTCGCCGATCTTCACCCGGACCAAGCACATGCTGGGCGACGACTTCACCATGCTCGATGTCGCGATCGCGCCGCTGCTCTGGCGCCTGGACCGCTACGGCATCAAGCTCGGCAAGCCCGCCGCGCCGCTCATGAAGTACGCAGAGCGCATCTTCTCGCGCGCGGCGTTCATCGAAGCGCTGACGCCTTCCGAGAAGGTGATGCGAAAGTAGGATCAGACCCGGACTGCCGCCCCGTGGCCAACGCCGAAATCCCCACCAAGCCGTACCTGCTGCGCGCGCTCTACGAGTGGTGCGTGGACAACGGCTACACCGCGCACCTGGCGGTGAAGGTGGATTCGCGCTCGCAGGTTCCCTCGGAATACGTGCGCAACGGGGAGATCACCCTCAACGTCGCGCCCAGCGCCGTGCACAAGCTGCAGATGGGCAACGAGCTGATCGAATTTTCGGCGCGCTTCGCCGGCGTCGCGCGCCAGATCTCGGTGCCGGTCACCCGCGTTTACGCGCTCTATGCGCGCGAGACCGGGCACGGCATGACTTTCGAGGTGGACGCCGCCAAACCCGCGATCCAGGGAGAGGCGGAGAAGGAGCCTTCAGGTCACGCCGGACCTTCCAACGAGCCCGGCCCCGCCGCGCTGCCGGTGCCCACCGGTGTGCCGGCCGCGGCGGCACCCACGGAACCCACCAAGCCCACGGGCGGGAAGCCTCAGCTTCGCCGCATCAAGTAGCTTCCGTCGTTCCCGCGAAAGCGGGAACCCAGGTTTAGAATCTGCGCGCTGCCCGTTTAGCTCAGTGGTAGAGCAACCGCCTTGTAAGCGGTAGGTCGTCTGTTCAATCCAGACAACGGGCACCAGAGCCTCCACCGCCCGCATCAGCGCGGCGCTTCGATGACCTGGACGATTCCCCCTGGCGCCCCCGGCAGCGGCCGCGGCCCGTCGCCGGTGCGTTGCGGAATCTCCTTTGCCGGGATGGTCAAAGGGCGCCGTTCGTCATCGGCTTTCTGGCGCTCGTTGGGCCGCAGATCCTGCGGCGTGTCGGGACTCACATCCACCAGCTGTCTCGCGTTCACGCTTTCCAGACGCTGGCGCTCCAGCGTCTGACGCGAGTCGAACTGCTGTTGCCGCCTCAGGTCGCCCGGTGCGATCTGGAGCCGCTCCTGCGACTGGCGCAGTTGCAGGGAGAAGGCATCCGATTGCTGCTGGCGCTGGATGAGCGCGCGCTGGATGTCCTGCTCCTGCGCGAACGCGGGAACACATGACATGGCGAGCGGCAGGAGGAGGCGGCGCATCACTGCGTTCGAGGAGCAAGGGAGCGGCACAATTCCCGCAGCTGGTTACGCTCGTTTCGCCCGAGGCCCGCAGGATCGAAACGATAGCGCTGGTGCAGGCGCAGGGCTTCACGGAGCTGCTTCAGTTTCAGCGCAGGAAGGCCGTTGGTTGCCCGATGCAGCCACGCGGCGTGGGTCTCGCCGGGTTCGCGGGGCGCCAGGGACTTCTCCACCGCATAGAACTCCGAGTCTTCGCCCGGATAGGCCGGGCGCGCGGCCGCCGGCTCGGCGCCGGTCTTGCGCGCAATGCGCCGGCCGCCGAACATGCGCCAGCCGAGGATCAGGCCGAGGACGGCGAGCACGCCGTACCAGGCGTCGCCCGCCTTGAAATCCTCGCGCATGGTCCAGCGGAATCCCGCCCAGCGCGCAAGGTCGGCGAGGCCCTGCCAGAAGGGCGCCTGCCCGGCTTCCTCCGCGACCCAGTCCGGCGGCGTCGTATCGATATCGACCCAGCGGCCGTCGACCCAGGCACGGGTCCAGGCGTGGGCGTGGCGGCTGCGCACCACGTACGCATCTTCGAGCCCGCTACGCTCGTCCACTGCGTAGCCGGTGGCATAGCGCGCCGGGATGCCCGCCGCGCGCAGCAGCAGAGTCGTGGCGGCGCCGAAGTATTCGCAGTGGCCGGAGCGCGTGCGCGTCATGAAGTCGCCAAGCGCGGTTTCGCCTTCCGGCGGGCGGCGTTCGCGGTACAGGGAGTACTTGAAAGTCCCCAGGTGACGTTCGACGCGGCTCACCGCCTCCTGCGGCGGGACGTCCCGCAAACCGAGTTCGGCCGCGACTCGTTCGAACACCGCCCGCTCGGCGGACGGCAGGATCGAGTCCGGCGCCGTCGGTGCGCTGTCGATCCCGCCGCCAGCTCCCTGGGCGCGGTATTGAAGCCAGTCGGCGCCTGCGTCCACGTGCACCGTGCCGAGTGAATTGCGGCGCATCGCGAGCGCGGTCATTCCAGCGACGCGCGTCGTCGCGGCTGGCAGCGGCAGCAACGCCTTGCCGCTGTCAATTCGCGCCACGATACGCACGTCCCAGCCAGGGGGCTGCGCGCCGGGCGCGAGATTCCACGTCGTATTGTCCGTCTCCGATTCGATGGCCTGCATCGCGCTTTCGCGCGCCAGCCAGCTGGTGCCCGAGTAGGTGTTGTAGCTCGAGCGATGCAGCAGCTTCACGCGCGCGACATCGCCCTCGGCGGCATAGACGCGCAACAGGATCGCATCGTACTGTTTCAGCCGGCCGATGGTGCCGATTTCAGTAACGCTGCGATACGGATCGGCGTCCAGGCCGCGCATGTTGAAGTCGATCGCCCATGACTCGATCTTGGCCTGCAGCTGCACAAGGCCTGCCTGGCCGGCATAGCCGACGCCCGCCGCTGCCGCCAGCATCAACGCCCAGACGGCAACGCCCGAATGACCCGGCCGCACCGCATTCAAGGCCCAGGCGGCCGCGATCACGACGCCAACGTAGTACTCCGGGCCGCGCAGGTTGGCGACACCCGCAGCAACGACGGCTACCGCCACGTACACCGCACTCACGTCGACAGGGGGATCCTTGATCTCCGGATTCAGGCGCCGCAGCTTGCGCATGTAGCGAAACAGGGCCGAGAGCGGGATGCGCCCGGTCTCCGACAACTGTTGCGCGAGCATGATTGGCGCAAGCGCCGCCGGGGCCCAGGTGAACGCCTCCAGGATGCCGTGCGAGATGCCGCGATTGGCGGCGAGCAGCATCGCGAGCGCGACGAATCCAATGGTGGACAGGTCGGCGATGCGCGAATGCTCCACGGCACCGAGGTCGAGGCGCAGCTTGAGGTAGCGCGGCGCCTCCAGTATTGCGCCGAGCGCAATGCCCGCCACAGGATGGCCGGATTGCCAGCCCCAGAAGGCGAGCGCGGCGCCAATCAGGAACGGCGGGGCGATCATCTCAGTCCAGCCAGGTCCTGCTGGATCCTGCCGGGGGCCAGGTGCAGGACGCCGGGGATGGCGACGGATTTATCCGCGACCAGCAGGGCGCGCACGTCGAAGCCTTCGGCGCGCAGGTCGGCGACAAAGCGCGCGCGCGCCTCGTCCCATTCAACGAAGATGACGATCACGCTGGAAAGCGTGGCGCGGCGCCCGAACACGGCACGCGCAAGCGCGGCGAAATCACCGGGCGCGCTCGGGCCGACACCGGCAAGCGCCTCGAGCATATGTTCGGCGCGCAACTGGCCGCGGCCTGCGGTATAGGCGCGAACTTCACCGCCGACAAACAGCAGGTCGAGCAGGCAATCATGCGTATCGATGGTGTAGACGAACGAAGCGGCCAGCGCGACAGCTTCCTCGAAGGCGGCATCCTCACCCCGGCTGCTGCCCGTATCGAGCACCAGCGCATGGCGCTCGAAGAATTCGTCCTGGTATTCCTTGACCACCGGTTTGCCCGTGCGCGCAAAGCTCTTCCAATGGACCCGCTGCAGCGGGTCGCCGGGACGGTAATCGCGCAGCGCGAGGAACTCCTCCGAATCGCCCACCGAAGCGGCGAGCGATACGCCGCCAGGCTGGAACTTGCGCCGTCCCGGGAGCGCCATTTCCGGGAGGCGGTAGCGCTTGGGCAACGCGATCACCCGCCCAGGCAAGGGTACGCGCGCGAGGCCTTTCACGAGGCCGAGCGGATCCGGCCGGCCGAGCGTCAGGCCCGAGAATTCGATGCGGCCGCGCTTACGCGGCGTGAAGCCGAGCCGCAGCGTCAGGCGTTCGCCGGGGGCCAGGGGCGGAATGGCCGCGGCATCGACGTCGCGCGGCACGCGCCTGTCTATCAGCCAGCGCCAGCGGAAATAGCCGACCTTGCGATCGAACCAGTTGCGCCGTTCCTCCCCCGGCTCGATCGCACGCCGCCATTCGTCGAACGACGGCCGGGGATCGCTGAAACGCTCCGCCACCGTGGTCCCGGTCAGCGGCCGGGTGTCGAGGTTTGCGACGGTGACGCGGTAGCTGAAGGCTTCGCCCGCGGTCGCATAGCGCGGCATTTCCCGCTTCGCGTTGACGCGCGCGCGGAACAGGAGGCTCGCCGCCCACGACAGCGCGATCAGGGCCGCGAGGAACGTAAACGCGCGATAGGTGACGGTGAGATTGGTGTCCAGTCCTGCGGCGGCGGCGGCCCCGCCGGTGCCCAGCACCAGCCATCCCGCGAGCGTGAGCCGCTCGCGCAGCCGGTGATCCAGCGCGCCCACCATCCGCAACGAAAGAAAAACCAGGCGCCGCATTGTTCCCCTTCTACGCTGGAACCGGCACCTCGCGCAGGATGTCGGCAACCAGCGCGGCGGCGGTGGTGCCTGCGAATTTCGCCTGCGGATCGAGCACCATGCGATGCGCGAGCACCGGCACCGCAAGTTCGTGCAGGTGCTCCGGCCTGACGTATTCCTCGCCGTCGAACAAGGCCAGCGCCTTGGCCGCATTGGCGAGCGAGATCGAAGCGCGCGGGCCGCAGCCCAGCTGGATCGCCGGCAGGGTACGGGTGCGCCGCACGATATCGACGACGTAGCGGCGCAACTCGGCGGCGAGGCGCACGTGCCGCACGCGTTCCTTCAGTGCCAGAACTTCTTCGCGCGCGGCGATCGCGCGCAGCGAGGCGAGCGGATGGCCCAGGTCCTGCGCCGCCAGCACCTCGGCCTCGACGTCCGCGTCGACATAGCCGAGCGCGATGCACATGGCGAAGCGGTCCATTTGCGCCTCGGGCAGCGGATAGGTGCCGCGGAATTCGACCGGGTTCTGCGTCGCGACGACAAAAAACAGCGCGTCCATGGCATGGGTCCGGCCTTCGACCGAAACCTGGCCCTCGGCCATCACTTCGAGCAGCGCCGACTGGGTGCGCGGCGAGGCGCGGTTGATTTCGTCCGCCAGCAGGATCGACGTGAATACCGGGCCTTCCCGGAACTCGAAGGTCTGCTCCTTCTGGTTGAAGACCGATACCCCGAGGATGTCGGAGGGGAGGAGGTCGGGCGTGAACTGCACGCGCGTGAAGCGCGCGCCGACGGACGCCGCGAGGCTCTTGGCGAGCGTCGTCTTCCCGGTGCCCGGGTAGTCCTCGATCAGAACGTGGCCGCCCGAAGCGAAGGCCGCGAGGAGCTTGCGCACCCCGTCGCGGCTGCCGCGCATCACCTTTTCGATGTTGCCGGCAATGCGGCCGAACAGCCGGCTCGCCTCCTGTGCTGGCAGCAGCGGGCCGGAAGCGGCATTCATGCGATATGCGAGGCCCGTGAGACTTCGCTCCCGGGTCAGGCCTCCTGCAAGCGGCGTTCGCGTATCGACTGGGCGAAGCCGAGCACCGCACTGGCGAGCGTCTTGCGGTCCTCCACCGTGCGCATCACCGTGTTGGCGACCAGCACTTCAATGCCGCTCGCGCGGACGTCGTCGGCGCCGGCGGCATCGGCGGTATCGATGACGAAGCCGTCGATCAGCTTCAGGTATTCGAGCGCCACGCGGCGCGCGGAAGGCTCGTGGCCGAGCTCGGTCATGATCTTGCCCGCAGTTCCCTTGAGCGCCCTGCCGCCGATGATCGGCGTCACGGCGATCACCGGGGCGCCGCGCTTGCGCATGAGTTCGCGCATGCCGGGTACTTCAAGGATCGGGCGAATGGTGTGGTACGGATTGGACGGGCAGATGACCACGGCCTCGAGGTCTTCCGAATCGAGGGCGCCGGAAATCTCGGGCGTGAGCATCGCGTCCTCGGCGCCGGCGTAGTGGAAACCCTTCACCACCGGTTCGCAGGCGAGCGTGGTGAAGTATTCCTGGAACGACACCTCGCCATCCTCGGTCCGCACGAAAGTGCGTATCGGGTCGTCGCTCATCGGCAGCACGCGCGCGGAGATGCCGAGTTGCTTGCAGAAATCAAGGGTGATGGCGCTCAGGCGCCGGTCCTCGGCGAGCCAGGCCGTGCGCAGCAGCGGGGCGGCGAGAGACTTGTCGCCCAGGGTAAGCTCCTCCGGGCCGCCGAACTGCTTCAGCGCGGCGTATAGCGCATGGCTTTCGCCGGCCGGTTCCCAGGGCGCGGCGGGGCTCGCCATGCCCGAGAGCACATAGAGCACGGTGTCGATGTCGGGGCAGAAGCGGAGGGTCAGGTGGTCGTAGTCGTCGCCCGTATTGACGATGGCGGCGAGGTCCCTGCCGCGCAGCTGGTAAAGGCCGTCCACCAGCTTCGCCCCGCCGATCTGCCCCGTCAATGCGACGACTGTTCCCATGGCGCTAGTGTACGGCAGGGTCAGGCCTTTCTCGCGACGGCCTGGAAATTGAACAGCCGGCTGGAAAGTTTCTTCCTCATCCCGACGTCGAACCAGCGCGTCAGGTATTCGAGCAGCGCGAAGTCCTTGTTGCCGTGCAGTTCGCCGGTGATGTATTTCGCCGTCTGCAGGACGCTTTCCGGGAAGGCAGTGAGGATGTCCCACTCCGCGCCTTCGGTGTCGACCTTGATGACATCGATTTTCGACAGCGAAAGTTCGAGCAGGACCGCGGCGACGTTGCGCACCTTGATGCGGATCTTTTTCGAGGTGTCGCTGCCCTTCGGGTGCAGGCTGTAGCCGCCGAAATTGACCGGGTTGTCGCTGTGGAACAGCTCGAGCGACGCGTCCTCGGCGCCGAGCCCGAAATTGAACCCCCGGATGCGCGTCGAGTTGGCGATATTGCGCGACAGCACGGCAAAGTTGTCCGGCGCCGGCTCGAAGGCGTAGATCTGCGCGTTCGGGAAAATGTGCGAGAAGTAGAGCGCGGTGGCGCCGACGTTGGCGCCGATGTCGAGCACCGTCTTTACTTCCTCCGGCCGCAGCGGCATTTCGCGCGGCGGCGCGTATTCGTCGCGCTCGCGCGGCTTCATCAGGTGGTTGTAGAGCGCCCAGGGATCGCTCGAGCCGGGGCGGTAGTGGAGCTTCATGCCGCCCCAGTCGATGGAACGCATCTCCGGGTCGAACGGCGCCAGCGCATCGCGCACGAACGCGGCGTTGCGCGAGCGCGCGAGGAGCTTCGCCTTCATCTTGAGGGACGCCATCAAAGCCTCGCCGCCAGTTCGGCGCCTTCAAGCATCGCGCGCTTCGCGTCCAGCTCGCCGGCTTCTTTCGCGCCGCCGATCATGTGGGCCGCATCCAGGCCCCGCTTTGATTCCTGGCCTGCGCAGAGCACCACGGTGTCCGCCGGCAGTACGCTTTCCTTGCTGTCGATCGCGATATGCACGCCGGCATCGTCGATTTTCCGGTATTCGGCGCCTTTCAGCATCGTGACGCCGTTGCGGGCGAGTTCCGCCCTGTGGACCCAGCCGGTGGTGCGCCCGAGGGTGCTGCCGAACGGCGTGGTGGAGCGTTTCAGCATGGTGACCTGGAATTCGCCATGCGGTTTTTCCATTCCGTCGGAAGCCAGGCCTCCTGCAACGGCAGAGTCCCGGGTTACGCCCCAATGCCGGTCAAACGCGGCGGATTCCAGCGCAGAGCGGCTCGACCGCTCGAGCAGATACACGGCCACATCAAAGCCAATGCCGCCGGCGCCGATGATGACCACGCGCTTTCCCACCTGTGCGCGGCCCGAAAGCAGGTCCACGTAGCCGACCACGCTCCTGTGATCGATGCCCGGAATCGCAGGCCTGCGCGGCTCGATGCCGCTGGCAAGGACAGTCTCGTCGAAGCCCGCAAGGTCGGCCTGGCCGGCCGCATGATTCAGCCGGACCTGGACGCCGGCGCGCCGCAGGCGCTCGGCATAGTAGGCAACGGATTCGGCGAACTCCTGCTTGCCGGGGATTCGCTTCGCGAGATTGAACTGGCCGCCGAGTTCCGCCGCCTTCTCGAACAGCACCACCTCGTGGCCGCGTTCCCCGGCGACGGCCGCGCAGGACAGACCGGCCGGCCCGCCGCCAACGATTGCGATTTTCTTCCTGCTGGAAGTTTTCAAATACAGGAGTTTCGACTCGCGCCCTGCGCGCGGATTCACCACGCAGCTCGCCGGCTGGCCGATGAAGTAGTGGTCGAGGCAGGCCTGGTTGCAGGCGATGCAGATGTTGATGCCGGCACGGTCGCCGGCCCGGGCCTTGTTCGCGAACTCCCCGTCCGAGAGCATCGCGCGGGCGAGGGACACCATGTCGGCGTCGCCGCGCGCGAGGATGTCCTCGGCGATTTCCGGCGCGTTGATCCGGTTGGATGCGACCACCGGAATCTTCACCGCCTCCTTGATGCGCCGTGCCGCCCAGGCGAAGCCCGCGCGCGGTACCGCCTGCGCGATGGTTGGAATGCGCGCCTCGTGCCAGCCGATGCCGGTATTGAGGATCGTCGCCCCGGCCTGCTCGATCGCCCTTGCGACGCGCACGGTCTCGGCGCCGGTGAGGCCGCCCTCGACCAGATCGAGGGCGGAAATGCGGAAGACGATGATGAAATCCGGTCCCGTGGCGACGCGCGTCTGGCGCACGATTTCGCAGGCAAAGCGCATGCGGTTTTCGAGCGGGCCGCCCCAGCCGTCCTGCCGCTGGTTGGTGCGCAAGGCGAGGAACTGCGTGATCAGGTAGCCCTCGGAGCCCATCACCTCCACGCCGTCGTAGCCCGCGGTCTGCGCGAGGACGGCGGCGCGCACGAAATCACCGATGGTCTGCTCGATCTCGGCGGAGCTCATCTCGCGCGGCGCACCCGGGTTGATGCCCGACTTGATCGGCGAAGGGGCGACGATATTCCGGTGGAAGCCGTAGCGGCCCGAGTGCAGCAGCTGCAGCACGATCCTGCCGCCGGCATCGTGGACTGCCTGGGGAACCGGCTTGTGGCGCTCGGCGTCCTCCTTCGTGCTCATCTGCGCCCGGTGCGGGCTGAGTTCGCCCGCGTCGTTGGGCGAGAAGCCGCCGGTGACGATCAGCGCTGCGCCGCCGCGCGCCCGCTCGGCATAGAACGCCGCGAGGCGCGGCATGCCGTCGGGCCGCGCCTCCAGGCCCGTGTGCATCGACCCCATCATGATGCGGTTCGGCAGCGTCGCGCCAGGCAGTTTGAGCGGTCGGAAAAGATGCGGATAGGCGGGCATGTGTTGAGAGGCCAGGCGGAGCCCTGGTCTCCGGTTCCTTCCCGCAATTCTAGCTGCGCGTGACCAGGATCGTTCCGGCGAGGATCAAAACTCCGCCGCCGAGGGCGATCGCGGGCAGTGCTTCGCCGAGAAACAGCCAGCCCCAGATCACGCCGAACAGCGGGATCAGGTAGGTGACGGTAAGCGCGCGGGTGGCACCGATGTCGGCGATCAGGCGAAAGTAGAGCAGGAACGCGACGCCGCTCGCGAGCAGCGCGAGGCCGAGCAGGTTGGCGAGAACCAGGGGCGACGGCGCGGCGAGCGGCGGCAGGAGGGGCAGCAGCGGCAGCAGCACCAGGGCGGCGGCAAGCTGGTTGCCGGCGGCCATTCCGCGGGGCGATGCGCCGGAGGCGAAGCGCTTCATCACCACGCCGGTCGCTCCGTAGCAGCAGCATGCGCACAGCACTGCGCCGATCGCCGCCAGCAGCCGCGGATCCGCCTCTGCGCCGGGCGGGCGCACGATCAGCGCAACCCCCGCGACGCCCAGGGCGAGACCGGCGGCCTTGCGCAGCGTGATGTGCTCGTCGCCGAACGCGGCGCTCCAGGCCAGCCCGAAGATCGGCGCCGTGGAATTCACGATCGACAGGAGAGAAGCCGGCGCGTGCATCGCTGCGTATGAAAAAAGGGCGAACGGCATGCCGATATTCACGGTACCGACGATCAGGTAGAAGCGCGCATGGCGCCGCAGGCCCGGATCGAAGCCGGCGAGGCGGAGCCAGGCCAGCAAGGCCAGGCCGCCGATCAGCACGCGGAATTCCGTGGTCCAGGCGGGCCCGAGCACCGGCGCGACGATGCGCAGGAAGATGAACGCACCGCCCCAGATCGCGGCGAGCAGCACGAGACGCGCGTAGTCCGCAGTTCTCACCGCCGCATCATCGCCGATGGCCGCGGATCCGGCCAGCCGTTTTCGGACCTGATGCCGTAATGTCCGAAAACGGCTAGCAAGCGCCGGTTGGCGCAGCCATAATCACGTCCATGACGCTGGATCCCCATACCTGCTACCGCGCGCTGAAGGCGCGCGACGCGCGCTTTGACGGCCGCTTCTTCGTCGCGGTCTCCTCGACGCGCATCTATTGCCGGCCGGTCTGCACGGTGAAGCCGCCGCGGCGCGAGAACTGCCGTTTCTACCCCAGTGCGGCGGCGGCGGAGTCGGGCGGATACCGGCCGTGCCTGCGTTGCCGGCCCGAACTCGCGCCCGGCAATGCCAGCGTGGACGCCACCTCGCGCCTCGCACAGGCCGCCGCCAGCCTGCTCGAGGATCGCGCGCTGGACGAAGAAGGACTGGACAAGGTCGCGTCGCAGCTGGGGATCAGCGACCGGCACCTGCGGCGCGCCTTCGGCGCCGAGTTCGGCGTTTCACCAGTGGAGTTCGCGCAGACCCAGCGCCTGCTGCTCGCCAAGCGCCTGCTGACCGACACGACGCTGCCGGTCACGGATATCGCGTTTGCGAGCGGTTTCGGCAGCTTGCGGCGCTTCAATGCGCTGTTCAGGCAACGCTACCGCCTGCAGCCCAGCCGGTTGCGCAAGCATGTGAACGCGAATGGCACCAACGGTGCCGCCGCGGACTCGCTCAAGTTCGAGCTCAGCTACCGCCCGCCCTATGACTGGCCGGCAGTCAGCGCCTTCCTCGCCGCGCGCACGATCGCCGGAGTGGAGGCGGTCGAGGATGGCCGCTACCGGCGCACCGCCCGCGTGGCGCTCGAGGGCAAATTGCACCTCGGCTGGATCGAGGTTGCGCCGTCGCCGAAAAAGCCCGCGCTGCGCGTCACGATCTCAGCCTCGCTCGCGAAAGCGCTGCCGCCGGTGCTCTCGCGCGTCAAGGCGCTGATGGACCTCGCGTGCCAGCCCGCCGAGATAGCGCCGGCGCTGGGCGCGCTCGCCAGGAAGCAACCGGGCCTGCGCGTGCCGGGCGCCTTCGACGGGTTCGAAGTGGCGGTGCGCGCAATCCTCGGCCAGCAGGTGACGGTCGCGGCCGCGCGCACGGTCGCGGGCCGCTTCGCTGCGGCCTTCGGCGAGCCGATCGAGACGCCGTTCGCTTCGCTGAACAGCATCTTTCCCCCGGCCGAACGAATCGCTGGACTTCCCTATGGCCACATCGCGCGCCTGGGCATGCCCGGCGCCCGCGCGCGGACCGTGCTCGGACTGGCGCGCGCGGTAGCCGATGGCAGCCTTGTCCTCATGCCCAATGCGGACATCGAAGCGACGCTGGACAGGCTGCGCGCGCTGCCCGGCGTGGGCGAATGGACCGCGCAGTACATCGCCATGCGTGCGCTTGCCTGGCCGGATGCGTTCCCGCACACGGATCTGGGCGTGATGAAGGCGCTGGGCGAAACGGACGCACGCCGCGTGCTCGCCGCCGGGGAAGCCTGGCGGCCGTGGCGCGCGTATGCGGTGATGCACCTCTGGCAATCCCTACGGAAAAAGGAATGATCATGCGCTACTACGACACTTTTGAAAGCCCGCACGGCCGGATGCTGCTGGTCGCGACCGAAGAGGGGATTTCCGGCGTCTACTTCAACCGGCAGAAGTATTTTCCCGCGAAGGACAGGCGATGGCAGCGCGCTCCGGATCACGCGCCGCTGAAGCAGGCCAGGCGCGAGCTGGCCGAATACTTCGCCGGCAAGCGCAGGCGCTTCGAGGTCGCGCTCGATCCGGAGGGCACGCCGTACCAGCGTTCGGTATGGAAGGCGATCTCCCGCGTCGGCTTCGGCAAGACGATGACCTACGGCATGCTGGCGGCGAAGGCGGGGCGCCCGGGCAGCGCGCGCGCCGCGGGCGCGGCGACCGGCCGCAACCCGATCGGCATCATCGTGCCCTGCCATCGGATCATGGGCGCCGACGGCTCGCTGACAGGCTATGCGGGCGGGCTTGCGCGCAAGCGCGCGCTGCTTGCGCTGGAAGGCGGCGGTTGAAGCTCTTCTATTGGCCGGTGAAGCGCGGCTTGCGCTTCTCGAGGAAGGCGGCGACGCCCTCGCGGTAGTCCTTGCCCTTGCCGACTTCGCGCTGCAGGTCGCGTTCGAGGTCGAGCTGCGTGCTCAAGTCGTTGCTCGCGGAACCGTACATGGCCTGCTTGATCAACCCGAGCGACCTGGTCGGGCCGCTCGCCAGTTGCAGGGCAAGCTTTTCCGACTCGGCCCGCAATTGCGCGTCATCGACGCATTTCCAGATCAAGCCCCACCGCTCCGCATCCTCCGCGGAAAGCCGCTCGCCGGTCATGGCGAGCGCCATGGCGCGCTGCGTGCCCGCCAGGCGCGGCAGGAAATAGCTGCCGCCGCAATCCGGCACGAGGCCGATCTTGACGAAAGCCTGGATGAAGGAGGCGGAGCGCGCCGCGAGCACGATGTCGCAGGCAAGCGCGAAATTGGCGCCGGCGCCCGCCGCCACGCCGTTCACGGCGCAGACGATCGGCTTGGGCAGGGCGCGCATGCGCCTGACGAGCGGGTTGTACCGCGTATCCAGCCCCTCGCCCAGGTCGATGACCGGGACGCTCATGTCGCGATCACCGAGATCCTGCCCGGCGCAAAAGCCGCGGCCCGCACCGGTGATGAGCAGGCAACGCACTTCCGCCTCGCCCTCGGCGCGCGTCATGGCGTCGGCGAGCCCCTTGTGGAGCGCGGGATTGAAGGCGTTGAGTTTGTCCGGGCGGTTGAGCGTGATGCGCAAAACGCCGGCTTCGAGCGCAACGAGGGCAGGTTCCATGGGCAAAGCTTAGCCAAATTCCGCGCCTTGCCCAAGACCTATTGCATCGGCATTAGAATGCGGCAGCCATGTCATCGACCCGCCCGATCAGTGAAATCCTGCGCCGCCGTTCCCTGGTCTCGGTGGAACCCGAAATGTCGGTGCGCCAGGCGTCGCAATTGATGGCGAGCGAGAAAATCGGCGCCTTGCCGGTGGTCCGGGAAGGCCGGTTGATAGGAATCTTCACCGAGCGCGACGCGCTGGTGCGCGTGCTTGCGCGCGGCCTGAATCCGGACACGACCCCGCTGGCCGAAGTGATGACCGCGGACCCGGTCACCATCGATGCCAGGCGGCCGTTCAAGCATGCGCTGCAGATGATGGTCGACGGCGGCTTCCGTCATGTACCGGTGGTCGACGGCGGCAGCGTGGTCGGGGTGGTGTCGGCGCGCGATGCACTGGAGCCGGAAGCATGAGCTACGAATTCATCACGGCGGAGGTCAAGGGACGCGTCGCGCTCATCACCCTGAACCGGCCCAAGCAGCTGAATGCGCTCAACCCGGGGTTGATGCAGGAACTGGGGGGCGCGCTGCGGGGCTTCGACGCGGATGACGGCGTCGGCGCGATCGTCATCACCGGCAACGAGAAGGCCTTCGCCGCGGGCGCCGACATCGGCGCCATGAAGGACTTCGATTTCCAGCACGCCTTCAAGTCGGACTACATCACGCGCGACTGGGAGCATATCCGCAGCGTGAGAAAGCCCGTGATCGCCGCCGTGTCCGGCTACGCCCTGGGCGGCGGCTGCGAGCTGGCGATGATGTGCGACATCATCATCGCGGCGGAGAGCGCGAAGTTCGGCCAGCCGGAAATCAATCTCGGCATCCTGCCCGGTTCGGGCGGCACGCAGCGGCTGCCGCGCGCTGTCGGCAAGGCGAAGGCAATGGACCTGTGCCTCACCGCGCGCATGATGGATGCCGTGGAAGCGGAACGCGCGGGCCTGGTATCGCGCGTGGTGCCGAACGACAAGCTCATGGAGGAGGCAACGGCGGTCGCGGAGAAGATCGCGTCCTATTCGCTGCCGGTGGTGATGATGATCAAGGAGTCGGTGAACCGCGCCTACGAAAGCACCTTGTCGGAGGGCGTGTTGTTCGAGCGGCGCCTGTTCCATGCGGCCTTTGCGCTGGATGACCAGAAAGAGGGCATGGCCGCCTTCGTCGAGAAACGCAAGCCGAAGTTCGGGCACCGCTGACGGGGTACCGCTAGGCTAGAATCCGCTGCAGGAGGAGTCCCCATGGAAAAAATCTGGCTGAAGAGCTATCCGCCCGGCTGGCCCGCCGAAATCGCCTGGAACCAGTACCAGTCCGTCGGCGCGCTGTTCGAAGACGGCTGCAGGAAGTTCGCCGAGCGCCCGGCCTACCACTGCATGGGCAAGACGATCAGCTTCGGCGAGCTCGATCGCATGTCGCGGGATTTTGCCGCCTGGCTGCAGGCGAAGGGCCTTCCCAAGGGGACGCGCGTCGCCCTGATGATGCCGAATGTCCTCCAGTACCCGGTGGCGCTGTTCGGCACGCTGCGTGCGGGCTACGTCGTGGTGAACGTCAACCCTCTCTACACGCCGCGCGAGCTCGAGCACCAGCTGAAGGACTCCGGCGCCGAAGCGATCGTGATCCTGGAGAACTTCGCCGTCACGCTGCAGGAAGTTCTCGCCAGGACGCCGGTGAAGCACGTGGTCGTGACTTCGCTCGGCGAAATGCTCGGGCTGAAGGGCCTGATCGTGAATTTCGTGGTGCGCAAGGTGAAGAAGATGGTTCCCGCGTTCAACCTTCCCGGCGCTCTCTCCTGGAGCGGCGTGCTGGCAGAAGGGGCGGGCAAGCCGATGAAGCCTTTCGAGACCGGGCAGGAGGATATTGCTTTCCTCCAGTACACGGGCGGCACCACGGGCGTGTCCAAGGGCGCGATGCTGCTCCACCGCAACATCCTCGCCAACGTCGAGCAGGCCTCGGGCAACATGAATGCGGGCCTCGCCGGCGAGTTGCCGGTGATCATCACCGCGCTGCCGCTGTACCACATCTTCTCCCTTACGGTGAACTGCCTGATCATGGCGAAGATGGGCGGACTGAATGTCCTGATCACCAACCCGCGCGACATCCCCGCGTTCGTGAAGGAGCTGGGCAAGCACCGCTACAACATGATCACCGGGGTGAACACGTTGTTCAACGCGTTCCTGAACAACCCGGATTTCGCCAAGCTCGATTTTTCCTACGTCAAGCTTTGCGTCGGCGGTGGCATGGCGGTGCAGAAGGCGGTGGCGGATAAATGGAAGGAAGTGACCGGCAAGACGCTGCTCGAGGGATACGGCCTGACCGAGACCGCGCCGGTCGCGACCATGAACCCGCACGATCTCAAGGAGTACACCGGTTCGATCGGTTTGCCGGTGCCCTCGACCGAGGTCGCGCTGCGCGACGACGACAAGAAAGACGTGCCGCTCGGCCAGCCCGGGGAAATATGCATCAGGGGCCCGCAGGTCATGAAAGGCTACTGGCAACGGCCCGCGGAAACTGCGCAGGTGATCGGGCCGGACGGCTTCCTGTATACCGGCGATGTCGGCGTGATGGACGACAATGGGTTCATCCGCATCGTCGACCGCAAGAAGGACATGATCCTGGTATCGGGCTTCAACGTGTACCCGAACGAGATCGAGCAGGTGGTGGCGATGATGCCGGGCGTGCTGGAGGTCGCCGCCATCGGCGTGCCCGACGAGAAATCGGGCGAGGTGCCCAAGGTGTTCATCGTGAGGAAGGACCCGGCGCTGACCGAGGCGCAGGTGCTGGCGCACTGCAAGGAACAGCTGACCGGCTACAAGCAGCCGCGGCACGTGGAATTCCGCGCCGAACTGCCGAAAACCAACGTCGGCAAGATCCTGCGCCGCGCGCTGCGCGACGAGAAAAAGGCGGCGTAGAAAATAAACCAGGCCCACCTGTTCAGGGGCCTGGTGTGGCTCGGCATCGCGGTCGCGTCGTGGGGCGCGCTGTTCTCGGTCGCCAAGCGCACCCTGCCGGTGCTCGATCCTTTCTTTCTCGGCTCGGTGCGCTATGTCTTCGGCGTCCTGCTGTTCATCGCCATCCTGTGGATCGTGGAAGGCCGCCAGGCGCTGCGCTACAGCGGGCGCTTCCTCCCGGCCGCGGTCTACGGCGTGGTCGGCTTCACGGCCTTCAACATCCTCGTGTGGTCGGGGATTGCCTATACCCGCCCCGAGCATGCCTCGATCATCATGTCACTGCAGTCGCCGATGACCGCGCTCGCGGTGTGGTTCACGCGCGGCCTGCGGCCGACGCCGTTCACTGCGGGCTGCATCGCGGCAGCGATCTGCGGCGTGCTGCTGGTGGTGACGAAGGGCGATCCGGCGCAGGCATTTGAAGGCGGATCGCTCATCGGCGATCTGCTCGTCTTTCTCGGCGCAGTGAGCTGGGTGATCTACACGATGGCGGGCCATCATTTTTCGGGCTGGTCGCCGCTGCGCATGACCGTGCTCACCGCCATCCCGGGCACGCTCGGCCTCGTCGCGGTCAATGCCTTCACCGTCGGCATGGGCTACTCCATGCTGCCGACCATCGACCAGGTATGGTCGGTAAAATGGCAACTCGCGTACTTCGTGGTCTTCACCGTGGTACTGGGCGTGCTGGGATTCAACAACGGTGTCAAATACCTGGGCGCATTGAACGCGGTGCTGATGCTGAACCTGATCCCGGTGATCGTGTTTTCGATCGAGGCCTGGCTGGGCCGCAGCTTCGCCGCCATCGAGATCGGCGGCGCGGTCCTGGTAATCGGCGCGCTGGTGGCGAACAATCTCTACCTGCGCAGGTCTGCGGCGCGGTCATGACGCCGGCGATCGTCGCCCTTAACAGCGCTGTCCTGCTGTACGGACTGTTTGCTCTTGACTGGGTGCCCGGCACGATCGCGTTCCTGTTCTGGTTCGAGGCCGCCGTGATCGGCGCCGTCACCTTCGTCAAGCTGGCCGCGAGCCTCCCCGGGAATGTCCCGGGGTCGGGCAAGCATGTCACCTACCGGCGGCCGCCGCGCCCGGGCAGTCGCGCGAGCGTGTCGAGTTCCGTGCCGCGCGTGGGCCCCGTGGCCGCGCTGCCGCTGTTCCTCGTGTTCTACGGCGTCGTGCTTCTTGGCTACGGCGCGCTGCTGCTAGCCGCGCTCAAAGAGAAGGACTACGTCGCACTGGCGCGCCACGCAATTTCTTCCGAGGGCGTGAAACTCGCGATGGCCCTGTTCGTCGGCCAGCACCTGCGGGCCTTCTGGCGCGACTACGTGCGCGGCCCGGCGTGGCAGCGCTCCGACCCGACTTTCCATTTCTGGAAGCCCTTCGGCCTGGCGTTCCTCGCCTGGCTTGCTTTCTTCTTCGGCTTCCTCGTGCTGGGCTGGCTGCAAAGCCCGCTCGTGGTCCTGACGGTGCTGGTCGTCCTGAAGGCGATCGCGGAGCTGTTCAATGCGCTGGTCGATTCCCAGGCCGGAGAGTGGCATCGGGTGGACGAAGCGGCATGAATCAGCGCGCTGGTACCAGCTTGAGCAGTTGATGCGGTTCGGCGTCGAGGGTCTTCCTCTCGGCGCGCATCGGGATGTACTCGTTCTTCGCCCAGGCCTCGCTGAACGCCTTGTAGTGATCCGAGAGGATGTTGCCGGACTGGCCCCCGGAGTGGATGTAGAGGGATTTCTCCAGGTCCGACAGGTCGTAGATCGCGCGCAGGCTTGCCGCGTGGCGGTTGGCGAAAGGCTGGGCTTCATCGTTCAGGTTGTTGCGTCCGACGTTTACCGTGTAGGCGTCGCCCGGCGAGGGCACGGTGATGTCGAAAAGCGCGGCCAGCAGCGGCTGGCGGCCGAAGGGCCGGTGCTCGTGGCGCGCCAGGTGCGCATCGCCCCAGCGCCAGCGGGACTGGTCGGCGCCGTAGCGGCGATCGAGATCCGCGAGCGCCGCTTCCAGCGACAGCGCAAGCACCTCCTCGCAGGTTTCTACAGCGGGTGTGCGCACGTCGTCGCACCAGCGCGCGCGCTCCGGGTCGCCCGAGAGAACGTTGCCGAGGAACACCGCGCGCGACAGCCAGTTCTGGCGGAAGGCATCGCCCAGTTCGTCGGCATAGATCGCGCGGGCGAGCTCGCGCCACCAGGCCCAGGCGATCAGCGGTTCGGCGCGCTCGGGCGCCAGTGCGCCATCCCATTTGGCGAGCAGCGCGAGCGCCTTGCGCGCCGCCTCGCTGCGCGGCCTGGTCGCCAGCAGCTTCGGCAGCAGCTCGCGCATGGCGAGCGACACCACGTCGGCCTGGATGCGGGCGAAGCTGTTCACCGTATGCTTCGGCGTCGCGTCGAGCAGCTGCTGGATGCGGTCGGCGCGGTACGGCGGCTGCCAGTCGGAACTGATGAAGTGCGGATAGCCGGGCGGCGTGATGCGATGGTTGGCGGTGACGATGGTGCCGGTTTCCGGATTGAAGCTGCGCGGCAATTGCTCGAACGGGATGAACTCCGCCCAGTCGTACTTCGCCTGCCATCCCGGCGCTGGCGCCATGCCCTTCAGGTCATTGCCGGGCTTGCGGTGCGGCACGCGGCCCGCGGCGACAAAGCCGATGTTGCCATCGATGTCTGCATACACGATGTTCTGCTGCGGCGAATGGAAATCCCGTGCCGCGGCGAGGAAACCGTCCCATTCGCGGGCGCGTGCGAACTTCAGTGCCGCCTGCATGCTGCGGTCGTCCTCAGCGAGCGCCGTCCAGGCGAACGCGATGACGTGCCCACGCGGCGCCACGTCCTGCGCCGCGCGCATGACGTCCGAGATGACCGGGCCGTGGCGCGAGACGCGCACGCGCAGCTGCTCGGCTTCGGCGCCCTTTACCTTGATCGTTTCGTCGATGACCTGGAAGGCGCGCGCACCCTCGGGTGCGAGGTAGCCACCGGCGGCGTCCAGTTTTTCGATGTAAAGGTCCTGTACATCCGGGCCCGTGTTGGTGAATCCCCAGGCGATGCGTTCGTTGCGCCCGAGGATCACGCCCGGCACCCCGGGCAGCGTCGCGCCGATCACGTTCACGCCGGGCGCGGAAACCTGCGCGAAATACCACACCGGGGGCGCCGTGAGGCCGAGATGCGGGTCGTTGGCGAGCAGCGGTTTGCCGCTCGCGCTGCGCTCGCCGGAGACGACCCAGTTGTTCGACCCTAACCCCTCGTTGTCCGGAAAATCAGGGACAGTCCACGATTTCCGCACGGAAATCGTGGACTGTCCCTGATTTTCCGCGAGGCGTACCGCGTCGCGCTCCATCGAGCTGTAGAGTTCTTTCAGGTCCGCGATCATCGGTACCCGCTCGCCGGGGTAGGGCGGCAGCAATTCGTGGATGCGCGCGAGCGGCAGGGTCTTCGCAAGGCGCATGCGCAGGAGTTCGCTGCGCCAGTTGCCGCCGAGATCCCAGGCCATCATCTTCACCCACGCGATCGAGTCGGCCGGCTGCCAGGGCTCCGGGCGAGCGCCGGTGAGCCAGAACTCCGGCGGCAACACCGGGTCGGAGGCGAGGAAGGCATTCACGCCTGCCGCATAGGCCTCCAGCAATGCTCGCGTCTCCGCGTCCAGCGTGCGCAGGTTTGCCTCAGCTGCCCGCCGCACGCCCAGCGTGCGCAGAAACCGGTCGGTTTCGAGCGCGCCTGGCCCGACAATCTCTGCCAGCCTGCCCGAAGCTATGCGCCGGCTCATTTCCATCTGCCAGAGCCGGTCCTGCGCGTGGACGAAGCCCAGCGCGAAGCTGGCATCGGCAAGGTTGCCGGCGAAGATGTGCGGAATGCCGTAGCGGTCGCGCAGAATCTCGGCGGCCGAACCCAGGCCCGCGAGGCGGATTTCGCCTTTCGTCTGCGGCAGGGACTGCCGAAGGTAGGCGTAGGACCCTGCCAGCAGCAGCCCGGCGGCCAGGCCCGCGACGACAGCAAATCGCAGGGCAAATCGTAAGAATCGTCGCATTGGAGGAAGAATACCCGCGATACCCCGGCGGGCGCCCTGCCGCCTTATGCCGCAGTGCCGCAAATCTGCTATGGTGGGGGATCATGCTCTACAAGATGTACGAGGCGCAGCACCAGCTTCTCGGGCCGTGGCGATATGCGGCCGAGGCGGCGCGCGGCTGGTTCGGACACCCTTTCAGTCCCTTCGCCTACTCGCCGATGGCGCGGCGGATCGCTGCATCCAGCGAACTGTTCCTGCGCGTCACCCAGCGCTACGAGAAACCGGCCTGGAACATCGATTTCACTTCCGTGGACGGCGAGGAAACCGCGGTAGAGGTCGTTGCCGAACTGGACAAGCCGTTCTGCAAGCTGATCCATTTCCGCCGCGCGATCGAACGGCCAAGAGGTCGCAGGAACGATCCGCGCGTGCTGCTGGTGGCGCCGCTCTCGGGCCACCATGCCACGCTGTTGCGCGACACGGTGCGCCAGTTGCTGCCCGAGCACGACGTCTGGGTCACCGACTGGGTGGACGCGCGAATGGTGCCGTTGAGCGCCGGGCCCTTCCATCTCGCCGACTATATCGACTACGTGCGCGAATTCATCACCCTGTTGACTGACCCCCAGCAGCCGGACCTGAACGTCATCTCGGTGTGCCAGCCCACGGTGCCCGTGCTGTGCGCGGTGGCCTTGATGGCGCAAGACGGCTTTCCGCATCCGCCGAAGACGATGGTGATGATGGGCGGGCCGATCGATGCGCGCAAAAGCCCGACCGCGGTAAACAACCTCGCGACGCAGAAGCCTTATTCGTGGTTCGAGCAGAACGTGATCCAGCGCGTTCCCGAGAAGTATCCGGGCTACTCGCGGCGCGTCTATCCGGGATTCCTGCAGCATCTTGGCTTCGTGGCGATGAACCCGGACCGCCACCTGAACGCGCACTGGGACTATTTCAACCACCTGCTCGCCGGCGATGACGGCTCGGCCGAGAAGCATCGCGATTTCTACGACGAATACAACGCAGTGCTGGACCTGCCGGCCGAGTACTACCTCGATACGGTGAAGGCCGTGTTCCAGGATTTCGCGCTGCCCAAGGGGCGCCTGTTCATCCGCGACCAGCTGGTGCGGCCGCAGGAAATCCGCGCTACCGCGCTGCTCAGCATCGAGGGCGAACTGGACGATATCTCCGGCAACGGCCAGACCGAGGCCGCGCACCTGCTGTGCTTCAACATTCCGGCGGAGCGGCGCGAGCACTACGTTGCCCCGGGCGCCGGCCACTACGGCATCTTCGCCGGGCGCCGCTGGCGCGAGACCATCTGTCCGAAGGTCCGGGATTTCATAAGGAAGCACGCCTGAAAATCGGGGTCTGACCCTGATTTTCAGAGTTCGTAGTTCGTTCCCGCCTTTTCCATCACGGTTTTTTCTACCACATCGCGCGAGAGGTTCGGCGCGAACAGCTCTATGAAGTCGTAGGCATAGCGGCGCAGCCAGGCGCCGCGCTTGATGCCGAGGCGCGTGGTACTGGACTCGAAAAGGTGGCCGGCATCCAGGCCATGCAGTCCGCGATCGCGCTTCGCGTCGAACCCCATGCTCGCCATGATGCCGACGCCCAGGCCCAGTTCCACGTACGTCTTGATGACGTCCGAATCGAGCGCAGTCAGCACGATGTTGGGCGCCAGGCCGCGCTTTTCGAAGGCCTTGTTGATCGCCGAGCGGCCGGCGAACGCGAAGTCGTAGGTCACCACCGGGTATTGCGCGATCGCTTCCAGCGTCAGTGGCTTCACCTTTAGCAGCGGGTGCCCGGCCGGCACCACCACGCAACGGTTCCACTGGTAGCAAGGCAGCGACACCAGCTCCGGGTACTCGGCGATGGACTCGGTGGCGATGGCGAGGTCGGCCTCCCCGGCCAGCACCATCTCGCAGATCTGCGTCGGGTTGCCCTGGTGCAGGACGAGGCGCACTTTCGGATATCTCTTCTTGAACGCCGCCACCGCCTTGGGCAGCGCGTAGCGGGCTTGCGTGTGCGTGGTGGCGACCGTCAGCGAGCCGAGTTTCTCGTTGGCGAAATCCTCGCCGGCGCGCTTGAGGTTGGCTGCATCGGCAAGCATGCGCTCGGCAATGGCGATGACCGCGCGGCCCGGTTCGGTGATGCCCGTCAGCCGCTTGCCATTGCGCACGAAGATCTCGACGCCGAGTTCGTCTTCAAGGCCCTTGATCTGCTTGCTGATCCCCGGTTGCGACGTGTGCAGCGCGTCCGCCGCCGCTGAGATGTTCAATTCCTGGCGTGCTACCTCGCAAGCGTAGCGTAATTGCTGAAGTTTCATGGACTTAGTAAAAGCTCATGAGTTATATGCTTCTAACATAATAGTACTTTATATGAATAAGATGAATACGTACGATCCACCGCCATGGATCCTGCTTTCGTAGTGCTCGGTCTGGTCGTGGGCACGCTGGTCGGCATGACCGGTGTCGGCGCCGGCTCACTCGTCACGCCGGCGCTGGTAATGTCCGGCGTGCCGCCCGTGATGGCGGTCGGTACCGACCTCGCCTATGCCGCGGTGAGCAAGTCCTTCGGTGCGCTGGTGCACGGTGCGCAGCGCACGCTCGATCTGCGGATCGCCGGGCTGCTCGCTGCCGGCAGCGTCCCGGCGGCTGCCCTGACGATTCTCGTGCTCGCGGCGTCCGGTGGCCACGCCAATAGCGGACTGATCACGACGGCTCTGGCGATCGCACTGATTCTTACGGCGCTGGCCCTCCTCGCCGGACGGGCGCGCGTCGCAGCAATCGCTTTACGTTACGAGGCGCGCATCGTGCCGGCGCGCGCGGAGCTTACGGTTGCCGCGGGCGCTGTCCTGGGCGTGCTGGTAACGGTCTCTTCGATCGGCGCCGGCGCGCTTGGCGCCGTGCTGCTGGTCGCGCTCCATCCTTCCATGCCTGCAGCGCGCATCGCCGGCGTGGATATTGCGCATGCCGTGCCGCTCACCCTCATCGCCGGGCTCGGGCACCTCTGGCTCGGAAACGTAGATTTTGCGCTGGCGCTGAACCTGCTGGCCGGTTCGGTGCCGGGAATCGTTGCCGGCAGCCTGCTCGCGGGTCGCCTCTCCGACGTGCTGGTGCGCCGCCTGCTCGCGTTCGTCCTGCTCTACGCTGGCGCAAGGCTGGCGATCGCGAGCGTCTAGCCATGTATCTCTACGACGATATCGACCAGCGGCTGGTGGACGAGCGCGTGGCGCAGTTCCGCGACCAGACGCGGCGCTTCCTCGACGGCAAGCTGTCCGAGGACGACTTCCGGCAGCTGCGCCTGCGCAACGGCCTGTACGTGCAGCGCTATGCGCCGATGCTGCGCATCGCCATTCCCTACGGTCTTTTGAGTTCAAGACAGCTAAGGAAATTGGCTGATATAGCCCACAGGTATGATCGCGGCTACGGCCATTTCTCGACGCGCCAGAACCTGCAGCTCAACTGGCCGAAGCTCGAAGACGTGCCGGAGATCCTCGCCGAGCTGGCCAAGGTGGAGATGCACGCCATTCAGACCTCCGGCAACTGCGTGCGCAACACCACCACCGACCATTTCGCCGGCGTGGCGCGCGACGAAATCGTCGACTCCTTCGTCTGGTGCGAGCTGATCCGCCAGTGGTCGACGTTCCACCCGGAATTCAACTACCTGCCGCGCAAGTTCAAGATTGCAGTCAACGGCGCGGTTGCCGACCGGGCGGCAACCTTTGTCCACGACATCGGCCTTCATGCGGTCCGGCATGCCGGCGGCGAGGTCGGATTCAAGGTAATCGTCGGCGGCGGGCTCGGGCGCACGCCGATTGTCGGCCATGTGATCCGCGACCACCTGCCCTGGCAGCACCTGCTTACCTATCTCGACGCGATCCTGCGCGTGTACAACCGTTTCGGCCGGCGCGACAACATCCACAAGGCGCGCATCAAGATCCTGGTCAAGGAACGCGGCGTGGAGAAATTCCGCGAAGAAGTCGAGGCCGAATGGGCGCAGCTGAAGGACGGCCCGGCGACCGTCACCGAAGAGGAAATCAGGCGCATCGAAGGCCGCTTTACGCGGCCGGAGTACGAGGAACTCGGGGACGTGAAGTATCCGGAAGCGAAGACGCCGTTCGCCGCATGGATGAAGCGCAATGTCCACCCGCACAAGCGGCCGGGCTATGCCGCGGTGACCGTGTCGCTGAAGAAGACCGGCGTGCCGCCGGGCGACATGACTTCGGCACAGATGGAGCGGATCGCCGAACTTGCCGACCACTATTCGTTCGGCGAGCTGCGCGTGACGCACGAGCAGAACCTCGTATTCGCCGACGTGCGGCAGGCCGAACTGCCGGGATTGTGGCGGGACCTGCGCGACCTGGGGTTGGCTACCCCGAATATCGGCCTGCTCACGAACATCATTTCCTGCCCGGGCGGGGATTTCTGCTCGCTCGCGAATGCCAAGTCGATTCCCGTGGCCGAGGCGATCCAGCGCCGCTTCGACGACCTGGATTTCCTCCACGACATCGGCGAGCTGGACCTGAACATTTCCGGCTGCATGAACGCCTGCGGCCACCACCACATCGGCCATATCGGGATCCTCGGCGTGGACAAGAACGGCGAGGAGTGGTACCAGGTCGAGATCGGCGGAAACCAGGGTGAAATTCGTGCGGGGGCGCCTGCCGCCCTCGGCAGGGTCATCGGGCCCTCGTTCGCGCGCGCCGACGTGCCAAACGTCATCGAACACCTGATCGACACATACCTCGAATTGCGCGACAGCGAGAACGAGCGCTTCGTCGACGTGGTGCACCGCGTCGGCGTAGGCCCATTCAAAACGAACGTCTATGCCAACCTTGATCAGAAACCGACGGATCGTCGCCGAGCCCTCGCCGCCTGACCTGGTGGTCTTCGAACCGACGGACGACCTGGCCGCCTTCGCGGACAAGATCGGGTCGTCGAAGGTCATCGCGATCAATTTCCCGAAGTTCGGCGACGGGCGCGGTTATTCGATCGCCCGGCTGCTGCGCGAGCGCTATGGCTACAAGGGCGAGTTGCGCGCGGTCGGCGTGGTGGCCCGCGATCACCTGCAGCACATGGCGCAGTGCGGCTTTGATTCCTTCCTGCTGCGTGAAGGCGAGGATGCGCAGGCCGCACTTGCCGCGTTCGAGGACTTCAGCGAGGCCTACCAGGCGAACGCCGCCCAGCCGGTACCGCTGTTCCGCAGGCGGGGCGTATGACCAGGGAGAACCAGGCGCGCGACCTGCTGGCAAGGGTCGCGCGGAATCACCATCCCGCTGCGCTCGCATCCAGCCTGTCGGCGGAAGACATGGTGCTCACCGATCTGATCGGCCGTGAGCGCCTGCCGGTCGAGATCTTCATGCTGGATACAGGGCGCTTGCACGGCGACACCCTCGATCTCGTCGGCCGCATCGAGCAGCGCTACGGCATCGCGTTGCGCGCATACAGGCCGCAAGCTCAGGCGGTGAACCAGTACACGATGCGCTTCGGGCGGGACGCTTTCTACGAGAGCGAGGAACTGCGCCGGCAGTGCTGCGCAATCCGCAAGGTCGAGCCGCTCAAGCGCGCGCTTGCGGGCAAGCAGGCCTGGATCAGCGGGATGCGCCGCGAACAGTCGGCTGCGCGCAGCGACATCGCCGTCGAAGAATTCGACCAGGCACACGGCTTGAAGAAATTCAATCCGCTCGCCGATTGGAGCGAAGCGGAGGTCTGGGACCACATCGGGCGCCATGAAGTGCCCTACAACCCGCTCTACGACCAGGGCTACCGTTCCATCGGCTGCGCGCCCTGCACCAGGCCGGTGGTCGCGGGCGAGGACGCGCGCGCCGGACGCTGGTGGTGGGAGGTCCGGTCGGCGAGCGAGTGCGGAATTCATTTCTCGCCTGATGGCAAGCTCGTCCGGGAGGAAACGGCATGAAATCCGACCGCAGCCACCTGGACTGGCTGGAATCCGAGGCCATCTACATCCTGCGCGAAGTCGCGGGCGAAGCGGCCAACCCGGTTCTGTTCTTTTCCGGCGGCAAGGACTCCATCGTGCTGCTGCGCCTGGCGGAGAAGGCGTTCCGGCCGGGGCGCTTCCCGTTCCCGCTGATGCACATCGACACCGGGCATAACTTCGACGAGGTGATCGCCTTCCGCGACGCGCGCGCCGCGGAACTGGGCGAGCGTCTGATCGTGCGCTCGGTCGAGGATTCGATCTCGCGCGGCACGGTGCGCCTGCGTTCGGCGGACGACAGCCGCAACGCCGCGCAGTCGGTGACGCTGCTGGAGGCGATCGCCGAGTTCGGCTTCGACGCGGCCATCGGCGGCGCGCGGCGCGACGAGGAGAAGGCGCGCGCCAAGGAACGGGTGTTCTCGTTTCGCGACGAATTCGGCCAGTGGGACCCGAAGAACCAGCGGCCCGAACTCTGGGATCTCTACAACGCGCGCGTGCACAAGGGCGAGCACGTGCGCGTGTTCCCGATCTCGAACTGGACCGAGCTGGACATCTGGCAGTACATCGGGCGCGAGAAGCTCGGGGTGCCTTCGATCTACTTCGCGCACCGGCGCAGGGTAGTGCGCCGCAATGGTTTTCTTTTTGCTCCCGGAAAAGAAGAAAAAAGTGAAGAGCTGTCGGTGCGATTCCGCACCGTGGGCGATATCAGCTGCACCTGCCCGGTCGAATCCGATGCGGGGGACGTGCAGGCCATCATCGCCGAAACCGTGGCCTCGAATCTTACGGAACGCGGCGCGACGCGCATGGACGACCAGACATCCGACGCCTCGATGGAGCGGCGCAAGAAGGAAGGCTATTTCTGATGAGCCTGCTGGGCGAACTCGAGCGAACGAGAGACAGGAATCCGGGCCAGGGCGCGATTGTCGAACGCAACGCACCCGGCGTGCTGCGCTTCATCACCTGCGGCAGCGTCGACGATGGCAAGAGCACGCTCATCGGACGGCTGCTGCACGACACCCGCGCGATCCTCCAGGACCAGCTGGATGCGGTTGCCCGCGCCTCAGCCAGGCGCGGTCAGGAGGAACTCGACCTTTCCTTGCTGACCGATGGGCTGGAGGCCGAACGCGAGCAGGGGATCACGATCGACGTCGCATATCGCTATTTCACGACGGGACGACGCAAGTTCATCATCGCCGACACGCCCGGGCACGAGCAGTACACGCGCAACATGGTGACCGGGGCTTCGACCGCAGACGCGGCGGTAATCCTGCTGGACGCGCGCAAAGGCCTGCTGCCGCAGTCCAGGCGCCATCTGTATCTCGTGCACCTGCTCGGCATCCGAAACGTGGTCGTCGCCGTCAACAAGCTGGACCTCGTCGGCTACGCATCCGGCGTGTTCGACGCCTTGCGCGCGGAGTTCGAGCGGTTCGCCGCAGCGCTTGCGATTCCGAGCCTGGAATTCATACCGATGTCGGCCCTGCGCGGCGACATGGTGGTGGACCGGGACGCGAATCTCGGCTGGTACAGCGGCCCTACGCTGCTCGAAGCGCTGGAAGCGGTCAACGTGGTGAACGACACTGCCGCGCGGCCGCTGCGATTTCCGGTGCAGTATGTGGCGCGGGCGGCGGAGAGGGGCTACATGGGACGCATCTCCTCGGGCACGCTGCGTCCGGGCGCCGAAGTCGTGGTGCTGCCGTCGGGCCGGCGTACCCGCGTCAAGGCCATCACCGTCCTGGACGAAGTGCGCGATGCCGCGGCGGCACGGGATTCCATCACGCTGCTGCTGGCCGATGAGCTGGATGTCTCGCGCGGGGACATGCTGGTAGATGTCCTCCGGCAGCCGCGCATGGCCAAGGCGTTCGAGGCAAAGCTTTGCTGGCTCGCCAATGAGCCGCTGGCGCCCCAGGGCCGCTACCTGCTCAGGCACAGCACGCGTACCGTCAAGGCGCGATTCGCATCGATCAATTATCGTGTCGATGTGAACGACCTTGGCAAGGAACCGTTCAGCGGGGTCGTGCGCATGAACGACATCGTTCATGCGGCGCTCACCGTGCAGCAGCCGGTCTTTGTCGACTCGTACGCGGTGGACCGGGCAACCGGCGCCTTCATTCTGATCGACGAAGCGACCAACCAGACGGTCGCCGCCGGAATGGTCGAGTGACTGGAATCGTGTATCTCGTCGGCGCCGGACCGGGCGCGGCGGATCTCCTCACGCTGCGCGCGGCGCGGTTGCTCGAGCGCGCAGACATCGTGTTTCACGACGCCCTGGTGCCGCAGGAAATTCTTGCGCTGGCTTCGCGGGCGGAAAAAGTGGAAGTCGGCAAGCGCTCGGGCCGCCATTCGACCGCGCAGAATTTCATCAACAAGCGCCTGGTCGATGCCGCGCGCAAGCACCGGGTTGTCGTGCGCCTCAAGGGCGGCGATCCGATGCTGTTCGGCCGGGCACATGAAGAGATCGCATGCCTGAAGGAAAGGCGCATCCGCGTGGAGATCGTCCCCGGCGTCACGGCCGCGCTCGCCGCGGCGGCGGAGATGGCTGTTTCATTGACGCGAAGGGGTCTCTCCCGATCCGTCGTCTTCCTTACGCCCAGGAGCGGGGTGGGGGAGCGAACCAACGAATGGATAAAAGCTGCGCTCGCCGCGGATACGGCAGCGATTTACATGGGCGCAGGCGAGGCCGGGAATATTTCGAGCGCCCTGATCGCGGCCGGCAAGCCGCAAGCCACGCCGGTAGTGGTCGTGGAAAATGCTTCGCTGCCGGACGCGCGCCATATCTTCGGCACGCTGGGGACGCTGGAGGCGGTTGCTGCCGCCGGTTCGGGCGGCCCCGCCTTGATCCTGCTGGGAGAGGTATATCGTGATTCAGCGATAATCACCGCATGGCGCGGCAAGCAATCGTCCTCTTCGCCCACGGCGCGCGCGACCCGCAGTGGGCGCGCCCGTTCCAGCAGCTCGTAGCGGAGCTGGGCGACCTGCTGCCTGGCGAGCGCATCGTGCTCGCCTTTCTGGATCTGATGCAGCCATCGCTGCCCGCTTGCGCCGCCTCGCTGTATGCGGAAGGCGTGCGGTCCTTGCGCGTGGTGCCGGTGTTCCTCGGGGCGGGCGGCCACCTGAAGGAGGACCTGCCGAAGATCGCGGCGGCGATTCGCGCGGAGCGCGCGGACCTCGAGATCGCGATTGAAGCGCCCATCGGCGAGCGGCCCCAGGTGATCGCCGCGATCGCGCGCGCCATCGCGCGCCGGTAAATTCAATCCTTGCGCAATTGAGACAGCCAGTGTTCCATCTGGCGTCCCGCGGCCTCGCGGCCGCCGAGGCCGAATGCCAGCGCGAAGGCCACCGCCACCGCGCCCAGCGTCAGGCCGAAGGCGAGATTGACGATGTCGTCGGCGATGCCCATCGCGCGCAGTCCCATGGCGATGACCAGGCCGAGGATCGCGAGTCTGGCCAGGCGGGCGAGGGCGGTGCGCTCGCTCGCGCGGCCGATGGCGTCGAAGGCGAGGTTCGCAAGCCAGAAGCCGATCACCAGGATCGAGCCGCCGAGCAGCACTTCGCCGCCGAACTTGATGAACATCGACACCAGGTCCCGGACCTGCGTGAAATCGAGCCGGTGCGCCGCTTCCACCGTCGCGAACAGCATCGCGAAGAAGAGCGCCAGGCCGCGCACCAGTCCCGAGGGCTTCAGCGTGCCCTTGAAGGCGCTGCCGATGCCCACCTTGTCGGGGACCGTATCGAGGCCCATGCCGGCCAGCAGCCGCGCAAGCACGTCAGCGGCGAACCTGGCCACGTACCAGGTAACCACGAGGATCAGCGCCGCGGCGACGAGGTTGGGCACTGCGGCGAGCAGGCGCTCGAGCATGTCCGTCGCCGGGCGTGAGATGGCCTCGATCTTGAGCGCGTCGAGCGCCGCGATCAGGGTCGGCACGAACACGAGGATGAAAACGATGGTGCCGGCCAGCCGGGACAGCTGCACCGCGTCCGCGAGGCCGATCTGGCTGCCCATCTTGTCCGCGCCGGCGGCCGCGAGCAGGTTGGTCACCAGACCGCGCAGCACCTTGGCCAGCAGCCAGCCGACGAAGCCGATCACCGCGGCGCCAAACACGTTCGGGACCATGTCCAGCAGCTTGGCAAGCATCGACTGGACGGGCTCCAGCAGTCCGCGCAGTTCGAAGGCGGCGAGTATGCTCGGCACGAAGAGCAGAACGACCAGCCAGAAGAGCACGTTGGCCACGCTGCGGCTCATCGGCTCCATGCCCGCTTCCTTCGCGAGCCGGTCGTCGAGCGTGGTCGCGCTCAGCGCGCGGTTCACGATCGCCTGGATCAGCGTCGCGATCAGCCAGGCGAGCAGCACCAGGATCGTGCCCGCGACCAGCCGCGGCGCGTAGCCGATGATCTGCGTGACCAGTTGCGCGAACGGGTTGGAGATGCTGTCCAGGTGCAGCGAATCGAACACCGCCACCAGCGTCACCAGGATGATCAGCCAGAATACGCCGACCGCGATGCCGGATTCCACGCCTACCTTTTCCCCGGTACTTTCCTCGATGCGCGAATCGACCTTGAGCATCCGCAGGAGCCGCATGACGCCGGCGCGCGCGATGACCGCGGCCAGCCAGCCGATCGCAATGATGCCGAGAGCACCGAAGATTCCGGGCAGTTTGCCGCCGAGCGCGGATTGCAGTGAAGTTGCGAGAACCGAAAAGTCCATGTTGCCCTCCCCCCGAACAGGTTGAGCTGCTAATGCCTGCTTGCTTCGGGCTTGAATCCGATCCAGACCGCGTACACCGCCAGCGCCGCGAACCAGGCAAGCGACCACTCGGCAATGGAGAGGCCGAGGAAGCGCCATGTTACCTCCGCGCACTGTCCGGAACCCATGAACAGCTTTTCCAGCATGCGCCCGAGCGGAAAGTTCTCCATCATGAAAAACAGGTCCGGCCCGCAGGCAGGTACTTGATCCGCCGGGAGATGCTGCAGCCAGACCTGGCGCGCGGCGACGCCGAGACCGCCGAGAGCGAGCAGCGTTGCGGCGGCGCAGTAGATCGCTTTCCCGGTCCGGGCGGGTGAATGCAACGCAGCAATCGCAAACACCACGAGAACCCCGTAGTAAAAGCCTCGCTGCACGAGACATAGCGGGCAGGGGTCCTGGGAATCGACATACTGCAGGTAGTAGCCGTAGCCGAGCAGCCCGGTGCAAGCCAGTGCCGGCAGCGCAAGGAGCAGGCGGGGGTTGTGCACGAAGTTTTTCATCAGACGGATCTTAATCTCGGCAGGTCTTCCGGCGCTTCAATCTCCATGCGCAGCAACTGCGCGGCGACGTTCTTGCCGAGATTGTCCATGCGCAGGCTGCGCGCCGCGCCGCCCTGCAGGGCGGCGTTCAGCACGATCTTGAGCGCGAGGATGTTGTCCAGCGGCCAGAGCTCCACCGCGCCCGCGCCCATGCCGGCGAAATGCCGCGCCAGGCGCTCCTTCGTCACTTCGCGCTTGAGAATCGCATAGGTCTCGGCGTCGTAGGCGAACAGGCCGATGTCCGCGCGATCGGCCTTGTCGCCGGAGCGTGCATGAGCGATTTTCCAGAGGGGGACTTGCATCAGATCTGCTCGATTTCCATCCTGATGTTTTCTTCGATGAGGTTCCTGCGAACCAGCGTCGGCCAGATGCCGAGCAATTCCTTCGCGGGCTGTATGCCCTTCATGGTGCCCACATACGGCGGGCCGGACAGCCCCAGCCACGGGAACAATCGGCCGAAGCCGTCCGCCACGCGGCGGTCCCCGGTACGGATGGTCATGCGCAGGAAGCACTCATTCAGTTCATCCCGGTGCTTCGGGTCCGCGTTGGCGCCGAGCAGCGAGTTGTAGCCGATGTACTCGACATTCGTGTCCTGCACTGGCCAGCCGCGTTCCTTCACCAGCGTGGCGATGATTGCCGCGCTCCTTTCGCATTTGGCGTAGGCCTCCGGCCAGGCAAAGCCGATCATGCCGGTGCCCATCCAGCCGTCCTGGTAGCCGGCGACAATTTTCAGCGCCGCCGGCCGCGCCGCGCCCGAGGCGCCGGTGATGCGCACGCGGTCATTGCCCTGGTCCTCGAACCTGAGCGTGCCCATGTCGAGCACCACGTCGGGGGAAACGTAGGCGTGCGGGTTGTGGACCTCGTAGAGCAGTTGCTGGCGGATGGTGTCGAAGGAAATCCGGCCGCCCGTATCCGGCGGCTTCGTGAATATCGCGCTGCCGTCCGCGGACACTTCCGCGATCGGATAGCCGAGGTGGGCGTAATCGGGGATCCGGGCCCATTCCCCGGCCGAGCCGAAATTGCCGCCCGAGCCCTGGCCCGAGCATTCGAGCAGGTGGCCCAGCGTCAGGCCGGCGGCAAGCCGGTCCCAGTCGTCCCACTGCCAGCCGAACTCGTGCGCCAGCGGCCCGAGCGTGAGCGCGGCGTCGGCGACCCGTCCCGTGAGCACGATGTCGGCGCCGCGCGCCAGGGCTTCCGCGATCGGCCGCGCGCCCAGGTAAGCGTTCGCGAACAGCATGCGGGCGCGAACCGTCTCGATGCCGGCGCCTGTATCCATGTGGGCAAGCGCCTCGCCCGCCGCAAGCAGTTCGTCGATGCGCTCCAGCACCGAGTCGCCGCTGACCGTGGCAATTTTCGCCTGCCAGCCCTTCTCGCGGAATGCGCGCGCCACCGCCTCGCGCGCCGCATGCGGATTGAGCCCGCCCGCGTTCAGTACGAACTTGACGCCGCGCTTTGCCGCCAGCGGCCAGAGCTCCGCAAGCATCGGCACGACGTCGCGCGCGTAGCCCGCAGGCGCGTCCCCGGGCTTTTCCTTCTGCCGGTCCTTCTGCAGGATCGCGAGCGTCAGTTCGGACAGGTGATCGGAGGCGATGTACTGCACGCCGCCACGTTCGATCGAAGCGCGCACCGGGCGCCAGGAATCGCCGTAGAAACCCAGGCCCGCGCCCACGCGAACAGTTTTCATCGCGGGCTAGTCTACAATTCTTTCCAGGAGGAGTTCGTTGAACCAGGCATTGCAACTGCTGCTGGCGGGCGTCGCGCAGGGCTGCGTCTACGCGCTGGTCGCGCTCGGCTTCGTGCTGATCTACAAGGCGACCGAAACAGTCAATTTTGCGCAGGGCGACCTGATGATGCTGGGCGGCTTTTTCGCGCTCACGGCCAGCGTGATCATGGGCTGGCCGTACTGGGCGACGATCCTCTTCGCGGTGGCGGCGATGGCGGCAGTCGGCATGCTGATCGAGCGTCTCGTGCTGCGCCCGGTGCTGGGCCAGCCGGCCTTTACCGTGGTGATGATCACGATCGGCGTCGGCTATGTCCTGCGTGGCGTCGTGACCATGATTCCCGGCTGGGGTACCGAAACCTACACGTTCCCGACGCCGTTCTCCGAGGGCACGTTCCGCATCGGCGAAGTGATCATCGCGATACAGCAGGTGGCGGTGATCTTCATGACGGCCGCGCTGGTGGCGGTGCTCTACGTCTTTTTTCGTTTTTCCAAGCTTGGCGTGGCGATGCAGGCGACATCCCAGAACCAGCTCGCCGCGGCCTATATGGGCATTCCGGTGCGGCGCGTGAACATGATGATCTGGGGTCTGTCCGCCGGTGTTGCTGCCTTCGCCGGCATCCTCCTCGCGCCAGTGACCTTCGTGCACTCGAACATGGGCTTCATCGGCTTGAAAGCGTTTCCAGCGGCGGTGGTGGGCGGCTTCGGCAGCGTGCCGGGCGCCATCGTCGGCGGTCTGATCATCGGCCTGGTCGAGGCCTTCGCGGGCCGCTACCTGCCGGAGGGGTTCAAGGACGTGGCCGCGTACGTTGTCGTGCTGGCGGTTCTGATGATCAAGCCATCCGGCATCTTCGGCGAAACCGCCAGGAAAAAAGTATGAGACCCGCAGTCTAGGCCTATGCGCTTCCTCTTCAAGACCGACTACGAGCACGATCTCAGGCTGTTCAAGCACGGCGGCCAGGTGTTCTGGTACGGCCTGCTGGTCGCGCTGCTGCTGGCCGCGCCGTTTGCGGTCGGCGAGTACGGCATGTCGCAGCTGCACTTCATCCTCATCTACTCGATCGTCGGCCTGGGACTCATGCTGCTGGTGGGATTCACCGGCCAGATCTCCCTCGGCCATGCCGCCTTCCTCGCGGTGGGCGCCTATACCGAGGCGCTGCTGCAGGCGCGCGGCGTGCCGTTCCTCGCTTCGCTTCCGGTGGCGGCGCTGTTTTCGGGCGCGCTGGGCTGGGTGCTGGGCCTCCCGGCCCTGCGGCTGAAGGGGATCTACCTCGCCATCGCCACCTTCGCGTTCAACATCATCGTCGAGGAAATCCTCGCGCGCTGGGAGGGCCTGACCGGCGGCAACTCCGGGCTGCACCTCAAGCCGATCGAAATATTCGGCGTCAATTTCGGCGGCGACGCGGGCTTCTACTACCTGTGCCTCGGGCTGACGGTGCTGTCCATCCTCGCGCTCATGAACCTGCTGCGCTCGCCCACCGGCCGCGCCTTCGTCGCGATCCGCGATTCGGAAATCTCGGCAAGCTGCATGGGCGTCAACCTCGCCACCTACAAGACGCTGTCGTTCGCGCTGTCGGCGGCATTGACCGGCATCGCCGGCGCGCTCTATGCGCACAAAGTCAGCTTCATCTCGCCGGAACAGTTCACGCTGCTGCAGTCCATCGAGCTGATCACCATCGTGATCCTGGGCGGCGTGGGTTTCATCCACGGCGCGGTGCTCGGGGCGGCGTTCGTGATCGTCCTGCCGCAGATCATTTCGATCGCCAAGGACTACCTGCCGTCGAACATCGCCGGTGCGGGACTACAAGCGACGGTGTTCGGACTGGTGCTGATCGGCTTCATCATATTCGAGCCGCTCGGCCTGTACGGCCGCTGGCTGAAGGTGCGCACCTGGTTCGAGCTTTTCCCCTTCTACCGCAAGGGGATGTTCCGGCGGCAAAAGAGCTACATGAAATCGGAGCGCCTGAGATGAGTTTCTTCAAAGTCGAAAACCTCGGCATCCGCTTTGGCGGCGTGGTCGCCGTGGACAAGGTCGGCTTCGAGGTGAAGCGCGGCGAGTGCTACACCATCATCGGGCCGAACGGCGCCGGCAAGACCACCATCTTCAACCTGATCGGCCTCCTTTACCCTGCGACGTCAGGAAAAATATTCTTGGAAAGCAAGGAATTGACCAATATGGGGCCGCACCAGGTGGCGGACCTCGGCATCGCGCGCACCTTCCAGAACATCGAGCTGTTCGAGCACGCCACCGTGCTGCAAAACCTGCTCATCGGCCGTCATCGCCATCGCAGGACCTCGCTGTGGCAGGAGCTCTTGTTTACTGCTGCGACGCGTGCGGCGGAGCTGGCGCAGCGCGAAGCGGTGGAGAAAGTGATCGATTTCCTGGATCTGGCCAAGGTGCGCGACAGCCTGGTCGCGGGCCTGCCCTACGGCGTGCGCAAGGTGGTGGAACTCGGGCGCGCGCTCGCCACGGAGCCGAAGCTCCTGTTGCTGGACGAGCCTTCCTCGGGCCTCAATCCCGAGGAAACCGACGACATGGCGTTCTGGATCGAGGACATCAAGCGGCACCTCGGCGTCACGGTATTGATGGTCGAACACGACATGAACCTCGTGTCGCGCGTGTCGGACCGGGTGCTCGCGCTCAACCTGGGTTCGGTGATCGCCGAGGGCACGCCGGCCGAGGTTCAGGCGCATCCTGCGGTCATCGAAGCCTATCTGGGCAAAGCCGCATGAGCGATCCGATCCTCGAACTGGCGAACATCGAGGCGAGCTACGGACCTGTGCAGGCCCTGCGCGGCGTGACCCTTGCGGTGCCCAGGGGAAGGATCGTCACGGTGCTCGGCGCCAACGGCGCGGGCAAGTCCACCATCCTGAAGACCATTTCCGGGATCATCGATCCCAGCAAGGGGCAGATACGCTTCGAGGGCGCGGAGATACAGAGCCGCGACCCGGCGAGGATCGTGCGCCGCGGCATCAGCCACGTGCCCGAGGGGCGCGAGGTGTTTCCGCTGCTCACGGTGGAGGAAAACCTGCGCATGGGCGCCTACACGCGCGGCGACCCCGACGGGGTCGCGCAGGACATCGACATGGTCTACGCCTATTTCCCGATCCTGAGGGAGCGCGCCAGGCAGGAGGCGGGCCTGCTTTCGGGCGGGCAGCAGCAGATGCTGGCCATCAGCCGCGCGCTGCTGTCCCGGCCGGCGCTGATGCTCATGGACGAGCCGAGCCTGGGGCTGTCGCCGCTGCTGACGCAGGAGATCTTCCGCATCATCAGGCGCATCAATCAGGAGAAAGGAACCACGATCCTGCTCGTGGAACAGAACGCCAACATGGCGCTGGAAGTCGCCGACTACGGCTACGTGCTTGAAGTCGGCCGCATCGTGATGGAAGATACCTGCAAGCGCCTGCTCGAGAAGGAGGACGTGCAGGAGTTCTATCTCGGCATGAAGGCGCAGGGAGCGAGGGGCCAGCGCAGATGGAAAAAGAAGAAGCAGTGGAGATGAGTACAGACCCGATCGATACCGTTCCAAGGATGTTCTGGCACGGCGTGAAGACGCGCGGTGCGAGGACCATCTTCCGGCAGAAGCACCTCGGGATCTGGCACGCCACCAGCTGGGAGGAACTCGGCCGCATCGCGCGCGAGATCGGCCTGGGGCTTGTCTCGCTCGGCTACGAGCCGGGCGAGGTGGTTTCGATCCTCTCCAACACCAGCAAGGAATGGATGTGCGCAGACCTCGGCGCGCTCGGCGCCGCGGGGGTGGTGAACGGGATTTATCCGACCGACGCGGCCTCGCAGGTCGAGTACCTGCTCGCGGACTCGGGTTCCGTCTACGCGTTCGTCGAAGACGAGGAGCAGCTCGACAAGCTGCTCGACGTGCGCGCGCGCGTGCCGCAGCTGCGCAAGATCATCGTGTTCGACATGGACGGACTGCACGAGCTGAACGATTCGCAGGTGCTCAGCCTGGACGCCCTGCGCGCGCTCGGCCGCGACTACGACGCGGCACATTCCCAGGAATGGGAAAGGCGCATCGACATTCGCAAGCCCGCGGACCTTGCCATCCTGGTCTATACCTCCGGCACCACCGGCAAACCCAAGGGCGCGATGATTTCGCATGCCAACATCGTGCTCACCTGCAAGGGATACCAGGCCGCATTTCCGCAGGGCGAAGACGACGAGCGCATGGCCTTCCTCCCGCTTTGCCACATCGCCGAGCGCCTGGGCGGCGAGTACCACGCGATCCATTCGGGCGCGGTGCTGAATTTCGTCGAGAACCCCGACACGGTGCCGGAAAACGTGCGCGAGATCTCACCCACCATTTTCACGGCCGTGCCGCGGGTCTGGGAGAAGTTCTACTCCGGCGTGCTGATCGGCCTGAAGGAAGCCGGCCCGCTGCAGCAGTGGGCCTACAAGGCGGCGATCGGCATCGGCTACCGGCAGGCGCAGCTGCGCGAAGAGCGCAAGCCGGTTCCGCCGGGGCTGCAGGCCGCCTTCTGGTTCGCGCGGCTGCTGGTGCTGAACAATGTGCGCAGGCTGATCGGCGTGCATCGGGCGAAGTTCCTGGTCACGGGCGCGGCGCCGATCTCGCCGGACCTGGTGCGCTGGTACATGGCGCTCGGGCTGGAGATGGTCGAAGTCTGGGGCCAGACCGAATCCTGCGGCGCGGTGACTTCCAACGTCGGCGGCGCGGTCAAGCCCGGCTCGATCGGACCGAAGATGTCGCATGCCGAAGTGAAGGTCTCGCCCGAAGGCGAACTCCTGGTGCGCGGCAGCACCGTGTTCATGGGCTACCTGAACCAGCCGGAAAAAACCGCCGAGACGCTCAAGGACGGCTGGTTGCATACCGGCGACGTCGGCAAAGTGGACGCGGAAGGCTACTTCTACATCACCGACCGCATGAAGGACATCATCATCACCGCTGGCGGGAAGAACATCACGCCGTCCGAATTCGAGAACCAGCTCAAGTTCTCGCCCTACATCACGGACGCGGTGGTGATCGGCGAGAAGCGGCCCTACCTTACCTCGCTCGTCATGATCGACCACGAGAATGTCGAGAAATTCGCGCAGGACAACGCCATTCCGTTCTCCAACTACATGAGCCTGTGCCGGCGCCCGGAAGTGCAGGAGCTGATCCAGGCCGAGATCGACCGCGTCAACAAGGCCTTCGCGCGTGTCGAGCAGGTGAAGAAATTCCGCCTCATCGAGCAGAAACTGACCGCCGAGGACGAGGAGCTGACGCCGACCATGAAGCTGAAGCGCAAGCTCGTCAACGAGAAGTACAAGTCGCTCATCGATTCGATGTATTCGAAGGAGGCGGCCTAGCCGCCTTGTGACAGAGGCCGCCCTTTTCAATGCCTTTTGACCTCGACGCGCATGCGCGCGCGATCGAGCGCGACGGCTACTCGATCATCCGGGACTTCATGGACGCGGCGCGACTGGCCGAAGTGCGGCGCGTGCTCGCGTTTTACCTCGGCAGCCACAGCGGCCGCAATCCTTTCGAGGGGCACAGCACCGAGCGCGTCTACACGCTGGTGGCGCGCGGCAGGGTGTTCTGGGATATCGCGCTGGATGCGCGCGTGCAGGCGCTTTGCGACCGCTTCCTGCTGCCGGAGTGCCTGCTCACCGCAAGCCAGGCGATCTGCATCCGGCCGGGCGAGATACCGCAGGATTTCCACCACGACGACACCTTCTACACGGTGCCGCGGCCGCGACCGATGATCTCGCTCTCGACCATCGCCGCGGTGGACGCCTTCAGCGCCGAGAACGGCGGGACCGAGGTCATTCCCGGCAGCCATCTCTGGGGCGACGACTGGAGTGCGAAGGTGGCTGGCGCACCGGTGGTCACCGTCGCCATGCCGGCCGGGGCCTGCGTCGTGTTCTCGGGGACGCTCGTGCACCGGGGCGGGGCCAACCGTTCGGCGGCGCCGCGCCTCGCGTTTTCGAACCAGTACTGCCAGCCCTGGGCGCGGCAGCAGGAAAATTTCCTGCAGGGCGTGCCGGTCGAGGTGGCGCGCCAGATGCCCGCCCGCCTGCAGCAGATGCTCGGCTACTCCATCTACCCGCCCTTCATGGGCCAGCTTACCGCCAGCCATCCGGCCAGGGCCCTCGAGCCGGGGTTCCGGAACAGGGTCGAGGCACAGGCGCTCGCGGTAGGAGCACGACTGCCGGAGTGATACAGTAGGCGACAGAAGGATAAATCTACAAGGAGGAAGGTCATGAAGTTGAAACTGGGATTGATCGCACTTGCCGTATCGGCAACTGCGGCTGGCTCCGCGTTCGCGCAGACCCAGGGCGTGTCCAAGAGCGAGATCGTCATCGGCACGATGCAGGACCTCTCGGGTCCGATCGTGGCGTTTTCCAAGCAGCTGGTCGCCGGCATGAACATGCGCGTCGACGAACAGAACGCGCTGGGCGGCGTCAATGGCCGCAAGCTGAAGCTGGTGGTCGAAGACCACGGCTACGACCCGAAGAAGGCCGTTCTGGCGACGCAGAAGCTGGTGCAGAAGGACAAGATCTTCGCCATGGTCGGCACCATCGGCACGCCGACGGCGCTGCCGTCGATGCCGATCCTGTTCGACAAGAACATTCCCCACCTCTTTCCGCTGACGGCGGCGCGCGAGATGTACGAGCCGCTGCACAAGCTCAAGTACTCCTTTGCGGCGACCTATTTCGACCAGATGAAGGCGGGCGTGAAGCACCTCGTCAAGCTGAAGGGCTCGAAGAAGGTCTGCACGATGTACCAGGATGACGACTTCGGCGCCGAAGTGATGCGCGGCGCGGAGGCCGGCCTGAAGGACATCGGCATGCCGTTGGCCGAGAAGACCACCTACAAGCGCGGCGCGACGGATTTTTCATCGCAGATTTCGAGGATGAAGGATGCCGGCTGCGACCTGGTCGTGCTCGGCACCATCATCCGCGAGACGCTCGGCGCCATCGGCACCGCGCGCAAGCTCGGCTGGGGCGTGGATTTCATCGGCTCGTCGGCGTCGTACACGGAACTCATCCACAAGCTCGGCGGCCCGGCCATGAACGGCTTCTATTCGACCAATACGGTCAACATGCCGTACATGGACGATGCCTCGACCAACGTGCGCGGCTGGGCGAACCGCTACAAGGACAAATACAAGGATGATCCGGCGGTGTTCTCGGTGTACGGCTACCAGGTGGTCGACCTGTTCATCCAGGTCGCCAGCAAGACCGGCGAGAACCTGACCACCGACAACTTCGTCAAGACGCTCGACAGCTTCACCGCGCCGCGCGACATGTTCGGCGCCGACGCGATGACGTTCACCAAGACCAAGCACCTGGGCTCGAACCGTGCCCGCCTGTCGCAGATTCAGAACGGCAAGTGGACGCCGATCACGGACTACATCACCGACTGAAGTTCCGGCTCGGAGCAGAAAGAGAAACGGCGCCCGCGAGGCGCCGTTTCTCTTTTAGCCGACGACGTAGGCGGCGCCGCCGGTGGCGATGAGTTCGCCGGCGTCGTTGTGCAGCTCCATGTGGGTCACCGCGATGCGGCTGCCCTTGCGCACGATGCGTGCCGTGGCGACGAAGTATCTGCCGCGGCCGGGGCGCAGGTAGTCGACCCGCAGGTCGATGGTCCCCATGTTGGGGAAGGAGGTCGGCGTGACGGGGCTCTCCGCCGCGATGGAGAGCATGATGGCGAACCCGCCGGCGACGTCCAGGGTGGCCGAAATCACCCCGCCGTGCAGGATCTGGCGGCTCGGATTGCCCACCAGTTCCGGGCGCATCTCGAAGCGCAATCTGGGCGCGTCCGCGTCGAAGGATTCGACTTTCAGGCCGAGCAGCTTGTTGAAGGCGATGTATTCCTCCATCACCTTTTGCAGCAGCGCGCGCGACTCTTTGCTGTTTTTTCGCGTCATGGTCACTGTCCAGGATCGAACTCTACAAGAAGCATGCCGGGGGCGACCTGGGCGCCCGCTTCGACGTGAACGGCCTTGATCTTCACGGCGAAAGGAATATGCAGGCCGTGCTCCATCTTCATGGCTTCAAGCACGACCAGCGCCTCGCCGGCGGCGGCAGTTTCCCCGGCCCTGGCGTTCACCGCAACCACGCGTCCGTTCATCGGGGCCAGCAGCCTGCCGTCGCCCGCCGTCTTCCGGCGCGACGGATCGATGGACGCATTGCGCTGAAAGAAGCTCTCGCTGCCGCATGAGCGGTGCGCCGGATTGTTGCTCCAGCCGGTCCATTCGCCGAAATCGCCCGCCCCGAAACTGAATCGCGATAGGAAATCCGTGGCCGCGTCTCCGTTCGCGAAGCTCCGGTGTCGCAGGACGGAAGCCAGGAACGACTTGTTCGTCGGTATGCCCAATGCCACCGTTTCGTCCAGCGCCGCAGCCAGTCTGGAGCATGCCTCGCCGCGTGTTGGCGCATGTGCGATCAGCTTGGCGATCATGGAGTCGTAGAAAGGCGGGATCGCCATGCCGGACTCGAGCGCATGTTCCACGCGCACCGCGGCGGACGGCTGCCAGCGCTCTAGCGTTCCGGCCTGCGGCAGGAAGTCGCGCTCCGGGTCTTCGGCGCACAGGCGCACCTCGATGGCGTGGCCCGAGAAGGCGATGCCGTCCTGCTTCAGGGGGAGCGGTTCGCCGGCGGCCACGCGCAACTGCCACTCCACCAGGTCGAGCCCCGTGACCGCCTCGGTTACCGGATGCTCAACCTGCAGGCGGGTGTTCATCTCCATGAACCAGAACCTGCCGTTTTCGAGCAGGAACTCCACGGTGCCCGCGCCCACGTAGCCCACCGCGCGCGCCGCGGCGATCGCCGCCGCGCCCATCTCGGCACGCAGCTTTTCGTTCACTGCGGGCGAGGGCGATTCCTCGACCAGCTTCTGATGGCGGCGCTGCACCGAGCAGTCGCGCTCGCCCAGGTGGACGCAGCTGCCGTGCTCGTCGGCGAAGACCTGGATTTCAACGTGGCGCGGATTGAGCAGCGCCTTCTCCAGCAGCACGCGGGAATCGCCGAACGAATGCTCCGCTTCCGACCTTGCGATTTTCAGGGCTTGCTCAAAGTCGGATTGAGACAGGACAGTACGAATTCCGCGCCCTCCGCCCCCCGCGAGCGCCTTGATCATTACCGGGAACTCGGGATTCCTGTCGTAGGTCGGCAGCACCGGGACGCCCGCTTTGGCGGCGATTGTCTTGGCATTCGCCTTGTCGCCCATGGCTCGAATGGCCGCGGGGGGAGGGCCGACCCAGACGCGCCCGGCCTTCAGTACGGCGTCCGCAAATTCCGGGTTCTCGGAAAGAAAGCCGTAGCCGGGATGAACCGCATCCCCCTCCGCCTTCAGGACGGAAGAAACATTCAGGTAGGACTCGCGGGGCGACGACCCGCCAATGTGAAATGCCGCGTCCGCAGCTCGGACATGCGGGGCGTCGCGGTCGGCGTCCGAGTACACGGCGATGGTACGCAGGCCCATGCGCTTCGCGGTGCGCATGATCCGGATCGCGATCTCGCCCCGGTTAGCGACGAGGAGAGACCGGAGCTTCATTACTTCTTCGGCAGAATGTGCATGTATTTGCAGATGATTCCGAGCATCACCTCGTCGGCGCCGCCGCCGATCGACCCGAGGCGGCCGTCGCGGTAGGCGCGCGACACCGGGTTGTCCCAGGTGTAGCCCATGCCGCCCCAGTACTGCAGGCAGGCGTCCGACACTTCGCGCCGCAACCGGCCGGATTTCAGTTTCGCCATCGAGGCGAGTTCCGTGACGTCTTCGCCCGCGACGTACATCTCGCAGGCGCGGTAGGTGAGCGCGCGCAGCGCCTCGATCTCGGTCTTGAGCTCCGCGAGACGGTAGTGCACGTACTGGAAGTCGAGCACCGTCTGGCCGAACATCCTGCGCTCGCGGATGTACTCGATGGTGTCGCTGAGCGTGCGCGTGAGGCCCTGCACGGTACTCGCCGCCGCCCACAGGCGTTCTTCCTGGAACTGCTGCATCTGGTAGGTGAAGCCCATGCCTTCCTCGCCGACGCGGTAGCGCTGCGGCACGCGCACATCGTCGAAGTGGATCAGCCCGGTGTCCGAGGACATCATGCCGATCTTGCGGATCTTTTTCGCGACGCTGACGCCCCTGGTCTTCATCGGCAGGATGATCAGCGTCTTGTTCCTGTGCGCCGCCCCTTCCGAGGTGTTCGCCAGCAGGCACATCCAGTCGGCCTGCAGGCTGTTGGTGATCCACATCTTGGCGCCGTTGATGACATAGTCGCCGCCGTCCTTCTTCGCCGTGGTCTTGATCGAGGCCACGTCCGAGCCCGCGCCGGGTTCCGAGACACCGATGCAGGTGACGCAATCGCCGGCGATCGCGGGCGCCAGGAACTCCTTGCGCAGCTCGTCCGAGCCGAAGCGCGAGAGAGCCGGCGTCGCCATGTCGGTCTGCACGCCGATCGCCATCGGCACGCCGCCGCAGCGGATCTGGCCGAGCGTCTCGGCGAACACCATCGAGTAGCTGTAGTCGAGCGCCGCGCCGCCGTAGGCTTCGGGTTTGGTGAGGCCGAGCATGCCCAGGTTGCCGAGCTTCTTGAACACCTCGTGCGCCGGGAACTGCTCCGCGGCCTCCCATTCGTCGACGTGCGGATTGATTTCCGCGTCGATGAATTTCTTCATCGTGCGTCGGATCTCTTCGTGCTCTTGGGCGAATTTCATGGGCGCGCGTCCTTCGGAATGGAACGGCGATTCTCCCAGATTTTGGTCGGCGTACTTGCCCCCGGTCAGGCGCCGGGATCCCGAAGCGGCAGGGCCGGCCCGCGCCTCAAGGTACGAGCACGGTCGCGCCGGTGGTCCTGCGCGCTTCGAGGGCGCGGTGCGCTTCGGCGGCGTCGGCGAGCGCGAAAGTCTGTTTCGGCTCGCTCTTGATCCCGCCGGCCACCACCAGGCCGAACAGCTCGTCGGCCATCTTGAGCATGTTCGCCCGGGGCGTGGCGTAGTGGATCATGGCCGGGCGCGTGACCCAGAGCGATCCCTTGGCGGCGAGCATCATTGAATCGATCACGACCGGCCCCGAGGTCGTGCCGTTGCTGACCAGGGTGCCGCGCTGCTGCAGGCTGTCGAGGGATGCCTGCAGCGTGTCCTTGCCGACCGAGTCGTAGACCACCGGCACGCCCTTGCCGCTGGTGATTTCCCTGACGCGCGCCGCGATGTCTTCGCGCGAGGTGACGATGGTGTGGGCGCAGCCGTGCGCCCTGGCGATCTCCGCTTTTTCGTCGGTGCCGACGGTGCCGATCATTGTCACGCCGATGGCGCGCGCCCACTGGCAGGCGATCAGCCCGACTCCGCCCGCCGCCGCGTGGTACAGGATCGTGTCGCCGCTCTTGAGGGGATAGACCTGCCGGAAAAGGTATTGCGCCGTCATGCCCTTCATCATGAGCGTCGAAGCGGTCCGGTCGGAGAGGGCTTCGGGCAGCTTGATCAGGACGTCGGCCGGCATCACGCGCGCCTCGGAGTAGGCGCCTTGCGGTCCCAGCAGGTAGCCGACCCGGTCGCCGGCCCGAATGTCGGTGACGCCGGGACCGACCGCCTCGACCACGCCGACCGCGTCGGAACCGAGGCCGTTCGGCAACGGCAGCGGGTAACGGCCGGTCCTGAAGTAGACGTCGATGAAGTTGACGGCGATGTACGTGTGGCGCACGCGCGCCTGGCCCGGTCCCGGCTCGCCGGGCTCCACCAGTTCGAGCCTGAGGACCTCGGGTCCGCCGGCCTGATGAAAGCGTATCGCCTTCGCCGCCATCTGGCGCTCAGGCCGCGCGCTGCAGCCGGCCGCGATCGCGCGGCTTGCGGTTCGGTGCAAAGCCGTTCTTCGCCAGGGTCTCGTCGACGCTCTTGTAGAACGTGCCGATCTTGCAGATTTCACGCGCTTCCCTGCCGGTCGCGACGTCGCGGCCGAACTCGCGCGCGATGCGCACCAGCTGCTCGATCTGCTTCACCGTGCTCATCTTGGCGCTGCGGTCCTGCGTCCAGAGGTTGTCCTCGATCCCGCAGCGCACGTGAAGGCCCATCGCGATTCCCATCATGTTGATCGGCAGCACATTGAGCATGCTGCTCTCCACTGTGACCATGGCGCCGTCGGGCACCGCGCGCAGGAAGTTGGCCAGGCTGTAGATGTTCGGCGCATCCATGCCGCCGCCGATCGCCACCCAGTTCAGGACCAGCGGGCCCATGTACACGCCGCGGCGGATCATGCGCTCCACGGACTCGAAGGAGTTGATGTTGTAGAACTGGAACGCGCTCTGGATCCCCGCCGCGGACAGGCGCTTCACATGCTCTTCGGCCCACCCCGGCCCCGCCGGCACGGTCATTTCCCGGTAGGCCTGGTAGTTGGCGGGCTCGGCGAGCGAAGTGCCGGCAAGATCGGCCTCGCACATCTGCTCGACCACGTTCATCTGGGAGGTGTTCACCGTTACCGTGACCTGATCGGGCTGCGGTTCAAGCTCGGCCAGCATGTGGCGCGTGTCGTCCGAAAGCCACTTTGCCGCCGCGCCCGCGGATTCGGGCGCGAACGAGATCGAACCGCCTACCTGGAGGACCATGTCGGGCACGGCGATGCGCAGGCGCGCGAGCAGTTCGTTGAACATCGACAGGCGCTTCGAGCCCTTGCCATCCGCCTCGCGCACGTGCACATGCAGCACACTCGCGCCGGCGTTGTAGCAGTCCACCGCCTTCTGCACCTGCTCGTCGAGGCTCACCGCGATGTCCTCCGGAAAGTCCGAGGGCATCCATTCGGGGCCGTAGGGCGCCGCGGTGATGACAAGCTTGTCCTGGTTTTCGGGGAACAGGGAACCGTCGAGGAAGTTCATGGCATGGCCTCTCTAGTAGGGTTTGTCGCCAACGATGCCGGCGCGTTCCATCCTGCGGTGGCTCGGCGGGTAGTCCATCACCGCGTAGTGTTGCGTCGACCGGTTGTCCCAGAATGCGACGCTGTTTTGCTTCCAGCGGAACCGCACCTGATACTCGGGTATCGCGGCCTGGCCGATGAGGTACTGCAGCAGCTGCGAGCCGCCCTGCGTGTAGTCCTGGCCGACGCGCACGTTCTCGGGCGTGTGGAAATTGGTGAAGTGCGTCGTGAAGCCGTTGACGAAAAGGATCTTCTCGCCGCTCTCGGGGTGCGTGCGCACCACCGGATGCTCGGCGTCCGGATACTGCGCCTTGAGCGCCAGGCGCTTCTCGAGCGGCATGGCCGCGCCGAACGTCGCCTCGATGCTGTGCCGCGCGCGCAGTCCCGCGATCTGCGCCTTCACGTGTTCCGGCAGCCGGCGATAGGCCTCGGCCATGTTCACCCACATCGTGTCGCCGCCGACCGGCGGACACTCGACGCAGCGCAGGACACAGCCGAAAGGCGGCTGCTCGCGCCAGGTGGCGTCGGTGTGCCAGGCGTTTTCGTACCGGTCGTTCGGCGTATCGGGCGACTTGTAGATGCGCACGAGACCCGGATGCTCCGGATCGCTGCCGGCCACCGGGTGGTCCTCCAGCTCGCCGAAGTGGCGCGCGAACCGGACATGGTCCGCGCGCGTGATGTCCTGCTCGCGGAAAAACAGCACTTTGTGCTTCACCAGGAGCGCGCGAATCTCGGCGATGAGCGCGGCATCCCGCGATGCATCGCCCAGGTTGACGCCGGCAATTTCAGCGCCGATGGCGCACGTCAGTGGCTCGACCTTGATCATCGGCGCCTACTCGAACTTGATGTTGAACGTCCTGACGATGCCTGCATTGCGCTCGAAGTCCTTGCGCATCAGTTCGCCAAGCTGCGCCGGGGTCGAGGCGGGCGAGGCTTCGAAGCCGAGTTGCATGATGCGCTCGCGCACCCTGGGGGTCGCGGCTAGCTTGAGGAACTCCGCGTTGATCTTTGCCACCAGCCCGGGCGAGGTCTTGGCCTGGACAGCCGCGCCGATCCAGTTGGAGAAGTCCAGGTCCGCGTAACCCAGCTCCCGGAACGTCGGTACCTGGGGCAGGAGGTGTGATCGCTCCGAGGTGGAGATCGCGAACGCCTTGAGCTTTCCCGACCTGATGAGCGGAAGCGAGGTCACCATGCCGTCGAACATCAGGGGCACCTGCCCGGCAATGACATCCGTCAGCGCGGGCGGCGAACCCTTGTAGGGCACGTGCAGGAGGTCAAGGCTCTCCTTCTGATTGAGGATCAGCCCCGAATAGTGCGAGACAGTCCCGGCGCTGTAGGACGCATAGCTCAGCTTGCCGCGGCTCGTCCGGGCGTATGCCACCAGCTCGCTGAGCGTGCCGGCCGGTACACCGGGATGCGCGACGAGGACGACGTAGGAGCGGCCGACCTCCGCTACCGGCGTCAGGTCCTTGAGCGTGTCGTAGTTCAGTTTCAGCACGTGCGGGATCTCGACCAGCACGTTGCTCGCGGTGAACAGCAGCGTCAGGCCATCGGCTGGCGCGCCAAGGACCGCCTGCACCGCGATCGCGCCTCCGGCGCCGGGCTTGTTCTCGACGATCACGGCCTGGCCGATGCTCGCGGCGAGCGGGTCGCTCACGACGCGAGCCAGGACATCCATGGTCCCGCCGGGCGGTGCGGGCACGACCAGCTTGACCGGCTTGTCCGACCACGCGACAGCGGCCGTGGCCGCGACAACGGCGATCACTCCCAGCACACCGGTCAAAAACCGCTTCCAAATCGTTCTCATTGGGCCTCTCCTCTGCATCAATCAGGCGCGATACTGAGGCTTCGCCGGGCGGTATGATTTACATATTGGGACATTCGTTTACCATTCAGGGACATGGCTTCCCTCATCCGCAGCGCCAGCCTGGCAGGGTATGTCGACATTGCACGTTCATCCGGTCTCGACGCCTACCGGATGATGCGCGCGGCCGGCTTGAGCCCGTCGTGCCTGCATGACCCGGAAATCCGGATCAGCGTCGCCGCCGTCCGGCGGCTGCTCGAGTCGTCCGCGAACGAGGGGAACATTCCCGATCTCGGCCTGCGCATGGCCGAGTCGCGGCGCCTGTCCAACCTTGGCCCGGTCAGCCTGCTGCTGCGCGAGGAACCGACGGCGCGCAAGGCGGTCGACCTGCTGCTGCGGCACATGCGGCTGCTCAACCAGTCCTTGCTTACGCGGCTCGAGGAGGCCGACGGGCTGGTGATCATCCGCCATGAACTGGATATGGGCGAGGCGGTTTCAGTCCGCCAGGCGATGGAACTCGCCGTCGGCGTGATGTACCGGACACTGAAGGAGCTGCTCGGGCCGGAATGGGCGCCGCGGCGCGTCTGCTTCACGCACGCCCCGCCCCGGAGCCTCGTGAACCACCTGCGAGTTTTCGGGCGCTTCGTCGAATTCGGCTGCGATTTCAACGGCATCGTCTGCTCGGCAAGCGATCTCGAGGCGCGCAATCCCTCGGCCGATCCGGCGATGGCGCGCTACGCGCAGCAATACCTGCATTCACTGCTGGCCGAGCCGGATGCGACGACCACCGACCGCGTGCGCCGGCTCGCGCACCTTCTCCTGCCTACGCACCGCTGCACGGTCGAGGCGATCGCGGAGCAACTCGGCGTGGACCGGAGGACCATCCATCGCCACCTGGCGCGCGACGGCACGACGTTCACCGAGGTGCTGCGCGGCGTGCGCTCCGAGCACGCCGTGCGTTACCTGGAGGACGCAAGCCGGCCCATGAGCGAAATCGCGGATGCGCTCGGATTTTCGGCGCTCAGCGCGCTCTCGCGCTGGTTCAAGGGGGAATTCGGCTGCAGCATGAAGGCCTGGCGCCGCAAGCACGCTTCGCCGGCGCAGCGCGCGCTCAGTCGAGCTTGAGCGCAGTCTCGGCGGCGATACGCCGCGCGGGACTGACGTCGGACAGCCTGTCGATGCCCCGCAGCGCGGGGAAAAGGCGCGCCCAAAGCGCTACGACGATGAGTGTGCAGGCGCCGCCGGCCATGACTGCCGGAATCGTCCCCAGCCAGGCGGCGGCCAGGCCGGCGCGGAAGTCGCCGAACTCGTTGGCCGCGCCGACGAAGAGCATGTGCACGGCGCTGACGCGGCCGCGCATGTCGTCGGGCGTGCCGAGCTGGACGACGCTCGATCGCACGAACACGCTGAGCATGTCGGCTGCGCCCATCACGGCGAGGGCCGCGAACGAGAGCGCGAAGCTGCGCGAGAATCCGAAGACGAGCACGGCGAGGCCGAACACGGCGACGCCGCCGAAAATGGACTTGCCGGCGTGCGGCTGGCGCTGCGCCGGCAGGTTGGCGAGGACGAGCCCCATGCCGAGGGCACCGATTGCAATCCCGCTGCGCAAGATCCCCAGCCCGTCGGGACCGACGTCCAGGATGTCGCGGGCGAAGACGGGCAGCAGCGCCGTCACGCTGCCCAGCAGCACCGCGAACAGGTCGAGCGTGATGGCGCCGAGCACGATCGGCTGTTGGCGCAGGTAGCGCAGGCCCACTGCTACGCGCGCGAGCGCGGTCGAGCCGTCGCGCGTCGCGTCCCGTGAAATGCGCACGCCGATCGCCAGCATCGCGGCTGCGACCAGCGGCGATGCGACCAGGCAGGCGGCGAACGGCACCCAGGCGCCGGCGAGGTAAATCAGCCCGCCGAGCGCCGGGCCGACCACCGTGGCGACCTGGTTGGCGGAGCTTCCCCAGGCCACGGCCTGGCCGAACTGCTCGCGCGGCACGAGGAAAGGCGTGAACGACTGCTGCGCCGGGCCGGAAAAGGCGCGCGCCGCGCCCGAGAGCGCGAGCACCGCGTAGAAGGCCCAGACGTGCTTCTCGTCGAGGAGAACCAGGTACAGGAAAAGCGCCGCGCACGCGGCCTGGACGGCGTGCGCTGCGCCCAGAATCAGGCGCCGGTCGACGCGGTCGGCGACGTCGCCCGCGGGCAGCGTCAGCACCGCGATCGGCAGGAACACGGACAGCGCCGCATAGCCGAGCACGAGCGGGTCGCCGGTGGCTGCGTACAGGTGCCAGCCGATGGCCACCGACTGGATCTGCAGCGCCAGGCCTGCAAAGAAGCGCCCGCCGAGGAACAGCCGGAAGTCGCGGAGCCGAAGCGGCGACCCTTGCGACGCGAGCGGCGAGCCGCTCATGCGGGCATCAAGGGCGGGCGACGCCGAACTGGACCGGGCGCAGGGCGCGCGCGTCGCCGTCCCTGCAGATCGAGAGCGTGAAGCCGAGCACGTCTCTCGTGTCGCGCGGATCGATGACGCCGTCGTCGAGCAGGGAAGCGCTGGTGACGAATGCGCTCTGCTGCTTCTCGAAGTTCTCCACTATTTTTGCTCTTGTCCTTTCTATTGCTTCCCTGTCCACCGCAAGATTCTTTCGCTTCATGCCGCTTTCCATGACGATCGCCATGGTGAGCGCGGCCTGCTCGGCGCCCATGACCGCCGTCTGCGCGTTCGGCCAGGAGAAGAGGAACCTCGGGTTGTAGCCGCGCCCGCACATGCCGTAGTTGCCGGCGCCGAAGGAGGCGCCGCACATGAGGGTGATCTGGGGCACGTTGGCATTGGACACCGCCTGGATCATCTTCGAGCCGTGCTTGATCATGCCGGCCTCCTCGGAGGCCTTGCCGACGATGTAGCCGGTGGTGTTCTGCAGGTAGAGGACCGGCAGCCCGGCCTGGCAGCAGGCCTGGATGAAGTGCGTCGCCTTGGTCGCGCCGGCGGGATCGAGCGGCCCGTTGTTGGTGATGATGCCGACCTTGTGTCCCTGTATCGCGGCGTGGCCGCAGACCGTGGCCATGCCGTAGCCGGCCTTGAAATCGAGGAAATCGGAATCGTCGGCGAAGCGCGCGATGGCTTCCCGCATGTCGACCGGCTTTCGGTAGTCGGAGGGCATGACGCCAAGCAGTTCTTCGGCGGGATAACGAGGGGGCCTTGAAGGGCCAGGCGCTTTCCCCGAATCGAAACCCAAACGGCCCAGGACTTCGCGCGCGAGCCGCACGCCGTCCGAATCATCCTCGGCCAGGTACTCGCCCAGTCCCGAAACCTGCGTATGCATCGCCGCGCCGCCAAGTTCCTCGTCGGTGGCGATCTCGCCGGTGGCGGCCTTGAGCAGCGGCGGCCCGGCGAGAAATGCCTTGGCGCGTCCGCGCACCATCACCACGTAGTCCGAAAGCCCCGGCATGTAGGCGCCGCCGGCAGTCGAGGAACCGTGCACCACGGTCACCACCGGCAGGCCCGCGGCGGAAAGTTTCGCGAGGTTGTAGAAGATCGCGCCGCCGTGGATGAATCCTTCCACCCGGTACTTGAGCAGGTTGGCGCCAGCGGATTCGACCAGGTGCACGAAGGGCAGCCTGTTTTCGAGCGCGAGGCCCTGCGCGCGCAGCAGTTTCTCGCGCCCCATGTGCTGGATCGCGCCAGCATCGACGCCCGAATCGCTCGCCACCACCATCGCGCGCGCCCCCGCGACGTAGCCGATGCCGGCGATCATGCCGCCCCCGGGGATGGACTTGTCCGGGTCCGGATTGTCCAGGCAATACCCCGCAATCGATGCCAGCTCCAGCCACGGTGCTCCCGCGTCGAGCAGGCGCGCGATGCGCTCGCGCGGCAGCAGCTGGCCGCGCTTGTCGAAAAGTGGCCTGGCTTGTTCCGACTTGTCCCGCGTCCTTTTTTCAAGACTCCTCAATTGGGCGACGAGCGCCAGCATGCGCGCGCGGTTGGCCTGGAATGCTGCTGAACCCGGATCGAGTTTCGACAGGATCGCGGGCATTACCTGAACACCTTGGGTGTCCCGGCCAGATGGAAGCCTTCGAACCTGGCGGCGGGCGTGACGTTCTGCAGTGGACGGCTGGCCTTGGTGTTGGGCACCGCGCCATCGACGCGCAGGCAGGATCCTGAAATGAACGCCGCGCCCGGCGAGAGCAGGAAGCAGATCGCCGCCGACACCTCGGATTCCGTCCCGACGCGCTGCAAGGGGGCGAGCTTCGGCAGCGAGCGGATGCGCTCCTGCATTTCAGGCGGGTACTGGTCCATGCCGCTGGAAGCGATCCAGCCGGGCGCGACGGCATTGATCCGGACTGGCGCCCACTCGAAGGCCGCCGTCTCGGTGAAGTTGAGCATGCCCGCGCGCGCCGCGCCGGAATGCCCCATGGAGGGCATGCCCTGCCACATGTCGGCAATGACGTTGACGATGGCGCCGCCGCCGCTCGTCTGCGCCGCCTGCTTCATCCACTGCGTGTAGCACTCGCGCGCCACGAGGAACCCGCCGGTCAGGTTGGTGCGTACGACAGCGTCCCAGCCCTTGCCGGAGATCGATTCCAGCGGCGCGGCGAACTGTCCTCCCGCGTTGTTGACGAGCATGTCGATGCGGCCGAAATCGGCAAGGATCGCCGCGACAGTCTTGCCGACCGTTTCTTCCTCGCGGATGTCGCACGCATAACAGCGCGCTTCGCCTGCGGCTCTCGCGATCTCCGTTCTTACGCCTTCAAGCTTTTGAGGTTTCCGTCCTACCAGCGCTATTTTGGCGCCCAACGACGCGAGTTCGTGGGCGGTGCAGCGTCCGATGCCGGAACCGCCGCCCGTGACGATCGCGACCTGGCCCGCAAACAGGCCGGAGCGAAACACAGACTGGTAGGAGGAAAGCATTTGCTCGGTGAGTGTCGTTCAACCGGGGTTCAGTGTAAAGTTTCCCTCGGCGGAGACTTCGCATGCTGCAGATCAATCCCGACCGGCTCTGGCAATCTCTCATGGACCTGGCGCGTATCGGCGCGACGGACAGGGGCGGCGTGCGCCGCCTCACCCTCACGGACGCGGATCGGCGCGGGCGCGACCAGTTCGTCGCCTGGTGCAGGGAGGCGGGCATGTCCGTCGAAGTCGACGGCATCGGCAATATTTTCGGACGGCGCGCGGGCACCGAAGCCGGCGCGCTGCCCGTGGCCGTGGGAAGCCATCTCGACTCGCAACCCTCGGGCGGGAAATTCGACGGCGCGTACGGCGTCATGGCGGGGTTGGAGATCGTGCGCACGCTGAACGACGCTGGCGTCCGCACACGGGCGCCGATCGAGATCGCGGCGTGGACCAACGAGGAGGGCTCACGATTTGTACCTACGCTGATGGGATCCGGGGTGTTCGCCCAGGTTTTTCCCTTGGAAAGCGTCTTGGAAAACAAGGATGTCGATGGCATCAGTGTCCGGGATGCCTTGAATCAGATCGGTTACGCGGGGAAAGCGAAACCCCACCGGCTGGGCGCCTACTTCGAGGCGCACATCGAGCAAGGGCCGGTACTCGAGCAGACGCAGACCACCATTGGCGTCGTTCTTGGCGCGCTCGGCCAGCGCTGGTTCGATGTTGCGATCACCGGCCAGGATTCGCATGCCGGCCCGACGCCGATGGAAACGCGCAGGGACGCGCTGCTGGCCGCGAGCCGGCTGGTCCTCGAGGTGAACCGCATCGCGACCACATTCCCGGATTACGCGCGCGGCACGGTGGGTTTCATGCAGGTGAAGCCCAACTCGCGCAACGTGGTGCCGGGCGAAGTGCGCATGACGGTCGACCTGCGTAATGCGAAGGATGGAACGCTTTCGGCAATGGCTTCGGAATTGAAGGAAAAAATCCTGGAAATAGAGAAAGAAACTCGAACCGAAGTCTCAATCAGGGAAGTCGTCTACTTTCCGCCCAGCGAGTTCGCGCCCGACCTGGTCGCCAGCGTGCGGGAGGGTTCGAAATCCTTCGGCTATTCGCACCGCGACATGGTCAGCGGCGCCGCGCATGACGCCGTCTACATGGCGCGCATCGCGCCCACGGCGATGGTGTTCGTGCCCTGCGAGGGCGGCATCAGCCACAACGAGATCGAGAATGCGCGCGCCGAGGACATCGCCGCCGGCTGCAACGTGCTGCTGCACGCGGTGCTCGGCCGCGCCGGCACAGCCTGATTCTTAAACGGGGACAATCCATGCTGACTGACGCGCAACTGGAGCACTACAGCGATCGCGGCTACGTGATTCCCGATTTCCGGCTGCCGGAAACGGTGCTCGAAGACCTGCGCGCCGACCAGGCCCGGCTGGTTGCCCGCCATCCCGGGCTGCGGCAGTACTGCCCGAACCTGCTCCACTATGACTTGCGCTTCCTCGAGATCGCGCGCACGCCGGAAATCGTCGAAATGGTCGGGCAGATCCTCGGGCCGGATTTCGCGCTCTGGAATTCGAGCCTGTTCGCCAAGCCCGCCGCCGACGGCAAGCGCACGCCCTGGCACCAGGACGGCCAGTACTGGCCGATCCGCCCGCTCGCGACCTGCACGGCCTGGATCGCGCTCGACGATTCGACCACGGAGAATGGCTGCCTGCGCGTCATTCCGGGCTCGCACCACGGGCAGAAGCTGCGCGCGCACCGCAAGCTCGAGACGGACGACGCCACGCTCAACCAGGAGCTGCTCGAGTCGGAATACGACCTGTCGCAGGCGGCCGACCTGGTCCTCAAGGCGGGCCAGATGTCGCTGCACGACGTCTACCTGCTGCACGGGTCGGAGCCCAACCGCTCGCCGCATCCGCGGCGCGGCATGACGCTGCGCTTCATGCCGACGACGTCCCACTTCGACCGCGACATCGCGCGGGCGCAGGCGAAGGAGTTCGCCCTCGCCGACCACTCGCTGCGTACGCTCTACCTCATGAGCGGCACCGACCGCTCGGGCCGGAACGACTTCCAGCTGCGGCGCTGACTTGCGCCCGCCGGCCGCTCAGCCGGCCGTAACCGGCGGCAGAAGGATGGTGTGTTTGCCGTCGGCGAAGCCGATACCCAGGTTCTTGAGCGCTTCCTCGATGCGTTTCAAGGCATTGCCGCGCACGTCGAACTGCTTGCCGGGCGGGCTGCGGAACTTGCAGCGGAAGATCTTCACGCCCGGATCGATGCGGTAGAGCTTGCCCTTGAGCGGCTCGAGCATCATCGGGCCGATCACCGGGTCGGCCTTCATCTCCTCGCCGATCTTCTTGATCATCTTGCGGACCTGCTCGCTGTCGACGCCGATGCCCAGCGGCAGGTTGAACTTGTCGATGACCCAGTCGCGCGAGGTGTTGCGCACCGAGCCGAGCGATCCGTAGGGGACGAAGTGCAGCGGCCCGTTGTGGTGGCGCAGCGCCACCGAGCGCAGCGTGATGCGCTCGACGTTGCCCTTCGCATTGCCGCCGCCCTCGATGTACTCCCCCACGCGGAAGGCGTCATCCGCGAGGTAGAAGATGCCGGCAATGATGTCGCGCACCAGCGCCTGGGCGCCGAAGCCGAGCGCGATGCCGAGCACGCCCGCGCCCGCGAGCAGCGGCGTGATCTCGATGCCCAGCGCCCACAGCGAGCACAGCACGAGCAGCACCAGCAGCAGCACCGCAGTGGTGACGCGCAGCAGCGGCAACAGCGTGAGCAGGCGCGAGGTCGCGTCCGGCGGCTCGTGCGGATCGGCCGGGCCGATGCGCGCGAGCCGCTGGTCGACGACACTGCGGATCGCGATCCATACGCCGTGTGCGAGCAGCGCAAGCACCGCTACCCCCAGCAGGCGCAGACCAATGCGGATCCAGGGACTCGCGCTTTCGGCGAGTGACGAAAGCGGCGTGTCGAGCGCGATCGCGGCAGCGCCGAGTCCCACGAGCGCTACCACGAAGCGCGTCAGCGACAGCACGATCGCCGGCAGCGCTCCGGCATCCTCGCGCCAGTAGTAGTACACCATGTGGCGCAGGCCGATCTGCAGCGCGATCACGATGGCCACGATCGCCGCCACCGCCGCGGCGCGCTCGTTCATGAGCCAGACCGCGTACACCGAGAACACCAGCAGCGCGAGCGGGAAGGAACGCGGGAAAAGCGCGACGCGCACGCCCTCGGCCTTGCTGGCGCCGAAAAAAGCGAAGGCGGCCACGAAGAGGATCAGCGCCGCGAGCGAATAAGCGAGGAAGCGCAGCGCGCCGGCGACATGCCCTGCCTGGGAGACGCTATCCGCCAGCACGGGCGGCACGAAGCGCCCGAGCGCCATGAGGGCGAGCGCCGCGAGCACCGCCGCCGCGAGCCAGCGCGCCTGCGATTGCACAACCGGCACCAGGCGCAGGCGCGGACGGCCCGGCGCGAGGATCACCGCCACGCCGATCCATGACAGGCGCAGCACGAGCAGGAGCAGCGTCGTTGCAATGACCAGCTGGTGCACGTGCGGGGGCCAGGCGAAGGCCGCCGAGACGCCGATGGTCGCCGCAGTGAAAAGCAGCAGGCCCGAAACGCTGAACGTCAGCCGCCGCAGGCCGATCCGCAGCGCATCGGCGGGCGTGTGCGCCGGCGCCGCCATCGCCGCGCGCAGCGGCGAATAAGCGTACATCCAGTAGAGCCACTCGACCGCGACGCCGACCATGACAAGAATCGCGAAGTAGGTCGCCGCGCGCACGCCGCTGCCCGTCATGAGGGAGGCGTTGATCGAGTCGAGCGCGCGTTGCGCGTCCGCCGGCGCCTGGGCGAGGTCCGCGCCGAGCGCGACGAAGCGCGCCTTGGCGCTCGCCAGCAGCTCCGCCGACCATTCCGCGAGGCTGTGTTCGTTCAAGCGCTCTCCTTCGCGGCCGCGCCCCGCCATTCGCCCGGCGCCTGCGCGGCGGACGCGTCGGCGAAGGTGGGCAGCAGGCGCGTGACGGCGACGGCGCCGCCGAGCACGCGCGCCTGGCAGGCAAGCCGCACGCCGGGCGGCGCGCCGACGCGCTCGAGGGTTGCGCGCTCCTGATCGTCGACAGGCGAGAGCTGGTCGGCGCCCGCATCGACCTGCACGCGGCAGGTGCCGCAGCGGCCGCGGCCGGAGCATACGTGCGCGTGCGGCACGTCGTTGAGCAGCCCGATCTCCAGCACCGACAGCCCGTGGCGGCCCTGCACGCGCAGGCCGCCGTCGTAGGCGAGCGCGACCGGCTTCGCACGGCTGCGCAGGATGCGCACGCCGAGAATCGCGAATGCGGCGGCGACCAGCAGGCCGTAGACGAGGATCGCGGTGTCCTGCGCGCCCTTCAGTTCGCGCGTGACTCTGGCGAGCTTGGTGACGTTGTCGATGATCATCGTGCGCCAGGCGGGATCCGCGGCAAGCTTGTCCAGCACTTCCTGGCCCGCCGCGGCGAAGCCGAGCAGCGCGAGCACCGGCAGGCCGAACAGCACCGGCAGCACGAAGCCGCCGATACGCCGCCATACGGGCTTCAGCACCAGCCAGGAATACAGCCCGATCGCGCCATGCAGCCACACCACGACTACCACGAACAGCTGCAGGAAAGCGTAGGAGGGCGCGAAGCTCCAGAAAACGGCGAGGATCTGCGCGTAATTCTCGGCGAAGCCCGGCGACACCCTGTTCGCGGTCGCCATCGCGATCACATGCGCGATGAGCAGCGGCGGCGTGGCGAGGCCGAGCGCGAGCTGCGCGGCGTCCGTCGGGCTCAGCGTGAGCGAGCGCCGCGCCGCGACCGCATACAGCCCGAGCGGGAGGTGGACGCACGCGGCGGCGACGAGCAGCCAATGGGCCGCGCCCGTCGTCCATGGCTGCGTCAGCGTCGCGCGCCAGTCTTCCAGTGCGGCGAGCGAATGCATGCCGATGGCGAGGTTCGCCAGGTGGCAGACCACGAAGGCCATCAGTACGAGGCCGGACAGCAGCCTCAGGTTGCGAACCACTCTCCCCGCCTGCATATCGGGAATTATAGGCTTGGACTAAAATCTGCCTCCCGTGATCTCCCGCAGCCTGTTTACCGCCGAACACGAAACCTTCCGCGACAGCGTGCGGCGCTTCCTCGAGGCCGAGGTCAGGCCCCACGACGAGCGCTGGCAGGAGCAGGGCTACGCCGACAAGGCGGTGTGGAAGAAGGCGGGCGAAAACGGCTTCCTGTGCATGAGCATGCCGGAGGAGTACGGCGGCTCGGGCGCGGACCGGCTTTTCAGCATGGTGCTGATCGAGGAGCAGTCGCGCATCAACAATTCCTCGCTCGGCTGGGGCCTGCATTCGGAGATCGTCGCGCCCTACCTGCTCAACTACGGCAGCGATGCGCTGAAAGGGAAATACCTGCCGAAGATGGCCTCGGGCGAGATGGTCGGCGCCATCGCCATGAGCGAGCCCGGCGCGGGCTCCGACCTGCAGTCGGTGAAGACGACCGCGCTGCGCAAAGGCGACGGCTATGTCGTCAATGGATCGAAAACCTTCATCACCAACGGCTGGAATTGCGATCTCGTCATCGTGGTCGCGAAGACCGATCCGGCGAAAGGCGCCAAGGGCACGAGCCTGGTCGTGGTCGATACCTCAATGAAGGGGTTCGCGAAAGGCAAGCGGCTGAAGAAGATGGGCCTCAAGGGCCAGGACACCGCGGAGCTGTTCTTCGACAACGTCGAGGTGCCCGCGGGCAACCTGCTCGGGCAGGAGAACAACGGCTTCATCTACCTCATGCAGGAACTGCCCTGGGAGCGCATGCAGATCGCCATTGCCGCGGCGGCGAAATGCGAAGCCGCATTGCGCTGGACTATCGACTACGTGAACGAGCGCAAGGCATTCGGCCGAACCGTTTCCAGCTTCCAGAACACCCGCTTCAAGCTCGCCGAGATCGCCACCGAAGTCCAGGTGATGCGCGTTTTCGTCGATCGCTGCATGGAGCTGCTGCTGGAGAAGAAACTCGACACCGCCACAGCCTCGATGTGCAAGTACTGGGCGACCGACATGGAAGGCAAGGTGCTGGACGAGTGCCTGCAGCTGCACGGCGGCTACGGCTTCATGTGGGAATTCCCGATATCGCAGGCCTACGTGGATGCGCGCGTCACGCGCATCTACGGCGGCACCAACGAAATCATGAAGGAAGTCATATCCCGCTCGCTGGGACTCGGCGGCAAAGAATGAAAACAGGGACAGTCCACGTTTTCCGACAGGCAATTTCTGAAAAACGTGGACTGTCCCTGTTTTCGGATCTCGATTTTCCTGGAGGCAAAGATGGCTAGCAGCGCAACCGAGGCATTCGTATTCGACGCCATTCGCACCCCGCGCGGCAGGGGCAAATCTAGCGGCTCGCTGCACGAGGTCAAGCCGATCACGCTCCTGACGGGCGTGCTCAGGGAACTGCAGGAGCGCCACGATCTGGACACTTCGCAGGTGGACGACGTGGTGATGGGCTGCGTCACGCCGGTGGGCGAGCAGGGCAGCTGCATCGCCAAGACCGCGGCGCTCGCGGCGGGCTGGGATTTCCGCGCCTCCGGCGTGCAGCTCAACCGCTTCTGCGCCTCGGGCCTGGAGGCGGTGAACATGGCGGCGCAGAAAGTCCGCTCCGGCTGGGAAGACCTGGTGGTCGCCGGCGGCGTCGAATCCATGTCGCGCGTGCCGCTCGGCACCGACCGCGGCCCCTGGGCCTGCGACCCGGAGACCGCGTTCGACACCGCGTTCATCCCGCAGGGCATCAGCGCCGACCTGATCGCGACGCTGGAGGATTTCTCGCGCGACCAGGTGGACGCTTACGCATTGCGCTCGCAGCAGCGCGCCGGCGCGGCGCGCGAGGCGGGGCGCTTCAAGCGTTCGCTGGTGCCGGTGGAGGACTCGACCGGCGACGTGATCCTCGACCATGATGAATTCATCCGCCCCCAGACCACGATGGAAGGGCTTGCCGCGCTCAAGACCTCGTTCGACAAGATGGGCGAGATGGGCTTCGACGCGGTCGCGATCCAGCGCTATCCGCAGGTCGAGCGCATCCGGCACGTCCATACCCCGGGAAATTCGTCCGGGATCGTCGACGGCGCGGCAGCGGTGCTGATCGGCACGGCGAAAAAGGGCAAGCAGCTCGGCCTCAAGCCGCGCGCGCGCATCGTGTCGGTCGCGCTCTCGGGCGCCGACCCGACCATCATGCTGACCGGCCCGATGCCGGCGGCGCGCAAGGCGCTGGAGAAGGCGAAGCTGAAGATCGGGCAGATCGACCTGTTCGAGGTGAACGAGGCCTTCGCCGTGGTGCCGATGAAATTCATGAAGGAGATGGGCGTGGACGAGGAGATCGTCAACGTCAACGGCGGTTCGATCGCGATGGGCCACCCGCTCGGCGCCACCGGCGCGATGATCCTCGGCACGCTCATCGACGAACTCGAGCGCCGCAAGCTGCGCTACGGGCTGGCGACACTGTGCGTCGGCGGCGGCATGGGCATCGCGACCATCGTGGAGCGCGTCTGAAATGGCGGATTCGCCGGTCCGGTTCGAGAAGGATGCCGAAAACATAGTCACCGTCACCTTCGATGCCGCCGGTGCCCCGGTCAACACCATGACCGCGGAGTGGCAGGCGGTATTCACGCAGGCGGTGGAGCGGCTCGCGCGCGACAAGGCTGCGATCAAGGGCGTGATCCTCGCCTCCGCGAAGAAGACCTTCTTCGCCGGCGCCGAATTGAAGGACGTGCTCAAGTTCGGCGCCGGCGATGGCGCGCAGGTCTTCCACTGGGTCGAAGCGGTGAAAAAGCCGATGCGCAGCCTGGAGACGCTCGGCATCCCGGTAGTGGCGGCGCTGGAGGGCGCGGCGCTCGGCGGCGGCTGGGAAATCGCGCTCTGCGCGCACTGCCGCATCGTGCTGGACGATCCGTCCATCCAGCTCGGCCTCCCCGAAGCCACGCTCGGCCTCCTGCCGGGCGTGGGGGGCGTGACCAAGACCACGCGCCTCCTCGGCCTGCAGGCGGCGTTTCCGTATCTCGTCGAGGGCAGGACGATGCGCCCGCAGGAGGCGGCGAAGCTGGGCCTCGTGCAGGGTCTTGCCGCGAACAAGGCTGATCTCTTCAAGATGGCGCGCGCGTGGATAGCCGCCAATCCTTCGCCGAAACAGCCCTGGGACGACGAGAAATACCGCATGCCGGGCGGCAGTCCCTCCAGCCCGGCGGTCTCGCAGATGCTCTCGATCGCGCCCGCGATGGTGGTGGAAAAGACGCGCGGCCTCTATCCCGCGCCCAAGGCGATCATGGCGGCGATGGTGGAAGGCGCTTACGTGGATTTCGACACCGCGCTGCGCATCGAATCGCGCTACCTGGCCAGGCTCGCCGTCGGCGGCGTGGCGAAGAACCTCATTTCGCTGTTCTTCAACCGCACCGCGATCCGTGCGGGCGCCTCGCGCCCGAAGGACGTGCCGAAATGGAAGGCGTCGAAGGTCGGCATTCTCGGCGCCGGCATGATGGGCGGCGGCATCGCTTATGCAAATGCGGTGCGCGGCGTGCCTTGCGTGCTCAAGGACGTGAGCGTCGCTGCAGCCGAAAAAGGCCGGGGCTATACCGAAAAGGCATTGGCCCGGAGAAAACGGCCTGCGGCGAAGGAGCTTGCGCTCATAAAGGCGACCGCGGACTACAAGGACCTCCAGGGTTGCGATCTCATCATTGAAGCGGTGTTCGAGAAACGCGATCTCAAGGCGCAGGTCACGAAGGAGTCCGAGCCGATGCTGGCGGCGAGCGGCTTTTTCGCCTCCAACACTTCCACGCTGCCGATATCGGGCCTTGCCAGGGCATCCGCGCATCCGGACAAATTCATCGGCCTGCATTTCTTCTCGCCGGTGGACCGGATGGAACTGGTCGAGATCATCAAGGGCGACAAGACCTCGGCCGAGACGCTCGCCCGGGCCTACGACTACGTGCTGCAGATCGGCAAGACGCCGATCGTGGTCAACGACTCGCGCGGCTTCTATACCAGCCGCACCTTCGGCACCTTCGTGCAGGAGGGTTGCGCCATGCTCGCCGAGGGAATCCCGGCGGCAGCGATCGAAAACGCCGCACGCCAGGCCGGCATGCCGGTCGGTCCGCTGGAGGTCATCGACCAGACGTCGATGTCCCTGTCGGTGCACGTCATGGAACAGACGATCGCCGACCTCAAGGCCGAGGGCAAGAAACCTCCGCCGGAGCATCCCGGCCAGAAGGTGATCGTGAAAATGGTGCAGGAAATCAAGCGCCCCGGCCGCGCGGCGGGCGGCGGCTTCTATGAATATCCCAAGGACGGCAGGAAGTTTCTCTGGCCGGAGCTCGGGCGCATTTTCGGCCGCAAGGCCGTGAAATTCGACATTGAGGACATGAAGGACCGGATCCTCTACCGCCAGGCGATCGAGACCGCACGCTGCCTGGAAGAGGGCGTGCTCACGACGGTGCACGACGCCAATATCGGCTCGATTTTCGGCATCGGCTTTCCGGCCTGGACCGGCGGCGCCCTCCAGTTCATCAACTACGTCGGCACGGCGAAGTTCGTCGCCCGCGCCGACAAGCTCGCCAAGAAACACGGCGATCGCTTTGCGCCGCCCAGGCTCCTGCGGGAGAAGGCCGCAAAGAACGAGCCGCTGCGCTGACCGGTCCGCTGTTGGCCGCTGCCTGCCGCATCTGCGGGAACTCCGAGGGCAACCAGGCGTTCTTTCCCAGGGAAATGATGTTCGGCTGGCGCGAGGAGTTCGAGTACCTCGAGTGCGGCCGCTGCGGCTGCCTGCAGATCGCGGCGATCCCGGCGGACCTCGCCCGCTACTATCCGAGCGACGGCTACTACTCCTACAGGAAGCCGAAACAGAAGCGCAACCCGGGGTGGGTTCTCAGGTTGCGGCACGAGCGCACGCGCCATTTCCTCGGCGAATTCTCGATTCCCGGCGCCCTGCTTGGCCTGCTCTCGAAGCGCCCGGAGCACTTCGACTGGCTTCGCGATCGCGTGACGCTCGATTCGCGCATCGCGGATATCGGCTGCGGCGCGGGCGGCCTGCTGCTCAAGCTGCAGCGCGAGGGATTTCGCTCGCTGCTCGGCGCCGACCCGTTCATCGAGGCCGACATCGACTACGGCAATGGCGTCAGGATCCTCAAGCGCGGCGTCGAGGCGCTCGAGGGGCGGTTCGATTTCATCATGCTGCACCATTCCTTCGAGCACATGCCGGACTCGAACGCCGCGCTGAAGGCGCTCGCGCCCAGGCTCGCTCCCGGCGGCACGCTGCTGCTGCGCATCCCGGTCGCCGACTGCTGGGCGCGCCGGCACTATGGCCTGAACTGGATGGCATGGGACGCGCCGCGGCACCTCTACCTGCACACGCGCAAGAGCATGGAACTGCTGGCCGCCGGCGCCGGCATGGAGATCACGGGGGTCGTGCACGATTCCTCCGGCCAGCAGATTTCGAGCAGCGAGCTCTATATCCGGGGCGTGCCCTACGTCGAGCACGGCAAATACCGCCCGGGTGGCGGGCCAAATGCGCGCCCTGACGCATTTTCACAGAAGGAGTGGGATGGCTTTCAGGCGAGGGCGGCGGAGCTGAACCGCGAGAGGAAGGGCGATACCGCGTGCTTCTACCTGCGCACGCGATGAGCCTGTGAGAAGATAAACCGGATGTCACTGCCACCGATCCTGCAGCACCTGCGCATCCCGGTGATCGCCGCGCCGATGTTCATCGCGGGAAATCCGCAACTGGTGATCGAGCAGTGCAAGGCCGGGATCGTCGGCTCCTTTCCCGCGCTCAATGCGCGCCCGAAGGAAGCGCTCGATCCATGGCTGACCGAAATCGAGACCGCATTGGCGGGCAAGGCCGGCGCCGCGCCCTACGCGGTGAACCAGATCGTGCACAAGTCGAACGACCGGCTCGAGCACGACGTCGAGGTCTGCATCAGGCACAAGGTGCCGATCACGATCACGAGCCTGAGGGCGCCGAATGACGTGGTATCGAAGATCCACGCCTACGGCGGCATCGTGCTGCACGACGTGATCAGCGTGCGCCACGCGGAAAAAGCGCTCGAGGCCGGCGTCGACGGCCTGATCCTGGTGTGCGCCGGCGCGGGCGGGCACGCGGGTACGCTGTCGCCCTTCGCGCTGATCGGCGAGGTGCGGCGTTTCTTCGATGGCCCGATCGTGCTGTCGGGAGCCATTTCCAGGGGCGATGCGATCCTCGCCGCCCAGGCTGCCGGCGCCGACCTCGCCTACATCGGCACGCGCTTTCTCGCCACGCCCGAAGCGAGCGTGCCGGAACGCTACAAGGAGGAACTGCTGCGCGCGGCCGCCGCGGATATCGTCTATACGGACCTGTTTTCCGGCGTGCACGGCAACTACCTCAAGCACAGCGTGATCGCGGCGGGATTCGATCCGCTCAACCTGCCGAAGTCCGATCCCAACAAGATGAATTTCGGCAGCGCCGGCGGCGCCGAAAAGAAAGTCTGGCGCGACATCTGGAGCGCGGGGCAGGGCGTGGGCCAGATCGACGCCATCGCACCGGTGGCGCAGGTCGTGGCGAAGCTCGAGACGGAATATGCGGCCGCGCGCCGCCGGCTCCAGATCAACTAGAAAATCGGGGTCTGACCCCGGTTTTCTTCAGATTGAGCGGCGCGGTCCTACCGTGTGGCTGTGGCTCAACCGGCCGGAGCTGCGCAACGCCCTGAACGACCTGGTCTTGAATGCGATTTCGAGTGCGCTCAAGAATGCGGAAGACGATCCCGGCTGCAGGGTTGTCGTCCTCGCCGGACGCGGCGCGGCATTCTGCGCCGGCGGCGACCTGTCGCGCATGGAGCGGGCGGCGAAGTTGACGCGGGCGGACTCGAAGGCGGAGGCGGGCCGTTTCGCGAAGCTGCTGTACCGGATGCATGCCTGTACGAAGCCGCTCATCGCGCGCGTGCACGGCGCGGCTTTTGCCGGCGGGATGGGCCTTGCGGCGGCCTGCGATCTGGTGGTCGCCGCCGAGGACGCGGAGTTCTGCCTCCCGGAAGTGAAGATCGGGCTGGTGCCCGCGATGATCGGCCCCTACATCGTGCGCGCAATCGGCGAACAGCAGGCGCGGCGCTACATCCTCACCGGCGAGCGGCTCCCGGCACGCGAAGCGCACCGGCTCGGCTTCGTGCACGAGTGCGTGCCGGCGGCAGCGCTCGACGATAGCGTGGAGAAGTTCGCACGACAGCTTGCCCAGTGCGGGCCCGGCGCGATCGCCCGCTCCAAGGAACTCCTGCGCAAGGTCGCGAAGGCAGCGATCACGCCGCAGACAGCCGGCTTGACTGCCCGGGTGCTGGCCGATGTGCGCGCCGGCGGCGAGGCGCGCGAGGGGATCCGCTCTTTTCTCGAAAAGCGCCGGCCGCGCTGGCGCATTCCATGACGCGGATTTTCGGGGTGCTATGCGCCGCGGCCCTGCTCGTGGCCGGCATGCACGAAGCCGCGGTGCGCGGACTGGCTGATGCGCACTACACCCGGGCGCGGTTGACGCTCACGGAAGGCGTCCCCGCAGGCTCGGCGCCGCGTCCCGAATCGCTCAGCCTGGCGCTCGCTTCCCTGCGGGAGGCGCAGACGCTCGAGCCGTCAAATCCGCACTTCGTGGAACAGGCCGCGCACGCGCGGGAATTGCAGGCGCTGCGCCTGCAGCGCGACGATCCGGCGCAGCACGAAGGCCTGCGCCAATCTCTCGCCCTGTATCGCAAGGCGGCAGCGATGCGCCCGGGATCGCCCTACGTCTGGTCAAGCATCGCGCTGCTGAAGCTGCGCCTGGGTGAGCTGGACGCCGAGTTTCACGGCGCGCTCGAGCGTGCCGCGCAATTTGGACCATGGGAGCCGACGGTCCAGATCGCGGTTGCCGACATCGGCCTTGTCGCCTGGCGCAGGCTCGGACCGTCGTCGCAGGCGCTGGTGGTCGCGAACCTCGAGCGCGCATTGCTGCGCCAGGCCAGCGAAGTCCGTCGCGTCGCCACCGCGCGTGGTGTGCTTCCTTTCGTGTGTTTCAGTTCCACCCAGCCGTTGCAGCCGCGTACCAGGAAATTTTGCGATGAAGTCCTGGTTTCGCGATGAAGTCCTGCACGTGGTGTCGGCGCCGGCCCGGTGGCCAACGTCCGGGACTGCAAACTCATGATTTCATTGCATAACTGCTTCGGCTGGAAACTCTCGCCTCCCTTTCGCGTCAAAAATTGATCGGGAGTCCGATGGCCGGGAATTCTATGGTTCAATATTGTGTATGCCGATCAAAGGCTTGTGGATGATCCAGTGGATATGCCGAGCGCTGCTCCTGGCCGGGCTGGCGGCCGGTACAGCCGTGTACGCACAGGTGTCCGGGAACACGGGGATTGTGATCACCGACGCGAGCGGGACTCTGCGGTACAGGATCGGCAGCAGCGATTCACTTCCGCTTGCCAAGGGGCAGGTCGTCCCTTTCGGCGCCCGTATCAACACCGGGACGGACTCCCGCGTGGTGCTGACGTACCCGGATGGCATGGTCATCGCGCTTGGCGCGCAAAGCCGGCTCCTCACCCGCGAATTCGTCTTTGTGCCTAGCGATCCCGCCAAGAGCCGGGTGCTTCTCAACCTGACCGATGGCTCCATATCGATGATCATGGGCGCGATAGGGCAACGTGATCCGGGCCTGCTCCAGCTCCAGGTGGGCACCAAGGTCACGCCGCAGTCTCCCCGGCGCGCACCCGGCAAGGACGTCGGCGTGATCGTGCTGGGAATCCAGACGCTGGTTCAGGTCGGGCAGGGGCGGGTGTTGCTCTTTGTTCCGTCCTCCGAGCAGGCGATTTCACTCACGTCCGGAGACCGCGCGCTCGTGCAGCCCGACGGCAACGTGCGCACGGGACCTCCGTCCCAGGCGGAACAAGCCGCGAACGACCCCGACGGCAAGATCATGCTCGGCCGGATGGAAGAATTGCGGCGCAATCAGCCTGCGGCCGGCCAGCAGATCGTGTTTTTCGTGTCGACGCCGCCCCCCTTCGATCCGTACGACGAACTCGAGGCGACGGCCAGCGTGGAGCAGCCGGTCACGGTAACTGCGCCTACCGCCAGCACAGGCGCGGGGGGTGGCGGCAAGCCCTGCGCCGCCAGTTGTAACTGACGCGGCCTGTTTTCGATCGCGCGGCATTCTGGCTTCTAGCCGCCCTGATCGTCTGGGCGCCCATACCTCTCGGCAGCAACCGGCCTTGGGCGTGGTCGATCCTCGAAATCGGAATTTTCGGCGCCGGCCTGCTGTGGCTGGCGGGCTACGCGCGTCACGAAGTGCGCGCGCCATATGCGGCACGGGCAGCCTGGCCGGCTCTGCTCCTGCTGGGATTCTGGCTGTTGTTCCTGCTCCTGCAGTGGATTCCGTTGCCGCGCGAACTGGTGCGCCTGCTATCGCCGCGCGCGGCCGAGCTACATGCCGCGGCCGACTACATTCGCGACGGCGGCAGCATCACGCTGTCGGTCGACCCGCATGCGAGCTTTGTATTCTGGCTGAAGACCTGCGCGTATGTGCTTGCGTTCCTGCTGACGCTGCTGCTGGTGCACGGGCGCACGCGCCTCGCCTGGTTCTGCGGCGCGATCATCGCGAGCGGCATGCTGCAGGCCTTCTACGGCTCGTTCCTGCACCTCGCGCGGATCGATTTCGATGTCCTCGGCATGCCGATTCAGAATTCCAGCCAGGCGAGTGGCAGTTACGTCAACCGCAACCACCTTGCCGGTCTGCTCGAAATGTGCCTGGGCGTGGGTATCGGCATGGTGGTCGCGCAACTCGAGGATCGCCCGCGCCGCAACTGGCACGATTTCCTGCAGGACACGGCGCGGCTGCTGCTCAGCGGCAAGGCGATGCTGCGGCTGGTGCTGGTGATCATGGTGGTGGCCCTGGTGATGACGCGCTCCCGGATGGGCAACACGGCGTTCTTCTCCAGCCTGCTCGTGACCGGCGTGCTCGGACTGGCGCTTTCGCGGCATGCGCCGCGCGGCACCGTGCTCCTGATCGCGAGCCTGATCGTCATCGACCTGGCATTGATCGGCACCTGGTTCGGCGTGGAGCGCACTTTCAAGCGCATCACTGAAACCACCGTGCAGGACGTCGAGGAACGGGTCGATCCGAGCGTGTACGCGGTCAGGATCGTGGAGGACTATCCGCTTTTCGGCACGGGCGGCGGCACCTTCTACACCGCGTTCACCCGCTACCGCGGCCAGGACATCGGCGCCTACTACGACCACGTGCACAACGACTACGTGCAGTTCCTGACCGAGGCGGGGATCATCGGCAGCGCGCTGTTCGGGCTTGCGGTGCTGGCCTCGTTCGTCTGCGCGATCCTGGCGCAGGCGCGCCGCCGCGATCCGCTCGCGCGCGGCGTCGCCTTCGGCGTGCTGATGGGCGTCATTGCGATCGGCATCCACAGCACGGTCGACTTCAACCTGCAGATTCCGGCCAACACGTTCATCTTCATGATCCTGCTGGCGCTTGGCTGGATATCCCTCTACCTGAACCGCGGGTCCCGGCGCCGCCGGTCGAAATCGGGGTCGGAGCCCGATTTCAGGCCGCAGGCCTGATCCGTCCCGCAGCCTCGCCAAAACCGATCGAAGCGTAGCCTTCGCGCACGCATCGGCCGCGCAGGATCACCTCGTCGCCGTCTTCAAGAAAGGCGCGCGTTTCGCCCCCGGGCAGCGCGACCGGATTCCTGCCGCCCTGCGTCAGCTCGAGCATCGAGCCGAGCGCATCCGGCGTCGGTCCCGAGATGGTGCCCGAGCCGAGCAGGTCGCCCGGCCGCAGGTTGCAGCCGTTCGAGGCCTGGTGCGCGACGATCTGCGCCGGCGTCCAGTACGCATGCCGCAGGTTGCTGCGTGCCAGGCGGTACGGACGCGGCATCTTGCGCGTTCGAAGATGCGCTTCGAGCTGGATGTCGAAATTACCCTTGCTCTGGTCGGCCTGGTCGAACAGGTAGGGGAGGGGAGCCGGCTGATCGCGCTCGCGGGCGAACGCCGCGCAGCGGAACGGCTCCAGCGCTTCCATGGTCACGATCCAGGGCGACATCGTGGAGGCGAAACTCTTGCCGAGGAACGGCCCGAGCGGCTGGTATTCCCAGGCCTGGATGTCGCGCGCCGACCAGTCGTTGAACAGGGTGACGCCGAAGATCCGATCGCGCGCCTTCGCGACCGGCACCGGCTTGCCCAGCGCATTGCCCGGCCCGATGACGAAGCCGAGTTCGAGCTCGAAATCGAGCCGGCGGCTGGGGCCGAATTCGGGCACTGATGCTTCGGCCGGCCTGGCCTGCCCTTTTGGGCGCATTACCGGCGTGCCGCTCACCACGATCGAGGAAGCGCGCCCGTGGTAGCCGATTGGAACCCAGTGGTAGTTCGGCAGCAGCGGATTGTCCGGCCGGAACATCCGGCCCGCGTTTTGCGCGTGGTATATCCCGGTGAAAAAGTCGCTGTAGTCGCCGATCGCGACCGGCAGGAACAGCTCCGCCTGCTTCATCGGCAGCAGGTACCTGGAAAATTTCTTCCGGTGTTTGGGGTCCGAAAGCGCGTCCGAGAGGAGCTTCCTGATGGCGGTCCAGGCCGGGCGTCCCGCTGCCGCCAGGACGTTGAGCGTCGGCCCGGTATTCAGCCCCACCGCGGCGAGGTCGAGGATCTGGTCGCCGATCGCCACGCCGCCGCGCGGCCGTTCCTTGCCGCCTTTCCTGCGGAATATTCCGAAAGGGAGATTCTGGATCGGGAAGTCGCTGGCCGGATCGTTGGCGCTCTCGACCCAGCTTTTCAACTTCGGGTCATGCGTTGCATTCACTTGAATCGTTTCTTGAAGCCGCTCCACACCTCGTCGTAGCCCTTCTGCAGCTGCGGCGCACCGAGCGCGAAGCGGGTCGGCCGGAAGGCGTATTTCGATTCCCACATGAAGGCGAGGGAGTTCTCCAGCTTGTGCGGCTTGAGCTCGGCAGTGCTCGCCTTGTCGAAGGTGGCGGCGTCGGGCCCATGGGCCTGGTGGCAGTTGTGGATCGAAACGCCGCCGGGCAGGAAGCCATGCGCCTTGGATTCGTAGGCGCCGTGCACCAGCCCCATGAGCTCGCTCATCACATTGCGGTGGAACCAGGGTGGGCGGAACGTGTGCTCGGCCACCTGCCAGCGCGGCGGGAAAATGACGAAGTCGCAGTTGGCAACGCCAGGCTGGCCAGAAGGCGAAGTGAGGACCGTGAAAATGGACGGATCCGGGTGATCGAAGCTCACGGTATTGATCACCATGAAGCGCGCGAGGTCGTATTTGTAAGGCACGTAGTTGCCGTGCCAGGCAACCACGTCCAGCGGTGAATGGCGGCAGTCGGCCGACCAGAGGTTGCCGAGGAATTTCGTCACCACCTCGCATTTGCCGCCCTTGTCCTCGAACGCGGCAACCGGCGCCAGGAAGTGGCGCTTCTGCGCGAGGCCCTGCGAACCGATCGGCCCGAGCTCCGGCAGCCGGAAGGGTGCGCCGTAGTTTTCGCAGACATAGCCCCGCGACGGGCCCTGGACGCCCACCTTGAACTTGATGCCGCGGGGCAGAACGGCGATTTCCCCAGGCAGGATTTCGAGTCTGCCAGGCTCCGAGAAGATCGAAAGCCCGCCCTGTTGCGGCACGAGCATCATCTCGCCGTCGGCGTTGTGGAAATACCGGTTCGTCATCGAGCGGTTGGCGCGGTAGACGTGCACGCCGAGGCCGGCATGCGTCTCCGGACTGCCCGAGCCCGCAATGGTGGCGAGGCCCTCGATGAAGTCGGTCGGTTTGGACGGAATCGGCAGTGGATCCCAGCGCAGCCGGTCGGGTGGCGTCCTTACTTCGTCGAACGGTCCCGAGCGCAGCAGTCCGCCGGGCATGGCCCGGTACGGTCCGTGCATCGCGGAGGGCCGCAGCCTGTAGAGCCAGGTGCTCAGGTTCTCGGCGCGCGGCGCGGTAAAGGCGCTGCCCGAGATGCCCTCCGTGTAAAGGCCTCGCGGCGCGCGCTGCGGCGAGTTCTGGTTGGGGGGCAGCGCGCCTCTCACCGCTGCCGTGGAAAAATAATTGCCGAAACCGCTTTGATACTTAATTTTCATGCCTTTGCATTCAGCGCGCCGCGGCGTATCTGATCGAGCTCGATGGATTCGAACAGCGCCTTGAAATTGCCTTCGCCGAAGCCCTCGTCGCCCTTCCTCTGGATGAACTCGAAGAAAATCGGCCCGAGCTGGTTCTCGCTGAAAATCTGCAACAGGAGTTCGCCCGCCTTGCCGTCGATGAGGATGCCGCGCTGCTTCAGTTCGGCGACGTTCTCGCCGTGGCCGGGGATGCGCTTGTCGACCAGCTCGTAGTAGGTATCGACCGTGTCGAGCAGCTTGACGCCGCTCGCGCGCAGCGCATCGACCGTGCTGCACAGGTCGCGCGCGCCCATGGCGATGTGCTGGATGCCCTCGCCGCGATAGCTGTCGAGGTACTCCGTGATCTGGCCGACCTTCTCGTTGCCTTCCTCGTTGATCGGGATGCGGATCTTGCCGCAGGGACTGGTGAGGGCCTTGCTCTTGACCCCGGTGACCTGGCCCTCGATGTCGAAGTAGCGGACCTCCTTGAACTTGAACACCCGTTCGTAGAAATCCGCCCATTCGGCCATGCGGCCGCGGTGCACGTTGTGCGTGAGGTGATCGATGTAGGTCAGTCCATGGCCCGGGGGATTGAGCGAAGCTGCGCTTGAACCCTCACCCGGCAGCGGCTCGAAGTCGACGTCGAAGAAGCCGATGTTGCCGATCTCGCCTTCGCGCGCGCCGTTCTTGCCGCGCCAGCGGTCGACCAGGTAGATCAGCGAGTCGCCGACGCCCTTGATCGCCGGAATGTTCAATTCGCCGGGGCCGGCGTGGCCCGCGTAACCCCAGGCGCCCAGCGCCACCGCGCGCTCATACGCGGCTTTTGCATCCTGCACCCGGAAGGCGATGGCGCAGACGCTCGGGCCGTGCAGCCGGCCAAAGCGCTGCGCGAACGAGTCCGGCTCGGCGTTCAGGATGAAGTTGATCTCGCCCTGCCGGTAGAGCGTGACCTGCTTGTGGCGGTGCCTGGCAATCGGCCGGAAGCCCATGCGCACGAACACCGCGGCCATCGCAGCAGGGTCCGGCGCGGCGTATTCGATGAACTCGAAGCCGTCCGTGCCCATCGGGTTTTCCCAAGGGGTGAATTTCACGCCGGTCTCCTCATGCCATGCGGCGCCAGGGCCGCATCGTCGTTATGATAGCCAATCCATCGATAGCCACGGGGAGCGGAGATGAAGCTGACGACAATGCGATGGCTGTGGGCGGGCTTCCTGCTGTCATGGAGTCTCCAGCTCGCGGCGCAGCCCTATCCGAACCAGCCCATCAAGCTGATTTCACCGTTTCCCCCGGGGGGCAGCGTCGACATCATGGCGCGGCTGATCGCCGAGCCGCTCGGCGGCGAACTCGGCGCGCGCATCGTCATCGAAAACCGTTCCGGCGCGTCCGGCAACATCGGCATGGATGCCGCGGCGCGCGCCACGCCGGACGGCTACACCCTCGTGCTGAATACGATTCCGCTCGTCACCAACCAGAGCCTGTTCGAAAAACTCGGCTGGGATCCGGTCAGGGACTTCGCGCCGATCGGCATGGTCGCAACGGCGCCGCACGCGCTGGTCGTCCCTGCCAGGTTCCAGGCGAACAAGGTCGAGGACCTGGTGCGGCTGGCGCGCGCCAGCCCCGGCAAGCTGACCTACGCCTCGGCCGGCGTCGGCACGACCTTCCACTTTTGCGCCGAGATGTTCAAGGACTCCACCGGTACCTTCATCCTGCACGTGCCCTATCGTGGCGGCGGTCCGGCGCTCCTCGACACGCTCGCGGGCCAGGTGGACATGAGCTTTCCGACGCTCTCGGCGGTGCTGCCGCACGCGAAGGCGGGAACGCTGCGCGTACTCGCGGTCACCGGCACGACGCGCGCATCGCAACTCCCCGACGTGCCGACCATGCGGGAAGCCGGCGTGAAGGATTTCCAGTTCACGCAATGGCTCGCGCTGCTCGCGCCCGCCGGTACGCCGCCGGCGGTGGTGTCTCGGCTCAATGCCGCGCTCAGGAATGCCCTGAATTCGAAGGAACTCAAGGAGAAATTCGGGGCGCAGGGATTCGAGTCCTACATCACCGCGCCCGACGAGGCGGGGAAATTCATCGCCAGCGAGGTGCAACGCTTCGCCAGGCTGATCAAGGCGAAGGGCATCACCGCAAACTAAAATCAGGGACAGTCCACGATATTCCGCATATTTGAATATTGTGGACTGTCCCTGATTCTTACGGCAGCGGCGGGGCCGCGCCTTCGGGCAGCGGGATCTGGTGCGCGATCAGCGTCATCGCCACCATGGTGTAGTAGCCGATCAGGGCGGTGAGCTCGACCACGCCCTGGACGCCAATGAGGCCGAGGGCGCGTTGGTAGGTTTCTTCCTTCACTGCCCTGGTGTTCTGCAATTCAAAGGAAAAGTCGTAAACCGATTCCTCATCCTCGTTCGAAAATAGCGGCCTCCTGTCCTCCCGGATCGCATCGACGACCTCGCCGGCCAATCCGCCTTTCAGGGCCGCGGGCGCGTGCTGCTGCCATTCGAGCTGGCTCGTCCAGTGGCGCGCGGTCACCAGGATCGCGAGTTCCGACAGTCGAGGCGGCAGGCTCGTGCGGTAGCGCAGGATCTCGCCGAACTGCTGCCACTTGTCGGCGAGTTCCGGCCGGTGCAGCGCGGCGCGCAGCGGGCCGACGACCACCCCGCGCGGGCCGCTTACCACTGCGTCGTAGACGCGCTGCTGCTCAGCGGTCATGCTTTCGAGGGGAAAAAGCGGGATGCGCGCCATCAGATAATTCCCGCCTTGCGAAGTTGTTCAATCTCCTGATTTGAAAAATCCAGACCCGCCAGTATTTCTGCCGTGTGCTGCCCCAGCATCGGCGGCGGAATGTCGTGCTTCAGCGGCGCATTCCTGAAACGCATCGGATTCGCGACCTGCGGCAGGATGGCGCCGCTCGGATGGGGCAGGTCGAAGCGCATGCCGCGGTGCCTCGCCTGCGCGTCATCGAAGGCCTCGGCAATGCTGTTGATCGGGCCGCAAGGCACGCCGACAGCCTCGAACGCGGCTTCCCAGTGCGCCCGGTCGTGCCTGGCAAGTTCGGCGACGATCATCGGGTTGAGCACGCCCAGGTTCCGGACGCGCGCCGCATTGGTCGCGAAGCGCTCGTCGGCAGTCCATTCCGGCCGGCCGAGCGCGGCGCAGAATTTCGCGAACTGCCCGTCGTTGCCCACCACGATGACGAGCTTGCCGTCGCGGCAGGGAAACACATCCTGCGGCTGGACGTTCGGGTGCGCGTTGCCGGCGCGGCGCGGCGCCTTGCCGGACAGCAGGTGGTTCATCGCCTGGTTGGCGAGGAAGCCGATCTGCACGTCGAGCATGCCGATGTCTATGTATTCGCCCTGGCCCGAAACTTCGCGCCGCGCGAGCGCGGCGAGCATCGCCACCGTGGCGTACATGCCGGTCATGATGTCGACGATCGGGATGCCTACCTTCTGCGGCCCGCCGCCGGGCCTGTCGTCGCGCTCGCCGGTGATGCTCATCAGGCCGCCCATGGCCTGGATGAGGAAATCGTAGGCGGCCTGGTCGCGCCGCGGCCCGTCCTGGCCGAAGCCGGTGACCGAGCAGTAGATGAGGCGCGGGTTTTCCTGCTTCAGGGAATCGAAATCCAGGCCGTAGCGCCTGAGCGTGCCGGCCTTGTAGTTCTCCACGAGGATGTCGGAACGCGCCGCCAGCAGCCTCACGATGCGCTGGCCCTCGGGCTTGTCGAGGCTGAGCGTGAGGGACCGCTTGCCCCGGTTCACCGACAGGAAATAGCCCGCTTCCCGCGAATCGCTGCCGTCGGGATTCTTCAGGAACGGCGGCCCCCAGCCGCGCGTGTCGTCGCCGGCGCCGGGCCGTTCCACCTTGACCACGTCGGCGCCGAGGTCCGCCAGCAGCTGGCCCGCCCACGGGCCGGCCATGATGCGGCTCAGGTCGAGAACGCGGATGTGCGAAAGGGGAAACGGCATGGAATATTCCGCGCCTAGTCTAATACGGCGGGCAAAGACGCTATGCTTTCAGGATGAAACTGCACTGGTCGCCGCGCTCGCCCTTCGTGCGCAAGGTGATGATCTTCGCCCACGAGATCGGACTTGCCGGCTCGATCGAGCAGGTGCGCAGCGTCGTGGCGATGCGCGCGCCGAACGCCGCCGTGATGCGCGACAACCCTCTGGGCAAGCTCCCGACGCTGGTGCTGGAAGACGGCCGTGCCTTGTTCGATTCCGCCGTCATCTGTGAGTATCTCGACAGCCTGCACGACGGGGCGCCGCTTTTCCCGGCGGCCGGGCAGGCCCGCTGGGAGGCGCTGCGCTGGCAGGCGCTCGGCGACGGCCTGCTTGACCTGCTGGTGCTGTGGCGCAATGCGCGCGAATGGGAGGCGGCGCAGGTCCCGCAGGATCTCATGGAGGCGTTCGACCTCAAGACCCGCGCTACGCTTGCGCTGCTCGATGTGGAGTCTGCCGCGCTCGAAGCAGCCGCATTCGGCATCGGCCACGTCGCGATCATCTGCGCGCTGGGTTACCTCGATTACCGGTTTGCCCATTTCGACTGGCGCGCCGGGAATCCGCGCGTCGCCGGATGGTTCGCGGCACAATCGCAACGGCCTTCGGTGCGGAATACCGTACCGGCGGACGGCTGACAAGGGGCGCAGATGGACAATAGCTACACCGAACTCAAGGTGGCGATCGAGGGCCACGTGGCGACGCTCACCATGGACAGCCCGCCCGTGAATGCGCTGACGCGCAGCCTGAACGACGAGCTGACCCACGCGCTGGACCGCATTTCGGAACTGGACGAGATCCGCGCCGTGGTGCTGACCGGCGCGGGCAAGCAGTTCTGCGCCGGCGCCGACCTCAAGGGGCGCGCGCAGCTCATCAAGGGGCCGGGCGACCTGCAGGCGCATTCGCGCCGCACGCGGGAGTGCTTCCATGCGATCCGCGAATGCGCCAAGCCGGTGATCGCGGCGATCAACGGCGCGGCGCTCGGTTCCGGCCTGGCGATGGTGGCGTCCGCGGACATCCTGGTCGCCTCGGACAAGGCCGTCATCGGCGCCCCCGAGGTGGACGTCGGCCTGCTGGGCGGCGGGCGCCACGCGATGCGCCTCTTCAGCCACTCCCGCCTGCGCCGCATGATGCTCACGGGCTACCGCGTGCCGGGCGAGGAACTTTACCGGCTCGGGATCGTCGAGGCCTGCACCGCGCCGGAGGATTTGATGCCCGCGGCGATGGAGCTCGCGCGGACCATCGCCGCCAAGAGCCCGGTGTCGACGCGCATGATCAAGCACACCCTCAACGTGATCGAGGACATGAGCCTGCGCGACGGTTACCGCTACGAACAGGACATGACCGCCGCGATCGCGAAATCGGAGGATGCGAAGGAAGCGCAGGCCGCCTTCAGGGAGAAACGAAAGCCGGAATTCAAGGGCCGCTGACGGGCTGAACCGTCGTCCCCGCGAAAGCGGGGACCCAGGTTTTGGAATTCCTATCTTCTGTCTTCCAGATACAGGGCAATCCAGCCGTAGGCGAGCAGCACCATGAACGCGAAAGCGTTCGCCGGGATCTGCAGGTTGAAGTCCACCGTGCTGTGGATCGCGAGCGACGACACCCCCATCAGCACCGCGAAGGCGAAGCCGCGCGCGAGCGGATCGCGCCGGCGCGACAGCGCCAGCACCGCAAGCGCCAGCGCCATCAGCGGCAGGCTCCCCGCGAGCGCCGCGCCGAGCGCGCCCGACTCGACGAAGAATTGCGTGTAGTCGTTATGCGCGTGGTCGAAGAACGCCCTGATGTCGCCGCCGCGGTAGCGCGTGAAGGCGCCATGGAAGCTTCCCGGACCGGCGCCGAACAGCGGGTAGTCGCGGGCGATGTCCAGCGCGTACCCGGTGGGATCCTCGCGTTCGCCGACGTCGCGCACCGTGGTCTGCTCGATGCGCTGCATCGTCTTTTCGACGCCGAACCACGAGCCTGCGATGAAGATGTCGATCGCGATCAGGCTCGCGATCAGGATCACGGTGCTGCGCGTGGCGTGGCGCGACAGGATGAGCGCGACCCCGCCCGCGATCAGCAGGCTGGCGAAAAAAGCCGTGTTGCCCATGCGCGAGCGCGTCATCACGAGCGCGACCACCATCGCCACGAGCGCGAGCCGCAGGGGCGCCTTCGGGCTGAGCAGCAGCGCCGCCATGTCGCGCCAGAACTGGCGCCAGCTGCGCTGCCCGGTCTCGCGCAGCTCGCCGATCATCAGGCCGATGCCCAGCGCGAGGGTGATTTCAAGGTAGCCCGCGAGGTGGTTGCGGTTGACGAAACCGCCGCTCGCCTGCGTGCTGTGGGCAATTCGCGTGCCGAACAGCTCCAGGTCGTTGCCCGAGAGGTGCATCAGGCCGCCGTACACCGCCTGCGCGAGGCCCGAGAGCACCAGCACGATCGCGACCAGCCGCGCGCGCGGGCGAGTGTTGGCGAGGGCGAGGGTGAGGAAGAACGCCGTGGCCCAGGCGCAGCTCTTCAGCCAGAACACGAAGCTCGCGTTCGGGTCGATTGAGAGCGTGGTCCAGGCGCCGGTACCTGGCGAGGCGGCGTAGGGCGCGGCGAGCGCGTGGACCGCCGCCGCCTGCGGCGAGAGCAGGCCCACCAGGCCCGGCGGAAGTGGCGTCCAGTGCAGCGCGAGGTAGGCGAGCCAGGCGGCGAGCAGCGCGAACGCGGGCCGCGCGGCGCGCAGCACCGCGAGCGAGCCGTGGCGCCGCTGCAGCCAGGCGATCGTCCAGAGCGCGGCGGCGATGAACAGGCCTGTTTCGAGGATAGTCCAGGCCCAGGCCCGGTTGCTGCCGAGCGGGAACGGGGCCCAGAAGAGCAGCGCAAGGAAAATCGCCAGTGCGCCGCGTTCGGCCGACATGCCGGCTTTTCAGGTTCCGCGAACGATGCGCAATGGCGTCCCCAGCGTCATCCGCCGGGCCTCCTCTTCCCCGACGATCCGCGCCGCGGCGTCGCGCCCCGGCGCCATGCGCGGCGGGCGGTCCACGGTGTCGTGCGCGTCGGAGGCGAGCACGCTTACCCAGCCATGCTCGAGGAACTCGCGCGCGCGCTGGGCGCAAAGATCGCCGAAGCCGCCCGTCACCGAATCCGCCGTCAACTGCAGGAGGCAGCCCTGGCGCACGAAGGGCTCGAGCCTGGCCGGGTCGCGCATCAGGTCCTTGTTGCGCTCCGGATGCGCGATCATCGGCCGGACTTTACGCGCGAGCAGCCAGTCGACGAACTTGTCCGCGCCGATCGGCACGTGGCTGTGCGGAAACTCGAGCAGCATCACCTGGTAGCCTTCGAGCGTCCCGAGAAACGGCACCCGGCCCGCTTCGATCAGCGGCAGGATCTCGTAGTCGAGCCGCACCTCCGCGGCGTAACCGAGTTCGAGGCGGATCCCTGCCTGCGCCAGCGCCGCGCGGTGCGTCACGACCGCGGCCGCGATTTTCGCCAGGTCGTTTTCCCAGCGCCCGACATGCAGGTGCGGCGTGACGTGGGCGGCCGTGATCCCGTTGGCCACCGCGATGCGCGCCATTTCGAGCGCTTCCTCGAGCGTCGCCGGCCCGTCGTCGATTCCCGGCAGCAGGTGGCAGTGAAGGTCGATCATGGCGAAATCAGGGTCAGACCCTGATTTCATGCCTCATTTTTCGGCGCGGGCAATGGAAATCGGGGTCTGACCCTGATTTCGCCCTACCCCTTCTTCGGGGTGTAGCCGTAGCTGTACTGCTTGCTGTGGTAGCGCTTTGCATAGCCGCTGTATTCGCCGTAGTAGCGGTCGGCCCGGAGCGCGTCGAGCTGGTTGAGCACCACGCCGAGGATCGGCGCGTTTACGCGCCGCAGGCGCCGGATGCCCATGCGCGCGAGCGGATACGGCGTGTCGTCGGCCTTGACCACGTAAACAACGTCGGTCGCGATGTTGGAGAGCACCAGCGCGTCGCTCACCAGCTGTACCGGCGGGCTGTCGATGATGATCACCTCGAAATTCGCCGCGAGGCGCTCCATCGCGTCGCTGAAGCGGTGCGAGGCGAGCAGCTCGAGCGGATTGGGCGGGATCCGGCCCGCCGGCAGGACCGAAAGTTGTCCGCCGTTCTGCACCGGGTACACGCAGCGCTCGAGCTGTGCCTCGCCCGTGACCAGTTGCGACAGCCCGAGCAGGTTGCTGTTCGTTCCGCCCAGCACGCGGCCGATCTTCGGGCGGCGCATGTCGGCGTCGACCAGCAGCGTCTTCTTCACCTGGCCGAGCGCGAAGGCGAGGTTCGCGGCCACCGTGGTCTTGCCCTCTTCGGGCACCGAGGAGGTCACCAGCACGATCTTGCGCGGCGAGTCGATCGACGACAGCATCACGCCGCTGCGGATGGTGCGGATCGCCTCGGCGAAGGAGGTCTGCGGGTCCTCGAGGAACACGCGCTCGAGCTGCATGCCGCTCTGGACCTTCGTGATGTTGATCACGCCCAATACCGGAACGCCCAGCCGTGATTCGACCTCCTGGGTGGTCTTCACCGTGTTGTCGAGCCGCTCGAGCAGCAGCGCGAGAAGGACGCCGGCCACCAGCGCGCCGGCCAGCCACAGGGCCACGATCAGGCGCCGGTTCGGGCCGGAGGGGCCCAAAGGCAGGATCGCCGGATCCACCACGCGCGCGATCGGGCTGTGCATCTCGCCGCTGATGTTGGTTTCCTTGTAGCGCTGCATGAACATGTCGTAAAGCTGGCGGCTGGTCGCCACTTCCCGCTCGAGGGCCGCGAGCTGGAACTCCTTGCGATTGAGGTTCTGTACTTCACCCCGGGCAGCGTTCAGGGTGCGTTCGATCGCGGCTTCGTTGGCGCGCGCCGACTCGAATTCGCGCGTCACGGATTGCACCGCGCCGGCGAGGCCGCGGCGCGCGCTTTCGCGCGCCGATTTCAATTCGGTCTCGGCGGCGACCATGCGCGGGTGCTCGGCGCCATAGCGCTTGGAAGCGTCGGTATAGCGCCGCTCGGCTTCAGCCTCGTCCGCGCGCAGCTTGAGCACCAGCGGGTACTTCTGGATCGCCGGCAGATTCTCCAGCGACTCCGTCGACTTGCCCTGCGCCAGCGCGGTGACCTGCTGGTACGCGTATTCGGCCTCGTTGCGGCGCCGGCGCGCGTCGAGCAGCGACGTGGACAGTTCGTCCACCTGCCGCGCCACGCCCCCCTGCGGCTGGGTCTTGGTGTCGATGATCTTCTCGCGCTCGCGGAACGCCTGCAGCGCCTGCTCGGCCTCCGTGACCTTCTTCTTCAGCCCGGCGGTCTGCCCGGTCAGGAACGCGGTCGCCTTGCGTGTCATCTGCATGCGCGATTCGAGGTCCGACTCGATGTAGATCTCGGCGAGCGCGTTGGGCACCGCGGCCGCAAGCTCCGGGTCCCGTGACTCGTAGCTGATGCGCAAGAGCTGGCTGTTGCGCACCAGCTGCAGGCTGGTGCCCGCCTGCACGGCGCTGATCACGCCGCGCTCGGCCTGTTCGGCGGAGGGTGCCGCGCCACTTTCAATTTCCGCGGCTTTCTTCGGCAGCCACTTCTCGTAGAATGCGGGCGCCCGCGCGCCCGGACTGAATTGCGGGTGCGTCGTGAGCTTCAGGTGGCGCACCAGTTTCGCCGCCAGCTCGCGCGACCTGATGATCTCGAACTGCGTCTGGTAGAACTCGCGCTGCGCGCCCGCCATCGAGCTGTAGACCTCCTCGATGGAGACGATCTTGGGCTTGCTCGCCTCGATCAGGATGGTGGCGGTGGCGCGGTACACCGGCGGCAGGCCAGCGGCGAACAGCTGCGCGAGGATGCCCACGGCGGCCACCAGCACGAGGATGCGCCACTTGTTGCGGTTGACGGCGCGCCAGTAGCGCACCACGTCGAGCGTGTCGCGCTCGTCCTCCAGCTCGCCTTGCATGGCATGCAGCGGCAGTTCGCGTCCGGAGGCGATGTTCACGCTGGCCTGCGTCCGGTCAGAAGAAGCTTTCTTCCACGGTGATGATGTCGCCCGGCAGCACGACGGCGTTCTGGTCGACGCGCTGGCGCGTCTGGGTCTTGTCGTCCTCCCGGATGATGAAGATCTTCTCCTTCGAGGCGCGCTCCTTGAAGCCGCCCGCCAGCGATATCGCCTTGATCACCGTCAGCCCCGGGACGTACTGGTAGCTGCCGGTTTTCTCCACCTGGCCGTTGATGAAGAAATTGCGGTATTCGTTGATCGTCACCGTGACCTGCGGGTTGACGAGGTAGCGGCCCTTGAGGCCGTCGCGGATCAGCGCTTCCAGTTCGGCCACCGTCTTGCCGAAGAGCGCGATTTCGCCCAGGATCGGGTAGGAAATCGTTGCCGCGTCCGAAAGCCGGATTCTGTCGCGCTTGAGGTCGTCTTCGCCCAGCACCTGTATCGAGATCACGTCCCCCGAGCGCAGGCGGTAGTTTGAAACGCCGTCGCTCTGCGCCGTCGCGGTCGTGGCGACCGCCAGCGCAAGGGCGAGGGCGCCGATGAGGCGGGGGAAGACCGAGGTGGGCAACCAGCAACGCATCCGGCAACCGCAGGAATGGGATAAGGGCTTGAAAGTATAGCAACAACTACCCCCGGCGTCCCGTTGCGCCGGGCGCTTTTGCAGCCTTTTACAGCCCGTTACAGCGCCGCGCCTACGGTGAAAAGCAGCAGGTTGCGCTTGTAGTTGAAGTTACTGTCGTTCGAATCCCGCTCCGTGAACGTGTACTCCGCGCCCAGGCGCAGCCAGCGGCGGAAATCGTAGCCCACCTTGAGCCCGAATGACGTGGTGTCTTCGTTGCGGGTGATGCCTGTGCCCTTGAACTCGTCGTTGCGCAGGTTGCCGAGCACCTGGGTGCGCAGGCGCGAGCTCCAGGCATGGCTCCAGGTGACGCCATAGTTCGTGCCGACGATCGCGTCGCCGAAGCCGGTGGATTCGCTGGCTGATTTGGAGGTGGCGAAATCGAATACCGAGTAGCTGAGCGGGCTCCAGCGCACCCCCACGTCCCAGCTGCTGTCCGTGAAACTCTGCCGCGTGGCCGAATCGAATTCCTTGCGCTGGCGGCCGAACCTGGCGGTGCCGGTGGTGGCCGCGGTCGCCTCCCACTTCGCGCCGATGAGAAAGCGGGTTTCGCTCGAATCCTGCGTCGAGGTCGCGAGCGGATAGTCGACTTCTATCTGAGACATGTTGACGAGCAATTCGGTGCGCGGCCCGACGCGCCAGAAGAACGTGCCCCCTATCCCCTTGGTGTCGCGGTCGGAGGCTTCGGTCGAGGCACGATTGTTTGTAAAGAGGTGCTTGCCCGCAGCCGCGTCAACTTCGATGCGGCCGCGCGCACCGGGTGCGCCGTAGCGGAACAGGCCCCGAATGCTGGTGTCCTCGTAAACATCCGGGGTCGCCGAAACGCCGCGGTCGGTGGATCCCCGCGGATCATGCCCTTGACGGTACTCGGCGCGCAGATTCAGGCCCGCGCGGGCGGAGAACACCAGGTCGGCGCCGCCGCTGAGCGTGTAGTCCGTGTAACTGTCCGCGGGGGCATCGTGGTAGCGGCTGTCGTTGATGCGAAAGGCCGCGTCGAACTTGTGCGGGCCGGATTTCATTTCAGCCCGGACATATGGACTGAAAAGCGTGAAGTTGGAAGTTTTCGGGTTCGTCGGGCGCGTGTACAGGTTGTCGTCGTAGCCTTGCGAGAGCTCGGCGCCCGGATAAACCGTGAGCGGGCCGACCGGAAATCCACCTGGGGTCGACGCGGCCTGTTCCTGTGCGAGTGCCGTCCCCGCAGTCAGGAACGCGGCAACACCAATCGCGGCAAATCGCCTGCAATTCGGCAAGGGAGAGTCCCTGAGTGTACTTAGTTCTTGTTTTACACTAACTTAGAGCATATTCCAAATAAACAGCCTTAGGAAATTGCCTGAGCTGTTGTTCGGATGCAACATTGATGCGTCGCAGCAAGCGCCCGACAGTGTCCATCAACTCCTGCAATTCAGCATCTTATTTGCTCGTCAGCTATTTGTCAGCCTGTTGCTGGGCCATCCAGTCCAACAACTGGCGTGCGGCCGGAATTCCACCCTGTTCGGCTTTTTCCAGCCACTTGCGAGCTTCGGCGAAGTCGCGCGGCACGCCAGTGCCCGCCGCATAGAGCCGACCCACGTTGAACTGGGCGGGTGCAAATCCCGCTTCGGCCGCCTTCCGGTACCACTCGAGTGCAACCTTGGTGTCGGGCTTTACCCCGCGTCCGGTTTCGTAGAGTTCGCCGGCGTTGTTCTGCGCTGCGGCGTCACCCGCCCGCGCCGCCTGCAGGTACAGGCGACCGGCCCGCGCCGGATCTGCCTTGCCGCCCACGCCCTGCGCGTACATCCACGCGAGTACGCTCTGCGCTGAGGGGCGTCCTGCGGCGGCCGCCACAGTAAGCCGGTCCCACGCGCAGGCTGCCTGCGGGGGTTTGGCTTCGAGACAGCCGCGTCCGAGCAGTTCCGCCGCCGCCGGGTGCCCGCTGTCGGCCGCCTCGCGCATCAATGCCTCCGCGCGCACCGGATCATCCCTGGCCAGGCATTGCGAAAGGCGAAACTTCGCGCCGGCGTAGCCTTTGGCCAGCGCAGCGGCGAAACGGCGGCACGCGGGCTCCATTGCAGGCGGCTCGAAAAAACCGTGCAGCGCCACCACGCCGGCTGTGTACTCGGCTGCGCCGCTGCCCTGCCGAGACATGCGCTCCAGCCGCCAGTGCGTATCGTGGAACTGCTCGCGGAACTGGGTGCGGTAGGAGTCGAAGAGCGATGCGTCCCCTTTGGCGAGCGCGCGCTCCGCACCTGCCGCCGAGCGTACCGCCAGGTCTGCGAGTTGCTGGCGGATCGCATCGGGCTTGCGCGCTCCCGCGAGTTTGGCGCGTGCTTCCATGGCGGCGCCGTTCACCAGCTCCCACTCGGTCAGCGGGTCATGATCGACCGGCGCCGCTCTGGGTTTTGCAGCCTTTGCGGCCTTGGCTTTTGCGGGCTTCTGCTTGGTCTGCGCCTGAACGGCGGCCGGCGCCATCGATGCCACGGCCAGGGCCAGACTCCAATACAATCCCCTGCACAACAGGGATATCGGCCGCGCTGCCATGAGGAACTACAGTATACGCAAGCGGGTGCTGGTGACCGGTGGCGCCGGCTTCATCGGCTCCCACCTCTGCGAGCGCCTGCTCGCGGATGGCAACGATGTGCTGTGCGTGGACAACTTCTTCACCGGCACCAAGGACAACATTTCGCAACTGGTCGGCAATCCGCATTTCGAGCTGATGCGCCATGACGTGACCTTCCCGCTCTTCGTCGAAGTGGACGAGATCTACAACCTTGCCTGCCCGGCCGCGCCGGTCCACTACCAGTACGACCCGGTGCAGACCACCAAGACGAGCGTGCACGGCGCGATCAACATGCTCGGGCTCGCGAAGCGAGTGAAGGCGAAGATCCTGCAGGCGTCCACCAGCGAGGTGTACGGCGACCCCAAGGTGCATCCGCAGCGCGAGGACTACTGGGGTCATGTCAACCCGATCGGCATTCGCTCCTGCTACGACGAGGGCAAGCGCTGCGCGGAGACGCTGTTCTTCGACTACCACCGCCAGCACAAGCTGCGCATCAAGGTGGCGAGGATCTTCAACACCTACGGCCCGCGCATGCACCCCAACGATGGCCGCGTGGTATCGAATTTCATCGTCCAGGCACTGAAGGGCGAGCCGATCACGGTGTACGGCGATGGCAGCCAGACGCGATCGTTCTGCTACGTGGATGACCTGGTGGAAGCGTTCATCCGCCTGATGGGCACGAAAGACGGCATCACCGGACCCGTCAACCTCGGTAATCCGGGAGAGTTTACGATTCTCGAGCTGGCGCAAAAGGTCGTCGCGCTGACGGGCTCGAAATCCCGGATCGTGAAGAAGAAACTGCCCAGGGACGACCCGAAGCAACGGCAGCCCGACATCGCCTTGGCCAAGCGACATCTGTCCTGGGGGCCTTCAGTGTCGCTGGAGCAGGGATTGAAGAAAACCATCGCCTACTTCAGGAAGATTCTGGCGGCAGGCGGCACGGCCGGCCGCTGACGCCGAAAATCTAGGTCCGCAGAAGGACCAGGAGTTCGAACGGCAGCGGCATGATCGGCCAGATCTTGCTGTGAGTTACCCACGCAAGCGGCAGCAGAGCGTTCAATCCCATGATCGAGGCGCACGCAAGGCGAGTCGCGGCCGCGCCGAAGTGCCTGACCGCGATCACGGGGCTTGCGATCAGCAGCGGCAGCAGGATGTAGCTCGAGCGTGTGCTGTCGGCCGCGAGGAATACCATCGCAATCGCCGATCCGGCCGCGGCCAGCAGCAGCAGCAGCCACTGATGGCGCGGCAAAGACCAAGCCGCCCAAAGCAGAGTAAATACCACGCCGATCCATGCTGCGCGGAAGCCCATCCACCATCCAAGCGCAAGCCAGCGCCAGTAGGCGCTCAAACCGTCAGCTACCTCCGCCACGAAATTGCGCGAGGACGGATCCGCAGCGGAGATCTCATGGAACAGGCGCGCTAGAACGTAGAGGGATACCGCTGCGATCAAGGGGGCGACGACGCGCTTATCGAACGCGAGGCCCGCAAGCCATGTGCGGCACAGGAATGCGAGCGGCAGGCCGATCAGGAAGCGCTCATCGATCCAGGGCGCCAGGAGCCCTGCGGCAGCGACCGCAAGGGCGGAAGGACTGAAAGCAACGACCGATAGCCCCAGCATAACCCAGGCATCGTTGATGCCCAGCAAATTGGTGGCGGTGACGAATCCACCGGTGCCGGAAAGGATGCAGAGAAACAGCAGCGTGGTCGCGCGGTCGAGCCCCTGGCGCAGAAGGAGATTCGACCAGTAGCCCAGGCAAGCAAGAATTCCGAGCCAGGGCAGCAGAAACACCGCGGACATCTCCAGATGCAAGCCCTTGGCAACAAGTGGGGGCAGCAAGCGCCATCTCATCGCAGGTTCCCTTGCGCCTTCGATTGCGAGCGGCTCACGAATCTGCTGAAGAAACGTCAGCGCCCGGGTCCATTCGAAGGTGCCATCAAGCGGCGTCAGGAACAGCCGCCACTTGGGCGAAAAGAAGAACAACGAATAGGCAATCGCTACCGCAATGGAAAGCGCAAAGAACGCCCTCCTGCCCAGCCCTTGCAGGATTCTGTCGGCCTGTTCCAGCCGCAGACTCAATCTCTCAAATGGACCCATTGTCCCCGGCGCAACAGCGGCCTCGGTTGCCACAAAAGTCACCAGCCTACCGCTGGCACACCAGTAACTCACAGCATTACAAGGGCAGTCAATCCGTCGGTCCCGTGGGCGCCTGGTTGCGCGGCACTGAAGCGCCAAGCAGGAAACGCTTAGAATCGAAGTCCGACATGCCACGTGCAGGAATCCCGGCGCTCGCTCCCGGACATCCCACGCCTCGCCTCGGCGCTTTGGCTGCTCTTGTTCCCGATCCGTCATGAACGCAATGTCCAGGGTTGCCCTTGTCACCGGCTCCTCGGGCCTGATCGGCTCCGAGGTGGTCGCCTATTTCAGCCGCGAGGGCTGGTCGGTGCACGGTGTGGACAACAACATGCGTGCCGATTTCTTCGGCTCGGGCGGCGATACGCGCTGGATGCAACGCCGGCTCCTGGAAGCCCACGCATCCTTCCGGCATCACGAGATCGACATGCGCGACCGCTTGCAAGTGGAGAGCGTTGTGGCCGAACTCAAGCCGGCGCTCGTCGTACATGCGGCCGCCCAACCGAGCCACGACCTGGCCGCGGCACGGCCGTTCGACGATTTCGACGTCAACGCGGTCGGTACGCTCAACCTCCTGGAAGCGGTACGACGCCATGTGCGCGATGCCGTGTTCGTGCACATGTCCACGAACAAGGTGTACGGCGACGCGCCCAACGAAATCGCGCTCGTCGAGCGCGAAACACGCTGGGACTACGCCGATCCGGCCTATGCGGGTGGCATCCCTGAAACCTTCCGCATCGACCGCAGCAAGCATTCGCTGTTTGGCGCCTCGAAGGTCGCGGCCGACGTCATGGTGCAGGAGTACGGACGCTACTTCGGCATGAACACCTGCTGCCTGCGCGGAGGCTGCCTCACCGGACCCAACCATAGCGGCGTCGAACTGCATGGGTTCCTGTCGTATCTCGTCAAGTGCAACATGGAAGGCCGCGTCTACAAGGTTTTCGGCTACAAGGGGAAGCAGGTGCGAGACAACATCCATTCCCTGGACGTCGCGCGCTTCATCCACGCGTTCGCGCGAGACCCGCGCCAGGGCGAGGTCTACAACCTCGGCGGCGGCAAGGCCAACAGCGTCTCGATCCTCGAGGCATTCGAGCGCATCGCGTCAATTTCGGGGAGGAAGATGCAGTACGAATACGTCGAGCAGAACCGCGAAGGCGACCACATCTGCTATTACAGCGACTTGCGGAAAATGAAGCTTCATTACCCGGGCTGGGACATCACGAAGTCGCTGGACGATGTGTTCCGGGAAATTCACGTGGCGATGGCGTCGCCGCGAGGATGACTTGTGTCGCGGACCCCGCACGGCCGGCGCGCCGGCCGGATTGACAAATGCGGATCCTGGTAACCGGCGGGGCGGGGTTCGTGGGTTCGAATCTCGCAGTTCGCATGCGGGAATCGTTCCCGGGCGCGACTGTCGTGGCCATGGACAACCTTTACCGGCGCGGCTCCGAGCTCACCCTGCCGCGGCTGCAGCGGCACGGCGTCGGCTTTCACCGGGGCGACGTGCGCGATACGGCGAGCTTTCCGCAAGGCGGGTTCGATTTTCTCGTGGAATGCTCGGCGGAGCCCTCCGTGCTCGCCGGCTTGAGCGAGTCCCCGGACTATCTGGTGCATACGAATCTCGTCGGTGCATACAACTGCCTCGAGCGGGCGAAGGCCTGGAAGGCCGGAACCCTGTTTCTTTCGAGCAGCCGGGTCTACCCGATCGCGCGCCTGGAGGCGCATGCCTGGCGCGAGGAGGCCACGCGCTTTGTCTGGGAGGACGCCGGGGCGGCCGGGATTTCCGCGCACGGCGTGGCGGAGGATCTGCCGATGGCCGGCCCGCGGTCCCTCTACGGGTGGTCCAAGCATTCTGCGGAACTGCTGATCGAGGAATACCGCGCCGCCTTTGGCCTCCAGGCGGTCGTCAACCGCTGCGGCATGATCGCCGGGCCCTGGCAGTTCGGCAAAGTTGATCAGGGGGTGGTATCCCTCTGGGTCCAGGCCCACGTCTTCGGACGGCCGCTGCAATACATGGGGTACGGCGGCACCGGCAAGCAGGTGCGGGATGTTCTTCACGTGGACGATTTGTCCGACCTCGTGATCGAGCAGCTGCGGGACTTTTCGCGCTGGGACGGTTGGCTGGGGAATGTGGCGGGTGGAGCAGGCAACAGCGCATCGCTGCTCGAATTGACCCGGCTCTGCGAGGACATCACCGGGCGAAAGACTGCGCTCTCCGCATCGCCCGATACGCGCGCCGCGGACCTGCGCGTATTCATCGGCGACTGCCGGCGGCTCCATGCCCGGACCCCCTGGCGGCCGCGCCGCCCGGTTTCCAGGATTGTCGAGGACCTGTCGTCCTGGATCATCGAGCAACGCAGCCAGCTCGAGGCGCTGCAATGAGCGGCACCTTCCCGGATCAGCTGAAACGCCTCTACCAGAATCGCTTCGCCGAAGGCCGGCAGTACCGGAACCTTGTCTGGAAAGTGCTGGCCGAGGAATTTTTTTCCCGCTGGGTGCCCCCGGACGCGGCGGTGCTCGACCTCGGCGTGGGATACGGCGAGTTCATCAACAACGTGCGCGCGGCGCGCAAATTCGCGATGGACCTGAACCCCGATTCACGGGAGCAGGTATCGGCCGACGCGACGTTCGTCCTCCACGATTGCGCCGAGCCCTGGCCGCTGGGAACGGCGTCGCTGGACATCGTCTTTACCAGCAATTTCTTCGAACACCTCCCCGACAAGGCGGCGCTCTCCGCGACGCTGCTGGAGGCCTGGCGCTGCCTTCGTCCAGGCGGGCGCCTCATCGCGATCGGTCCCAACATCAGGTACCTGCCGGGACGCTACTGGGATTTCTTCGACCACCATATTCCGCTCAGCGATGCGTCCCTGGGGGAAGCGCTCATGGTGTCGGGATTCGAACTCGAAACCATGGTTGGCCGGTTCCTGCCTTACACGATAGTCAATAGTCCGGAATACCCGCTATTCTTCCTGCGCCTCTACCTGGCGATGCCGTGGGCGTGGCGCATTTTCGGCCGGCAGTTTCTCGCGGTGGCGCGCAAGCGCGTGACCTGAGCCACGGCACGGGGGTCCTGGAAAAATGGTCGAAGAATTCGCTACCCTCTGGAAGGCGGCTGTCGGGATCGCCGAAGCGGCACCGCCGCTGGAGCTGTTCTTCGCAATGACACTGCTGCCCCTCGTCGGGGTTCCGGTGAGCCCCTTCTGGGTTGCGGCGGGAATCCGCCTTGGTCCCGGAATCGCCATGCTTGCCGCGACTGGATCGCTGGTGCTCAATGTCGCGTTCGGGTACTGGCTCGCCAATGGCGCGCTACGGATTCCGCTGTCGCGCTGGGTGGCAAAGCGCGGCTACAGGATTCCCCGGCTTAGCGGCACACCGGAAACGCAGTTCATCATCATGGTCCGCGTCGCGCCGCCGCTGCCGCTTGCCGTGCAGAACTATGTTCTTGGTCTCGCGGACGTCGGATTCGGCCGCTACATGGTTCTTTCTGTGCCGTTTCAGGCGGCTTACGCCTTCGGCTTCGTATGGTTCGGGCATGCCTTGACCGGGTATGACCAGTGGCGGGTCCTGCTTGGCGTGGGAATGCTTGCCTCCATCCTCCTGGGAATGAATCTCCTGCGCAATGCTTTGCGCGCCCGCCTGCGCGACAGCGGGGCAACGCTCTGATGAGCGCGGCTCTCAAACCGGGCCAAGCGGCACCGCTCAAGACCCTCTCGGTCGTCATACCGGCGCGCGACGAGGAGGGCTGCATTGCCGCGGCGGTCGAACATCTGCATCTGGAACTGCGCCTGAACCGGGTGCCGCATGAGATCGTTGTCGTGGACGACGGCAGCAGCGATCGCACGTGGGCGATCCTACAGGAGTTGACCGGACGGATATCCGAGCTGCGTCCCCTGCGCAACGAAGGGCAGCACGGATTCGGCCGGGCCGTGGTGTGCGGAATCGACGCCGCCAGCGGAGATGCGCTCGTGATCATGATGGCCGACGAATCCGACGATTGCCGCGACGTCGTGCGCTACTGGAATTTGCTCAACGAGGGGTGGGATTGCGTGTTCGGCAGCCGGTTTGTCCGCGGCGGCGGGACCATCGACTATCCGTGGCTGAAACTGGTACTCAACCGCTGCGCCAACCTGTTCATCCGGCTGCTGTTCGGCATTCACCTGAATGACACGACGAATGCGTTCAAGGCCTACCGCAAGACCGCACTGGATGGCTGTCGTCCGTTCCTTGCGCCGCACTTCAACCTGACCGTTGAATTGCCTCTTAAATCGATCGTGCGAGGCTATGCCTGGACCGTCATCCCAATCACATGGAAAAATCGCCGGACAGGGACCGCGAAGCTGAAGATACGGGAAATGGGGAGCCGCTATTTCTTCATCGTCGCCTATGTCTGGCTTGAAAAATATTTCAGCCGCGGCGACTACCGCCGGTCCTGAGCATCCTGCGCCTGGTTGCCAACGACCCGTATGCTGCTACCCTGAGCTTGCGCATGGCGACTCCCGAACAGACCACTGAAGAGATTGTCCTGGAATACGGCAGGACCGAGCGCCATTATTGGCTGGACCTGTGGCGCTACCGGGAATTGCTCTACATCCTCGCCTGGCGCGACATAGCCGTCCGCTACAAGCAGACCGCGATCGGCGTGACCTGGGCCTTGCTGCAGCCGTTCGCGCAGATGGTTGTCATGGTTTTGATCTTTTCCAAAGTCGCGCAACTGCCTAGCGAGGGTGCCGCGCCCTATGCGTTGATGGTGTTCGCCGCCATGCTCCCATGGCAGTTCTTTGCGACTTCGATTTCTTCCGCCAGCGCGAGCGTCGTGAGCAACGCCAACTTGATTTCGAAGGTGTATTTCCCGCGCCTTATTATTCCCGCGGGTGCGATTGTGACCAGTCTGGTGGACTTCCTCGTCTCGTTCGCGATCCTTGTCGGGCTGATGCTCTGGTACGGTCATGCGCCGACATGGCGAATTCTGACGCTGCCGGTCTTCATGCTGCTTGCGCTGCTGGCGGCCTTCGGGCCCGGGCTGTTGATGACGGCACTGAATACCAAGTATCGCGACTTCCGCTTTGTGATCCCGTTCGTTGTCCAGTTCGGGCTCTACGTGTCTCCGGTGGGCTTCAGCAGCACGGTGGTGCGCGAGCGTTTCGGCGAAGGGCTCTTCCTCCTCTATTCGCTCAATCCCATGGTCGGTGTGATCGAGGGATTCCGCTGGGCGATCCTCGGTGGGGATGTTCCACTCTATCTGCCGGCATTGACCTTGTCCGTCGTGCTTTCGGTGGGATTCCTGGTGCTGGGCTGGTCCTATTTCCGGCGCCTGGAACGCAGTTTCGCCGACATCGTCTGAGCGGGGGCGCGAGCATGCCGGCACCTGCCATTCGTGTCGAAGCCCTGGGCAAGCGCTACCGGCTGCATCACCAGTTGAGCCGGGAATCCGTTGCCTTGCGCGACGTGATTGCCGACAAGGCGCGCGAAATTGGCCGGCGGCTCGCCGGGCGCAGCGCCGCCAGCGCATCAGGGAGTGAAGAGGAGTTCTGGGCGCTGCGCGATGTTTCTTTCGAGGTCAAGCAAGGCGAAGTTGTGGGAATCATCGGCCGCAATGGCGCTGGCAAGTCGACGCTGCTCAAGATCCTCAGCCGCGTCACGGACCCCAGCGAAGGCCGCGTCCGAATCCGCGGCCGTGTCGCGAGCCTGCTGGAAGTCGGAACCGGATTTCATCCGGAATTGACCGGCCGCGAAAATATCTTCCTCAACGGGGCCATTCTGGGAATGAGTCGGCGTGAGGTACGGCGCAAGTTCGATGAGATCGTCTCGTTTGCCGGAGTAGAGCGCTTTATCGATACGCCGGTGAAGCACTACAGCAGCGGCATGTACGTGCGCCTTGCTTTCGGCGTCGGAGCGCACCTGGACCCGGAGATTCTGGTCGTGGACGAAGTGCTGGCTGTCGGAGATGCCGAATTCCAGAAGCGCTGCCTGGGCAAGATGCGCGCGGTGTCCGCAGAAAAGGGCCGCACGGTGCTGTTTGTAAGCCACAATCTGGCTGCGATCCACTCCCTTTGCTCAAAGGTCGCCTATCTCAGCAGTGGCAAATTAATCGGATTCGGCGACACTTCGAGCCAGGTGTCGCGCTACACGCGCGATCTGATGGTGGAGCAGGAGCGCGGGAGCGGCACAGCCCGAAAGATCGCCAACGAGCTATACGTGAACCGCTTGTCTATTGCTCCCAATCCGGCCAGTTCCGGGGAAGCCGTTGAATTTCTGCTGGAGATGACGTCATCCCGGGATGAGATATTGAGTGACTTGTCGATCCTCATCTACTCGACTTCGGGCCTGCGGGTGGCGATCCTCGACTTGAGGAAGTCTACCGGCGGATATCGGATTGGCCGCGAGAATTCGCTGAAGTTGTCGGGAAAGATCCAGAGGCTGAATCTGGTTGAAGGTGACTACCTCGCGGGACTATACGTCCGAACGGGCGACTATCAGGGCGATCAATACGACCTGTGCTCCATATCCATCATGAAGTCTGGCCGGCCGGCGCAGGTTGCGCCCTATCCGCCGCATGACCGGGGATTGGTGGAACTGGAGTACGAATTCGACCGTGTCCAGCCGTCAGCCGCCGACGGTTCGAGCGAAATAGCGTGATAGCGGAATTCGCCAAGCGTTGCCTCCTCCGAATGGGATTGGTTTCCTATCGGGCCGATACGCCTACCGGTTACTATTTCGCGCACAGCCGGCGTTCGATGTTCGACCATGTCCTGTCGCGGAAATTTTCGTCGCTCGCCAACCTCAGATTCATCCAGATCGGCGCCAACGACGGGGCACTGGAAGATCCGCTGGTTGCGTACATTGCGAGGTTTGGCTGGAAGGGAACGATGTACGAACCGCTGCCCTTTTTCTGCGATCTGCTTCGAGCCAGGTATGCGGGCAATCCTGGCGTGAATATCGTAAATGCAGCCGTCCACCGGGAAAGCGGCGATCGGGAGATATTCTTTCTTCCTCCCGATCGGAAGGACCTGCCGGAATTCACGGCGGGCATGGGCACCTTTGATCGTGAGCGAATCGTGGCCGCGGCCGGGCGGCTCGGAATAGCGGCGCAGGAGATCGCAACACGGAAAGTGGCCACGGTCAGCTGGCGGTCGGTACTCGAAGCATTTGGCCGGCAGGAATGCGATGTGCTCGCCATCGATACCGAGGGCTACGATCTCGAAATTCTCAAGCTGATCGACTTCGAAGAATTCCGGCCGCAGGTCATTCATTTCGAGCACAGTCATTTGACGATCGACGATCGACTGGCGGCCTGCAAATTGCTTATCGCCGCTTCATATGAGATGGCGACCTGGTATGGAGATACCACCGCATGGCGCGCAAGCTAGTCCATTGCGCCGACGATCGGGGCATTCATTGGCCACTCGCGTGCTGAGAGTCGCGGTAATCGCGACGATTCGCGATTTCCCCTGGGGGGCGCCGGGGCACACGGTGGGCGCGCTTGTAAAGGAGCTGAGCGAACGTGGACACCGCGTTCTATGGGTCGTGGCCCCCATTGATGCCGATCGCCCGGAAGTCAAGGCTCTGGCGGCGCTTGGCGTCGAAGTCCGCCCCCTGCCGGGCGTGCCCCCGACCTACCTGCGCTTTGCCAAAGTGCGGGAGAGTTTTCGCCGGAGATTTTCCAGCGAGCCGGATCTGGAGAGTCTGGTGGCCGCGTTCCGGCCCGATCACATATTCGTGAATCTGGGCGATGTCTGGTCCGGAATGGATCGGGCACTCAGGCACTTCCTGGCGCCGCATGCCGGGAAATACTCCCTGATATGCCATTCGAACAGCTTGCGGCCTCCATTCGGGCCTTCGGATCTGGAGGTCGCCCGCGGCCTCTTGAATTCCGCGCGGCGGGTCTTCTTCAATTCAGACTGGACGCACGCGTTGGCGGAACTCCAGATTGCGCAAAGCATCCCGAACTGGGCGATCTTTCAGCCACCGCTCAGGCGGCGGATCGTGGCGCCGCTTGCGTGGCCGAAAAACGAGCGTGCGACCTTGGCGATGGTGAACCGCCTGGATTCATATACCAAGGGAATCGATATCGCGTTCCAGGCGGTGGCTGCTCTTCGGTCGGACGGCATACCTATCCGTCTGCAAATCTACGGTGACGGACAGGAGCGGGCCTACCTGGGCGCGCTGTCGGCATACCTGAAGGTGGAAGATAGTGTGGAGTTTCACGGTTACACCGACGACCTGGAGAAGCTGTGGTCCGTCGCGGAGGGCTTGCTCCTGCCCTCCCGTTTCGAAGGGCTGGCGGTGTCCATGCTGGAGGCGATGGGATATGGCCGGATTGTCCTGAGGACGCCGTATGGCGGGGCCGCCGAATGGGTGGAGGATGGCGTCAACGGCTACATTTGTCCGGCAGCGGAGGCGAGCCTGCTTCATCAATCACTTCGCAGGGCCATTTCCGAGAGATCCCGCTGGCGGGAAATGGGCTTGCGCGCGCATGAGAAATTCCAGGGACTCCGCGCTGCAGATCCGGCCGGCGTATTTTTCGAATCGCTCGCCTGAGCCCAGGGGATAGCCGGCGCATGCGCCAATTGATTCTCGGGGTGGGCGGCCTGCTGGGGCACGACGGCAACGCCGCGCTGCTCGCGGACGGCTGCATGGTCGCCTCGAGCCAGGAGGAACGCTACACGCGCAAGAAGCACGACGCCGCATTCCCGCGTGCATCGATCCTGGATTGCCTCGCCGCCGCAGGCGCGACGGCCGCCGATGTCCGCGAATGCGTTTTTGCGGAAAAGCCGCTGCAGAGCCTCGCATTCGATCGCACAGGCAGGTCATCTACGGCCTGGTCGCGGGTCATGTCCGGCCTCGTTCCGGAGCGGCAGTTCGCTTACATGCGCGAGGCGAGGGAAATGTTTCCGGACGCGCACTTTCGTTACGCGTGGCACCATCTTTCCCACGTGGCAGCGGCGTTCGCAACTTCGCCCTTTGCGCGCGCCGCATTCCTCTGCGTGGATGGCAAGGGAGAGGACGTGAGCGCGACTGTTGGCGTCGTGGACGAGGGCGGTCCGCAGATTGCCTACGAGCTTCCGTATGAGAACGGGGTTGGAATGCTCTATACGCTCGTCACCTGCCTGCTGGGCTTTGCATCCTTTGGTTCCGAATACAAGGTGATGGGGCTTGCACCCTACGGCGAACCCGCCCTCGTGGATGAGCTGCGCGCGTTCGCGTCATCGGACGGCGATGGCGCGTTGCAACTCCGGATGCCGGCGACCTTCACCTGGCTGGGCCTGCAGGAAGCGACCCTGCAGTTGAGCCGGCATCTCGGAATTCCACCGCGCGGCAAGGTGGATCCGCTCACGGACGTGCACGTGAATCTTGCGGCGTCAGTCCAGGCGCTTTTCGAAGAGGAACTGCTGAGGATGGCGGCCTTCGCGCGCCGCGCGACCGGGGAGCGCAACCTGCTTTTCTGCGGCGGATGCGCGCAGAACTGCGTTGCCGCGGGCAAGCTTCGCAGCGCGGGAATATTCGATGCGCTGTTCAATTCGCCGGTCGGGGGCGACATGGGCAGCGGCATGGGCGCGGCGTTGCTCGGACATCATGCGTTAACAGGCGTATTGCCGAAGGTGAATGCCCAGGGCTTCTGCCTCGGTCCAGACCCCGGACCGCCGCCCGCGGAGGCGCTCCAGTATGAAGTGCCTGTGCCGGGCGACCTGCATGCTGCTGCAGCCCGGTTGCTTGCCGAGGGCAAGGTCGTGGGATGGGTTCGCGGCCGCATGGAGCTTGGCGCGCGCGCCCTCGGCGCGCGCTCGATCCTGGCTGATCCGCGCGTGGCCGACATGCAGTCGGTCCTCAATCTCAAGGTCAAATTCCGGGAGTCTTTTCGCCCGTTCGCGCCGGCGGTGCTGGCGGAAGACTGCGGCGATTGGTTCGACACCGCGGAGCCTTCCGACTACATGCAGTACACGGCATACCTGCGGCCCGAGAGGCGCCATGCAGTGCCGCGTGAGCTGCGCGGCCTCAGAGAGCGGCTCGATTTCCGGCGCTGCGACGTTCCGAGCATCGTGCACGTGGATTACTCCGCCCGCCTGCAGACCGTCCGGCCGGACGTGCATCCTGATTTCCACCGCCTGATCTCCGAATTCAAGCGTCTCACCGGGGTGCCGCTGCTCATCAACACCAGTTTCAACGTCAGTGGCCAACCCATCGTACGCACAGCGGAGGAAGCATGGCTCTGCTTTCGCCATACCGACATGGACTACCTGGTCATCAATGACCGCCTGTTCCGCAATCCCACGGACAGGTCGCGCGAAGAGAAGCTCCTGTGGCTGAAGCAATTCGAAGACTATTCGTAAGACTGTTCTGGTCCGCGGTGCGCGCGGGGTCGTCCGCACCTGGGCGGGGCTGGCGCGTTTCGGCGAAGCGCAACGATCTCGACTTCAAATAGGTCCGGAGCGCCGGGCCGGCTGCGATTTGGTCGGCCCCTATCTCTCAATGCCCCTTGTGTCGCACAGCAATACGCTGTCCAGCGTGCGCGAAAACGGCCGGTAGCCTACGCCGGCCATGTAACCGACCAGATCGGATTCGCGGGGGTCGCCACCGCCCCTAGCGTGATCCTCGGCGATTACGACTCGTGGGCGATGGCGCTCCCAATCGTTGCTCTTGAGTACCTCCAGATCAAATCCTTCGCAATCGACGCTCAACAGATCACACGGCGCTGACTGCAGGAATGGATCATCGAGAATGGCGGCCAGTGAAGTCGCAGGGATCTGATATCGCTGAAATCCCGGACGCGGGGCTTCGGCCGCACGGCTCACGTAGTTGCCGGCGGAATATCCAGCGGAGTAGTAGTAAACGGTATCTGATCCATTCGCTATTGCTGCCACGACATGCTTGTCGCGCGGACGCACAGACTGGAAATATGCGGCCGCCTCGGGGTTAGGCTCAACCGTGATGCCCTTCCAGCCGAGGCGATAGAAGGCATAGGTGTTCGACCAGCGCTTCGGCGCGTAGGCGCCGACGTCCACGTATTGGCCGGTCGCAAACCGCTCCCTGCCGAAGAACCAGCCCGCCCGCGACGGCGCCGATTTCACCTGTCGCAGAAATGCCAGGGCGACGGCGTCTTCCCCTTGCAGCGAAAACCTGAGGTTTCCCGCGACATAGTCGAAGGAATCGGCAATCCGTCGCAGGGTTGATTTCATGCTTCAGATAGGCGCGAGAATCGCACTAGGCGGAAACGGGAACGCCTGATCGTCGCACGAAAAACGGGTGCTCGAACATCCGCCAGAATGCCCAGGAACAAAGCAGAACCAGCAGCAGCGCGAACAACTGGACCGGGATCGAAATCCACGCGCGATGGTCGGTCACCGGAATGACCCTCGCGACCATGTGGCAGCCGATCGGTACGTGAATCAGATACAGGCTGTACGAGAACTCCCCGACTTTCCCCAGCGGGGCAAGCGCCGCGAGCGTGAAGCGCTGCCCCAGGCTCGCGCAGACAATTCCGGCCGTTGCAATACCCACGACGGCATACCCTGCCGCTCCATCCCACGCGAGTTGCGCCAGGAAATAAAGCGCCGGGCCGGCGGCAAGCCAGTACGAGGAACTGCGGCGTGCAGGAAACATGGCAATCGCAAGCCCCGCGGCAAAGAGAGGCCAGAGGTCGACGAAAAACAGCCACGATGGCTTGGCGGGCGGAATCCAGATCGCCCACAGGCAGAGCAGATTGCTCCCGGTTACCAGCGCCTTCGTGCGCCTCGCGATATCCGGGATCAGCAGCAGGCTGAACATGAGCGCGTAGAACACCAGTTCGTAGCTCAAGGACCAGTAGACCCAATTGACGGTCGCAACCGCGCTCGCCGGATAGGTGAGAATCGACAACGTGGCCGCGAGTTCCTCGAAGCTGGCGGGAAACCGCGCCACGTCATTCGTGCCGGTATACATCTTGCGCGCCACGGCCAATACGGTGATCAACGCCAGGCTGGCCCAATATGCCGGGAATATGCGTGCCGCGCGCCTGGACGCGAACCGGGCCGCGCTCGTTTCGCGAAGCCACGTGAGGCCGATGCAATATCCGCTCAGCACGAAGAACGCAGGTACGCCGAGATGGCCGAATTTCCAGAATGCCTTCCATAGCAGCAGCAGCTGATCCGGCGCCCTTGCGGCCGGCAGTTCGTTGAAATGAAAAAGGGCAACGCTGATCGCCGCGATGGCGCGAAGGACGTCGACAGCGGGCATGGCGGATGACATGCGTGAGCCGGCATTGTGCATCGGGTTTCCCGCCATATCCATGCTGTCGCCGGACGTGGGTTAGTATGGATCAGGTGTCGGAGGAAATTGCGGCGGATATGGAATCATTGGCGCGCGTTCGAACGCTGCGACGTGTCGCATTCATTGTCTCCCATCCCGTCCAGTATTACGCGCCGCTATATCGCCGGCTCGTGGCGCGCGGCGACCTCGATGTGCGGGTTTTTTTCACCTGGCATGACGGCAGCGTGCCGGTCATGGACCGGGGATTCGGCGCCGCCATCCAGTGGGATATTCCAGTGCGCGAAGGCTACGATTCGGAGCTCGTGCCCAACCGTTCGCCGCGGCCGGGCACGCAAAGTTTCTGGGGTCTGGTGAATCCGGAACTGGTTTCGCGCGTGCTGGCCTGGCAACCCGATGCAGTCCACGTTACGGGATACGCGTGGTGGTCGCATCTGGTGGCAATGAGAAGGCTGTCGCGCGCGGGGATACCGATACTGTTCCGGGGCGACTCGCATCTGCTCGACGGTGCGACTGCCGGGATCTCCTGGCGATTGAAGAAGGCGATGCTGCAGCGCATATTTGCCTGGCCGTCGCTCTTTCTGTATGTCGGCAACGCCAACCGCGCCTACTACGAGGCGTTTGGCGTACCCGCATCCCGGCTCGCCTATTGCCCGCATTCGGTCGATGTCGCGCGATTTGCCGCCGGCGCGGACGAATCCGAGCGCCGGGCGGCCGCCTGGCGCAACGAACTCGGCATCGCGGACGATCGGGTCGTGCTGCTGTTTGCGGGCAAGTTCGAGCGGAAAAAACGGCCCGTCGACCTGATGCAGGCTCTGCGCGGGCATCCGGACCCTCGGCTTGCGCTGGTCATGGTCGGAGATGGGGAGCTTGGCGACGAGGTGCGCGCCATCGCGGCCGCGGATCCCGGGCGTTTCCGGGTCTTGCCTTTCCAGAACCAGAGCCGCATGCCGGACGTCTACCGGCTGGGCGACCTGTTTGTGCTGCCCTCGGCGTGGGGCGAGACCTGGGGCCTCGCCACCAACGAGGCGCTCGCCTGCGGGCGGCCCGTGCTGGTGAGCGACCGGGTCGGCTGCGCCGCGGACGTGATCGATGCATCGGTCGGCGCGATGTTTCCCGCGGATGACTGGATGATGTTCCGCACAGTTCTCGGCGGGATGTTGGCACGGCAGGATTTTCGCTCCCTGAGGCAGTCGGCCGCGGCGAGAGCGTGGCAATTCGACATTTCCGCCACCGAGCGGACGCTGGTCGAATCGCTGGGCCGGGTCGGCGTGCCGGTGAGCGGTTCATGAAAGGAAACGCCGCCAGCCGCGCATTGCGTCTGCTTGGCAATCTCCTGTCTCATCCGGGGCATGCCGTTCGCTACGCAAGAACGCTGCCGCTCTGGAAGCGCATGCCCATCGATCTGGAGTTGCCGTGGATTAGCTTCGGCGCCATCGATTACCTGGAGCGCTTCGTCGGGCCGACGCAGGATGTTTTCGAATTCGGCAGCGGCGGCTCGTCGATATTCCTGGCGAAACGGGCGCGCAGCGTCCACAGCGTCGAGAACGACAGGCGGTGGCATGCAAGCGTCGTCGAAAGATCGAAGAGGCTCGGCCTCACGAACATGAGGTGCGAGTTGCACGAGTTCGGCGACCACGAGGCGCACCGCTTCAGGGAACTCTCCTACTTCTCGGCGATCGGGCGGGGTCCCTACGACGTGATTCTTGTCGACGGCTTCTGCGGCTTCACGACCGGACCCTATGGCCAGCTCCGTCCCTACGCGTTCGAACTGGCCCTCGAGGCGGTACGCCGGCCCGGCGGCATCATCGTCGTGGACGACTACTGGATGTTTCCCGATATCGCCGCTCGCGTGCCTGAAGTGCGGCCGATCGTGTTCGAAACCACAGGCCCGGTTCGATACGGCGTCACGAGCACCGCGGTATTCGAGTTCTGATGGAAGGAGGCCGGGCCGGAAGCCCGGTCTCAGCCGCGTTGCCCCGCAACCTTCATGAATACCTCGAGTTGCCGGGCGGCGATTGCGGCAGCGCTGTAATCTCTGTCGAGCAATGCCCGGTTCAAGGTTCTCTCGACAACTTTCAGGGGATCTTTCGCGCGGGCCGCAAGCATTTTCGTCAGCTCCCGGATTGAAGGAGCCGTGGCCCGCGAATCGTACGAAACCGCATCCGCGCCGCCGATCTCCCCCAGGCGCCGCAGGAGCACGCTTGCCGCGGGTGCGACGGCAAGCACGGGCCGGTCGGCCATGAGGGCGGGGTAGATCTTGGAAGGCGAGTAGGCCGGGTCGTCGGATCCGAGGAGCAGGACCACGTCGGCCTCGATCATGTGCCGCAGCGCCTCGAGGTAGCCGATGCGTGCAGGCGCTTCGTGCACCCGGTCTGCGATGCCGTGCCGTTCGGCGAGGGCGGTGGTGGTGGCGACTGCGTCCTGCGCGGGCGCATACGACGTGCCGTAGAAGAAAACTTCGACTCGGGGCATGTCCCTTCCGAGCGCGGCGATGGCGGAAAACAGTACCGCTAGCGACGGCAGCATGTCCGGGCCGAGCCGGCCGGCGTAGACGATGCGCAGGGGCGCGCCGGCGGCGCGCTCCCCGGGAAGGGCTGCGAGCCGCCGCCTTAAAAGCTCGAAATCCAGGTCTGGGGCGCCAAAAGTCAGCTCGGTGCCGTTCCGGTTCTCCCACCAGGGGTAGCGGCGTGCCAGGGCATCAAGGTAGCTCTGCGAAACGCTGATGACATGCGCGGCTTCACTCAGTGTCCAGCCCTCCAGCCGCTTCGCCAGCATGCGCGCGATGCCGTATTTCCATCCGCCCGGCGGCGGCGCGCCGGAACGTTCATAGTAATCGCTCAGCCAGGGATCCTGCAGGTCCACGACGAACGGCACGCCGAACTCCCGCTTCCACAGGCGGCCGAGCGGTAGCACGATGAACTGCGTGGTGGAGAAATAGACCAGGTCGAAGCGCTCCGCCCGCAGCAAACGCCGTGCCGCGGCATGCAGGAAAGGCAGGGCGCGCAGGCCGATGTTGCCGACGCCGAGCCAGCGGGTCCACCGCCGCCTGAATGCGGGTACGCGCATCACCCGAACCTCCGCTGGAATGGTTTCCAGCAGCTCCGGCTCCACCGGCGCGAGCGGTTCGTGCTCGTCCACGGCAAGCACCGTGACCTCCCAGCCGGCGCGCAGCCAGTGCGGCAGGCTCATTCTGAGCCGCTGCATGTCGGGCGCGTTGAGGGGCGGGAAATGCGGTGAGATCGCGAGGAGGCGCGGCATCTCAGTGCGATCCGGAAAGAATTTCGCGATAGAGCGCGGCATACTGCTCCGCAACCGCCGTGTGGCTATAGCGCGTCTCCGCGGCGCGGCGGCAAGCGGCGCGATCAAGCTCCGCGATCCGGTTCACGGCCGCCGCACCTTCGTCCGCGTCCCGGATGAAGAATCCGGTGCGCCCAGGCTCGACGATCTCGGGCAGCGCGCCGCGCGCGCAGGTGATCACGGGAGTCCCCGCCGCAAGGGCTTCGGCGAACACGATCCCGAAGGGTTCGTCCCAGCGGATCGGCACCAGAAGCGCGGCGGCGCGCCCGAGCAGTTCGCGCTTCTGCGCGTCGTTGACCTCGCCGATCCACTCGATGCCGTCCCGGCCGATGTGGGGCGCGACGTCGCGGTCGAAGAAATCGCGCTCCGGGCCCGCCTCGATCCGGTTTCCCGCGATCACCAGGCGCCGCCCGCTCGCCCGCGCGATCGCAATTGCCAGATCGGGCCCCTTGATGGACTCGATGCGGCTGAGGAATACCAGCGGTGAATCCGGCGCAACGGCAGGAGAGAAGGAGTATTGCGCAAGGTCGACGAAATTCGGGATAGTCGTCCAGCGCCCGCCAGAGGGCTCGCCCATGCGGCGGATGAAGTCGCTCAGTGCGGTGAAGCGCAGGGACTCGCCCGCAAGCCCGGCTGCGAGACGGATATTCGTGCCTCCTGTGTGCCGTTGATATGACATGACCTTCGGCAAGTGCCTCGGCAACTGCGGTAGGAGGTAGGCGAGGCGCGAGAAGCTGTGCACCACGTCGGGCCGAAAGCTCGCCACGGCCGCACCCATCGCATTCATGTTGCGAAACGTGTTGAGCATGCCTCGCGACGATTTGCCCGGCCAGGCGAATCGCGCGTCCGCGTCGCAGGTCGAATCGCCATGTGCCAGAAGCGCGACTGTGTGTCCTGCCGCGCGATGCGCGCGCACCAGTGCGTCCACGATGCGCTCGATGCCGCCGTAGCCGGTGGGCGGGACCGGGATTTCAGGATCGGCCGTTAGGAGGATTCTCACGCCGTCAGGGCTTCTGGGCCTCAAGGCAGATGGAGTAGCCGGGCCAATTGCTGAGCCGGGAAATACCGGGGTCGAAGAACGGGGGGAGCATCCGCAGCGGGAATATGACAGCCAGGCCGAGGAAGGAATGGATGCGGGCGAGCATCCGGAGCAGATAGGTGATCTTCTGGCTCAGGAAGCCGGAGCAATAGCCGATCTCCACGGGCTTCAGGCCTGCTTGCGCGCATAGTTCGCGCAGACGTGCTTCACGATAGCCCTTGCGCACGTGCCAACCGGTTTCAACCTCATGGAACGGGCCTGCATCGCTCTCCGTTATGGGGATGTAATCCTCGTTGGGCGCGGTAAGCAGCAGGCGCCCTCCGGGTTTCACGCAAGCCGCGATGTCGCGCATCAATTTCCCGTCGTCCAGAATGTGCTCGATGCACTCGAAGCAGACAACGACGTCGTGTTGGCCGGCGAGATCATTCTGCTCGTTCAGCCGCCGCACATCACAGACCCTGAATGACGCAGAAGGCGCGGCGCTGAGGATGGCGCGTTCGGCCGCGCGTTGCTGGGATGCCGCGTCGAAGCTCAAGCCAAGCACCTGATGTCCCATCCGCGCGAGCCCGATGGTGAACGCACCGCCTCCGCAGCCCACGTCCAGGACGCGGCTGGGCGCGGGGACGCCATGCATCCGGGATCGCAGCCAGAGCCAGCGGTCGAGCACCATTGGGTCCCAGTGGATCAGCATTGCGCGGAAGCCGAATAGCCGGACCGGCAGGTTTCTGTATGAACTCATGTGCGGTTTCCCGTGACTAGCCTGCGCAACCGGCCGACTGCGGGCCAGCACTGTTCCGCGATCAATCCCAGGAGATAGGGCGTGCCCAGGCGCGAATACTCCCCGTACCACTCCTCGGACGTGAAGTGATCGATGCCGGCCGCGCGCATCAGCCGCTCCTGCGCCCGGCTGGGGTCTTTCTTGTTGACCCGGATGAACTTGGTGCGCCGCAAGGGTCCTTTCACGTGCAGCTTGTGGAACAGTCCGATCAGTTCGTATTCGGAAAACAGGGCTGAATTTTTCAACCCGGCCTCGAGTATCGCAGATGCGACCTTGTCCGCGAGTTGGGCCGCGGTGCTGCCATCGCGCCAGGCGAGGCCGAGAAAATCCGCAAAGCGCGCAGTCTCCCTGACCGAAAGCGCCGCGAACTGCACGATATTCGAAAACTTCTGCTGTGCATCCGGGTGGGTGCCTGTCAACAGTGAATTGACGGCGAAGAAGGGCGGGTGATGCATTTTCGGATTTGCGGTGTAGTAGGAATACGAGCGCCTGCTCTGCATCTCCAGTAGCGGAATGCAGTCCAGAATCAGCGTGTCGGCGTCCCAGATCATCAACCCGATCCGGTCGGCGTCGTCCCTGCCGGCCTGCCTGGCGGCGGTCCGGAACAGGTACTCGAGCTTCAGTATCTGCTGGTAGTACCAGAGGGCGCGGCCGGGAGACAGGTGGGAAATGCGCTCGAATTTCCCGCCCCAGGCGGCAACGGGATAGAGGGAATTTTCGTCGACGATGCGCAGCTTCGCAGGCCCGCCGTTTCGCTCGAACGCGGCATGGCGAGGCTCGTTCGTCACCAGCGCCAATTCGACGATTTCCGGGTAGGTATCGAGCAGCCTGCGGCAGGATGCGAGGGCCTTCACGGCCTGCGCCCCCAAGGTGGTCGACACGACGTACAACTCGGTGAAGCCGGAGGCACTGTGCCCGGCGGGCAGGGTACTCATGCCAGGCCCCTTTCGAAGGCGCGCAGCAAGGTCGGCTTTTCCATCTCCCAGCAGTAGCGGCTTTCCCCCAATGCGCGCGCCGCCTGCCTGCTCAATGCGACTCGGCGTTCGTCGGCGAAAAACTCGTCCAGGGCGGCCGCGACCGCCTGCGGGCGGGAAAAATCGCCGACGATTGCCGCGGTCCCGAGTTCCGGAGCAAGCGCCGCCTGCGCGGCGGTCGGCGAGAGCAGCTGCGGCACGCCGGCCAGGAGGTAGGCGAAGACCTTGTTGGTCAGGCAGAGGTCGCGGTTTCGCGGCCGTGTCTCCTCGAGTGAGAGCCCCAGGTCGGCAAGCGCCGCCAGCCGCACCATGTCATCCGGCGGTTCGGGCGCCAGCAACTTGAGCGCATGCGCCACGCCTGCGTTCGCAGCGAGTCCGCGGAGCCGCGCCGCCTCCATGGGCAACGCCATGCCGCGCAATTGCAATTCGGCGGGCGTTTTCATCATGCCGAGCACCGCGATCATTCCCTCGAGGCCGCGACCCGGGCCGATCGCTTGCGAGAACCAGTACATGCGTGCAGGGGACGCCTTGTCGATGCGCTGCCGGTGGGGCAGGCCGGACGGCGCGTCGCGCCGCGGAAATGCGTTCAGCACCACGTCTGCCACCAGTCCGTAGCGCCGGTGATACTCGGCCGCGATCAGCGGCGACGCTGCCGTCACCAGTGCCGCGCCGCCCAGGAAGGATTCCATGATCCGCGCGACGATCGCGCGCTCGAAAGGATCCTGCTCCACCGCATCGGTTTCCGCCTCGTGGAAATCCTCGGCATCGAAACCATAGCGCACGCGCAACCGGGAGGCGGCATGCGCGGCGGCGGCAAGCCCGGCGACGCAATGGCCGTGGAAAAATGCCGCGCCGGTCGCCACTGCCGCCTCCGTGAGGCGGGACAGGCCCGGATGGGCGAGGATCGTCGCCGTCGCGAGGGAGATGTCCTCCGGCGCCGGCCGGAACCGGCGCAGCCAGCGGCGCTGGATTCTCCGCCAAAGCACGCCCGCGCCTTCGTAGGTGCGCACGCGGATGTTGTTCCATGTCGCGCGCCGCACGATCGACTGGTCAAACGGCTCCGCCAGGTCGAAGTGCGAGGCCGAGACCACATGGACGTCATATCCCGCTTCGGTCAGCGCCTCCGCCTCCTTCACGATCCGGGGTGCCGACGAGAGATGCCCCGGCGTTATGAGGCAGACGCGGGCGCGCGACCCGGTCAGTTGCATGCCGTCGCCCGGGCCACCACTTCGCGCAGCCTGGCACGATAATCCTTCCACTGCCATGCGGCGGCAGTGGCCAGTGCCGCCGGGCGCATGGCGCGCAGCTCCGCGCGGTGCGCCGCGCACCATTCGAGGGCCTCCCCAAGCGCGGCGGCGCTGCCATGTTCGATCAGCAATCCGTTTTCGCCCGCGCGGATCAGTTCCGCGGCCCCGGCGCGGCCTGTGGTGACCACGGGCAGGCCGCGGGACAGGGCTTCGTTCACCACCATGCCGAATCCGTCGCACAGCGTCGGAAAGACAAGTGCGTCGGCGCTCTTGAGCGCGTCGAGGACCGTGTCGTGGGGGACCGGACCATGAAAATGAATGCCCTCCGTTTCCCTCACGGGAATGGACGCCGGCAGGCCGACCGTGCCGTAGACGTCGAGTTGCGCCCGCGGTCCCGGCTTCCATTGGCGCCAGGCATCCAGGAGATAGTGCGCGCCCTTTCGTACGGAGAAGGTTCCCGCCCAGACGAGCCGCAGCGGTCCGAGGCCCGAGGAGCCGCCGTCCACGCCGGACGGGTCCGGAGCAGGGGCGCCGTAAGGCACGGAAACGATCTTTCTGCCATCCAACCCGGCGTTCGCCCAGGTGCTTCCGGTGTACGCCGAGTTGGCGATCACCAGGTCAGCCAGCCGGAACTCCTCGTGCCGCCACGCCGTGCGCTCCGCCTGCAGTGCGCGGAATCGCCGCCTCGCCGGGGTCCTCAATTCCGGAAATTTTTCGTTCTCCTGTTCGAGCAGGTTTTCCACGTAATCGTGTTCGGGCGAGGGAAGATCGTAAACCGTGCGCAGCCCGGCATTCCGCGCTGCACGAAACGTGTTCAGGCATCCGGTCTCGTAGCCGTAGACCAGGGAATAGGGAGGCCGCATGTGACCTGCCACCCACTGGTCGAACCGGTCGCGGCCCCAGTGGAAAACCCGGTCGTTCAGGATGTCATTGCGGCCCAAACGGCCAATGCCGAGCCGCAGCAACTCCCACCAGGGCAGCGTCGCGGTCGCTGTACCCGGAATGCCCGTCAGCCTGCGTGTGCCGCCGAGCTTCAACCGGCGCAGGAGCCAGGCGGCTGCATCCCTTCCATCGGGCGTCAACGTGGTGAAGAAGCGGGTGTCCACGCCGCTTTCGAGGAACGCCCGGACGACATGCTGGGCGAACGGGGCGGGGATGATGTGGCTGACTGCCAGCATGCTCGAGACCCGTCTACGCCCGCGTCAACAGAAAAGGCGCTTGGCGATGCGCCATCCGAAAACCCTCGATGCGAGCTGGAATCGCCCGCCGGCCTGGAATGGACGGGAACTTCCCCCGAGCGCCTCGGACCTCGCTTCAGCCTCGCGCGACAGTTCCGGCAGGCCCGGGTAGACGGCGAAGGCGACGCCTTTCCATGCATTGGCGCATGCGGCAATTGTACGTGCGGAGCCGTCAGCCTTCCGGAGGTGTTGAATCGTCAACTCGACCGAGCGGAACAGCGAGTCGAGGGAACGGCCATCGGTCCGTCCGCTCAGACTGCCGCCGGCAATGCCGCTGCGGTAGTAGCTGCGCGCGCCGCCGCAGAAAACGATTCCTTCGGCGGCGAGCATGACGCGCGCGAAATACTCCCCGTCGTCATTGAGCGAAAGAGACTCGTCCCATGGTCCTGCCGCGTCCACCAACCGGCGAGGCGCGAGCCACGCCGCCGGATGCATCATCCAGCCCTCCTCCATGGCGAGTTGCTGGAACTCGATGCCGGAGAGGTCTCGCCAGTTGGGGTGAAGTGCAAATGCCGCCTCGTCCGGACTGTCGCGGAACCGGCCCCACGCGCCGGACGCAATGCAGGTGTCGCGCGCGGAAGAAAGCCGGGTTACCTGCCGCTCGATCTTGTCGCGCGCGAGCAGGTCGTCCGCGTCGAGAAACTGGATGAATTCGCCTTTCGCTGCCCGCAGGCCCGCGTTCCGTGCCGCGGATGCGCCGCGGTTCTCCTGTCGGAATATCCGCAGGCCGCGCGCTTCATACCCGGCAGCAATGCCCGCGCTGCCGTCCGTCGATCCGTCATCAACCAGAATTACCTCGATGTTCCGCCAGGATTGCGCGAACGCGGATTCCAGGGTCGCTGCCAGCCAACGCGCGGCGTTGTGGCAGGGAATGACGATGCTGACGAGCGAATCAGTCACTGTCCCCGGGCGGCACGCCAGTTGAACTGGAAATACCAGCGCTTCGAATCGGCGACATAGTGGTGCATGACTGCCCGGCAATCAGTCGCTTCGGGCGGACATGGCAGCGTCACGTAGTCGGACTCCGGCGCAATCGCGCATTCGTGCCCGGCGAGCAGGAGCGCGACCAGGGCCTGCTCGAGGAAGTAATGGGTGCCTTCGCCCGCGATCAACGTTGCGCACCAGTACTCGATCCGATCCCAGTCCAGGGCCTCGCTGCGCAGGCCACAGAGCCCGACGTTCAGCCGTTCCGGCAGGGTGCGCCCGGCGAGCGATTCGAGGAGCCCGCGCGAGTAGCCGTAGGAGGTCACCGTGTCCACGGCGTGCAGCGGCAGCCCGGGAGAATCAAGCCACTGCAGCAGAAAATCGGGCCGCCGGAAGAACAGCAGATCCGAATCCAGGACGAGACGCCAACCGGCGGCGCCGGCATGAATATCCGTCAGCTTGCGGATATTCGGGTAGTGCAGCCAGCGCTCCCGCAATGCCGGGTATCGCGCTGCCGGCAGGATGGCATCGAGGCGCTCCAGAATCGCCGATTGGCCGAAGAATCGCGTCCCGGGGAAGACGCGCCCGAGAGATTGCTGCAGATCCGCGGTGAGAGTTCCGTCGTCGTAGATGCATGCCGCGAGAGGGCGATTCGAATGCCGTGCCAACGTCCACAGGCAGAACGCCGTCTGATACCAGAATTTCCGGCCGGTCAGGACATGGACCTCGATGGGTTTGCCTGATGTCGCCGATACCGTGGGCAGGCTTGCCGCCGCGCTTTCCATCTCGGCACGCCCCGCGGCCGTCCTGCGCTGCTGCAGTGGGCCGCCTTCGCCGAAACTTCTCAATACGCGCCCGATAGGTGCGCGGACGAAGTGGTAGGCAAGCCGGCCCAAGCCCATGCGCCGAACGAAAGTTCGTATCTGCTGGCCCAAGAAGAACACTCCAAACGCAACGGGATGCCGGAAGGATTGTACTGTACGGCGAGCATCCGGACTCCCGAGCTTTGGGCGATATCGCGATGCCGCACTCGCGGCTTCCGCTAGTATGCGGCCGTGAAGCTTTTCTTCGCGCTGGAAGGCTACGACGCGTTTCACCGCAAATTGTGGGAACGTCGCCTGCAGGAATTGCAGGCGCACGCGCAGGATTCTGCAACTCTAGTTGATCATGCGGACGACGCCGACGCGATCGTCGAAACGATAGGGCGGCACTCGTTGTCGAATGGCACGGTATTCCGCGTGTCGCAGGCGTCTCACTACGCGCGGCAGCCTGAACGGACGTTCATGTGGGATTCAGGTGATTTGCCTACCGGCAGGCTGCCGGGCCTTTATTGCTCACTGCCCGATAGTCTGTTTGATCCGGCCCGGCATCGGTCGTTTTGCTATCCGCTGCGCAGCAATCCGTTGATCGAATTTTTTCCGCCGGAAGATGCGCGCTTCCTGTGTGGCTTTGTCGGGGGTATGACCTCCGGCCTCCGTTGGCGAATGCTGGAGATCCTGAAGAGCTCATTTTCGACGCAGGAAGCGACGTTCGAGATTTCCGACGGCGTTTGGGGAAGGATCTACGGCGGCGGCGCGGAGGACGAATTTCGCCGTTATGCCGAAGCCCTGCGAAGATCCCGGTTCTTTTTGTGCCCGCGCGGGAACGGCGTGTCCAGTGTGCGAATTTACGAAACTATGGCTGCAGGGCGGGTCCCGGTCATCCTGTCCGACCACCTGGTGCTGCCGCAATGCGTGGACTGGGGTTCATGCAGTGTGCGCGTGCGGGAACGCGACCTGCCGCGATTGCGGGAGGTACTGCGCGGACACGAATCGAACTGGGAGTTTCTCGCGCACAATGCGCGGCAAGCATGGGAATTGAATTTCGGCGAGCAAGTGCTGATGAAAGTATTTGCCGGAGAATTGAAGAAAGTTATCACCGCCCGCAGGACCCCGGAGCGGCTCCAGTCCCTGTTGTTCCCTCCCAGGATCCTTCCGGCCTATCTGGTTGCCGGCCTCAAGCGCGCTGCGCGCGGTGCGCAAGGGATGCTGCGCAAGGGCCGCACCTCAGGTCCTGGGAGCCGCTGAGCGGCCTTCAAAGTGCCCACAGGCGCCCTGCCACCGTACGTAAGCGGCTGGGCCGCGCCAGGCTTCGAACGAAAACCAGGCCTTCGCCTTTCGAACCGGAACAGTCCATGCCGGAATGCTGGGCCAGGGATTTGCATCGTGCTTCGTCAGCACCTGCATCCAGGAAGACTGGATTCCCCGGTTCAGCCGGGCAAGGTAGTCGCGGTCCAGCCGCTCGCCGGGTATGAGGTGGGTCAGGCTCAGTTCCGGAAAATACGCAACCTTCCACCCGGCGCGAAGAATTGAGAAAACCAGGTCGTTGTCTCCACCCGAAGTGAGTTCCTTCCCGCGGCGATCGCCGACGCGCGAGTCCGGGATCGCGCGCAGCCAGGTCTCGACTGCTTCGCGGCGCAGCGCCATGCCGGCACCAATGGGCGCACAATCGACCGGGTACTCATTTCGCCTCGCGCCCGGAGGCCTGATCCCTCGAGAAATTCGCGGCGCATCTCCCAAATCGCGCAACGCAAGCAAATTGAAGAATTCCCGCTTCCATTCATCAGGTGGCTGCTCGAATTCCGGAATGCTCTTGCCGCCGATGGCTCCGATATTCGGATGTGCCTCGAGTATGTCGGCCGCCCGTGAAATGTAGTCGGGCGCCAGTACGTTATCGTCGTCCACCAGGATGCAATATCGTCCGCGTGCCTCCGAAAAGCCGCGGCGCCGCGCATTCGTCAGCCCCAGCGTTGGCTCACGAAAAATTCGAAGTCCTTGCGGCGAGGGTGCCCCCAGGCTCCGTGTGTCCACTTGTGGGTTCGAGGCATTGTCGACCAATATTGCTTCCCATGACCCCGCCGGCATGGTTTGCGCTTGAAGCGCCGCGAGCGTGCGCGCCAGGCGACGCGGGTGCGGGTTGTGCGTTGGTATGAGGACAGAAATCAGCGGATCTGAGTCGGGCGGCATTTCAGTCAATCGTCGCTTCCCGGAAGAATGCTAGCGGTTGCATAGGACGAGGTTTCGAGCGAGTAGACTTGCGGGCAACCAGGTTAATCTGCATTTGCGACAAATCTTCCATTCGAAAAATCGTGCGCGATGCCATGCTCATTTGCGTAGCATAATCCAAGGCGATTGGCGCACGGACCAATTGAAGAACTGTATCTAATCGTGGGGCTGCTTTCGAAAATCAAGACGGCAGTCCGGTTGGGCGCAACCGGCAACTGGAAGTTGGTCGGCAGGCAAGTTCACGGCAGCCTATTGCATTGGAGGTTACGTCTGCATGGGGGCAGGGCATTTGTCCATCGCGACTTGGGATTTCCCGCGGTCTGCCATCCGGATTGGCCCGATTCGGTCGAGCAGTTTTTGGGTTTCGCTGGAGACCATTGGGAAATGATGCTGATGAGGCGATGGCTCAGGCCGGGCGACGCCGTCTTAGACGTCGGTGCCAATTTGGGCCTGTACGCATTCGCTGCGAGCGATGCGGTCGGGCCGGAAGGAAAGGTTGTGGCGGTTGACGCTGACTCTGCTATCGTCGAAAAACTGCGGCTTGCCGCGGGATTGACGGGTTCGCCGCAGTTGCGAGCGTTGCACGCAGCCGTGTCAGATCAGTCGGGCAGCGTCGAGTTTTACGTTCAAGCGAATCGACATATCACCGGTGAGCAATCGATCCGGCCGAGCGAGCTTCAGAAGGAAACGGCCGTCTGTATCGTATCTCCTGCGCTATCCATGAAGGACCTGGTACGCCGGCATGCCGCGGGTCATGCCCTTAGCGTGATCAAGCTGGATATCGAAGGAGCGGAGGCATTGGCGTTCAAGACGGTCCCGATGGAATTGCTTCGCGCAGACGGTCCATTCTGGATCGTGGAAATCCACCCGGGCGCTCTCCGAAGATTTGGCGCCGTGCCTGCCGACATCGCCGCGCACTTCGCCGCCGCGAATTTCGAGACCTTTCTCCTGGCGAAGCATCCGATCGGCCCAGGTACCGCGGCTCCGGCTCTGCGTCCTCTGGTTTCGACAGAATCGTTCGCGGATTCTCTTTACTACAACATGCTTGCCGTACCACGAGATCCGGGATGGCGGGATCGCCGTTCGGCGATCGATGACTTGTTGCCGCGCGCGTGAATACAGTGGACGCGACCCGGTTCGGTTTTGTCTATGTTGCCACGGGTGCGCGCTACGTCGTCGAGGCGCTGCATTCCGCCGGATCGTTGCGGAGGCAGCATCCGGACATTCCCATCTGCCTGATTACCGACGCACCTCCAGGCGATCCAGGTCCATTTTCAGAGATTCGACCGCCGATCGGGCCGGTGGAGCACAGGCCCATCGACAAATTGCTCGCCTATGAGGCGCCGTTCGAGTTCTCGGTGTTCCTTGATACGGATACCCACGTCATTGACAATCTGACGCCTCTCTTCCGGCTGCTGGAGCAATTCGACCTGGCGCTTGTCCAGGATGTGAACCGGGGCTGGAACTACGATTTGCCGGGCGTTCCCCTGTCGTTTTCCGAGTTCAACACCGGGGTCATTGCATTCAGGAAAAGCGAAGCGATGGCAAGCTTCTTCCGGGAATGGCGGGATTGTTATATCAAGCTTAAGTCGGAGCTTGACTTGATCAACGACCAGCCATCGTTCCGGCAGGCCTTGTTTTTTTCGAGGTTGCGCGTCGCTCCGCTGCCGAGCGAGTTTCATTTTCTGGGAGATTTTCCGAATTCCCTGCTGTGGAAAGTCCGCCTGGTGCACGCGCGCGGCGACTATGGGAGGATCGAGCGTCAGGTAAATGAGCGGCTGGGCCTGAGGGCTTACCTCCCGGAGATCGGGGTATTCCCCGCATACACAGGCCGTAGTGCCCTGCTGGCGACGCTAGCTCGAACAGTGTGGCGCATGGTGCGGCTGCTTTTGCGCGGCCCCGAGAGCGTGACGGAAAAGCACCCTTCGAAGTGGTGGCTTGAGGAGGGCAAGGGGAAAGGCAGGAAGGGCGACACCGGGACCTGATGGAGAATCCAGCGCCGGACATCGCGTTGCAGATCAACGTATGTGCGGGCGACATTGCCTATGCGGACCCGATCTTGCGGTCGCTCGTCGACACGCACCGCGGCGATATACGCGAGGTCGTTGCTGTAGCGGATTGTTGCCGGCCACAGTCCACGCCGGTCCTGCACCGGGCAAGCCGTTTTCCCGGCGCGGAATTTGCCGCGCGAGTATCGATCTTGCGCGAACTGTGCGCGCGCTGGCTCCAGGAGGGGCTCGTGCATCGCGTCGAGTACCTTGAAGCCGGGGACGTGGCGCGCGTACGGCAGTTGAACAGGAAATATTGCGGTCGCGACACAAGTTGCACGCATGACCATCTGGGCCATGCCTTTACTGCCTATTTCGCCGGCTGGGACGCGGCAAGGTCCCGGTACGTGGTGCATTTCGACGCGGATATCCTGCTGCATCAGGCGCGCGGTTACAGCTGGCTGCGCGATGCCGTATCCGTGCTGTCGGCCGACAGGAAGTTGCTTGCAGTGAGTCCGCGCATTGCGCCGCCTCCGGCGGATGCGGCCGGGAAGATGGTGGATCTGGCAAGAGAAGGAATTGCATGGATGCCCAGTTGGCGCCTGACGCCCGAGGGCAAGGGCTGGCGCAGCGACTGGTTCAGTACCCGGTGCCACGTGATCGATCGGGATCGCCTCGCAGGAATCTTGCCCCTGACACCGCGCCGCGGCCCGGCTCTGGACTGCTGGGGTGACTGGTTAAACCGCTGTCTGCTGCCCTTATATGACGCATACCCCTGGATATCCGACAAGCCGGCAGAAGGGCTGCGATGGTTCGGCGACCGGATGAGCCGAAGGATTTCCAGGTACCTGATACCGGAATTTCCGCTGCCGCCTGAAGTGCTGCTCTACGAAAGCGCTCTTCGCCATGGACTGGGGAGCTACTACCTTGGCGATGTGCGCGCGTGGTACATCCACCCCGATCGCAAACCGCAGGAATTCACGGAACTGCTGCCGAGATTGCTAAAGGCAACACGGGAGGGGAGATTCCCGCCCTCGCAGGCCGGATTCACCGGTGTTGGTCTGACGGACTGGAGATCGTTCGACTAGCGCGCCCGGCCCACCCGGCCGTCTTGTCCCGGCTCGACTTCGATCTACTTCACCGCGTCCACATACAGGGAATACCTGGAATGGACTTCGCCGTCGATCGCCAGTTCCGGATCCAGCGACCGGCCGAATGACATTCGCTCCACGCGGGAGAACCTTGCCGCGCGAAGGACCAGTTCGAGCGTTTCCCAGTCGTAGCCGAAGTGGTCCTCGCCCCCCCCTGGTGAAAGATATGGTTGATGGCGTGCATCGGGGTAACAATGTCGGCGGGCCAGGTCTCCCGATTCCACTCCAGTTCTCCCCATTGGGTCCAGTCGCGGGAAACGTACGCCTGCAGATGCTTCTGGGCGTCCGGAACCACGATTCGAACGATGCCGCCCGGCTCAAGTCGGCGATGAAACTCCAGCAGGCCCTTCGGCACATCGTGAAGAAAATCCAGATGCTCGACGACGTGTTCCGCGAATATGCGCCGCGCGCAACCCCGTTTCAGGGGCAGGGGCCGGCGAATGTCGTGCGTGAAGAGGATGTCGCGATGCGCCGGTCGCGCGTCGATGTTCACCCAGCCGTCCCTGCTGGTTCCGCCGCTGCCGACATTGATTGAGAGCCCGCTTCGCTGGCGAAGGCTGCGAATCCGGCGGCGATAGGATCGCGACAGGAAGTTGGCGAACCGCTGAAGCGCGCATTCCAGGTCGAAGCGGACGAGATCAAAAGTTCGATGCCCGAATGGCGGCGCTTTCCTGAGCAGCTTTCCGAAGTCGCGTCGCAGATGGCGCATTCGAGAGTCAACCCTTCGGATCGAGTGGAGCCTGGCCGATCGCCGAAATCTGCGCGGCCTCGCTAAAACGCAGCGCAGTGTTCCTGTCCAGGAAATCCCACCAGTCTGCATGCCGGGACCGCGCGCGCAGGACGCGCAGCATTGCCCAGGGCCTGCGGACCGCCCCGCGTACGATTCGATACCAATCTGCGGGGGTTGCATGGTCGCGAATATCCCGGCACGCAGGCTCGAGGAACGAAGCAGATAGCAGCGAGGACATGGTCGGAGGGCGCGCGGCGCGCGCGCCGCGGCAAAGTTCGGCCATGCGGGCCGGCTTATACCGGGCGTGCTTCAGAAAGGACGCCGCAAGCATCGCCTGCACGACCGCCCACTCGGCGCGGTCGTCCGAACGGGAAGTGCTGCGCGTGACCGAAAAATTGGCGAGCGGCCGGGGCACCCTGATCAGCGGAAATCGAAACAGGCGCTCGCGGAACATTTCGACGGCGGCTAGCGGCACTTCAGGGGTGGTCAGGTCCTGCTGCAGCGCCGATCGGAACACCGCCGCGCCCTGGGAATGAAGGGCGCCGAAGATCTGGCGCTCGTCTCCCCACGGCACGCGTTCGGGCGTCCCCGACGCCTCCGGCGCCACGCACCGCCCGGTATCGCGGAAGCCGCCGTCTGCCTGCTCTTCCCAGACGCGCATGTTCGACCAGATGACGGCCACGTCGGGATTGGCATCGGCAACGCCAAGCATCTCCTCCAGGAATGTCGGCTCCCACCAGTTGTCATCCTCGAGCAGCGAAAAGAACGGCTCGGCCGCCGGCCGGTATAGTTCGTTAAAGGTTGCCGTGCCGCCGAAATTGCGAGGGTGGTCGATCACGAGAAAGCGCGGATCGGATTGCTGCTTGACCAGATCGGAGGGAAATCGGTCCGCCGGATCGTCGTTGTGTAATACGCAGATCCAGTCCGTCATGGTCTGCGCCCGCAGGCTGGCCACGGCGCGCGGCAGCATGGCGTGGCGGCGGTAGGTCGGCAACATGACGCGAATTCGCGCCAGTGGCCTGCCGTTGTTGCTGCCAGGGACCTGCGAGGCGGGCAGACGCCAACCCTACCGAGCTGGCGGGATCATGGGACTCGGGCGACCCCTGCCCGGCGGCGCGGCCACGCGAATTGCAAGAACAAGAATTACGACGGAAGCCAGGCCGTGCATCGAAGAGACAATCAATGTCGCCATGTCGCCCTCCAGGTTGACGATCTGGGCAATGACGACGATGCCGGCCATCAGGCGCGCGGAAAACGGCGGGGCTCCGCTGATCCACTTGGTGAGCCAGGCCGTGAGAAATCCTAGGAATACCGCGAGCCCGACCATGCCGAACGCGCCGAAATTGGCGTAGGCCTCCGGCGCCATGCCCCAGGCGATGGACGTCGACTCCGATTCTTCCTCGCTCAAGACGCCAAAATGGATGTTCATCCGGATCGCCGCGTCACGGGTGGCCGGCTTGTCCGGGACGAAAAGACGCGGCACCAGCATGCTTGGGATCATGGCGTAGGTTTCCCCGTACATGTAGTCGACCAGATCCGGAGTCATCTCCTGCACGCGCAACTGCATGTGCATCATCCCGGTTCGATCGGCGAGCGCCAGGGACGCATTTTCGCTTGGCGACACGAGTGCGGTAAACCCTTCGCCGACCCATTCGAACAGGAACTTGGGAATTGTAGATGCGGTGAGCGCCTCGCTTGATGTATCGGACCAGTACCGCTCGCGCATCTCGGCCTTGCCGGCGTGCAGTATCGTAACGGAAGCAACCGTTGCGGCAAAAGCTGCCACGGGGACCCGGCCGCCTCCGACGACGTAGCCAACCATTCCGACGCAAATGACCAACACGCCGGTGAAAAGATAAAGCGAGATCCACAGGAGCAGAATGTTCAGGGTCAGCAATGTCAGTCCGACAAGCTGGAGCCGCTGCCCAAGCTCGCGCTTTCCGGACAGGGCGCCGAAGATGTAAGCTGCGATGAACAAGAGGCTCCAGCAAACCGCCCGCAGCACCGGATTCCACTCGCCGAGGTTCCAGATGGTCCCGCTCACAAAGCTGAGCGTGAAGAGGGCTGGAATTGCCAGGCCGAATGGCAGCAGCCTTTTCAGGGTCGGGATGTTGAACGATGGCACGCGGCGATTGGCGGTGACTTCGATCCGCATGATCATTGCCCAGACCAGCGTCGCCATGATCAGAAACCCGCCGATCGTAAGTGCGCCCGTAAGCTTTGCGTCGTTATTGAAAGTACTTACATCGGACGAACTCGAAACATAGGGCAGCCCGTAGTGGAATACGTGCATGATTGCGAACACCGGGAATATCGGGAAAGTATCGCGCCACCGGCTGATCCAGAGCATTGCCGGCACGACAGCGCAAGCCACCACGATGCATGCGCAGTACCAGTCGAGAATCGTCTCCGCCTTGTATGCGGCGTATGCACAGGTTCCGATTCCGAACGCCCATATCATGATCCAGAGTGACCCAGTACCGGCAGGACGGAACTTCGCGCCAGCGGAATCCGGGGGATCGAATCGCAGTTCGCTGTTGGGTGTCAGGCGGCTCCTCCCATCTTGGCTTCCAACACCGATCGAAGCGTGGCGTGAAGCCGGCGCGAGAAATTGGCGAACGAGAACTGCGCCAATTGCGGCGGGCGGCGGCGCGGCAGGTCGATGGCGCCGCGGACGGCGTCAAGTACAGCACGGCGGTCCGCGGGATCCACCAGGACACCGAGGTCTCCATTCGCCAGCGCCTCGCGGCTGCCGTCCACCGCGCTGCCGACCGTGGGAATGCCGCAGGCCATGGCTTCAAGATACACGAATCCGAAACCCTCCCCGCGGCTCGGCATGACGTAGGCGTCTGCGAGCCGGTAGTGGTCCGCTTTCTCCGCCTCCGGGACATAGCCTGTGAACACGACCCGGCCGGCGACGCCGAGATCGGCCGCCTTTTTCTGCAGGCGCGCCCGGTCGTCCCCTTCTCCCACGATGAGGTATGAGATCTCGGGGACATCGATGGCGAGGTCCGGCAGGATATCCAGCACCTCGTCGAAGCCCTTGTAGCGTTCTGCGGATGCAAGCCGGCCGAGGGTCAGGAGAACCTTTCTGTCTTTCAAGCCGTAGCGCTCGACCAGCATGTCACTTCGGGGTCCAGGATTAAACCGCTCCAGGTCGATGGCATTGGGCAGGACCTGCACCTTTGCCGCATCGATCCCGCTCCAGGACAGAAAGCGATCGCGCGTAATGGCGCTGATGGAGACCACGGTTTCAAGGCCGCGCACGATGGAATTGGTCAGCCGGTTGCCCGTCGGCTGCCAGGCGTCGATGCCGTAGATGAAGAGTACCAGCGGCCGGCGCGCAAGCTTTGCCGCTGCGGACGCCAGCGGCAGCAGGTTGATGTGGCCGCAGATCACAAGGTCGTAGCGCGGCCCGAACATGACGCTCGCCAGCACGTTGAGGCCGTAGCGCAGCTTGCTGCCGACACAGGTGGTGCGAAAGTGAATGCCGCGCGGCAAGGGTCCGGGCGGATCCGGCATCACGCGCGGAAACACTTCGGCGGAGCGGAATTCGGGGTAGGCCGAGAGCGCGGTGAGCAGGTCGCGGTTGAATTTGGCGATACCGCCGCGGCCGCCGAAAGCGTCGGACACCAGCACCAGGGCGCGTTTGGTGCGGACCGCCGGGCTGTCCACCGCGGTAGCCCAGTCCCGCAGGCCCCGGGCGAAGAGGGATTTCTTGCGGCGGCCGTAGAGCCATTCCTGTACCGGGATGGAGAAGCCCGTCTTCTTCCGCCTGAGCAATGCCTCGCGTGGGTGGATGGGCGCCGCGTGCGCGAGTTCCGATTTCTTGGGCGATTGCGGCAGCGCGAGGAAGGGCGCGATCGTGCGGAAGATGCCGATGTCGATGTAAGGGACGCGGATTTCCAGGGAATGCGCCATGCCCGCCCAGTCGGCATCGCGCAGCAGCTGGCAGCGCGTGTACCAGTCGAGTTCAAGCGCGGTTACCGATTTGCGGCCATTGCCGAGTCCATCGCAGGAGCGGCCCAGCCACTCGAGCGACGAGAGCTCGCCCCAGCCTTCGCGCGCCATCTCGGGGTCGAGGATCTCGTCCAGTTCCCACGGCATGAACAGCGCTCGCCGCAGCAGGTAGGCGCCGGGCAACGTGCCGCCGTACTCGAGCAAGCCGGCGAACTTGGGCGAGGTGAAGCGCTGCAGGAGGGGCGCCGTCGCGCGCCGAAGCAGGCGTCCGGCGGACGGCAGGTGCTTTGCGAACGACAGCAGCCGCACCATGCGCGGCACGTCGGTGAAACTGGGGTAGGTGCCGAAGAGTTCATCGCCCCCCAGGCCCGAGAGCGCGACCTTGAGACCTAGCCTGGCACCTGCCTGCGCCACGAAGTAGGTATTGACCCCATCCACGGTCGGCTGGTCCATCGCCTGCATCACCGAGTCGTACTCTTCCTCGAAATGCGCGCGCGATACCCATTGCGTCTGGTGTTGCGCGCCGACGTCGGCAGCCACGTGCTCGGCGTACTCGACCTCGTCGTAGATGGTGCCGCGGTATTCGCGCAGGCCGAGCGTGAGGGTGCGCAGCGGCTGGCCGGCGGCTTCGGCCGCGAACGCCGCCAGCGTCGTCGAATCCAGGCCTGAAGAGAGGAAAACGCCGACCGGGACGTCCGAGACCATGTGATAGCGGGCCGATTCGCGCATTGCGTCGCGCAGGATCGATCGCAACGCCCGCGCCTCGGGAACCTGCGGCGGCCGCGCCGCGGCCTTGAGCTCGCGATTGATGCTGAAAAAGTTCTCGGTGGCCGCGATTCCGCGGTCCAGCTGTACCGTCATGTGGGTGCCGGCGGGGAGGGCACGGATCGCGCGCGTGGTGGTGTAGGGCTCGGGCACGAATCCGAGGAGGAAGAATCCGACGTGTCCCGCCGAATCCGGCGCCGTGTCCACGCCGCCGCCCGCAAGCAGCGCTTTCACCTGGGACGCAAAGCGGAATGTGCCGCCACTGTCGGAGTAGTAGAGCGGCTTGATGCCGAAGGGATCGCGCGCGAGGAACAGCGTGCGCTCGCGCAGGTTCCAGATCGCAAAGGCATACATGCCGCGCAGCGCATCGACCATCGCCGCACCTTTGCTTGCGTACAGCTGCAGCAGTACCTCGGTATCGCTCTGCGTGCGGAAAGTGGCGCCCTGCGCTTCGAGTTCGCGGCGCAGCTCGCGGTAGTTGTAGATTTCCCCGTTGAAGACGATCACCAGGCCGCCGTCGGCGCTCGCCATCGGCTGCGCGCCGGTGTCGGACAGGTCGATGATCGAGAGGCGCCGGTGCGCAAGCCCTGCCCTGCGGTCGGGCGAAAGCCACAGGCCCTCGCCGTCCGGGCCGCGGCGGCGCATCGCCTCGCGAATTTTCAGCAGCTCTTCGCTATCGACCGGCGGCGCCTGCTCCCGGTAACCGAAAATTCCCGCGATTCCGCACATTTCTCAATGACTTGGTGTGGTTTTACCGAGTGTAGCGTACTGGGTTCGAACTGACGTATCCTGCCCCGGCCGGCATGCAAGCAACTTCATCTCCGCAGATCTCCGTTCTCCATGTTGTTGCGAGCATCAATCGGGACATCGGCGGCCCTGCCGTCTCGGTTCCTGCGCTCGCCGGCAGCCTGGCGCGCCTGGACGTGCGAACGACGCTTGCCACGCTCGACTACGCGGTGCACGGGCCGCAGCTTGCGCCGGCGGGCGCGCGTCTGGCGAGCATGCCTGCGGATTTCCTGGCGCAGTATTTCCGCGGCTGGAGCCCGGCGTTCGAGCGGCTGCTCATGGCGGAGGCGGCGGGAGCGGACCTGGTCCACGATCACGGTCTGTGGATGTTCCCGAATCTCTATGCGCGCCGGAGCGCGCGCCGCGCGGGCGTGCCGCTGGTGATCTCGCCGCGCGGCATGCTCGAGCCCTGGTCGCTCGGGCGCAGCCGCGCGCGCAAGTTCGCGGCATGGTGGCTTTTCCAGAGGGAGAACCTGGCCGCCGCGGCGCTCCTGCACGCGACGAGCGCTGCAGAAGCCGATTCGATCCGCGCGCTCGGCCTGGGTAAGCCGGTCGCCACGATTGCCAACGGTGTCGATGTGCCCGCCGCCGCGTCGCTGCCGGGACGCGGGGTGCTCGAGCGCCGGTTTCCGGAACTCGCGGGGAAGCGCTGGCTCCTCTTCCTGTCGCGCCTGCATCCCAAGAAGGGTCTCGCCGAATTGCTGCGGCTGTGGGCAGGACTCGCGCCGCGCTTCCCGGCATGGCATCTCGTGATCGCGGGTCCCGATCTCGATGGCTACGGCGCCACGGTGCGCGGGCTCGTTGACGCCGCGCAGCTCGGCGCACGGACCACGTTGACCGGTGTCATCGATGGCGAGGATCGGGCGAGCGCGCTTGCCAACGCCGGCGTGCTTGTCCTGCCCACCCATTCGGAAAACTTCGGCATCGTGGTCGCCGAGGCGCTCGCGCATGGCACGCCGGTCCTGACCACGCGTGGCGCCCCATGGGGCGAGCTTGTCGCGCAACGCTGCGGCTGGTGGGTCGAGCTTGCGGAGCCCGCGCTCGAAGCTGCACTCACCGAAGCGCTCGGCGCGTCGCCGGAGGAGTTGAAGGAAATGGGTGCGCGCGGCCGCGAGCTGGTGGCCAGTCGATATTCGTGGGATTCCTCGGCGATCGCGATGAAGGCGGCCTACGAGTGGCTGCTCGGGCGGGGCCCGCGGCCCGGCTGCGTGGCAGAGCGATGAAGATCACGATCGCCACCGGGCCGATGCTGCCGGTGCCGCCGCTGCTGGGTGGCGCGATTCCGAAGATGTGGCATGGGCTTGCCGGGGAGTTCGCGAAGCGCGGCCACGAAGTCTGCATTTACGCGCGCCGCTTTCCGGGACAGCCCGACGAGGAGGTGCTCGAGGGGGTGCGCTACCTTCGTGCCGGCGGCTTTTCCCAGGGCCGCTCGGTGGCGCTGGTCCTGGCCAAGGACTTCGCCTATGCAATCGCGAACACCGGCGGGCTTCCCGCGGCGGACATTCTTGTCACCAACGACTTCTGGCTGCCTGTGTTCGCCGGCTGGCTGCGGCCTTCGGCCGGCCGCATCGTGATCAACGCCAACCGCTTTCCCAAGGGCCAGTTCCGGCTCTACGCCGCCGCCGCGGCGATCGCTGCCGCATCCAGCGCGGTGCGCGACGCCATCGCTGCCGAGTATCCGCCGCTCGCGGCGCGGACTTTCGTCGCGCCGAATCCGGTCGATACCGGCCTCATGCACCCCGGTCCGGAGCAGCACGTGGCAGGCGGACAGCGCACCCTGCTGTTCGTAGGGCGCGTACACCCGGAAAAAGGCGTGCACCTGCTCGCGGATGCGTTTGCCGGGATTGCCGCGCGGCATCCGAATTGGCGCTTGAAGATCGTCGGGCCCTGGGCCGAGCCGGCGGGCGGCGGGGGAGAGGCGTATCTGCGGCAATTGAAGGACCAGCTGCGCGGCATGCCGGCAGAGATCACCGGCCCGGTATTCGATCCCGCGGCGCTCGCGCACGAATATCGCGCCTCGGACCTGTTCTGCTACCCATCCATCGCGAATCGCGGTGAGTCCTTCGGTCTCGCGGCGCTGGAGGCGATGGCCTGCGGCGTACCGGCCGTGGTTTCGGCGCTCGCCTGTTTCCGTGACTTCATCGCCGACGGAGACAATGGCTGGGTGTTCGACCATCGAGGTGCCGATCCGGCAGGCGCCCTGGCCGCAAGGCTCGAAGGCGCAATGGTTGGCACCGAGGACCTGAAGCGGGCGGGGGGGCGCGCGTGCGACACTGCGCGACGCTTCGGCATTGAAGAGGTGGCGGGGATGTATCTTGCGGAATTCAGCAGGCTGCTCGGGAGGGCACAGGGTTGAGCGCGAAGGTGCTGGTGCTCGGCGGCGCGGGCTATATCGGCTCACACATGGTGAAGCGGCTGGCGCAGGCCGGCTGCGAGGCCACCGCCTTCGACAACCTGTCGACGGGACACCGCGCCGCGGTGCCGGGGGCCCGCTTCGTGCAAGGTGACATCCGCCGGAGGGAGGATCTCGACCGGGTCCTTGGCGAGACGCGCTTTGACGCGGTGATGCACTTCGCGGGATGCTGCTACGTCGGCGAATCCGTGGCGGAACCCGGCAAGTACTACGAGAACAACGTGACCGGTACCGTGAACCTGCTGGAGGCGATGCGCGCTGCGGGCCCGCGGCGCCTGGTGTTCTCCTCCAGCTGCACGACCTACGGCGATCCGCAAAAGCTGCCGCTTGATGAGTCGCATTCCCAGAACCCGGTGAGTCCCTACGGCATGACCAAATATCTCGCCGAGCGCGCCATGGCGGATTACGGGCGTGCCTACGGTTTCCAGACGGTCGCGCTGCGCTACTTCAATGCAGCGGGATGCGATCCCGAAGGCGACCTGGGCGAGCGGCATGAGCCGGAGACGCACCTGATCCCGCTCGTCCTGCTCGAGGCATTGCGCGTACGGGCCGGCGGCGATGCGCGGGCGAGCGGTCTGCGGATCAACGGCGGCGATTTCGAGACGCCGGACGGGACTTGCGTGCGGGACTATGTTCATGTGAACGATCTTTGCGAGGCCCACCTGCTTGCGATGCACCGGCTGCTGGGCGGAAATGCCCCGGCGTTCGAAGCGTTCAACCTCGGCACCGGGCAAGGCTACTCGGTGCGGCAGGTGATCGACGCCTGCGTGCGCGTGACTGGCATCGAACTGCATCCCAACGTGGGTCCGCGGCGCCCGGGCGACCCGCCGGCGCTGGTGGCGGACGCAACGCGCGCGCGCAAGGTGTTGAAATGGTCGCCCGCGGTCGGCGACCTCGAGGGCATTATCGGCACCGCCTGGGCCTGGTTCTCAAGACGATGAACTCCCGCATGCGCCGGCAGGACCTCAGCGCCGCCAACAAGCTGGCCCGGCTGGCGTGGAATTTCGTCTGGGCGACGCTGTTCTGGCCGAGCCCGATCCTGTTCCACGGCTGGCGGCGCTTCCTGCTGCGCCTCTTCGGCGCGCGCATTGCGTCCGACGCGCACGTCTATCCGAGCGCAAAAGTCTGGGCGCCCTGGAACCTGGAAATGAGGGAAGGCGCCTGCCTCAGCCGCAACGTGGACTGCTATAACGTGGATCCGATCGTCCTTGGCCGGCAGGCGCTCGTCAGCCAGTACGCCTTCCTCTGCGCGGCGTCGCACGACTATGAGGACCTCGCCATGCCCCTGGTGACCGGCCCGATCACGATCGGCGACCGGGCCTGGGTTACCGCCGGTGCATTCATCGGCCCGGGAGTGACGGTGGGGGAGGGGGGCGTGGCGCTGGCGCGGTCGGTCGTGGTCCGCGACGTCGAGCCATGGACTGTCGTCGGCGGGGCGCCCGCGCGAATGGTCAAGCAGCGCCGCGTGCGGCCAGGGTAGCGGCGGCGCATGGAGCGCGCCTGCCTGCCGGTGACCGCCATCGTCGCGGCAAAGAACGAAGCCGCGAACATCGCTCGTTGCCTGCAAAGCCTCGCGCCGGCGCAAAAGGTCTACGTGGTCGATTCGCGCAGCAGCGACGACACGGCGGCAATCGCCGGGCGCGAGGGCGCCGAGGTGGTGCAATTCGAGTACCGCGGCGGCTATCCGAAAAAGCGGCAGTGGGCGCTCGACACGCTGCCGATAGGCACGGCGTGGATCATGGTGGTGGATGCCGACGAAGTGGTGCCGGCGGGACTCTGGGATGAGATCGGCACCGCCCTGCGCGCCGATGGCGCCGTCAAAGGCTATTTCGCGACCAAGGCGTTCCATTTCCTCGGCCGGCGCCTCCGCTTCGGCGGATTCTCGCATTCGGCGATGCTGCTGTTCCGCAAGGGCTGTGCGCGTTACGAAAACACCGTCGCCAGCGACACGAGCGGACTGGACATGGAAGTGCATGAGCGCGTGCTCGTCGATGGCGGCACGCGGCATCTTGCGGTCCCGCTCGTCCATGAGGATTTCAAGGGCCTCGATGCCTATTTCGAGCGCCACGTCCGCTATTCGAGCTGGGAAGCGCGCTTGCGCGCAACGATGCTTGGAGGCGAACCCGGGGGCGAAAACGCGATTGCGCCGAACCTGTTCGGCAACGTGCAGGAGCGCCGGCGCTGGCTGAAGAGGATCGCCATCCAGATGCCGTTCGAGCCGCTGCTCTGGTTCGCCTACCACTACGTGTTCCGGCTGGGATTCCTGGAGGGTTCGCGCGGCCTGATCGCCAGCGTGATCCGCGCCAACTACATCGCCCAGGTGCGGGCGAAAATGTACGAAGCACGCCTCGCGCGCTGAGTCCTGGTGCCGCGAGGGTGTTATAAACTGCGGCTTGGCCTAGACATGAGGAAATTGCCGTGAATCCAGGCAAGAAACGGATCCTCGTTTGCGGCGGCGGCGGATTCATCGGCGCGCATCTCGTCAAGCGGCTCAAGGCCGAGGGCCATTGGGTGCGGGCGGTCGACCTGAAGCGCCCCGAATTCTCGCCCAGCGCGGCGGATGACATGGTCGTGGGCGACCTGCGCGACCCGGCAATCGCGATGGCTGCGGTGGATGGCGTGCAGGAGATCTACCAGCTCGCGGCCGACATGGGCGGCGCCGGCTACATCTTCACCGGCGACAACGACGCCGTCGTGATGCACAACTCGGCGACCATCAACCTGAACGTGCTCGAGGCGGTGCGGCACAAGGGCGCGCGCAGGATCTTCTACTCGTCCTCGGCCTGCATCTACCCGGAGCACAACCAGCTCGATCCCGACAACCCGAACTGCGCCGAGGATTCGGCGTACCCGGCGGCGCCCGACAGCGAATATGGCTGGGAGAAGCTCTTCAGCGAGCGCCTGTATCTCGCGTACAAGCGCAATTTCGGGGTCGATGTGCGTATCGCCCGTTTTCACAACGTCTTCGGGCCCGAGGGGGCCTGGAGCGACGGCCGCGAGAAGGCGCCGGCGGCGCTTTGCCGCAAGGTGGCGGAGGCGGCCGAGGGCGGCCAGATCGAGATCTGGGGCGACGGCAAGCAGACGCGGTCGTTTCTCTATGTCGACGAGTGCCTGGATGCCGTACAGCGCCTGATGCAATCGGACTTCACCGGCCCGGTGAACATCGGTTCCGAGGAAATGGTCACGATCAACGGGCTGGCCGATTCCATCATGAAGATCGCGGGCAAGCGCATTTCGATCCGCAACATTCCGGGGCCCACCGGCGTGCGGGGCCGCAGGTCGGACAACCGGCTGATCGCGGAGAAGCTGGGCTGGGCGCCGTCGGCGCCGCTGCAGGCGGGTCTTGCGAAGACCTACCCGTGGATCCTCGGGCAGGTGAAAGCCCGCAAGGCCGCGACCGCCTAGCGTGGCGGCCGCGGCCGATTTCGTCTACCTCTGCGACTGGCTGCCGCCGGATTTCGGTGCCGTCGGCCAGTACGCGCTCATCAGGGCGCGCGGACTCGCGGCCCAGGGCCGCCGCGTATCGCTCTACGGCCTGTCTTCCACGGCCGATACGGTCGAAGACGAACGCATTGGCGCGGGCTCGCTGCGCACGGTGCGGATACAGGCAAGCACCTACGACAGGACAAACCTTGCGCAGCGGGCATGGTGGACCGCCCGCACCAACGTCCAGTTGATCTGCCGCGCGTGGCGGGACTTGCGCGCCTGCGAGGAGGTTCTCTTCACCGGAAGCCCGCCTTTCCTGCTGCATCTGCTCGCGCCCCTCAACGTCCTGCTTCGGCGCAGGCTGACCTACCGGATCACGGATTTCTTTCCGGAGGCGATGATGGCCGCGCTGCCGCGGGTGCCGCTGCACCTGCGGCTGCTGTACCGGCTGACCGTCTTCTGGCGCCTGAAGATCGATCGTTTCGAGGTCCTGGGAGAGGATCAGAAGAAGCGCCTCGTCGCGCAGGGGGTCGGGCCGGAGCGCATCGCGCTCGTGCGCGATCCGTCTCCGGTCGGATTCGGCGCGAATACGAAGCCGATGGTGCTTCCGGAAGCATTGCGCGGCCGCAGGGTGCTGCTCTACTCCGGAAACTTCGGCGTGGCGCATGAGTACGAGACGTTCGTCGAAGCCTATGCGCGGCACCACCGCGCGGGAAACGGCAAAGTGGCTCTCTGGCTGAATGCCAACGGCGCCGGGGCGGACGAGGTGGAAAGGCAATTGTCCGCCCGCAACCTGCCTTTCCTGCGAACCCGGCCACTGCCGCTCGAACAGCTGGCGAGCCTGCTGGTTACGCCGGAGGCGCACCTGATCACATTGCGGGCCGCGTTTGTCGGGATCGTGGTGCCATCCAAGGTCTTCGGCTGCATCGAATCGGGCCGCGACATCATCTATGTCGGGCCGCCGGAATCCGACGTGCACCTGCTTTGCCAGGCGAAGAGGACGGCAGGACGCTACACCCGCGTCGATATCGGGGATGTTTCCGGCCTGCTGCGCGCGATCGAGGATCTCGCCGCGGGGGCTGCGCCGGGCGCGTGAGACATGAGCACGGCCCCCGCGAAGATATCCGTGGTCACCCTGTCGCTGAACCAGGCGGAATTCCTCGAGCAGGCCATTCTTTCCGTGGTCTCGCAGGGCTATGCGCCGCTCGAATATATCGTCGTGGATCCGGGCTCGAGCGACGGCAGCCGACGCATCATCGAGCGCTACCGCGACAGGATTTCCCTCTGCATCCTGGAACCGGACCAGGGCCCGGCCGACGGGCTGAACAAGGCATTCGCGCGGGCTAGCGGCGACATCTTCTGCTATCTCAACGCGGACGACGCCTTCCTTCCCGGCGCATTGCAGCAAGCCGCCCGTGAGTTCGATTCGAGGCCGGAGATCGATGTCGCGACGGGCGACGGCCAGTTGTGGGATTCCCGGGGTGCGGTGCTGCGCCGCATCTACAGCCGACCGTTCAAGCAGCGCGCCGCGGCCTATGGGGCCGTATCCTATGTGCAGCAGGGTTCGTTCATGCGCGCGTCGGCGTACCGGCGCACCACGGGGTTCAATGTGCAAAACCGGATCTGCTGGGACGCGGAGCTCCTGCTGGATCTCGCGCTTGCCGGGGCCCGCTTTCACTATCTGCCGGCCCTGCTGGGCGCGCATCGCCTGCATGGCGGCTCGCTGTCCGCAAGCAAGGGATTCGGGGAGCGAAGGCTGGTCGAGAAAATCCGCATCGCCGGGCGTTTGCTTGGCCGGGAGCCGTCGGCAATTGAAATGAGCGTGATGCGCCAGTTTTTCCGCTTCCTGCGGTTTTTCGACAACCCGCCGGAACTGCTCGAGGCGATCCGCTGGCGTCTGGGGCCTGGACGTCCGGGATGAGTTCGCCATGAAATGCCGCACCGTCGTGCGCTGGGTTGCGGCGGCAGCCGCGCTGGGCATCGCCGCGCTCGTCGCCGGTTTTCTCTACGCCGGTTACTTCCTCGCGGCGCCGTCGCAGCCGCCTGTCAAGGCGGACCTGATTTTCGCGCTCGGCGGGGACAATGGCGGCCGCGTCAATGGGACGGTGGACCTGTACAAGAGGGGATTCGCGCCCAGGGTGCTGCTTGGCGGCGAGGGCGTGCATTCCAGGACGCGCCAGTCGCAAATGAGCTGGCAGGCGCGCTACCTGATTGAACAGGGCATTCCGGAGAGTGCGTTGCTGTTCGATTCCCGCTCCCGGTCGTCGTGGGACGAGGCGGTCAACGCGCTTCAATTGATGCGGGAGATGAAGCTGGAGCGCGTGCTGGTGGTGAGCGATCCGCCCCATTTGCGCAGGCTCGCATGGGTGTGGGAAAGAGTGTTCGCAGGCAGCGGCAAGGCCTACAGCTTTGTGGAGTGCGACATGGACGACTGGGATCCCGAGTTCTGGTGGCGCACCTCGGCCAGTGCGCAGTTCGTGTTCGCCGAATATATCAAGCTCGTGTACTACTTCTTCACCTACTAGGAAATCGGGACCTGACCCCGATTTACTGGAGCCCCAGTTTGCGGCAGGCGATTTCCGCCACGCAGCCGTAGGCGGCGAGGCCGGCCATGTACGCGTAGAACATCGCGTATTGCGGCACCTGGAGCGCTTCTGCGCAGAAGGCGGCGGCGCACAGGATGCTGGCAAGGGCCGTGAGTGCGGCGACGGCCTGGCCGCTCGAGAGGCCGAGCGCGAGCAGGATGTGGTGCAGGTGCATGCGGTCGGCATGGAACGGGCTTTGGCCCCGCAGCGCGCGGCGCACCAGCAGTGTGACGGCGTCGCCGATCGGCAGCGCGAGGATCCACACCGCGCTGATCGGCGCGAGCGCCGGGCGCTCGGCCATCGCAAGCCGCACCGCGAACCAGCCCAGCAGGAGGCCAAGCAGCAGGCTGCCGGTGTCGCCCATGAACACCGCGGCCTGCCGCCGCCAGGGTGAGCGCGCATTGAAGTACAGGAACGCCGCCACGGCGCCCGCGGTGATGCAGATCGCCGCGAATTCGGCGGCATGCCCGGCCCGGCTCGCCGCAAAGCCGAAGGCGACGCAGGCAACGAGCGCGAGCGAGCCGGCGAGGCCGTCCAGTCCATCGGCCATGTTCACCGCGTTCATCACTCCCACCAGCCCGAACACCGTGAGCGGCGCCGCCCAGCGCCCGAGGGTAAACAGGTCCGGGCTCATGAGCTGGCCCAGGTGGGTGAGCAGGACGCCGTCGTCCGCCACCAGGATCGCGGCGGCCGCGACCTGGAAGCCGAATTTGCTGAGCGAGCCGACCTCGTGGCGGTCATCCAGCACGCCGCCCGCGAGCGTGACCGCGACGGCGAGTGCGAGCAGCGGCGAGAAGCCGCTATTGCGTCCGCCGAACGCGTACACGGCAAGGAATGCGATACCCATCGCGAGGCCGCCGACCACGGGGACGGCGCCTTCATGGTTCCGGCGCGGCCCGGGATGCGCGAGCAGCCCCCAGCCATTCGCCGCGCGGGTGAGCGTCGGGATGGCGGCGGCGGTAATGGCCAAAGCCAGCAGAAAACCGACGACGTCGCTCATCGTGGCGCGAACCCTAGCATTTCCCGCGCCCCGGCGATACGATCCTGCCCTCTCCGGAGGTTCCCCTGAGGCGTTCCCTCCTGCTCGCGTCCTTTCGCATGACGGCGTTTGCCGCGGCTGCCGCGGCACTGTGCAGCGTGCCTGCGCGCGCCGGCGCAGAAGCGTTCGTCAATGTCGCAGGTGTTCCGCCGAAACTGCCCGCAGCGGCGCCCGCGGGCGCGGGGGATCCGGCGATCGAGAAGCTGCTGACACGCCCGAGCGATCTCTGGGAGCGCTTGCGGCAGGGGTTTGCGATTCCCGACCTCGATAGCCCCCTCGTCGCGGTGCACGAGGGTTGGTACGCCGCGCGGCCCGAACTGCTGCGCGGGATTCTCGGCCGCGCCCGGCGCTACCTGCATTTCATCGTCGAGGAGGTCGAGCGCCGCGGCCTGCCGATGGAACTCGCGCTGCTTCCCGCGGTTGAAAGCGGCTTCAATCCGATGGCGCTTTCGTCCGCGCAGGCCTCCGGCCTGTGGCAGTTCATTCCGGGTACCGGATCGAGGTACAAGCTCGAACAGACGGCGCGTTTCGACGCGCGCCGCGACGTGCTTGCCTCCACCGGCGCGGCGCTCGACTACCTGCAGTCGCTCCACGGGCTGCATCACGACTGGCATCTCGCGCTCGCATCCTACAACTGGGGCGAGAATTCCGTGCTGCGGGCGGTGGAGCGGCGCGACGCGCGCGGCACGCGTGGCGGCGGCTTCACGGGCCTCGTGATGCCCGAGGAGACGCGCAATTACGTGCCGCGCCTGATGGCCCTGCGCAACATCGTGCTGGAGCCGGAGAAATTCGGCCTCGACCTGGGCGACCTGCCCGACGAACCGTACTTCTCCAGGGTGCCGCTCGATTTCGATCTGGATCTGCGACTCGCCTCACGCCTCGCGGACGTGCCCTACGAAGACCTGCTTGCGCTCAATCCCGGCTACAAGCGGCCACTGGCCGCGGGTGCGGTGCGCAGCGAACTGGTGGTGCCGGCCGAGCGGGCCGACTACCTGCGTCTTAGCCTGGAGCGCCACCGTGAAGCGCGCGAGGCGGAGCGCCTGCGGACGCAGCCGTCCCGCCGCAAGCGCTAGTTCGGGCTCGCGGTACTGCTTCCGCCGCCGCTACCTCCACCGCTGCCGGATCCCGAGCTGCCGGACGGCGTGCCCGTAGTACCGGTGGGATCCGAGGGCAGCGCCGGCGAGTTCGAGGGACCGGCGGGCTGCTGGGCGCCGCCTTCCTTGACCGCCTGATCGTAGGCCTGCTGGGCGGCCTGGACTGCGGACGCCACGCTTTCCTGCGCCAGTTTGGCGGCGTCCTGCGCGGCGGTCTGCAATTCGGCATTGCCGGGATTCGCGGCGGCTTGGGCGGCGAGCAGCACGGCATTGGCTACCGCGGCGGCTGCCAGCGCCGAAGTCTGCACGACCACCGGCGTGTTGATCGGCACATTGCGCACCGCAAGGCCGTCAAACACCTGCTGCACTGCGGCCGAGGCTTGCGTAGTGGGCTGCGGCACGGTCGGGCTCTGCCCGGTGACGTAGCTCGAGAAATTACCCACGCCGATCGCTTGCTCGCCTTGCGGCGTGCCCATGTTGATCGCGCCCACCAGGACGGCGACGAACACCGCCTGCGTCACCGAGTCGAAGTTGACGACGCCGTCGGTGCCGCGGATGCCGATGGTCGCGGTGCCCGCGGTCATGCGGAAATTGTTCCGGTTGGTCGCGCCGATGACGCCGCTGACGAAGCGCAGTCCGCCCTGCAGCAGGCTGAAAATCGCGCTGCTCTGGCCCACGTTCTGCTTGTTGTAGCGGTAATCGACGATGCGAAAGCTCGTCTTCTCAGCCAGCGCCATGACCTGGCCATCCTCGAACTTGATCACCGCGGTGCTCTTGTCGCCGGTGCTGACCGTGCTGCCCGCGGCGAGGATGTCGCCGATCTTGAGCGCGCGCTGCGTACCGCCGACCGTGGCGGAGGCGGTGCCGGTCATGTCGTGAACGTAGGCCACCTGGGCGAACGCACTGGCCGCGCAAAACCCGAGCAGGACAGACACAAGAACCGCGAACAACCGCGCCATGGCAATGCTCCGTGTACCAGTACCGGCCCTAAGATTATGCTCTTTTCGCTGTAATTTCAAATGCATGCGCGGGCGAGCGGCGAGCGCTGCACCCCGGGCGTGGCGCACAGCACATCGAGCCGCCCGGTACGGCGCGCGAGCTCGAACATTTTCGCGTCCTGCCAGCGCAGCGCGCGCACCGTGTTCGCGCGCAGCGCGGTGCGCGTATCAGGCGCCAGTGCGTCCCAGTTCCGGAAACCGGCGTCGGCGAGCGCGATCTGCACCTCGGGTTCCCAGGGGCCGAGCAGGGCGGCGTTGCGCAGCGCGGCTTCGAACTCGCGATCGGCTTCGGCCAGGCGGGCCTTGAGCAGCGCGATGTTGGTCCAGGTGTAGGGCGAGCCGGGCCGCCGCCGCGCCGCTTCGCGCTGATAAGCAAGCGCCTGGCGTAGATCCTCCTGTCCGGGGACTTCTCCCGCCTTCTGCGACAACGCGCGCAGTTCGTGGAGTCTTGCAATGTCCTCGAGATAATTCGGCTGGCCGGGATCGAGCGCACGCGCCTCGGTGAGCTTGCCGTGCCCCTGCTTCCATTCGTCCGCGCTGGGAAGGCGGCGCTTCGCTTCCCAGGACCTGGCCAGCATGCGTGCCTCGAAGCCGCGCAGATCGGCAAGGCCGCGCGGCAGCGCGAGCGCGCAAAGCGCCGCAAGCGTTGCCAGTGCACCGGCAGCGATGGCGGCGCGTGCGGCTCCAGGCATCAGCGCATGCCCTTGAAAAAGCCGTCGCTGCTGCCCGGCAGTGGCGGCAGGGCGGGTCCGAGCATCCGGTTCAAGTGCGCCTTCGCCCTTTCGTTGCCCAGGCCCGCGGACTGGCCGATCAGGTCGCGGGCCTTCACCGTATCGCGCGGCACGCCGAGTCCGTCGTCGTAGAGGAGCGCCAGCCGGTAGAGCGCTTCGCCGTTCCCCGCGTCCCCGGCCTTCGCATACCACGAGGCGGCCTGCGCGGAATCGGGCGCGGTGCCGCGGCCTTCCGCGAGCGCGATCGCGAGCTGCAGCTGCGCTTCGCGCTCTCCCTGTTCGGCGGCGCGTCGCAGCCAGCCGACAGCCGGCGCCGCGCCCGCCGGATCGGAAGCAAGCTGCCGCGCGATCCGGTACTGGATCGCGGCGTCGGCAAGCATCTCCTGCGCGGGTGCATGCGACTGGGCCTCGGCTGCGCGCAGCAATTCGATCGCCTCGCGCGCATTCGCGGCGCCTCCGGCGGCGAGCAGCAGGCGCGCTGCCGCGCACTGCGCGTCGGCCAGGCCGGCGCTGGCTGCCGCCCGATAGCGCGCGAGCGCGCTGCCATACTCGCCGGTGCTCGCTTTGCCCTGCTCGAGCAGGCGTCCGAGGCGGTAGTTCGCGGGCGCGAATTTCTTCCGCGCCGCGCGTTCGTATGCCGCGGCTGCCGCGGCGAACTCCGGCGGTGCGCCGGCGGCCGACTCGAGCAGGCTGGCGGCGTTGAAATCGCCTTCGGCGAGGCCCTGCGCGGCCGCCTTGCGGTACCACTCCAGCGCGAGAGCCGGCGCCCGCTCGGTGCCGAGGCCTTGCTCGTGCAGCCAGCCGAGATTCACCTGTGCGCGGGCATGGTCGCGCGCGGCGGCGGTTTCGTACCATTCGCGCGCCCGCGCCGGATCGGCGGCGGTGCCGACGCCATGCTGCAGAAGGAACCCGTAGGTGTTCTGCGCTTCGAGATGGCCGCGCTTCGCGGCACGCTCGACCAGGCGCAGGGCCTGGCCCGGATCCTGCGGCACGCCACGGCCCTCGTAGGCCCGCATGCCGAGGGCGTATTCCGCATCGGCGTCGCGCTTGCGAGCGCGTTCGATCAGCTCTGCGAGCGAGCTGTCCTGCGCCGCTGCCGGGAACATTGCCGCAGCGAGCAGTACCGCAGTTGCCGAGCGGATATTCATGCCGTGCTGAGTATAATCACCCAGCCACGCCATCCGGGGGGAACGCCGTGAAATCCGTATTGATCAGCATTGCCGCCATCTTTACGTTCATTGCCGCGGGCGGTGCCCAGGCACAGCAGAAGTACGAGATGAAACTCGCCTATTTCGTCGGCGACCAGCATGCCATGTCGCAATGGCTGATCAAGTGGTCCGAGCAGCTCGAGAAGGGATCGGCCGGGCGTATCGCGGTCAAGCGATTCCCGAGCGCGCAGATGGGGCCGACGCCGGGCCACTACGATTTCGCGCGCACCGGGCAGGCCGATGCGTCCTGGTTCCTGCACGGTGGCACGCCCGGCCGGTTTCCGCTCACCGAGATCATCAACCTGCCGTTCATGGCCGGGAGTGCCGAGATCGGCACCAAGGTGCTGAACGACGCCGAGTTGCGCGCCAAGTACCTCGACGGCGAGCACAAGGGCGTCAAGCTGCTGCTGCTGTTCACCCACCAGCCCGGCGGCCCGCACACCACCAAGAAGCCGATCCGGTCGCTCGACGATTTCAAGGGCCTGCGGCTGCGCTTCGCCTCCCCCACGGTGCGCGATTTCGTGCAGGCGCTGGGGGCGACGCCGGTCGGCGTGCCGCCCACCGAAATCGCCGAGCAGTTGCAAAAGGGCACCATCGACGGCACCTTCATCGACTACGGCGGCGCCGGCATCGCCTTCAAGCTGGGCGGCACGATCAAGTACTCGACCGAGCTCTATGCCTATGTGACCAGCTTCGGCCTGGCGCTGAACGAGGAGTTCTGGGGCAAGCTGCCGCCCGACCTGAAGAAACTGGTGATCGACACCACCACCGCCAGGGAGAAGGAAATCGGGGAGGCCTGGGACGCGCTCGATGTGCCGGGCAAGAAGGCGTTGACGGACGGAGGCAGCGAGGCGATCCGTTTTTCGCCGGCCGAGAACGCCAAGGTGCGCAGGATCGGCGCGGATCTTGCCGACAAGCACATCAAGGAGATGGACGCCAAGGGTTTGCCCGCGAGCGCGGTGTACGGCTCGATGCGCGCCTTGGCCGAGAAGCACGCCAAGACCTCGAAGAACTTCTGGAACTGATGGTGTGAGGGATTGGCGGGCCGCGGCGGCGACGGCTTGCGGTCGAGTCGCATGCGTCGCGCTTGCGGCGATGATGCTGGTCACCGTTGCCGATGTCGTGCTGCGCGCGGCGAGCAACAGGCCGATCCGGGGCACGCTCGAAATCGTCGAGCTCCTGCTCGCCTGCAGCTTCTTTCTCGCGTTGCCGGCCACGTTCCTGCGCGATGAGCACATCGTCGTCGATGTAGTCGACGGCCTGGCGCCGCGCTGGGTGCCTGTGCTGAGGCGTTTTGCCGCGCTGCTCGGCACGGTTCTCATGGCGACGATGGCCTGGCAAGGCTGGATCGCCGCCAGGGACACGCTGGTGTTCCATGACGTTACGTCCGATCTCGGGTTGCCGCGCATCTGGTACTGGATACCGGTGCTCGCGGGAATGATCGGCGGCTGCATCGCGGCGGCGGTGATGGGACTTGAATTGAAGCGCGGCAAGTGAGCGTCGCCGCGATCGGCATCCTGGGCGTCGTCGGCCTGCTTGCCCTGATCTTCGCGCGCGTGCCGATCGCGCTCGCGCTCGCGGCGAGCGGGTTGGCCGGCTACGCCGCGCTCGATGGCTGGGACAAGGCGTTGAAGATGATCGGCGCGGTGCCGTTCAACCTGGCGAGCGCCTACTCGCTCTCGGTGATCCCGCTGTTCATCCTGATGGGCGCCGTGGCGTCGCGCGCCAACATGGCGCGCGAACTGTTCGACGCATCGAACGCGGTGTTCTCCGGGGTCCGAGGCGCGCTTGCCAGCGCCACGATCGGCGCCTGCGCGGCATTCGGCGCCATCTGCGGCTCGTCGATCGCGACGGCGGCGACCTTTTCCAAGGTGTCGATCCCGGAAATGCGCCGCCATGGCTACGACGAGGGATTCGCGGCCGGCGCGGTCGCTGCCGCGGGCACCCTCGGCATCCTGATCCCGCCATCGGTGATGCTCGCGGTGTACTCGATCGTCGCCGAGCAATCGCTGCCGAGATTGTTCGCCGCGGCGATGGTTCCGGGCATCGTGCTTGCCTTGCTGTACGTCGCTACGGTCTCGGCAGTGGCGCAACTGCGGCCGGACCTGATGCCGAAAGCGCCTTCGATGCCCCTGGTGCAGCGCCTGCGTGCCGCGCGCAGCATGTGGAAGCTGGCGGTGCTGTTTTTCCTGGCGGTGGTGGGAATCTACCTGGGCTGGTTCTCCCCGACCGAGGCGGCCGCCGTAAGTTCCTTCGCCGCCATCGTGATCGCGTTCGCGACCCGCTCGATGGACTGGCGCGGGCTGGTCGAGGCGCTGCTCGAAACCGTCTATTCGACGGCCATGCTGTTCTTCATCGTCGTCGGCGCCTTCGTCTTCGCGCGCTTCATCGTCCTGACGCAGTTCCCGAACCTGCTCGCCGCCTGGGTGCGCGAGGCCGGGCTCGCGCCCGCATGGATCCTGCTCGCGGTGACGCTGCTGTATTTCGTCCTGGGGACGTTTCTCGACGAAGTCAGCACCATCCTCGTGACCGTCCCGGTGACGCTGCCGCTGATCACGGGCATCGGCTTCGACGGCATCTGGTTCGGCATTTTCGTCACCGTCATGTGTACCATCGGCCTCATCAGCCCGCCGACAGGCATGACGGTGTTCGTGATCCAGGCGCAGAACCCGGAAATCCCGGTGGCGCGCATCTACCTCGGCACGCTGCCCTTCCTGGCCGCCGATTTCGTGCTTGTCGGCCTGCTGATCACCTTGCCACAATTGGTCTCCTGGTTGCCTGGAGTGCTCAAGATATGAAGGAAATCCCGTGAAGGAGATACTGATAGCCGGCGGCGGGATCGGCGGGCTGGCGGCGGCGCTGGCGCTGGCGCAGAAGGGCCGCAAAGTACGCGTGCTGGAAAAGGCGGCCGAGTTCGGCGAGATCGGCTACGGCATCCAGATGGGGCCGAATGTCGCGCGCATGCTGGACCGGCTCGGGGTGCTGAAGGCGCTCGAGCCCGCGTCGGTCTTCCCGGAGGCGTTGATCCTGGTCGACGCCCTCACCAACGAGGAACTCAGCCGCATCTCGCTCGGCAAGGCTTTCGTCGCGCGCTACAAATTCCGCTACTTCGTGATCCATCGGCGCGACCTGCACGGCGGCTTGCTCGATGCGTGCAAGCAGCGGGAGGAAATTGCTCTGCTGTCGTCATCCGGGGTCAAGAGCTTCGCGCAGCACGGCGATGGCGTGAAAGTCACCTGCGAGAACGGCGTGGTGCATGAAGGCTGCGCGCTGATCGGCGCCGACGGCCTCTGGTCGCCGACCCGCCAGGCCGTGGTCGCCGACGGCGCGCCGCGCATGGCCGGGCACTACGTCTACCGCGGCGTGGTGCCGGATGCGCAAATCGTCGACCGGAGCAGGATCGGCGCCATGACGATCTGGTGCGGGCCCGACCTGCACATGGTCCAGTACCGGCTGCAGGGCGGGGCGGTGATGAACAATGTCGCGACGATCGCCAGCCGGCGTTTCCGCAAAGGCGAAGCTAACGCCGGCGCGCCGGACGAACTGGAGGAGATCTTCTCCCACACGCATCCCGGGGTGCGCGACAACCTGCGCTACGTATCGCGCGAGCGCAACTGGGTGCTGCACGACCGCGAACCGGCGACCAACTGGACCGACGGCAGGGTCACGCTGCTCGGCGACGCGGCCCACCCCACGCTGCAATACCTCGCGCAGGGGGCGCAGATGGCGATCGAGGACGGGGTGGTGCTGGCCGAGAAGGTGGCCGCGGCGGGCGAAGACTACGACCGCGCGTTCCTCGCCTACCAGCGCGAGCGCATGAACCGTACCGCGCGGGTGGTGCTGTCGTCGCGGTTCTTCGGCGAATACATCCACGTCGATGGCGGCGCGCGCGAGCTGAGGAACGAGCTTGTGCGCGGACGGGACGCCGACAATCCCTGGGAAGTGGACTGGCTTTATCGCGGCATCGAGGTAGACCGCAAGCTGTAGGAAATCGGGCTCTGACCCCGATTATCCGTATTTTCTTCGGGCATACTATTGCCATGCAACGCGTGCCTGCCGCTCGGTTCGATCCTGTTCTGCAAAAGCGCCTCGAGGAGCTCTGGGGCCAGCCCGTCAACCTCTATCGTGCGCTCGGCAACCATCCGGCGCTGACCGCCGCGTGGACGGAATTCGCCAACGCGATCCGGCACGAGAGCAAGACTCCGCGAGCGCTGCGCGAGCTCATGATCCTGCGCACGGCGCAGATCGCTCGCTCGGAATACGAGTGGGCCCACCACCTGCGCATGGCACGCAACGCACGCGTGAGCGAGTCGAAAATCGCCGCACTGGCCGACTGGCGGGCGTCGAAGGAGTTCGACGCGAAGGAGCGGGCGGCGCTTGCGCTGACGGAGGCGGTCATGGCCTGCGATGTCACCGATGCGGTGCACAGCGAGATGAAGCGGCATTTCAGCGACGCCGAATTCGTCGAACTTTCCTTGACCGCGGGCTTCTACGCGATGGTGTCGCGCATGCTGGACGCGATGCGCGTGGAAATGGACGCGGACGTGCGCGATCACGCGCCGAGGCTATCCTGATCCGATGACTGCCGGCACGCAACGGAGCTACCGCTACTACGACTTCGTCATGGTGGCTTTCGTCACCGTGCTGATCTGCTCCAATTTCATCGGCGCCGCCAAGCAGGCGGTGGTGGACCTGCCGCTGCTCGGGCCGACGCCGTTCGGCGCCGGGGTTCTGTTCTTTCCCATCTCGTACATCTTCGGCGACATCCTCACGGAGGTGTACGGCTACGGGCGCGACCGCCGCGTGGTCTGGGCGGGGTTCGCCGCGCTCGCCTTCGCGTCGTTCATGGCGTGGGTCGTGGTGAACCTGCCGCCAGGGCCTTCCGGCTACATGAAGAGCTACCAGCCGGCGCTCGAGGCCGTGTTCGGCAACGCCTGGCGCATTGCCCTGGGGTCCATGATCGCGTTCTGGTGCGGCAGCTTCGTCAACAGCTACGTGCTGGCGAAGATGAAGATCTGGACCGCGGGCAAATGGCTCTGGACGCGCACCATCGGCTCGACGATGGTCGGAGAGCTCGTCGATTCATCGTTGTTCTACTTCATCGCGTTCTACGGGATCTGGGAAACGAGCGACGTCATCAAGGTCGCGATGGTGCAGTACGTGCTGAAAACCGGCTGGGAGGTGGTGATGACGCCGGTCACCTACCGCGTGGTCGCGTTCCTGAAGCGCGCCGAGAACGAGGATTACTACGACCGCAACACGAATTTCACGCCGTTCAGCGTGAAGGTCTGAGGAGGCTGGGCCCCAGTCCGTCCGGTGTCGCCTCGTTTGCCGACAAGACTGGCATGAACGCGCTGGGCTTCGTTCAACGGCAGATCGCGCACATCCGCAGGGGCGGGAAAGCCGTCTTGGCCAGAAAGGCGGGGAAGGCGTTCAGGCTCCTGCTGTCGCTGCCTTTCTATGTTCTCGCAGTACCGGCGGCCCTCGTGATCCGCGCGGTGCGGCCCTGGATACTCATCCGCCTTGGGAGCATGCCGGTTGGCAGCATCGGGCACTTCGCCGGTGACACGGAGCTATACCTGTGCGAGCGCGACGCAGGCATAAATCAGCCCTCGCAGCGCCATGTCGATCTTTTCTTCATGCACAACCTTGTCTGCAACCAACAGCTGGCGAAGATGTGGCAACGGGTGTTGCGCGTCTGGCCGAACTGGATTCTGGCTCCGCTTTACCACGTCGATCGGCTGATGCCCGGAGCGGCGATTCCCAATTGCTGCATCACGACCGAGGAGGACCGGGACGCGTACAACCTTCTGGACCGGTTCCCGCCGCACCTTGAATTCACGCCCGAGGAGGAAGCGCGGGGCGAAGCCGGATTGCGGGCGATGGGTATCGCGCAGGGCAGCCGGTTTGTCTGCCTGCATGTCCGGGACAACGCCTGGAATGCCTACTGCGAAGGCGTCGACATCTGGTCGAGCGAAGTAAGCTATCGCGACAGCGACGTGCAAGACTACATTCTCGCGGCCGAGACCCTGGCGGATCGCGGATATGTCGTAATTCGCATGGGGGCGGTCGTCCGCGAAGCGATGAAGACCGCGCACCCCGGGGTGATTGACTACGCCACCAACGGGATGCGGAGCGATTTCATGGATATCTATCTTGGGGCGAAGTGCGAGTTCTGCATTGCGGTCGGCTCCGGCTTCGACGGCGTGCCGATGATCTTCCGCCGTCCGATCGCATTCGTGAATTTCGTGGCGCTCGGGGAATTGCTGACCAGCAGCGCGCGATTCCTCAGCATCACGAAGCATCATCGACTGGCGGCCGAAGACAGAAATCTTTCGCTGGATGAAATCTTTTCCCGCGGCGCGGGGTTCCTTTATGAAAGCGAAGATTACGCGGCGGCGGGCATCCGCCTGGTCGAGAATTCGCCCGAGGAGATCCGCGACCTGGCGGTGGAAATGGCGGAGCGGCTTCAGGACGACTGGCGGCCGCAGGAAGGCGACGAGGCGTTGCAGGAGCGTTTCTGGAAAATCTTCATGAAATACGCGCCCGGCATCGAGCGAGGACGGCCTTGGCATGGCGAGATCCGGGCCCGCTTCGGCGCGGTGTTCCTGCGAGCCAATCTGGCCTGGCTCGATCATTGATCGCAACATCATGAGCGCGTCCGGCTTCCTGCGACGCCAAATCACGCACATCCGCTGGGGCGGCGGCCGGGTCTTTGTCAGAAAAGCGGGCAAGGCATTGAGGCTTGCCCTTTCCTTGCCTTTCTATATCGTGGCGGTACCCGCCGTCGTCGCGATTCGGCTGGTTCGGCCGTGGTTGCTCGTGCGGATGAGCGCCCTGAAGAATGGCTCGCTGGGCCATCTCGCGGGCGATACCGAGCTTTACCTGTGCGAGCGCGATGCCGGCGTCAATCAACCCGGGCGGAGCCACGCGGATCTGCTCTACATTCCGGAGTCGCCCTGCAATCTGCAACTGGCCGCCATGTGGCGGCGGGTGCTGCGAATCTGGCCGAGCTGGGTCCTGACCCCGATCCACCAGGTCGATCTACTGATCCCCGGCAACCGGATTCCAGGATGTGCCGACAACACCCAGACGGACCAGGACGTCCACAACCTGCTGGACCGGATTCCGCCGCACCTGCATTTCACGCCGGCGGAGGAGGCCCGCGGCGCAGCCGGAATGCGGCGAATGGGCATTCCGCCGGGCAAGCGGTTCGTCTGCCTGAACGTCCGTGACAACGCATGGAACGCCTATGCCGACGCCGACGACGCTGCGTCATACGACAAGGACGAAAGCTCGCGCAATACGGATATTCAGAACTACGTTCTGGCGGCCGAGGCGCTGGCTGATCGAGGTTACGTGGTCGTTCGCATGGGTGCGATCGTGCGCGAGGCGATCAGGTCCGGCCATCCCGGGGTGATCGACTACGCCACTAACGGAATGCGAAGCGACTTCATGGACATCTACCTTGGCGCGAAGTGCGAATTCTGCGTTTCGGTGGGGTCCGGATTCGCCGCCGTGCCGACGATATTCCGCCGCCCGATCGCCTACGTGAACTATGTGCCGCTCGCGGGTCTGGTGACCGGCAGCGCGCAAGTCCTCAGCATCACCCAGCATTTCCGTCTGCAAGCCGAAGAGCGGGAGCTGACTCTGGCGGAAATCATTGCCAGCGGCGCCTGGCTCATCGAATCAAGGTCCGACGAGCAAGCCAGCGGCGTCCGGCTGGTCGAAAACTCTCCCGAAGAAATCCGCGACCTGGCCCTGGAAATGGCGCAGCGCCTGGAGGGCACCTGGCGGCCGCGCGAAGGAGATGAAATACTTCAACGCCGCTTTTCCGAGATTTTCCGAAGCACCCCCCCCGAGCCAAGCCAGGCGCATCATTGGCGTGGCGAGCTGCGTTCCCGCTTCGGCGCGGCGTTCCTGCGCGACAATCGCGCCTGGCTCAAGTGATCGCGAACCGTTCGGTCAGTCGGGCGGCCTTCCCTGAAGAAGGCGCCTCCATCCCAGCTGGCGCACGCCCTTCGCGATCGCCTTGGCAAGCTGCGCCATTGCCCGGAATCTCGCCCATCGGGACGCGCCCGATTCGCTGATGAGATTGCGCAGTTCGTCGATCATCGGAAACTGCGCGTAGACCTTGGCTGTCCTCACAAGGCATTCGGACTCGCTCCAGCCGCGCGCGGGCGCCAGGTATTGGCTGCTGGAACGGGCAACGACATCCAGCACGGCACGCGCCCGGTGCCGCCACGTATGGCGCGCCAGGAACGCTCGGTGACCCGCCGCGGCAATGCTTTGCCGCGTCTTGTCATCCTTCAGCAGTTCGCGAATCACGCGAATCGCGTCATCGTCGTCCCCATAGGTCAGGCATTCGCGGTCCGGAGCGAAGAGTTCGTCGAGTCCGGCTGCACCCCGCTGGGTCACCAACAATGCGCCCGCCGCGGTCGCCTCGAAGACGCGCAGGTTGACTTCGCCTTCTCTTGCCTTGTTGACAACAATCTTGGCGCGGCAATAAATGTCCGCGAGCTCCTGAAGGCTGCATTCGCGGCGGAAGTCGTTCATCCTGAACTCCCGCGCCAGCCGCTCGAGCAGGCGCACACGCTCCGGCGCCGGCGTGCCGACGAAGGCCACATCCAGGTCCCGCGAACTGCTCGCCTGCCTGAAGATTTCCGGGGGCGCGGCGAAGGGTAGCCAGTGGACCGACGGGTGAATCGCGGCGAATGTACCGACGTAGTCCTTGTGCGCCACGAATACGTGGTCGAAGAATGGCGCCATCGCGATCCGCCGCGGCAGGTCGTAGACGAAATCGGCAAAAAACGCCGCGGTCGTGCACGAAGCTTTCTCGAGTCCACGCGGGAAAAACGGGAACCATTCCTCGACGAGGAAAAGGAGATCCGCCTGTGCATCGGCTATCTCCACGTCCCGTGCGTAGCCGGCTCGCTGAAGCTTCCACGGTGTTCCCAGGTGCGACACCTCGCCAAAGGCGCGGAACGCGTTCTCCACGTGCTCGACGCTGCAGGTCGGATGGTATGTTCCCGCAATCAGAAAGCGGCTGATCTTTACGCCCTCGGGAGAGACACGCGAAAAACCGGCGCAGCCGGCGCCGGGATTTCCCGGCTTGCGCCCAATGGCCGGTCAAGGGACCCGGCCACCCAATCGACCAGGCACGGGGCCTGCATTTTCCGGACCGCGACCAGACGCAATTCGGCTTCGCCGGCCGTGGATGGGAAATCGCTCAACAGGCTGTCGAGGAAAAATCCCGCGAAGCGGTCGCGCCAATAGTCGCCACTGACGAAAGCGGCCGCCTGCCGCCTGCATTGCTCGGCCGCTGCATCGTGGTCGAGGAGCCTGTGGGCAATGCCCAGGAACAGCATCATGTACGGATTGGCCGGATAGGCCCGCTGGGTGGTAGTGATCCAGTCGATGAATTTCTGCGGTCGACCGCCAGGTTTCAGGTTCTTGTTGTTCACATAGTTCGCCAGCAGATTGAAAGTGAACCATATCTCCCTGACCTGGTCTTCCGGCGGCACGACGCCGGGCGGCAGCCGGAATACTTCGAGGTTGCGCAGCACGCCGGATCTGACCTCCATCTGACCGCTCGAACTGCTGCGGGATGGAATGAAATTCCGGCTGGTCGCGCCACCGGAGCGCATCTGGTCATCAAAATATTCCCCGGCGTCCGTAAAGGCGGAAGCCCCGCGTATCGCCTGGCATATCGTCATGGCCGCCCAGTCGAGTTCGACTTCAAGCGCAAACCGGAGCGAATCCACCATCTGCGCGAAGGTCTCGCCCGGCAGCCCGATGATGAAATTGCCACCGACAAACATGTGCGGGAATTTCTTCAGCCGCGCGGAAAAGTCCAGGAACTTCAAGTGCGTGCCGGGTTTCCTGATCTTGCGAAGCATTTCGGGATTTCCGGTCTCGATTCCGACCTTGAAGCCGACGCAACCGCTATCGCGCATCAGTGCCATCAATTCATCGTCGATCGACGCCGCAATCAGGCCATTGTTGGCCGACCAGTGAATGTTCCAGTCTCTTGCGACAATCCGGCGCAGGAGCTCCTTTACGTCGCGGCGGTGGAACAGCAGATCGTCGTCCAGCCATTCGAAATGGCGCACGCCCTGCGTTTCATAGAGATATTCCATCTCGGCAAGTACGTCCGCGACGGAGCGCGATCGTACGCCCCTGCCCATGAAATCGCGAACCGCGCAGAAGGTGCACTCCGCGCGGCATCCGCGCGCGAACTGGATTGCCGCGAACGGCACGGGGGGCACGTCGACGCTGCGGCTGAAGGGGTTCAGCGATCCGTACCGGCAATAGTCGCTGATCGGGACGAGCGCGTAGCTGTCGATGATGCTGCCCTGCACCAGCACCTCGTCGCGCCTGCCCTCGGTCTCGACTTCGACGTCGCCGTCCTTGAAATGTATGCCCGGTGTCGGTGGCGAGCCCGTGCCATCGGGGAGCAGATGGTCGAGCAGGAAATTGAGCTTGTTTTCGCCTTCCCCGCGTACGGCGAAGTGGCCGAGGTCGTCCGCGATCAGCCGCTTCCATTCGTAGGTCGAGATGACGCCGCCTGTAATGCAGATCGACTCGCCGTGCCGCCGCACGCGACGGAGTGTCTCGAGCAGCGCTGCGATGCCGGAGTCGAACAGGCACGACACGCCGACAATCGCCGGCTTGTATTCGGCAAGGACGTCCTCGAGGATCCGGGCCCAGTCGCGGTGATCGAAAGCTGGATCCTCGAATACCCGCTTGAGCAACTCGTAGTTCAAATCGAGGATCCGCACCTCCAGGCCGCGGTGCTTGATCGCCTCGTACAGGTACTGGAGTCCGGTGGGAGGGAATGCGTAGTAGGCGCGCCGGAGCGCGGTGTCGCGACTGAACGAGCCAAGGATGACCTGGGGGAGCTGCACGAACAGGATGCGCCCTTTCCGCTCGTCGATCGGATGCTGCTCGCGCAGGCGACGGCAATACTTTGCCAGCCGGCGATTATCCGGCGCGCTTGGCATCACGGCAGTCTGCGGTTGAGTTCCGGTCGGCATGGGGTAGGTCGCGTCAATTGCTCCATCGCGCGGCGAGGTCGCGAAAGCATTGGCAAAAGGTGTCGATGAAATAGTCGGCCTGCTCCCTGGTCAAGGTGTAGGCGCAGTTGACGGACAGGCGATGCCATTTTGCGTCTACCAGAACATCGAATTTCTCCTCCATGGTCGACGCTATGGCAGCGCCAAAATCCGCCTTCCTGGGGCAGTCGTATTCGAATGAAAACGCCAGGCCTCGCCCGCGTACGTCACGATGATAGGGGTGAGACCCAAGTTCGGTCGTCAGCCGTTCGCGCAAATACGCCCCCATGCTCTCTATGTGCGCCAGCATTCCGGGGCGGTGCACGATCCTCTGCACCGCCAGTGCCGCCGCCGCCCCCAGGGAATACCCCTGGTGCGTGTGACCGTGTTGTACCCGCCCCTGGCCTGCCGCAATTGCCTTGTAGAACCTGCCGGACGTGACCACGGCGCTCAAGGGCGCGTAGCCTGCCGCCAGGGTTTTCCCGAGCACCACGAAATCCGGCGATATCCCGTCCCACGAGCAGCAGTAAATCTTGCCGCTGCGGCCAAGGCCGACGTAGACCTCGTCAAGGATCAGGTGTACGTCATGCCGGTCGCAAATGTCGCGGACATAGCGCCAGTACTTGGGGGCTGGCGGGACATCCCCGATCAAGGCTCCCAGCTGCGTTTCCGCAATGAAGGCCGAGACGTTCTCAGGGCCCAGTTCGAGGATCTTCTCCTCGAGCTCCCCCGCGCTCCGCCGGGCATAGTCGTCGATGCTTTCGTCCGCTCTCCTGAAATAGAGCGGATGGTGGACGGGAATCCGGGCGCGCCGCGCGGGGAACAGCGGCTCGTAAAAATCCAGGATGTCTCGCTCGGACACGGACATCGCCTGCAATGTCGCGCCGTGATAGGACTGGTCGCGTGAAATGATCCACGACTTGCCCTTCCTGCCCTGATCCCAGTGGACCTGATAGCTGAGTTTCATCGCCGCCTCGGCCGCCTCGCTGCCCCCGTTCCCGGCGAAGTAGACCAGGTCGAGTCCGGGTGGCGCCTGCGAGACCAGAATTTCCGCCAGGTCGTCATGGGTCCGGTTGCGCCACATGTCATAGTCGAGATGCGTGAAGCGACCCATCTGCTCGCGCATTGCCGCCAGCACTTCCGGATGGGAAAAGCCGACCACGGCGTGATGCGACCAGCCGCCGGTCATGTCGAGCACGCGTCGGCCGTCCTCGCGAAAGATATACAGGCCTTCAGCGCGGACCGCGTAAGGCCGCGGTGGCCGGTTGGGAAATTTGAGCATCAGGCGTTGCACGGCGCCGTCGCTTCTACTTTCGCCGGCGCTGGATACGCATCGATTCCCTGCGCATGATCATTTCAGCCGATCGAGAAACAATCTCAACTCCTCGCCGCCATGGGGGGCCCACGGTGGCAGCTCACACTCCGCTTTGACGAAGGGGCCTTTCGTCGTTTCATGAACCACGACGAACTCGGACAGCGGAACGACCGCGTGCCAGACCGGCGTGGCCTGCCGATAGATGAAGTCGCGGCCGCTCCCGATGGGACCAAGATGGAATCGGCGAACGATGCTCCCGCCATCGTCGAAAACCACGACGAGTATCTCGCCTTCAATGACATGGAATGATTCGCTCTTGCCCGGATGGCGGTGCGGCGGGACAAGCGTGTCCCCGCACAGCGCTATCAGCATTTCGTGGACCGCATCATTGTCGCCGTGATGGAGGTTGAGCCGCGCCCTGCGAAGCGGCTCCAGGCGCGCACTGGCTTTCAGGCGATCGATCCAGTCCTTGCCCACGCCCAGGACCATTTCCTGATGCCGGAATACCGCAGCCATCAGTTTCCGGGCCGCTTCTGCCGGGAAAACATCAGGTGACGGGTCCCGTCAGTGCGGCAGTCTTCCGGCAGGTTGCGCATGTCGTAAAACTGGCGTTGTCCCCGGGTCATTGGCACGAATGGCAGGTCGAGGCAAAGCACAAATCCCGCCGTTGCAAACGCCGCGAGCATATCGGGTTTCGACTGAAACCGGAACGGATGCCTGTTGCCGTAGTAGTCCGCGAGCGTCACAAACGTTGACTTCGTTCCCGTCATCGCGTCCGAAACGAGGATGTAGTCGGGTGACTTCTCCGCCACGGTGCGCAACAGTCCGGCGATATCGTCCACGTACTGCAGGACGCTTCCGAAATGAACCAGATCGTAGGTGGGCTCGAGATCGGTCATCCGGTGGTGGAAGGCGAGTCCGGGCTCGTTTCCCAGGTGTGTCCGGCCGAGCGCGCAGAGGGCCTCGTTGTCGAATATGTGGTAACTCAGTCTTGCCGGAGAAGCGAGGGCTTCCTTGACGGACAGGTAGGAAACGCCCGGGCCACCGCCAAAGTCCAGGATCGACAGGCGGCCACGGTCCGCAATGAGACTTGCGGCAATCGGCGCCAGCACGTACTCGCCAGGCTGGGGCGGTCCGGCAATCGCGGCCAGGAGTCTTTCCCGGGCCTTCTCCAGATAGAGGTCCGAGCCGAAAAAGGCCAGCGATCCACCCGCCTCCCTGAAGCTATCAAAGACGCCGCTGAAAATTTGGAAAGGCATATTGACGCCCGTGATCTTGCTGCGGCTGGATACTGTGCTTCGCAGGACCGGCCCGGCTCCGGTCGAGGAATCGCATCGGTGCCAGCCCTGGACGATGCCTATTATGCCTCGCCGCGTGCACACGCTCGTCCAGCACGAACATGCACTGAGATATCCTTCCCGCGTGAACAGCGCTTCGATCGACGGGCATCCCGCGTCTCATATGACCGTGAAATGAGCCCGCGCCCGCGCGTCATCCTTGGAGTCGGGGGAACGCTAGGTCACGACGCCAATACCGCGTTGCTCGTCGACGGCCGCCTGGTCGCCGCAAGCGAGCAGGAACGGTTTTCGCGGAAGAAGCACGATTCCGCGTTTCCCGAAGCAGCCATACTCGATTGCCTGGCCACGGCAGGATGCGGCCGGAACGACGTGGACGCGTGCGTCTTCGCGGACAAGCCATTTCAGTCCGAAGTCTCCCGGCTCTTGGGAAAACCGTCGAATTGGCTGACGTGGCAGCTGGGCAAGGCGGTCGGCGAGAAGAATTTTGGATACCTCGTTGACGCGCGCAAGCTGCTTCCGCGGGCGGAGTTTCACTATGCCTGGCATCACCTGGCGCACGCCTCGCTTGCGTTTGCCACGTCCCCCTACGAGCGCGCGGCATTCCTGTGCGTGGACGGGCAAGGCGACGACGTAAACGCGACGATCGGAATTGCCGATTCCCGGCATACGGAAATTTCCCATGAACTCGCCTATGGCGGCGGCATCGGGACCCTGTATGCGAAAGTGACGGATTTTCTGGGATTCAGCAGTTTTGGTTCCGAGTACAAGGTGATGGGCCTCGCGCCTTTCGGGAATCCGACCTACCTCGGGAAACTGCGTTCGTTTGCATGGTCCGATTGCAACGGGGCGCTGCGCCTCCACCCCAATCCAGGCGCTCCGGGCATAAGCACGCTTGATCTGCTTTCCAGGCATCTCGGTCTGCCAGCGCGGCAGAAGGGAGGTGCGCTCGGCGACGAATACGTCGACCTCGCCGCCTCCATGCAGGCGCTGTTCGAGGAGCAGATCTCCAGGATGGCGGATTTCGCGAAACGCGTGACTGGCGAGCGATTTCTGTTGTTCTGCGGCGGTTGCGCGCAGAATTGCGTCGCCGCCGGGAAGCTGCGGGATTCGGGCCAATTCGACGGCGTGTTCACCTCGCCCGCGGCCAGTGATGCCGGAACCGGGCTGGGAGCCGCCATTCTTTATCGACAGCGGATAGGCCCGCCCGGCGACGGGAAGATCGATACCGCCGGATTCCATTTGGGGTGCGTCCCAGGCGATCCCCCGGCCGAGGCTCTCGATTTCAAGGTGCCGCACGCCGGCGATATATTCGAAGCGGCTGCGCAACTGCTGGCCCAAGGCAAGGTGCTCGGGTGGGTGCGCGGAAAAATGGAGTTGGGAGCGCGAGCCCTCGGCGCCCGCTCCATTCTTGCCGACGCTCGCGTCGCCAACATGCAGTCGATGCTGAATGGCAAGGTCAAATTCCGGGAGTCTTTTCGTCCGTTCGCACCGGCTATCCTGGCGGAGGAATGCGGCGAATGGTTCGATTCGTCGGAGCAATCCGACTTCATGCAGTACACGGCGCATCTGAAGCCGGAGCACCGCCGCGCAGTTCCGCCCGGCTTGCGGGAATGGCGCGAACGACTCGCATTTCCCCGCTGCGAATTTTCAAGCGTAGTCCATGTCGACTACTCTGCCAGGCTGCAAACGGTACGCCGGGACCTGCACCCGGATTTTCACCGTCTCATCACGGAATTCAGGAAGCTCACCGGATTTCCCATGATCATCAATACGAGCATGAACGTAAGCGGGGAGCCGATCGTCCGGACCGCGAGGGAAGCCTGGGACTGCTTTCGCCACACGGAGATGGACTACCTCGCCATCGACGATATTCTGTTGCGAAACCCGAACGACACGACTTATGAGGAAAAGCTCGCATGGCGCAGGCGATTCGAAGAATACTCCTGAAGATGCTCTTCTTGCTGGCCGGTCTGTTCACAACTCCAGCTCCGGCCGGATGGCGACGCTCGCGAAAGCGCAATGACCTTGGTGCGATGTGATTTCGCGCCCTACGCCTGCATGGTGACGATGCACCTGCCCGCCACCCGGCCGCGGCGGAGATCGTCGATGGCGTCGTTGATACGTTCGAGCGGATAGCGCCGGCTGGTGAGGCCATCGAACGACAACTTGCCGGCCTCGCTCAGCTTGATCAGCTTCGGGATATCGATATCCGGCTTGCAGCCGCCACCTTCGGAGCCCGTGAGCAGCTTGCGGAAGTGCAGCGGCAGCGTGTAGAAACTCGGGTGGCGCGCGCCCTTGTCGGGAACGCCGACAAGTATCACGCGGCCCGCCGGGCCCGTGATGCGATATGCAAGTTCGATCACATCGGCGACGCCGGTTGTCTCGATCGCCACGTCGGCTTCGCCGGTGACTTTCCGCAGCTCGTTCTCGACCTCGCTGGTGCTCGCGTTGATGGTATGGGTAGCGCCGAGCTTGCGCGCCAGCGCCAGCTTGTGATCGTGCAGGTCGACGGCGACGATGGGGTGCGCGGCGACCATCCCGGCGAGCTGCACGAGGCTCAGTCCCACGCCGCCCGCCCCGAATACGACTATGGATTCCCCGATTCCGAGTCGCGCGTCGTTGTTCAGGACTCCCATGGCGGTAGTCATGGCGCAGCCGAAAATTGCACCGACCTCCGGGTCGAAACCGACGGGGATCCTTGTCAGCCGGTTTTCAGAAACGACGGAAGCTTCGCTGAACGTAGTGACCCAGCCGGAATTGATTTTGCCGAATCGCGGCGAATGGTAGGCCGCTGTCGGCGCATGGATGCCGTCCGCCTTGCGCCAGTGGCATACGACGCGGTCACCCGGCTTGACCCGCGTTACTCCTTCTCCGATCTCAAGCACCGTTGCCGTCGCCTCATGACCCAGAAGATGTGGAAGAAACCTGTCGGGCCCCTTTACGGCGTCGATTTCGTTGATTTGCGCGCCGCACACGCCGCTGCAGATGATCTTGACGAGTACCTGCCCGAAGCGCAGGTGTTCCGACTCTATTTCGTCGACGACGAGCGGTTTCCTGCTTTCGACCAATATCGCGGCTTTGAATTTCACGCTAGAACCTCATGTCAGGCGTTGCGCTATTCGAAGTAGATGAACTCGTAGTCCCCGTTGTAGCCGAAATGGCGGTACAGCCAGACCCATTCCTCCGCATCGAAGAATGATTCGGCCGTGAGCGCCCAGCACTGGAGATTGAACAGCTCCTGCTCATTGCGGTAGCTCTCGAGCATTACGTAGCCTTGCCTGCCCACGCGCTCTACCTCGGCGAGCGCCGATTTCAGCTCGAATATGCGCAGGTTGTGCAGGCAGCCCAGCGAGATGACGAGGTCAAACTCCTTGTCCTCGAACGGATACCTGTCCTGTGCGCGCTGCTTGAACAAGGTGCCCTTGAACCCGGGGGGCCGTCCGGCCAGGCCGTGGTCCGACACGTCGAAGCCCGTGAGCTGCAAGTCCGGGATGAGCAATTGCAATTCATGGAGCAGGAATCCCTTTCCGCAGCCCACATCGAGCACCTTCATTCCGGGCCGCAGGCCGTAGGCGTCGATGAGTCCCTGCGCGACCGGCTTCCAGCGCCCGGGCAGGTATTTGTAACCGCCATACCCGAATCGCCGGTCGCCGTCCCAGTATTCCGCGCCGTATCCCTTTGCCGTGCGCATGCAATGCACCTTCTGGTCCATCATGCGCGCGACATAGTCGCGCCTGGTGGACCGGTGCAGCGGCGTAACGAGATTCAATAGCCTTCCCAATGCCGGTTTCCTTTTTACAGGAGCCTTCGCACCGCCGCCCCGACGCCGGGGACGTCGAGCCCGTACTTGCGCATGATTTCCGCCTGGGAGCCCAACTCGTCGGTGAACACGTCGGGAAATCCCAGCCTGGCAAACCGCGTGTGAATGCCGGCCTCCATCAGGATTTCGGCGACGATGCTGCCGAGGCCGCCCATCAGCGTGTGTTCCTCGATCGTGACCACCGCGCGCTTGCCGTGAGCGGCGGCAAGCAGCGCGTCCCGGTCGAAGGGTTTCAGGGTATGGGCGTGCAGGACGGAGGACTGCACGCCCGCAACCGCCAGCGCTGCAGCGGATTCCAGCGCAATCTGAGTGGTAATACCGGTCGATACCAACAGGACGTCGGCGCCCTCCCGCATGACAATGGACTCGCCGATGCGAAACGGCCGCTGATCCGAAGACACGATCGTCTCTCCACCCCTGGCAATGCGCACATAGATTGGTCCGGGCCAGGCGAGGGTTTGAAGCATTGCACGCCTCATTTCGTCCGCATCGCAGGGCGCGATTACCGCCATGTTCGGGATCGCGCGCAGAATCGCGATGTCCTCGTTGGCGATATGCGTCGGTCCGAGCGGCGCATAGACCGTCCCGCCGCCGCTGCCGAGCAGGCGTACCGGCAGGTTGTGGAGCCCGAGGTCAATGATTACCTGATCGTAGCAGCGGCGCGTGAGAAACGTCGCGATCGTATTGATATACGGAATCTTCCCGCTCAACGCCATTCCCGCCGCCATGCCGACGATGTGCGCTTCGTATATGCCCTCCATGAAGAAGCGGTCCGGGAACTCGCGGGCGAACGCCTCGAGATTCTGGCGCTTTATGTCCGAGCCTATGAAAACGACGCGGGAGTCCGCCTTCGCCAGGGCATGCATCGAAAGCAGGCACGCGTTCCTCACGTTTTCCCGCCGATTTCCAGGTACAAGGCAGCCAGATCCGCCGGTGCGATCACCGCCTTGTGGTGCCAGTCCGGGTTCCACTCGGCCGACGGTATGCCCTTGCCCTTCACGGTGTAGCAGACCAGCGCGCTCGGCTTTGCCGCGTCATATGGAAGTGCCTTCAAGGCATGCCTCAGTGCGGATACGTCGTGGCCGTCCGTTTCGCGCACCGCGAAATTGAAGCTGCGCCACTTGTCGGCCAGAGGCTCGAGATCCTGGGTGTCGGCCGCAGGGCCGTAAGACTGCATGCGGTTGTAGTCGACAATCACCGTCAGGTTCGCCAGTTTGTGTTTGCCCGCGCTGAGCGCTGCCTCCCATACGCTGCCCTCGTTCGATTCGCCGTCGCCGACGAGGACGTACGTCCGGGATGACCTCTTGTCCATTCGCGCAGCGAGTGCGCAGCCGACGCCGATCGACAGTCCGTGGCCCAGGGAACCGGTGCTCGCTTCCACCCCGGGGATCTTGCGCGATTCCGGGTGCCCGCCCAGCATCGCTTCGAAATTGCATACGCGATCCAGTTCCTCCCGCGGGAAAAAGCCCTTTTCGGCCAGCATGACATACAGCGCGAGGCACCCGTGCCCCTTGCTGAATACGAAGCGGTCCCTGTCCGGCCAATGCGGATTCGACGGATCCACCCGCAGAATGTCGTCATACAGCACGCGCACGATTTCCATTGCCGAGAGCGCCGCGCCGACGTGGCCCCGGCCGCTCTTTTCGACGATGCGGAGGATCTCGCGGCGATGTGCAATGCCACGTGCGTCCAGCTGGCCGCCGTCCCGCAGCCGCGGATCAGCCTGCGCCGGCAATACGTTCTCCCTTCATGAGGCCCCCGTAGAATTCCCTTACCTTTTCGATCGTGTAGCGCAGCTCCGCATCGCTCAGGTAGGGATGCGCCGGCAGCGTGATCGCGACCCGCGCGTGCTCTTCGGCGACGGGAAAGCTGCCTCGTGCGTATCCAAGGCGCTTCGCGGCAGGCTGCAGGTGCACCGGAACGGGATAGTGCACCTTTGCCTCGATGCCTGCGTCGACCAGGAATTTCATCAGCGCATCGCGATGCCGCACGCGCAGCACGTACAAGTGGAAAACGTGGCGAACTCCCGGCCGACGCGCCGGAACGTCCACGTACTCGGCCATGCCGCGCAAGGCCTCGTCGTAGCTCAGGGCGATCGCAATGCGGCGGTCAGTGATTTCCCGGACCGAGCCGATCAGGCGGTTCCCGACGACGGCCTGAAGCGTATCGAGCCGGGAATTGATGCCGAATACGCTGGCTTCGTCTCGATTCACGAGCCCGTGGTTGCGATACAGGCGGAGTTTTTCGGCGAGTGCGGCCGAACGCGTCACGATCATTCCGCCATCGGCCCAGACATGAAGGTTCTTCAGCGGATGCAGGCTGAATGCCGTCGCGGCGCCCCATGCGCCGACGTACTTTCCGTCGATCGCGCCCATGATCGCCTGGCTTGCATCCTCGATCACGAGCAGGCCGTGCTTGTCCGCGATTTTCATGATGGCCGGCATGTCGGCAACGTTCCCGGTGTAGTGCACGGGCATGATTGCCTTCGTGCGGGGCGAAATGGCTGCTTCGATCCTCTCCGGATCGATGACGTAGCCGTTTTCGCTATCCACGAACACCGGTCTCGCGCCGGTCATGACGATCGCGCCGACCGTCGCAATGAAGGTGTTGGGCGTCGTGATCACCTCGTCGCCGGGACCGACTCCGAGGACTTTCAGCGGCATCGCAATGGCGTCTGTCCCGGAGCCGACTCCAATCGCATGTGGAGCGTCCATCAGCGTGGCGAACCGGCTTTCGAATTCCGTCAAGGGTTTGCCCAGCGTGAAGTCGCCGGTCCGGACGAATGCCCTGATGTCCTCGAGGTACGGGTCGAGATCCGCGAACTGTCGGTCGAGGTAGGAGAAGGGAACCTTCACGAGATGTTCAGTTCCTGCATGCGCCTGATGTTTGAGTACAGCGAGTTGGTCATCGGGTCGACGATCAATTTTCTTTTCCATGCCTCGGCAATCGACAGGATCGCGTCCTCGAGTCCGTACCGCGCCTCGAATCCGAGAACCCTTTTCACCTTGTCCGAATTTACGTGGTAAGACCGGGTATCTCCCGACTGAGTGAATTCCAGTTCGATCGACGGGTTCTTCAGCGTCTCCTTCACCAGCATGGCGATGTCTTCGACTTTCCTGTTCTCAAAGCCGATATTGAACGCTTCGCGGTGGATCTTCTCTGCCGGCGCGGCAAGGAACGTTTCGTAGGCGCGGATCATGTCCTTGATGTTGAGGTTTGGACGCAGTTGCTTTCCGCCGAAGATCCTGATCTTCCGGTTGACCAGGGCATGGATCGTCAGGATGTTGACCGTCAGATCGAGGCGCATCCGCGGCGCATACCCGCACACTGTGGCCGGGCGCAGGATGACCGCGGTCATGTCCCGGAGGCCCGGGTGCGCCAGCATGGCGCGCTCGCAATCGAGCTTGAACCTTGAATAGTCCGTGAGCGGCGCGGGTTGCGCTTCCTCCCGCACGTCGGGCAAATCCTTGACGCCGTAGATGCTGGACGAACTGGCGTAGATGAACCGCTTGACGCCCGCGTCGATCGAGATCTGCAGCAATGCGCCGAACGCGTCGTAGTTGATGGATTTTCCGAGTGCGGGATTGAGTTCAAAACTCGGATCGTTGGAGATGCACGCAAGGTGAATGACCGCATCGCAGCCCGATACTGCGAGTTCGACGAGCGCGCGATCGCGAAGATCGCCCTTCACTTGCTCCAGGCCCGGGTCGTCCCTTACGGCATCGAGTACATTGTCCCCGTAAAGGTAGAGATCGAGTACCTTCACCCGATAGCCGCCGGCAAGCAGGCGCGGCACGAGGGCCGCGCCGACGTATCCGGCGCCGCCGGTCACAAGAACCTTTTCAATTGCGCTCATTCGGAATCAGATCAGACGGTCACTTGAGCAGGGTGGTGATGTACTTGAACAGGCCTACGGGATCGACCGGTTCCCGGTTGCAGACGATTTGCACATCCAGTGCCGCCGCCACGCTGCCGGCGAACGCAGCGATCTGCGCGGACTGGCCGCCCCCCAGGCTCAATCCGGCGAGTGCAAGGAAAGCGTCCCCCGCGCCAACGCGGTCGATGACCCTTGTAGAGAGCGCCGGCACGTGATGGTCGACGCCACGCCTGCGGTCCTTCAACAGAACTCCCTCCGTGCCACGCGTGACCGCGATATAGCCTGACCTGATCCTCCGTCCGATCGTTTCCGCGACCGATTCAATCGGATCGGCGCGCATGTGGGCGGCGAGCCGCAACTCGGGCTCGTTGATCGAAGCGAAGTCGATGCGCGGATAACGGGTGACCACATGGTGGCCGCGATTGCCGCTGTTGAGCTGGGTACTGACGGCGAGGAATCGCGCCTTTTCGCACAAGACATCGACCATCGGTTTGGAGATGAAGCCATTGCCGTAGTCCGGCACGATCACGACGTCGAAGGCCCCCAGGCGCGCTTCCAGCCATTTGCAAACCGCGTCTTCGGTTTTGCCTAGCAGCGGCTCTTCGTTGAACAAGTACACCTCGAACAGCTTGCTCAGGTCGGAATCCACGAACCGACGCTTCGTCACCGTCGGCGCATTGTCGATGTAGAAGAATTCCGGCACGACATTCGGGCCCAGCTTCGAGCGGATGAAATTCTCGTGCGTGGCAGTACTGCCGAGGCCGGTCACCAGCGTGACGTGGCCGGCGAATCCGCCCAGATGGTTGGCAACCGCTATCGCGCCTCCGGCGAACTGTTCCTCGGACTCGAGCTTGACGGCGAGCGCATTGCCCTTTCCGACCTGGCCGAGGACCTTTACATAACAATACTGGTCGATGATCGCATCGCCCACCACCGCGACCTTGAGGCTGGCGAGGCCCTTCACGGCATTGATCACGTCCTGGCTGCCACAGGTCTGCGCGAACGCCCGCAGGTAGTCCCTGGTAGCCGGCGGGAATACACCGAAGTGCTCGTTGAGGAGGCTACTTGAGCTGAACGTTATTTCCTCGGTGTAGAAGATCCGCCCGCCGCAAGCCTCCGTCGCTTCCTGCTCGCGGGCAATGTTGCCAGTCACGTCGTCTGCCGCATTGCGGTAGTCACTGCCCTTGGCATAGACATGCGGCCGCAGGCGGGCAATGGCGCTCATGGCGGCGGGTTCACGGTTGATCACGACGTAATCCACGCAGGCGAGGGCGGCAAGTGTTTCCGCGCGCAGGTCCTCGCGGAACACCGGTCTGCCGGGCCCCTTGCCGACGTGCGCGTCGGCCGTCAGCGTGACTATCAATACGTCACCCTCCAGCCTCGCCCGCTGCAAATGACGGATGTGCCCGGCGTGCATGAGGTCGAAGGTGCCATGGCACAGCACGATGCGTTTGCCCTCGCTCCGCAGGGCCGCGGACTTATTCTCCAGTTCGTCGAGGGACAGAATCTTAGCGTTCGACATCTGTTGGCCCGCGATCCAGCCGCAGCCGGTCCGCGAAGTTCAGTAGCAGGAACTGGTGGCCCAGCTCCACCAGCCCGTAGTCGAAGGAATTCACCCAGATATTTATATCTCCCAGGCTGCGCAGCGGATTGTCGGCCGCGAACCCGGAAAGCGTGATGACTGTGCCGCCGACCTCTCGCACGCTGGCGGCCGCGTTCCTTATGTTCAATGACATTCCAGAACTGCTGATTGCAATCAATACGTCCGCGGGACGCGCGTAGGCGGACAGAATCCGGGCAAAGGCATTCTCGTAACCGAAATCGTTCGCCATACAGGTGAGGAGCGATGATTCATGCAGGGTCATCGCTCGAATTCCTCCCGCATTGACGAAGTCGGTCGCGGCATGGCTCGCGACGGCCGCGCTGCCGCCATTGCCGGCCAGGTACAGGCCGCCACCACGTCCGCGCAACGCTACCAGGATTTCCACGCATTGGCGCGCCGACTTTTCGGCGTCGAGAAGCCCGCCGGACCGGTCCGTGGCCTGGGCCGAGGCGATAGCCGAAGCAAGGTCCGCCGAGCGTGCGGCAAGGGTCACTCCTCTCATGCCGTATTCAGGCATTGGTGCGATCGCCTCCAAGATGTCGAAACCATGATGCCGTCGCCCGTTCTATCGAGTCCGGGTCCCAAAGGGGGGCATCGCGCCAATCATCCAGATGCCGGAGCACCGCCGCGACCCCTTCTTCGAACGACACCGAGGCGCGCCAGCCAAGAAGGCGCTGGATCTTTTTCACATCGGCGAAGGTACAGTCGGCCTCGCCTGGGCGCTTCTCGATGTGTACCACCTCGCCGCCGAGCAATTCCACCAGCCGGTTCACGCTGTAGTGGCCGCCGCTGCCGACGTTCATGGCTTCGCCGGTCAGTTCGGAGCGGGCGGCACGGAGGAACGCATCGGCGACGTCCGTCACATACGTGAAGTCGCGCGTTTGGCTGCCATCTCCGACGACTGTAAAGGGTTTGCCATGAAATTTCTGGGCGAGAAAGACGCCGAATACGGCGCCGTATGCGCCCGCCGCCCTCGAGCGCGGACCGTAGACATTGAACAAGCGAAGGGACAAGGCCGGAATCCGGTAGGTCCGGGCCCAGTGCAGCACCAGTTCTTCCCCCAGGCATTTCGTCAATGCGTAGGGATATTGGGGGTCGTTCGCTGCGGTCTCCGGCGTCGGATACACGTCGGGAATCCCGTAGCCAGATGCGGACGCGGCATAGATGAAACGCCGCACCGGGGCCGCGCGCGCGCATTCGAGGGCGTTCAGGGTCCCCTGCACATTGGTGCTGAAATAAAGATCCGGTTTCTCTATCGAAGGCACGATATCGGCGAGCCCGGCAAGGTGAAATACCCAGTCAATCCCGCGAAAGCACGGCTGCAGCTGGTCACGATTGCGGATATCCACGCGATGAAGGCGGACGCCGGGCATGCCTCGGATGGCCTCAAGGTTCCTCATGCGACCGGTAGACAGGTCGTCGGCAATTGCGACGTCGTGCCCGGCGGCAAGCAGCCGCTCGCATAGATGGCTGCCGATGAATCCTGCACCGCCGGTAACCAAAGCCTTCAAACAATCCCTCTCGATGCCATTGCGATGCTGTCATTATTCACAAAAAAAGCGCGCCGCGGTCTTCCCGTGGCACTCGTGCACCCGGTCCGCCGCCGCACTATCATCCCGTCCGTGCCTATTATCGCTTCAGTCCAGTCCCGTTCTTCCTCGGGAGAAGGGGCGCGGTGATTGATTGCGCCGCGTGCGGCGCGGCCGTCGAGCCGCAGATTTCGCTGGGGCGAATGCCTCTCGCCAACGGATTCCTTCGTTTCGAGGACTTTGGCGCCGAATATTTCTACGACCTGAATGCGGGAATGTGCCGTCTATGCGGACTCGCACAATTGACCGAACTTGTTCCGCCGGAAAAGATGTTTCACGGCGAATACCCGTTCCGGACTTCGGGCTCCGTGCGGATGAGGACTCATTTCCGGGAGCTTGCCCGGACGGTGGCTGCGAAGCACTTGCCTGCGGGAAAGTCCTTCGTAGTCGAAATCGGCAGCAACGACGGCACGCTGCTCGAGAGCTTCGCGGCCGGCGGAACCCGCCACCTCGGCGTGGATCCGAGCGCGAACATGGTCGATGCGGCCGAGCGTGCCGGGGTCCGCAGCCTGCGCCGCTTTTTCGACGAGGCGACGGCGCGCGACATCGTAAGTGCGGAAGGCCAGGCGGACGTAATTCTTGCCGCGAACTGCTTCAGCCATATACGCGACCTGCGCTCGCTCGCGTCTGGCTTGCGGATCCTGCTCAAGCCGGGGGGCGTGCTGATATTCGAGGATCCATACCTGGGAGACATTGTCAGGCAGGGTGCGTACGACCAGATCTATGACGAACACGCCTTCTATTTTTCGGTAATATCGGTTTCCCGCTGGCTCTCGACGCATGGCCTCGAACTCGTAGGAGCGGAGCCGGTGGACGTTCACGGCGGCTCCATGCGCTACATAGCGGCAATTCGAAATCGGCTGCCGCCATCGCCCGCCGTCGCGGCGCATCGCCGCCGGGAAGTGGATGGCGGGCTCGACCAGCCGGCGCTCCTGGCCGGATTTCAGAGGCGCATCGATCAATCGCGGTCCGAGCTGGTTGCATTCCTGAATCGCCTGAAACTTGAAGGTCGGCGGGTTGTAGGGTATGGCGCCACCTCCAAGAGCACCACTGTCCTGAACTACTGTGGTATCGGCCCGGATCATCTGGCATTCATCACCGATACCACGCCGCTCAAGCAGGGCCGGTTTACGCCGGGCACGCATATTCCCGTGGTTCCTCCTGCGGCTTTCAACTCGCCGTTCCCGGATTTCGCGCTCCTGCTTGCGTGGAACCACGCTGCGGAGATCCTTGAAAAGGAAAGCGAATATCGCGATGCGGGAGGGAAGTGGATCACCTACGTGCCCGAGGTTGGAATCCTTTCCACGTAATCCCGTGAAGCGCCGAAAACCGTTGCGGTGCTTCCTGCTCAATTCGGGCGAGCGAGGAACTCGCGGATCGGCCGGAAATCGCGCTCGGCGGTGGTTGCGGGATTGGCGAAGATTTCCGTGCCAAGCACCGCGTCGAGTGAAATCCATCGCAGCCGGCGATATAGCCGCCGCAAGCCACGTTTCAGCAGGCTGTGCTCGGGCATGCCGACGAGGCGCCGAATGGCGGGTACCATTGCAAGCATCGGCAGGGTAATCGTGCTTTCCTGCAGCAGGTCAGAAAGCAGCGCGGGTGCAACGTGCTTTCGATATGCCTCCAGCACGCAATCGCGAGCCTCATCCGGCGGAATCCTGTCGCCGGCCGCCAGCGCTTCGGTCGCGGCTGCAAGGAATTTCGCGAAATCAGCTGACCAGGTCTCCACGAGCATTCGTCCCACCCAGTCGCCGAAACGCCTTTGGTGTTCTCCTCCGCTGCTGCCCGGCGCATTATGCTGGCGTGCGAGTTGCAGGTGCTCGATACGCTTGGTCTTGCCGGCGATCACCGTAAGGTAGTGGATCAGGTATTCCATCAGGAACAGGTCGCTGAACTCCAGCTGCCGGACGATCTGGAACTGCCGGCGCGCCTCCTCGGTGCGCTTGACGTCGTAAAACAGGGGATCCGCGATGCTGATCGGCAAGCCGAGCAACCGCTCGGCGGCCGACTGTGCGTCGCTGGTTCGAATGAGCGATGTCACCTTGCAGTCGACGCGATTCCCGTAAAGGCGGCTGGCTTGCGCATCTCCGGCGCCTGGCACGACCCAGAACAGCGCGCTTCGTCCGCCGCAGGCCGCGTAGTCCGGATTCGCCGCAAGAAAACGGACCGACTGCGCTAGTGAATCAGCCACGAGGAAATCGTCGTTATCCGCCATCACTACATACGGCGTGCGCACCTTTTGGAGCGAATCTTCGATTTTCGCGTAGTACCGGGAATAGCTCGTGTCTTCCGGGTAACGCAGATACTCATAGTCGACGTTGGGAAAGCGCGAGCGCTCGGACAGGAGCGCCGGCACCGAAGGATCCGCTCCGCCGTCGGCGATCATCACCTTGAACGGGAGCCTGATGCGCTCTGCGTAGGCCATCCAGCGGCGAGTGAACTCGCCCCGGTCCTTTAGCGTCAACAGGATGGTTAATTGCGCCTCAGCTGTCATGATCCGGCTCGGATTCCATGGTACGTGAACCCGCCGATCTGCCGGACGTCAGCGGTGCACGCACTGCGACCGTCATCGAGGGATAGGGATCCAGTACAGTGATCCCCCAGTCGGTGTAGCGGCGGCGCAACTCGCTGACGGCCGCGGCAATCGGCGGCCGCCGATAGCGGAGCATCCACCCAACCTCGTCTCTGGCCTTGCTCCCGCCCTCAAGCACAATTACCTGGGTGACCTTCGCTGACCAGCGCTCGAATATCTCGCGGTATCTGTCACCGTCGTTCGACAGGTCGACGTGCAGGTAGTCGACGGTGTCGAATACGTCGGCAACTTCGCCCGCTTCCGCCCGGTGCGCGGCTGACCAGTCTTGCAGTCCGGCCGACCGGATCCGCTCGACCACGTTCGCGTACGGCTCGCTGGTGTACGGGTAGTCCTCGAACAGGTCGAAGCCGTCAATCCGGCCTGCACGGTTGTCGCGCAGCGCGCACGCGACGGCGAGGAGACTGAATCCTTGCAGGACTCCCAGTTCCACGCAGCAGCGAGGCCTCAGGCAGCGTGCCAGTGCATAGAAGAAAGCGCCGTATCCGTGATCGCGGTAGGAAGATCCGGTCCCGCGCAACGTGCCGTCGATCGCGGTCGCCCCTGCGGCATCGCCGGCCTGAATGAAGGGTTCCATCGGTCGCAATGCCGGAGAATTCTCGAGCATCCGGTCGAAGCTCGGGTCCTTCCAGAATGGCGTTCCGGCCGGAAAATCAGGACGACGGAGGTCAAACGAGTCGCGAAGGCCTGCCATTCGGCGTTATCCGGACTGCGGGGCCGTGCGCCCTCCAGCCGCTTCCAGAATCCGGACCGTTTCGCCGATGCCGTGTCGCAGCCGGCCGGAAAATTCGAATCCCAGGGACCTAAATAGACGGCTGGAAACGACGTAGGAAAGCTGGTTCATGATTGGTGAATCCACGAGCCTGACCGCGACATTCGGCAGGTGCACCTTGATCTCCGAAATCACTTCATCGATCGAGGCGTTGAGCGTGGCCACGTTGTAGATGTGGCCGTCGAAGAGTCTGCGGCGCAATATGAAGTTCAGTGCGGCGACGGCGTCCCCTATCTCAAGATAGGGCCGCTGCTGGCCGAGTGCCGTGCGCCATGCCGTGATCGGTTCGCCGTGAACGGCCTGCCAGCAAAACTTGTTGATGGCGGTGTGGAAGCGCATGCCCGGCGAAATTCCGAATACCGTACCCAGGCGAAAGATGGTGAAGCGCAGGCCCGCCTCATGGCCGAGTGACGCCAGCATCCGTTCGGCGCGCAGCTTCGACTCCGCGTACGGACTTTGCGGCCGCAAGTCGGATTCCGGACATTCCTCATCCACCACGCCCTCGCTGACCCCGTAAACGCTGGTGGTCGACGCGAACAGCAGCGGGCAACGCGTCGCAACGCAGGCGCGCGCGACCTTCTCGGTTCCGAGGAAGTTGACGCGCTCCACTTCTTCGCGAATCTTGACGCTTCCCGCAGCGTCCGTCATCGCGGCAAGGTGCACGACCGTGTCCGCGCCTTCGAACACCCGCGGCAGATCTGCGCTCGTCACGTCGATTTCGCGGAAGCGGTACCTGCCGTCGCGCGGCAGATCGTACAGCGAGGCGTACCGCTGCGTGGCAAGGTTGTCCACCAGGTCGATCTCGGCCCCCGGGAATGCGGCCGGCATGTCCCGGATCAGGCGCGAGCCGATATGGCCGAGCGCGCCCGTGATTACGACTCGCATGCGTAGGCGCTCAAGGTGCGGTCGATGCCCTCGCGCAGGCTGGTTTCCGGACGCCATCCAGTGGCGAGGCGGAAGGCCGAGGAGTTGGCAACAAAATTTCTTGTTGCGATTGCCGAGCTTCGCTTGGGCGGGTGGATCCGGCGCAAAGTCGACCGCCTGCCGGTGATGAGTTCTGCGCGCGCCAAGACGAGTTCGAATGCCTGCCGCAGCGTGTGTCCTTGCCCCGATCCGATTACGTAGTGGTTCCCGTTGAGTCGGTGGATCCCCGCCCCCGCTGCCAGAAACGCGCGCGTTGCATCTTCCACGAAGACAAAGTCGCGCATGGCGCGGCCTGCGCCATACAGCGGAAGCGGGTCACCGCGAAGGGCCCGGCGCATCATTTGATTGAGCACACCGCGATCGGCGGTGGCGCTACTAGGGCCAGGGCCGTAGACGTTCGAAAAGCGCAGCACCGTCCCGCGCACGAGGCCTTGCGCCGAGTAATGTTTGAGGCAGGTTTCCGCCATCAGCTTGTGCATGTCGTAAATGGTCGCGGGCAGGTCCGGTTGACGCTCGTCCACCGGCAGGCGCCGGGCGAACCCCGATTCGGTCACGGTGCCCGCGAATACGATGTCGGGCGCCGTGTCGCATCGCTGCGAGCATTCGAGCAGGCGCAACATAGGCAATACGTTGGCCTCGAGGTCGGCTGCCGGGTTGCATGCCGCCAGCGATTCACTGGTCTGGGCCGCCAGGTGGAATACGATGTCGATGTTCTTGAGCGCGCGCGCCCAGGCACGATGGCTTCGCAGGTCCCCTACCACATCTCGCACTGATGCAGTCCTTGGTCCGCTAGGGAGGCGCACGCGCCTGCGCAACAGCCGGACAATGGTGCAATCGAGGGAGAGGAGGGCACCGACGAGGTTGGCACCGAGAAAGCCGCTGCCGCCCGTTACGAGGACGCGCTTCCCACGATAGAAGCGATTGTGCGAAGACGCGGTTCGAACGAGATGGATTTCGGATCCTGTCTGGTCAGCGTACCCAAGCACGCGGTTCACGACGGTTCACCCAGGCAGTGCCGGGCGAACAAATTGCCGCGCACATTCTATCAGTACGGAATTTCTCAGCCGTGTCTGTCTGGAAACGTGAATTCGACGGGAAGCTCATTCATGAACCAACGCTTGCGGTCGGCGAGAAAGTTGAAGTAGAGGATGTGCCAGATTGCCGCGACCCCATCGCGCCAAGTTATTTTCTTGCCTTCGGCTCGCCGTCGCGGAGAGTAGGAGATAGGCAGTTCCGAGAATCGCAACCTGAGCCGCGCCAGTTTGGCCGTGACCTCCGGGTCGAATCCGAATCGCTGCGACTCCAGGTTGATATTCTGGATGATCTCGGCGCGGAAAAACTTGTAGCACGTCGCCATATCCGACAGGGCGGTTCCGCTGGCGAGGTTGCTCAAGGCGGTCAATGCGCGATTTGCAAGGTAGTGAATGTTTCGGGGGGGCTGGGCGGCGCGCCGGGCAAACCTGGAGCCGTATACGACATCGGCGCGATCCGCGATGATCGGTTCGACGAGGCGAGCGATGTCGTCGAAGCAGCACTCGAAATCGGCATCCTGGATGCCGATGATGGAGCCCGTGGCGCGCTGAATTCCCGCCGCGACCGCCGCACCCTTTCCGCGATTGGTGCGTAGCTCAATGATCTGGACCAGGGATCCGAATGGAAACCGCCGCACTATTTCGCCGGACGCATCGGTGGAGCCGTCAACGACGACGACAAGTTCGCTGGGCAGGGGAAGCCTGATCCGGTCGATCTCTTCCAGGAATTCCCGGAGATGCGTCGCCTCGTTGAATACGGGAATGATGAGGCTGATCCTGCCAAGACGTGCCTCATGTCCGGGGCGCAGGCCCGTCACGCGCACTCAACGTGCATTCGCGCTTCGGCCACACGCGCGAGACACATGGTCTATCGATATCAGCGCGTACGCAATCACGGCCGGGAAGGCGGAAAAAAACATCCGGCCGAAATTTCCGGAAAGCAGGGCGTATCCAAGTCCGATCGGGATGGTTGCCAGAACAATATGGGGAATGACGAAGTATCGATGCCTTGCGTTCAGAATTGCGCCGAACACGGCGAGGAGCAGAAGGAGCGAAAATCCGCTTTGCATGTCGTGTGCACCGCGAAGCGTAAGCAGGTCGAGGACGTTATACGGGACGTAAGCGAGATGTTCAAGAATGGTCTGGAAGAGGCTCGACCCATCCGAAGGGTGCAGGCTATCGACCACCCGGCCGCTGGCGACGTAGGCGACGATGGAAGCGACCAACGCCGCCCAAAATGCGCGCGACTTTCCCATTTCCGTCAGCAGTGGAAGCGCTAGGAACGGCAGAAACGTTTCTTTCGAAAGAATCATGGCGGGCAGCAGTGCCGCGAGCATCCGGTACTTTTTCGCGACAGCGAGGTAGAGCAGCGTCGCGATGGCGCAGAAATACGCCGCGTCCACCAGTGGAGTCGCTGTCACGAGCACTGCGGTCCTGCTGCTCGCAAATGCGCATACGCCCAGAAGGCCGACGGGAATTGAGAAATTCATCGCCCGAAACAGGGCAAACAACGCGATGCAGGTGCCAAGGCTGAAGGCGAAATTCACAAGATAGAAAGACAGCTTGACGGCCTCGCGCTGGTCTTGCAGCGCCGCTTCGAGCATCGGGCGGACAAGTTGAGCCGCGGTCGGCGTCAGCCAGCGATTTCGATGACTCCCGGCGAACGCATAATCGCCTTGTGACATTCGCACGTAGTAGACCGAATCGGCCGCTCCGCCGGGCGAATCCAGGTCGAAGAACCGGAATTGCTGATAGGTGGTTCCGTAGAGTATTGCGGCGGAAAAGGCGAGCACCAATGCGTAGAGCAGGGCGGGCTTGGATTTCATTCCGGCAGGTGCGGCGCGTTGTTCATCGGCCGGCCCTAGCGGGGCAGTTTGCCGCTGCGGTAGGCCTCCAGCACCCAGCGCAGGCTGGTGCGCACGTCGTTCGGTACATCGTCAACGAAATAGCGGCCGTCGATTTCGACGAAGTACTGGCCGGCGATCCGGGTCGCGCCTTCCTTCAGTTCCCAGATCAGGAGCCGATGCTTGTCGATCCCGATCTCGGCGAGCAAGCGGTTCTCCGGAATCAAATACTGCGCGAAGATCCGCTTGAACTCTTCCGCGCCCACCGAGTCGCGATATTCGCGCAGCACCTCGAAGCGCCGGCGAGGCGCGTTGGAAAGCAGCGCTGCTTCCTCGATATCCCCCGCCGAGAGATGCAGGTTCAGGAGCTTGGCGGCGCCGAGCGGGGTCGCCGGTGCGAGCTCGCCGCCGTCGGGCCGCGTGACATGGGCGTCCGCGGCGTGTGCACGCAGTGTATAGCTGACGCTGCCGCCGCCTTCCAGTTCGAGGGTGAGTGTCTCGGCGGCTTGCGCGTGTAGTCCTGGCGAAACGGCCAGCGCGGCGGCAAACGCGGCGGCGAGAATCGGGCTCCGACCCCGAATTCCTTCGCGACCGCTCACGCCGCTGCGCGGACCGGCGCGGCGCGGTAGCGGGCGAGAAGCTCGTCGCGCTTGCTGCGCGCGGCAGCGGCGTTGCGCGCCTTGATATGGCCGTAGCCGCGGATCGTTTCCGGCAGCGAGGCAATCTCGACCGCGAGCGAAAGCTTGTCGCGCGTGAGGCCGGCCAGCAGCGTCGCCACCGTCTGCTCGTACTCGCCGATCAGCGCGCGCTCCATGCGGCGCTCCTCGGTGCGGCCGAAGATGTCAAACGCAGTTCCCCGCAAGCCCTTCAGTTTCGCAAGTACCCTGAACATGCCCATCATCCAGCCGCCAAACCGCATTTTCCCGGGCTCTCCGGTGCGTGCGTCGGGCTTGGCGAGCAGCGGCGGCGCGAGATGGAACACCAGTTTGTAGTCGCCCTCGAACATCGCGCCGATTTTCCTGTGGAACGCGCCGTCGGTGTAGAGCCGGGCGACTTCGTATTCGTCCTTGTAGGCGAGCAGCTTGGCGTAATAGCGCGCCACCGCTTCTGCCAGTCTTGTCGAGCTGGACATTTCGAATTCCGTTTTCCTGGCTTTCTCCACCAGATCCCGATAGCGCGATGCGTACGCGGCGTCCTGGTAGCCGCTGAGGAACTGCGCTCGCCGCTCCACCAATTCATCGAGATTGCGCGACAGGTGCTGCTCGATCGGGATCACGTCGGCCGGTATCGCAATGCGGCGCACTCGTTCGAGATCTACCGCCGCGCGCCGCCCCCAGACGAAGCTCTTGCGGTTGAATTCCACCGCGACCCCGTTCAGGTCGATCGAGCGCTCGAGCGCCGCGGCGGACAGCGGCACCCAGCCCTTCTGGTAGGCGTAGCCGAGCATGAACATGTTGGTGGCGATCGAATCGCCCATCAGCGCGGTGGCGAGCTCGGCGGCCGGGACGAATTCGGCGTTCTTGCCGCCACATGCGTCGAGGATGTCGTGCGTCAGGTCGCTGCCCGGCAGCTGCCAGTTCGGGTTCTTGACGAAATCCGCGGTGGGCGACGTGGTGGCGTTCACCACCGCGCGCGTGCCCGTCAGGCCGGATCGTTCCGGACCCATGCGCGAAAGCGCATCCTGGCTGGCTGAGACGACGAGATCGCAGCCGATCACCAGGCCCGCATCGCCCATGCCGATGCGCGCAGCGTGGAGATCCTCCGGACTCGCGGCGATCTTGACGTGGGACATGACGGCGCCGTATTTCTGGGCGAGTCCCGACATGTCGAGCACCGACACGCCTTTTCCCTCCAGGTGCGCGGCCATGGCAAGGATCTGGCCGATCGTGATCACGCCGGTACCGCCAATGCCGGTGATCACCACGCCATAGGGTGCCGCCAGGTTCATCGGCGCGGCTTCGGGAAGGGCGGGGAAATCCTCGCCATCCTTTGCCGACTTTTTCCCTTTCTTCAATTGCCCGCCCTCAACCGTGACGAAGCTCGGGCAGAAACCCTTCACGCAGGAAAAATCCTTGTTGCAGGTGGACTGGTTGATCGTCCGCTTGCGGCCGAATTCGGTTTCCAGCGGCTCGACCGACAGGCAATTTGATTTCGTGCTGCAATCACCGCAGCCCTCGCACACCATCTCGTTGATGACGGCGCGCTTCGCGGGGTCGGGATACTCGTTCCGCTTCCTGCGGCGGCGTTTCTCGGAGGCACAGGTCTGGTCGTAGATGATCGCGGATACGCCCGGCAGCACGCGCAGTTCGCGCTGCACCGCGTCCAGCTCGTCGCGGTGGCGGATGGACAGGCCAGGCGCCCAGTTGGTGCCGGCGGGATACTTCTCCGGTTCGTCGGTCACGATCACGATCGGGGTCACGCCTTCGGCCGCGATCTGGCGCGAAATGATCGCCGGGTCGAGCGGGCCGTCGTGATGCTGGCCGCCGGTCATCGCGACCGCGTCATTGAAGAGGATCTTGTAGGTCATGTTGACCTTGCTCGCCACCGCGGCGCGTACCGCCATCAGACCGGAGTGGTAATAGGTGCCGTCGCCGAGGTTGGCGAAGATGTGCTTCTCGTTCGTGAACGGCGCCTGGCCGATCCAGTTCGCGCCCTCGCCGCCCATGTGGGTGAAGGTCGCGGTGCTGCGGTCCATCCACACCGCCATGAAATGGCAACCTATGCCCGCGGTGGCGCGGCTGCCCTCGGGCACGCGCGTCGAAGTATTGTGCGGGCAGCCCGAGCAGAAGTAGGGCTGGCGTATCGACGTGACGCGCGGCCTGGCGAGCGCCTTTTCCTTGAAGTCCAGGTAGGCAAGTCGCTCCTTGAACCGGCTCCCAAGCGCAGAACTCATGCCCAGCCTCGAGAGCCGCTGGGCGATCGCCCTGGCGACGATAGCAGGCGATTGCTCGTAATGCGCCGGCAACAGCCAGGTCCCGGCGGGCTGCCCCTGGGCCTGGCTCCATTCGCCGTTGTCGTCGAATTTGCCCACCACCCGGGGAGCCCGCTTGCCTTCCTCCCAGGTGTAGAGCTCTTCCTTGATCTGGTACTCGATCAACTGGCGCTTTTCCTCCACCACCAGGATTTCTTCGAGCCCTTGCGCGAAGCGGCGCGCACCCTGTGGTTCGAGCGGCCAGCTCATCGCAACTTTGTACACGCGAAGCCCGACCTCGCGCGCCACGCTTTCGTCGATCCCCAGGTCGGCAAGCGCCTGCATCGTGTCGCCGAAACTTTTCCCGGTGGTGACGATGCCCAGCCTGGCCCTGGGGGAATCCCAGACGATGCGATCGAGCTTGTTGGTCCGCACGTAGGCGAGCGCCGCGTAGACCTTGTAGTCGAGCAGGCGCGCCTCCTGCTCGAGAAAGCCATCTGGCCACCGGATATTGACTCCGCCTGGCGGCAACGCGAAATCCTGCGGCAGCACGATGTTCACCCGGCGCGGATCGACGTACACCGAAGCGCCCGATTCGACCACGTCGGTCACGCATTTGAATGCGATCCAGCATCCCGAGTAGCGGCTCATCGCGAAGCCGTGCAGGCCGAAGTCGAGGTATTCCTGCACGTTCGCCGGATTGAGCACCGGGATGCAGCAGGCCTTGAGGATGTGCTCGCTCTGGTGCGCGAGCGTCGAGGATTTGGCGGCGTGATCGTCGCCAGCGAGTACCAGGACGCCGCCGTGCTTCGAGGTGCCGGCCGAGTTTGCGTGCTTGAAAACGTCGCCGCAGCGGTCCACGCCGGGCCCCTTGCCGTACCACATGGAAAACACGCCGTCATATTTCGCGCCGGGAAACATGTTCAATTGCTGCGTTCCCCAGATGGCCGTTGCCGCCAGGTCCTCGTTGACGCCCGGCTGGAATTTGACGTGGTGCGCCTCAAGGTATTTTTTTGCGCGCCACAGACTCTGGTCGAGGCCGCCGAGCGGCGAGCCGCGATAGCCCGAGATGTAACCTGCGGTACTCAGACCCGCGGCGACATCGCGCTCGCGCTGCAGCATCGGCAGCCGGACCAATGCCTGCGTCCCCGTGAGGAAGACGCGCCCGCTATCCAGAGTGTATTTGTCGTCGAGGGAAACCCTCGCCAGCGCTGCGGCATCAACGGGCGCGTTCATGGGCGTGCTCCTGCGTTGGCATACGGTTGCAACTTTCTAGCACATTCTCGCGGGCGGTCCCACTGCCGGCCCTATGGGCGGTCCCAGTAAGGTTCGGGTCCGAAGGATTCGGCAAGGTAATCGATGAACACCCGCGTCTTCGCCGGCAGATACCGCCGGTGCGGATAGACCGCGTAGATCGCCACGTCAGTACCGAAATCGTAGCCGGGCAGCAGCCGCACCAGGGACCCGTCTTCGAGTTGGCGCCGTACATCCCAGGTTGACTTGAGGGCTACGCCCAAGCCCGCCAGCGCCCACTCGCGCAGGACCTCCCAGTTGTCGCAGGCATAGTGCCCTGCGACGCGCACCGTCCCGCGCTTGCCGTCCGGCCCCTTGTATTCCCAGATCATCCGGAGGTCCGTGGTGGTCAGGCAGTTGTGGCGCAACAGGTCATCCGGCGTTCGCGGTGCCTTGTGTGTCCGCAGGTAGTCCGGACTCGCGCATACAACGCGCCGGTTCGGCGCCAGCTTGCGCGCCGCCAGCGAGGAATCCTCCAGTTCTCCAATGCGAATGGCGAGGTCGTACCCTTCCTCCACCATGTTCACGGTTCGGTCCGACAGGCTGAGCGCCAGTTCGATCTTGGGGAATCGTGCCGCAAATGGCGGGATCAGGGGCGCGATGTGCTTGTGGCCGAAAGAGGCGGGCAGGGCGACCCTCAGGACGCCTTGCGGTTCGACGCGCCGGGCCGCGGCTGCCGCGTCAGCCGCTTCGATTTCCCCCAGGATCCGGGTGCAGGCATCGAAGTAGCTCGCACCCTCGTCAGTAAGCGCTAACCGCCGTGTTGTTCGATTCACCAAGCGCACTCCGAGGCGTGCTTCGAGCGCGGCCAACCTGCGGCTGACCACGGCAGTCGAGACACCAAGGTCGCGTCCCGCAGCCGAGAGGCTGCCCGCAGAGATCACTCTTGAGAACACTGACATCTCGTAGAGAGGGTCACTCATTCGCGAAATTATATTGTTGTTAATTAGGCAAAGGTGTTTTTCTTTTTCCCGTTATTGTGTATCGATCAGCAAAGCCGTACATTTGATGCACCGCAGCAGAAGTATCGCTGTGGACTGAACACAAGAACGCGCCTTCCGCGGTCTCCTCCCTCCTCCTCCGCGGTAGGGTTCGTCCCCTCCGCACTTGCCGCAAGGCGGTGCGGAAGGGGACCGCGTCTGAACCTGCAAACCTTTTTCCCGGTCTATGTACTGACCGCGATAATCTAGCAATCGTGCTTCACACACAGAACTCGCCAGTACGCGAGGCTCGCATCGCATTCCAATTGGCCGCCATGAAATTTTTGCCACCTGGAATAGCGCACATTGCCCTACGTTCGTTTGGGCAATTGCCCTATAGATCGTAATTGTCTGATAAGTAATGCTAAAGAGTGTTAATGCACAAAGCAGGTTTCGGCACCTTTGCTAGAATGGCTACGTTATCTCATTGTCCTGTCCCGAGGTCTTGGCGTGAACAGGTAGATTGAAGGCGAATGAACACACTTACCCGGCAGGAAATGCAAGGGCTCGCATTCGAGCCGCAGCAGCCCGAGATCGAGCAACTCGATCTCGTGCGCTACTGGCGCGCGGTCGCGCGCAACAAGTGGCGCATCCTCGCGCTCGTCGTGCTCGTCGGCTTGATTGCGACCTTGTATGCCTACAGTCTGACGCCGGTCTACAGGGCATCCGCTACGCTGTTGGTGGAGGGTTCCCGTACCAAGAGCAAGGTCGGGCCCGCGGAAGAGGACCCGTATATTGCCTATACGGGCAGCTCGCGCGACTACTACCTCACGCAATACGAAATCATCAAGTCGCGCGAGTTTGCCGAGCGGCTTGTGCGGGTGATGGGGCTGACGAAACATCCCGAGTTCGCCCCGCGCGAGGCGCCCAGGCCCTGGTACGCGGCCTTGATTCCCTTCGCGCGCCAACATACCCCTTCGCTGGCGCCCGCTACGACGCCGACGGGAGCCGCGGCCCTGGAATTTGAGGAAGGCGTGGTCGACGCCGTCATGGGCGGCACCTCGCTGCAGCCTGTGCGCAACACGCAGCTCGTGAAAGTATTCTTCGATTCCACCGATCCGGAACTCGCGGCGCGGATTCCCAACACGCTCGCGACCATTTACATCGTCGCGGACCTGGAAGCGCGAGCCGAGGCGACGCGCCGCTCGACGCAATTTCTCGTCAAGCAGGCCGAAGAGCTGAAGGAAAAGCTGGTTGAATCGGAGCGCGCATTGCAGCAGTTCCGCGAGCGCGAAAAAATCGTCGAGGTGAAGGGCGTTGCCCTCGCCGGCGCCAGCCGCCAGCTCGAGGACCTGTCCAGCGGCCTGCTGGACGCGCGCAGGAAGCGCGCCGACCTGGAAGCCGCCTATGAACAGGTTACTGCTGCCCAAAAGGGCAAAGGCGAAGCGCTCGAGACCTTGCCGGTCGTGCTACGGCACCCGCTGGTGCAGCGGGCCAAGGATGCGGAGTCCGAGGCCGAGCGCCGCTACAGTGACGCTTCGAAGCGCTACGGTCCGGATCACCCGCGCATGGTCGCGGCGCAGGCCGAACTGAAGGTGGCGCAGGAGAACGTGAAGCGCCAGGCGAATATTGCGGCGCAGGGTCTCGCCAAGGACTACGAGCTCGCCCGCGCCAACGAACAGTCGATCGAGCGCGCCCTCGGGCGCTCCAAAGGCGACATGCAGTCGTACAACCGCAAGGAATTCGAGCTCCAATCGCTGGAGCGTGATGTAGCGGCGAACCGCCAGTTGTTCGAGGCCTTTGTGCAGCGCTCGAAGGAGGCCCGCGCGGGCGACATGCAGTCGCCGATTGCGCGCATCGTGGATGAAGCGCGGACGCCGAAGGGCCCCTCCGGGCCGAACAAGCGGTTGATCGTGCAGATGTGGGTGTTCGCAGCCTTGCTCGCAGGAGTATCCCTCGCGCTGCTGATCGAGCGGCTCAACAACCGGGTCAAGGCCAGCCACGAAGTCGAGTCGAAGCTCGGCGTGCGCGCCGTAGGTGTCTTGCCGATTACCCGGCCGGAACCTGGCGTGCCGCTCGAGCGCATGTTCCGCGAGTCCAACCAGAACGCGTTCTCGGAGTCGATACGTACAATCCGCAGCAGCGTGCTGCTGTCGGGACTGCAGTCGCCGCGCAAGGTGGTATTGCTGACGTCCTCGGTCCCCGACGAGGGCAAGACCACGCTGGCGTCGAACCTCGCGTTCGCATTCGCGCAGGTGAAGAAGACTTTGCTGATCGAGGCCGACATGCGCCGTCCGAAGCTCGGGCGCGTGCTGGGCGACAACAGTGCCCGGCCAGGACTTTCCGATCTGGTGACCGGCAATGCGAATGCCGGCAAGTGCATATTCGAGATCGAAGGATCGAGCCTCCATGTGATGCTGGCGGGCAACGTGCCGCCGAATCCCCTCGAGCTGATTTCGTCGCCTCAGTTCGCCGTCCTGATGGAACAGCTCAAGGCGCAATACGAGGTCATCGTTATTGATAGCCCCCCGGTTCAGCTGGTGAGCGATGCCGTCATGCTGGCGCAGATGGCGACCTCGGTCCTGTTCGTGGTGCGCGCCGACGCCACGCCGTACCCGATCGCGCGCCACGCCCTCAGTCGCCTGCACCGCGTCGATGCGCCGGTGCTAGGGGCCGTGCTCAACCAGATCGACCTCGAGAAGGCCGACAATTACTACGGCGAATACAGCGGGTACGGCAACCGCTATTACCGCAAGTACGGCTACTACACCAACGCCAAAGTGAAGGCTTGAGCGGGTCCGCTCAGGCCGCCGGCTCGCACTGCTCGAGCCGGTAGCCATAGTTGTAGACCGGCACTACCCTGAACCCGGTTTCGACGCGCAGGTCGAGTTTCTTGCGTACCTGGCTGACGTGCGTATCCACGGTCCGGGTCGCCAGTTCCCCCGAGCGGCCCCAGATCGCCTCCTGCAGGTGGCCGCGGGACATCAGGCGGCCGATGTTGCGGAACAGGACCACCGCAAGATCAAACTCCTTGGGCGTGAGTTCCACCTTGGCGCCGGCGCGACGTATTTCGCCGCGCTGGATGTCGATGTCGAACGGCGGAAAAGCCAGTTGCTTGTCGTCCTCGCGCGGGTAGGCGCGCCTGAGCAGGGCATGGACACGGGCGAGCAGCTCGTTTTGCCGGGCCGGCTTGATCATGTAGTCATCTGCGCCGCTCTCGAGCGCGAACACGATGTCCTGCTCGGAATCACGCACTGTGACAAACAGGATCGGCACGCTTTGCGAGACGTTATTGCGGACCCACTGCAGGACTTCGGTGCCGGAGACGTCCGGCACCTGCCAGTCGAGCAGAAACAGGTCGAAACTCTCGCGTGTCGCGCGCATCATGGCTTCCCGGCCCGTCTTGTAGCCGTGCACGTCGTGCCCGTCCTGCACCAGCCAGCGCTGCAGGAGGGCCAACTGGTCGGGATCGTCTTCCAGGATCGCAATTCGCATGGCCTGATGATAATGCGCCGCGCCCCAAGGGGCGAAGCAGCGTGTTTTCAGGCCCTTGAGGCTCCGGCTTAGCCTCGAATCCGGCCTTGGGAAGGTCCCCGGCATGATTCTGAGGCCTGGTTCTTGCGTAACTGACGGAAACAAGACATAATTTCAGGTTCCGCCGGAGGGGTGCCCGAGCGGCTAAAGGGGGCAGACTGTAAATCTGTTGGCCTTGCGCCTACGTTGGTTCGAATCCAACCCCCTCCACCAGGAAACTCGGGCGCGCAGCGGACAGGAAATGGGTGAAGAGAATGAAAGGCGGGTGTAGCTCAATGGCAGAGCAGAAGCCTTCCAAGCTTACGACGAGGGTTCGATTCCCTTCACCCGCTCCAGAAGCTTTTGGTACGTAGTGTCGCGGCTGTCACGTTATGTGGATAGGCCCATGTAGCTCAGTGGTAGAGCACTCCCTTGGTAAGGGAGAGGTCATGTGTTCGATCCACATCATGGGCACCAAAGTTCCAAACGAATTCAACCGATAGGCGTCCGTCATGGCAAAAGGCAAATTTGAGAGAACGAAACCTCACTTGAACGTGGGGACGATCGGTCACGTGGATCATGGCAAGACGACGCTGACGGCGGCGATGACGCATATTCTCGCGAAGAAGTACGGCGG